>OJPZ01000008.1_pt1 | contig 192157 bp, 155 predicted proteins | sample 1598611 | NCBI WGS metagenome assembly OJPZ01 (sample SAMN03922494, study PRJEB24848) | human gut metagenome | isolation source: stool sample | host: Homo sapiens | place: Germany | collected 2011-11
ATTTTATATTTATTTATTTATTCCAAATGCCAGTTGCTTGTTGGGACATTATTCTGTATAATTGGACACGACAAACAAGAGCCTGTACAAAAAATACTGTTCCGGGAATTATTGTGGACGCTATGATCCCTATGGTTTTACACCCAATCACCAATAAAGGAATGGAGATAAGTGCAAAACCCCAATATACTATTAACTGAACTCGAATCTTTCCTATTCCGTTCAAAGTGTACATATAGATACCGCCTGCAATTTGAGACAAAACATAGTATGCCATTCCGGCGGTTAACGATCCGGGGATTTGTAAATCGGTTCCTATCCAGATTTTATAAAACCATTGTGACGACATAACTACAATGAACATTATCGGTACGCACAGGAGCCACAACTTTTCCAATTTTTTAACAGTGGCTTTCATCCATTGATAATCTTTTTTAGTGTATGCATCCGTGAAAGCAGACCAGATGGGTGTTAAAATAATGATGGCGATCATATTGACAATGCTGACATATTTATATGCCACATTATATAGTGTAACTGAATCTGGACCGAGAATCCGACTTAAAATAATATTCGTAAACTGGAATACAAATAGCATTGCGATCATTATCCCAAAGAACTGTCCACCCAATTTGAGGATATTGTCAGAAAGTTTCCATTTAACACTCTTCAGTGTAGGTGCGACTGCATAATATTTGTTGGATCTATAAAAACAGATGGAAGACAATATCAAGAATGCACAAGGTACACCCGTATAGGCAACAGCCAAATACAAAAGATTTCCTGTTGTAAAGCGAACTAAGAGGTAGATGGTTATAAAAGATAAAAATTGTCCCCCAGTGTATATTAGAGATGCTAAGGCTGGTTTTTGGTCGGCAGTCAACATGGTGGTAAAGGTTTTTGCGACCATATCGGTTCCAATAAAGCATAATAATACAGCGACGACTCGTTTGAGTTCTTCGTTATATGAGGAATCTATATTGAGTATTAAACTCCAGTTCAGATAGTTATTTATTAGTAAAGCTACCAAAAGAATACTGGAGAATACAGTTGCCAATAGCGCATAGGTAGTACTTACATATTCCTTTGCCAATTCTATTTGATTTTTAGCCATCGCTTCGGCAAACCGGTTCCGAAATCCGTGTGAAAATCCCAAATCAAAATAAGACAGCCAGGCGACAATAGAACTCAGTGTTATCCAAATTCCATAGCGGGTAGGATTAATGTAATTCAATGTCATAGGAACAATCTGCAAGGAGATGAGAATACTTATCCCTTTCAGTAGGAATGAGCCTATGATATTTTTCATTACAAGGGAACTGCGCCCATTTCCCGACAGATGCTTTTTTAGAACTGTAAACATTGCATTTGGTTAGAACCTTTTCCCGAAAACAATCGAGCAGAAAGTGTTGGTCAGAATCCGAAAGTCCAGCCACCATGAGCGATGGCTTAGGTAATAGAGGTCGTATTCCAGACGCCGTAACATCTTCTCCATCGTATCCGTATATCCGTTGTATAGCGTCGCATAAGAGGTTACACCCGGACGGATTTGATACAGGTATGTATAGCGTATATCATGTTCGAGAATTTGGTCGATGTAAAATTTACGCTCCGGACGCGGACCGATAAAGGCCATATCGCCGCAGAACACATTCCATAACTGCGGCAGTTCGTCCAGATGATGGGCGCGCAGGAAACGCCCCACTTTCGTCAGACGCGGATCGTCCTCGCCGCCGCTATGGCTCAACTGGGGGCCGAACTTTTCGGCGTCGAGCCGCATCGAACGGAATTTGTAAATATTGAACGGACGCCCGAACCGACCGATCCGCTCCTGCTTGAAGATAGCAGGTCCACCGTCCTCTCGTTTGACCGCAATGTAGCAAAGCAGGAAGAGCGGAGAAAACAGTACGAGCGCGACAAATGCCAGAATACAGTCACCGATACGTTTTATCTGACGTGAAAATGAAGACATTCCATCCGGAATAAACCGGTCTTTGGGGACATACTTGCTGATAGGCGTAACAACAATTATATCGTCATCCTGATTCGGCAGTTGTCCCTTCAGTTTATTGGTCCATTTCGTGTAGGCGCTTATGTCCGCAGTATCCTGCATGCGAATCTGCAGATATGAATCGTTCATTTGCTGCAATACGGTCGCATGCTGTAGCAAACAGGGAATCGCATCTTCTCCTACTATTGTGCACGGCATCTGTAGTTCTTTTGAAAATTCCCGAAGATTATTACAACCATTGGATTTTCCGAACAATCGCAACCTATAAGCAGAAAGACCATATGCCGCCCAAACATTCATAGATTTATCAAAATAGAGATGCAAAAAAGTCCCGTCGTTTTTGCATTCATTGAGTGTTACTATATCGGCATTCATTATCAAAGGAAATATATTAAGATGTTGAATTTGAGGCGGGCTGGATCCAGAGACAACCAACTGTAGCTGTTCTTGCTCCATTAAAACATATTCCTCGGAATAAATCAAAAATCCGGATTAAGGATGTAACTTTTTCAAAGAAACTTTTATAAAAACTCTTTCACCGCGTGTTCATGCCATGCGCGGTATTCCGAGACGGAAAGTTCCGCGACCAACAGTTTCTTGTAATCGGACCTGTCGCAAACCGGAATATGCTGCCGGATGTAAGACCGCAGCTCGTTGTCCGGGATGCTGGCCATCACCACCGGAAAGGGATGGTCCTTATGGCTGAAAAGCGTTGTTTCATATTCCGTAAATATTCGGCTTAACTGAAAGGCCGACTCTTCGAAGGCGTGCCAATATTCTCCGGCACCGTATAAGCGGATATACTTTCTGTTGCCCTGTTCCTTTCGAAGGATATCGAACATGCGGGTTTCGACCAGACGCTTCAGCGACATCCAAGGAGGCTCGACATTCGGTTTACCGTTCATAGTTTTCTAATTCGATGTATCTGTGCTTTGCTTGGTGGATGAACTACAATCAGGAAATAACCTCAATCAAGTCGGGATGCACCTCCGCAGCTACGGCCATGATACCTTCCAGCAGGACGACGACCCGGCGGTTTCTCTTGCCCTGCACCTGCATGAATATGCCCGTTACTCCATTGAGCTTTCCGCCGTGAATACGCACCCGTCTTCCCTTTTGAAGGTCGAGCTCATCCGGATTGTAGTAGGAGATATTTTCTTCGTATTGGGAGGAAACCTTGATAAAATTCTCCATCTGGTCATCCGGAACAACGAGATATTCCATGCCCGTACTTTTCTCCCACATCACGAATTGCAGGAAATTATGGCGTTTCTTGAAATCCGTGATCTGTATGCGGCTGGCATGTACGAATACGAGATTCGGAATGACCGGAACGAGGCGTTTCGATTTCACTCCATGATAAACCCTCACGGCATAACATTTCGGAATAAAATATTCCAGTCCGTCTCTGCCTTTGAGTTTCTCCTCCGCTCTCTTTTCGCTTTTGTAGGCCCGCATGACGAACCAGCGGACGGCCGTGACTTCTTCCGTATTGGGCGAGGCGATGTCCATACATTACTTATGTTTGTCCTTTCAGTAAAGGCACATGCCTTTAGTTCATGCCAATCTGTATATTGGCATGTATTACAGTTTGGCATGTATTACAGTCGTTTATGTTTATTTCCGCCGGAATACCAATCATCTATTCCGCAAATCCGTAAAAAGATATTCTGCTCGTTTTACGCTCTTTCTCTTTCCGAGAGAAATATCATACTGCCGCAAAGTTATGAAAAATATGAAATACGACAACGAAATCCGGTGAAAAATAAAATTATCCCGGTCATTTCAGTTCGGAATGTTGAGCCATTAATAGAATTTGTTGAACCAATCCTGAGGCTTTCGTGTGTAAGGCGCTGATAATAAACGCCAATCATTTCGCTATTTCTCTCGGAAAGAGAAGTTGTATCTATCTGTCAGTCCGTCAAATGCTATTTCGGGAACTTAACCGTCGTTTATTTCTTTAATTATCGCTACCGCCTTACCTATTCCTTCCGGAGAGAGAGATTTTCCGGTGGATTGATCCGCCGGAAAAAATATCTCTTTCAAGAATAAATCTTAAAAGAGATTTCCGGATGAAATCCGGTTGAATAAAAATCTTTGTACAGTTACAATGCTTTCAGAATTTGACTGTTCGCCTTGTCTACGGAAGATGTGTCCAAAGAGGCGAGATAAATTCGCGTGGTCTTTTCAGAATCGTGCCCCATTGCTTCGCTGATGGTCGCAAGCGGAATGTTCCTGCTTCTGGCGATGGAAGCCCACCCGTGACGGGCGACGTAGCTCGTCAAGGGTATGTCCAGTCCCAATCGCACACCCAACTTTTTCAATTTGTCATTTACCAGATGCGCCGCATTCTTGTACTGCCGGCGGGCGTCGGCATTCATGTCTTTAATCACCGGCAGCAGATAGGGAGTGCCAACCGTATCGTATTTGTCGACAATTTCCTGCATGGGTTTTTCCCATTTGACGAACAGCTGCTGTCCCGTTTTCTGCCTGCGATAAGAGAGTATGCCGTTTTGCAAGTCTTTCTTCTTCAGATAAGCCATGTCGATGAACGACATTCCCCGAGTGTAGAATGAGAACATGAAAATGTCGCGGGCGAAATCCATCGTCGGGAACAGCGCCAAGTCCAGATCCCGGATTTGGCGGATGACTTTCAAAGGTACCGCCCGCTTGACCGTTTTGCCGATGCCCGTATAAACGTACTTGAACGGATCGCGCTGTACCGTCATTCCCTTTTCGACAGCACGGTTGTAAATGGCACGCAGCCCCCGCATATAGTAGGAAGAGGTATTCGGGCATACGCCCCTCGATTTGAGATAAGTTTCGTATTCGATCATCAGGTCGGAGTCCATTTCATCCCAAGATACCTCGGTATTCCTGCGGAAACGCCCGAAGTTGTTCAAGACGGTCGTGTAGCGTTCGCTCGTGCGGATTTTCCCGATCTGTCTCAACTGCCCGACAAGACTCCGTGCGAAAGAGAGAAAGCCTCCGGCATCCGAAGGCGTAAGATAGCGTGCCGCCACATCCCCGGCAGTATAGCTTTCGCCCGTATGCTCCAACCGGGAGATAATGCGTTCCAGACGGGCTTTGTCGTTCGCTATCCGGCTCTTCAATGCGACAAGGTAAACGTGTCGGGGGCCTTCGCAGTTCGGCGGGAGTATGTTCCGCTGCAGAACGTCCCATTCCGACGGAAACAGCTTATGACCGCTGCTGATCTGCCGGGTTACACGGTTATGGATTATCTGATAGAACAGTCGGCCTTCCCGATCCGCAACGGACGAGGCCCGGAATTTTACTTTTACGCTTGCCATACGTTTGTTGTTGTTAAAGTTGTGCCGGGCCAAGGTAACGAGCATGCGTGCAATTCTATATTTGATTCCGATAACGCTGTCGGTCGGGCGAAGAACCCGATCTTATATTCGCAACCATTCCTTAGCCTGTTTTGCAAGGCTCAGAATCTCGATACTCAGAGCCTTTAATTCTCTCGTTCGCTGTTCCAATGCGGCGATCTGATGCGGGATCGCGATGTTGGAAAAGTGCGAATTGATGACCTTTACAATCTGGTTATAGTTGTTCCCGAGCTTTTGAAATTGGTAATAAAAGTCGTTCAGCCGTGCGACGAACTGCACTTTGGAAGGGTCGCGTTTAACGACAACGAACTCCTCGGCGAAGATTCGTTTGACGATAAACCGGCTGCGGTTATGTTCCAATCCTGCCTTACAAAGCATCTGCTTAAAGCGGATATTCTCTTCCGTGGTGAGTTTGAAATTATACCTGTGGACTCTGGGATCTGTCGTTGTCGGGCGTCCGATCCTCTTTTTCGTGGTTGTCATCAGTCTGGTAGTTTAAGTGGCGTGACTCGGGAACGCCACCCGGCCTCGCAGAGCGAGCACCTTTCGTATGCCGAAAAACTTTTCGGCATACAAAGGTACAGCTCGCTACCATCTGACGATGGTAAAACTCCGCGGCGGAAAAATTTTCGAAAAAACTTTGCCAAATCTCCGCTACGGCTTTCGAGGGCGGGTCTTTCCCGGGTGCAATATTACAACCGTCCGGGCGCAAAAAAAAGCCATCGGTGCGGACTGGAGCGGTCGTGAGCGGACAGCGGAACCGAGGTATTTCACCCGGTTGTATCTTGCAGCATGAAAGGTCGGTTTTCTTATTCCGTTCATTATTCCGATATAAACCGCATTAAACAGAAAACGGTATTTTGAATGGTTTAAAACATAAAACCGCACACACATGCTTTACGACTGCAAAACGAACATTCAATCTTAAAAACGTTGTACCATGGATTCATTAAAAGAAACTGACAAATCCGCAACAGAACCTCCGAAACGTTCCCGTATCGAAGTCGACGAAGAATTGATGCGTCAGATGATCGCCGGACAAGCTTCTTTGGATTCGAAAGTCGTCCGCCGGATTCCCGAACCGGAAGAGGAAAATACGGACGATCCCGAGGAAAAGACATCGGCAACTGCATCCGTAGTATCGGTAGCGGTTGCTGAAAAAACAGATGTCGACACCCAAACGAGTGGCGTAAAGGAACCGGCCGGATTCCGTCGTAAAAAGCTCGCGCTGCCGGATTTCGAACGCACCTTCTTCGCGCCGGTGGATTGCCGCAACCGATCGGCGATCTATGTCAGTACCCGAACCAAGCACAAAGTATCGGAAATACTCCACCTGTTAGGGAATGAGAGTACAAGGCTTACGGCATTGGTTGACAATATGCTGCGGTTCGTCATGGACATTTACAGCGACGAGCTGAATTATCTCCACGAAAAGAAGAACAACAGAAGGCCGTTTTGAAAAAGCGGAGGTATTTCGACGCCAGATAGCAGGACGGAAGGGGCCGTCGAACGGGCAGGCCGCTCGCGGCTGAACATCAGAACCGGATCGTCAGGAGCCGCAGAATATCGCCTTTTCCGACGGTAGCGTTCAGCAAAATGCCGGAGATGAAAATACGCAAGGCTCGCCCTTTGGGCGATTCGCATGGCCTTGCGTATTTTCATCTCCGGCGTTTAATTCCCTGCCGGCGGGAAAACTTACATCGAAAATTACCCTGCCATTGACGAAGCAAGATCGGAAATCGAACTAGCTGTAAGATCGTAGGCCATTACTGTGCGACCTTGAAGACGCTGCTGAGTTTCTCGCTTAATGCCGCCATATCCTGTCCGATTTTATCATTGGTGATCTTAGCATAGATTTGGGTCGTGGTGATCCGTTTATGTCCCAGCATCTTGCAGACCGTTTCCAGTGGCACGCCCTGCGTGAGCGTGACCGTCGTGGCAAAGGTATGCCGGGCCATGTGGATTGTCGGATTGAACGACAGACCGGCATGTCTGGCAACATGCCTCAGCGACATGTTCAGCGTATTGTAGGTCCCTTTGAGCGGGAAGACCCGGTCTCCCGCAAGATGCATCTCCTTATAACGGTCGTAGAGCATTTCTGCGACGGGAAGCAGTTTGACCCGGAACTGCGTACCTGTCTTCTGGCGCCTGTCGATGATCCACCGCTCTCCGTTATCGTCCGTATGGATGTCCGCATGGGTAAGTTTCACCACGTCCGCATGGCTCAGGCCCGTGAAGGCGCAGAAGACGAAGGCATCCCGGTTGATGCCTGTCCGATAGTTGGGGAGCCTGACATCCATGACAGCCTGCAATTCCGAAGCCGAGAGGTAGCGACGTTCCGAGTACTCCGGCCTGACGTAGAAACCTGCGAAAGGATCGGTGGGAATCCAGCCGTTCTTATACGCCGTGTAGGTCATCAGCTTCAGTTTCTTGATAGTCGAATGGATCGTCCCGGAACGCATCCCTTGTACCGAGGAGAGGTAGACTACAAACTTTTCGATGAAATCCCGCTTCAGCTCTTTGAAAGGAATATCTTTTACACGGTATTCGTATTCGAGGAAAGAGGCAAGCCGGTTACGGCGTTTGCGGTAATTGTCATAGCTCGAATAGGCGCGGTCTTTGCCCACACGTTTGAGGAACCCTGCAAGGTATTCGTCGAAGGTCTGCAACAGCAGGCGGCAGTCGTCGCCCATACCGAGGAAGGCGTTGCGGACTTTTTCGGCCGTAACATACGAATCCCGGTCGCAGAGCCGCTGGTACTGCTTGCCGATATTAGTCTTGATATTTTCCAGTTTTTCATTGAGACGCTGAGCTTCGAGGCTCTTACCGGAAGCCTTGTTCGCCTTGGCATCCCAAAGGGTGGAGCGAACGGTGAGTTTGCAGCTGAACTGCGACATCGTACCATTAATCGTGATACGGCCCATGACGGGAACCTGACCATGTTTTTCCGACTGCCTTTTCACGTAGAAAAGGACTTTGAAAGTGCTGCGTTGCATGATAACCTGAACTTTGTGGATTTGTTAAACGTTAAGTCAGGTTATTTGTTATGCGGAAATCCGACGCAATAAGCTGAAAACAAACACTTTAGTGTAAATCAAAGCATTTCGGGCAGGTAACGGATAAGTAACACAACTCACCGTTAATCCTGCCCATTTCTGCAATTTTATTGCTCGAAACAGATGCAGAACAGAGAATTAAATACCTGCAAACAAGATATTTACTCTTTCCTGCGCTTCTCTTTACCTACCAATACCGAACCGCAACGATCCGTCCCGCAATCGGGTCTTCATTCGCCGAGGACGACTTTCCGGAATCGGGCGAGGTTGGTGTCGTCGGCGATCTTGCGGGCGAATACCCCCCCCCATGCCGGGGCCGGTCAGTCGATCTCGAAGGTGCGCGCCGTGTCGCTGTCGACGGTGATGCGCACCGTCATCACGTTGTCGGGAAGCAGCTGCTCGATCTTCTCGGGCCACTCCACCAGGCACAGGTCCCCCGAGTAGAAATACTCCTCGTAACCGAAGTCGAAGGCTTCGCGCAGGTCGTTGATGCGGTAGAAATCGAAATGGTGGATGCGTCGGTTGCCCTCGCCCTTGTATTGGTTGACGATGGCGAACGTGGGGCTGGTCACGGTGTCGGCGGCCCCGAGTTCTGCGGCGATTTCACGGATGAGCGTGGTTTTACCCGCGCCCATCTCGCCGCGGAAGGCGACCACCGTGCGGCGGCCCAGCGAGCCGATGATCGCCCCGGCGACCTGCGGAAGCTCGTCCTGCGAGGTGATGTGAATGGTTTTCATCTATTGTTTTGGCTTTAGAACGATATACGGTACGATCATCTCCTCCATCGAAATGCCGCCGTGCTGGAACGTGTTGCGGTAGTAGCGGATGTGGCGGTTCGCGTCGTTGTTGTAGACGAGAAAATCGGTGTTGTAGGCGAAGATGTAGCTCGACGTTAGGTTGCTCGACGGCAGCTGCACGTCCTCGGGTTTCAGGATCTCGTAGACTTCGCGGGAGTTGTACGCGAGGTTGCGGCCCGTCTTGTAGCGCAGGTTGGCCGAGGTCTCGCGGTCGCCGGTCACCTTCACCGGGTTGTCCACGCGGATCGTGCCGTGGTCCGAGGTGATGACGACGGTGTGTCCCCGTTCGGAGAGGAGCTTGAGGATGGTGTAGAGGTCCGAATGCTCGAACCACGAGCGCGTCAGCGAGCGGAACGCCGCGTCGTCCTCCGTGAGTTCGCGGATGATGTCGGTCTCGGTACGTGCGTGCGAGAGGATGTCGAGGAAGTTGTAGACGATGACCGAGAAGTCGGCGTCGTAGACCTTCTGGATGTTGTCCACCAGCTTGCGGCCCTGCTCCGGGCGCACCAGTTTGTCGAACGAAAACTTCCACGACTTGCCGTTCTGGCTCATCAGCCGCTTCAAAAACTCCTCCTCGTACTGGTTTTTGCCGCCCTCCTCGTTGTCGTTGAGCCACTTGTTGGGCATCAGCTTGTCGATGGCCAGCGGCATCAGCCCCGCGAAGACGGCGTTGCGGGCGTACTGCGTGGCCGTGGGGAGGATGGCGCAGTAGAAGTCGTCCTGCGCCACGTCGTACCAGCCCCGCAGCAGCGACGAAATCGACCGCCACTGGTCGTAGCGGAAATTGTCGATCAGCAGCAGCGTGGTTTTGGGATTCTCGTCGGCGACGGGGAAGATATTGGTGCGCATGAGCGTATGCGACATCACAGGGGTGTCGTCCGAACGCTTGTTGATCCAGTTGTAGTAGTTGCGGCGCACGAATTTGCAGAACTCCTGGTTGGCCTCGCTCTTCTGGTAGGTCAGCACCTCCTTGATGCTCTGGTCGGTGGATTCGGCCAGTTCGACCTCCCACGCGGTGAGCTTGCGGTAGAGCGCGCACCAGTCCTGGAACGTGTCGGCCATCTGGAGCGAGGACGAGATGCGGCCGAACTCCGAACGGTAGTCGGCGGTGGTCTGCTCGGTCACCAGCTGCTGCTGGTGCACGTTCTTCTTGATCGAGAGCAGCACCTGGTTGGGGTTGACGGGTTTGATGAGGTAGTCGGCGATCTTCGACCCCACGGCCTTGTCCATGATGTTCTCCTCCTCGCTCTTGGTGACCATGATCACGGGCGTTGTGGGGCGCACCTCCTTGATCTTGGGAAGGGTTTCGAGTCCCGTCATGCCGGGCATCATTTCGTCGAGGATGATCAGGTCGTAGGCTCCTTCGGAGGCCATGTCGATCGCGTCGTATCCGTTGTTGCAGGTGTCCACCTCGTAGCCTTTCTGCCGCAGGAACAGCACGTGGGGTTTCAGCAGTTCGACTTCGTCGTCGACCCAGAGTATTTTGACCATACCGTTATCGGATTTAGAATTTGCAAAATTAATGTTTTTATCATCAAACGCAAAAACCCCGCGGTTTATTGGGTCGGCTCCGGTTTTGTGTGAATATTGCGGTAATTTTTTGCTGGAACGGAATATTGTTCGTATATTTGCGAACAATAATGACGGATATGACGAAAAAGACCTATACGGACCAGGAGGAACAAATCGCCCGCTTTGCCAAGGCGATGGGGCATCCGGCACGGATGGCTATTCTGCAATTCCTTGTCAGGCAGGACAGTTGCTTTTTCGGGGATATCCACGAAGTACTGCCGATTGCCAAGGCAACCGTATCGCAGCATCTCAAGGAGTTGAAAGAGGCCGGATTGATACAGGGTGAAATTGAAACACCGAAAGTCCGTTATTGTATCAACCGTGCGAATTGGACGGTGGCGCGCAATCTTTTTGTCGGTTTCTTCTGTGACTGTAAGGACAAAGATTCCTGCTGCGGATGAACGTTTTTTTTTATCGGCATTGTTCGTTGTTCGGCGAATTACATCTAATGAAAAACAGATATGGAGATTAAGGTATTGGGAACGGGGTGCGCCGGATGCAAGGTACTCCACGAAACGGTAAAGCAGGCGGTCGCCGAGTTGGAATTGACTGCAACGGTCGTAAAGGAAGAGGATATTATGAAGATTATGTCCTACAATGTGATGACCCTGCCGGCATTGGTCGTGGATGAGCAGGTCGTAGCCAAAGGGCGAAAATTATCGCTTGCAGAGGTCAAGGAACTGCTGACAAAATAATTCGCCATGAAAAGATTATTGTTGCTTGTGGCTGCCGCAGTATTTGCCGCCTGCGGAAATCATCCGCGAAAAACCGTTGCCGACAGACAGCAGGATGATTGTGTCGAAGTGCTTTGTTTCTACGGGGCAAAACGCTGCGCAACTTGTATCGCGATTGAAACCGGCGTGAAAGAGGTCGCCGAAACCGATTTCGCCGGGCAGGTAGGGGCCGGAGAGGTGTATTTTCGTATTATCGACATTGCAAAGCCGGAAAATGAAACGTTGGCCGACAGGTATGAAGTAACGTGGTCGGCGCTGTTGCTGAATAAATGGCGGGACGGGAAAGAAACCGTAACCGATTTGACGCAGTTCGCCTTTGCCAATGCTCGCACGAATCCGGAGCAATTTAAAGCGGAACTCTGTGCCGAAATTCGAAAACAGTTGGGCGAATAGGTATGGAATATTTGCAGCACTTGCTGGACGGCTCGACCGTTCCGATACTGACAGCTTTTCTGCTCGGCCTGCTGACCGCCGTAAGCCCCTGCCCGCTGGCGACGAACATCGCCGCGGTGGGTTATATCTCGAAGGATTTGGAAAACCGCCGCCGCATTTTCTTCAGCGGTTTGCTTTACACGCTCGGACGTGTCGCGGCCTACACGTTGCTGGGTGCGGTGCTGATTGCTGTGTTGCGTGCGGGGGCGAGTGTTTTCGCCATTCAGAAGGCAATCGGCAAATGGGGCGAACTGCTGATCGCTCCGGCACTGATTCTGATCGGATTGTTTATGCTCTTCGGACATCGGCTCAATCTGCCGAATTTCGGATTCTCGGGGCGCGGCGAGCGGATGGGGCGGGGTGGCGGATGGGGTGCGCTGTGGCTCGGCATTCTTTTTTCTCTGGCGTTCTGCCCGACGAGCGGCGTTTTCTATTTCGGAATGCTTATTCCGATGTCGGCCGCAGAAACGGGCGGTTATCTCCTGCCTGCCGTATTCGCTGTCGCTACGGGGCTTCCTGTGGTAATCGTCGCATGGCTGCTGGCGTACAGCGTTGCCGGGTTGGGCGCATTCTACAACCGGATGCAGGCGATTCAAAAGTGGTTCACACGGATTGTAGGCTTGCTTTTTATAGCCGTGGGCATTTATTATGGAGTAATTTATTTCTGTTAAAACGATGATTCAACGATTTGCCGACCGGCTTGTCTACGGCGTATTCGGGATGAGTGCCGAAACACATTTCGGAAGTGCTGTCAATTTCTTTTTCTACGACAGTGTCAAAATTCTGATCCTGCTGTTCTTGATCAGTATGGTAATGGGAATCGTCAATGCCTATTTTCCGATTGACAATCTGCGCCATTACCTTGCGACCCGCAAACTGTACGGGTTTCAATACCTTTTTGCATCGCTGTTCGGGGCTATCACACCGTTTTGCTCCTGCTCGTCGATCCCGTTGTTCATCGGTTTTGTCAAGGGCGGGATTCCTTTGGGTGTGACATTTGCGTTTCTGATTACCTCGCCGCTTGTGAATGAGGTTGCTGTGGCGATGTTCCTTGGTTCGTTCGGCATGCGGGCGACGGCGATTTATGTCGTGAGCGGCATTCTGCTCGGCATGATCGGCGGCTTCGTACTCGGCCGCTTCAAGTTGGAGCGCTATCTTTCGCCGTGGGTGCGGCAGTTGCAGGCGCAGTCCGATACGAAATCGGAAGTTTGGACCGAAGAGCGCACGCCGTTCGTTCGACGGCTTCCCGTCATTGTGCGCGATGCGTGGGGTATTGTGCGGGGTGTGCTGGTATATGTGTTGATCGGTATCGGTGCAGGTGCGGCGATGCACGGGTATGTGCCCGAAGGATTTTTCGAGCAATATATGTCGAAAGACAATTGGTTTGCCGTGCCACTGGCTGTCGTTTGCGCCGTACCGATGTATGCCAACGCCGCCGGAATCGTTCCAGTGGTGCAGGTCTTCGTGACCAAAGGCATTCCGCTGGGGACGGCTATCGCCTTTATGATGGGCGTTGTCGGGTTGTCGTTGCCGGAAGCCACGATGTTGAAAAAGGTGATGACATGGCGGCTGATCGGGATATTCTTCGGAGTGATGACTTTATTCTTTATTCTGTCGGGATATGTGTTTAATATGTGTTTGTAATACAGTTGTTTAATGGTTTTTTGGCGTTTGCGTCGAGCCTTCGGAATAAATAACTGATATAGAATATTTTAATTTTGGCCCGGGTTTTGCCCGATATTTGTTATCGTGTTGTGAACGTGCAGACTACACTGCCGCGGGAAAAAAGTGAAAAAAAATTGCCGATTATTGGCGGATATGTAAATAAAGCGTATATTTGCAGTCCGAATCATTTTGGATGAACTTAATTTTAAATACTATATAAACATGACAAAGGCAGATATCGTAAGCGAAATCGCTAAAAGCACCGGCGTTGAGAAGGTGCAGGTGCAGGCTATCGTCGAGGCTTTCATGGAGAGCATCAAGACGTCGCTCACCCAGAAGAATAACGTGTATCTCCGTGGTTTCGGCAGCTTCATCGTGAAGAAGCGTGCCAAGAAAGTTGCCCGCAACATCTCGAAGAACACGACGATCACCATTCCCGAACACAACATCCCCGCTTTCAAGCCCGCAAAGAGCTTCGCAGCGAAGGTGAAATAACGGATAAATAAAGAACCTCTTAAAATTTAAGGACTATGCCAAACGGAAAGAAGCATAAGCGTCACAAGATGGCTACCCACAAGCGGAAAAAACGTCTTCGTAAGAACCGTCACAAGAAAAAGTAGGGTAGCACCTTTGTGCTAACGATAGATAAAGCTAAAGGGGCCAAAGGGTTCTTTTAGCTTTACCTATTTTCGGGTTTCCGATTTTTCGGGCGGTTTTTCCGCCTCTTTCGCGGGTTTTCCGGATGCCGGACCCCGCGTTCCGCCGGATGTTTCCGGCATCCATTTTTCCCTTTGGAGTTCGCCGCCACTTCACAGCAAAACGCGGCTTCAGTACTAATTTCAGCCATACCGCGCCCGGTTTCCCGGAGCGCGGCACACGATAGATGAACAGAGAATTAATCGTAAACGTAAACCCGACCGAGATCTCGATCGCCATGTGCGAGGACAAGGTGCTCGTCGAGTTGAACAAGGAGCAGTGCCAGACGGGCTTTGCCGTGGGGGACATCTACCTCGGGAAGGTGCGCAAGATCATGCCGGGACTGAACGCGGCATTCGTCAACATCGGGCACGAAAAGGACGCCTTTATCCACTACCTCGACCTGGGGCCGCAGTTCCCCTCGCTGCAGAAGCTCGTCGCCTCGCAGCAGCCCGGAAAGCGGGGATTACGCGTCGAGAGCATGAAACTCGAACCGCCCGTCGAGAAGACCGGGAAGATCGGCGAATACCTCCAGGTGGGACAGCAGATCATGGTCCAGGTGGCCAAGGAGGCCATTTCGACCAAAGGTCCGCGCCTGACGGCCGACATTTCGCTGGCCGGCCGCAACGTGGTGCTGGTCCCCTTCACCTCGAAGGTTTTCCTTTCGCAGAAAATCCGCTCGGCGGATGAGAAGAAGCGCCTCAAGCGCATCGCCGCGGCGGTGCTGCCGAAGAATTTCGGCGTCATCATCCGCACGGCGGCCATGGAGGCCAAGGACGAGGACATCGAGCACGACATCCAGACCCAGATCGACCGCTGGCGCAAGACCTGCGCGGCGATCAAGAAGAACGCGGCGTCGGTCCCGGCGCAGCTGATGAGCGAGATGAACCGTGCCAACACGATCATCCGCGACTCGCTGAACGGCTCCTTCTCGCAGATCGCCGTCGACGACGAGGCGATGTTCAAGGACATCCGCGACTATATCCGCCAGATCGACCCCGAGAAGGAGAAGATCGTCAAACTCTACAGGGGCAACGTGCCCATTTTCGACAACTTCGACATTTCGAAGCAGATCAAGTCGCTGTTCGCCAAGTACGTGTCGCTCAAACGCGGCGCTTACCTGATCATCGAACATACCGAGGCCATGAACGTCATCGACGTCAACTCGGGCAACCGCACCAAGGCCGAGGACAATCAGGAGCAGACCGCCATGGACGTGAACCTCGCCGCGGCGAAGGAGATCGCCCGCCAGCTGCGGTTGAGGGACCTCGGAGGCATCGTCATCATCGACTTTATCGACCTGCACAAGGCGCAGAACAAACAGGCGCTGTTCGACGAGATGGTGAAACTGATGGCCACCGACAAGGCCAAGCACACGGTGCTGCCGCTCACGAAATTCGGGCTGATGCAGATCACACGCCAGCGGGTGCGCCCCGTGGCCGTCGAGAGCGTTTCGGACGTCTGCCCGACGTGCAACGGCTCGGGTAAGATCGAACCTACGGTGCTGCTGGACAAGAAGATCGAGAACCAGATTTCGTTCCTCACGCAGGACCGCGGACACAAGTTCATCAAGCTGGTCGTCAGTCCTTACGTGGCGGCGTTCCTCCGAAAGGGCCTCTGGTCGCTGCGCCGCCGCTGGGAGTGGAAGTACAAGGTGCGCCTTCAGATCGCCGAGGACCAGAGTGTCGGGATCGTCGAAATCCACTACCATGACAAGAAGGATAACGACCTTATAACCAAATAAGGTATGGCAACCGCCCGCGAGCAGCTGGCGCAGTTCGCCGCCGGGTCGAAAGCCCTCGGCAGACTGTGCCGCGAATATGAAAACAGGAGTGCTACCGTCCACCTCGAAGAGCTGGTCGGCGGCGCTCTTTCGTTTTATGCCGCGGCGGCCGTGGCCGAATCCGGGGGCGTGCATGTCTTTGTCGCCGAGGACCGTGACGCCGCAGCCTACCTCCTGAACGACTTCTACAACCTGCTGGACGAACGGCAGGTTTATTTCTTCCCCTCGTCCTGGAAACGTTCGGCGGCCTACGGCGCCGAGGATGCGCAGGGCGTGGTGCAGCGTACGGCGACGATGCACGCCGTGCGGAATTTCACGGGGAAGGGCTACCTGGTGGTCTGCACCTGCCCCGAGGCGCTGGCCGAGCGGGTCGCCGACGCCGAAGCCCTGCAACGGGAGACGATCACCGTGAGGGTCGGCGACCGGATTTCGATCGAGGTGCTGGAGCAGGCGCTCGTCGATGCTTCGTTTACGCGCGTGGATTTCGTCTACGAACCCGGCCAGTACTCGGTGCGCGGCGGTATCGTCGACGTCTTCTCCTATTCGGAGAGCAAACCCTACCGACTGGATTTCTTCGGCGACGAAGTCGACTCGATCCGGCGGTTCAACATTTCGAGCCAGCTGTCGTCGGACAGGCTGGAGCGTGTGGAGATCATCCCCGACCTGAACGCCGGGACGCCCGCCGCGGCGAAGGTCTCCTTCGCGCGGTTTGCGGGCGCGGAGGCTTCCTGGTGGTTCTACGACGCCGATTTCGTGTTGCGGAGGGTCAACGACATCCGCCGCAGGACGCTCTCGGACATGGAGCATCCCGATGAGATCGACTCGCTGCTGACGAGCCGCAACTCGCTCGTGGCCGACCTTTCCGGAAGCCGGATTTTCCTGCTGCGCGACAATCTTCCCGAGCGGCCCGCGGCCGCAACGGTGAAGTTCGCGACGTCGCCCCAGCCGAAATTCAATAAAAATTTCGAGATGCTGGCCGACGACATGATCCGGGGTGCGCTGCGGGGTTACGATACCTATATACTTTCGGAGAACAAGGCGCAGGTCGAGCGTCTCGAAAATATTTTCCACCAGATCGGCCGCGGACAGGCCGTCGTGCGGTCGCTGTCGACGACCCTGCACGAGGGGTTCGTGGACAACGACCTGAAACTGTGCCTCTACACCGACCACCAGATTTTCGACCGCTACCAGCGTTACCGCATCAACGGCGAGATCCGGCGCGACGAGCAGATGACCGTCGCCGAGCTGAACCAGCTGCGCCCGGGCGACTACGTGGTGCATATCGACCACGGCGTGGGCCGTTTCGACGGGCTGGTGAAGATCGCCGCGGGCGACGGACGCATGCAGGAGGCGATCAAGCTGGTCTACAAGGACGGCGACGTGCTGTTCGTCAACGTGCACTCGCTCCACCGCATTTCGCGCTACAAGTCGGGCGACGGCGAGCCGCCGAAGGTCTACAAACTGGGCAACGGCGCCTGGCAGAAGCTGAAGAACGCCACCAAGAAGGCCGTCAAGGACATTTCGCGCGAACTGATCGCCCTCTACGCCAAACGCAAGGCCTCGAAGGGCTACGCCTTCTCGCACGACAGCTATTTGCAGCACGAGCTGGAGGCGTCGTTCCGCTGGGAGGACACCCCCGACCAGCAGTCGGCCACGGCGGCCATCAAGAAGGACATGGAGTCGGACCAGCCGATGGACCGGTTGGTGTGCGGCGACGTGGGCTTCGGAAAGACCGAGGTAGCGATCCGCGCGGCGTTCAAGGCCGCCGTCGACGGCAAGCAGGTCGCCGTGCTGGTTCCGACGACGATCCTCGCCTTGCAGCACTACCGCTCGTTCACCGAGCGTCTGCGCGATTTCCCGGTGAGGGTGGAGTACATCAACCGCACCAAATCCACGAAGGAGGTCAGCCAGATCCGCGAGGACCTCGCCTCGGGGAAGATCGACATCCTGATCGGCACGCACAAGATGCTGGGCAAGCAGATCGTGTTCCGCGACCTGGGGCTGCTGATCATCGACGAGGAGCAGAAATTCGGCGTCGCCGCCAAGGAAAAGCTCACCGAGATGAGCGTTTCGGTCGATACGCTGACGCTCACCGCCACGCCGATTCCGCGCACGCTGCAATTCTCGCTGATGGGTTCGCGGGACTTGTCCGTCATTTCGACCCCGCCGCCCAACCGCCAGCCGATCCTCACCGAGTCGCACGTATTCTCGGAGGAGATCATCCGCGACGCCGTCGAGGCGGAACTCGCCCGCGGCGGCCAGGTCTATTTCGTCCACAACCGCGTCGAGGACCTGCCGGCCCTCCAGGGGCTGATCACGCGCCTCTGTCCGAAGGCCCGCGTGGCCGTCGGGCACGGCAAGATGCCGGCCGAGCAGCTGGAGAAACTCATCATGGACTTCATCTACGGGGAATTCGACGTGCTGGTGTCGACGACCATCGTCGAGAACGGCATCGACATTCCCAACGCCAATACGATCATCGTCGACAACGCCCAGAACTTTGGTTTGAGCGACCTGCACCAGCTGCGCGGCCGCGTGGGGCGTTCGAACCAGAAGGGCTACTGTTACCTGCTTTCGCCGCCCGACGAGCTGCTGTCGTCCGACGCGCGGCGGCGTCTGCGGGCCATCGAGGAGTTCTCCGACCTGGGTTCGGGGTTCAACATCGCCATGCAGGACCTCGACATCCGCGGCGCGGGCAATCTGCTGGGCGCCGAGCAAAGCGGGTTCATCGCCGACATCGGTTTCGAGACCTACCAGAAGATTATGAACGAGGCGGTGGCCGAACTGCGCGCCGAGGGGCTTCATGTCCCGGGCCTGAGCGACGGGGAGCAGGAGGTCGTGGAGCAGATGCGTTTCATCGACGACGCGCACATCGACATCGAGGTCGAGGCTGCGCTGCCCGACGCCTACGTTTCGCAGCAGGCCGAACGCCTGAAGCTCTACCGCGAACTCGACTCGACGAAGGACGAGGAGGCTTTGCAGGCCTTCGAGAGCCGTCTTACGGACCGTTTCGGTCCCCTGCCGCGTGCTGCGAAGAAGTTGTTGAACGTCGTGCGCCTGCGCTGGGAGGCCATTCGTCTGGGCATGGAGCGCGTGAAGGTCAAGAATGGGCTGATGATCGTGCATTTCGTGGGCGAGGAGAACTCGCCTTTCTACAAGAGCGAGGCCTTTATGACCCTGTTGCAGCGGGTTACGCAGCGACCCGACCGATTTGTGCTTAAACAGCACAATAATCGGTTGGCGATGACCGTTAGGAATGTCAAAGACGTGGAAGACGCATACAAAACGCTGCAGCAGCTTTGAATCTGATCGTAGACATAGGCAACACCCTTGTCAAGTTGGCCGTTTTTGACGGCGGACGGATCGTCGCCCAGCGCTGCGTGGAGCGGCTGCATCCGTCGATGCTCGGCGAGTTGCTGGAGGGCCGCAGGGTCGCGAAGGCCGTCGTCGCCTCGACGCGCGGCGAAGCGGACGACGTGATCGAAACGGTCAGACCCTATGCGGATTACCTGCTGGAATTCACCTCGCAGACCCCCGTGCCGGTTGCCAACGCCTACCATACGCCCGAGACGCTGGGCCGCGACCGGCTGGCCGCCGCCGTGGGCGCCACGGTGCTTTACCCGGGGCGCAACGTGCTGATCGTCGATTTCGGCACGGCCGTCACGATCGACCTGGTGACGGCCGACAACACGTTCCGCGGCGGGTGCATTTCGCCGGGGATGAAAACCCGTTTTCGGGCGCTCCACGACTACACGGCCTGCCTGCCGCTGTGCGGTCCGACCGAAAGCGGGGAGTTGCAGGGGCTCACCACCGAAGAGGCCATCCGCCTGGGGGTGATGAACTCGCTGACCTTCGAAATTGAGGGCTATATGGCCCGGATGGAGAAAAAAATCGACGATTTATGCGTAATTTTTACCGGCGGGGACGCGAAATACTTTGCGAAAAGAATTAAAAACACGATATTTGCAAATTGTAATCTGGTCTTTTGCGGATTGGATCGAATTTTAGAGTACAATGCAAGTGAAGAACACCTTGATTAAGCTGGTTGTCGCGGCTGCAGCGATGTTTCCTTTTGCCGTTTCGGCCCAGACAAGCAGTATTAACGCATTCTCGCCCTATACGATGTACGGCATCGGCGAACAGAATACCCCCGGTACGTTGCAGATGCGCTCGATGGGCGGTGCGGGTGTGGCCATGCGTTCGGTGAGTACGGTCAACCTGCTCAACCCCGCGGCTTACAGCGCGGCTCCGCAGAAGACTTTCCTTTTCAACTTCGGGTTGGAGGGGCAGAACTACTACAACGCCCAGACGGTCGGAGGCGTCGGGAAACGGACGGCCTACAACACGTTCAACTTTCACGACATCGCTTTCCAGATGCCGGTGGCGAAGCGGCTGGGACTCGGTTTCAGCCTCACGCCTTACAGTTCGGTGGGTTACAGGACCAAGTATTATCACGAATACGATCCCGAAGACCCCATTTACGCCAACGTCGGCAATATTCAGTACAACTACCAGGGCGAGGGCGACGTGACGGAGGTCAAGGTCGGCCTGGGCTGGGAGCCGTTCAAGAATTTTTCGGTGGGTATCGCCGCACAGTATTACTGGGGCGACATCGACCGTACGTTCGTGATGACCCCGACCGCCATTACGGGCGAGGGAACCTTCACCTCGACGGTGGGGCAGGACAATTACAGCATTTCGAGCATCAAGGGGCAGGTCGGCGTGCAGTGGAACGCGATTCTGAACGCGAAGCGCATCCTGACCTTCGGCGCGACGTACGACTTCGGCGGCGACCTGAACCCGGAGGTGACGAAAAAACTCTATATCGGCGACCTGTACAACACGGTCGTCAAGGGCGATACGACGCACCTGAAGCTGGTGCTGCCCCGGCAGCTGGCCGTGGGGGCCTATTACCAGACCGGCAGGTGGGCCGTCGGCGTGGATTATGTGTTCCAGAACTGGGGCGGCCGCAACTCGGGCTACGAGATGACGGGAACCAGCGGCAGCGGGGAGAACAAGACGGAATACAAGGTGGCCTACACCAATACGAGCACGATCAAGATGGGTGTGGAATACACCCCGAACCGTTACGATGCGCGTCACTTCCTCAAACGCTGGTCCTACCGTGCGGGTTTCCGCTACGGAGCCTACAACCAGACGTTCAACGGGGACAAGCTCGCGCAGTACGCCGTGACGGCGGGCATCGGCATTCCGGTGAGGCGCGGCGCCTTCTCGGCCATCGACATCGGCGTCGAGTACGGTCGCCGCGGTTACAACATCGCCGACCGCCTGGGGCTGGTCCGGCAGCAGTATTTCAAGTTTGCGATCGGCTTCACGCTCTTCGCGGGACAGATGGAGAACGGCGAATATTGGTTCATGCGCTCCAAGTTCGATTGATGTGACAGGCAAGCAAAAATAAAAGATAGAAACACAAAAATTAATCTGACCGATGAAAAACGTTAAATTCCTGCTTTCTGCTGCGTGTGCGCTTTTTGCAGTCGCAGCGATGGCACAGCAAGATTTCAGTGATCCGAAGTACGCGGTCTGGGGTGACACTCCTCAGGAGCGGGAGCAGAACATTCTGAACAGCAACTTCCTCAAGGAGTCGCTCGACAACAAGGATTACAACGCTGCCGCGCATTACCTCAAGGAGCTGCTCGACAAATGTCCGAAGGCTTCGCAGAATACCTTCGTGCGCGGCATCACGCTTTATAAGAACAAGATCGCGCGCGCCAAGAGCATCGCCGAGAAAAACACCTATACCGACTCGCTGATGATCGTTTACGACCTGCGCAACGAGTATTTCGGCGACCATCCCAAGTACGGCACGCCCTATATCCTCGACCGCAAGGCCCGTGAGTATCTGATGTACAAACCCGCCGACCGCAAGGGTATCCGCGAAGCGTTCCGCGCAGCCATCGAGGCCGGCGGCGACAACACCGATCCCGAGACCGTCGTGGCCTATTTCTCGAACCTCTGCGACGATTACAGGAATACCGACGAGGTGATGCCCGACGAGATCATCGCCGAGTACGACCGTCTGACGCCGTTCTTCGAGAAGAACCCCGCTGCCGCCGAGTACAAGAGCCAGTTCGACGCTGCGTTCGGATTGAGCGGCGCCGCAAGCTGCGAGAATCTCGAAAGACTCTTCAAGGGCAAGCTGGCCGCCGCTCCCGACGACGAGGCGCTGCTTTCGCAGGCCGTGGCTCTGATGTCGCGCGCCAAGTGCGACGGTGATTTCTACTTCTCGATCGCCGAGAAATACTACCAGGTGAAACCTTCGTCGGAGACGGCCATGTTCCTGGCACAGGCTTTCCAGAACAAGAAGGACTATGCGAAGGCGAAGACCTACCTGAACGAGGCGCTGGATGTCGAGAAGGACCCTGCCGAGCGTCAGAAACTGCTCGTGCGCATCGCGCTGGTGGGCCTCGTGTCCAACGACATTCCGGGAGCTGCCGCCGCCGCGCGCCAGGCCCGCGACCTGAATCCCGAGGACGGTGTGCCGTACTTCATCCTGGCGCAGTGCTATGCTTCGTCGGCAGGTTCGTGCAGCGGTTTCGCCGGTCTGGCGACCTATTGGGCCGCTTACGATACGATGGCCAAGGCGGTCGAACTGCTCCCGGCCGATTCGGAGTACATGGAGCACGCCAAGAGTTCCCTCGGCAAGTTCCGTTCGGTCTTCCCCAGCTCGGAGGAGTGCTTCTTCAACGAGTTGCAGGAGGGTGCGCGCTATACGGTGACCTGCGGAACGGCCGCCGGTATCACCACCACTGTCCGTCCCCGCTAAAAACCACGCTCCCGACAGGTTTCGATGGGAAAACGCATGACAAGAACGATCAGGGTAGCACTCTCCGTGATGGGGAGTGCTATCTTGCTATTCTCGTGTGCGGACAAGGATACGGGCCGCGCTTCGGCTTCCGAGGAGACGATGATGACCGAATACAGCGAGGACCTTTCGGTCGTGATGTCGCAGAACGGCCGCCGGTCGTACCATTTCGTCACGCCGCTGCTCGAAGGTTATTCGCTGGCCCGCGAGCCTTACCGCGAATTCCGCAAGGGGGTGAAGATCACTACGTACCAGAACGATTCGCTGACCACGGTGGATGCCGTGCTGACGGCCAACTACGCCATCTATTACGAGAACCGCGAACTGTGGGAGGCCAAGGGCAACGTCGTCGTCGAGAAATCCGACGGCAAAACCCTTTACACCCAGCAGTTGTTCTGGAATGCGCGGACCAAGAAAATCTATTCGAACGTCGATTCGAAGATCGTGCAGAACAACGGCCGCGACGTCTTCATCGGCGAAGGTTTCGAGTCGGACGAGGAGTTCAAGGACTGGCGTTTCCGCCGTATGAAGGGCCGTATGGAGGTCGAGATGAAACAAAGCGCCGATTCCACGGCCGCGGATTCCACGGCCGTGCGTCCGGTTCCGAAGCCGTCCGACGGCCGGCCCGCCGTTCAAGCGTCCGAATCCGGAAGGGCTGCGATTGCTCCGGCCCGGGAGATTCCCGCCGGAACGGCTGAAAGACAGGCTGAAAGGCCCGAAGCGGAGGTTGAGCGCCGGCCGTTGAAAATGCTCGACGACTCCCGGGCGGAGGCCCGTCCGGTTCCGCGTGAGGAGGCGGTTTCTACCGAACTCAAACTCAAAAACTGAAAGCGATGCTTACCACCGTCGTCCTGATCGTCGTAATGCTGTTGCTGTCGGCTTTTTTCTCGGGGATGGAGATTGCCTTTACGAGCAAGAACCGCCTCAAGCTGGAGATCGACCGCAAGCAGAACCGCATGTTCGACCAGATTGCCGAGGTTTTCGCCCGTCATCCGGGACAGTATATCACCACGATCCTCGTGGGCAACAACATCGCGCTGGTCGTCTATTCGCTGTCGATGTCGATGCTTCTGCGCGGCATCTACGCTTCGCTGGGGTGGGAGCAGCTCGCCCGGAGCGGCTCGGTCGCCGTGGATACCGCCGTTTCGACGGTCATCATCATCTTCTTCGCCGAGTTCCTTCCCAAGTCGATTTTCAGGAACAATCCCAATTTCTATTACCGCGCATTGGCGCCGGTGATCTACTTTTTCTACGTCGTTCTCTATCCGGTGGCGCGCTTCACCACGCTGCTGTCCCACGGCATCCTGCGCCTTCTGGGCCGCCGCGTCGAGGAGCAGAACATCACTCCGAGTTTCGACCGCGAGGACCTTGCGGCGCTGCTCGATACGAATAACTCGGAGCAGCATTCGGAGCCGGACAACGAACTGAAACTCTTTCAGAACGCGCTGGATTTCGCCGACCTGCGCGTCAGGGACTGCATGGTTCCGCGCGTGGACGTCGAGGCCGTGGACATCGACGATACCTCGATCGAACAGCTCACGGCGCGGTTCGTCGACTCGAAATATTCGCGCATCTTCGTCTGGCGCAAATCGATCGACAACATCGTGGGCTACGTCAATTCGAAAAGCCTCTTCACGCGGCCCCGGCAGATCGCCGACGTGATGATGGAGGTCAATTTCGTTCCCGAGACCATGCCTTTGCAGCTGATGCTGGAGAATTTCATCAAGCACCGCTCGAACATCGCCGTCGTGATCGACGAATTCGGCGGCACGGCGGGCGTCATCTCGCTCGAAGACGTGCTGGAGCAGATTTTCGGCGAGATCGAGGACGAGCACGACATTCCGGACCTCACCGAAAAGCAGGTCGGCCCCGACGAATATGTCCTCTCGTGCCGCCTGGAGGTGAAATACCTGAATGAAAAATACAACCTCGGCATCGAGGAGAGCAAGGAGTACGACACGCTGGCGGGCTTCATCATCTTCAATTACGAGGGGATTCCCTCTGCCGGAGAGACGGTTTTCATCGGCGGCCTGCAATTACGGATTCTCCGCACGACGCGTTCGCGCATCGAACTGGCGCGGGTGAAGAAATTGTAGCGCCCGCCGGATTCCGCCGTGTTTCCGGTAAATTCCCGCCCCGGCGGGGATTACGGCGGCAAAGCGTGCGTATATTTTTGCTTTTATTCTGTTCTTTTTACAATTAATTTTACTACCTTTGGCTGATAATTCGAAACAATACGAATAATTAACAATTTATATGGCAAGTTTAAACACTTTACGAACCAAGTTCGGCATCGTGCTTTCGATCATCATCGCACTGGCCCTCTTGGCATTCATCCTCTCTCTGAAGACCGAAATGGGCTTCTCGGGCAACGACCCGCGTGTCGGTGTGATCGACGGCGAGAAGATCAACTATTCGGAGTACTACGACCAGTACGAGCAGATCAAGTCGCAGAACAACGTGCAGGAGAGCGACGAGCAGCAGTCGGCCATGCTGGCCAATGCCGCCTGGCAGGCGCTGATCGCCAAGCACGTGCTGACGCCTGGTTTCGACAGGATGGGGCTTCGCGTCACTGAGCCGGAACGTCTGGCGATGGTCAGCGGACAGCATCCTTCGCAGGCTTTCTACAACGCTTTCGCCGATCCCCGCACGGGCGAGTATAACGTGGCTGCCATCAGCCAGTTCCTCGCGCAGGCCGAGACCAATCCCGAGGCGGCCCATGCCTGGGCGCAGCTCAACGAGCAGGCCCGTCTGGAGCGCGGGGTGCAGAAGTATTTCGGACTGGTGAAGGGCGGCGTTTACGTCAATTCGCTGGAGGTCGCCCGCGGTGTCGAGGCTGCCAACAAGTCTTTCTCGGGCAAGTGGGCCGGCAAGAAGTTCTCGGCCATTCCCGATTCGCTCGTCAAGGTGTCGTCGGGTGATGTGAAGGCTTACTACAACAGCCATAAGAACCAGTTCAAGCAGACCCCGTCGCGTACGATTTCGTATGTCGTATTCGAGGTGTCCCCCACGGACGATGACCTGCTGGCGCTTGAGAAGAGCGTGACGGAGGTGGGTAAGGAGTTCGCCGCCGCCGAGGAGGTGAAGACCTTCGTCCGCGCCAACCGTAACGGCAAGATCGCCGACAGCTATGTTTCCGCCGCACAGCTCTCCGACGAGGAGGCCAAGGCGCTGATGGCGGGCGAAATGTACGGTCCCGTGCTGAAGAACAACGAGTGGACGATGTCCCGCGTGCTCGATTCGAAGATGGTTCCCGACTCGGTGGGCGTGCGCCACATCGTGCTGCCCTATACGCAGGAGGCGCTTGCCGACAGCCTGCTGACGGTGCTGAAGAAAGGGGGCGATTTCGCGCAGACCGCTGCCCGCTATTCGGTTTACGACGCTACGGCCGCCAACGGCGGTGAAGTGGGTGTGCTGCCTTTCTCGGCTTTCTCGGGCGAGTTCGCCGCCGCTCTGGCCAATGCCAAACAGGGCGACATCGTGAAGATCGCTTCGGGCGACGCCATCCAGCTGATGCAGGTATACCGTGCCGACAAACCTTCGAAACACGTGCAGGTGGCTACGATCACCTATCCCGTGGAGGCTTCGGCCGCCACGCGCCGCGACGTACATAACCAGGCCGGTTCGTTCATGGTCAACGCCAAGGGTTCGGCCGCCGCATTCGCCGATGCCGCTTCGACGGCTGCCGTGACGCCCCGCGTGGCTGCGATCGCTCAGGGCGACCGTACGATCCGCGGCCTTGAGGATTCGCGCGAGGTGGCCCGTTGGGCCTACGGTGCGAAGGAGGGCGATCTTTCGGCGATTTTCAACGTGGGCAAGGACTACGTGATCGCCACGCTGACCGAGATCGACGACAACGAGTATGCACCGCTGGATAAGGTTTCGGCCCAGATCCGTTCGCAGCTGCTCCGCGACAAGAAATACGAATCTATCGTCAAGAGCCTTTCGGGGGCGACCCTCGCCGAGCAGGCTGCAAGCCTCGGCTCGGAGGTGGAGGAGTTCTCCGACGTGACCTTCGGTTCGTTCTACGTGAACGGTGTGGGCATGGAGCCTCGCCTGGTAGGCGCCATCGCATCGGCCGAGAAGGGCGTGCTGTCGGCTCCCGTGAAGGGACTTTCGGGCATCTATGTCTTCGAGGTCGAGGATGTCACGACTGATGACCGGCAGACTGCCGAAGGCGAGAAAGTCCGTGCCCAGGCCATGGCCGAGGGCATGGCCCAGCAGTTCGCCATTCCGGCTATCCAGCAGATGGCCAAGATTCAGGACCTGCGCGGCAAGTACTTCTAAACTTTTGATTTTACGGTGCATCTTTTGCACTTGCTCTTGCAGGGCGCGAATGGGACGTATTTCGGTACTGCCCATCCGCGCCCTGTTTCGTTCAGGCACAAATATGCTGCTTTCGCCGCACTGATCGAAAATTGGTAGGGAATCCTCTGTGCAATCCGGCTTTTTTCGTATCTTTAGGGTCGTAACGACCTTTTTAACACTCGGAAGGCTCCGCCGAACTATATGCCAATCCGGTTTCGGAACCGTCCGGTTATTCATGATCTTCATATAGAATAAATAAATATTCGCCATGAACAACTTCATCTATCACAATCCTACCAAACTGGTTTTCGGCAAGGGCCAGATCGCCCGTCTGCCGAAACTCATTCCCGCCGGAAAACGTATCATGCTGACCTTCGGCGGGGGCAGTGTCAAGCGTAACGGCGTCTACGATCAGGTCGTCGCCGCACTCGAAGGCCGCGACCTGGTCGAGTTCTGGGGCATCGAGGCGAATCCTTCCGTCGAGACCCTCCGCAAGGCCATTGCGCTGGGCAAAGAGTGGAAGGTGGACTTCCTGCTGGCTGTCGGCGGCGGTTCGGTCATCGACGGCACGAAACTCATCGCCGCGGGCCTTCTCTACGACGGCGATGCGTGGGACATCGTGCTCAAGGGTCAGGCCGGCAAGACCGTGCCGCTGGCCACGGTCCTCACCATGTCGGCCACGGGTTCCGAGATGAACTCCGGAGCGGTCATTTCGCGTTACGAAACCAAGGAGAAGTATGCTTTCTACGGCGATTACCCGGTCTTCTCGATCCTCGATCCCGAGACACTCTATTCGCTGCCCAAGCGGCAGATCGCCTGCGGACTCGCGGATACTTTCGTGCACGTGCTGGAGCAGTATATGACCACTCCCGGGCAGTCGCGGCTGATGGACCGCTGGGCCGAAGGCATCCTGCATACGGTGGTCGAGATCGCTCCCAAAGCACTGGCGGACGAACGCGATTACGACACGATGTCGGAGTACATGCTTTCGGCGACGCTGGCCCTGAACGATATGATCCGCATGGGGGTGACGCAGGACTGGGCGACGCACATGATCGGCCACGAGCTGACGGCGCTGCATTCCCTGACGCACGGCGCGACGCTGGCCATCGTCGTCAACGGCACGCTGCGCGTGCTACGCGAGCAGAAACGCGGCAAACTGCTGCAATACGGTGAACGCATCTGGAGCGTTACGGAAGGCTCGGACGAGGAGCGTATCGACCGCACGATTGCGGCCAACGAGGCGTTCTTCCGTTCGCTGGGCCTCTCGACACGCCTTTCGGAGGAGGGCATCGACGAGCAGACGATTGCCGAGATCGAACACCGGTTCAACGCTGCGGGCGACAGGTTCGGCGAGGCGCAGAACGTCGACGGCGCCATGGCCCGCCGGATTCTGGAGGCCTGCCTCTGATTCCATAGGCATCCGAACAAAACAATCCCCGCAACTTCAGCTGCGGGGATTGTTTGTCATGGAACGCGGGTTTACTCGTCCACTCCGAATGTCGAAACGTTGAGACTGCCCAATGCGTCCACCGTAATGCCGTATTCGCCCTCCTGGACATCCTTGAGGATGATGAGGTAGGAACTGCTTCCGAACCGTCGCGAGGTGAAGGGCTGCCGCTCCAGCGTGTTGCGCTGCTGGTCGCCGAAGGTTCCGACCGATGCGTATTCGGCGATCCGCATCTTCTTCTTGACCTTGAACCGGAAGACGCTGATCACCGACATCGGGTCGATCAGGTTGTCCGGAACGCGGATGATGAAGGCGATGCCGTCGCTCTTCCGGAACCGGACGGGGGACTGTGCGCCTTTCAGCGTCATTTCGTCGATGTGGTCCTTTCCGATGCCGAACAGTTTCTGCCCGGTGGACGAACGGTGGCGCGGGGCCAGGCTTTCCTGGACGAGTTGTTCGGTTCTGTTGTCGGGCCGGATAGCCAGCGCCTGGCCGATGAATTCGGGCTCGGGGAATGTCAGGGTGCTGTCGGTCCGGGTTGCGGAGGGTTCCGGTGCGGCGGTCGCCTCCGGAGCCTGCGCCTGCGACCGGATGCAGGCACAGCAGGCAAGCAACAGAATGAGGGTTTTCTTCATGAGAGTGGAACGTTGGAATGAATTTGTGTTTTTCAGTTTCAGTTGTAAAGATAACGCAAAAACTCCCGTTCCAGTCTCCGGCGGATAAAAAAATCCCTCCCGAAAAGTTCCGAAAAGGATTTTTTTGTTTTCGGCCCTGCAATCGGAACCCGCGGCAGAGCGTAAATCGGAAAGCTATTCGTAGTTGATGATCGGCGTGCCGGAATTATGATACGAGGCGCGTGTCGTGCGTCCGGCCTGAATCTGGAAATACTCTTTGCCGCTGCCGCTGCTGCCTGATGAACCTGACAGGATGGCATAGTTGCCGGGATTCAGATCCACCGTGAAGTTGGATTTGGGATTTTGTTTTGAGTAGATTTCGTTACCGGCTTCCGTATATATGCTGACAAAGGTTGCCTCCATATTTATGTATTCGACTTTCAGTTGCCCGACTACGGGCGTTTCGTTTTTGTCGCAGGCCGCGAATCCTGCGGCCAATAGCAGGCAGATGCCGATTTTGAAGCGGGTTTTCATGAGCGTGAAGTTTTGAAGGTTTGTGACGCAGTACCGTGTTAAAGATATGGATTTTTTGCGAACCTTGTCTTTTCGGAACAAAAAAACGCCCGGTCTTAAGACCGGGCGTTTCTCTTTTCGGATGCCGGGAATTTACTCGGCGAGCAGGATTTCGAGGATCTTGATGGCTGCCGTGGCGATCGGCGTACCGGGGCCGAAGATGGCGGCGGCGCCGTCGCGGTAGAGTTCATCGTAGTCCTGTGCGGGGATCACGCCGCCGACGATGACGATGATGTCCTCGCGGCCGAGTTTCTTCAGCTCGGCGATGATCTGCGGCACGAGCGTCAGGTGGCCGGCGGCCAGCGACGATACGCCGACTACGTGCACGTCGTTTTCGACGGCCTGCTTGGCGGCTTCCTCCGGAGTCTGGAACAGCGGACCCATGTCTACGTCGAAGCCGATGTCGGCATAACCCGTGGCGACCACCTTGGCGCCGCGGTCGTGTCCGTCCTGGCCGAGCTTGGCGATCATCACGCGCGGCTGACGGCCCTCTTTCTTGGCGAATTCGGCGCACAGCTCCTTGGCGCGCTCGAAGGATTTGTCGTTTTTCACTTCTGAAGAGTAAACACCTGAAATGGAACGGATAACAGCTTTGTAGCGGCCTACGACCACTTCGCAGGCATCGGAGATCTCGCCCAGCGAGGCGCGGACCTTGGCGGCCTCGACGGCCAGTTCGAGCAGGTTGCCCTGCTTGGTCTTCACGCACTCGGTGATGGCGGCCAGCGCCTTCTTCACGGCAGCCTCGTCGCGGTTGGCGCGCAACTCCTTGAGCCGCTTGATCTGGCTCTCGCGCACGGCCGTGTTGTCCACGGCGAGAATGTCGATCGGGGCCTCCTTCTCCAGGCGGTATTCGTTGATACCGATGATCTTCTCCTCGCCGGAGTCGATGCGGGCCTGCTTGCGGGCCGACGCCTCCTCGATACGCATCTTCGGAATGCCGGTCTCGATGGCCTTGGCCATACCGCCCAGCTTCTCGACCTCCTCGATGCGCTCCCAGGCTTTGTGGGCGATCTCGTTGGTCAGCGTCTCGATGTAATAGGAACCTGCCCACGGGTCGACCTCGCGGCAGATGTTGGTCTCTTCCTGGATGTAGATCTGCGTGTTACGCGCAATGCGCGCCGAGAAGTCGGTCGGCAGGGCGATGGCTTCGTCCAGGGCGTTGGTGTGCAGCGACTGGGTGTGTCCCAGTGCGGCGCCCATGGCCTCGATGGCCGTGCGGGCGACGTTGTTGAACGGGTCCTGCTCGGTGAGCGACCAGCCCGAGGTCTGCGAGTGGGTGCGCAATGCCAGCGACTTGGGGTTCTTGGGGTTGAACTGTTTAACGATCTTGGCCCACAGCATACGCGCTGCGCGCATCTTGGCGATCTCCATGAAGTGGTTCATGCCGATTGCCCAGAAGAACGACAGGCGCGGTGCGAAGGCGTCGATCGACATGCCTGCGTTGACGCCGGCGCGGAGGTACTCCAGACCGTCGGCCAGCGTGTAGGCCAGCTCGATGTCGTTCGTGGCGCCTGCCTCCTGCATGTGGTAACCCGAAATCGAGATCGAGTTGAACTTGGGCATGTTCTTCGAGGTGTACTCGAAGATGTCGGCGATGATCCGCATCGAGAACTCGGGCGGATATATATAGGTATTGCGCACCATGAACTCCTTGAGGATGTCGTTCTGGATTGTACCGGCCAGCTGGTCGAGCGTACAGCCCTGCTCCAGGCCCGTCACGATGTAGAAGGCCAGGATGGGCAGTACGGCGCCGTTCATGGTCATCGACACCGACATCCGGTCGAGCGGAATGCCGTTGAACAGCACCTTCATGTCCTCCACCGAGCAGATCGACACGCCGGCCTTGCCCACGTCGCCCACCACGCGCGGGTGGTCGGCGTCGTAACCGCGGTGCGTGGCCAGGTCGAAGGCCACCGACAGACCTTTCTGTCCCGCGGCGAGGTTGCGGCGGTAGAATGCGTTGGACTCCTCGGCGGTCGAGAAGCCGGCGTACTGGCGGATGGTCCACGGACGCATCACGTACATCGTCGAGTAGGGGCCGCGCAGGAACGGGGCGATGCCTGCCGCGTAGTTCAGGTGCTCCATACCTTCGAGGTCCTCGGCCGTATAGGCGCCCTTGACGGGGATGCGCTCGGCCGTCAGCCACGGCTCAACCTGTCCGCAGCCTTTCGAGGCGCAGCAGCTTTTCTGCCCGCCTCCGTCATATGTCAGTTCTGAAAATTTAGCTCTCATGATCAGATGCCCATTTCTTTAAGATAAAACTTCAGAGTCTCCAGGACGTTCGACTTCACCGAGATGAAGTTCGTGATGCCCTGGGCCTCCAGTTCGGGTGCGCATGCGGGAGCGCCTGCGACTACGAGAATGGCTTTGCCGGCGAGCAGCTCCTTCACCTTCGGTGCGGCCTCTGCGTAATCGTCGTCCGAAGCGCAGACCACCACGATCTCGGCCTTCGATTCGAGTGCGGCCTTCACGCCCTCCTCGATCGACTTGAAGAAGGTGTTGTCCTGCACGCGGATTCCGGCGCAGGCGAAGAAGTTGCACGAGAACTGGGCGCGGGCGCGGGCCATTGCCAGGTTGCCGCAGGTGAGCATGAACGCCTTGGGCTGCTTGCCCGAGCGGTCCACGTGCAGGCGCATTGCCTCGAAGGCCATGGCGCCGCGGTAGGGCGTAAGGACGTTGCCTTCGGCAGCGGGACGGGTGACGGCCTCGGCGGTGATCTCCTTCGGGGCCACTTCGGTGAAGTTGGGGAACTGGTTGGCGCCGAGCAGCGTCTGGCGGCGCGTTGCGATGGCCTTGTCCTTGGCGGCGGCCGAAGCCTCTACGCGCTCCTTGATGAAGCCGGCCTTGTAAGCCTCGGCGTAGCCGCCCTTCTCTTCGATTTCGAGGAAGAGCTTCCAGGCCTCGGCGGCGATCGACTGCGTGAGGTTCTCCACGTAGTACGAACCGCCTGCGGGGTCCACCACCTGGTCGAAGTGCGATTCGTGCTTCAGGAGCAGTTCGACGTTGCGGGCGATGCGCTTCGAGAACTCCGTGGGATTTTCGAATGCGGCGTCGAACGGCGTCACCTCCAGCGAATGCACGCCGGCGATGGTGGCCGACATGGCCTCCGTCGTGCCGCGGAGCATATTGACATAGGGATCGTAAACGGTCTGGTTCCAGTCTGCCGTGCGGGCGTGGATGTGCATTTTGCAGGCGCAGTTCTTCGAGGGGTTGTAACCCTTGACGATGTTGGCCCACAGCATGCGCGCCGCGCGGAACTTGGCGATTTCGAGGAAGTAGTTCGAGGTCACCGCGAACGAGAAGCGCAGTTTGCGGGCCGCCAGCTCAGCGTCCACGCCGGCGTCGGTCAGGCGTGCGATGTAGTCGTTACCGGCCGAGAGGGCGAACGCCAGCTCCTCGACGATGGTCGATCCGGCGTTCGAGAAGATGCCGGCCGAAACGGTCACGATGCGGATGTGCTTGTACTCGCGGGTCTTTTCGATCAGCGAGGCGATCTTCGCGAAGCACTTTTCGCCGTTGGGCGAGCAGAAGTCGCCTTTCTGCGACAGGCCCTTCACCAGCGGGTCGATCGAGAACGCCACGTGCGCTTCGGAGGCTACGCCTTCCTTTTCGAGCTTGGCGATCACCAGTTCGGCGATGCTGCCCGTCTGCGCGCCGCAGAAGGTCATTTCGATGGCCGGGATCGAGATTCCGGCGAGCAGCTGATCGAGTTCTTCGGCCGTGAAGCCTTCCTTCGCGATCGAGAAGCCCAATGAATCGACGCCCGAGTTGAGGAGTTTCAGCGCCTCGGCGTTGGCCTCCTTGGGACATTTTACCTCGACGGTCTGATGCACGCGCCAGCGGTTGTGGCTGCGCGTACCTCTGACGTACGGGAACTCGCCTGCCTGCGAGCCCAGAAAACGGATGCCTTCGAGGTTTTCGGCGCGGTAGTAGGGGCGGACGTTGAATCCTTCTCCCGTACGCCACACCAGTTTACGCTCGTAATCGGCTCCTTTCAGGTCGGCTGTAATCACCTCTTCCCATTTCTCGGTCGGAACCGGCGGGAACTCGGTGAACAGCTTTTCACGTTTGGTATTTGCCATGACTATTTAGAGATTAGTATGTGTGTAGTTTCGTTCTGTTTCAAAATTGCACGTAAAGGTACAAATTAATTACCGAATTGTAACAAGAAATTGTTACGAAAATAACAGTGCGGCGGGTTTTTTCCGGGTATCGCCGCCCGCCGCATTTCCGGACGGCCCGGTGCGGATAGTGTGTCCGGTGTGGAAAATAGGTTGAAAATTGGTCTTTATATCCTTGATTTTTGAGAAAAACGAAAAAACGGATTTTTTGGGATTTTGGTGAAAAATGAGGCTGTTTTTCGGAAAATGACCGAAAATTTCGGGTACATGTGGTGAAAAACGGGTGTTTTTTCAGGGAAACGATGAAAAAAATACATGTTTTTTGAAAAAACAGTGATTCTGGAAAAACAACGTAACGGAATAATTCGTACATTTGTAGCCGGAACGAAAGATGCACCGCAGCGGGGGAGCAACCCCGGGTTAGTCAGGTCGGCAGGTCCTGCCGGGAGGCAGTTGTCCGGTTGAATTTCAGGTTAGGTTTTAGTTTGCAATTATCGGGTCCTTCCCCGCGCGGTTTTTTCTACGAACACTAATCCTTAATCAGTCAGGTATATGTCATCATTACTCAGATTCAAGATGGTCGATGCGGCCATAAATCACACGGCCGTCGAGGTGAAAGTTCCCGAAGGACGCCCGTCGGACTACTTCGGAAAGAAGGTATTCGGGCGTGCGGCCATGCGGAAGTATCTCGACAAGCGCACCTATGCGGCTCTGCTCGATACGATGGAAAAACGCACGCCGCTCACGCGCGAAGTTGCGGACAGCATCGCGGCGGGCATGCGCCAGTGGGCGCTGGAGCACGGTGCGGACCACTATACCCACTGGTTTCAACCCCTGACGGGCGGCACGGCCGAGAAACACGACGCCTTTGCCGAGCCGGACGGCCAGGGCGGCGTGCTGGAGGAGTTCTCCGGCAAGCTGCTCGTGCAGCAGGAGCCCGACGCCTCGTCGTTTCCCAACGGCGGCATCCGCAATACGTTCGAGGCCCGCGGCTACTCGGCCTGGGACCCCACGTCGCCCGCCTTCATCGTCGACACGACGCTCTGCATCCCTACGGTCTTCATCGCCTACACGGGCGAGGCGCTCGACTACAAAGTGCCCCTGCTGCGTTCGCTGACGGCCATCGACAAGGCCGCCACGGAGGTGTGCCGCTACTTCGACAAGAATGTCGAGAAGGTCTTTTCCTACCTGGGCTGGGAGCAGGAATATTTCCTCGTGGACGAGAGTCTCTGGGCCGTGCGTCCCGATCTGATGCTCACGGGGCGTACGCTCATGGGGCACGAGTCGGCCAAGAACCAGCAGTTGGAAGACCACTATTTCGGGGCGATCCCGACGCGCGTGATGTCCTTCATGAAGGACCTCGAATACGAGTGCCTGAAGTTGGGAATCCCGGTCAAGACGCGCCATAACGAGGTGGCTCCCAATCAGTTCGAGCTGGCTCCGGTTTACGAGGAGGCCAACCTGGCCAACGACCACAACCAGCTGCTGATGACCATTATGGACAAGATCGCCCGCCGCCACCAGTTCCGCGTGCTGCTGCACGAAAAGCCCTTCAAGGGAATCAACGGCTCGGGCAAGCACAACAACTGGTCGCTGGGAACCGATACGGGCGTGAACCTGCTCGGCCCGGGCAAGACCGCTTCGGAGAATCTCCAGTTCATCACCTTCCTGGTGAACGCCATTTCGGCGGTTTACAAGCACAACGGTCTGCTGAAGGCGTCGATCATGAGCGCGACGAACGCCCACCGGCTGGGCGCCAACGAGGCGCCTCCCGCCATCATCTCGACCTTCCTCGGAACGCAGGTGTCGGCCGTGCTGGACAAGCTGGCCGCATCGAAGGGCGACGATGCCATCCGTTTCGACGCCAAGAACGTCTTCAAGATGAGCGGCATTTCGCACATCCCGACGCTGCTGCTGGACAACACCGACCGCAACCGCACTTCGCCGTTCGCCTTCACGGGCAACCGTTTCGAGTTCCGCGCCGTGGGTTCGTCGGACAACTGTGCCGAGGCGATGATCGTGCTCAACTCGGCGATGGCATATGAACTGACCGAGTTCAAGAAGGCCGTGGACGCCAAGATCGAGGCCGGGGCCAAGAAGGAGAAGGCCATTTACGAGGTGCTCAAGCAGATGATCAAGACCTGCAAGGCCATCCGGTTCGATGGCAACGGCTATTCCGACGAGTGGAAGGCCGAGGCGAAGCGGCGCGGTTTGGACTGCGAGACGTCGACGCCGCTGATCTTCGACCGCTACCTGGACAGGGAGAGCCTGAAGATGTTCGGCGACATGGGGGTTTTCACCAAGGTCGAACTCGAGGCCCGTACCGAGGTGAAGTGGGAGACCTACACCAAGAAAATCCAGATCGAAGGCCGCGTGCTGGGCGACCTGGCGATGAACCACATCGTGCCGATCGCTTCGAAATACGAGGCGCAGTTGCTCGACAAGGTCTATAAGATGCATCAGATCGGAGGACTGAACGCCTCGTCGGACATTCTGCTTATCAAGAAGATCCAGGACCATACGGCCTCGATCCAGAAGCTCACCGGCGAGATGATCGATGCCCGCAAGGTCGCCAACCGGATCGAGGACCCGCGTGAAAAGGCCATTGCCTACCACGACACCGTGGCTGTCTGCTTCGACGAGATCCGCCGCCATATCGACAAGCTGGAGGAGATCGTCGACGACCAGATCTGGCCGCTGCCGAAGTATCGCGAACTGCTCTTCCTGCGGTAGTTTCCCCTTTGTAAGCGGCGATTCCCGCACATCCCTCGAACGGGACGAATGGAATGTACCTCATGTACGATCCATCCGTCCCGTTCTTCACGATGCACGGAACTCTCCGGCTTAAAATCAAAAACCGTTTCCGGCGTTATTTCCGGTAGACGACCTTTCCTCCGATCATTGTCAGCGAGATGTCGATCCCCTCGTCGAAAAGCACGATGTCGGCGTCCTTGCCCGGGGCGATCGAGCCTTTGCGGTCGTCGATGCGCATCAGCCGTGCGGGGGAGAGGGTCATCACCTGCACAGCCTCGGGCAGCGAGGCACCCGCTTTGGTCATGTAGTTGCGTACGACGCGGTCCGTCGTGCAGACCGACCCGGCGAACGAACTGCGGTCGGGGAGTTTCGCCACACCGTCCTCGATAATCGCCGCCATGCCGTCGTCGAGGCTGCCCAGGATGGTCGGGCCGTCGGGCATGCCTGCGCCGCGCATGGCGTCGGTGATGCCGACGATGCGGTCGGGCCCCTTCACTTGCCAGATCAGCCGGAGCAGCGGTTCGGGCAGGTGGATGCCGTCGCCGATGGTCTCGACGTAGATGCCGTCGAGCAGATAGCCCGCCTCGATCACCCCGGCGTAGCGCAGCGCGTTGCGGCGCGTGACGCCCGAGCACATCGAGTAAAAATGGGTGATGCTGTTCACTCCGGCATCGTAGGCGTCGACCGCCTCGTCGTAGAGCGCCGAAGTGTGGCCCATCGACATCTGGATGCCGCGGCGGGAGAGTTCGCCGATCAGCGCCGCGCTGCCCGGCAGTTCGGGCGCGAAGGTCCAGCGGGCGATCAGGTCGCCGCCTTTGGCGAGGATGGCGTTATAGTCCTCCGGCGTGGGATTCTTGATGTAGCGCGGGTCCTGTCCGCCTTTCATCTCCATCGAGAGGTAGCCGCCTTCGATGTGGATGCCGCCGAACGCCGCGCCGCGCGTGTTCCGTTTCGCGGCCTTGCGGTAGGTGTCGAACAGGCTGAAAAGTGTCGCGTTGGAGCACGAGGCGGTGGTGGGGTAGATCAGCGTCGTTCCGTGCCGTGCGTGCATTTCGGCGGCGCCGAGCATCGCCTCGACCGTGCCGTCCGAGAAGTCGTGGCCCCCTCCGCCGTGGCAGTGCACGTCGATGAAGCCGGGGGCGGCGTAGCGGCCCGCCGCGTCGATGACCTCGGCGCCTTCGAATGCCTCCTCGAGGTCGGTTCCGACGGCTGCGATGCGGCCGTCTTCAATCAGGATCGTCGCGTTTTCCACGACTTTGGAGGGCATCACCGCCGCGGCGTTGACGATCTTCACCCGGTGGGGGCCTTCGGCGGCCGCGGGAAGGCAGCATGCCAGCAGTCCGAAAATGGGAATCAGGGTTTTCATGCTATCGCTGTTTTTCTTCGTCGATATTCTGAATGCGCCCGCCGAACAGGAACACGGCAAGCAGGGATACGGGGAAGAGCAGGCCGCCGAAGATGAAGAACGGCGCCCAGCCCGCGCGGGTGATCATCGGTACGACGATCATCGCGAGGATGGTGCCCAGCACCGCCGCAGCACCGCCCAGCCCGGCCAGCGAGCCGACCGTGCGGCCGTAGTGGAAGTCGGCGGCCAGGGTCATCAGGTTGGACTGCACGAACTGGTAGCCGCCCAGAATCAGGGCCATCATCACGACGGCGAAGGTCGCCGACGAAGCCATCGTGGCTCCCACGACGCCCGGCAGGGCGATACATACGCCGACGATCATCGAGCATTTGCGGGCGAAGTTGAGCGAACGTCCGCGCTTTTGCAGCAGTCCCGAGAACCATCCTCCGGCGAATGCCCCGATGGCGGCGCCCACGTAGGGAACCCAGGCCGACATGGCCACTTCGCGGATGTCGAGGTTGAACACCTCGATCAGGTAGATGGGAATGAAGGTTACGAAGATCCACCAGACCGGGTCGATGAAGAAGCGGCCCACGATCAGCGCGTAGTTTTTCCGCTCGCGCAGCAGTTCGCCCCAGCTTTTGCAGCGGCAGGGTTCGGTCTTGTGTCCTTCGGGCTGCCCGGAGAGGATGTAGTCGCGTTCCTTGTCGGTGATCCAGGGGTGCTCCTTCGGGCCTTTCTTGTTCACCCAGAGCCACGGGATGATCCACAGCACGGCCAGCGAACCCACCACGGCGAAAGTTGCTTTCCAGCCGAATGCGAGGTAGAGGAACGAAATGACGATCGGGGCGAGGATCGAGCCTACCGAGGTCGAGGCGTTGAACAGCCCCTGCGCGAGCGCCCGCTCCTTGGTCGGGAACCATTCGGCGTTGGACTTGGTCGTGCCCGGCCACGGTCCCGCCTCGCCCAGGCCGAGCATGAAGCGGAACGCCGTGAGCGACTTGAATCCGGCGGCGAAGGCCGTGAAAGCGTCCGCGGCGCCCCACAGCAGCGCCGAGAAGGCGAAGCCGCGGCGCGTGCCGATGCGGTCGTAGAGTTTTCCGGAAAAAAGCTGGCTCAGGCCGTAGGCGATCATGAAGAAGATCGTGATGTCGGCCAGCAGTTTCTTGGACTGCGCTTTGAATTCGGCCTCCGGCATGGCGGGGTCGAGGATGCCCAGTTCGGCGGCGATGCCGCCCACGGCGGTGTAGACGTAGCTGCCGTCCGCCTGCTGTGCGACGCGGTCGGCAGGCGCCACGACCGTCGTGCCGTCTGCGGCGGTCAGGGTGTAGGTTCCGTCTGCGGCATCGTAGACCGCCCTGTCGGCCGGGTATTCGCTTTTGGTGTTGGCGACCCACATGTAGTTGAGCGTGCCGCGGTCGAGGTAGTTGATGATGGACACGAGCATGATCAGGCTCAGTATGATCCATCTTAATCCGTTGATTTTCATATTCGTTTCATTTATTTGTTCCATCTCGGGTCTCCGATCTTCCGACCGGACGTACTGTTTTCCCTGAGGCGCAGCGAGACGCCTTCCGCAAGCGGGTTGCGACCCGGAGCCTCGTAGGCTTCGGCGGCTTTTGCCGGGAGCGTCTTCAGTCCGCGTGCGCCGGGTATCGAGGCCAGTTCGCCCGTGGCATAGGAGTCTTCCACGGCGACTTTGCTGCCGGGACCAGCGACGATGAAGCGGCTGGCGGGACCTGCGAAGGTGAAGACCGATTCCGTGACGCGGATGTCCGCTTCGGCGTTGCCCAGCCGGATGGTTCCGGCGTTGTTGTCCGCGCGGTTGATGTCGTAGAACGTGCAGCGTTCGATCTCGATCCGGGTCTGCATCCTGGCGTTGGTCACCACGGCGCCCCGGGCCATGTCGGCGAAGGTGCTGTCGCAGAGCCGGATTTTGCCCACGGCGGTCTGCGAGGTGCTGGCCGCCGAATAGACGAAGTGCTGCGGGAATCCGCCGTTGAAGACCACGCAGTCCTCCACCCGGATCTCTCCGATGAGGTTGCGCGCCGTACCGGACGTGCGGCTGCCCACCAGCCCGGCGCCCGTGCTGCCGCCCAGGTCGACCGTGCAGTTCTCGATGGCTATCAATCCGATCTCCACGCTCCCTTCCGAGGGGGTGTCGACGAGGTGTTTGCCGCCGAGCGTGAGGTCGAGCCCCCGCAGCACGAGGTGTTCGGCTCCCGTGCCGATCCGGAACGACCCGACGGTGATGCGGGGACGTGCGCCCGCTTCGCCCGCGATGACCGTGCTGCGCTTCACCGCCAGCGTGCCCTCGACGGCGTAGCTGCCCGCTGCGATTACCAGCGTGTCGTTGTCCTTGAGCGTGCGGATGGCGCGTCCCAGGTCGTCGCCTGCGGCGACGCGCCGGGTGGAGGCTCCTGCGGGGAACGCCAGCAGTGCGCAGATGCAAGTTATCAATAAATTTTTCATTTTTTGCGGTTTTGGCGTTATTTGCTTACCAGCGACGCGCTGTCGCGGTCCGCATAGAGCGTACAGTCGCGGTGCGTGCGCAGGATCGACGCCGGGCACGACGTGACGATCGGGCCGTCGCACGTCCCCTTGATGGCGTTTGCCTTGGCGATGGTGGGCACGATGGCGTAGAGTTTCTTCACGAACAGCAGTTCGGGGATGGTGATCGTGTAGGCGTGCGTCGGAACCTCTTCGATGGTCTTGAAACAGCCGTCGTTGACTTGCTGGCGGATACATGCCGGGTCGAGGTCGACGGTCTTGACCGTGAGCGGGTCGTCGAAGAACGCCACGTGGGGGTCGTTGAAGGCCAGGTGGCCGTTCTCGCCGATGCCCAGGAACACGATGTCGGCGGGCATCTGCCGGAGCAGTCCGGCGTAACGTTCGCATTCGGCGGCCGGGTCGGCGGCTTTCGGGTCGATGTAGTTCACCGATTTGAAGGTCTTCTTGGAGAAGATGCGGTCGCGGAGGAACTGTCCGAACGCCTGCGGGGCGTGGGGATCGATGCCGATGTATTCGTCCATGTGGAATGCGTTGACGCGCGACCAGTCGATCTCTTCCAGCAGCAGGTTTGCGAGGAAATCGTTCTGCGAGGGGGCCGAGGCGAAGATGATGTTCACTTCGGGCTGCGTTTCCAGCAGCGAACGGATGTATGCGCCCACCTCGCGGGCGGCCACCTCGCCCAGTTCGGCGCGGGTTTCGGAGATCGTTACTTTGAGTCTTCCTTTGGTCAGTCGGGTTACCATGTCGTTGAATAGTTTAATGTGTTTGTTGTTTATTTTTCGTTGATGCGTTTCTCTCGGAGCAATGCCGCGGCGCATTCGTGCAGGTAAATCTCTACGTTGGTGTAGGCTTCGGAGAGGCTTTTCGCCGCTCCGTCGGCCGGGTCCGACGGGTCGAGTCCCCGGGCGAGTTCCCAGGCGTCGGGCATGCCGTCGCCGTCGCTGTCCGCAGGGGCTTCGGCCGTTTCGTAGGCGGGGTATCCGCCTGCCTGCGACGGCGTGTCGATCAGCCCCGCCTTGCTCGGTTCGGCCGTGCCTGTATATCCGGTCGACGTGCCGTTGCGGGCGTCGGTCGCGGCCCGCAGGTCGACCTTGTCGCGCGGCCACGCTCCGGCGCCATCGACGACCGCGAGGAACGCCTCGGCGGCGGGCTGGGTCGCCGTATGGGCGGTCATGCCCCCGATGGGGAATTCCGGAACGCGGCCCGGAGGAGCGGGTATCCCCTCGCCGCCGGCTCCCGACCAGACGATCCCGTTGTAATTGTCTTCCTCGATGCGTGTCAGTCCTGTTCCCGAGCGGGTTTCGTAGCGGTTTCCGTCGATGTAGACCTCGGGATAGGCTGCCGGAATGCCTGCCGGAGTCAGCGAAGTCGCGGCATAGGCCGTCAGGAAGCGGTTGCGCGCCGGGGAGTGGGGACCCTCCTTGTAGTAGTTGTTCACCAGGTTGAAATGCCCGCCCTCGCCGCCGTAGGAGACTTCGCCGCCCCAGCCGTAGACGACGTTGTTGCGGAAATCGACGTTGCCCCGCCACTCCGAGGCCGGATATGCTTCGGGATAGCTCGATGCGGCGTCGAACCGCGGATTGCGGCTGTCGTGGCGCGAGATGAGGTTGTGGTGGAACGATGCGTCGCGGCCGCCCCAGATGCCGCCGTAGCCGTGAGGCGACTCCTTTTCGTGGGTCGACAGACGCAGGCTCTCGGTGAGGATGCACCATTGGAGCGTGAAGTCGCGGTTGCGGTAGAACGAGGCGCATTCGTCCACGCTCCAGCTCATCGAGCAGTGGTCGAGGATCACGCCGGAACTGCTCTGGCCTTCGCAGGCGTCCTGCGCCGATCCGGTGTCGAAATCGTCCCCGAGGCGGAAACGAAGGAAGCGGACGATGACGTTTTCGGCATAAGTGATCGCCAGCGGCCAGTTCTTCAGGCAGATGCCGTCGCCCGGGGCAGTCTCGCCCGCAACGGTGATGTCGCATCCCTGCCCGGCGTAACGCCCGTCGTTGCGGATGTAGAGTTTCGCCGCCAGCGGAATGACGCCCGAAACCCGGAACATCACGATCTTGGGCCCTGGCTGCGTCAGCGCCCAGCGCAGCGACCCTTCGGGAGGCACGGGGTAGGCGTCGAGCAGGTTGGTGACGTAGTAAACCCTGCCGCCGCGGCCTCCCGTGACGTAACGCCCGCCGCCCTCGGCACCGGGAAAAGCCGGTGTCCGCTCCCCGCCGGCGGGAAGGATTTTCAGAGAGACGACCACCGGGCTTTCGGTCCGGTCGCCCCGGCTGTCGCGGACGTAGACGCCGTATTGGGCGGGGGAGTGCTCGGGAGCGGGCACGGTGCGTTCGAGCGAGGGGGAGAAGTCACCCTGCAGCGAGGTCGCGTAGCCGTAGGGCGGCACGCCGCCCGTGACACGCAGGTACTCCTCCAGCCGCACGGTCGTCCCTTCGATGGCTTCGAAGGCGGTTTCGCCGTTGCGCGAGGCGTTCAGCGGGGCGCCGGGCTGCTGCCCGCCGTCCGTACAGGCGGCGAGCAGGCAGATGGCGGCTGTGAGAAAGGTCCGTTTCATCGTCCGGTCGTATTATTCCCAGCGGGGGTCTCCGAGGATGGTTCCGGCGGCTTCCTGCGCGGCGCGCACCGACTGGTCCTTGATGCGGAACGAGGCTCCTGCCGCCGAGGGGTCGGCCATGGGGTTCTGCCACAGCTCGGCAGGTGTGCCGCCGTAGGGGGTCATCCGGTCGGCGACGTTGTAGGCGCTCGACCCGAAAGCCGGGGTCTGCGAGGCGAAGTGGTAGAAGTTCGCACAGTCTATCTGCTCTTTGGGAACATATTGGCCCTCGCCGCTTCCGGCGAAACGAAGCACCTGGTAACCCTTTGTGCTGCCGAACCACATTACCGAGTTGCGCAATGCGATCCTGCGCCCGGAGGCGTTCGCCGTACCCGCCATGCGGATGTCGATCAGCGCATTGCTCCCGGCCGAGGCGACGTTGTAGAGCGTACAGTTCTCAAGCTCGATCTCGTAGGCGCAGTCGGCCGTATTGGTCACATAGATCAGACCGCGGGCGCAGTTGGAGAAGGTCGAATGGCGCATGACGATCTTTTCGAACTCGCCGATGCTGCCCGATGCCGAACCGTAGACGATGTTCTGTGTCTGCCCCGCGTTGGAGAAAACAATGGAGTTGACCACCTCGTATTGGTGCAGTATCTGTTTGGTGGCCGTGCCCTTCGTGGTGTTGAAAAGCGTCGAAGCGCCGGTTGCACCGGAGTTGAGGTCTACGATGCAGTTGTCGATACGGAGCAGCGCGATGTCGTAATCGCTTCTCGCCTGCATCAGGTAGGTCGAGCATTCGATGCGCAGGTTGCGCAATATGATTTGCTCCAATGTCCCTTCGGGCTGGAAGTTTTTGGTTATGGAGATCGTTGTGCGTGCCGGATCGTCAGAGTAGAGTTCCAGATTGCGTGCGATGGGGATAGCTGCGTCCGCCGTTACCGTGTATTCGCCCGCTACGAGATAGACGGTCTCGTATTGACGGTCGGGCGCACTGATGATCGCTGCCAGGTCGTCGCCCGGGCGTACGACGATCACATCCTGCCCGGGGGCCTCCGGCGTCGTGAATTCCGACGAGGCGATCGTCTTGCCGTCTTTGGATTTCAGTGCGGCGGTGTATTCCGCGCCGGGCGCGAGTGCCGTCACGGTCGCCGAACCTGCGGCGATGTCGGCCGGGGTGACGGGAACCTGTCGTTCGGGCGTTTCGGCGCCTTTGCGCGTGAGTGCGATTTCGGAAAGTTCCTCGGGCGAGACGTAGTAGAGTTCCCAGCGGATTTCGGCCGAGGCGCTTACGGGGTCGGTCGTGAAGTCGAGCTGCGCCGAGGCGTAGAGCGCCGGAACGGGTCCGGGAACGGTGCGGTGCGTGCACGTGCCGCGCATCTTTTTGCCGGCGTAGAGTTCCAGCGTGTATTCCGTGTCGGTGAGCACGCCCTCGCTGAAGGCGGTCCGCTGTGCCGCGGCCTCTTCCTCCGAGACGGGGAAGACCAGCGCTTGGCCGCCTGCGGCCGGGGTGGCGCGTACCTCGGAAATGGCTTCCGGCTCGGTTCCGGCCTCACCCCAGGTCATCGTCACGGTACAGGTCACGGACCACGGCGAGGTGGTGTAGACCATCTCCGAGGAGGCTTTGACGTTGGGTATCTTCGGCTCGGTGAGCGTCCGGGCCGTTGCCACGGCGGAGTATTCCGACGACGAGACGCCCGTTTGGTCCGAGAGGGCCATCACGCGGAAATAGTAAGTTGTGGCCTCCGTAAGCTCCCCGACGGTGTATTTGTTGTCCTCGACGGGTTCGACGACGGCGACATCGCCCGCGAAATCTTCGTTCAGGGCGTATTCGAGCCGGAACGCGCCGGCCGATCCGCGCCACGATACGGCGATGTGCTCGGAATCGGCGGCGACGGCCGTCACTGCGGAAGGCCGCAGCAGGCTGTTCAGCGAGGCGTCGTACACCTCGACGGCGGCATCCTGGCAGGCGCCGAGTCCTGCCGCCAGCACGGCGGCGAGTAATTTCAGGGTATGGATGGTGTTTTTCATGGTTGGTCGCGCGGTTTTAGTTGTTGTAGCCCAGTGATGCGTTGCTCAAATGGCCCTGGCTGTTCATGATGACCGACGAGGGCAGCGGCATGTCGAGTCTGCGGTCGGGATCGGTGTGATACTGCGCCTCGATGTAGGCGTCGGAGAGGTAACCCGACGAGGCCGACGAGGTGATCCACAGCGACGGCGTTGTGGGTGCGGGTGCGGCGTTGCCCGAGGGATTCCAGTTGCGCCAGCCTCCGGCCTTCATCCAGGCGTCGAGCGCCGCCTGGTCGGTGACCTGCTGTCCTTCGGTTCCGGGCGCTGTTTCGCCGCGGTTGAGTCCGTACCAGACGATCTCGCGCTCCCCGGCGGCGTTGCTCTTGTATTTCCAGAAGACGTAGGCCGGAACGTCGGCATAGCCGCCCGAAAGCGTCCGCAGATCGTACATGTCCTGCTTCACCTTGTCCATGTTGGTCTTCAGCAGGTTCCAGCGGATGAGGTCCTGCTTGCGGATCATCTCGCCGACGAATTCGAGGCGCCGCTCCTCCTGGACGGCTTTCAGGAAGTCGGCTTCGGAGCCGGAGACGCCGGCGATCCATTCGGCCTGCGAGGTTCCGAACGCCCGTTCGCGGATGCGCTGGAGGGCCAGTTTCGCCTCGTCGGTCGGACCGCTGTTGAGGCGGTTGTCGGCCTCGGCGAACATCAGCAGCACGTCGGCGTAGCGCAGTACGATCGGCGTGATGCCGTCGTTGGCGTTGGCCGAGAATTTGGCCAGCGAGGGGTCTTTCCACTCGGCGCGCAGCTTGCCGCCGGTCATCATGCTCGGGCGCGTCAGTTCCTGCACGCCGTCGGCCCAGCGGAACGCCACGACCGAGATGTCGCGCCGCTTGTCCTTCACGTCGAAGTCGTAGTAGAGCGTGGGAACGACGCCCATCGTGCCGCCCATGTAGACGCTGGTGTAGGGGTCACTGTCGGCCGAAATGGTTCCGCTGCCCCCGGGGCCGCGGTGGTAAACGCCTGCCGCGACCATCCAGTTGCCGCGCGAATTGTACTTGAAGGGCAGCTCCCAGAGGGGTTCGCCTCCGGCCGAGACCTTCGCGGCGCAGTTGTCCTTGAATATTTTGGCGAAGTCATTTTCGAGGATGAATCCGCTGCCTTCGTGCTGCATGATCTCGCGGCACTCGTCGCGGGCGATGGTGTAGGTCTTCTCGACCGTCAGTTCGGGATCGGCGCTCAGCTGCGCGGTGTTCAGCTCGCCGTAGAGGTGGTAGGCGTAGCCGCCCGCCGTGAGGGCGATGCGGGCGCGCAGCGCCTTGGCGGCGGCGCGGTTGGGGCGCAGCACGGTGCTCGTGACGCCCTGACCGGGCCACGGCATCAGCCGTGCGGACTCTTCGAGGTCGGCGAGCAGCTGTTTCCAGATCACGTCGCGGTCCGCCCGCCCGGCGTAGAGGCTTTCGTTCGAAAGCGCGTCGAAGCGGGCCGGAATGTTGCCCCAGATGCCCACCAGTTCGTAATAAATCCAGGCGCGCAGGAAAAGCGCCTCGCCCAGCAGGTAGGCCATGTCGGCGTTATGCTCCGTATCGCCGTAGGCGCGCAGTCCTCCGATGCAGTTGTTGGCCCGCTCGATGGCGATCATGGCATAGGAGAAGGCGTCGCCGAAATAGTTGTCCGTCTCGCTGTATTTGTAGACGGCGTAGGCCGAATGGCTGTCGTTTTGGGCGGGCGTCACGCCCGACGTGGAACTCAAATGCCGTTCGGTGTCGTTGTTGTAGCCGTGATAGGCCCACAGACGGCCGTTGAACGAGTTGAAGTTGATCGACTCGTAGATGCCCATCACGGCACCTGTGGCGAGCGTGGGGTCGGAGAAGACCGCCTCGTCGGTGAACGAGGACTCGGTCTTCGCCTCCAGGAAGTCGTTCAGACAGGAGCACAGGCAGACGGCTGCGGCGAGGAGTATGATGGTTTTCAGCGTTTTCATCTTTAGAAGGTAAGGTTAAGTCCGACGATAAAGCCCCGGGTCTTGGGGTAGGGCGAGTAGTCCACGCCGGGGGTGAGGGGCGTGGAGCGCCGGGTGTCCACTTCGGGATCGAAGCCCGAATAGCCGGTCCAGCAGAAGAGGTTGGTTCCCGTGACGTAGATGCGCAGCTGGGTCAGGCGGATTTTGCGCAGCAGCGCCTCGGGCAGCGAGTAGCCGATCGTGGCCGAGTTGAGGCGCAGGAACGAGCCGTCCTCGACGATGTAGGAGCTGACGTAGCGGTAGGCGCTCATGGGGGTCCACATCGTGGTGCCGCGGTTGATTTCGTCCAGCAGCGCCGGGTCGGTGATGCGCTGTCCTGCGGCATCGATGCTCTGCCAGCGGTTGCCGGAGTCCATCGCCGTCAGCAGGTTCTGGTAGCGGTAGCCCGCCGTCGAGGTGTATTCGGCCTTGTTGACGTTGAGAATCTTGTTGCCCAGCGTGTAGGTGAAGTTGGCGTTGAAGTCGAATCCCTTGATGCGCCCGGCGAGCGAGAATCCGCCGGTGGCCTTGGGCAGCGTGCAGCCCAGCACGGTGCGGTCGGTTCCCGCAGAGATGGCGTCGGGGTCGCCGCCCAGGTCGCGGAAGCGCACGGCGCCCGGACCCCAGCCGTTGCCGGCGATGTGCGAGTTGTCCAGCACGCCTTCGTTGGCCTGCCATGAGGAGCCGGTCCACGTGAAGTCCGAGGCCGGGTAGCGGCCGTCGGAGACGTAGCCCCAGATCTGCCCCAGCGACTGGCCCGGCGTCACGACGAAGTCGTAGTCGATCTGCGTCGAGGCCCACGACGAGTAGGCTTCGATGCGGTCCAGTCCGCCCAGGTCGAGCACCTTGTTGCGGTTCATCGCGATGTTGAATGAGAATTGCAGCGAGTAGTCGCGCTTGTCGACGAGCACGGCGTTGAGCGCCAGTTCGATGCCCTTGTTCTGCGTGCTGCCCATGTTGCGGTACTGGTGGGTGTAGCCCGCACCCTTGATCGGGAAGAGGATCAGCTGGTCGTGCGTCGTGTTGAGGTAGAGGTCCAGATTGCCGTTCAAGCGGTTGTCGAAGAACCCGAAGTCGAGTCCCACGTTGCGCGATACGGTGGTTTCCCACACCAGGTCGGGGTTGGTCATGTATTTGCCCTGCGACCAGTAGGAAACCGACGTTTCGAAGGGCAGCAGCTGCGTGTTGTCGGACGTATATTCGGCCAGGGTCTGGCCGCCGGGGATGTTGTCGTTGCCCGCCAGGCCGATGCTGGCGCGCAGTTTCAGCTGCGAGAGCCATTCGGCCTCCTTGAGGAACGACTCTTCGGAGATGCGCCAGGCCACGGCGCCCGAGGGGAAGTAACCCCACGGCTGGCTTTTCTGGAACTTGCTCGACCCGTCGGCGCGCAGCGTTCCGGTCACCAGGTAGCGGTCGTCGTAGGAGTAGTTGATGCGTGTGAAGAACGAGAGCAGGTTGTCGGGCGTCGCGTAGAAGTTGTTGGTCGAGACGGCCGTGCCTTCGGTCGTGAAGCGGAACGCCTGCCGGGCGGAGAATGTCACGGGGAACCCGTCGACGTCGGTGGTCAGCGTCCGGGACTTGGTGGTGTTCAGTTCCTGTCCGACGAGCACGTTCAAACGGTGTTTCTTCGGCAGCAGGTCCTTGAAGTCGTAGCTGAGCGTGTTGTAGTTGGAGATGCGGCGCGAGTCGGTGTTCGACAGTTCGATGGCCGGGCGGTCCTTGACCACGGCGTTCATGCGCGCATAGTAGGTCGTGATGCCGAAGAACCGCTGGTTTTCGTTCCAGTTGAACTCCAGGTTGAGGCTCGAGCGGAAGACGAGGTTTTTGACGATGGTCCAGGAGAATCCTCCCGAAAGCGCCAGATTGCGGCGTTTCTGGATGCGGTCGTTGTCGCGGATATACTCCGTCGGGGTGAACAGGCCGCTGTTCTTGTAGAATTCGTCGTCGTCGAAGCCCTCCGTCGAGAGTCCCTTGAGCGGGATGGGCGAGTACTGCATGACGTAACGCATGCGCGGGTCGCTGCTGCGTCCGCCGCTCTGTTCGTTGGCCCCCGAACCCGAGATTTTCGTGTCGGAGAAGCGCGACTGGAAGTCGAGCGTCACCTTGCGCGAGGGCTTGTGCTGGAACTTGAAGGTGAAGTTGTCGCGTACGAAGTCCGAGGTGATCATCACTGCGTCGTCCATCTGGCGGGTGTAACTGGCCGAGTAGGTCATCTTGTCGCCCTTGCCCGTGAGCGCGACGTTGTAGTTCTGTGTGGTGGCCGAACGCCCGAAGACGATCTTCTTCCAGTCGTTGCCCGCATAGTTCTTATAGAGGTGCATGTCCTCGTAAACGCCGAAATAAGGCTCGTACATCGAGCCGACGGAGTTCCGGTAGACCGACTGTTCGTACTGCCAGAGGGCGTACTCGTAAGGATCGAGCATGTCGGGCATCGGAGTCACGTATTTCAGTCCCGCATAGGCGTTGAACGTCACTTTGACGCCGTTTTGCCGGGCGCTCTTGGTCGTGATCATGATGACGCCGTTGGCGCCCCGCGAACCGTAGATGGCCGTCGAGGAGGCGTCTTTCAGCACGTCGATCGACTGGATGTCCGAGGGCGAGATGTCGGAGATCGACGAGACGGGGAAACCGTCCACGATGTAGAGCGGCGAACTGCTCTGCGTGATGGAGTTTCGGCCGCGGACGTACATCGAGACCTCGGCGTCGGGGGCGCCGTCGGTGGTGAGCACCTGCACGCCGGCCAGTTTGCCCGAGATGGCTTCGGCGATGTTGTTGACGGGGGTGCGGACGATGTCTTCGGCCGAGACCGACGAAACGGCTCCTGTGAGGTCGGCGCGGCGCACGGTTCCGTATCCGATCACGACCACTTCGTCGATGGCCGTGTTCATCGCTTCGAGCCGTGCGTCGACTTTCGTGCGGCCCGCGACGGGCACTTCGAGCTTTTTCATGCCTACGTAGGTGAAGACGAGCGTATCCCTGCGCAGGTCCGCGCCCTGCAGGGCGTATTCGCCGCGGATGCCGGTCGTCGTGGCCGCGGTCTTGCCCTTGAGGGCCGCCACGGCGCCGAACAGCGGTTCGCCGTTGTTGTCGGTCACGACGCCCGTCAACTGCTGGGCCGCCGCCGGTGCAAGGGCGGTCAGCAGGCAGCATAGGGTCAGATAAAATTTGGTCATAGCGGTTTCAGGTTGGGGGTTAAGGTTGAGTTATCGGGCGGGATTCGGTTTCACGTATCGGCCCAGCGGGTTGCCTGCGGCGGCGCACGCTTCGGCGAAGAGCGCCGCGAACTCCTCGGCCCCGCGTATGCAGAGGTGGGTGTCGTCGGCATTGCCGTCGGGGAAGCGTTCGGCGACGTTGGGTTCGACGTAGAGGTAGAGTTTCTTGGACTCTTCGGGACCGTATTTCAGGACGAGTTCGCCCGTCAGGCGGTTCATGTCTACCAACGGGACGTTCAACTCGGCGGCGACTTCGGCCGCGGCCGGGACATAACGTCCGTGGGAATCGCGCAGCGTGCCGTCCTTGTTGAACTGCCGCCGTACGATGGAGGTCGCCAGGATCGGCGTGGCGCCTTTCCCGCGGGCCTCGTTCACGAAGCGTCGCAGGTTCTCCTTGAAGGTCGTTTCGGGGTCGGTGTAGCGTTTCGGGTCGCTCTTCTTGGCGTCGTTGTGCCCGAACTGGATCAGCAGCAGGTCGCCCGGGGCGATGCGGTCGAGGACTTTCTGCCAGCGTCCCTCGTCGATGAAGCTCTTGGTGCTGCGGCCCGAGACGGCGCAGTTGCGCACGACGAGCTGCGCGGGGTCGAAGAACCGCTGGAGAGGCTCGGCCCAGCCGCGTCCCGGATCGCCCGGGTCTTCGTCGCACTTGGTGTTGGGGGCCATCGTCGAGTCGCCGATCGCGTAGAGCGTCACCGGACCTTCGGCCAGGACTTCCGCCGCCGGAAGCAGCAACATGCAGAGGAGGAGTTTCAGGGTTTTCATATTCGGTTACGGTTTATTTCAGCAGGTAGTCGGCAAGGGGGTGGTGCGCTTCGGTGAGTTCGGCGCCGAAAAGCCGGGCTACCTCGTAGGCGCCGTCGTAGTTCCAGTGGGAGTTGTCGGCGTTACCCTCGGGAAAACGTTCGACCACGCCCGGTTCGATGTGGTTGAAATAGCGCTTCGAACCCTCGACGCCGGCCTGTTCGACCAGCTTCCACGTGGCCGTCTTGAGGTCCATGACCGGTACGTTGCATTCGGCCCCGACAGCCTCTACCGCCGTGATGTAGGGACCGTAGGTGTCGATCAGTTTCCCTTCCTTGTCGAAGCGGCGGCGTACGACCGAGGTTGCCAGCAGGGGTTCGGCCCCCTTTTCGCGCGCCTCGCGGATAAAGCGGCGGAAGTTGTCGCGGAACGAAGTTTCGGCATCGGTGTGGCGCTTGGGGTCCGCTTTTTGGTCGTTGCCGCCGAACTGGATCAGCAGCCAGTCGCCCGGCTCCAGCTGTGCGAGCACTTTGTCCCAGAGCCCTTCGTCGATGAAACTTTTCGAGCTGCGGCCCGAACGGGCACAGTTGCGGACTTCGAGACGCGTGGTGTCGAACACCCGTTTGAGCGCGTCGCCCCAGCCGTAGCCCCGGTCGTAGGCGGGATCGTAAGGCTTGTTGTTGTAGGACATGGTCGAATCGCCGATGGTGAACAGCCGTTTTCGCTGTTGTGCTAGCGATTCTCCTGCTGAAAAAAGCAGGGCTGCGGCGAGGAGAATTCCGAAAAATCGGGAGGTTTTCATGGGTCGGGAAGTTTTTCAGTTCACTATTCGTTAACGTACACGGTTTTTGATCTAATCTTGTTGTATGTTTGTAAAATATTGATTTTAAGTATATTTATGCTTACATTATAGTTGGAAAATGGCTTTTTAGACTATTTTAGCGTTTACAAAACTATAATTAATTCCTTCCGGATGCAAATTTTTCGCAAAAAAAATGATATATTTACACACCGCAAATTGGCGAAAAACTACATTTTCAACCTAAATTTATCGAGTCGCAGGCTATGATTGAATCGGATAAGACAGCAACGATGGAGCAGGTTGCGCGAGCGGCCGGGGTGTCGATCGGGACCGTGGACCGTGTGTTGCACAACCGCGAGGGCGTCTCGGAGAAAACCCGCAAGAAAGTCTTCGATGTTATCAATGAAATAGGCTATAAACCAAATATATACGCCTCAATACTGTCGCGTCGGAAGGACTTCTCCATCGTCGCCATCATTCCCTATTTCCAGACCGGAGAGTATTGGGAGCTGGTTTATAACGGCATTACGAGGGCCGTCAAACAGTCGCAGGGACTGAATATCGACCTGAAGATTTTTTACTACAACCAGTTCGAGCTGGAGTCGTTCCGGGGGGCCTGCCGCAACACGATCGACGCGCGGCCCGACGCCCTCTTCATCGCACCTATTTATAAGGAGGAAACCATTCGTCTGGTGCACCATCTGACATCGTTATCGATTCCGGTCGCCTATATCGACACCAAACCCGGGAATACCGACTATCTCGCTTACTTCGGCATGCCGCTTTTCGAAAGCGGCTATCTGGCCGCAGACCTGCTCGTGGGGAACGACCCCGGCGTGCGAGAGGTCGTGAGTTTCAATATCGACCGCGGAGAGGCCCCTCCCAACGATTCGACGCTCAACCGCCACCGGGGATTCCTGGCCTACCTGAACGATAACAACCCCGGCTGCACGCTCACCGACTGCTCGATGTCGCCCTTCGATTTTCTCTATAACATGCGGCTTTTCGACGCTTTTTTCGAAGAGCATCCCGACGTGAGGCATATTATCACCTTTAATTCGCGTGCGCATCTGATCTCGGACTGGATGGAGATCCGCGGCATCCGGGACAAGAAGCTGCTCGGTTTCGACATGCTGCAAGCCAACATGCGTGCGCTGAAAAACGGCACGATCTCCGTGCTTGTAGCGGAACGTACGGATAAAGAGGCGTTTAAGGCCGTGAAGTCCCTGATCGACTTTCTGGTGCTTCGCCAGCGTCCGCCCCGCCGTGACAATTACAGTTCGATCGACATCCTGACGCGTTACAATGTCGATTTCTACCTCACCGAAGAATAAAAAGGAGAAGTCCGGTCTGAATTTTTTGGAAAAAAGATGAATTGTCGTACTTTTGTTCTACGATCCGTTAACGTTAACGGACGTGCGCAACACCTGAAACTACCCGAAAAACCGATAAAACCATGAAAAAACTGCTTCTGTTTCTGCTGTTTGTCGCTCCGTTCCCAGCCATGGCGGCGTCGCCGCGGCTTCCGGCCTTTCCCGGCGCCGAGGGCGGCGGTATGTACGCCACGGGCGGCCGTGGCGGCCGTGTGCTCTATGTGACGCGCCTGGACGACGACGAGCAGGAGGGATCGCTGCGCTGGGCCGTGACCCGCAAATATCCCCGGACGATTCTGTTCCGGGTCTCCGGCGTCATCCGGCTCCGGAAGCGGCTGAACATTACGGGCGGCGACGTGACGATCGCCGGCCAGAGCGCTCCCGGCGACGGCATCTGCATTGCGGGCTTCGGCGTGGCCGTGCGGGCCGACAATGTCGTGCTGCGTTACCTGCGTTTCCGCATGGGCGACGAGATGGGCGCCGCGGCCCACGACGAGGACGCGCTCGGGGGGCGTTACTGCCGCAATGTCCTGATCGACCACTGCTCGATCAGCTGGAGTACGGACGAATGCGCCTCGTTCTATGCCAACGAAAATTTCACGATGCAGTGGTGCATCCTTTCCGAGAGTCTGCGCCGTTCGCTGCACGATAAGGGCAGCCACGGCTACGGCGGCATCTGGGGCGGCAAAAACGCTTCGTTCCATCACAACCTTCTCGCTTCGCACGACAGCCGCAATCCGCGTTTCGACCATCCGCTGCTGTACCTGCCCAACGTCGCTTTGGACGATTTCCGCGGCGTGGTCGATTTTCGCAATAACGTCATCTACAATTGGGGTTCGAACAACACCTACGGCGGCGAAGGCGGGCGCTTCAACATGGTCGCCAACTATTACAAGCCCGGTCCTGCGACTCCGGACAAAGGTACGGCGGCCTTTATCACCGCCTACGGACGTACCCCGGACCTGCACAACAAGGAGGAGCGCGTCTATTACGAATCGCCCTATCCCACGCTCTACATGTCGGGAAACGTCATGGAGGGCAACCGGGCGATCTCGCGGTCGAATTACGACGGGGTCCGCTACGCCAGGACCGGCGGTGAAAAGGGGGAACTGCTCGACAGTCCGATGCCTGTCAACGGACTTGCCGAAGGCCATACCACGACCCACGACGCGAAACGCGCCTGTGCGCTCGTGCTGGCATGGGCCGGAGCTTCGCACGTGCGGGACGCCGTGGACGAACGCATCGTGCGCGATGTGCGTACCGGCACGGCGACCGTGACGGACGGAGGCAACGGCAGTACGGGCGGCTTCGTCGATACGCAGCGTGCCGTCGGCGGCTGGCCCGAGTACCGGCAGGCGGCCGCTCCGGAGGACAGCGACGGCGACGGCATTCCCGATGTCTGGGAACGACAGCACGGACTCGACCCCGCCGATGCGGCGGATGGGGCGAAAACCGATCCCGCGTGCGGATATACGTGGCTCGAACGCTACCTGAACAGCCTTGTCGGGTCGATTGCCGACCGGCAGAACAACCGAGAAAAACCCTGAACCGAATGAAACGTATCCTATTGCTGCTGGTTTTGTCGGCAAGCCTCTCCACTGCGGCGGCCGCGCCGAAAAACGACTCCCAAAAGCTCCTTGCGGCCATGAAGAAAGCCACCCGCTTCATGTACGACCGTGTGAGCACCGAGGGCGGATTCGTCTGGAACTACACCGCCGACCTTTCACGCCGCTGGGGTGAACTGGAAGCCTACCCCACGATGGTGTGGGTCGAGAAGGGAACCCCCGAGGTGGGACAGCTGATGATCGACGCCTACCACGCCACGGGCGACGAGTTCTATTACGACATGGCCGTGCGCTCGGCCCGCATCCTCATCCGCGGACAGCTTCCCTGCGGAGGCTGGAACTACAAGTTCGACCTGGCCGGAGCGGCCTCCGAACGGCGGTGGTTCGAGACCATCGGCCGCAACGCCTGGGGCATGGGCGAGCACGGTCACTACTACGGCAACGCCACGTTCGACGACGATGTGACGGCCTCGGCGCTCAATTTCCTCATGCGCATCTACCTTGAAAAGAACGATCCGCAGTTCAAGCCGGCGCTCGACAAAGCCGTCGGCATGATCTTCGAAAGCCAGTATCCCGTCGGGGGCTGGCCCCAGCGCTGGCCGCTGATGCACGACCATCCCGACGCCGACGGTACGCCCGACTACTCGGCCTGCATCACGTTCAACGACGACGTAATTCCCAACAACATCGAGATCCTGATGCACGTGGCTTACGTGTTGGGCGACGCCCGGGCGATGGAGCCGCTCGTCCGGGCCATGAATTGTGTGAGGACCCTCCAGCAGGGAACTCCCGCAGCGGGCTGGGCCGACCAGTACTACCTCGATCTCACACCCGCCAAGGCGCGTGATTTCGAACCTGCGGCGGTCTCCACCGTCCGTACCCGCGACTGCATCCGCCTGCTGATGGAGTTTTACCGCCTCACCGGGGACCGTAAATTCCTCGACGGCATCCCCGCGGCGCTGGATTTCCTGCGTGCCGCGGCGCTCGACGAGGCCTCGGTCGCCGGGCTGGGCCGAAAATCCGGCAAGGGACGCCTCCTTTGCCCGCGCTTCGTCAGGCCCGGGACGCTGACGCCGCTGTACATGCACCGCAAGGGCCTGCACGTGGATAACGGGGTCTATTACATCGACCAGAACCCGCACAACATTATCGGCCACTATGCCGCGCTCGTAGTGATCGATGTCGACGGCCTTCAGCGGCAGTACGACTCGCTTTGCGCCCTTCCCGTGGCCGAGGCTACCGCAGGTTCCCCGATGCTGGGAAAAGGACGGCTGGAACTGCCGCGTTACCATACTCCGGCCATCGCCGCCGCCGATCCGTCGCACGCGGACGCCGTCCTTTCGTCGCTCGACGGCGAAGGCCGCTGGATCGGGCCGCTGAATTGGGTGCTGGTTCCCTATATCGGGCCGGGCAGCGCGGACGACCCCGTGCCCGACACCTACGAGCAGACCCTCGGCAATCCGCACAACACGGCTTCGCTGGTCACCGAACCGGTGGAGGGCATCTGTCTGCGGACCTATATCGATAACATGGCGACGCTGATCGCGTCGCTCGAAAATAGAGAGAACCGATGAAAACCCGAAGCAACACATTCATTCCCGAACGCGAAACGGCGTGGGAATCCTGCGGCGAAGGACTCCGCCGCCAGATCATGGGCTACGACCCGCACCTGATGGTGGTGAAGGTAGCCTTCGAAAAGGGCGCCGTCGGCGCGCGGCATACGCATTACCACTCCCAGGCGACCTATGTGGTGAGCGGGCGCTTCGAAGCGTGCGTCGGCGAGACCCGCCGAACGCTCGGCCCCGGCGACGGATATTACGTCGCTCCGGACGAGCCGCATGAGCTGTTCTGCCTGGAGGCGGGTACCCTCCTCGATATCTTCTCGCCCCTGCGGGCCGATTTCTTGAAATGACGGACGGTCTGCGGCAAAGAAAAACGGACGATTCCGCAAGGAATCGTCCGTTTTTTCCGCTGTGGCGCGGGTTTATTCGTCGTCGCGGTACATGTGCTCCACGTAAACGGCGTGCTGCATCGCCTCGCGCTTCGCAATCGAAGGCTTGGTGAAGTACTGGCGGCGGCGAAGCTCCTTCAGGACGCCCGTGCGCTCGTATTTACGTTTGAACTTTTTCAGGGCGCGCTCGATGTTTTCGCCCTCTTTTACCGGCATGATAATCATAATATTCTTTGTTTTTTGTTGTTTTGAATCCGTTTGTTCGTTTTGAAAACTGCGGGTTGCGCATCCCGGATGCACGTTCCCCGAAAAAAGTCGTTTTATTCGTCGGCAGGTCCGCTGTCCGACCCGAATTGCAGGTAAGGAGCCAGCCGTGCTGCCTCCTCGCGGGTCAATATGTTCTGTTCTACCAATTCTCCAGCGGTGTTCCAACCTCCTTTCAACTGTCTTGCTTTCAGCAATTTTCGTAATGCCTGCGGTGCTATGTAGGGGTGTCTCCCCAGCACTTTCGGGCTTGCAAAGTTAATATCAATTTTCCGAATTTCGCAACTATCGCAGTAAATTTGTTTCAAAATTTTTTCATAATTGCGTTCCCTCACTCCCGGAACCTCTGCGAGTTGCTCCGCGCGGACGAATCCGCCGAGCCGTTCGCGGTAGTGCATGATCGCCACGACGGTCTTGGGACCGATGCCCGTGACCGAGCGCAGCGTTGCCGAATCGGCCGTGTTCAGTTCCACGGGCTGTTCGATCGGCCGCGCCTTCCGTTCCGGGAAAATGACGTAGGGTTCCAGCGCCGTGGCCACCGAGTCGCTCACGACGTAGCATTCGCGCAGGTCCTCCATATCGTAGATGCCGCTCAAATCCCGCCAGCGGATGAACACCTCGGCCTGACGCTTCGACAAGGCCCCGATGGCGCGCAGGTAGCGGGCGCTCACGGTGTCGATGCGGAACGGCCCGGGTGCGAGCGGTTCGGGGAGAATACGCCCCGTGCGGTACTTTTCAGGTGCGATGGCGTATTTGCGGCCGATGCGCACCCAGGGTTCGAGCCGCCGGTAGAGCGAGTCGCCGATGCCGTAGCAGAGCGTCAGATCCTCGGGAATGCGGAACACCTTCCCCGCGGCCCGGTATTTCAGCAGGCTCACCGCTTCGTGCTTCGTAAGTCCGAGCCGCCGCAGGTCGTCGAGCGTCGCCGTGTTGGGGTCGAAGTGCGACATCTCGACGCTGTCCGCGGGCAGCGCCTCCTCCATCTCGGCCTCGGCGCGGCGGGCAGCTTCGGGGTCGGCTGCCGGGCGTACGAGCATCAGGGCTACGATCAGCAGCCCGGCCAGCGGCAGGAATACCGCTGTCGCGCGTATTTCACGGTCGGAAAAAAGTTTGGCCATGGTTCTGTTTATGCGATCATGCGCTTTATCGTTTCAACCGTCGGGAGCATGTGCCGCCCTCCCTTGGGAAGGGGCGGGGCTTGTAGATGGCGCCGCAGACGGCAATGACGGCGGTCGAAAACGGTTTGTACCTCGAAATATCTATTTGTTTTGTTTATTTTTCGATTTCCTCCAATGCCCGCTTCACCGAGCCCCAGCGCAGCAACAGTCTCCGGGCCTCCGCCTCGTCGAGTCCCGACGCCTCGGCGACCATCCGCGTGCCGCGTGCCACGAGTTTGTCGTTGGTCAGCTGCATGTTGACCATGCGGTTGCCTTCGACGCGTCCCAGCCGGATCATTACCGCCGTAGACAACATGTTGAGCATCAATTTCTGGGCCGTTCCGGCCTTCATGCGTGTCGATCCGGTCACGAACTCCGGTCCTACGACCGCTTCGAGCGCATACTCCGCTTCGGCCGCTACGGGCGACGCGGGGTTGCAGGTGACGGAACCCGTCAGCAGTCCGTGACGGCGCGCCTCGCGCAGTCCGCCGATCACGTAAGGCGTCGTTCCCGATGCCGCAATGCCGATCAGCACATCGCCGGGCGTGGGGTGGTAGGGCGCCATGTCGCGCCAGGCCCCTTCGGTATCGTCTTCGGCATGTTCCACGGCGCGCCGCAGGGCGCCGTCGCCTCCGGCGATCAGCCCGATCACCCTGTCAAACGGCACGCCGTAGGTAGGGGGCAGTTCCGAAGCGTCGGTGACCCCCAGCCGGCCGCTCGTTCCGGCGCCGATATAAAACATCCGCCCTCCGCGCTCCATGCGTTCGACGATACGTTCGACGAGTCGCTCCATGACGGGGATGGTCTGCCGCACGGCTTCGTGCACACGGGCGTCCTCACGGTTGATGCCCGTGAGGATGTCGTGCACCGACATCCGTTGCAGGTCGTCGTAGACCGAATCCTGTTCGGTGATTCTATGCTCCATGGTGGTATTTCAAAAGCCCTTCGGCGGGCGATTCTACAATGTTTTCAACGCGGTAGCCCTCCGCTTCCAGCGCCTCGCGCAGCAATGTCTCGAAGTGTGCCGCCACGCCGCCCGCCAGCGAGACGGGAAGTCCCGCCGGATAGCGGCTCAGGTTGCGGGCTGCAAAGTCACGGAATGACCAGCGGACCATTTCGCGTACCTCGACGCAATCCGTGTGCGCGTGTATGAAGGGAGCGAACGATGCCAGGAACCGGTTGGCATAAGGCTCGCGGTAGACGCGGCGGATGATCTCCTCGTAATTCAGCCCGTGCGCCGCGAGGAACTCCTCTTTCAGCGGAATGTGCCCCTTGAAGATGCCGTTCAACAGGTTGCGCCCCAGCACGGCCCCGCTGCCCTCGTCGCCCAGCACATAGCCCAGCGGGGGAATGTTGCACACGATTTCGCCGTCGCGGCACAGGCAGGAGTTCGATCCCGTGCCGAGGATGCAGGCGATGCCCTCCCCGCGGCCCCAGAGCGCCCGCGCCGCGCCCAGCAGGTCCGATTCGACCGTAATATCCGCCGTTCCGAAGTGCGCTTCCAGCTCCCTGCGCAGTTTTTCGCTCGCCTCCGGGAAAGTCTCGCCGCACCCCGCGCCGTAAAACCGCACGGCCGTGACACCCTGGTGCGGGGGCAGTTCCCCGAGGGCTTCGCGTATCTGTTCGGCCGAGTGCTGCACGGCGTTGATTCCCCGCGTGCGTAGCTGTGTCGTGCGAGTGCCGTCTCCCGTGATCCAGGTGCATTTGGTCGATCCGCTGTCTGCTATAAGTACCATGATCCAAATATACGTATTAATCTTTGAATTCCGGGAAAAACGGCATAACTAAATTTTTTAGTTTAAAAACTATGTAAAATAGTTGTATGTGAATTTTTTTTAGTTACCTTTGTTCCCGGGTGCATGAAAAAGGACCGATGAAGCGATGGGCGACTGTTCCGGAGGACGTATTGCCGGCCGGGTGTGTCCGGGAAATCGCAGGACGAATCCGGCGTCAGTCGGACGCCTCCTCTCTTCCGGAGGGTGTGCAGGCGTTCCGAATGAAAACGATATCAGATAAAGATTGTTTGAAAGAAATATGAAAGAGAATTCCGAAAAACTGACACGCAGGGAAGAGGAGCTGATGCGCTGCTTCTGGGAGCACGGACCGCTGTTCGTACGCGAACTGGTGGCCCTGTCGCCCGATCCCAAACCCCATTTCAACACCCTCTCGACGATGGTCCGCGCGCTCGAAGCCAAGGGCTATGTCGCCCACAACTCCTTCGGCAGCACCTACCAATACTATCCGGTGGTGAGCGAGGAGGAGTTTTCGCGTTCGACGCTCGGCAGCGTGATCAGCCGCTATTTCGAGAATTCTTACCTCGGGGCGGTCTCGGCGCTGGTCGAGGAGGAGAAAATCTCGGTCGACGAACTGCGCTGCCTGATCGACCGCATCGAAACCCAAAACCGGTAGCGCCATGTACGACCTGATGATTTACAGCCTGAAAGTCGGCGTCTGCCTGGCTGTCTTCTACCTCTTTTTCAAATTGTTGTTGAGCCGTGAGACCTTCCATCGCTTCAACCGGATCGTGGTTCTGGGGGCTATGCTCCTCTCGTTCGTGCTGCCGCTGTGCGTGATCACGGTCTACCGCGAAATCCCCGTTCTGCCGGAAATCCCCGAAGGGGAAGCTGTTACGACGGCCTTCGCCGAACCGCTTCCCGAACCTTTTCCGTGGGAGACGCTTGCCGGGGCGGCATTCCTTCTCGGGGCTGCCGCCACGCTGCTGTGGACGCTTTGTTCGCTCGCCGGGGTCCTGCGCCTGATCCGCTGCGGGAGCCGCGAACGGCTGGAGGACGGGGCTGTGCTGGTGCGCACGGAACGGCCCGTGACGCCTTTCAGCTGGGGGCGCTATATCGTGATGTCCGAGAGGGACCTGGCGGAAAACGGCGATGCCATCCTGCTTCACGAACGGGCGCACCTGCGGCTGCGCCATTCGTTCGACCTGATCGTGACCGACGTCGCGGGCTGCCTGCAATGGTTCAATCCCGCGATGTGGCTGCTGCGCCGCGAACTGCGGGCCATCCACGAATACGAAGCCGACGAGGCAGTGCTCGACAGCGGCGTCGACGCCCGGAGTTACCAGATGTTGTTAATAAAGAAAGCTGCCGGCGGGAGGTGGTACTCAGTCGCCAACAGCTTCAATCACAGTAAACTTAAAAACCGTATTACCATGATGTTACGTAAAAAATCGTCGCGGTGGGCCGGAGCCAGGGCGCTCCTGCTCCTGCCGCTCACGGCCGTCGCCCTGGGGGCTTTCGCCGAAACCGCGTATGTCTTTCCGCAGGAACCGCTCTCGGACGAAACCGTCCTCGTTCCCCTTCCGGAGGACAAAATTAAAAAAGAAAATCGGACCGTCGTGATACGAAGCGGAAAATCTACGAAAAATTTGATGGAAAAGGCACTGATTCTGGTCGACGGCCGGGAGGTGACGACGCTCGACAGCCTCGATCCCGGCCGGATCGAATCCATCTCCGTGCTCAAGGATTCGACGTCGAAGGTCGTTTACGGGGAAAAGGGTAAAGACGGCGTGATTCTTGTAATGTTGAAAAAGGAGGGCGGACAGAACCCGGAGAAGTCCGGTTCAACGAAAACCGCCGCGGTTTCGTCCGCGACGGGTCAGGTCGTAACGCTGAACGGAATCGACGGTCTGGAAGGGACGGTGGTTTCGGTGACGACCAGGGCGGACCAGCCGGACGATGTTCGGGTGATCGGCTACGGACTCAAATCGGGAAACCGGTCGGCCGACTCCGCCAAGACGGTCGTAATATCGGGTAAGTCCAACTTGTCGGGCATCCGTACCACGGGTTCTTTGAAGGGAAATCCGATCATTCTGGTCGACGGGGTGCAGGTCTTTTCCGGACTTGAATCGATCGATCCGGAGCAGATACAGTCCGTTTCGGTGATCAAGGATTCCATGACGCCCGAAATGTATAAGGCACAGGGTTTCGATGCCGTGATCATGATTACGACCAAGCGTGCCGCCGCTGCGCAAAAGGCTGCCGCGAAGTCGGCCCGGGAGGGTATCGAAGCCGGGAGAGCCGGGATCGAAGCGGCCCGCGAAGGCATGGAATACGCCCGCAAGTATATGGATTCGGACGCCTGGAAGCAGGCGCAGAAAGCGCTCGACAAGGCCCAGAAAGAGCTTGAAGCGGCCCGCAAGGAGACTTCGGCACAGCTTTCCGAAGCGCAGAAAGCGGTGGGAACGTCGCTTAAACTTTCGGCGGATGCCGGGCATGCCGACCGGGTGACGATTCACGGAACGCCGGAGAGTTCGGTGTCGGTTTATAAGGGACAGGTTACGCTGAAAGGCGGATTTCCCGACGGCATGCTGATCCGTATCAACGGCAGGGAGGCGTCGAAAAAGGATGTCGAACGGCTGAAACCCGGGAGGATCAAGCGCATGGAGGTCTACAAGGGCGACGAGGCCGTGAAGCGTTACGGCGAGAAGGGGCGCAACGGCGTGGTCGAAATCCGCGCCCGCAGGTAAAGGCTTAAAGGAAAAACCATAAGCAGATAAAAAGTTCACGAAAGCGGGGAATTCGAAAGAATCCCCCGCTTTTTTGTGCGTGCCTATTTGAATTCGACGATTTCGGGTCGTGTCGGGCGGTAGCGGTACTGCTCCATGCGCGTCGAGTTCGAAAGGCGGAAATACTCGCTCTCGACCAGTCCGCGCTTGCCGAAGGCCACGCCCAGCCGGATCTGGATCGTGTTGAACACCAGCCGTTCGTTTCGCAGCCGCACGCCCACTCCGAACGAGGTGAAGAAGTCGTTCTTGAAGATATTGGGCGAATAGCCGATCAGTCCGAAGTCGGCGAACCCGAAAACGGCGATGCGGAATCCCAGCGGCTGGTAGGGGGTGAACACCACCGTTTCGGTGTTGAGGATCATGCGGTTGGTTCCGATGATGTACTCCTTGAGGGCTTGCAGGCCGTCGGTGCGTGTGAAGCGGATGCTCTCGTCGCTGCCCGTCGCGCGGTTCCAGCCCTGCGTGTAGTTGAAGGCGAGGAACTGGCGGATGCGGCTGCGCTTGAACAGGAAAAGGTTGGAGAACCACCGCAGGTCGACGTCGACGGCGCTGCGTTGCCACATGCCGTTTTCGAGGTCTATGTAGCTTCCGAGCGTGAAGCCGCCCATGATGTAGCCCAGTCCGCGGAAACCACCCGTTTCGTAACTCGTGCCGAGGTAGAGGGCGTCGTTGAATTCGCCCCACGAATAGCCCGTCGTCACTTCGGCCTTGTAACCCGTCGCGAGGTACTCGCGCGTACCGAATCCGTAGATCATGTTGGCCGTGTAGAATTTCTCGCGGTAGAGCCCTCCGCTGACCAGCAGGGCGTCCTGGTCGTGCAGCGCGGGGTTGTAGTCCGGGGCCACGAGGGGTCTGCGGCTCACGCGCCGGTAGTTGTAGCGTCCCGAGAGGTAAGCGCTCGATCTGATCCCGCGCAGGTAGTGCGAGTAACCGCCCCAGACGTCGAGGTTGCGCTCCTTCACCAGCAGCGACGTGTCCTGTTCGATCATGTAGCGCTTGGCTTTGACGTCGCTGTACGTGAGTCCTATCTCGTAGTCCGTCGGTTTGAGGAAGTCCTTGCGCATGCCGAGGTTGAGCGTCGAGTTGTAGAAGTCGCGTCCGGCGCCGAATTCGGCGGTGTAGAAGGTTCCGAGCAGGTTGGGGATTTCGTATTCGACCATGTTGCCGCCGTAGGAGAAGTCCTTGCGGCTGAAATTGGTCATGAATTTGAGTTTGTTGCCCGACCCGAAGATGTTGGCGTCGGAAAGCCCCACCATCGTCCGGCCCTCGGAATGCCATCCTCCGTCGACGGAGATGGTCCAGCTGTCGCGTGTGGTGATCAGGAGGTTCACGCGTGTCGAGTCCGCCGGGTTGGGGAGCACCGTGACGTCGATGTCCGAGATGTAGTCGCGCGAGCGGATCAGCTGTTTGTTGCGCACGATGAGCTGCGGGTCGAGTTTGTCTCCGGGGCGGAACAGCAGGTCGCGCCGGACGACGCGGTCGCGGGTGAGCATGTGGGTCTTGTTGGCCGTACGTTCGAGCCAGTTGCCGCCGGGATCGAAAACCTGTTGGCGTTCGATGGTGATGTCGCCGATTGTTTTTCCGGCGTAGGGTTCCAGCAGGCGGCTTTCATCGGTCACGCGGCCGCTCATCGTGGTGTCGAGTACGGGTTTTACGAAGAGCATCCGGTAAAGCATGCGCGGCACGGCGCGCCGGCTGGTTTTCGACTGGATGCTGTCGTAGAGACGCTGGTTGCGCGCCGATGCGTCGGGATTCGCCACGCGGGCGCTGTCGGGCGTGAACCGGTCGGGGGTGTGCATGGCAGGCCCCGCGGCACGGACCGAAAAGACCGTTGCCGCTCCGATCAGGATCAGGGAAAATATGCAGAACCGGGCGAACATTGTGTCAAAGATAACGGATTTTTTCGGCAAAAAGTGCGGCCCAGGGGCTTAAATTGAGGATTCGACGCCCATGAATCCCGATTATTCCGTCTCGGCGGCGGGTGCGGCTCTCCGACATGGCTTATAATCGCTGTTTTCCGCCCGCTTCTCTTCTTCTCTTTTCTGCCATTTTCCCCCCCCCCCCTCCTGCGGAGAAGACAAAAAAGACGGCCCGAAGGTCGTCTTTTTTCATATGCCGTTCGGCGCGGAACGCCCCGCCTTACCTGCGGCCCTCTTTGGCCTCGATGCATTCCGTTGCGTGGGGCACTTTCATCAGCCGCTCCTTGGGGATGAGCTTTCCGGTCGTTTTGCAGATGCCGTAGGTCTTGTTCTCGATGCGTACGAGCGCCATTTCGAGGTTGCGGATAAATTTCATCTGATGGGCAGCCAAACGACCGCTTTCCTCTTTGGAAAGGGTTGCGGCGCCCTCCTCCAGCACCTTGAACGTCGGCGATGTGTCTTCCGTATCGTTGTCGGCGGTATGGGTGATCGTGGCGCGCAGCAGCTCGTAGTCCGCACGCGCGTTCTCAAGCTTTTTCAGGATAAGCTGCCGGAACTCTTCGAGTTCGGCGTCGCTGTATCTGGTTCTTTCGTCTGCCATAATAGTCTCCTCTCTTTTAAGGTTTAGTGTAAAATTAAGCAATATTTCCGATATTACCAAATTTTACCAAAATATATAAGGGGCTATATCCGCGTCACGGCGATGCGCAGCGGCTCGTCGTCCACGTCGGTTTCGACGACCGTTTCGCCTGCCGGTTCCGCTGCCGTGCGAACCTCCACGGCGAGGGTCTGCGAAGCGATGTAACCGGCGAATCGGGCGATTCCGTCGGCCACCAGGGGCTTCTGCTCGATCTCTACGCGGATCTTGTCCGTGACTTCGAATCCGGAGTCCTTGCGGATATTCTGGATGCGGTTTATCAACTCGCGTGCCACACCTTCGGCTTTCAACTCCTCGGTGACGGTAATGTCGAGCGCCACGGTGAGTTTCCCTTCCGAGGCGACGAGCCATCCGGGCATGTCCTCCGAGGTGATCTCGAAGTCGGCGGGCGTCACGGTGATCCGCTCCGCCCCGAGGTCGAGCACCGTTTCCGGCGCGGCTTCCACTTCGGCGATGCGTTCCTGCGAGAACTCCGCCGTGAGGGCGGCGATCTGCTTCATCCACTTGCCGTAGCGCGGCCCGAGCGTCTTGAAGTTGGGCTTGATGCGCTTGGTGATCAGCCCCGTGGTCTTCTCGATCAGTTCGATGTCCTTGACGTTGACCTCTCCCATGATGAGGTTCTTCACGGCCGAGATACGCTCCGCCGTCGCGGGGTCGAGCACCGGGATCAGGATTTTGGTCAGCGGCTGGCGCACCTTGATCGACACCTTGCGGCGCAGGGCCAGCACCATCGACGAGACCTTCTGGGCCAGCGACATCATCTCTTCGAGGCGGGCGTCGATCAGCCGTTCGTCGGCTTTCGGGAAGGCCGCGAGATGCACCGACTCGTCCGTGTGGCGGCCGCTCACGGCGTTGAGGTCCGTGAAGATGCGGTCGGAGATGAACGGTGCGAACGGCGCTGCGAGCATCGTGACGGTCTCAAGACAGGTGTACAACGTCTGGTAGGCCGCCAGTTTGTCCTCCGACATGCCGCCTCCCCAGAACCGTTTGCGGTTGAGCCGCACGTACCAGTTCGAGAGGTTTTCGCCCACGAACTCCTGGATGGCGCGGGCGGCCGGGGTCGGGTCGTAGTTTTCGAGGGATTCGGTAACGTTCTTAACCAGCGTATTTAAAAGCGAGATGATCCAGCGGTCGATTTCGGGACGCTGCTCCATCGGAATCTCCCCTTCGCGGCCCGTGAAGCCGTCCACGTTGGCGTAGAGGGCGAAGAACGAGTAGGTGTTGTAGAGCGTTCCGAAGAACTTGCGGCGCACTTCGTCGACGCCGTCCCTGTCGAACTTGAGGTTGTCCCACGGCTGCGAGTTGGAGATCATGTACCAGCGCGTCGCGTCGGCTCCGTAGGTGTCGAGCACTTCGAACGGATCGACAGCGTTGCCCAGGCGTTTCGACATCTTGTTGCCGTTCTTGTCGAGCACCAGACCGTTCGAAATGATGTTTCGGAAGGCCACCGAGTCGAACAGCATCGAAGCGATGGCGTGCAGCGTGAAGAACCAGCCGCGCGTCTGGTCGACGCCCTCGGCGATGAAATCCGCGGGGTAGACCTCGCTGAAGCCCTCCTTGTTCTCGAACGGGTAGTGCACCTGCGCATAGGGCATGGCGCCCGAATCGAACCATACGTCGATCAGGTCCGATTCGCGCTTCATCGGCTCGCCCTTCGACGAGACGAGCACGATCGAATCGACATAGGGGCGGTGCAGGTCGATGTTCGCCGTCGAATAGTTCTCCTTCGACATGTCGCCGACCCTGAAATTCCTGTACGGGTTTTCCTGCATGACGCCCGCCGCTATCGAACGCTCTATTTCGCCCATCAGCTCTTCGACCGATCCGATGCACTTCACCTCGGAGTAGTCCTCCGTGGCCCATACGGGCAGCGGGGTTCCCCAGAAGCGCGAACGCGAGAGGTTCCAGTCCACCAGTCCCTCCAGCCACTTGCCGAAGCGGCCCGTGCCGGTCGATTCGGGCTTCCAGCGGATCGTCTTGTTCAGTTCGATCATCTTGTCGCGCAGCGCCGTGGTGCGCACGAACCACGAGTCGAGCGGGTAGTAGAGCACCGGTTTGTCCGTGCGCCAGCAGTGGGGGTAGGAGTGGGTGTGCTTTTCGATCTTGAAGGCCTTGTTCTCGGCTTTCAGCATCACTGCGATGTCGATGTCCAGCGTCGGGTCGGTGTCGCACAGCCGCTCGTCGTAGGCGTTCTTCACATAGCGGCCCGCATATTCCCCGTATTTCGCGGCGTCGACGTGCGTCTTCACGAACTCCGGGTCGAGGTCTTCGATCAAAAAGAATCTGCCCTGCCTGTCGACCATCGGCTGGTTCTTGCCCGCGCGGTCGACCATGAAGAGCGGCGGGATGCCGGCGACTTTCGCCACACGGTCGTCGTCGGCGCCGAACGTCGGGGCGATGTGCACGATGCCCGTACCGTCCGAAGTGGTCACATAGTCGCCGACGATCACGCGGAACGCGTCGCCCTCCGGCTTCACCCACGGAATCAGCTGCTCGTAGCGGATGCCCTCCAGTTCGGGGCCCATCCATGTCTTTTCCGCGATCTCGTACGTGCCTTCCATCTTCTTGGTGAAATAGGAACCCAGCAGGTCCTTGGCCAGGATGACCGTCTGCAGCTGGTCGGTGTAGGGGTTGCGGCACTTGACCTTCACGTATTCGATCGCCGGGCCTACGGCCAGCGCGGTGTTCGAAGGCAGCGTCCACGGCGTGGTGGTCCAGGCCAGGAAGTAAAGGTCGCCCTCGACGCCATCGAAGAGTTTCTCGCTCTTCGCGTCGCGGATCACGCGGAACTGCGACGTGCAGGTCGTGTCCTTCACGTCGCGGTAACAGCCCGGCTGGTTCAGTTCGTGGGTCGAGAGTCCCGTTCCGGCGGCGGGCGAGTAGGGCTGGATGGTGTAGCCCTTGTAGAGCAGGCCTTTGTCGAAGAGCTGCTTGAGGAGCCACCACAGCGTCTCGATGTACTTGTTGTCGTAGGTGATGTACGGATCGTCCATGTTGACCCAGTAGCCCATCTTGCGCGTGAGGTTCTCCCACTTGCCCGTGAACTCCATCACCGCCTCGCGGCACGTGCGGTTGTACTCCTCGATGGAGATCTTCTTGCCGATGTCCTCCTTGGTGATGCCGAGTTTCTTCTCGACGCCCAGTTCCACGGGCAGTCCGTGGGTGTCCCATCCGGCCTTGCGGTGCACGAGGTATCCCTGCTGCGTCTTGTAGCGGCAGATGATGTCCTTGATCGTGCGGGCCATGACGTGGTGGATGCCGGGCATGCCGTTTGCCGAGGGGGGACCCTCGTAGAATACGAACGTGGGATGGCCCTCACGGGTCGTGATGCTTTTGTGGAACGTGTCGCGTGCGTCCCATTCGCCGAGCACGTCGGCGGCTACGCCTGCCAGGTCGAGGCCTTTATACTCCTTGAACTTCATATCGGTAAGAAATTTCTTCGCTAATTTTCTGACAATTGGCAAAGATATAAAAAAAGATTTGAAAAACGGACTTGAAGCGTTCGATTTATGGATGTCCGTTTCGGGAAGCGGTGGTTTGCGGGCGGGTGTTCGCCGATCCCTTTCCTGCGTCCGGCTCTTCTCGCCGCCCGGCTCCTCCCCGCGTCGGAACCGTTCCTGTCCGGCTTCGGGGCGGCAAGCGGTCCTGCCGTTTCCCGTCCGGTTCTGCGCCCGGGGCGGGCGCGGTTTTCCGGGGTTACTCCCCCGAGGGGATGTCGATCCGGAAGCAGGAGCCTTCGCCTGTCACGGAATCGACGCCGACCGAGCCGCCCAGCTGTTCGGCGATCGACTTGCAGATCGAAAGCCCGAGTCCGGTCCCCTGGGTGAAGGTGTCGAGTTTGACGAAACGTTCGAAGATGCGTTCCCGGTCTTCGGGCGCGATGCCGATGCCCGTGTCGCGGACGTAGAAGCGAATGTGGCCGGGAATCCGTCGGAATCCGATCGTCACCGATCCTTTTCCGGTAAATTTCAGCGCGTTGCGCGTAAAGTTGTTCAACACCTGGGCAAGCCCCTGCCGGTACTCCGTGATGAAGAGTTCCGGCAGCCCTTCCTCGACGCGCAGTTCCACGCCCGGCCGGCGCTGGAGGCGGAGCGAGTCGGCGATTTCCCGGCATAGATCCCGGGCGTCGAACTGCGTGCGCTCGATGTCCATGTGTCCCGACTCGATGCGCGCCAGGTCCAGCACGTCGGAGATGATTTGCAGCAGCAGGGTGTTGTTGCGCAGGATGATGTCGGTGTACTCCCGGCGGGTTTCGTCCCTGTTTTCGTTTGCCAGCAACTCCGAGAAGCCGACGATGGCGTTCAGCGGGGTGCGGATTTCGTGACTCATGTTGGCCAGGAACGCTGACTTGAGTTTGTTGGACTCTTCGGCGCGCTCCTTCGCTTCGCGCAGCTCCTCCTCGGTGCGTTTGAGTTTGGTGATGTCGTAATTGACGCACGCCAGGTCGATCACGCCCTCCTCCGGACGGTAGTCGCGGCAGATGACGTGCGTCATGAGCCAGCGCATCGGTTCGTCCGGGCGGATGACGCGCACTTCGTCGGCGCAGGAGGTTATTTCTCCGCGTTCGAGGCGTGCGAGCAGTTGTTTCATCCTGTCCCGGTCGTCGGGATGTACGTATTGCCAGGTCCCGATGATCTGCGAGACGGGCGTATCTTCCCTCTCTCCGTAGTTCTGTACCCAGGGACCTTTGGTGTAACCCTCTCCCGTAAGGAGGTTGTAGTTGACGCAGCCCACGTGTGCGAAGTCCGAAACCAGGCTGAAGAGGTTCTCGAAATCGTCCAGCTGTTCGCGGCTGCGTGTGGCGTCGGTGATGTCCTCGAGCAGGATGACCAGTTCGTCGTCGTCGCCCGGCGTGTTATAGATCAGGCAGCGGTAGGAGCGTTTGCCGTCCGGGCTTTTCCCGGTCTGCTCCCAGAAGGAACGGGAGGGGATGTGCTCGAATGTAGGGATGTGTTTCAGGGGGTCTATTCCCACTTCGCGGGCCGTTTTCCCGGCATGGTCCTGCGTGCGGATGCCCAATATGCTGCCGGCCTGCTGGTTGATGTACGAAAGCAGGTAATCGACCGCTTCGCCCGATTTGTCGCGCAGGATGTTGACACGCAGGTAGCCGATCGGCAGGTGTTCGATCAGTTGTGCGAGGTGGCTGTAATTGCGTTGCGTCGCCTTGTAACTTTGATTGATGGAGGCCAGGTCGGCATTTTCGGGAGTGCCTTCCGTGATGCGGCGTACGGTCCCGAAAACCGTTCGGACGCCCGTCCGCGGATCGTTGCCGGCCTCCACGGCTCTGACTTGCAGACATCTGCCGCCGTTGGCCGTGACGAACGTTTCGTCGAGCGTGTCGGAGACCTTGAGCGCGGCGCAGCGGGTGTAAATGCGTGCCCGGTGCTCCTCGCCGGGCAGCAGGTAGACTTCCTCGAACGAAATGCGGGTGCGGTCTGCGCCGAAAAGTTCCGCCGCCAACTGCGAACAGGTCATCTTGCGCTGTCCGAAGTCGAGCCGCCACCATCCGATACCGGAGGCGTCGAGTGATTTTTGCAGCAGGTCGGGGGCGGCTTGTTCGGAGTGCATGGCGGAAATACCCTTATTCGATGATTCTGCAAAAATAGAAAATTTCGGAAGAAAACGAACTGTTGTCCGGATGATTTTTTGCGTATCGGCGGACTATTCGGTTTCGCCTGGCCGCGGCAGCGTGCGGATCACGCGCGCCGGGTTTCCGACAGCTACCGAATCGGCCGGGATGTCGCGCGTCACGACGGCTCCGGCGCCGATGACCGAGCGGTCGCCGATCTCGACCCCCGGGCAGACGATCACCCCTCCGCCCAGCCAGCAGTCGTCGCCGACGGTGATCGGGCGGCCCGCCTCGAGCCCTGCGCGGCGCTGTGCCGCGTCGAACGGGTGCAGGGCGGTGAGCAGCTGCACTTTGGGCCCGATGAGCGTGTGGCGGCCGATGCGGATCGGCGCCAGGTCGAGGAACACGCAGTCGAAATTGACGAACGACCCTTCGCCGACCGAAATGTTGAGTCCGTAATCGCAGCGGAACGGTTCGCGGATGAATCCTTCGCAGCCGGGGCACAACTCGTGCAGCGCGGCGCGGTAGGCGTCGCCGTGGCCGCAGAGTTCGACGTTGAGGCGGTGCATCAGGCGCGTGGCGTTGTCCCGGATGGCGGTGAGTTCCGCATCCCGGGGATCGAACCACTCGCCGCCGAGCATCTTTTCCCGTTCCGTCATTTTAGTCGAAGGATTGCATCTCGATCAGTTTGGCGTAGATGCCGTTGCGTGCCATCAGTTCGTTGTGCGTGCCCCGTTCGGCGATGCGTCCGTGGTCGACGACAACGATCAGGTCGGCGTTGTGGATGGTCGACAGGCGGTGGGCGATGACCACCGACGTACGGCCTTTGAGCAGGTTGTTGAGGGCGTCCTGCACGAGTTTTTCGCTCTCGGTGTCGAGTGCCGAGGTGGCTTCGTCGAGGACCAGGATGTCGGGATTCTTGAGCACTGCGCGGGCGATCGAGAGCCGCTGGCGCTGGCCGCCGGAGAGTTTCACGCCCCGGTCGCCGATGTTGGTCCCGTAGCCGTCGGTGCATTCGCGGATGAAGCAGTCGGCGTTGGCGACCTTCGCCGCCTCGACCACCTCCTCGTGCGTGGCGCCGCGCTTGCCCATGCCGATATTGTTTTCGATGGTGTCGTTGAAAAGCACGGTGTCCTGCGCCACGACGCTCATGTGGGCGCGTACGCTCTCCTGCGTGTAGTCGCGCAGCGAGACGCCGTCGATCAGTATCTCGCCCGCCGTGGGGTCGTAGAAGCGGGGCAGCAGCTCGCTCAGCGTCGACTTGCCGCCTCCCGAGGGACCTACCAGCGCCACGGTCTGCCCGCGGCGTATCTCGAACGAAATGCCGTCGATCACTTCGCGCTCCCCGTCGTAGGAGAAGTGCACGTCGCGGAATTCGATCTTCTCTTTCAGCCCCGTGAGTTCCCGGGCGTCGGGTTTGTCCTGTATTTCGGGTTTCGTGTCGATGATCGAGAAGATGCGTTCGCCGGCGGCGATTCCCTGGTTGATGTTGGCGAACTGGTCGATGAAGGTGCGCACGGGGCGCGTGATCTGCGAGAAGATGGCGATGAAGGCGATGAATCCGCCGGGGTCGAGCGCGCCCTTGGCCACGAGCGAACCGCCGAAGACGAGGATCACGCCCACGGCCGTGATGCCGAGGAACTCGCTCATCGGCGAGGCCAGCTGCTGCCGGCGGGCCATCGAGAGGGTCAGGCGCGCCAGGTCGGCACTGATGGCGTAGTATTTCTGCTTGATGTATTCCGTGGCGTTATAGCTCTTGATGACCTTGATGCCCGAGAGCGACTCGTCGAGCGTCGAGACCATTTCGCCCATGCGCTGCTGATTGGTGCGGGCCGGGTGGCGGAGTTTCTTCACGATGCTGCCGATCAGCAGGGCCACCACCGGGAGAAACAGCACCGAGAAGATGGCCAGTTCCCACGAAATGGCGATCATCATCGCGATATAGCCGATGATGAGGAACGGTTCGCGGAACGAGACCTGGAGGGTGTTGGTGATGCAGAACTGCACCACGCCCACGTCGGAGGTGATCTTCGAAATGATGTCGCCCTTGCGCTGGTCCGAAAAGTAGCCCACGTTCATGTCCATCACGCGCGAGAACATCTCGTTGCGCATGCGTTGCAGGGTCCGCGTGCGCATGTTCTCCATGGTCCACGCGCCGAGGTAACGGAACAGGTTGCTCATCAGGCTGATGCAGATGGCCACCACGGCCAGCAGCATCAGTACGTTCTGGCGGTCGTATTGTTCGAAGATGTGCGAGTAGACGAAATTGAAGAGTGTCGCGAGGTAGTCCTGGTTGAACTCCACGGGAGGCAGTTTTTCGACATATTCGAAGGCGTAGTTCGCGTCGAACATGGTGTTCAGGATCGGGATGATCAGCATGAACGTCAGCGAGTTGAACAACGCGTAGAAAAGCGAGTAGAAGAAGTAGGGGATCGCGTATTTCTTGATCGGCCGGGCAAAACCCAACAGCCGCATGTATGTTTTGAACATTCGGAGCGTATGTTTGTTGGTTACGCAATTAGCGGCGTAAAGATAGGAATAATAACCCGAAAAGCGAAAAATGTACGATAATTCGATGAATTATGATGAACTTCAGACCGGAAAAACGGAGCGGCGGTACAGCCGTCTACCGCTCCGCGGGATCGTAGCCCGTGTCTTCGAGCCAGTGCGCCCTGTCGTTGGCCGCCGCCACGGCCAGAAAGTCGCAGCGGTTGTTTTCCACCGTTTCGGCGTGGCCTTTGACCCAGACGAAACGGACGTTGTGGCGGTTGTACACGCTGAGGAAGCGCATCCAGAGATCGGGGTTTTTCTTGCCCGCGAATCCCTTGCGTACCCAGCCGAAGACCCAGCCTTTCGAGACGGCGTCGACGACGTATTTCGAGTCGGAGTAGATGACCACGTCCGACCCCTCGAACTTGAGGGTTTCGAGCGCCACGCACACGGCCATCAGCTCCATGCGGTTGTTGGTCGTGAGACGGAATCCCTGCGACAGTTCCTTGCGGTGGTGTCCCGAGAGGAGCACTGCGCCGTAGCCTCCCGGGCCGGGATTCCCGAGAGCCGAACCGTCGGTGTAGATGGTGATTTGCGGCAAAATATTCGTAGATTAGAGATCAAACATAAAAATTATAAGGGATGCCCCGGTCCGGTTTCGGGGTTTGTGCCTGTCGTACCGCCGCCGGCCGTTTCGCGGTTCATTCGGCGGCCGTTCCGCCCGGTTCCCCGCCCAGAATCTTTTTCGCCTGGTAAAAGGCGTTTGTGTAATTGCGGGCCTGTATCGTGCCGTCCGGACCGATCAGAACGAAAAACGGCCAGCCTTCGATGGCATAGGCTTCCATGATCTGCCGGTTTTCCGGATGACCGGTTTCCAGTTCCGCTTCGATCCATCCGTGTTCCAGCATGCCGGCCAGCACGGGGCGTATGTCGTCCACACCCGCCGACGGCGTTTTTTCGCCTGCGGGCAGGCTTTCGTATACGCTCCGGATATCGGCGATGGATTCGGTCAGTCCCACCACCTGCAGCCCTTTTTCCCTGTACTTTTCGAACAGATCGCGCACCTGCCGGTCGATATAGATCGAACCCGGACACAATCCCCAATGGTAGAGCAGCAGGTATCGGTCCTTGAAATCTGCCTTGGTGACCGTGCGGCCTTCGGTCGTTACCAGCGTGAAATCCGGCGCCGGTTTCCCTTCGGCGAGCTGTTCCATTCTTGCCATGCAGTCTGCGTACATCCGACCGAAATAACTCTTTTTCAACCCTTCGGATAATGTCTCGTACGCTTTGTGCGCCTCCTTGGCCGGAGTGTACGACAACATGGGTATCTTGTCGATCAACAGGTACAGGCTTCCGTGCGGATTGGCCGCTTCGTAGGCTTTTCGCAGCATATTCTTCCGGTCTACGCCGGGATTGCCGTCGTAGAATCGGCTGAATTTTTCGCTCCATTCCCGGCTGGCCGCCGCATCGTTTCGTTCCGACGCTTCCCGTGCATTTTCCAGGTAACGGCCCCGGATCCGGCCGAGCGAATCATCGACCGCCAGCAGGCTGGATAACGCAGGCTCGTCGTAAATGCCTCCGCCGAGACGGCAGTAATAGATCGCATCCGCCGATCCGGTCATGTCGATCCGGTCGCCGGGCCTGACGATGACGGGTTTGCCTCCGCGATCCCCGGCCGCGGCCCTTCCGGCTTTCGGACGGTAGGTCATCAGGTAGTACCGGTCGTGTTCCGACTTTCCCCGGTAGCGGAATGCGCCCGGTTTGCGGACTACGACGTCGAATCCCGGGGCGTATTTCCACGAGGGCAGGAGAATCCGTTCGAAACGGAGGGTGTCTCCGGCCTGCAGCCCCTCGATCCTGCCTTCCAGCCTGAATCCCCGGGCATACGCACAGGCAGTCGCCATGGTCAGGGCACCGCAGAGCAGGAAGAGTCTGTATCGTGGGGTCATGACGGCTGTTTTAATGCTTATTTGCCGGACCCGAGCGCCGCCAGTTGTTCGCGGATCGCCGTGATCTTGGCTTCGGCGTCGGCCTGCTTGGCGCGCTCGTTGGCGACGACCTTTTCGGGGGCCGATGCGACGAACCGCTCGTTCGAGAGCTTCTTCATCACCGAGGCGAGGAATCCTTCATAATAGGCCAGGTCGTCCGTGAGTTTCCTGCGTTCGGCCTCGGCGTCGATCTTTCCGGCCATCGGCACGAAATACTGCGTGGTCTTGACGATGAACGCCGCGGCCGCCGGGTCCTTCTCCGCCACGGTCTCGATGGTCGCGAGATTGGCCATCTTCTCCAGCACGGGGGCGAACTCCGCAGGATAGTTCTCGTCCACGATGACCTTGAGTGTCAGCGCCTCCTTCTGCGGCAGGTTCTTCTGGTTGCGGACGTTGCGCACCGAGGTGATGATCTCCTTCGTCAGCTCGAAGCGCGCCAGCATCGCGGCGTCCTCGGCCACGGGCTCGGGCATCTGCGCCACGCAGATCGAAGCGCCTTCGGCGCGGGGCGCGAGGGCCTGCCAGATCTCCTCCGTGACGAACGGCATGAAGGGGTGCAGCACACGCATCAGGGCGTCGAACCAGCCTTTCGTCGCCTCCATCGTCGGAGTGTCGATGGGCTGTCCGTAGGCCGGCTTCACCATTTCGAGGTACAGGCCGCTGAAATCGTCCCAGAAGAGGCGGTAAGCCTCCTTGAAGGCCTCCGAGATGCGGTACGACTTGAAATCTTCGGCGATCTGGCGCAGCGAACGGCCCAAAGCCTGCTCGAACCACTTGACGGCCAGCCGGTTGTTCTCGCTCTGCGCTGCCGCGGTGTCCATCTGCCAGCCGTTGACGAGGCGGTAGGCGTTCCATATCTTGTTGCCGAAGTTGCGGCCCTGCTCGCACAGCGCCTCGTCGAACATCACGTCGTTGCCTGCCGACGATGAAATGAGCATCGCCATGCGCACGCCGTCGGCGCCGTACTGGGCGATCAGGTCCAGCGGATCGGGCGAGTTGCCCAGTTGCTTCGACATCTTGCGGCCGATCTTGTCGCGCACGATGCCCGTGAAGTAGACGTTGCCGAAGGGCTTTTCGTGGCGGTATTCGTACCCGGTTATAATCATGCGGGCCACCCAGAAAAAGATGATGTCGGGAGCCGTCACCAAGTCGTTGGTGGGGTAGTAATAGTTGATCTCCTTGTTGTCCGGGAAGCGGATGCCGTCGAAGACCGAAATCGGCCACAGCCACGACGAGAACCATGTGTCCAGCACGTCCTCGTCCTGCCGCAGGTCGGCCATCTGCAACGTCGCGTCGCCCGTCTTCGCGCGGGCTTTCTCCAACGCCTCCTCGGCCGTCAGAGCCACCACGAAGCCGCCTTTGGGCAGGTACCAGGCCGGGATGCGCTGGCCCCACCACAGCTGGCGCGAGATGCACCAGTCCTTGATGTTCTCCATCCAGTGACGGTAGGTGTTCTTGTATTTCTCGGGCACGAAGCGGATTGCGTCCTCCATCACGGCTTTCGTCGCGGGCTCGGCCAGCTCCTGCATCGAGAGGAACCACTGCATCGAGAGTTTGGGCTCGATGGCCACGCCCGTGCGCTCCGAGTAACCCACGTTGTTGGTGTAATCCTCGGTCTTTTCCAACAGGCCCGCCGCCGCGAGGTCCTTCTCGATCTGCCGGCGCACGTCGAAACGCTCCTGACCTACATAGAGACCTACTTTGTCGTTCACCGTGCCGTCGTCGTTGAAGATGTCGATGGTCTCCAACCCGTATTTCTCACCCAGCATGTAGTCGTTCACGTCGTGGGCCGGGGTCACCTTCAGGGCGCCCGTTCCGAACTCGATGTCGACGTATTCGTCGCGGATCACGGGGATCGAACGGCCCACCAGCGGTACGACGACGCGGGCATCCGCGGCCAACCACTCGTAGCGCGGGTCGTTGGGGTTGACGCACAGTGCCGTATCGCCCAGGATGGTCTCGGGACGGGTCGTTGCGACGATGATCGCCCGGTCGGTCCCCTCGACCTTGTAGCGCAGGTAGTAGAGTTTGCCGTGCGACTCCTTGAAGACCACCTCCTCGTCCGAAAGGGCCGTCTGCGCCGCGGGGTCCCAGTTGACCATCCTTACGCCGCGGTAGATCTTGCCTTTCTCGTAGAGGTCGCAGAAGACGCGCAGGACGCTCTCCGTGCGGGCCTCGTCCATCGTGAAGCACGTGCGGTCCCAGTCGCACGAGGCGCCCAGCTTGCGCAGTTGCCGGAGGATCACTCCGCCGTATTTCTCCTTCCACTCCCAGGCGTATTCGAGAAATTTTTCGCGTGTTAGCGAGGTTTTTTCGATCCCCTTTTCGCGCAACATCGCCACGACTTTGGCCTCCGTGGCGATCGACGCGTGGTCCATGCCCGGAACCCAGCAGGCGTTTTTCCCGGACATGCGGGCGCGGCGCACCAGCACGTCCTGCAACGTGTTGTTGAGCATGTGCCCCATGTGGAGCATGCCCGTCACGTTGGGGGGCGGAATGACGATCGTGTAGGGTTCGCGTTCGTCGGGTTCCGAGTGGAAAATCCCCCGGTCGATCCAGTAGTCGTACCATTTGGATTCGATCTGCTGCGGTGCGTATTTGTCTGCGATTTGCATGGCGCGTTGAGTTTAACTTTGTTTTCAGGGATGCAAAGTTATTAACATTCTGTCAAAGATAAAATAAAATTTCTAAAAAATCGTTATCTTTGCAACATTATATATCTGTATATCCTATGAGCAAAAAAGATAAGATCGAAACCATCGAAGTAGACGACGTGAATCTCGTCCCCGAGCTGCTCGACGGCAATCACCGCGTGATCCCCATCGTGACCGGCGGCGACGAGCCTGTGGAGGAGGTCGAAGTGCCTGAAATCATACCCATCCTTACGCTGCGTTCGTCGGTGCTTTTTCCCGGCGCGATCACGCCCATCACGGTGGGCCGCGACAAGAGCATCAACCTCGTGCGGGCCGTGAATGCCGAAGGCGGCATCCTGGGCGCCGTGCTGCAGCGCGAAAGCGATGTCGAAGACCCCGCGCCGGACGACATGTACAAGGTCGGCACGGCCGCGCGGATCATCAAGATCCTCGAAATGCCCAACGGCAACCTCACGGTGATCCTGAACGGCCTGGAGAAGGTCGAGATCACGGAATACATCACCACCGAGCCGTACTTCAAGGCCCGGGTGACGGCCCTGCGCGATTCGACTCCCGATGTGAAGAGCATCGAGTTCGAGGCCCTCGTGGACTCGATCCGCGACGTGGCGCTGAACATCATCAACGTCTCGCCGTCGATGCCCAAGGAGGCGGCCTTCGCCATCAAGAACATCGACTCGAAACGCGGCATCATCAACTTCATCTGCTCCAACATGGAGCTGACGGACGAAGACCGCCAGTCGCTGCTGGAGGCCCCCGGCCTGCTGGCCCGCGCCCGCAAGCTGCTCGAAATCCTGATCCGCGAGCAGCAGCTGGCCGAGTTGAAGAACCAGATTCAGGAGCGTGTCAAGCAGGAGATCGACAAGCAGCAGCGTGACTACTACCTCCAGCAGCAGATGCGCACGATCCAGGACGAGCTGGGTGACGGCGCCGATGCCGACATCGAGAAGATGCGCGAGGAGGCCAAGAAGAAGAACTGGCCCGCGGAGGTGGGCGAAACCTTCGAGAAGGAGTTGCAGAAGGTCGAGCGGCTGAACCCCGCCGTGGCCGAGTATTCGGTGCAGATGACCTACCTGCAGCTGCTGCTGGAACTGCCGTGGAACGACGTGACCAAGGACAACCTCGACCTCAAGTGCGCCCGCGAACAGCTCGATCACGACCATTTCGGTTTGGACGAGGTGAAGGAGCGGCTGCTGGAGCACCTGGCCGTCATCAAGCTCAAGGGCGACCTCAAATCCCCGATTCTCTGCCTCTACGGCCCTCCGGGCGTGGGCAAGACCTCGCTGGGCAAGTCGGTGGCCGCGGCGCTGGGCCGCAAGTTCGGCCGTATCTCGCTGGGCGGACTGCACGACGAGTCGGAGATCCGCGGACACCGCCGCACCTACATCGGCGCCATGCCGGGCCGGATCATCCAGACCATCAGGCGGTGCGGCTCGTCGAACCCCGTCATCATCCTCGACGAGGTGGACAAGGTGACCGTTTCGAACCACGGCGACCCGTCGAGCGCCCTGCTCGAAGTGCTCGATCCGGAGCAGAACACCACGTTCCACGACAACTACCTCGACATGGAGTACGACCTGTCGAAGGTGCTGTTCATCGCCACGGCCAACAACATCGGGAATATCGCCCCGGCGCTGCGCGACCGCATGGAGATGATCAACATCGCCGGTTACCTCCTGGAGGAGAAGGTGCGTATCGCGCTGGACCACCTGCTGCCCAAGCAGCGCGAGGCCCACGGCATCAAGGAGCAGGAGATGACGATGACCCCGGAGGTCGTCGAGAACGTCATCGCGTGCTATACGCGCGAAGCCGGCGTGCGTTCGCTGGACAAGAACCTGGCGAAGATCGCCCGCGCCCGCGCCAAGCAGATTGCTTTCGATGAGGCTTTCGCGCCCGAAATTTCGATCAGGGACGTAGAGAAAATCCTCGGCATGCCCAAGTTCCTCAAGGAGGAGTACGAAGTGGGCGGCATGACGGGCGTCGTGACGGGCCTTGCGTGGACCGAGGTCGGCGGCGACATCCTCTACATCGAGTCGGTGCTGACGCCCGGCAAGGGCAAGGTGAGCCTCACGGGCAACCTGGGCGACGTGATGAAGGAGTCGGCGACGATCGCCCACGAGTGGACGATGGCCCACCACAAGGAACTGGGCATCGACCCCAAGTTGTTCGAAACGAACGACATCAACATCCACGTTCCCGAGGGTGCGATCCCGAAGGACGGCCCTTCGGCCGGCATCACGATGGTCACTTCGATCGTGTCGAGCTATACGGGCCGCAAGGTAAAGGAGCGTATCGCCATGACGGGCGAGACGACCCTCCGCGGGCGGGTGATGCCCGTGGGCGGCGTGAAGGAGAAGATCCTGGCGGCCAAGCGCGCCGGCATCACGGAGCTGATCCTCTCGGAGGAGAACCGCAAGGACATCGCCGAGATCAAACCCGAATATGTCGCGGGCCTCACGTTCCACTACGTGAAGACCAACGAGGAGGTGCTGAAACTGGCTCTGGAATAGTCCGGGCGGCTTTTCGACGGGAAAATGAACATCGAAGATTTCAGAACGCACTGCCTCTCCTTTCCGGGCGCGCACGACGACTTTCCGTTCGGTAAGGCCGCTTCGGAATACGACCGCAACCTGCTCGTCTTCTATGTGGCGGACAAGTGGTTCTGTTTCGTGAACGCCGTGGAGTTCGATTTCTGCAACCTGCGATGCGATCCGGCGCTCATTCCCGAGCTGCGGGAGCGTTACGAGGGCGTGGGTCCCGGGTGGCACATGAACAAGCGGCATTGGATCAGCGTCCGTTTCGGCAGCGACGTGCCCGACGGGGTGCTGCTGGATATGGTAAAAGATTCGTATGAACTCGCGGCGGCGAAGCTGACCAAGCAGCAGCGCACCGCCCTTGCGGAACAGGAATAACCTATGAAATTCATCGCAATTATCCCTGCGCGTTACGCTTCGACGCGCTTTCCCGGAAAGCCGCTGGCACGGCTGGGCGGCAAGCCCGTCATAGAGCGGGTCTACGAGCAGGTCGCCGGCGTGCTGGACGACGCCGTGGTGGCCACCGACGACGAGCGTATCCGCGACGCCGTGCGGGCTTTCGGGGGACGGGTCGAAATGACCTCCCCGGACCACCGGAGCGGTACGGACCGCTGCCGGGAAGCCTACGAACGCCTCGGTGCGGAGTACGACGTGGTGGTCAACGTGCAGGGCGACGAACCCTTTATCCGGCCCTCGCAGCTGGAGACCGTGAAACGCTGTTTCGACGATCCGTCGACCGACATCGCCACGCTCGTGAAACCCTTCGCCGAGGCCGACGGGCTGGCCGCCCTCGAAAATCCCAACTCTCCCAAGGTCGTCCTCGACGCGCAGTCGCGGGCCATCTATTTTTCCCGTTCGGTGATCCCCTACCTGCGGGGCGTTCCGCGCGAAGAGTGGCTCGCTCGCCACACGTTTTACAAGCATATCGGGCTTTACGCCTTCCGCGCCGACGTGCTGCGGGCGGTGACGGCGCTTCCGCAGTCGCCGCTTGAGCTGGCCGAATCGCTTGAGCAGCTGCGCTGGCTGGAGAACGGCTACAAAATAGGGGTCGGTATTTCGGAGGTCGAGACCATCGGCATCGACACGCCGGAAGACCTTGAGAAGGCGGAACGCTTTCTCGATTCGCAATTCATCATTCACAATTCATAATTATGGGAAGTCCGATATTCATCGCAGGACCGTGCGTCATCGAATCGGCCGAACTGCTGGACGCCGTGGCCGAAAGGCTCGCGGCCATCAACCGCACCCTCGGTACGCAAATCATCTTCAAGGCCTCGTTCGACAAGGCCAACCGCACCTCCGTATCGTCGTTCCGCGGCCCGGGGATCGAACGGGGGTTGCGGATGCTTTCGGACGTGCGGGCGAAGTGGGGCCTGCGGCTGCTCACCGACATCCACGAATCGTGGCAGGCCGCACCCGTCGGCGAGGTCGTCGACGTGATCCAGATCCCCGCTTTCCTTTGCCGCCAGACCGATCTCGTGGTCGCCGCGGCCAGGACGGGCAGGACGGTGAACATCAAGAAGGCCCAGTTCCTTTCGGGCGCGGACATGCGCTATCCCTACGAAAAGGCCCGCGAGGCGGGGGCCGGTGAAATCTGGCTCACCGAGCGCGGCAACTCGTTCGGTTACAACAACCTCGTCGTCGATTTCCGCAACATCCCCGACATGCTCAAAATCGCCCCTACGGTCGTGATGGACTGCACCCACTCGGTGCAGCGTCCCGGCGCGGCGGGCGGCAAGACGGGCGGCAACCGCGAATTCGTGCCTGCCATGGCGCACGCGGCCAAGGCGTTCGGGGCCAACGGCTTCTTCTTCGAAGTGCATCCCGATCCCGACAAGGGATTGAGTGATGCGGCCAACATGCTGCGGCTCGACGACCTGGAGTCCCTTGTGAAAAGCCTGCTGTAAAGTACCCTTCTAACTCTCGTTAAGCAATGACAGATACGACCAAGGCACAGATTCTGGAGGTCGCCCGCAAGGCGATCCATACCGAAATGCTGTCGCTCAAACGCATGGAAGACACCCTTGGCGACGCATTCGCCGAGGCCGTGGAACTGATCCTCGAAAGCCGCGGCAAATGTATCATCACGGGCATGGGCAAATCGGGCCTCGTGGGGCGTAAGATCGCCGCGACGCTCGCCTCGACCGGCACCCCGAGTTTCTTTCTCCACCCCGGCGAAGCTTTCCACGGCGACCTGGGCATGATTTCGAAGGAGGACATCGTGGTCGCGCTCTCCTATTCGGGCGAGACGGACGAAATTCTCAAGATCGTTCCCTTCATCCACTCCAACGGCAACAAGCTGGTCTCGATGACCGGAAACCCCGACTCGGCGCTGGCCAAGAACTCCGATGTGCACCTCGACGTGGGGGTGAAGGAGGAGGCGTGCATCCTGCACCTGGCGCCCACCTCGTCGACCACGGCGCAGATCGCCATGGGCGATGCGCTGGCCGTGTCGCTGATGCAGATGCGGGGCTTCACGAGCGTCGATTTCGCGCGCCTGCACCCGGGCGGAAGCCTCGGGCGGCGTCTGCTGATGACCGTGGGCAACGTCATGCGCGACCACGACCTGCCCGTCGTCGCTCCCGGCTGCCCGGCCGCGGAGATGATCCACGCCATTTCGAAGGGCGGGCTGGGGCTGATCGTGATCTGCGACGGCGAGCGGATCGAGGGCATCGTCACCGACGGCGACGTGCGCCGCGCGATGGAGCGCCTGCGCGGGGAGTTCTTCAATATCACGGCTGCCGACATCGCCACGCGCAATCCCAAGACCATTTCGCCGGATGAGAAACTGATCGAAGCCGAGAAGATGATGACCCGCAACAAGGTCACCTCGCTGCTCGTGACGGACGCCGCCGGCAAGTTGTCCGGAGTGATCCAGATTTACGACATCAAGTTGTAGCGATGCGGCCGGTTTCGGGCCGTTTCCGTAAAACAAGGGGAGGTTTGTAAAAGCCTCCTCTTGTTTATTTTCTGATGTAGTGCGGCATTTCGGCCGGCAGTTCCATCGAGATTTCCACCAGCCCGCGGATTTCGCCGCACTCCTTCCACGCCGTCTGGTAGATCATCTTGCGCACGCCCTGCTTCTCGATGGTGTAGGCGTTCGTGCCTCCCGATGCGAGCATGCGGCGGATCGTTTCGCGCGACCGCTCGTTGTGGCAGTCGAACAGGTTCCGGCCGATCAGGTCGCCGTGTTTGGCGAAGGTCGCCCGTGCCTTTTCGTTCATGTAGAGGATCACGCCTCCGGTGTCGCACACCGTGACGGCGCAGTCGGCCTCTTCGGCCCAGGGAAAGGTGTTTTCCGCGGTCATTGCTGGATCTTTACGAGTTGTTCGCGGTATGCGTTCAGAATGCGCGACTTGGAGATGAACCCCAGGTAGCGGCCCTGCTTGTCCACGACGGGCAGCATCCAGGCGTGCTTGTCCTCGAACTTCTCCATGACGCTCAAAATCGCCTCGTGTTCGATGATCTTGTCCGGCGGCGGGATCATGTAGTCCGAGATCGGGTGTCCGTATTTCTCGTGTTTGAACATGTCTTCGCGCAGGTCGTCCAGCTGCACCACGCCGATCAGCCGGCCGAAGTTGTCGATCACGGGGAAGATGTTGCGGCGGGCCGTCGAAATGATGTGCACGATGTCGCCCAGGGTCATGTTCTCCTTGATGCGCAGGAAATCGGTCTCCATCAGCTCTTCGAGTTTCAGGAAGACGAACACCGACTGGTCCTTGTCGTGGGTCAGCAGTTCGCCTTTCTGGCGCAGCTGCTTGGTGTAGATCGAGTCGGGGTCGAGGTAGTAGTCCACGGCGAACGAGATGCAGGCGGTGATCATCAGCGGGATGAACAGCCCGTAGCCGTTCGAGAGTTCGGCGATCAGGAAGATCGAGGTCAGCGGGGCGTTCATCACCCCCGACATGACGCCCGCCATGCCGACCAGCGTAAACGAGACGATCGACACCTCCCATCCGAACAGCGTGTTGCACACCAGCGCCAGCGAGGCGCCGGTAAAGGCTCCGACGAACAGCGACGGCGCGAACGTACCGCCCACGCCGCCCGCGGCGTTGGTCGTCGACATGGCGATGACCTTGAAGAACATCGTGGCGATGACGAAGAGGATGATCACCCAGTCGATGTCGCGGAAGCGGTAGAAGAGCGAGTTGTTGAACAGTTCCTGCGCGTTGCCGTGCATCAGGGAGGTGAAACCCTCGTAACCCTCGCCGTACAACGGCGGGAAGACGAAGATCAGGATACCCAGAATCGCGCCGCCCCACAGCCATTTCTTGTACTGTTTGTCGATGCCCTTGAAGAAGCCTCCGACCCGCGAGTTCATCGACGTGAAATACCACGCCATCAGTCCGCACAGCACGCCTAAAAGGATGAACAGCGGTATCTGCCACAGTTCGAAAGCATCCGCGGGGGCCAGCGTTACGGCCAGGATCGGGTCGAAGCCGCGCAGCATGAAGGCCATCGTCGTCGCGGTGATCGAGGCGATCAGCAGCGGGATGACCGACCCGGCGGTGATGTCGAGCATCAGGATTTCCAGCACGAACACCACGCCCGTGATCGGGGCTTTGAAGATCGCCGCGAGGGCGGCTCCCGCGCCGCAGCACAGCAGCAGCGTCGTGTGTTTGTAGTTGAGGCGCGCCAGCCGTCCGATGTTCGAGCCGATGGCCGCTCCCGTGAGCACGATCGGGGCCTCGGGACCCACCGAACCGCCGAATCCGATGGTCGTCGCACCGCCCACGATCGAGGTCCAGCAGTTGTGCCGGGCGATGCGCGAGTTGCGGCTCGACATGGCGTAGAGGACGCGCGTCACGCCTTCGGAGATGTTGTCGCGGACGATGTATTTGACGAACAGCGTCGCCAGGATGATACCCACGGCGGGGTAGATCAGGAAGAGGATATGGGCGCTGTCCACCGGGAACCAGCGTATCAGCCCGCTCTTGATGCCGTGCAGCAGCATTTCGAACAGGTAGGTTCCCAGCCCTGCGAGCACACCGACCACCACGGCCAGCAGCATCATGATCTGCTGGTTGGAGAGTCTCCGGGTCAGCCGGAGGAATTCGAGGTAGATGCGGTCGGCGCGGAAGGACATCTTCCTACTTGTTGTGAGCGAAATGCTCGGTCTGTCCGGCGATCAGTTCCTTGTCGTCGAAATAGTTGATTTTCATGGCCGCACGGACGTCCGCCAGGGTTTCGGCAGCCGCGGCGCGGGCCTTCTCCGAACCTTCGCGCAGGATGTCGTACACCTCGCCGATGCGGGCCTCGTAGTAGTGGCGGCGCTCGCGGATCGGGTCGAGCATCTCGTTGAGAATGGCGATCAGCAGGCGCTTCACCTTCACGTCGCCCAGCCCGCCGCGGCGGTAGTGCGCTTTCAACTCCTCCAAAGAGGAGTATTCAGGCAAATATCTGGAAAAATGCTCGGGGCGGCTGAAAGCGTCGAGGTAGGTGAACACCGTGTTGCCTTCGACCTTGCCCGGGTCCTCCACGCGCAGGTGGTCGGGATCGGTGTACATGCCCATCACCTTTTTCTTGACCTCGTTGGCCGTATCCGAAAGGTAGATGCAGTTATTCAGCGACTTGGACATCTTGGCCTTGCCGTCGGTTCCCGGCAGGCGCATGCAGGCCGCGTTTTCGGGCAGCAGGATTTCCGGCTCGACGAGCGTTTCGCCGTACACGGCGTTGAATTTGTGGACGATCTCGCGCGTCTGCTCGATCATCGGCTCCTGGTCCTCGCCCACGGGCACGGTCGTGGCCCTGAAGGCCGTGATGTCCGACGCCTGCGAGATGGGGTAGGTGAAGAATCCGACGGGGATGCCCTGACGCTGCGTGGTGTCGCCCTCGGCGGCCCCTTCGGCGAATCCGCGCAGGGCGATCTCGGCCTTGACGGTCGGGTTGCGCTGCAACCGCTGTACGGTGACGAGGTTCATGTAGTAGAACGCCAGTTCGCACAGTTCCGCCACCTGCGACTGGATGAAGAGCGTCGATTTCGCAGGGTCGAGGCCCACCGACAGGTAGTCCAGGGCCACTTCGATGATGTTCTGACGCACCTTTTCCGGGTTGTCGGCGTTGTCGGTGAGCGCCTGTGCGTCGGCGATCATGATGAATATCTTGTCGAACTCGCCCGAGTTCTGTAGTTCGACGCGGCGGCGGAGCGAACCCACGAAGTGACCCAGGTGGAGCCGGCCCGTGGGACGGTCGCCGGTGAGGATGATTTTTGCCATATTTTTAAAGAAAATACATTTTGCGGGCGAAGATACGAAAAAGAACTGACGACGCCAAAACCGAATTGCATCCGGTGCGGCAAAACTTTCCGACTTCCTAAAAGGGGCGTTACGACCCCGAAGATACGAAAAACTATGCGGCAATGCGAAAAAGTTGTCGTATATAGATTTTTTTTATATCTTCGCTCTCTCAAATAGACGCCTGCTATGACGATAATTCAACTCGAATACCTGTTGGCCGTGGCCAACTGCGGGAGTTTCTCGCTTGCCGCCGAACATTGCTTCGTGACGCAACCTTCTTTGAGCATGCAGGTTAAGGCACTTGAAGAGGAACTTGGCGTGGTGCTTCTGGACCGTTCGAAAAAGCCCGTCATTCCCACCGAGGCGGGCGAGGTGGTGTTGGAGCAGGCGCGCGAGACGATCAAGGCGTATAATTACATCAAGGAGGCCGTTTCGGAACTCAAGGGCGAAACCGCGGGCAAACTGCGGCTGGGGGTCATTCCGACCATCGCGCCCTACCTGCTCCACAAATTCATCCCGGCCTTCGTGCGCGACTACCCGAAGGTCGAACTGGAAATATCCGAGATGATCACCTCGGACATCGTCGAGGCGCTCAAGCGCGACCGCATCGACGCGGCGCTGGTGGCCAGCGGAACCTGCGGCGAGGGCATCCTCGAACAGGAGCTTTTCAACGACCGCTTCTACGCTTACGTGTCGCCCGAAAATCCTCTCTACGAACGGCAGAACATCCGCATCGAGGAGATCGACCTCAAGGACCTGGTGATCCTGAGTCCCGGCAACTGCATGCGCGACCAGATCATCGAACTCTGCCAGGCCAGGCGTTCGATGCCGTCGCACTATTCGTTCGAATCGGGTTCGCTGGATACGCTCATGCGCATCGTCGACTGCACGTCGTGCCTGACGATCATTCCCGAAATGGCCGTCGAATACATTCCCTCGGACCGCCGCGACCGGCTGAAAACCCTCTCGAAAGGGGCGACTTCGCGCAAGATCGCCGTCGCCGTGCGCCGCACCTACGTCAAGAACTCGATCATCCGGGCCTTGACCGAGACCATCCTGGCCAACGTCCCGGCAGCGAAGGCATAGCTTCCGCGGTCATAAAACATTGCGCCCGGCAGTTCTCCTGCCGGGCGCAATGTTTCGGATCGGGCATCCCTTACCCGGGTATCTCTACTTTTTTCGCCGTGCCTTTCCAGTCGGCGGCGATGTAGCGGCCGTCGGAGAGGTTCACGAAGAATTTGACGGAAAAGTCCCCGCCGTTTTTGGTCACCTTCAGGCTTCCGGACGTAACGGTGAGCGGCGAGTCGGCCTCCTGGACGGATATGTCGATCGACCCTTCGGAGTTGTCGATCTCGATAGTTGTGCCGTCGGCAGACGCGATGATGCCGAGGTAGGGTTCGAGCGTGCCGCTCTTTACAATGGGTTTGGTCAGGTCGATGGTCTTTCCGCAGAGCGATTCCGAGATCTCGATTCCGACATAGAAGGAGGGCTCCTCTTCCGGGATTGTCGTGAGTACCGTCGGGAAAAGCCCGAGCATGAAGCCCGCCTCGCCCCCTTCTTCGGCCGGATTTTCTGTATAGAAGGCGCTTTTGACCTCGTACATCTGGCCGCTGACGGTGATCGTTTGTAGGGTCACTACTTTTTTGTCCTCTTTGCAGGACGCTGCCGCCAGGGCGAGTGCGCCGGCCAGACAGAGCATGAAGATTTTTCGCATAAAATGAAAACGGGTTAGTTGGAGTGTCCTCAAAAGTAGTGATAAAAACGAAATCGCCAACAAAAAGGGCGAAATAATGAATCGCTTCCGGAACAATATGCCCGCTTGCGGCGCGATTTTTACCGCGTTGCTTTCAAATATCATTCTCTTTTCATACCTTTGCAAGGTTATAGATACCTATTGAACATTTATGGATAAACTGATCGAAACGATCGTCAGCGCGATTGAAGATAAAAAGGGTAAGAATATTGTATCGTTGGACCTCTCGGGATTCGACGGGGCGATCTGTTCGCATTTTGTGGTCTGCAACGCCGATTCCACGACGCAGGTGTGCGCCATTTCCGCCGAAATCGAGGAGAAGGTGTTCGAAAAACTGGGCGAGAAGGTGTGGCGCATCGAAGGCCAGCAGAACGGCGTGTGGGTCGCTATGGACTATGTGGACGTTGTGGTGCACATTTTCCAGACCGAGCTTCGGAGTTTCTACAAGCTCGAGGAGCTGTGGGCCGACGCACCGCTGGTGAAATATGAATACGAAGAGTAATCCGGATTATGGCACAGAAAAGCAAGAACAACAATAAAATGAATATGAACATGCCGCGGCCTTCGATGCTGTGGATCTACGGTCTGATCGGTGCGTTCATCATCGGTTGGTATCTGTTCGACGGCAGCAATGAAGCGCCGCTGCCCAGCGACTGGACCACCGTGCAGGAGATGGTCGAGAAGGGCGACGTGGAGAAGATCCAGGTCGTGAACCGCGATCAGGCGCAGGTGTTTCTGAAAAAGGATGCCGGTGAGAAATACCGCAACGACTCGGTGGACAAGCGTTTCCGCCGCCTGCCCGAGTCGGGCGTGCAGCTGACGTTCACCATCGGCTCGGTGGACTCGTTCCGCGAGGACCTGAAGGCCGCCGAGGAGAAGTCGGGGCAGACCGTTCCGGTGATCTATGAAAACAAGGCCAACGACTGGACTTCGATTCTGATCAACCTGCTGCCGTGGGTGGTGATCATCGGTGCGTGGTTCTTCATCATGCGCTCCATGTCGCGCGGCGCGGGCGCCGGGGGCGGAGGCGGTATCATGAACGTCGGCAAAGCCAAGGCGCAGGTCTTCGACAAGGACAATTCCAAGCGTGTGACGTTCAAGGACGTGGCCGGCCTGGAGGAGGCCAAGGTCGAGATCATGGAGATCGTCGATTTCCTCAAGAAGGCCGACAAATACAAGGAGCTGGGCGCCAAGATTCCCAAGGGCGCGTTGCTCGTAGGCCCTCCGGGAACGGGTAAGACCCTGCTGGCCAAGGCCGTCGCAGGGGAGGCCAACGTGCCGTTCCTCTCGATTTCGGGTTCCGATTTCGTCGAGATGTTCGTCGGCGTGGGCGCCTCGCGTGTGAGAGACCTCTTCGAGCAGGCCAAGCAGAAGGCCCCGTGCATCGTCTTCATCGACGAGATCGACGCCATCGGCCGCGCCCGCGGCAAGAACGCCGGGTTCTCGGGCAACGACGAGCGTGAGAATACGCTGAACCAGTTGCTGACGGAGATGGACGGCTTCCAGACCAATACGGGCGTCATCGTGCTTGCGGCTACGAACCGCGCCGACATCCTCGACAAGGCGCTGATGCGCGCCGGGCGTTTCGACCGCCAGATCGAGGTGGGACTTCCCGACGTGAAGGAGCGCGAGGAGATTTTCAACGTCCACCTGCGTCCGCTGAAGCTCGATCCGCAGTTGGACCGTTCGTTCCTGGCACGCCAGACCCCGGGATTCTCGGGTGCCGACATCGCCAACGTCTGCAACGAGGCCGCGCTGATCGCCGCGCGTCACAACAAGAAATTCATCTCGAAAGAGGACTTCCTCGCTGCCATCGACCGCATCGTGGGCGGCCTGGAGCGCAAGAATAAGATCATCACCGACGAGGAGAAGCGCGTGATCGCCTTCCACGAGGCGGGACACGCCACGGTGAGCTGGATTCTGGAGAACGCCAGTCCGCTGATCAAGGTGACGATCATCCCGCGCGGCAAGGCGCTGGGCGCCGCCTGGTATCTGCCCGAGGAGCGTCAGATCACCACCCGCGAGCAGATGATGGACGAACTGGCCGCCACGCTCGGCGGCCGTGTTTCCGAGCAGCTGACCTTCGGCGAGATTTCGACCGGGGCGCTCAACGACCTGGAGCGCGTCACCAAGCAGGCTTACGCCATGGTGGCCTACTACGGCATGAGCGAGAATGTCGGCACGCTCTCCTTCTACGACTCCACGGGACAGAGCGACATGGCCTTCACGAAGCCCTATTCGGAACTGACGGCCCAGCAGATCGACGCCGAGGCCAAGCAGGTGATCGAGAAGGCCTACAAGATGGCCGAGAAGGTGCTCCGCGAACATGCCGACGGCCTGAAAGAGCTGGCCGAGCTACTGCTCTCCCGCGAAGTGGTTTTCACCGAGGACGTCGAGCGCATCTTCGGCCGCCGCAAGAAGGACATCGAACGCGAACGCCGCGAAGCCGAGGCGAAAGCCAGGACCGGGGGCGGTGAACCGGTCGGTGAGGAGCCGCAGGCCGGAAAGCAGGCCGCCGCAGTCGCTGACGAGCCTGGGAAAACCGACGCCGCGACGACCCAGCCGGCTCCCGTAGCTCCGGCCGTTGCCGCACCCGAAACCAAATAACCCCGTTGAAACCCACTACACCCTTAAAAAACCGATGAGTGAAAAAATGAAGAACCTCTGGGTGCGCACTGCGAGCGGGGCTGTCCTTGCCGTGGTGATGCTGGGGGCTATCGCATGGTCGCAATGGAGTTTCGGCCTGCTGCTGGCGGCGTTGCTGGTCGCCGGCATGACGGAGTTCTATTCCCTGGCCGAGGAGCAGGGCAACAAGCCCCAGCGGGTCGTCGGACTGGTTGCCGGACTCGTGCTTTTCGCACTGAACTTCGCATTCGTTTCGGACGACATTCAGATACTCGGCAACGCCCGGCAGGCTTTTGCCTGCGGAATGGCCCTTCTGCTGTTGCTGCTTCCCGCCATGTTCATCTGCGAGCTTTACCGCCGCCGGGAGAATCCCTCCGCCAACATCGGCATCACGTTCATGGGCGTCGTCTACGTGGCGCTGCCGTTCTCGCTGATGTGCTACATTCCGATCATCGGCAGCGAAGCGTGGAGTCCCTGGGTGATGATTTTCTATGTTTTCATCATCTGGGCCAACGATGTCTTCGCCTACCTGGTGGGCATGTCCGTCGGCAGACACCGCCTGTGCGAACGCCTCTCGCCTAAGAAGTCGTGGGAAGGGTTCTTCGGCGGCATCGCCGGGGCCGTTGCCATGGGACTCGTCGCCGCCCGCGTGATGGACGGCAGCTACTGGGTGTGGGCCGGACTGGCGCTCGTCGCGGCCGCGACGGGCGTTCTGGGCGACCTGGTGGAGTCGATGTTCAAGCGCGCCGCCGGGGTCAAGGATTCGGGGACGCTGATCCCCGGTCACGGCGGAGTGCTGGACCGCTTTGACGCCATGCTGCTCTCGGCGCCGTTCGTCTTCGTCTATATGCTTTTTGTGATGTAACTGCAAACTTAACCCTATTATGAGAATCAATAAGGAAGGATACAAAATCATCGGCATTTCGGGCGCTGTCTGCCTGCTTCTGTGGTGGCTGTTTTACCATTTGCTGGTCCACGATGCGAACGTCTCGCTGCTGTGGTTCAGCACCCTCGTGCTGCTGTTGTTCTGGTTCTTCATCGTGGCCTTCTTCCGCGAACCCCGCCGGGTGCGCATCCACGATGCCGATCTGGTCTTCGCTCCCTGCGACGGCCGCGTGGTCGTGACGGAGGTCGTCACCGAGGACGAGTACCTCAAGAAGGAGATGCTGCAGATTTCGATCTTCATGTCCATTACGAACGTCCACATGAACTGGGTTCCCGTGGGCGGCGAGGTGGAGTATTTCAAATACCATCCGGGGCGTTTTCTGGTGGCCTGGCACCCCAAATCCTCGACCGAGAACGAACGCACGACGACCGTGGTGCGGATGCCCTCGGGCCAAAAGGTGCTCTTCCGCCAGATTGCGGGATTCATCGCACGGCGCATCATCTCGTATATGACCGTCGGTCATCAGGTCGAGCAGAACAGCGTCTGCGGATTCATCAAGTTCGGCTCGCGCGTCGACGTACTCGTCCCCAAGGACAGCGAACTGCTGGTGGAGATCGGCGATCCCACGGTGGGTTCGCAGACTCCGATCGCTCGGCTGCGCAAGAACCTCGAAAACGAATAGCGCCATGAAGGCGACGCCCCAGACCTTCCTGCGGTTCATCGCGGGCGCGGCGGTTGCCGCGGCCGTGCTCTTTCTGGTCTGGTATTTCTCCTCGATCGTCGTCTACATCCTCGTTTCGGCCGTGCTGGCCGTCATGGGCAATCCGCTGGTGAAGTTCCTTTCGGGACTTCATTTCAAGGGCTGGCAGGTTCCCCGCTGGCTGGCCGCACTGGCGACCCTCGTGGTGATCTGGGCTGTGGCGGCCATGCTGTGCTCGTTGTTCGTGCCGCTGGTCTTCAACAAGATAAACCAGTTCGCCCACGTCGACTTCGCGGCGGTCGTGGGGAGCATCGGCGAGCCTATCGCCCGGATGCAGCACGATTTGCAGACGCTCTTTTCGCTGCCCGCGAGCACCTTCTCGCTCTCCGACGAACTGACCGCCGCCCTCCGGCAGATCATCGACATCAATTCGCTCAACACGATCTTCTCGTCGGTCATCAACCTCGTGCTTTCGTCGGTGATCGCCGTTTTCTCCGTCTCGTTCATCACGTTCTTCTTCCTCAAGGAGGAGGGCCTGTTCTACGCGATGGTCACCTCCGTTTTCCCGGAACATTATCACGACAACATCACCCGTGCGCTGGATTCGGTGACGGTCCTGCTGGCGCGCTACTTTACGGGTATCCTTTCGGAAAGCCTCCTGCTTACGATCGCCGTGACGCTGGTGATGATGGCTTTCGGGATGAAGGCCGCCGACGCGGGGTTCATCGGTCTTATCATGGGCGTGATGAACGTCGTGCCTTACGCCGGGCCGCTGATCGGCGGCGTGGTTTCGGTCTTCGTGGGCATCGTCTCGCCGATCGAGGGCATGAGCGTGGGGCATACGGCCTTCGTGATCGCCGGGTCGCTGCTGATCCTCAAGGGAATGGACGATTTCATCCTTCAGCCGACGCTCTATTCCGAGCGTGTGAAGGCGCATCCGCTCGAAATCTTCCTGGTGATTCTCATTGCCGGGTCGCTGGCCGGAATCCTGGGCATGCTGCTGGCGATACCTTCCTATACGGTCCTGCGTGTCTTTGCCAAGGAGTTCTTCTCGCAGTTCCGGCTGGTGCGTAAACTGACCGAAAAAATCTGATGGAGCGGGTTTTGATCGAAGGCGTTGTGGAGCACGGACGCCGCTTGGGACGTGAGCTGGGGTTTCCGACGGCCAACCTGGCCGTCCCGGAGGGCATTGCCGCTGCCGACGGGGTCTACCGTTCGCGGGCCGAGGTCGGGGGACGGACTTACGACGCCATGTCGAATCTGGGGAGCAACCCTTCGGTCGGAGGTGTCGAACGGCGTCTGGAGACCCATATTTTCGATTTCGAAGGCGTACTGTACGGTCGCCTGCTGCGCGTCGAACTGCTCGAAAAGGTCCGCGACGAGCGCAAATTCGCCTCGATCGAGGAGCTACGGGCGCAAATCGAACGGGACAAGGAATATATTTTAAAAAACAGATAGGAATATGTATTTGGATTTGACACTTCCCTACAAGGTCGCCGACATGTCGCTGGCCGAGTGGGGCCGCAAGGAGATCGAAATTTCCGAGCATGAAATGCCGGGCCTGATGGCCGTGCGCCGCAAATACGGCCCCCAGAAGCCGCTGAAAGGCGTACGCGTGATGGGTTCGCTGCACATGACCATCCAGACGGCCGTGCTGATCGAAACCCTCGTGGAGCTGGGCGCCGACGTGCGCTGGTGCTCGTGCAACATCTTCTCGACGCAGGACCATGCGGCCGCCGCGATTGCCGCCGCGGGCGTTCCGGTCTTCGCGTGGAAGGGCGAGACGCTGCCCGAATACTGGTGGTGTACCGCCATGGCCCTTTCGTTTCCCGGCGGCAAAGGTCCGCAGCTGATCGTCGACGACGGCGGCGACGCCACGCTGCTGATCCACAAGGGCTACAAGGCCGAGAACGACGCCTCGACGCTCGACTGCGAACCTTCGTCCTACGAAGAGGAGGTGATCCTCGGCACGCTGAAGAGGATTTTGGCCGAGGACCCCGGAAAATGGCACCGTACGGTCGCCGAATGGAAGGGCGTGAGCGAGGAGACCACCACGGGCGTACACCGCCTCTATCAGATGCAGGAGGCCGGCGAACTCCTGGTTCCTGCCATCAACGTCAACGACTCGTGCACCAAGTCGAAGTTCGACAACCTCTACGGCTGCCGCGAGTCGCTGGCCGACGGCATCAAGCGCGCCACGGACGTGATGATCGCCGGCAAGGTGGTCGTCGTGTGCGGCTACGGCGACGTGGGCAAGGGCTGCGCCCGTTCGATGCGTTCCTACGGCGCACGGGTGATCGTCACGGAGATCGACCCCATCTGCGCCCTGCAGGCCGCGATGGAGGGCTTCGAGGTGAAGACCGTCGAGAGTGCGCTGGCCGAAGGCAACATCTACGTCACCTGCACGGGTAACTGCGACATCATCACGCTGGAGCATATGGAGCGGATGCGCGACCAGGCCATCGTCTGCAATATCGGCCATTTCGACAACGAGATTCAGATGGCGCGCCTCGAAAAATCCGGGGCCGTGAAGCTGAATATCAAGCCGCAGGTCGACAAGTTCACCTTCCCCGACGGACATTCGATCTTCATTCTGGCCGAAGGCCGCCTGGTGAACCTCGGCTGCGCCACGGGCCATCCTTCGTTCGTGATGTCGAACTCCTTCACCAACCAGTGCCTCGCACAGATGGAGCTGTGGCAGAAGGAGCTTGCGGTCGGCGTCTACCGCCTGCCGAAGCACCTCGACGAGGAGGTGGCGCGCCTGCACCTGGACAACCTCGGCGTCGAACTGACCCGCCTGACCCGGCGTCAGGCCGACTACATCGGCGTTCCCGAGGACGGTCCCTACAAGGCCGAGCACTACCGCTATTAGTCGTAGGTTCGGAACCGAATACGCGGTTATTCCGAACAAAAGCCCCGGCTCGTCGAGCCGGGGCTTTTGTTCGGAAGACCGGGTTTAATACCCGAACAGCTCCTCCTGCGAAACGGTACGGATCGGGCCGAGCGTCTTGAGGTAGTTGAGGTCGAGGTCCTGAATGTCACCCAGGATGCCGTAGACGTATTTGCGGTTCTTGACCCACTTTTCCTGTGCGGCTTTCACGTCGGCGAGCGTCATCGCCTGCACCTTCTCGAAGATCTGCTTGTCGCGGTCCTCTCCGAGGCCCATGTTGCGCAGCTTGATGAAACTCCACAGCACCTGTTCCTTCACCGTGCGGTCGGTGCGCAGGCGCGAAATCAACCCTTCCTTGGCGATCTTGAACGCAGCCTCCGATTCGGGCATCTGGTTGATGATTTCGTCGAAAGCCTCGATCGCCGTCTGCATCTTGTCGTTCTGCGTGGCGATGAAAGCCATGTAGCCGTACTTCATGTCGCCATAGTGCGGCTGCATGATGTATGCCGAAGCCGAGTAGGCCAGGCCGCGTGCCTCGCGCATCTCCTGGAACACGACGGAGTTCATGCCGCCGCCGAAATACTCGTTGTAGAGCGTGATTTCGGGGTCGGCCGTGACGTCGAACTGTTTGCCGAGGTTCGCATACTGGAGGTAGTAGAGCTGCTTGGCGTCGTATTGGGCCATCAGCACTTTGCTTTCGTCCGTGGGCAGCAGCTGCAGGTGTTTTTTCTCGAGCGGTTGGAGTTCCGCAGGCGTTTTGTGGTGTGCGGCCAGGGCCTCCTTCACTTCCGTTTCCGACTGTGGGCCGTAGTAGAGAGCCTTGTGCCGTTTGCCCAGCAGGTCGTGAACCTTCGCCAGCAGCGCCTCGGAGGTTATGGCTTCGAGTTCCGGGTTGGTGAGTGTCGTGCGGCGGATGAAGTCGGGCCCGTAGAACAAGTAGGTTTGCAGGGCGCCGAAGCAGCGGCTCTGGTTGAGTTTGTTGTCGGCGCGGCTCTTGATCCTGTCGGCCTTGAGATTGGCGAGAATCGCCTCGTCGGGTCTGGCGTCGTTCAGCAGTCCGCCGACGATCTCCATCGCCTGGCCCATGTTCTCGCTCAATCCCTTGATCGAGATATGGCATGAATTGGGTCCGGCCTGCATCGAGAACGAGCAGGCGATGCCGTACATTTTCGAGGCGATCTGCTCGGCCGTCAGCGATTCGGAGCCGAGGTAGCTCAGGTAGTCGAACGCCAGGTTGAGGGCCGGATCGCTCTCCGTGCCCGTGTCGAACACGTAGGTCAGCGAGAAGATGTCGTTGCTTTCGTTTTTCTTATAAAGTACGTCGATGCCTTTGCGGGCTTCGAACTGCGACATGTCTTTCCCGTAGTCCACGAACACCGGTTCGATGGGCTTCACCTCGGAGTTCTGTATCTCGGCCAGGAAGGCGCTCTGCGCGTCGCGGTTGGTGGCGATGGGCGTGATTTTCGGGGCTGCGATCTTCTGCTCATTGGGGTCCTTGCCTTCGCGTTTGTAGACGATGGCGTAACTTTCGGGACCGAGGTACTTGTTGGCCCAGTCCACCACATCCTGCTTGGTGATCTTTTCCATGCGGTCCAGTTGGCGGATGTCGTCGGCCCACTCCTTGCCGTAGATGAACGAGTAGACGTAGAACATGGCGCGCTGGTCGTATTTGTCGAACTCGTTCATCAGCTGCATCTTGTAGTTGTTGACCGAAGCCTCGATCAACCCTTCGTCGAACTCTCCGGCGCGAATCTTCGCCGCTTCGGCCAACAGCAGGTCGCGCACTTCGTCGAGCGACTGTCCGGCTTTCGGACTGCCCGCCATGAGGAACGTTCCGTAGTCGGGCTGCGTCGAGGCATAGGCGTAGGCCGAGAGCACCTTCTGCTGCTGGTTCAGGTCGAGGTCGATCAGGCCGGCCTGCCCGTTGTAGAGGACCGAACCTACGATGTCCGCCACGTCGTTCGAGGGATCCGTTGCGGCCGGCAGTCGCCAGCCCAGCATGACGCGTGCGGCCTCGGGACCATAGACCTCCTTCACCACGGGTGCGGTGATCGGCTCTTCGGGCTTGAATTCCAGTTTCGGCAGGTCGGGGTTGGGCTGCATGCCGCCGAAGTACTTGTCGATCGTTGCGATCATCTCGTCGGGATCGAAGTCGCCCGAGACGCAGACGGCCATGTTGTTGGGCACGTAGTAGGTCTTGTGGTAGTTCTTGACGTTGGTGATCGACGGGTTCTTGAGGCTCTCCTGCGTTCCCAGCACGGTTTGCGTGCCATAGGGATGGTTGGGGAAGAGCGCGGCGTCCATCGCCTCCCAGATTTTGCGGCTGTCCTGCGTCAGCGACATGTTCTTCTCTTCGTAGATGGTCTCCAGCTCGGTGTGGAAGCCGCGGATCACGGGATTGAGGAATCGGTCGGCCTGGATTTTAGCCCAGTTGTCGATCTGGTTCGAAGGGATGTCCTCGACGTAAACGGTCATGTCCTGCGACGTGAAGGCGTTGGTCCCGTTGGCGCCGATGGCGGCCATCAGTTTGTCGTATTCGTTGGGAATTGCGATTTTCGAAGCCTCGTAGCTTATCGAGTCGATGCGGTGGTAGATCGCCGCGCGTCCGGCTTCGTCAGAGGTCTTGCGGTAGACCTCGAAGAGCCGTTCGATCTCGTCGAGCATGGGTTTTTCGGCGGCGTAGTCGGACGTTCCGAACTTTTCGGTTCCCTTGAACATCAGGTGTTCGAAGTAGTGTGCCAGGCCGGTCGTCTCGGCAGGGTCGTTCTTGCCGCCGACCCGCACGGCGATGGCCGTCTGGATGCGGGGCTGCTCCTTCATGACGCTCATGTAGACCTTCAGGCCGTTGGGGAGCGTGTAAATCCGGGTTTTCAGCGGATCGTTCGACACCGTTTCGTACTTGTATTTGCTGCAAGACGAAGCGAGCACCGCGAGGATGACCGCCGTTAGTAGTAGAAACTTTTTCATATGCGATATGTTTTAGAAAGTAGTTACGAACCAGTCCCGGAGAGCGGGGTAGGTGTCGGCCGTGACGTGGATCAGCATGCCTACCGAGGCCGCCAGCTTGACGCCCGTGCCGACGACGAACGCGAGGAACGACCCGAATCCCACGAGGAAAGCCTTCGGAACGTCGCCGCGGTCGTTGAGCAGTTCGCCCAGCACGGCGCCCACGAACGGGCCGAGGATGATCCCCACGGGTGGAAACAGGAAGAATCCGGCGAAGACGCCTACCGTGGCCCCGATGGCTCCCGAGCGCGATCCGCCGAAGCGGCGTGTCATCCATGCGGGCAGGAAATAGTCGGCGACGCTTACGGCGACGGTCACCGCGAGCCACAGCCAGATCGCCCCGGAGGTCATGTGGGAGTAGGAGGTGAACCAGGCGCAGAGAAGTCCGGCGTAGCTCAGCACCACGCCCGGCAGGGCCGGTACGATGCAGCCGATGATGCCCAGTATCGAGAGCACGAAGGCGGCTATGGAGAGGGTTATGTCCATCGAAGAGTGCTTGGCCCTGCGGCGGCGGAGCAGTCCGGGAGCCGGACGGATTCGTTCGATCCGGCCGGGGTGCGCGGCTTTTGCAGAGGTTATCTTCGGCAAAGATAACGGATTAAACGAAAAAATCTCCCTTTTCGGGGAGATTTTGTGTCCGGTCGGCCTGCCGCCGCGCGTTATTTCACGAGCCGGTTGGTCGCCGTGTCGGGGAAAACGATCCACGGGCGGAACTGTTTGGCGTCCTCGAAATCCATCAGCGCGTAGGATGCGATGATGATTACGTCGCCCACCTGCACCTTGCGTGCCGCGGCGCCGTTCAGGCACACGCAGCCGCTGCCGCGCTCGCCCTTGATCGTGTAGGTCTCGAAACGCTCTCCGTTGTTGATGTCCATGATCTGGACCTTCTCGCCTTCGATCACATTGGCGGCTTCCATGAGCGCCTCGTCGATGGTGATGCTCCCCACGTAGTTCAGGTCGGCCTGCGTGACCGTTACGCGGTGGATCTTCGATTTGATGACTTCAATCTGGAATTTCATGATCGGATACAGATATTATCAATTAAACGGATCTCCCCGGCCTGTACGGCGATGCAGCCCTGAATGCGCTCCGAGTCGCTCCATGCGGCGACCTCCTGCATCGTCAGCGCGTCGACCGACTGGTAGTAGATGACCTTGAGCAGCGGGTTGCGCTCCACTTCTGCCGTGACCCATGCCTTCAGTTCGGCGGGCGTCGTTTCGTGCGATTTCTCCACGGCAGCGCGCAGCGTGGCGTAGATGTGCGGCGCAGCGGCGCGGTGTGCCTCGTCGAGCAACGTGTTGCGCGAGGAGAGCGCCAGCCCGTCTTCGCCGCGGACGATGGGGCATTCGACGATCTCCACCGGCAGTTTCAGCTGGGCCACCATCGCCTTGATCACGGCGATCTGCTGGAAATCCTTCTCCCCGAAGTAGGCGCGTGCCGGGCGTACGATGTCGAACAGGCGGCTGACGACCTGCGCCACGCCGTTGAAGTGTCCGGGGCGCGTCGCGCCCTCCATCACCTTGTCGATCTGTCCGAAATCGAAAATCCGGGTGTCTTCCTCGGGATATATCTCTTCGACCGAAGGCATCAGCACGAAATCCGCACCGGCCTCCTCCAGCAGGCGAGCATCGGCCTCCGGGGTGCGGGGGTAGTGCCGCAGGTCGTTCTTGTCGTTGAATTGCGTGGGGTTCACGAAGACGCTCACGACGACTGTGGCGTTCTCCCTGCGGGCGCGCTCCACGAGCGAGCGGTGCCCTGCATGCAGGGCGCCCATCGTGGGTACGAAACCGATTCCCGGCTGTTCCGTCCGGTCCAGCTCGGCGCGAAGTTCCTTGACGCTTGTAAATACTTTCATCTCTTTCTTGAAACGAGTTGCGGGGCAAAGGTAGAAAAGATAATTAAGATTGGAAAGTGAAAAATGAAAAATTATGAAAGGCCCGGAGGCTATTCCGAAAGGTTTATGCTATCTTTGTAAGCAATATGGACTTTTAACCTTGCTTGAATTCTGATTATGAACAGCTGTTTTTCCCTGAAAACCGCCGCCGTCCGGGTCTGTCCGGAACCACCGAATACATCGGTTTCCCGAAAGTCGCCGAATACGGTGCGGGATCGATCCGCCTGCAGTCGCACGGCGACAAGAGCGCGCCGATCGGTTTCCGCAATATCTGGCTCCGGGAGTTGTGATGCGGTTTCCGCGGCCCGATTTGCATTGTTTTTGACGAAACTAACCCTGTAATATTATGAAAAGGCTTTTTACCCTTGCATCCATGACATTTATTATTCCCGCACTGACCTCGTGCGACGGCCCTAAAGGCGAGGCGCCGTGGATCGTCGACCGTTTCGACGACATCAAGGTCATCCGTTACGAAGTTCCCGGTTTCGAACAGCTGCCGCTCGAAGAGAAGGAGCTGATCTATTACCTTGCCGAGGCTGCCAAATGCGGCCGTGACATCCTGTTCGACCAGAATTGCCCGGTGAACCTTCCTGTGCGCCGCACGCTGGAGACGGTTTACGAGAACTATCAGGGCGACCGCACGACGGCCGAGTGGAAGGCGCTGGAGAAGTACCTTAAAAAGGTATGGTTCGCCAACGGCATCCACCACCACTATTCGAACGACAAGTTCGTGCCCGAATTCACCGAAGGCTACCTGCTCGACGCCATCGAGACCATCCCCGAGGAGAAGTTCGGCTCCCTGAACTCCCTGCGCGGCGAGGTCTGCCGGGCGATTTTCGATCCGGCGCTCTATCCGACGAAGCTCAACCAGAAGGCGGGCGACGATCTGCTGCTCACCTCGTCGAGCAACTACTACCACAACGTGAGCCAGGCCGAGGCCGAGGCGTTCTACGCCGACATGGCTGCTGCCGACGCGGGCAATCCCGAGCCGGTCTCCTACGGCCTGAACTCGCAGCTGACGAAGGACGACACGGGCCGCATCCGCGAGCGTGTCTGGAAGCTGGGCGGCATGTACTCGCCGGCCATCGAGCGGATCGTCTACTGGCTCGAAAAGGCGCAGTCCGTGGCCCAAGAGCCGCAGAAGACCAACATCGCGGCGCTCGTCAATTACTACAAGACGGGCGACCTGAAGGAGTTCGACCGCTACAACATCGGCTGGGTGAAGGATACCGTTTCGAACGTCGATTTCGTCAACGGCTTCATCGAGGACTACGGCGATCCGCTGGGCCGCAAGGCTTCGTGGGAGGCCAACGTCAACTTCATGGACACCGAGGCGTGCCACCGTACGGAGGTGATCTCCGACAACGCCCAGTGGTTCGAGGACCATTCGCCCGTTGCCGAGGCCTACCGCAAGCCGGTCGTGAAAGGCGTTTCGGCCAAGGTCATCACCGTGGCGATGCTCGGCGGCGACTGCTATCCCGCGACGCCCATCGGCATCAACCTGCCCAACGCCGACTGGATCCGCAAGGAGTACGGCTCGAAGTCGGTCACCATCGACAACATCACCTATGCCTATGACATGGCGGCCCACGGCAACGGTTTCAACGAGGAGTTCGTGCTCCGCGCCGAGGACCGCGAGCGGATGGACAAATACGGCAAACTGGCCGACGACCTGCACACCGACCTGCACGAGTGCCTGGGCCACGGTTCGGGCCAGCTGGCTCCGGGTGTCAAGGGCGGCGAGCTGAAGAGTTACGGCTCGACGCTCGAGGAGGCCCGCGCCGACCTGTTCGGGCTTTACTACCTGGGCGATCCGAAACTGGTCGAACTGGGGCTGATTCCCTCGCTCGACGTCGCCAAGGCGGGTTATGCCAAGTATATCCTCAACGGCATGATGACCCAGCTGGCGCGCATCGAGCCGGGCAAGAACGTCGAGGAGTCGCACATGCGCAACCGCAAGCTGATCTGCGAATGGTGCTACGAGCGCGGCAAGGCCGGCAATGTGATCGAGCTGGTGAAGGAGAACGGCAAAACCTACGCCGTGGTCAACGACTTCGGCAAGCTGCGCGAACTGTTCGGCGAGATGCTCCGCGAGGTGCAGCGCATCAAGTCCGAGGGCGACTACGAAGCCGGCAAGGCGCTCGTCGAGCGGTATGCCGTCACGGTCGATCCCGAACTGCACGAGGAGGTCCGCGACCGCTACTATGCGCTCAGCATCGAGCCTTACGGCGGTTTCGTCAATCCCGAATACGAACTGGTGGAGAAGGACGGCAGGATCGTCGACGTGAAAATTTCCTACCCGGCCAATTATGTGGAGCAGATGCTCGGCTATTCGAAGAATTATTCGTTCCTGCCCAACATCAATTAGTTTTCGATGATTGCGGCGCACCTGCCGCACATCCCTCGAATCCCCGAATGGGACGTCCGCCGAGGACTACCCATCCGGGGATTCTTCACGATGCACGACATTTGCACCGCACTGACCGAAAACGTTTCGATTCTCACGGGCATCTTTACCTGTTCCGCGATAATCGAAAACGGTGCAGAATCGCTCTGCACCGTACTGTTCGGAACTGTGCGGTTCCGGTCTTACTCTTTCGCCCCGGCTCCGCCGTCGATGGCGAACGTCGAGACGATCACCATCTTCTCGTCCACGTTGTTGGGGTTCGAGACGATGATGCCGTATTCGCCTGCGGGGCGTTCGTCGAAGGTCAGACGGTAGGAGCTTTCGCCGTATTTCTCGGCCGAGAACCGCAGGTAGTCCATCGTGTTGGAGTTCACCGAGAACGACCCGACGGCCGAGATCACCGCCGACCGGTTCTTCTTGGCGCTCTTCATGCGGAAGACGCGCACGATGGACATGGGATCGGCCTTGTTGTCCTTGGCGCGGACGATGAGTGCGATCGGTTGCGCAGCGTCGAACCGCACGCTGGCCGAGCCGCCTTCCACGAGTACTTTTGTTTTGGATTTGCTGGCTGCGAATCCGGCGATGTAGACGCCGGCGCCCGTTCGCATCCGCACATTGTGTTTTTCGAGCTTCTTGGCCGAGCCGTCGGGGAATACGCCGACGACCTCTCCCTCGAATTCGGGTTCGAGGGTCTGCGCCGTTACTGCATCACCCCCCCCCACATCATGGCTGTTACAGCCATCAGGAATAGGATTTTTTTCATCATTGTATTGGTTTGAGTTTGTTGCGCACCGTGCGCGACAGACAAAAATAGCAAAAATCGGCGAAGATCGTATACCCCCCCCCGATTTTTTTGAAACGACTCTACGAAATGCCGCGGGGCGCTCCTTTCGGGGATGCGCCTCGGTTTCCGGGCTGCTCCTCGACCTCTTCGAAATTGCTCTTGCCGACGCCGCAAACCGGGCATGTCCGGTCGTCGGGAATCTCCTCGGACGGCGTTCCGGGCGCGGCGGAAATCCGGCCGACGTCCTATACCGATAATATATATAGGCGAAATCATTCGTCCGCTCTTTTCGCAAAGCGGTTCCGGGGCCGTTTTTGTTGTCGTCCGGGCCGTTTCGGCCGTTCCGTATCGGAAAACTATTTCGCAGCAAACTGCTCAATTATCACTTTTATTGCTATCTTTGTCGATGATAGGAACCACCGGCGGTTTCCTGTCCGACAAAAGCATCCGGGAAATTGAATAATTCGGTAAATACAACATTATCAATGACTCCCGATCCGATTTTTATCGGGGGGGGATTTTTGTAATGGGCGAATCCTGAATCGGGGTCGCCGGTATTTTCGTGTATCGGACAGACGGGACTTCAAATGGCAGACGTCAAGACATGCAGCATCTCCTCCACGGAATTCGGGAAGTTATTTTTCGAATTCAAGCCCCGTTTTATCGCCCTGGCATACCGTTATGTCCGCGATCGGGAGACCGCCGAAGACCTGGTGTCGGACAGTTTCATGACCTTTTGGGAAATGCACGAAAACCTGCCGGCGGACATCAATGTGCCGGCCTATATCCTCACCTCGGTCAAAAACCGCTGCCTGAACCATCTCAACGCTCAAATCCGCCACCGCAGGGCGGAACGGGACATGCATTCGACGCTGACGCGCCGGCTGCATGCCGACGTGCGCTCGCTGTCGGCATGCGATCCCGACCTGCTCTTTTCCGAGGAGATCCGCACCATCCTGAAACAGGCCGTCCGCAAGATGCCGAAAATGACCCGCAACGTATTCCTGTTGAGCCGGGTCAGGAATATGACATACAGCGAGATCGCCGCCGAACTGGGAATTTCCGTCAGCCATGTCAATTTCGAAATCCGCCGGGCGCTCAGCCTGATGCGCACCGAACTGAAGGATTACCTCCCGGCCGTACTGATCACCCTGCTGCTTTCGTCCAGGTGGTAGGATAGCGCCCGCAGGGCCACCCGGAGCTCGTTCCGATCTTTTTTCAAAAAAACAGCATTTTTTACTACTTACCCCGTCCATGTGTTTGTTATTACTATATAACACGAACACATGGACGATCTTTTATTGCAGAAATACTTGAGAAACGAGACCTCGGAAGAGGAACTCATCGAGGTGCTCGACTGGTTGGATGCGTCAGCGGAAAATCAGCGGTATCTCGATCGGCTCGATTATATTTCCAATCTCAATATCCTGGCCGGAGAGGCGCAGCCCCGTGTCCGCAGACGCACCGTTTCGCTCTGGAAGAGGGCGGCTCAATGGAGTGCCGGAGCCGCCGCCGTGCTGCTCGTGTGTGCCGGGTTGAGCCACTATCTGGCCGACAGGGTCCTCGAACACCGTGCCCAGGACATGATGGCCATTACCGCGCCCAACGGACAGAGCATGTCCGTCACCTTGAGCGACGGGACGAGAGTATGGCTCAATTCGGGCGCCAAGCTGGAATACCCTTCGATTTTTTCCAGAAAGACACGCCGGGTCAAGATTTCGGGCGAGGCCATGTTCGAGGTGGAGCACGATGCCGCCCGTCCGTTCATCGTGGAAACCTTCGCCTGCGATGCCGAGGTGCTGGGTACGAAATTCAACATCCTGGCCGATGCCCGGACCGCCGACTTCTCGGCGGCGCTGCTCGAAGGGCGGCTGAAAATCTCGAACCGCCTCATCGGCGGCGAATCCTTCATTCTCTCCCCCAACGAACAGATCGACCTGGTCGACGGCCATCTCAAACTCAACCGGATAACCGATCCGGACGACTTCCGCTGGGTCGACGGACTGATGAACCTGAACACGCTGTCGTTCGGAGAGGTGATCCGCAAATTCGAGAGCTATTACGGAGTCCGGATCACGATCGACAATCCCGAGGATATACCCGAACTCAAATATCACGGTAAAATCCGCGTGTCGGACGGTGTGGACCATGCGCTGAAGCTGCTCCAGATCACCAATAATTTCGCCTATACGCGCGACGACGAAACCAATACGATACACATAAAAATAATCAAAATCTAAAACGACTCTATGGACTGAACCGACCTCTGCCTCAAGACACTTTTATGCTGCACCGCCGAATGCTCGCGGACATGACCGGGTCCGCCGGCGGGAGATAAACAGTGATTCGATTGCTAACCTATTGATCTTAAATCAACTAACTTATGAAAAATTTAAGTATTAGGCAGATGAAATGCCTGATTACTCTAATTCTTGCCGTGTTCCTGTGCAGCGCGCCCGCTGTGGCCCAAACGCAGAAAATCACGGTGAAGCTCGACATGACGAAGGTTCCGATGAAGGCCGTCATGAACGAAATCGAAAAGCAGACCAAGTATCTTTTCCTTTATACGGACGAAATCGACACGAAACGCATCGTCTCGATTAAGGCCGATTCCAAGCCTCTCAACGAGGTGCTGCCGCTGTTGTTCAAGGACACGGACATCACCTATGAGATCACGGTTCCCAACATCGTGCTGTCGAAGCGCGTTGCCGCAGCGAGGCCGACGGCCATCTCGGGCGTGGTGAAGGATTCCGGCGGCCTGGGCATTATCGGAGCCACCGTTCTGATCAAGGGCACGACCGTCGGAACGACCACCGGCATCGACGGAGACTTCGCCCTGACGGTCCCCGCCTCGGTCGACAACCCCGAACTTTCGGTCAGCTTCGTCGGTTACGAAACCCGTGTCGTGCCCATCGGCTCGCGCACGACTTTCGACATCACGCTGTCCAACTCGTCCATCGAAGTCGAGCAGGTCGTCGTTACGGCCCTGGGCATCAAACGCGCCGAGAAAGCCCTGTCGTACAACGTGCAGCAGGTGAATTCCGATGCCATCACGGCCAACAAGGACGCCAACTTCATCAACTCGCTCAACGGCAAGGTCGCAGGTGTGAACATCAACGCCTCGTCGGCGGGCGTCGGCGGCGCTTCGAAGGTCATCATGCGCGGTATGAAGTCCATTTCGCAGACCTCCAATGCGCTTTACGTGATCGATGGCGTGCCGATGTTCACCAAGGCTCAGGAGGGCGGTACGGAGTTCAGTTCGCAGGGCACGACCGATCCCATCGCGGACATCAACCCCGAGGACATCGAGTCGATCTCCGTGCTGACGGGCGCTGCGGCAGCTGCACTGTACGGTTCGGACGCAGCCAACGGCGCCATCGTCGTGACGACCAAAAAGGGACAGGCCGGGCAGCTCTCCGTCACCGTGACGAGCGGCATCGAGATCATGACTCCGTTCGTCCTTCCCGAGTTCCAGAACCGCTACGGCACGGGCAACCTCCGCGTGCCGGACGGGGCCGAGCATCTGAGCTGGGGCAAGGCGCTCAACAGCGCCAACAAAATGGGGTACGACCCCCGTCACGACTACTTCCGCACCAGCACGGCCAATAACGAGAGCTTCTCGCTTTCCGCCGGTACGGAGCGCAATCAGACCTACTTTTCGGCCGCGGCGATCAACTCCCGCGGCATCGTGCCCAACAACAGCTACGATCGCTACAACTTCACCTTCCGCAACACGACCTCTTTCCTGAACGAAAAGATGCGGCTGGACGTAGGAGCCAGCTACGTGCTGCAGGAAGACTGCAACATGGTCAATCAGGGTACCTACAACAACCCCATCGTGGGCGCCTACCTCTTTCCCCGCGGCAACGACTGGGAGGAGATCAAGATGTACGAACGATACGATCCCGTGGACAAGATTTCCACGCAGTACTGGCCCATCGGCGCTGCCGGAATGACCATGCAGAACCCCTACTGGGTCAACTACCGCAACCTGCGCGAGAACCGCAAGGACCGTTACATGCTCAATGCGGCACTCTCCTACGACATCTTCGACTGGCTGAATGTCTCGGGGCGTATCCGCGTCGACAACTCGCACAACACCTACACCGAGAAAGCCTATGCCTCGACGAATACGCAGCTGACCGAATTGTCGGAGAACGGCCTTTTCGGCATTACGAAAAGCATGGACCGCCAGGTTTACGGCGACGCCCTCGTCAATATCAACAAGACGTTCGGCGACGACTGGTCGTTGCAGGCCAACGTCGGCGCGTCCTTCTCGGACATGAAGAACGACGCCATGAAGATCCGCGGACCCATTTCCGACGGCAAGTCGGGCGAAAAGGCCGGACTGGCCAACGTGTTCAACATCCAGAACCTGAGCAATTCGACCCGGACCACCCGGTTGCAGGAGGGTTGGCGCGAACAGACCCAGTCGGTCTTCGCGTCGGCCGAAATCGGCTACAAGGGCACGTACTACCTGACGCTGACGGGCCGTAACGACTGGCCTTCGCAGCTGGCAGGTCCGCATTCGAACGCCAAGTCGTTCTTCTATCCGTCGATCGGCGCTTCGGTCGTGCTGTCGCAAATCATCGGCAACATGCCCGAAAACCTCTCCTACATCAAACTCCGCGGTTCGTTCGCTTCGGTCGGCGTATCGTTCGCGCGTTACGTCGCCAATCCGCTTTACGGATGGGACGAGAGCGGTCTGGGCTGGAACCTCCAGACGCAATATCCGGCTTTCCACCTTCAGCCCGAGCGCACCAAATCGTTCGAGGCCGGCCTCACCATGCGTTTTCTCAAACACTTCAACCTCGATCTGACCTACTACAATTCGCGCACGCAGAACCAGACCTTCGACCCGCAGATTCCGGGCGGTTCGGGTTACTCCTCCATCATCATCCAGTCAGGTAACGTCCGCAACCGCGGTATCGAGCTGGCGCTGGGTTACAAGAACACCTGGAGGGACTTCTCGTGGGACACGAATTACACGTTCTCGACCAATAAGAACAAGATCACCTCGCTGGCCAACAACTGCATCAACCCGGCGACCGGCGAACAGTTCAGCATCGACCTGCTCGACATGGGCGGTCTGGGCGACGCCCGTTTCCTGCTGATGGAAGGCGGCACGCTGGGCGACCTCTACTCGCTGGTCGATCTGAAATACGACAACAACAACGCCATCTACGTCGACGAGGAGGGCAACCTGCCCACCCAGTCGATCGAGGATGTGAAAAAGTTCATCAAACTGGGCTCCGTACTGCCCGACGCCAATATGTCGTGGCGCAATGACTTCCGCTGGAAGAACCTGAATTTCGGATTCATGGTATCGGCGCGTCTGGGCGGCATCGTCTTCTCCCGCACACAGGCCACGCTCGACTATTTCGGCGTGTCGGAAGCCACGGCGGCGGCGCGTGACAGGGGAGGTGTCCTGATCAACGGCCGCGACATGATAGACGCCAACGTCTGGTATTCGGCCGTGGCCGGCGGCAATTCCCTGCCCCAGTTCTACACCTACTCGGCGACCAACGTCCGTCTGCAGGAGGCTTCGATCGGTTACACGATCCCCCGCAAATGGCTGCGCAACGTCTGCGAGATCACCGTATCCCTCGTAGGCCGCAACCTCTGGATGATCTACAACAAAGCGCCGTTCGACCCCGAGTCGATCGCTACGACGGGCAACTACTATCAGGGAGTCGACTACTTCATGATGCCGTCGCTGCGGAACGTGGGATTCAACCTCAGACTCAAATTCTAAAGCTGCAACCGTTATGAAAAATACAGTTATCAAATCGGTATTTGTCCTGGCCCTCGCATGCAGCGGGGCATCGTGCACCGGCAATTACCTCGAAATAAACAGCAACCCCTACGAGGTCACCGAAGAGGAGATGCAGCGGAAAGGCTATGCCATCAGCTCCTACCTCAATGCCATCTTCGGAACGATCATTTCGCCCGACGTCAATACGACGCAGTTCACCGACGCCCTGCTGGGCGGTACGCAGGGCGGTTATTTCGCCGACTCGCAGAACGGTTGGAAGACGACTATCTCCAATTACAATCCGACGAACGACTGGACGCGCGTGTTCATGTACAGCGACCGCATCATCCCGGTGCTTTACAGCAACCTGATGAAACTGAACGGCATTTCGGAGGACCCGATCGTGCTCTCCATCGCCAAAATCGCGAAAGTCTGCGCCATGAACCGCGTAACGGACGCTTACGGCCCGATTCCCTACTCGGAAATCGGAATCAGCGGTAAGATTCAGGTTCCCTACGACACGCAGGCCGACGTTTACCGGCAGATGTTCGACGAGCTGGACGAAGCGATCGAGATGCTGACGGCGCACAGCAGCGAGGCCATCACGGCTTCGACCGACCCGGTTTACGAAGGCAGTGCCGAGAAGTGGTGCAAATTCGCCAACTCGATGAAACTGCGCCTGGCGATGCGTGTCGTCTACACCGACTTCACCAGTTCGAAGGGCAAGACGCCCCGGCAGCTGGCCGAGGAGGCCGTCAGCAACAAGGTCGGCGTTTTCACGTCGAACAGCGACAACGCCAAACTGCCCTCCGTCGCCTTCGGCAAGGACGGCAACCCGCTGCGGGCCGCCTGTCTGTATAACCAGCCGGAGGGGTCGAATACGGGCGGTGACACCCACGCGGCAGCCGACATCATCTGCTACATGAACGGCTACGACGATCCGCGCCGCGACAAGTACTTCATCAAGTCCGAATGGGAGGGCATCGACTATGTGGGCATACGCCGCGGTATCGAGATTCCTTCGCTGAACACGATCGGACGCAAATATTCGGGTGTGAAGTTCGAGAACGACGCCGAGACGCCGCTCTACTGGATGAACGCCGCCGAAGTCGCATTCCTGAAGGCCGAGGCCAAGGCCGTCTTCGACATGAACATGGGCCCCGGAACGGCCAGGGACTTCTACGAGGAGGGCGTTCGCCTCTCGTTCGAGCAGTGGGGTGTCACGGGTGTCGCCGAATACCTCGCCGGCACGACGCTCCCGCAGACCTACATCGACCCGAACGGCGGTGCGAACAGCGACAAGAACAACAGCCTCTCCCGGCTCGGCGTCGCCTGGGACGACAGTGCGTCGAAAGCCCAGATGCAGGAACGCATCATCACCCAGAAGTGGATCGCCAACTGGCAGCTGGGCAACGAGGCATGGGCCGACTACCGCCGCACGGGTTTCCCGCGCCTGCTTCCCGCCACGGCGAACAAGAGCAGCGTCGTCGATTCGAAACTCGGCGCCCGCCGCATGCCCTATCCCACCGAAGAGAGGACCAGCAATGCCGAGAACTACGCCAAGGCCGTGGCCTTGCTGGGCGGCAGCGACAACATGGCGACCCGCATTTGGTGGGACTGCAACCCCGACGTCAAATAACCGCTCATGCAGTTTAAAACGTATAAAATGAAATTTGACATGAAAAACATACTCATTCCGGCTCTTGCCGCAGCGGCCCTTCTGGCCTCCTGCAGCGAGTGGACCGAAGCCGAAAACAAGGACTACCTGCCCCAGATACGGCAGGACGACCCGGCCTACCTGGCCGCGCTCCGGGATTTCAAGGCCGACGAAAGCGGGCACAAGGTGGTGATGATGACAATTCAGGGAACCTCCGCGACGCCGAACCGGCAGAACCAGCATCCGACGGCCATGCCCGACAGTGTCGACTACCTGCTGATGACCGATGTCGACGACCTGCATCCGGAGATCGTGGCCGAGATCGCCGAAGTCCGCTCGACGAAAGGCACGCATTCGCTCAACATTGTGGACTACGCGGCGATCCAGAGTGTGTGGAACGCCTTGAAAGAAGCCGCCGCGGATACGGAGCACGAGAGCGACTACACCGACGAGAAATTCCCGGCCTATTGCAAAGCGCAGACCGAAACGCAGCTCTCGAATTGCAACCGGTACGGTTTCGACGGCGTCGTGATCTCCTATACGACCACTCCCGGGGACGAGATCGCCGACGGGCAGGCAACCTTCATGGCGTGCGTCAGGACGTGGCGCCAAAGCAATCCCGATCTGCTGCTTTTCATGCGAGCCGCCTATATCCCCAACCTGCTGAACCCGGAGTTGCTGCCCGACAGCAAATTCATCATTCTCGTCGCCGACGCGAGCCGGAAGACCGCTTCGGACCTGACGCTGTGGGCCCGCAACCACCTGCGCGACACCAGGGACAAACTCGGAGAGGCGAAGTTCAGCGAGTTCTCCGACCGTTTCGTCATGGAAGCCTCCGTTCCGTCGCTTGAGACCGGCGAACAGACCGGCGCGTCGGTTCAGGTTGCGGCGGCATGGGTCGCAGATCCGGCGAAAGACACGAAAGTCGACTACGACAAGGTGGGCCTCTGCGTGCTGGACGCTGCGAACGACTACTTCAACAACCTGACGAATTACAAAAACATCCGCGAGGCCATCGGTATTCTGAACCCCGAAAACGACAACGACAATGAAAACGATCATCAATAAATCAGGATTTGCCTGGTGCATCCTTCTGGCTCTGGCGTTTACCGGCTGCCAGGGCGACCAGGAGGGCAAACACCACTTCGACAACAAGGTATTCATTTCGGCCGCGAGCTATACTCCCGAGGTACGCGTCATGCGCGACGCGCTCGACGTGACCGAGGAGCAGACCTGCGAGATCACCGTCGCCATGGCGCAGCCCGTCGCCCAGGACATCACCGTTTCGTTCGCCGAGGCTCCCGAACTGCTCGACCGCTACCGGACGTTCTACGACGATCCGACGGCGCAGCTGCTTCCTTCGGACGGGGGATATTACGACTTCTCGCAGGTTTCGGCCGTCATCCGGACGGGATTGGTCGAGAGCGAGCCGCTTGCCTTTACGTTCAAAAAGCTCGACAAACTGCCTATCGAAAACAAGGAGCGTTACGTGCTTCCGATGACGATCGTTTCGGCCGACGGCATGGAGGTCCTCGCAAGTGCCCGGACGGTCTATTTCGTCTTCATGAAAGCTGCTTTGGTCAACGTCGTGGTCGACATGAACGAAAACTGCGCGTGGCCCAACTGGACGAGCGACACCGAAGCGGTGAAGGACATGGAACGCTTCTCGTTCGAGGCGCTCGTTTACGGCAACTCGTTCAAAAAGGAGGTTTCGACGATCATGGGCATCGAGGATGTTTTCCTGCTGCGCGTGGGTGACGCCGACATCCCCATGAACCAGGTGCAGGTCGCGTTCTGCACCAAGGACGAGGGTTCGACCTACCGCGGTTACATAACGTCGTCCTCGCTCAAGTTGCAGCTCTACCGCTGGTATCATATCGCCGTGACGTTCGATAAGGGCAATATATGTGTCTACCTCGACGGCAAGCTGAAGGCATCGGGACAGACCGTCACGGACAAGAAGGACGAGCAGGGCAATCCCGTGCTGATCGACAAGATCAACTTTGCGGTTCCCCACTCCGACGAGAGCGACGGCAAGCCCCGCTGCTTCTGGATCGGCTACTCCTACGACGACAAGCGCAGTTTCGACGGTATGATGGGCGAGATCCGCGTCTGGAACAAGGTGCTCACCGCCGAGGAGATCAATGCCAAAGATCACTTCTACAAGATCGACCCCGCATCCCCGGGTCTGGTTTCCTATTGGAAATTCAACGACAACAACACCAAGGACAAGGTCATTAAGGACTATTCGGGAAACGGCTTCCACCTGGAAACGAAGAACAACGCCAACTGGCAGAACGTATCGGTTCCCGCGGAGGATTAGGCAATCACGACAATACGATACTATTCACTAACCTTTTAATTACTAAAACATGAAAAAAAGATCATTTTTGATGTTTCTTGCAGGGATGTTCGCCATCTCCGGGGCCTTCGTCTCCTGCGACGACTCTGACGACACGGACGGCGTAAACAAACTGGAAGTCACGCCTTCGGCCGACATTTCGTTCAAGGCCGACGGAAACGAGGACGTAGTCCTGACCGTCGTTACCGATGCCGAAAAATGGAGTGTCGAGAAAACCGACTGGATCACGGTCAAGCAGAACGGCAACAAGCTGACCGTGAACGCCGAAGCCAATACGACGGAATCGGTGCGTCCCGGACGCATCACGATTTCGGCAGGAACCGCCGAGCCTGTCAAGATCAACGTGCTGCAGGAAGCCGTCGAAGTCGGTGAAACCGTCCTGAGCGTAACGCCTTCGGACCCCATCGCTTTCGAAGCCAAGGGCAACGAAGCCGTCGTGCTGACCGTTACGACCAACGCCGCCGAGTGGACCTACACCTGCCCGGAGGAGTGGATGACCGCGACGAAGGAGGGCGACAAGCTGACGGTCAATGCCAAGGACAACACGGGCGATGCCCATGTGGGCCAGATCGTCATCACCGCCGAGCAGAAGACGGTGAAGATCTCCGTGACGCAGAAGGCCGCCTCGACCGAGCCTGATCCGACCGACAAGATCGCCGGTTCGCTGACGACCGCCGACGCGCTGAGCCACACGTTCCCCTACAAAGAGCCTCAAGCGGTCAAGAAAACCCTCACCTTCGAACTGGAGAAGGCCGCCGAAGCCGAAACCCGGGTGAAGATCAACTTCGACGAGGCCTATGTTGCGGAGTTCAACTATCTCAACGGGACCAAGCACGTCGCTTTCCCCAAAGCGAGCGTTGCCATGTCCAATAACAACATCGTGACGATCGCAGCCGGTGCTACGAGCGCCACGATCGAGGTTACGCTCTCCCCGAGCGCAGAACTCAACACCAAGGACACCTATATGGTTCCCCTGCAGGCCGTGGCCGAATCGGACAATGTGACCGTGAAAACGGACGCTGCCCGCGTGAACTTCATCGTCAAGCAGCAGGGTTCGAAAACGGTCCGGAACTTCCTCTATTTCGAGGTGAACGACACCAACCCGCTCAATGCGCTGGAATATGTACTGGCGGACGGTCAGTTGTTCTTCGACGCCGTCGTGCTTTTCTCGGGCAACATCCACTGGGATACGCAGAGCGGCAAGCCCTACATGCACTATAACGACAACGTCACGGCGCTGCTCAAGGACAAGGATCTGTACATCCAGCCGCTGCGCGACCGGGGCATCAAGGTGCTGATGGGCGTTCTGGGCGACCACGACGGCAGCGGTCCGGCCAACCTGACGGAAAAGGGCGCCGAGGTGTTCGCCGAGCATATCGCCGAGATGTGCGTCGAATACGGTCTCGACGGTATCTGCATGGACGACGAGTACTCGGAGTACTACAAGGCTCCCACGAACGAGTATTTCACGGGCAGCAGCACCTCGCTGAAGCAGGCGACCTACTTCCTGGAGCGTGCGAACTATTACATGAAGAAGGACGTACCCTGGGAGACGATGACCGCGGTATTCTACTGGGGCGTTTACGGCTCGGGCATGCCGGCGATCAACGGCCGCCAGCCGGCGGAGTTCGTCGATATGGTCAATGCCAACTACGGCGGCAGCGCTTCGCCGGTAGCCGGAGGCGACAAGTCGATGTGTTCGTTCATGTCCGTCGAGTGCAACCTCGGAGGCGGTTGGGTCAGCGAAGATTCGGCCCGTCAGGCCAAAGAGGCCGGCTACGGCTGGTGCATGTGGTTCGCACTCGATCCCGTACTGGGCCGCGAGCCTTGGAGCAAGTTGTCGGCTGCTGCCAAAGGCCTCTACGACCAGGAACTGATGCCGCGGACCGGTTACTACAAAAAGACCGGTGCAGGCAGGTATGATCCTACCCGTTACGAAGAATAGCAATCCAACCAGTTTATGGCGGCGGTATGAAAAACGCACGCGCTTGCATACCGCCGCTTTTTCCCACAAAAACCAAAACCAACCGATACCATGAAAATAGCAAAATGGTTTCTCTTCGCTGCAACCGCGCTCGTATTGTGCGGCGCCTGCGACGATAAAGACAACGAGGAGCCGGCTCCGGCTCCGGACAAGATCGCCATCACCCCGAAAACGGCCAACGTCAGCAGCAAGGGCGGCGAGGCGTCCGTAATGGTCACCAGCTCGGGTCAGTGGACGCTCTCCGACAACACGAACGATTACGTGACGCCTTCGGCCCTGAAGGGCAAGGACGGCGACATCGTGAAGTTTACGGTAAAAGCCAACGACAAGGAGGAAGACCAGACCTTCAACTATACGTTCACCTGCGGCAAGGAGACGGCTTCCTATGCGATCACCCTCAAGAAGAGAGCCTCGCAGACCGAGGAGCAGCTCGAAATCGCGTTCGTGCCCGAATCGAACATCATGCCCCGCGAGGGCGGAAACGTCTCGGTGCTGGTAACCAGTTCGGACGAATGGACGCTCGAAGGCTCCTATACCTTCGTGCATCCGTCGGCCACCAGCGGCAGCGACGGCGCCGAGGTGACCTTCGCGGTCGATCCCAACGAGACCGAAGAGGACAAGGTCGCCGACTACGTTTTCAAGATGGGCAGCAAGAGCGTGCCTTTCCGGATCACGGTGAAGGGCGGTGTCATCTACACCCTGGAGATCGTCGGGGAGAAGGAGCTGAAGTTCGCCTATACGAAGCAGGACAAAATCGCCGTGACGCTGAACACGAATGTCCCGTACCGCGATCTGGCAGCCGAAATTACCTCGACCGAGGAGGGCTGGCTGACAAAGGGCGTGACGGTTCAGGGCGCGACCGAGACCGAAGTCATCATGTATTTCGACATGACGCAGAACGACGGGCTTGGCCCGCGCGAGGCTTCGGTGAAGATCACCGGTCCCAAAGGCGGTGAGGATATTCTGAAAGTCAAGCAGATGCCCCAGTCCAGGATCGAAGTGGCCGAGACATCCTACTATCTGGAGGTCAAGGGTTCGACGATCGAGATTCCCGTAACGGCCAACGTCGGATTCGACGTGACGCTCTCCGAGTCGGCCGGTGACTGGTTCAAATACAACAGCTTCGCCGACGGCAAACTGAAATTCACCTATCAGGATCTGCCCGAAGGAACCATCCGCTCCTGCACGGCGACCCTCACCGAGAAGGAGCCCGCTGCGGGCACGCAGCCGCTGACCGTCGTTCTGATGTTCTCGCAGAAAACCAAAGGCATGATCAGCACGGCCGTCAATATGACGGGAACCCGCGCATGGCCCGCATGGACCGATCCCGCGCCGGTGACCAACATGTCGGCGTTCACGCTCGAAGCGCTGGTGAACCCGACTGTTTCCAGAACCAGCGGCAGCCTGTCGACGATCATGGGCATCGAGGGCAAGTTCCTCGTTCGTCTGGGCGATGTCGGTATTCCCTGGAACCAGGTTCAGGTATGCTGGGATTCCGGCAAACAGGGCACTTGGGGTAATATCGAGGGCAAGTTGAGCAACAGCAATATGAAGGTCAATCTCAACGAATGGACGCATATCGCCGTCACCTTCGGAGAAGGAACGGTCAAAGTGTTCATCAACGGCGAGGAGAAAGGCTCGACGACGACGGATGTTCCCGCGTCGGTGAACTTCGGCATAACGCACAACGACGAGCAGGCTCCCCAGGGACAGCCGATCACCCGTTGCTTCTGGGTGGGCTACTCGTATGAGAGCGTGCGTGACTTCCGGGGCATGATGTCCGAACTTCGCATCTGGAACCGGGCGCTGACCGCCTCCGAACTTGCCGAGGAGGCCCGTCGCTACGACGTGGACCCCAAAGCGGACGGTCTGGTCACCTACTGGAAGTGTGACGAAGGTCAGGGCGATGTCATCAAGGACTACACCTCCTACCGCAACGATCTGGCATCCGACGGCCTGAAATGGGAACCCGTCAGCCTGCCTTAACGCACAACGACACTAACCGAGCAGAACAGCTCCGAATCGGCTGGTTCGGAGCTGTTCCTTTTTCCGGCGGACGCGCCGTATCCGACCCGGCCGGGAAAAATATCCTTCAACTCAAACCAACCTCTAACATGAAATTTATGTCCCGTTTTCTCATTCCGGTCTGTACGCTGCTTGCAGGCCTGATGTTCGGAGCCTGCTCCGATAAAGACAAGCAGATCGAAGACTTGCCGGAGGCTCCCTATCTCACAGTCGCCCAAACGGAATTCAACGACGTCGATGTCGACGACATAACGCTTTACACGACGGTAACTTCCAGTCGGACCGTGACGGTCGGATCGTCCGACGAATGGTGCGAAGCGGAACTTCTCGCCGACACCGAGAAGAATAATCTCCGCCTGACTGTCATGGCCAATCCCGACGAAAAAGAGCGCACGGCGACCGTCACGGTAAGTGCTCCGGAGTGCGAATCGGTGGCAATCACCGTGACGCAGGCCGCCCGTGCGCCGGAACCGTTCCTCACGGTCTCCGTGAACGAGTTCCCCGAAGTCGGCAGTGCGGGCGACAAACTCACGGCGACGGTCACGACCAACCAGCCGGGCGTTCGGGTCGCGTCGAGCGAAAAGTGGTGCGAGGCTTCCTACAACCCCTCGGCCGCCAAAAACAACCTCGCGCTGACCGTTGCCGCCAACACCGGTGCGCAGCGTACGGCTACGGTTACGGTAAGCGTTCCGGCGTGCGAACCCAGGCAGATCGTCGTCACGCAGCTCAAAAAACTCGATACGGGCTGCGACCTGCTGACCTTCGGCATCACGAAATCGAAGAATCCCGCGCTGACGGGCGACCTCGCGTTCACGTTCGACAAAAACGCGCGCACGCTCAAGGCCATGTACCTGAAATGGATCGAGGGCGCCAACCCGGAGATGATGATTCCGACATTCACGCACAACGGCGAAAAGGTGCTCGTCGACGGCGTGCCGGTCGTCTCCGGCGAGACGAAGATTTCGCTGGCCGAAGACGTGGAGTTGGAGGTGGTGGCCGAAAGCGGAGACCGGAAAGTCTACACCGTGACGCTGAACTGCCCGCAGATCAACACCGAACTGGCGGTGCTCCACATGCAGCCCGCCTCCGAGATCGTCGGCAAGGAGAACTACGTGGACACCCGGATCGAGCTTTTCGACAAGACGTCCGGAGCGACCGGAGAGGGATGGTGGAATACGGACGAGAACGGCAAGACGATCCAGATGCGCGGACGCGGCAATTCGACGTGGGGGCTTCCGAAAAAGCCTTTCCGCATGAAGTTCCCCGAAAAGTTCAGCCCGATCGGACTCGACCATGCCAAGGAAAAAAGCTGGGTGCTGCTGTCGCAGGATATGGACAAGTCGCTGATCCGTACGCATATCGCCTTCTCCTATTCGCGCATTCTCTACAACAGGGCGGATAATTACCACGACGATGCCGCCGTGCTGTTCACCGCCTGCTCGAAGTATGTCAACGTCTATTTCACGGGTACTTATTACGACAGTTCGACGGGCCGTCGCGAACGGAAGGACGGCGACTATCTGGGCGTTTACCAGATGAGCGACCAGATGGAGCGCGCCCCCGGCCGCATCGAGGTCGACAAACTCAACGAAAAGTCTCCCACCGAAGACATCGAGGGCGGTTACATCATCGAAACCGACCTCCACGAAGGCAATTTCTATTCGGCTCTGAAGCGGATCAAGATGAGTTACAAATACCCCAAGGACGACGAGTGCAAACCCGAGCAGTACGAGTATATCACCGCATTCATCAACCGGGCCGAGCAGGCGCTTTACGCCTCCGGTTACAAGGACCGCGAGAACGGCTGGCGCAAATACTTCGACGAAAAGACCCTTGCGGATTTCATCATCATCAAGGAGCTGGCCGGCGATTTGGACGGTTATACGAGCACCTACATGTACAAACGCCGCGGAGTCGACAAACTTTTCTTCGGTCCGATCTGGGATTGCGACAAGGGTTGGAACAACGACAAGCGCATACCTCATCCGAGTTATCAGCCGCTGTCGAGCCTGATGATCCATGCCGGATTCTGGATGCCCTCCTATGTCGAGAACGACTGGTTCTGGCGTCTGTGGGAGGACGAGAGCTTCCGGGCCTTCGTCGCAAAGCGCTGGGCGGACAAGAAGGCCGAACTGCTCGCCGTGACCAATCGAATCCTGGACGAAGTCCCCGTCGACATGGCCAAGGCCATCGAAGCGAACTTCTCGGTCTGGAAATTCTATTACCAGTACAGCGACGAAGCCAACATGCCGGCCAGGACCTACTCCGAAGAGATCGCACGCATCCGCACCCTGACCCAGCAGCGTGCCGCCCTGCTCGACAAACTCTTCAGCAAATAGTCGAATCCACAAGTAAGATCCTCTTGCGACATGAGATTCTTTCATTGCATCATTCCGTATTTCAAAAAATGTAAAACCCGATGACGGATCAATTGCGTTCACCCCTCCGCTGGGTCCCGAGTTTGTATTTTGCGATGGGCCTGCCGTTTGTGGTGCTGAACATGGTCTCTGCGGTCTTGTTCAAGGACCTCGGCATCTCGGACGCGCAAATTGCGTTCTGGACGTCGCTGATCATGTGGCCTTGGACGATCAAGTTTCTGTGGAGCCCTTTTCTGGAGTTGTACCGCACGAAGAAGTTCTGGGTCGTTGCGACGCAGCTTCTGAGCGGCGTTTTGTTCGGCTTAGCGGCCTTGTCGTTGCACCTTCCGTCGTTCTTCTCCGTCACGGTTGCGGTCTTTGCCGTGGTTGCTTTCAGCGGAGCCACGCACGACATCGCCGCCGACGGAGTCTATATGGCAGAACTCTCGACGGCGTCTCAGGCGAAGTATATCGGCTGGCAGGGAGCGTTCTACAACTTGGCCAAACTGGTTGCCACGGGCGGCCTGGTGTGGCTGGCAGGGTGGCTCTACGAGGGCTTCTCGGCGGATGGCACGGCGACGTTCGACGCTTCTGTTCGTTCGTGGACGGTTGTGCTGATGATCCTGTGCGCCACGCTCGTGGCTCTGGGGGGCTACCACCTGCGCGCACTTCCTTCGGGCGGCAGCGCTGCCGAACACCATTCGCTGCGGGAGGGCCTTTCGGGCCTGAAAGAGGTTATCGCGGCATTTTTCACGAAGAAACATATCGGATACTATATCGCCTTTATCATCCTGTACCGGTTGGGCGAAGGCTTCGTGATGAAGATCGTGCCTCTGTTCCTCAAGGCGGATACCGCATCCGGGGGCCTGGGTCTCACGAACCAGCAGATCGGGCTTTATTACGGGACGTTCGGTGCGGGAGCCTTTTTGCTGGGTTCGCTGCTGGCGGGGTACTACATCGCCCGGCGGGGCCTTCGGCGTACGCTGTTCACGCTTTGCTGCATCTTCAACCTTCCGTTCGCGGTCTACGCTTTGCTGGCGTGGTTCCAGCCTTCGAGCATGTGGCTGGTAGGCGGTGGCATCGTTGTGGAGTACTTCGGCTACGGCTTCGGATTCGTGGGACTTACACTCTTCATGATGCAGCAGGTTGCTCCGGGGCGTCACCAGATGGCGCACTACGCCTTCGCCTCGGGGATCATGAACCTTTCGGTGATGCTCACGGGCATGGCCTCGGGATTTTTGAGCGATCTGCTGAGCTACCGGTTCTTCTTCATCGCCGTGATGCTGGCCACCGTTCCGGCCTTCGTGATCACGAAGCTGGTTCCCTTTACCTATGACGACAAACCAAAAGACAAATAGTATGAATACACTGAAAATTGCGGGCGGCAATCTGCCCGATATGCCGTGGGAGGACCGCCCCGCGGGGAGTAAAGAGGTTTTATGGCGTTACACGCAGAACCCGATTATCGGGCGCGATGCGCTGTCGACCTCGAACTCGATCTTCAACTCGGCGGTCGTTCCGTTTAAAAAAGGCAAGTATAACTATGCGGGTGTTTTCCGCTGCGACGACACGAATCGCCGTATGCGCATCCATGTAGGATTTTCGGTCGACGGTCTGAAATGGGATATCGACGAGGCCGACTTCCGCCTGACGGGCGCGGACCCCGAGATCGGACAATGGGTCTACGGCTACGACCCGCGCGTGGCGAAGATCGAAGACAAATACTACGTCACATGGTGCAACGGCTACCACGGTCCTACAATCGGCATCGCGTGGACGGATGATTTCGCGACGTTCCACCAGCTGGAGAACGCCTTTATCCCGTTCAACCGCAACGGGGTGCTGTTCCCGCGTAAGATCGGCGGGAATTTCGCCATGCTCTCGCGTCCGAGCGACAACGGCCATACGGCTTTCGGGGATATATTTTACAGCGAAAGCCCCGACATGGAGTTCTGGGGCCGCCATCGTCATGTGATGTCGCCCGCGGCGTTCGAAGTGTCGGCGTGGCAGTGCATGAAGATCGGTGCGGGCCCCGTTCCGATTGAGACTTCGGAGGGCTGGCTGCTGTTCTACCACGGTGTTCTTCGCTCGTGCAACGGCTATGTCTACGCCTTCGGCTCGGCGCTGCTGGATTTGGACGAGCCGTGGAAGGTCGCGGCCCGGAGCGGCCCCTACCTGATCTCGCCGCGCGAACAGTACGAACTGACGGGCGACGTGCCGAACGTGACGTTCCCGTGCGCTGCGTTGCACGACCCCGCGACGGGGCGCGTTGCGGTCTACTACGGCTGCGCCGACACGGTGACGGGCCTTGCGTTCGGCTATATCCCTGAAATCATCGAATTCACGAAGAAAAACTCGATTCTCTGATGCGACTGCGACGAACGCTTCTTCTGACAGCGCTCGCCGCAGCCGTTTTCGGCGCTGCGGCTTCGGCGCAGACCCCTGCCGATAAGGTCGACCCGTTTATCGGGACGACCAACTTCGGGACGACGAATCCCGGGGCCGTCACGCCGAACGGGATGATGTCGGTTGTTCCGTTCAACGTGATGGGCTCTGCGGAGAATGTCTATGACAAGGACGCCCGCTGGTGGTCGACGCCTTACGAGTACCATAACAAGTTTTTCACGGGCTTTGCGCACGGCTCCCTGAGCGGCGTGGGGTGCCCGGATATGGGGTCGCTGCTGACGATGGCCACGACCGGACCGCTGACTGTGGATTACAAGGAGCACGGCACGGCCTACCGGGACGAAAAGGCCACTCCGGGCTATTATTCGGTGCACCTCGACAAGTACGACATCCTCGCCGAGGCCACGGCCACGGCGCGCACCTCGGCCGAACGGTATACGTTTCCTGTCGGACAAGGACATATCCTGCTCAACTTGGGCGAAGGGCTTACGAACGAGTCGGGCGCGATGGTGCGGCGCGTGAGCGCGACGGAGATCGAGGGCACGAAACTGCTGGGGACGTTCTGCTATAACCCGCAGAAGGTGTTTCCGGTCTATTTCGTTTTGCGGGTATCGAAAGTCCCGTCGTCGTCGGGCTACTGGAAGAAACAGCGGCCGATGACGGGCGTGGAGGCCGAGTGGACCCCGGACAACGGCAAATACAAACTCTATACGGAATACGGCCGCGAGCTGGCGGGCGACGACGTGGGCTACTGGTTCACGTTCGACGACCTGCGGGCGGGCGAGCAGGTCGAGGTGCGCATGGGTATTTCTTACGTCAGCACGGAGAATGCCCGCCGGAACCTCGACGCCGAACAGCCGGCGGGTACGACGTTCGACGCTATCCGGGAACAGGCCCGTGCACGCTGGAACGAGGATCTGGGCCGCATCCGCGTGGAGGGCGGCACCGAGCAGCAGCAGACGGTGTTCTATATGGCGCTGTACCACGCGCTGCTCCACCCGAACCTCCTGAGCGATGTCAACGGGGAATATCCGCTGATGGAGCGCTCGGGGGAGGTCGGCGTTACCGACGGCGAGCGCTATACGGTCTTTTCGCTGTGGGACACCTGCCGCAACGTCCACCAGCTGCTGACGCTGGTCTACCCGGAGCGGCAACTGGATATGGTGCGCTCGATGGTGGACATGTCGCGGGAGTGGGGCTGGCTGCCCAAGTGGGAACTGTACGGCCGCGAGACCTTCACGATGGAGGGCGACCCGGCGATTCCCGTGATTGTCGACAGTTGGATGAAAGGTCTTCGGGATTTCGACATCGCGACGGCCTACGAGGCGATGCGCAAGTCTGCCACGACGCCCGGGGCGCAGAACCCCCTGCGTCCGGACATCGACCCCTATATCGAGCGGGGCTATATCCCGCTGGGGTTCTACGCGCAGGACCTTGCGGGCGACGTTTCGGTGTCGCATGCTCTGGAATACTACATGGCCGACGCGGCGCTGTCGCTGCTGGCCGACTCGCTGGGCAAAAAGGAGGATGCCGTCCTGTTCCGGGAACGCTCATTGGGATACAAACATTACTACTGCCCGGAATTCGGGACTTTTCGCCCTATTACTCATAAAGGGGGCTTCTTAAGCCCCTTCGATCCGCAGGCGGGCGAGAACTTCACGGCGGCCCCGGGCTTCCACGAGGGCTCGGCGTGGAACTACACGTTCTATGTGCCGCACGACGTGGAGGGGCTGACACGGCTGATGGGCGGTAAAAGGAAATTCGTAGACAAGCTGCAAATGGTCTTCGACGAGGGTTTGTACGACCCTGCGAACGAACCCGACATCGCCTATGCGTACCTGTTCAGCCGCTTCCGGGGCGAGGAGTGGCGCACACAGCTTCAGACGCGTCGTCTTTTGGACAAGTACTTCACGACGGCGGCCGACGGTATCCCGGGCAACGACGACACGGGCACGATGTCGGCGTGGGCGGTCTTCACGATGCTGGGCCTCTACCCGGACTGCCCGGGCGAGCCTTACTATACGCTCACGGCCCCCGTGTTCGACCGCGCCGAGATCGACACCGGCGGCGGTACGCTGGTGATCGAGAGACACGGCGAGGGGTATGTCCGGAAAATGGCGCTGGGCGATAAACCGTTGAAAAATTATCGTATCTTGCATGGCGAACTGCTCAAGGGCGGTAAACTTACTTTTGAACTTCAAACTGACAAATAGATGAAACTTACCGGATTTTTATTTGCCGCGGTTCTGCTGACATCCTGCGCGCAACCCGCCGCAGAGGATAACTACACGCGCCTTGTGGACCCGAAGATCGGCACGGGCGGCCACGGGCACGTCTTCGTGGGGGCCAACGTTCCTTTCGGACTGGTGCAATTAGGCCCCACGAGCATCCCGCAGGCGTGGGACTGGACGTCGGGCTACCATGAGTCGGACTCGACGGTGATCGGCTTCTCGCATACGCACCTTTCCGGAACGGGCATCGGGGACCTGTTCGACATCACCGTCATGCCCGTTACGGGCGAGGTGACCTATGCCCGCGGGGAGGAGAAAGACCCTGCTTCGGGGATGTGGTCCTACGCCGATCGGACAAAAGAGATCACGAAGCCGGGCTACTACTCGGTGCCGCTGACCCGCTACGGCATCACGGCCGAAATGACCGCCACGGAACGTGTGGGGCTGCATAGATATACCTTCCCGGCCTCGACGGAAGCAGCCGTGGTTTTCGATCTGGAGAACGGCGGTTGCTGGGACAAAGCGACGCAGACGCATCTGGAGAAAGAGAGTGACAACCGTATTACGGGTTACCGCTACTCGACGGGCTGGGCCAAGGATCAGCGGGTCTATTTCGTGGCGGAGTTCTCGAAACCCTTTGCGAAGTTCGAAACCGTCGGGGACAAATATGCCCGGGCGTCGTTCGCAACGACTGACGGCGAACAGGTGCTCGTGAAAGTGGCCCTTTCGCCCGTGAGCATCGAGGGTGCCAAGGCGAATCTCGTGGCGGAACTCCCCGGCTGGGATTTCGACGCCACGGTAAAAGCCGCCGACGCGAAATGGAATGCCGAACTGTCGAAGGTGAAGGTCACGACGACGGACGAGACCGCCCGGCGGATTTTCTATACGGCGCTTTATCACACGATGGTCGCCCCGTCGCTCTTCTGCGACGTGAACGGCGACTACTACGGCTCGGACCACAAGATCCACCGCTCGGCTGACTTTACGAACTACACGACCTTTTCGCTCTGGGATACCTACCGGGCCGCGATGCCGCTGATGACGATTCTCCACCCGGAGAAGATGCCCGACATCATCCGGACGATGCTGGCGATTGCCGACGAGCAGGGACGGCTCCCGGTATGGCACCTGTGGGGCAACGAGACCGACTGCATGGTGGGCAACCCGGGTATCCCGGTCGTTGCGGACGCCATCGTGAAGGGCATCGGCGGGTTCGACCGGGAAAAGGCTTTCGAAGCCATTAAAAAGACGGCGATGAACCCCGACCGCGGCAACGGCCTGCGGATGAAATACGGCTATATTCCGTGCGACCTCTTTAACGAAGCGGTGGCCTACGACATGGAATATGCTTTGGCCGACGGTGCCGCAGCCCGGGCCGCCGAGGCGCTGGGTAAGACCGGGGACGCAAACTATTTCACGGATCGCAGCCACTCTTACCGCAATTACTTCGACCCCTCGACGCACTTTATGCGGGGCCGGGACTCGAAGGGAGGGTGGCGCACGCCGTTCAGCCCCTTCGCTTCGACCCACCGCGCCGACGACTACTGCGAGGGCAACGGCTGGCAGTATACATGGCTCGCGCCGCACGACGTTGCGGGATTGGAGGCCTGCTTCGGCAGCCGGGAGAAGATGATCGAAAAACTGGACTCGCTGTTTACGGTAAGTTCGGTGATTGAGGGCGGCGAGACCTCGCCCGACATCTCGGGACTGATCGGCCAGTACGCCCACGGCAACGAGCCGAGCCATCATGTGCTCTACCTCTACACGATGCTGGGGCGGCCGTGGAAGACGGCGGATAAAGTAAGGGAGGTGCTGACGACGCTCTACCACGACGCGCCCGACGGGCTTTCGGGCAATGAGGACGTGGGGCAGATGTCGGCGTGGTACGTCCTCTCGGCGCTGGGCATGTACGAGGTGGAGCCTGCGGGCGGACGCTACTGGTTCGGATCGCCCCTGTTCGACAGGGCGGAAGTGAAGATTCCGGGCGGGACGTTCACCATCGTCGCAGAAAACAACTCCGCGGAGAATAGATACATCCAACGGGTATGGCTCGACGGACAGCCCTATACGAAGCCCTACCTGTGGCACGAAGAGTTGATGAAGGGCGGGGAGCTGCGCTTCGAGATGGGTGCCGAGCCCAAGGTGTGGTATTGTCCCGACGAACCCGAAACGTATGCAGACCAGCGCCCGGCCGAAGACAAGCGGCTTTTCACTTCCGAAGCGGTCGAAAAGGAGATCGAGCGCGTGTGCGGTCTTCTGACCAATGAACGCCTGCGGTGGATGTTCGCCAACTGCTTTCCCAATACGCTCGATACCACGGTTCACTACCGTGAGGATGAAGCCGGAAATCCCGACACCTACGTCTACACGGGCGACATCCCGGCCATGTGGCTGCGCGATTCGGGGGCCCAGGTGTGGCCCTATGTGCAGTTGTGCGGCAAGGACGAGCAGTTACAGCGGATGATCGCGGGGGTTATCCGGCGCCAGCTGAAACTCATCAACATCGACCCCTATGCCAATGCCTTCAACGTCGCGCCGACGGGGGCCCACAACAAGACGGATTTACCCGAGGCCGACCCGATGGTCTTCGAGCGCAAATGGGAGATCGACTCGCACTGCTATCCCATCCGCTTGGCACACCACTACTGGAAAACGACGGGTGATGAGTCGATTTTCGACGGGACGTGGACCTCGGCGGTGCGCAACATGCTGAAAACCCTCAAAGAACAGCAGATGAAGGAGGGCCCCGGGGACTACATCTTCCTGCGCACGACCGACCGCCAGCTGGACACCCGCTGCCATGTGGGGCGCGGCAATCCCGTGAAGCCCGTGGGGTTGATTGTCTCGGCATTCCGACCCTCGGACGACGCCACGACTTTCGGGTTCCTCGTGCCCTCGAACTTTATGGCCGTCACGTCGCTGCGCAAAGCCGCTGAAATTCTGACGGCTGTAAACGACGAAAAGGAGCTTGCAAACGAGTGTACGGCGCTGGCCGACGAAGTGGCGGAGGCATTGCAGAAATACGCCGTTGTCGAACATCCGGAGTTCGGGAAGATCTATGCCTTCGAGGTCGACGGTTTCGGCGGACAGCAACTGATGGACGACGCCAATGTGCCGTCGCTGCTGGCGATGGCCTATCTGGGCGATGTGGAACGCACGGACCCCGTGTATGAAAACACGCGCCGCTTTGTCTGGAGCGAAAATAATCCGTATTTTTGGTGCGGCGCGGCGGGCGAAGGCATCGGCGGTCCGCATATCGGGGTCGAGATGATTTGGCCCATGAGCATTATGATGCGGGCCTTTACCTCGACCGACGATGCCGAGATCCGCGACTGCCTGCTGCAACTGATCACCACCGACGCCGGAACGGGCTTCATGCATGAGTCGTTCTCGCGTCACGACGCCTCGAACTACACCCGGGCGTGGTTCGCCTGGCAGAACACCCTGTTCGGGGAGTTGATCCTCAAGCTCGTAAACGACGGTAAAACAGATTTGTTAAATTCCATCCGGTAATGAAAAACTGCGCATTCATCATTCGGGCGGTCCTCTCCTCGGACTGTTGCGAAGCCCCGAAACTCGAAACATCGTTGCGCCCTATTCGATAAGCAACGGGAAATGGAAGCCGGAAAAGCCATTCTTTTTCCACGCCTGCCAATCCACTATGGATTGGCAGTTTTTTTATGAATCGGTCAGCCGAAGGGGGGGGGGAGGGGACGAAAAAATGCGCCCCATCGGGGGCGCATCCTTCGTTTCTCCGAAGCGCGGGCTTACTCCTCAACCTCTTCGAAATTGCTCTTGTCGACGCCGCAAACCGGGCATGCCCAGTCGTCGGGAATCTCCTCGAACGGCGTTCCGGGGGCGATGCCTCCGTCGGGATCGCCGACTGCGGGATCGTAAATCCATTCGCAGACTACACAACGATACTTTTTCATCTTTAACTGTATTTTATAAGGTGAATAATGGTATGCAAATTAGCTGCCGCTATCTTCCTCCTCCGCGTCTTCGTCGGGGCGGTTGCCGCCCGGCGGGGTGAGTTCGGCCACCAGACGGTCGGCGTCGGCGCACGAGACGTAGAGCCGGTCTTCGTAGATGTCCGTGATCTCGACGAAATTCCGCCACTCCGAGGCGTATAGCCGCACGCGGTCCAGCCTCCGCAGGTCGATGAAGTGTCCGTAGTAGCCGAAGAACCCGCATCCGCCGAAGATCGGCAGGAACCATTTCATGTGTTTGGGGTCCACCCGGCGCACCGAGGCGATTTCATCGCGGCGTATTTCGGTGATGTCCAGCAGACAGCGCACCTCGACCTTCTCGTCCGACACGACGATCTTGCGGGGAATCGACAGCGACATCAGGGCCACCAGCGCCACGATGAACGAGGTGAACCACGCCGAAAGGTAACCTCCTTCGTAGAGGTGGTACAGCAGGCCGCCCAGCAGGATGAAGACGATGATGTAAACCAGCGTCCAGTAGATCGTGCTGTGATCGAAGCGGTATTTATACGTGCTCTGCATCGGTCGTCTCTTCTTCGTTTTCGGCCTCTTCGCGTGCGGCGATCAGCGCTTCGGCGACGACGAAATCCCCGGGGGTCGTGAGTTTGAGGTTTTCGCGCTCGCCCTCCGCGAGGCAGACTGCCTGCCCGATGGCCTCGACCACCGACGCGTCGTCGGTGAACTCCGCACGGTATTCGGCCTCGTAGGCCCGGCGCAGGACGTCTGCGCGGAAGATTTGCGGGGTCTGCACGATGCGCAGAAACCGGCGGTCGACGATGTGCGACGCAACGTTCCCCGCCTCGTCCGCGTCCGTTTCGCGGAACGAATCCACCGGCTCCACGACCGGAACCGCGGCCCCGTGCCTTGCGGCAGCTTCGGCCACACGGCGGATCATCGCGATGCTCCCCAGCGGGCGCACGCCGTCCTGCACGGCTATCAGGCCGGGATCGGACGTCAGCGCCGCCAATCCGTTCCTCACCGAGTGGAACCGCTCCGCGCCTCCCGCGACGATTTTGTGTTCGGCGACGTCGAAACGTGCCGAGAGGTTTTTCCAGAACCCGATGTGCTGTTCGGGGAGCACCGCCACGATCTCCGCACCGGGCAGCGCCGCAGCGAACGTGTTGATCGTGCGCGCCAGTACGGGCATGCCGCCCAGAAACCGGAACTGCTTGGGCCGTGCGCCGCCCGCGCGGCTTCCGCTGCCCCCTGCTACGATGATGATTCCCGTGCTTTCCATCGGCTTATCGGTTTTCGGGTGTCTGTGCGGCTGCGGGCAGGACGAGCGAATCGAGCTGCGTGATCTGCTCCCCGGGCTTCACCTCGCCGTTGAGTTCGGCCGAGATACGGTCGCGGACGAATTCGAACAGTGCGCGGTTCTCGCTGGCGATCGGCTCGGCGGGTTCCGACGGAATCTTCAGCGGGTCGATCGGCGTGCCGTTCTTCCAGACGCGGTAATCGAGGTGCGGGCCGGTCGATGCGCCCGTCGAACCGACGTAGCCGATCAGCTGGCCCTGCGACACGCGCGAACCCTTGGCGATGCCTTTGGCATAGCCGCTCAAGTGGAGGTAACCCGTCATCAGGTTGCCGGCATGCTTGATCTTGAGCGTGTTGCCGCCGCCTCCGCCCCAGCCCTTGAACGTCACTGTGCCGTCGGCTACGGCATGCACGGGCGTACCTTTCGGCGCGGCGTAGTCGACACCTGTGTGCGGGCGGTAGACCTTGTAGATCGGGTGCTTGCGGGCGTAGGAGAATTTCGAACTGATGCGCGAGTATTTCAGCGGCGCCTTGAGCATCTGTTTGCGCAGGCTCGCTCCGTCCGCCTCCCAGTACTGGATTTTGCCGCCCTGGCGGAACGGGATGGCGTAATATTCCTTGCCGCCCTGCGAGAACTTCGCGCCCCAGATGCGGCCGATGCCCACCGACACCGTGTCGTCGATGAACCGCTCGTCGTAGATCACCGTGAAGTTGTCGCCCTTCTGGATGCCGAAGAAATCCACCGTCCACTGATAAATGTCCTCCAATTCTGCGGCCAGCGCGTAGGGCAGGTCCTGTTCCATGATCGCACCCCAGAGCGAGGAGTTGATCACGGCGCTTTTCTTCGTGCGGCGCAGCGTGTAGGCCTTGGCGTCCTTGCGCACGGAGACCGAGTCGTCGTGAAATCCGAAGACCACGTAGTCGGTGACCGATATTTCATAGGCGAGGTAGTCGAGATGGGGCGCGTAGAGCGAATCCTCGTGGATAAAGGCCGTGTATTTGTGCCCGGCGCGGATGTTGCGCAGCGGGAACACCTCCTTCGAGGCTTTGTCCAGCCGGTCGACCGCGAGGGCCGACACGCCGAATCCGTTGAGTATTTTTCCCAGCGTTTCGCCGCTTCCGACCTCCCCGGTCTCGGTGCGGTAATCGTCGGCATTGATGCCGTAAAGCATGTTGTGAGGCTCCTCTGCGTCCTCCACTTCCACCACCGGACCCTGGGTCCGGTTGCAGGCGCCTGCCGCCGCGAGCAGCAGGGCGCATATCGTTATTTTCAGACCGTTCATAGATGAAGACAAAGATAGTGCAAGGCGAGCGCAAATGCAAACTTGTTTGCAATTTGCCGAGCCGCCGCCTGTTTAAGGCACTGCCAAAGATAGTGCAAGCCGGGCGCAATCCCAAATTTTTTTGCGGATTGCTTGCCGTCGTGCGGCGCGGGCCGCAGGGTTTTCTGTACTTTTTGCGGCCAAAAAGTACAGAAGATTCCGCAGCACTCGCCGCGGTTCGTTTTTTTGCGGCTGAAAAACACATGAGACTCCCGCAGCAAGAGGCGGTATCCGGAAATCCGTTTCCGCAAATCAGTCGCTATTTTCCGCTCTGGAACCAGATTTGCGGATTTTGGTTTGGTGGTCCCGGGAAAAATCGTTACCTTTGAAAGTTATCTGTTCAAACCGATAGAAAGATGCTCAAATGCCTGCTCGCACCTGCGGCCTTCCTCTATAAAGCGGGGGTGACGTTTCGTCACCGCCTCTTCGACTGGGGCATCCTCAAGAGCGAGAAGTTCGACATTCCGATCATCTGCATCGGCAACATCACCGTCGGCGGCACGGGCAAGACCCCGATGGCCGAAATGGTAATTGCCTACATGTCCCAGATGCACGACGTGGCGCTGCTCTCGCGCGGTTACGGACGCCGTACGAAAGGGTATCTGGAGGTTCGTGCCGACTCGCATTACCGCGACGTGGGCGACGAGCCGCTGCAAATCAAGCTCAAGTTTCCCGATACGGTGGTCGCCGTCTGCGAGAAGCGTTCCGAAGGCATCCGCCGCATCCGCGCCGAGCATCCCGAGGTCGACCTGATCGTTATGGACGACGGTTTCCAGCACCGCTACGTGGAGCCGAAAATCAATGTCGTGATGATCGACGCCACGCGGCCCGTTCAGCACGACCGGATGCTGCCCGTGGGAACGCTGCGCGACCTTCCGGAGGAGTTGCACCGCGCCCACTATTTCGTGGTCACGAAATGCCCCGAGCGGATGGCCCCGATCGACCGCCGCATCCTGCGCAAGGTGCTGATCCAGGTGGCCTACCAGCGGGTCTATTTCACGCGTTTCGAGAGTTTCATGCCCCAGCCGCTCTACGCCGAGGAGGCGTCCGGCGAGCCGCTGGCGCAGGGGCGGCCGGTGATCGCCCTCTCGGGCATCGGCAACCCGAAGCCCTTCCTGCAGACGCTCCGCGAACGTTACGAAGTCGTAGCCGAGATGACGCTCGACGACCACCATGTCTACAAGGTCCGCGACATGAACGCCCTCGTGGCGCTTCTGGAGAAGCATCCGGGCGCGGTAATTGTTACCACGGAGAAGGATGCCGTCAAGATGACCAACCGGGCGAAAATCCCCGCCCGGGTCCGCAGCAACCTGTACTATTTACCGATAAATATTTCATTCATAGAGGATTCGGCAACGGATTTTCTGCAAAAATTAGAAGAAGATGTTAGAGGAAATTAAGAAAACCGCCGCTTTCGTCAAGAGCCGGACCGAGGATTTCTCGCCCGAAGTGGGGATCATACTGGGCACCGGGCTGGGCGATTTCGCCGATAAGATCGACGCACGGTTCATCATCGAATACAAGGACGTTCCCGGATTCCCCGTTTCGACGGTCGAAGGCCACAAGGGCCGCATGATTTTCGGTCTGATCGAGGGCCGCCGGGTCGTCGCCATGCAGGGCCGTTTCCACTACTACGAGGGTTACACGATGCAGCAGGTGACCTTCCCGGTGCGCGTGATGCAGCAGCTCGGCATCAAGTACCTCTTCGTGTCGAACGCTTCGGGCGGCATCAACACCTCGTTCCGCGTGGGCGACCTGATGGTCATTACCGACCACATCAACCTGATGCCCAATCCGCTGATCGGTCCCAACATGGCCCAGCTCGGGCCGCGCTTCCCCGACATGCACAACTGCTACGACAAGTCCCTGATCGCTGCGGCCACGAAGATCGCCGAAGAGGAGTCGATCAAGCTCCAGTACGGCGTCTATGTCGGCGGCACGGGACCCACGTTCGAGACGCAGGCCGAATACCGCTATTTCAAGGCCATCGGCGGCGATGCTGCGGGCATGTCGACCGTCCCCGAGGTGATCGTGGCGCGCCACATGTCGATTCCCGTCTTCGGCGTGTCGGTCATCACCAACTGCGGTCTTTCGGACGAGGTGGGCGATCACGAGGACGTGCAGCGGCAGGGCAAAAAGGCCGGCGTGCGCATGGAGGTTCTTTTCCGTCGAATGATTAAAAACCTGTAAGCAAATGGTAAACAAAGTCATATTGATCGGCAACGTGGGCATCGACCCCGAGGTGCGTACGACCGAAGGCGGCGTGAAGGTCGCCCGTGTCCGTCTGGCGACGACGGAGCGTCTGTTCGACCGGGCGTCGAACGAGACGAAGGAACACACCGAATGGCATACGATCACCTTGTGGCGCGGTCTTGCCGACGTGGTGGACCGTTTTGTCCGCAAAGGTTCGCAAATCTATATCGAGGGGCGCCTGCGCACCCGCGAATGGATGGACAAGGATAACAACAAACGCTATACGACCGAAATTCTGGCCGACACGATGAACCTGCTGGGCCGCCGCTCGGACAATCCCGCTTCGGACGGTGCTCCGGCTCCCGCCTACGGCGCACAGCCGCAGGGCGCTTCCTACGGGCAGCAGGGCGGTTACCAGCAGCAGACACCTCGTCCGGCAGCGGCTCCGCAGCCCCAGCCGGCAGCTCCTTCGGTTCCGGCCGACGATCCGGACGATCTTCCTTTTTGATTTGTAAGCGGCTTTTCCGTATATCCCTCGAACGGGACGAATGGAATGTACTTGTGTACGATCCATCCGTCCCGTTTTCACGATGCCCGAAATTCGCTCGCCTAAAATCAAAAATCGCAGGGATATTCCGAAAAATCCGTTCTCGGGACAGCCTATGATCGTATGGTCCGGAACATTATCTGTTCAGCCACTGCCGAAAATCGGGCACACGGTCGGTGCTGACGAACGCCTCCTCCCCTTCGGCGAGGGGCGGGTGGAGCACCACCTTGATCCGGCTGCCCGAGTAGCGTATCATCTCCCGGATGGCGTCGAAGGCGACGATGAAGCGGCGGTTGATCCGGAAAAAGAGGTTCGGCGGCAGTTTTTCGCCCACCTCGGTCAGCGTGCGGTCGACGATGTAGTCTTTTCCGTCGTGGGTCACGAGGTGGAGGTACTTGCCGTCGGCCATGAAATAGGCGATCTCGGCCGTGGTGACCGATTTCATCCGGGCGCCCATGTGTACCAGGAACCGTTCCTGGTAAACCGGTGGCGTCTGCGTCGGGGCTCCGTGCTCCGCAGACGCGCTTCCCCCCCCCGATAAAAGCCCCAGCTTATCGATCGCCCGCTGCAAATCCTCGCGTCCGAAGGGTTTCAGCAGGTAGTCGATGCCCTTGTTTTCGAAGGCTTTCAGGGCATAGGAGTCGTAGGCCGTGATGAAGATGACCGGCACGGTGATCTCCGTGCGTTCGAAGATGTCGAACCCGCTGCCGTCTCCGAGGTGGATGTCCATGAAAATCAGGTCGTGAACGACGCCGGCGATGACCGCGGCAGCCTCCGCGACCGACGATGCCGTGGCGACGACCTCGATCTGCGGTGCGATCTCCGCGAGCGTCGTGCGCAGTTCCGCGACCGACAGCGGTTCGTCCTCTATGATAATGGCTCTCATGACGTGTAAAATTACAAAAAAAACAGTCCGGTGCAAAAACCGGACTGTTTTTCATCGGGACTCCGAAGGTTTCCGGATCGTTCCCGCGGTTCAGTTGTTCAGCTCGGGGTTGCTGTCGATGGCCGACTGCGGGAAAGGCAGCGTGTAACGCGCGTCGTTCGCATTGAGCGTGTAGGTCCGGTCCTTGTAGGTCTTGGTGATGGCCGGCCGGGTCGTTCGGCGGAGGTCCATCCAACGGTGTCCCTCTCCGAGCAGTTCGCGGGCGCGCTCGTCGGCGACCTCTGCGCGCAGCTGCTCCGCATCCATCGCTCCGACCTTCGTGCGCTGGGCCTCCATCGCCTCGGGTTTCAGCCGCTTGGCCTTCAGGTCGAGCAGGTATCCCTTGGCCTTTTCCAGTTCCGCGGGCAGGTACGAGCCGGCCTCGGCGGCGATGAGGTACATCTCGGCGATGCGGATCGACACGCGGTCCGACGACGAACGGTTCACGCAGTATCCCAGCAGCGTCGGCGTCCAGTTTTCGTCGTAGGCATTCACCGGGTTGAGGTAGTTGCGGCGGTTGTCCGTCGCTTCGTCCAGCAGCCCGAGGATCTTGTCCGACAGGATGCTGGCGCCCCGCAGGTCGCCGTTTCCGCCGCCGAACGGGCGTTCCCAGGCCAATATGGCCTCGGGAGAGGTCGCCTTCCAGGGCAGGTCGGCGCTTTCGGGAGAGGCGTTGAAATCCACCAGTTCGTATTTGGGCAGCAGGCTCGTCGCTGCATCGTAAGCCGCTTGCCAGTTGCGCATGTAGAGCATGACGCGTGCCTTGAAGGCGGCGAGGGCATCGAGCGAGAACCGGTAGTTGAGTGTCGGACTCTCCTGTTTCTCCAGGGTCATCGCCTCTTCGGCCGCTTCGATGTCTTCGACGATCTGTTCGTAGACGGCCGCGACGTTCGTCGGTCGGTATTTCTGTTCGATGTCGATGTAGGTGGACAGGGGTACGCCCCGGTCGGTCGGAGCGGTCTGCGGATCGTAGGGCTTTCCGTAGAGGTTCACCAGGTCGAAGTGGGCGTAAGCGCGCATGGCGTATGCCTCGCCGAGAATCTGACTTTTCGATTCTCCCGACGCGTCGTCGTCCGCGTCCGCCACGCCGTCGATCACGGCATTGGCCTGGAAGGCGGCGCGGTAATAGTATTGGTAGGGATACTCCCACATCTGCGTTTCGTATTGCCAGGTGTAGTTGTAGGAGAGGGCTATGGCGTCGCTGCTGTCGAAGAAGTTGCCTTCGTGGAACGTGCCGACTTCATCGGACAGCAGTCCGGTGTAAGCCTTCGAACTGGTGTAGGGAAACCGGCTGTAACCTTCGGTGAGCAGTGCCCGGTATTCCGAGGTCTTGTGGGGAATCACCTTTCCGACAGGCTCGATTTCCAGGTAGTTGCACGAGGCGAGACCCAGTGCGGCAAGCAGGATATATGCGTTTTTTCTCATTTTTTCAACGTATTAGAAGGTAATGTTCAGTCCGACCGAGTAGGTGCGTGCCATCGGCTGCGCATAGATGTTGCCGTAGGTCTCGGGATCGAAATAGCCGTCGTAGTTCGTGGCGATCACCAGCGGGTTGCGGGCTTCGAAGTGCACGCGCAATCCGGCCATGTGGAGTTTGCGCGTGATTCGCTGCGGGAAGGAGTATCCCAGCCGGATGCTGTTCACGCGGAAGTAGTTGACCTTCTGGTTCCAGATGTCGAGGCTGTTGAACAGGTTGACGTTTGTCGGGAAATTATCCATGATCCAGTAATAGACCCTGTACGGGTCGGGGTTTTCGTCCCAGTCGCCCCAGGCCGAACCGTCGGCCTGCAGGTTGCCCGTGAGCGAAGGGTAGGTTCCCGAGGTGTTGGACGGCGACCACACCTTGTTCATTTCGGTGGTGTAGTTTTGTCCGGGGTTGGTCTGCGCGGGGTTGTAGAAGGGTGAGCGCGTCATGAGCTGTCCCAAAACGAAGTTGCACGAGATCGCCAGGTCGAAATTCTTGTAGTAGAACCGGTTGTTGAAACCTCCCGTCACATCCGGGTTGCGGGAGCCGGCGTAGGTCAGGTAGCTGCGCACGTCCTTCTGCGATACATTCATCGCCGGTCCGTATTCGAAGTATTCCGGAATTCCCAGTCCCCAGGGGTCGCTGGCTTCCACGCGGAAGCCGACGAACTCCTGGAGCGAGATCTTCTCCCCGTCGCGCCAGAACATCGGAATGCCGTTTTCGTCCAGCCCAGCGGTTTTGATGGCGAACACGGCGCCCGACGAATAGCCTTGCAGCGAGGGGCTCCAGCTGTTGTCGTCGATACGCACCTTTTCGACCTTGTCGGTGTTGTGGGCGATGTTGATCGAGGTCTCCCAGCGGAAGTCGCGCGTGCGGATGTTCACCGTGTTGAGCGTGAATTCGATACCTTTGCTTGAGATTTCGCCGTAGTTGCTCGATGTCGAGATGAATCCCGTTTCCGAGGGAATCGTGCGCGTGGTGATCAGGTCTTTGCTCCGGCGTCCGTAGAGTTCGAACGTGAAGCCGAGACGGTGTTCGAACGCAGCGAAATCGAGAGCCGTGTTCCACGAATAGGTCGTCTCCCAGCGCAGGTTCTGGTTGGGCGGCGACGTTACGTCGATGCGGTCTTCGCTCGCCCCGCCGAGCGAGGTGCTGTTCCACGTGCCGAGGATGTAGGGCGAGGTGGTGCGGTCGATATTGCCCTGGGCGCCGTAGGATACCCGCAGGCGCAGGTTGTCGAGCCACCGGGCGTCGCGCAGGAAACGTTCGCGGTTGATGCTCCATGCGCCCGAGATGGACCACATCGGGTTGAATTTGTATTTGGGATCCACGCCGAAGAGGTTCGTGCCGTCGTAGCGCATCGAACCGAAAACGGTGTAGCGGTTGTCGTAGGTGTACGACCCGGTGAAGAAGTACGACAGATAGCGGTTTTCGTAGAAGCTTTTCGTATACTGCCTGAAGCTCTCGTCGTCCAGCAGGTCGCTGTCCTCGGGGACGTTGATCGGTTTGCTCGTCATCGTTTTGTGGTCGTATCCGAAGCCCTTGGTATGTACGGTCGTGTTGGTTACGCCGCGCATTTCCAGACCGGCCATCAGGTCCAGTTCGTGCTTTCCGCCGAACGTGCCCGCATACTCGGCCTGCGCTTTCCAGTTGTACTGCGAGAGGTCGCCGTTCCAGTTCTGGATTACGCCGCCCTTCGGCAGGCGCACCACCTGATCCACCATCGATTTGAGCTGATATTTGCGGGTGAAGTAGGTGTTTTCCTGCGCCATTTTCTCGGTCGCGGAGTTATCGATCTGCAGGCCGAACTGCGTGTAGAGTTTCAGTCCCTTCACCGGACGGTAATCCAGGTCGAAGATCGTCTTGATCGAACGAGTCTTGAGCGTGTACTCCGTGCGGGCGCGCTCCTCCAGGAAGTTGAAATCGAGCACGTCGGCATTGCCCGTGTTGACCGTCATGTCGGGGTCGTACACGTAGCTGCCGTCGGGGTTGTAGGCGTTCAGGTAGGGGTTCACCGTGCGGGTGTAGCGCGACGGGTTGGTGAATACGTCCGTGTCGGAGAGGTAGGAGTCGTTCTTGTTCTGCCCTACGAACACCGAGGCGCCGAAGCGCAGGTTCTGCAGCAGGTCGTAGTCGGTCTTCATCGTGAGGTTCAGACGCTCGAATCCCGTTCCGACGGTCGTTCCCTGCTCGTTGTAGTAGCCGCCCGAGAAGTAGTAGCCGGTCTTGCCGCTGCCGCCCGAAATGCTGACGCTGTACTGCTGGTTGAGCGCGGTCCGGTAGATTTCGCGGCCCCAGTCGGTGCCGTTGCTGCGCAGGGCGTCGATCACGCTCCGCGTCTCGGGGGAGAGCGATGCGGGGCCTCCGCCGCCGACGAGCGCCGGACGCTCCCCGGCCTTGTCCAGGATGCGGGCGACGCCGCCCATGCCCGGCAGGAAGTTGAGCCGGCCGTTCGCCGCCAGCCCCAGCTCCAGGTCGACCTTCTGCGAGGCGTTCATCAGGTTGAGGCGCGAGAGGTCGGGACGGTCGGTCACGAACAGCGAGGCCGAAACGTTGACGCGCATCGCCTGGTTGCGGACGCCTTTCTTGGTGGTGATGATGATCACGCCGTTCGCCGCGCGTGCGCCGTAGATGGCCGTCGCGGCGGCGTCTTTCAGCACGGTGATGTCCTCGATGTCCGACGGGTTGAGTCCCGCGATCGACATGTTGTAGAGGTTGTCGACGCTCTCCTTCGACGACCAGTCCTTCGGGATATCGTTGCCTTCGAGCGGCATGCCGTCGAGCACCCACAGCGGGTCGGTGTTGCCGTTCAGCGTCACGGTGCTTCGGATCTTGATCTTGCTGGCCGCGCCCGGTCCGCCCGTGGTGGGGGTCGACACGAGACCTGCGATCGACCCCGAGAGCATTTCGTCGACGCTCGCCACGCCGTCGCGCGAGATGTCCGACATCTTGACCGAAGAGATCGACGAGGTCAGCTTGCGCTTCTCGATGCGCTGGTATCCGGTCACCACCACGGCGTCCACCTTGTTGTCCGACGCCGAGAGGTAGATCGTGAAGTCGCTCTTGCCCGAAATATCGAGGGTCCGGGCTTCGTAGCCGAGGTAGCTGACCACGACTTTCCGGACGCTCGCGGGCAGTTTGAAGGCGAAGCGTCCCTGCTCGTAGGCGATTGTTCCCTGCGGGTTGTAGTCTTTGGCCTGGGTCTCTTCGGGTGCGATGAAGACGGTTGCTCCCACGAGCGGCGTTCCGTCGGCGCGGTCGAGCACCTGGCCCGTGATCTGTCGGGTCTGCTGCGCCATTGCCAGCAGGGGACAGATCAGAACGAATAGCGTAAGGAATTTTTTCATGTTACAAATATGGATGTGTTTGAGTTGTTTTTCTGTTGAATCGAAGTCGTTTTCCGGATATTGATTCGAGATTGTAACCTCGTTGAATCTCCTTTCAGTTGCCGCAAAGCCGTCTTTCCGGGGTGGAAGACGGCTTTGCAGCGTTGGGGTTTATAACATTCGCAGGGCTTCTTTCAGCCTCAGTTCGAGATCGCGGTAATGGTTCCGGGTCGCCGGGTCGCCGCTTTGGAAGCGGCCCTGCACGACGGTCAGCAGCCTCCGCATTTCGGCCCGCTTGGCCGACGTGGTTTCGCTCACACGCTGCATCATGTCGTAGTTGCGTGCCGTGCGCAAGCCGATGTCCTCGGGTCTCGGCAGCGGTTCGAGGTTCAGCTCGGGGGCCTCCTGCATCAGCGAGCAGGCGCACCCGCGCCCGTCGTGCGCATGGTCGCGGAGCGTCGATCCCATCTTGGTGGTCTTCACCATCGTGATGTTCGACGAGACGATCAGCGCGTCGACGTAGTTTTTCTGGCTCATCCGCTCCCAGATCGAGAGCGAGCGGCCCCCGGGGCGGATGAAGACGGCGCGCGTGATGTCGTCCAGCATCTGCTCGGGCGTGTAGGTCTTCGCCCCGCGTCCCTGCCGCGCCTCGACCTCGTACATGCGCACCAGCCGCTGGTCGGCCAGCAGTTCGTAGTAGGTCTTGTACTGGAGTTCGCGCGCGAAGTTGTAGGGGGCGTACTCCATCTGTCCCACGGGCGACGAACGCTGCGCATAGGCCTTGTCCCACGCCTTGGCGCCGAACAGCCATTCGGGGGTGGTGAACACCTCGTCGATGAGGTATTTGACGCTTCGGCGCTGGTAGTCGGCCGGAACGGGTACGTAGCGGTCGATGTCGTGCCCCGCCACGACGTTGTTGAGGTAGAAACCGCCGACGTTGGTCTTCACGTGGTCGGCATAGGCCAGCCACTGGAAGACGATGGCCATCAGCAGCCGGCCGCCTTCGTATTGCAGTTTGCCTTCCTCCGAGGTCCAGTCCGTCACGTGGGGAATGATGCGCTGAAGGTTCTTCGTGCCGTATATGCCGGCCTGCACGGCGTCGTTGCTCAAGTCTTCCGACTGCGACCGGGGGTCGATGCCTTCGCGCGACTGCTCGCCGTACCAGTATTCGGGATCGTTCTCGTGCTCGCGCAGCCAGGCGTTGAGCGTCGGCAGCTCCTCGTGCGGGTCCTTCACGTCGAGCCAGCGGTAGCCCCAGTTGATGGCGTGTTTGTCGTAGGTCCCGATCTTGGGCGTCAGCTGCGTGATGCCGTCCTCGGGCTGTGCCACGTAGTTGAAGCGGGCGTAGTCCATGATCGAGCTGGCTGTACCGTTCGTTGCGGTGTAGGTCTTCGAGCGGAGCGAATCCACCGGCACGGAGTAGGAAGCCCCGAAGTTGTGCTTCAGTCCGAGGCTGTGGCCCAGTTCGTGCGACGATACGAAGCGCACGGCGTTGCCCATCACCTCCGTCGGCAGCGTATTGCCGCGGGCCGCGGGGTCCACGGCGCCGGTCTGAAGACGGATCCAGGCGTGGAGAATGCTCATCACGTTGTGCCACCAGATGATGTCGGCCTCGATGATCTCGCCGCTGCGGGGGTCGATCACCGAGGGTCCCATGGCGTTGGCCATCTCCGAAGCGGCGTAGGTCACCACCGAGTAGCGCACGTCGTCGATGTCGAACTCCCGGTCGTCGGGTGTGACCTCCCGGGCCACGATGGCGTTTTTAAAGCCCGCGGCCTCGAAGGCCTCCTGCCATTCGACGATGCCTTTCTTGATGTAGGGAACCCATACGGGCGGGGTCGCCGGGTCGATCCAGAACACGATGGGCTTCTGCGGTTCGACCAGTTCGCCGCGCTTGTAACGCTCCACGTCCTCGGGTTTCGGCTCCAGCCGCCAGCGGTTGATGAACGCGCGTTCCTCAGCTTTCTGCTGTTCGTCGTTGAAGTAGAGGTGTCCGATCTCGAAATAACCCACGCGGTCGTCGGAGAAACGCGGGCGCATCGGCTCCCTGTCGAGCAGCACCAGGTTCGAGGTGATGTCCACGGTCAGGGGCACCGTCTTGCCCTCCTCGGTGTGCGAGGTCGAGAGGAGCGATTTGACGATGATGTTTTCGGGGAACGACTTGACGGATTCGATCTTCGAAAGGTCTTTCTTGGGGGATCCGGGCAGCCCGATGGAGCCGAAAACGTTGTTGAAACTCTTTTCGCTGCCGTCGAAGACCTTGTTGACCTTGATGACCACCGATACCGAATCCTTGCCGTAGGCTTCGATCGGGAATTGTTCGATCGCCGTTTCGCGGTAGTTGTCCTTCACGGAGCGGGTGATGCGGTCGCCTTCGGACGAGGTGATGCGCGGGTCGTAGGTCATGACCCATACCTTTTTATAAAGGGTGTCCTTGCGGAAACGCACGATCTTCTCGCCGTATCCCATGCCCTTGTTGACACCCGCATCGTTCAGGGCGTAGGGGACGCCCGAGATCTTGTTGACGATCAGTATTTCGCGGCCCATCAGCGAGTCGGGTATCTCGAACAGGAAGTCGGTTCCCTTGCGGTGCACGTCGAACATGCCCTTGTCGGTCACGGCGCCTTTCAGCAGTTCTTCGTACCCTTTTTTCTCCTTTTTGGTCGTGTCGGCCTTCACGGCCGCGGCTTCGGTTTTCTTCGACTTGCGGCCCGGCTTTCCCTTCGCTTCGGCCGTCGGGGCCGTCAGCAGCAGGAGTGCCGTCAGGGCAAGCATCGCTCCGGTCAATCGTCTTTTATTCATCGTTTATTAGTGCAGTTATCGCGCGAATCGGTAAAATCCGCACGATGCAATAATAAAATTTATATTTTTCAGAGAAAAACGATCGGGGGCGAATGCCCGGATCGGGGGAGTGAATGCCGCAATCAGGCGGATTGTTTTTCGGGCGGCAGCAGCGGCAGGCGGCATCGGAAGGTTCCGTCGGCGACCGAAATCGAGATGTTCTCTTCGGTGTAGAACCGGTATACCGAGCGGATTCGTTCCAGTCCCACGCCGAGCGACTCCTTGTCGCCGTCGCTGCGCGGCGTGTAGTTGTTCTCGATTAGGAGGCTTTCGCCCTCGGTGCGGATGCGGATGTGCAGCGGGTTGCCGTCCGTGATGCGGTTGTGCTTCACGGCGTTCTCGACCAGCGTCTGGAGGCTCATCGAGGGAATCCGCCAGTTGCGCAGCGCGGGGTCGATGGCCGTGGTGAGCTCGATGCGGTTGTCGAAGCGGATTTTCTGAAGCGTGTAGTACTGCCACGTGAAGTCGATCTCCTCGGAAAGCGTCGAGAGTATCTGTTTGCGGCGCTCCAGCACCCGGCGGTAGACGCGCGAGAGGGTGAGCGTGAACTCCCGGGCCTGGTCGGGGCTGCGGCGGATCAGCGCGTAGAGCGAATTGAGCGAGTTGAACAGGAAGTGGGGGTCGATCTGCTCCAGTACCTGTTGCAGGTGGAGCTGTGCCGACTCCCGTTCCGAATGGCGGCGCAGGTCGTATTCGCGGCGCCAGCGGCGCTGGGCCAGGACGAGCAGCACGGCGAAGAACAGCACCGAGATCACGGCGGCGAAAACCGTGTAGAAGTGGAAATCGTCGATCTCCTGCTCGATGACCAGCCGGGGGATGCCGATGCCCGCCACCCAGCGGCGCCCGCCCAGTTGAATGGGGTAGTAGATGCGCTCCTCGTCGATGCCTAGATAGTCCGAGATCGCATGAACGGTGACGCGCTGTCCGGTTGCCGCGACCTTCCGGAACGCCGCCAGTCCCGTCGGGTCGCTCGCCGGACGGCCCAGTTTGAGGCTGTCGGGATGGTAGACGATCACCCCTTCGGGATCGAACAGCGTGGCGTATCCGCTGCTGGCCGGGCTCTGCGTCATGCAGGTATAGATTTCGGGCAGCGGAAAGTCGACGCCGCAGACGTGCCTGCACCCCGCCCGGTCCGTCACCGGGCAGGCCATGCTCCAGACCTGAACCCGCCCCGAATTGGCCACATGGCTGCGGACCGAGTCGCCGTCCGTTGCGGCGATGAGCCGCTGCCGGAAATCCCCGGCTGCCTCCGTGGTGCGGGGCGCTGCTCCGCGCGGGTAGCTGCGGATCGTGCGGCTCCCGGCTTCCGCGAACCAGACGCACCCGGCTTTGGGGTCCATCCGCATCAGCGTCGCCGCGAGCGCGTGCAGTTCGCCGTCCGTCGGCGCGGCGTGCTCGCGCATGAATTGCACCGAGGCGTCCAGCACCCCCTCCGAGCGCTCGAATTCGACCTGCAAGAGCCTGTAATGGTATTCGCTGATGTGCGTGACGATACGGCCGCTCATCTGCACGGCCACGCCGTTGATCGTGCGTCCGGCGATCAGGATGCCTGCCACGAGCAGGACCAGCAGAGCCGTTCCCGTTATCAGAAGCCGTCCTTTTGGGGTATGTCGCCGTCGTGCCATGCGGAACAAATGTAGTGATTTTTTCGCCCCTGCGAAGCAAAACCCCGCGGAAATCTTTCCGCGGGGCCTTGTCTAATCGTCTTTGCGTATTTTCAGCCGTTCCCAGAGCCATTCCGGAATCAGTTTCCAGAAGAAGACCATGAGGGCATAGCGGCGGTCGATGACCACACGGCGGCGGGGATGCCGCAGTACGTGCATGATGCGTGCCGCGACCTTTTCCGTGCGCATCAGCATCGGGTAGCGGCCGTCGCCGGAGAGCAGCGGCGTTGCGACGAATCCCGGGCGGATGTCCGTAAAGCGGATGTCGTAACCTTCCATTCGGGCGAGTTGCGCCAGTGCGTCGATGTAGGTGTTCTGCATCCGTTTGGTCGCCGAGTAGGCCGGGGCCGACCCGAGCCCCTTCGTGCCGGCGATCGAGCTGATGACGGCGATCCGTCCGCCGCCGTGGCTGCGGAAATAGCCGAAGGCGGCCGTGACCATCCTGACGAAGCCTTCGCCGTTGGTGCGCAGGGTGTTCAGTTCGATGTCGGGCCGCAGCGCGGTGTTGCGGCTGCCGATCCCCGATGCGTGGAAATAGATGTCCATGCCGCCCAGCCGTTCGATCAACTGTCCGAGGCGTTCGGGAGCGTCGTCGCGGGTGATGTCGATGGTTTGGGTCTCGACCTGCCCGGGGGCTTCGGCGCGGAGCGCTTCGAGGGCTTCCTGACGGCGTCCCGCCGCCCCGACCCGCCATCCTGCGCGGATGCAGAGCCGGGCGACTTCGAGTCCGATGCCCGACGTGGCGCCTGCGATGACGATCCGTTTCATAACGGATACTGTACGCACTCGATGCCCACGCGGCGCAGCAGGTCCAGGCCCTCTTCCGAACGGTAATCGTCCGAGTAGACCACCCGCCGGATTCCGGCCTGGATGATCAGCTTCGAACATTCGATGCAGGGTGCGGCGGTGATGTAGAGCGTCGACCCGTCGCAGTTGTTGGCCGACTTGGCGACCTTGGTGATGGCGTTGGCCTCAGCGTGGAGCACGTAGGGCTTGGTGCGGCCCTCGTCGTCCTCGCAGACGTTTTCGAAGCCCGACGGCGTGCCGTTGTAGCCGTCCGAAATGATCATCTTGTCCTTGACGATCAGCGCCCCGACTTTGCGGCGTACGCAGTATGAATTTTCGGCCCAGATACTCGCCATGCGCAGGTAACGCATGTCCAGCTGGCGCTGTTTCTCCTCCTGGTAACCCATACTTTTGAATTCTTGGTTATGAATTGGAATTGTCACGGAAAAGGGTTAAAGCCCTTTGCCGTGACAGTTCTTGTACTTCTTGCCCGATCCGCAGGGACACGGGTCGTTGCGTCCGGCCTTCTTCTCGGCGTGCAGGGGCATGGGTTTCTGCCGTTCCTGCTGCCCGGCCTGTGCCGCAGCCTGCATGCGCGAAGCCTGCAGCTTGTTGACGTCGACCTTGGCGCGCTCCTGCTGCTGGCGCTGCACCGCTTCGGCATTCTGGTCGCGCACGGGAATATAGGCCTTGTTCAGGATGGCCAGCACGTCGCGGTTGACCTTGATGATCATTTTCGAGAACAGTCCGAACGACTCGAACTTGTAGATCAGCAGCGGGTCTTTCTGTTCGTAGGTGGCGTTCTGCACGCTCTGGCGCAGGTCGTCCATCTCGCGCAGGTGTTCGCGCCAGGCGTCGTCGATGGTGGTGAACATCACCACTTTCGAGAATACCTTGTAAATCTCCGCGCCGTCCGTGCTCTGGCATTTCAGCAGGTTGACCGGCACGTTGTAGCCCAGGTGTCCGTCGGTCAGCGGGAAGTAAATATTCGAATCCAGCTGGTCCTTGCGGTCTTCGTAGATGCGCTCCATCACCGGACGCACCGTGTCGGCCACGGCCTTTGCGCGGCGTGCGTAGGCCTCCTTGAGGGCCTTGACGATCGCCTCGACCAGTTCGCCGGGCTTCGCGTCCTTGTAGGCCGCCTCGTCGATCTCCGGTTCGACGGCCACCTCGCGGATCAGTTCCATGCGGAAATCCTCGAACTCGATGCCGCGGTTCTCCTCCACGAAATTGTCGGCGTAGTCGTACATGATGTTGTTCAGGTCGATCTCGATGCGCTCGCCGTAGAGTGCGTGGCGGCGGCGGGTGTAGATCACCTCGCGCTGCGAGTTCATCACGTCGTCGTACTCCAGCAGACGCTTGCGGATGCCGAAGTTGTTCTCCTCGACCTTCTTCTGGGCGCGCTCGATGGCCTTGGTCATCATGCCGGCCTGAATCACCTCGCCCTCCTTCAGACCCATGCGGTCCATCATCGAGGCGATGCGGCCCGAACCGAACAGACGCATCAGGTCGTCTTCGAGCGATACGAAGAACTGCGACGATCCGGGGTCTCCCTGGCGTCCGGCGCGTCCGCGCAGCTGGCGGTCGACACGGCGGCTCTCGTGGCGCTCGGTACCGATGATCGCCAGACCTCCCGCGGCCTTCACCTCGGGCGTCAGTTTGATGTCGGTACCACGGCCGGCCATGTTGGTCGCGATGGTCACCTGCCCCGAACGCCCTGCCTCGGCCACGACCTGTGCTTCCAGTGCGTGCTGCTTGGCGTTCAGTACGTTGTGCTTGATGCCGCGCAATTTGAGCATGCGGCTCAACAGCTCCGAAATCTCGACCGACGTGGTTCCGACCAGCACCGGACGACCCGCTTCGACGAGCTTGACGATCTCCTCGATCACGGCGTTGTATTTCTCGCGCTTGGTTTTGTAGATCAGGTCCTGGCGGTCGTCACGGACCACCTTGCGGTTGGTCGGGATCACCACGACGTCCAGTTTGTAGATGCTCCAGAACTCCGAAGCCTCCGTTTCGGCCGTACCGGTCATGCCGCCCAGCTTGTGGTACATGCGGAAGTAGTTCTGCAGTGTGATGGTGGCGAAGGTCTGCGTCGCGGCCTCGACCTTCACGTGCTCCTTGGCTTCGATGGCCTGATGCAGTCCGTCCGAGTAGCGGCGTCCTTCGAGGATACGGCCCGTCTGCTCGTCGACGATCTTCACCTTGTTGTCCATCACGACGTATTCGATGTCCTTTTCGAACATGGCGAACGCCTTCAGCAGCTGGATCACCGTGTGCACGCGCTCCGACTTGATCGAGTAGTCGTTGATCACCTCGTCGCGTTTCTGCGCCTTCTCCTCGGGGGTCAGTCCGGCCTTCTCCAGTTCGGCGACTTCGGCGCCGATGTCGGGCATCACGAAAAAGCCGTCCTCGTTGAAGTATTTCGACAGCGCCTCGTGCCCCTTGTCCGTGAGTTCCACCGAGTTGAGTTTCTCGTCGATGACGAAGTAGAGGTCGTCGGTGATCTCGGGCATGCGGCGGTTGTTGTCCTGCATGTAGGTGTTCTCGGTCTTCTGCATCAGCGCCTTGACGCCCTGCTCCGAGAGGTATTTGATCAGCGGTTTGTACTTCGGCAAACCCTTGTGGGCACGGTAGAGCTTCACGCCGCCCTCGTCGTTCTTGCCCTCCGAGATCAGCTGGCGGGCCTCGGCCAGCAGGGCCGTCACGAGGTTCTTCTGCAGGTTGTAGAGGTTCTCGATGGCCGGGCGGTACTGTTCGAACATCTGGTCGTCGCCCTTGGGCACGGGACCCGAGATGATGAGCGGCGTCCGGGCGTCGTCGATCAGCACGGAGTCGACCTCGTCGACGATGGCGAAGTGGTGCTTGCGCTGCACGAGGTCCTTGGGCGACGAAGCCATGTTGTCGCGCAGGTAGTCGAAGCCGTATTCGTTGTTGGTACCGAACGTGATGTCGGCCATGTAGGCCTCGCGGCGGGCGTCGGAGTTGGGCTGCGTGTCGTCGATGCAAGCCACCGACAGGCCGTGGAACTGGTACATCGGCCCCATCCACTCGGAGTCGCGCTTGGCCAGGTAATTGTTCACCGTCACCATGTGCACACCCTTCTTGGCCAGCGCGTTGAGGAATACGGGGAGCGTTGCCACGAGGGTCTTTCCCTCGCCCGTCGCCATCTCGGCGATCTTGCCCTGGTGGAGCACCACGCCGCCGAACAGCTGCACGTCGTAGTGGATCATGTCCCATTTCATGTCGTTGCCGCCGGCCATCCAGTGATTCGCGTAAACGGCCTTGTCGCCCTCGATGGTGACGAAATCCTTCGTCGCCGCCAGGTTGCGGTCGAAGTCGTTTGCCGTCACCACGACCGTGTCGTTCTGGGCGAAACGGCGCGCCGTGTCCTTCATGATGGCGAATGCCTCGGGGAGGATCTTGTCGAGCACCTCCTCGATCTTCTCGTCGATGCGCTTGGTCGTTTCGTCGATCTCCTTCGAAATTTTCTCCTTCTCTTCGAGCTGCGTCTCGGGCTTTTCGAGGATGGCCTTCAGCTCGACGATGCGGGCCTCGTCCGCGGCGATGAAGTCGGCGATCTGCTTTTTGAGCGCTTCGCTGTGCGCTCGCAGTTCGTCGTTGGAGAGTTTTTCGATCGAAGGGTAGACGGCCTTGATCTTCTCCAGATAAGGCTCGATCTGCTTGCGGTCCTTGTCGGCTTTCGAGCCGAAGAGGGCTTTGATTATACTTGCAACTATATCCATAATGCGTTTGTTGTTTTCTCGGTTCGGATTCTAAATCTTACAAAGATACTTATTTTTTGCGATTTGTCAATCTTCGGGGAGGCTTTTTGCGATCCGCCGCCCGACGGGACATTCCGCGCAGCGGCGCGCGGCGCAGTATTCGGTGGCCAGTTGCAGCAGGGCCTGCGATTCGAAGGCGTTGTGCGGCCGCACGCCGGCGGACTGCCATGCGCGCATGTAGCGGTTGTCTTCGGCCGGCAGGCGTTCGAGGAGTGTCAGGGCGCTGTCGCGCAAACGCTCGCTGGCGGTGTAGCTTCCGTAGGCGAACTGAAGGACGGCGACAAGGTTTATTCCGATGATGTTGGCCTTGAACGCCCCGATGCGCTTGGGGCTTTCGTCGCTCTCGGCGCCGGGGACGTGGTGCGTGCGCCAGTAGGAGGGCGCTTCGATGCAGAAAAGCCGCCGGACATCCTCTTCCGTGCGGCATGCCATGGCGCGTTCCATGACGAACTCGTCCTGTGCGAAGAACTCCGCGGCCTGCGCCAGCCGCAGCACGGGGTGGTTGGCCGGACGAATCTCCGTGAGCGTCCACTCCGAGGCGTCCATCGCCTCGATCCCGTATTTGGCCGCGAGGTACTCGAAACTGCGCCGCAGATCGAGCGTGTAGGCGTCGCTGCGGTAGAGTTCCAGAAGCCCCGAGGCGCCGAAAAGCATCGCTTCGACGGCATGCGGAGCCAGCCGTTCGCGCAGCACGGTTTTGTAGGGGACCTTCCGGGCCAGCCGCAGGAAGGCTTCCTGATTCTGACGGTCGCCCAGCGTGCGGAAATAGAGCAGGTAGAAAGTCTGGTTCCAGTTTCCGTCGGCTTCGCCGTGCAGGGCCTCGACCGTGCGCATTTTCCGTTGCAGGCGGTCGAAGATCAGCGCCGTGCCGATTTCGGTGCGTTGCAGTCCGTCGAGTGCGGCCAGATAGCCGCCGCAGGCGTAAGTCCCGGCTCCGGCCCGCAGCCGCTCGATCGTCCGTGCCTCCGCCTCCGTCATATCAGAACAGGTTGAGTTCCAGCAGGGCCTCTTCGGACATCATGCTCTTGTCCCACACGGGGTCGAACGTGAGGATGACGTTCACCGATTTCACGCCCTTGACCTTGCCGACCTGTATGTTCACGTCCTCGACGAGCATGTCGGCCATCGGGCAGTTGGGGGCCGTGAGCGTCATGCGGATCGTCGCCACGCCGTCGGGCGTGTAGTCGATTTCGTAGATCAGCCCCAGGTCGTAGATGTTGACCGGGATTTCCGGGTCGTATATGTTCTTGAGGGTCGCGACGATGTCCTTCTCGACTTGAAGTATCTCTTCAGGTGTCATACCCTAAATTTTAATTTTTGTTTTTCAATCTTTAATCGGCCTTGGCCTGAAACGCCAGCGCGTAGAGCCGCATCTGCTTGACCATCGCCGCCAGCCCGTTGGCCCGCGTGGGCGAGAGGTTGGCCGAAAGCCCGATGGCGTCGATGAAGTAGAGCTGCGTGTCGAGAATCTCCTGCGGCGTGCGCCCGTTCAGTACGCGGATCAATAACGCGATAATGCCCTTGGTTATTATGGCGTCGCTGTCGGCCGCGTAGTACACCCGGCCCTCCTCCAGTTTCGCATCCACCCACACCCGCGACTGGCAGCCCTCGATCAGGTACTGTTCGGTGCGGTGTTCCGGAGCGATCGGGGGGAGCGTCTCGCTCAGGCCGATCAGGTAGTCGTATTTGTCGAGCCAGTCGTCGAATACGGAGAACTCTTCGATGATCTCGTCTTGTATCTTGTCCATGGTATTTTAACTTTCAACTCTCAAGTTTCAATTCTCAACTATTTCTTCCAGCACCCCGCCCTCCGATGCCGCCGGTTCGCGGATGCCCGCCAGGCGCGCCAGCGTCGGGGCCACCGACGTCATGTCCACGCGGCGGTTGACCCGCTGCATGCCTGCGCCCTTGCCGTAGAAGACCAGCGGCACTTCGGTGTCGTAGCCGTACATCGACCCCGACATCGACCAGCAGCGCTCCTGCTCCTCGATCCAGCCGGGCATCAGGTTCAGGATCACGTCGCCCGAACGGCGGGGATAGAAACTGTTCTGCATCCGGCGCGCATAGCCGCTGCCGAAATAGCTCGTGCGCATGGCCGTGGCGGCCAGCGCGTGGGAGATGCCGCTGAACTGCATGGCGAAGATGGCTACCTCGTTCTGCACCTCGGCGAGATTCAATCCCCGTTCGTAGATCAGGTTGTGGTTGAGCCACAAGCACTTGTCGCTGTAATCCACCACCCAGTCGCCCACGCCGTAGCGGACGTTCAGGAATCCGTTGACGATCACTTCGAACTGCCGCGGGTTGAAGCGGTCGGCCTCCGCCGCCCCGGCGTCGAACGCAGGGCTGGTTCCGTGGTCGGAGGTGAGCACTACCGTCACGCTGCCGTCCTTGACCTGTGCGAATACGAAGGTCAGGAAGTCGGCCAGGTCGCGGTCCAGGCGGTAGTACATGTCCTCGACCTCGACCGATTCGGGTCCGTAGGCCTCGCTGATGCGGCGCGGCGAGTCGAGGCAGACGTTCAGCAGGTCGGGAATCTTGTCGTCCCCGAGGCGGTATTGCGCGATGGCCTGCTTGGCCAGTCCCAGTACGGCCGTGTTGCCCGCCGGGGTGTAGAGCATGCGTTCGAAATCGCTCCGCAGGCGGAGGCGTCCCGCGCCGTTCTGATCCTGTTCCTTCCTGCTCTTTCCGGCCAGCGCGATGTCGTAGTTGCGGGTGTTGAGGTAGCGGCCGCGTTCGTGGAGCGTACGCCATTCATTGGCGATGTACGAAAGGTTGTAGCGTTCGCGGTTGCTGCGGGCGATCCATTCGGGCACTTCGGCGGCATAGTAGGGCGAGGTCACCCAGTCGCAGCGCGCCGAGTCGAGCCAGAACACCTCCCCGCCGTGCCCGGCCATCACCACGGCCGAAACGGCCTCCGGGGCGATCGTGACGGCGCGGCTGCCCGGGGCGTGCTGCAACAGCGTCTCCGCGAGCGTCGGGGCGATCAGGTGGTAGGCGCCGGGGCCTTTGCGGCCTGCGGTCAGCTCGACGGTCCGGTTGGTGGTGTAGTCCACCCAGCGCGAGCCGATCACGCCGTGGGTCGAGGGCATGGCTCCCGTGGTGAGCGTGGCCAGCGAGACGGGCGTGGTGGTCTGCAAATAGTCGTAGCGGCTGTCGGCATAGACCGTGCCGCTCTCCGTAAGGCGGCGGAAGCCGCCTTCGCCGAAGTTTGCGGCGTAGCGGTCGAGGTCCTCGCCGCGCATCGAGCCGACGACGATCTGCACGATCAGCCGGGGCTGTGCCGCGACGCTTTGGAGCGCCGCGAGAGCGGCTATGGCGTATAGGAAGAATTTTTTTGTCATCTGTGTCGTGAGTTGGCCGCAAATTTACGAATTTATTTCGAGACATCGGCGGAAATGGGCCGTTTCCGATTGAAAATCCATCTCCGGAAGTGCGGCGATCCGTTCCAGACAGCGGCGGCAGAAGGCGCGGTGCGCTTCGCCCTGCGGGTTGCGGGGGCGGTGGGCCGCCGCCGCGACGATGGCTTCGGCCTCCGGAAGCAGGCGCAGGGCCTCGTCCGTCAGGACTGCCGGGGCGAATTTCTCCCAGACGTAGTCCACGGCCTGCGGCGCGGGGTGCACCAGGTCGTCGGCGTAGAAGCGGTAGTCGCGCAGGTCGTCGGTAAGTATTTCGTACGTAGGGAAATACGCCGTGCACTTAAACCTTTCGGTCAGCTGCTCGGCGGCCAGCCGCAGCGTCGCCTTGCTCACGGCGTTGCCCGCCAGGGAGTCGCCGATGTGCCGTACCGGGCTGACCGTCAGGATGATCTGCTTTCCGGCGAGCGGCCCTTCGATCAGTTCCGCGAATGTCTCCGCGATCTCCTCCACCGAAAGCCGCCTTCTGGCAAATTCCGCGGCGGGCCGGCGGTGGCAGTTGGCGACCGCCTCGCCCGCATGCTCGTAGACCCATGCCGTGCCGAAGGTGAGGACGACGCGGTCGGCCGTGCGGAGCGCGTCGGCCCCGGCCTGCCGTGCGGCGTTCATCCGCCCGAGGGCCTCCTCGGCCGTCGGGGCCGAGAAGTCGCCGTGGAACCCGAAATGGTACCACACTTCGCCGTCGAAGCCCAGCTCCCCGCGCGTCACGGGCGCCGGGTCGGCGTAACTGCGGATCGCCGCGGCGATCGAGAGCGGGTTGAACAGAATGCCCGAGGGGTTTTCCGTGACGCGGAATTTGGCGCCGGCGAGTTTTCGGGCGATGTGCGCGGCGAAGCACGACCCGAGCGCGAGTACCCGGTTTTCGTAGCCGATCTGCACCCCGAGGGGCGCTGTTTCGATTTCGGTGCGGAATTTCATGGCGTACAAATGTACAAAATTTCTTACCTTTGTTCCATGATTCTGAAAGCGAATTGCAAAATAAATCTGGGTCTCGACATCCTGCGCCGCCGTGCGGACGGGTTTCACGATCTGGAAACCGTCATGTTTCCCGTCGCGGGTCTTTACGACGAGGTGGAGGTGGTGCGCACCGCTGCGCCCGGCGCGGCGTTCCGCACCGACGGGCTGGCCGTGGACTGCCCTCCCGAGGAGAATATCTGTCTGCGGGCCTTCCGGCTGATGCAGCGGCATTACGGCGTGGACGGGGTGGCGATCCGTCTCGACAAGCGCGTGCCGTTCGGCGCGGGGCTGGGCGGGGGATCGGCCGACGGTACGGCGGTGTTGTTGGCTGTCAACGAGTTGTTTGCGCTGGGGCTGTCCGAAGCGGAACTGATCGCGCGGGCCGCAGAGCTGGGCAGCGACACGGCGTTTTTCGTGCGCAACACGCCGCAGCTATGTAAAGGAAGAGGTGAGGTGATGGAGCCTTTCGCGCTGAACCTGAAAGGGATGACACTCGTCATTGTCAAACCCGGAGAGGGGGTTTCGACCCGCGAGGCCTATGCCGGGGTGCGGCCGCGGATTCCGGAGGTGCCGCTCGCGGAGCGTCTCGGGCGGCCCGTCGCCGAGTGGCAGGGGCTGGTGACCAACGATTTCGAAGAGCATATCTTTGCCGCGCATCCGGCCATCCGTGACGCCAAAGAGCGTCTGCTGGCCGAAGGGGCCGTTTACGCCTCGATGTCGGGCAGCGGCTCGGCGGTTTTCGGGCTGTTCGAGGGGCATGAAAAAGGCGAAAGGCTGAGCAGCCTTTCGCCTTTCGTATTCGGATTGTAAACCGTCGTTCCGGAGTTTCCGGCGGCGGTTCCTCTCATTTCGCTGGGAGCGAATCCGCGGGCTGCCGTGCCGTTTCCGTCCCGTCCGCTTCGTCCTCCTCGTTGAAGACGTCGACGATGCCGTCGATAATGTCCTGAAAGGCGGTCGTTTCCGCGGCGTCCGGCTGTCCGGCGCGGGCGCCCCGGTCGAAGGAGAACTCCTTTTTGAACTGCTCGGGTGCGATGATGTAGTAACAGCCGACGGCGCACGATGCGATCGTCAGCGTGATCAGGAACATGTAAACGTATTGGAGCAGGTCGGTCAGCAGTGTGCGCAGCAGGGCCGACCGCTTCTTTTTCAGCCCGAAGATATTCCGGAAAACGAACGCCGTGTAAAGGAACAGCGGCAGCGTCATCATGTAGAAACTGCTGTACCACGGAAGGAGCAGTTCGGCCGGCAGGGCCGCGATCATCAGCGTGATTTCGAAGATCGCGAGGAAAATCCCGACGTAGAGGTATTCGACGTAGCGCAGGTCGGCTTTCCGGCGGAAGACCGTCTTCATGGCCAGCGCGAAAAACGGCAGCATCAGCAGCAGGTAGCCCGCGGGGTGGAGCGTGGCGTAGTCGATGTAGGTGCTCACGAGCCACCGGAACATCGGCTGGCCGTCGGAGGCCAGCGGCGTGTATTCTTTGCCCACGAGCAGGAAAACCACGGCGTAGAAGGTCGACAGCAGCAACAGGATGGCGACCGGGTTGAAGTACTTGCGGCGGCGGCCGGCGATGAACTCCGGGATCACCCGGTGGGGCCGGAACAGGATCGAAAGCCAGGTCGTCGCGGCTCCCTTGCGCATGTCGATGCCCCGCAGCCCGTAGGCTTCGTCGCCGATGAAGGTCGAGGTGACGCTCTCCGCGAGCGATGCCCATCCCAGGCGGCGTGTCGAGGTGCGTTGTCCGCAGACCGGACAATAGTTGCTGTCGACCGTATGGCCGCAGTTGCGGCAGAGCTGGTGTTTGGGCATTCGGCGGAGGTTCTTTGTGCGAGCGGCTCTATTTGCAGCCCGCCACGGGCATCTTGGCGATGCGCGCGATATGGCGTCCGCCCTCGAACTCGGCGGCAAAATAGGCGTCGAGCATCTTGACGGCTTCGTCGTTGGTGATGAAGCGCGCCGGGAAGACGATGATGTTCGCGTCGTTGTGGCGGCGGATCAGCGAGGCGATCTCCGGTTCCCAGCTCAGACCGGCGCGGATGCCCTGGTGCTTGTTGAGCGTCATGGTCATCCCTTCGCCCGAGCCGCAGAGTGCGACGCCGCGTTCCAGTTCGCCGTTTTCGATCGCCTCGGCCAGCGGATGGGCGAAGTCGGCGTAGTCGACGCTTTCGGGCGAGTGTGCGCCGAAGTCGAGCACCTCGTAGCCCATGGCGCTGAGGTAGCCCACCAGGAATTCTTTCATTTCGTAGCCGGCGTGGTCGCTGGCGATACCTATTTTTTTCATCGTATTTCGGTTTTATAGTGTTCCGTACAACAAAGGTAGTGAAAATTGCGGTTTGGCAGTGCGGTGCGGCTCCGAATTTGTGTTATTTTTGCACCGTGAAAATTTTTCTCGCCATACTGGGCTGCGCGGCGCTTGCGCTGGGTGTCGTCGGTATCTTCGTGCCGCTCCTGCCCACGACGCCGTTCCTGCTGCTGGCCGCAGCCCTCTGGGTCCGCTCCTCGCCGCGGCTCTACGAGTGGCTGCTGGCACACCGCTGTTTCGGCGAGTATATACGCAACTTCCGCGAAAACCGCGCCATACCCATGCGCGCCAAGGTCGTTTCCATCGCCCTGATGTGGGGCACGATGCTTTACTGCATCTTCGGGCCGCTCGCCGGATGGCGGTGGGCGCAGGCCGGCCTGCTGGCCGTGGCCGTCGGGGTCACGTGGCACATCCTTTCGTTCGCAACCCTGCGGAAGTGATTCGCAAGGTTATTCCGGTATATCTTCGGAGGCCTTTTCCTCGCTGGAAATCAGCTCCGTCTGGTAGTATTTTACCTCGTAGTCGCTCTTTGTATCGTCGTATTCGGCGACGGGCCGTATCCGGATGCGGGCTTCGAAGCCGGGCTTAAAGCCGAAGCCTTCGATCTCCCACGGGAACGGCTCCCAACGCGGATCGGGATAGCGCATGTCCTTGAACCAATAACCGCTCGTCGCCGGACTGTCGGCGCGCCGGGAGGCGATGGTGACGTCGAACTCTGGGCTGAATTGCAGCGGGTCGACGGCCGACTGCATCTGCGTGCGCGAGATCAGCTGTTCCATCGTGTAGCGGCGTCCGGGGCCGTCGGCCGGAGGATCGGCGATCGGGTCGATGCGGACGCGGATCGTCGATTCGTATCCTTTTTCGAAGGTGAAGCCCACGACGCTGCCCGAGAATATTTCCCAAGCGGCGGCGGAACCTTTTTTTACGATATAGGCCGGAGTGTGGCCGAAGTCCATCGCGATACCTGCGACGCCCTTTTCGGAGGCCACGGTCCAGATTTCGGTGTGCGATTCGTCTTCGTCGCCCAATTCACAGCCGCCGAAGAGAAGCGGCAGAAGCAGTAAGGTAAGGAGTTTTTTCATAGGAGCCGGAGGTTTCTCTTTAAACGGCGGCAATGGCCTGATACTGCACCGACTATACGAAAAAAACGGACCGGAGTCCGTTTTTTTCGTTCAGGCCAGGTAACGTTCTGCGCAGCGGGGTTGCCGAAGCGGAACTATACGGGGATTCGGTATACGTACAGGCAGTCCTCGTTCAGCGGATCGTGTCCGTAGATAACTCCGTTTTTTTCGTCGACAACAATGTCGGTCAGGTAGCGGTCGGACGACAGGATGCAGCGTGTTTCGCCGTTTTCGATATCAATAATTTCGATGCAGGACACTTTTTTCCCGAGATCGCCGGTCGGAACTCCTTGCCAAAGCGCATAGACGCATCGTTGGCCGCAGACGACGTCCGAATAGTAGAAATACATTTCATTGTCGCGTTCTTGGGCGTATAGCTCTTCTTGGGTGGCACCGCTTCCCAGTACGTGCGTCAGACGAAATCCTTCAGGTGAGAGGTCGTATAATTCAATGCGGTTTATGTAACGGTATGCCACCACCATCCGGTCCGCACCGAGTGCGGCCTTGCATTCGAAGGGGGCGGAGTAGCCGCCTTCGGTTGGTTGCAGTTGAAAATCGACGACATCGATAATCTGCTCGTTCTGTATATCGAGCAGTTCCACGGCGATTTGACGTGGCAAAAAACTTGTCCCGACGAATAGTGTGTCGTTATACTGCACGAGACGGGTATAAGGTTTGGGTAGACTGCGCTGCCTTTTTATCCAGATCGGGAAGTGAAAGGTCGACAGATAGGCCAAACTGTCCGCACGCAGTTCGAATAGTTCTATTTGGTTCAGACTGTTCGAATAGATGGCTACACGGTTCTTGTCGCGCATCTCGCCGAGCGAAGGGATCGGAACCTCATGCGGTCCGCGTCCTATATTTCCCCATTGTACCCGCACCCTTCGTTCCGGGAGGGAGTATACGGTTAGAAAAGGTGCTGCCCGGCTGTTGAGCACATAAAGATCTCCCTGCGAGAGAAACCAACGTTCGGAATAGAACAGGAACGGCAGGGTGATCGAATCGGCCTTGCAGACGACGGGCGGAAGATCTGCCTTCTCGCGGAAAACGATTCCGGTTCCACTTTTTTTAGTACAACCTGTCAACGTCGACAGCAGGAGCAGCCACGCAATGATTCCCGGTTTGGAAAACCTGCTTACCATCGTTTGCGGTCTTCTCTGCCTCTGCCGGTTTTTTCGGCATAGCAACAATCGTATATACGCTCATTTCCGTTCAGTATCCTTCGATGGCCATTGAAATTATCACAGGGACTTTCTTCGCGGGATAGCGCTTCGACGTTGGCCTCGATTAAATCAGATAAGGAGTTGCTGTGTTGAGATTGGTAAAGAATGAATCCGCTTGTCAGGAATAAAGCGGAGATAGCTGACCCGATAAAGAGTTTTTTCATAGGAGAGAGGTGTTTAGGTCGGTTATTCGAGTACTAATATATATAGAACAATAATCTGTATTGTGCGATTTTTTATTTATGATTTTAAATAATATTGCTGTTGCGCGAATATTGATATGGCTCGTTCTGGATAAAAAAACGGGCTTTTAGCCCGTTTTTATGGATGGTTTTTGCCTTGGCTTTCAGCCCCGGGAATTTCGGTTCAGGCCAGGTAACGTTCCGCGACGCTGATCAGAAAACCTACCAGGAGGGCGTTCAGAAGCGTCGGCACGGGGCGGCTCTCCTTGCCCGAACCGACGGTGGCCGCAGGAATGGCGGTCATCAGCGCGACGCCCATGCCGTCGGCCCACCAGGGGAGGTAGGGCAGGTCGCTGTAAAAGGTGATGACTGCGGCGAACAGGTAGGTGCAGAATGCCGCACTGCAACTTCGGAACGACGCTTTCTGGGCGATCATCGGAATCGCTACCAGCGCCCCGGCAGCGGCGCCCACGGCAAGTGAAAGGGTAAAGCGGTCCATCGCTATTTCGCCGCGCGCTTGCGGTCGTTCTCGTCGAGCAGGATTTTGCGCAGGCGCATCGAGTGCGGCGTAACCTCGACATACTCGTCGCCCTGGATGTATTCGAGCGCCTCTTCGAGCGTGAAGACCTTCGGGGGTGCGATCGACGTCTTGTCGTCCGACCCCGAAGCGCGCATGTTCGTGAGCTGCTTGGCCTTGGTGACGTTGACCGTGATGTCGTTCTGGCGCGTGTGCTCGCCGATGACCTGCCCGGCGTAGACCTGCTCCATCGGGCTGATGAAGAAGCGGCCGCGGTCCTGCAGCTTGTCGATCGAGTAGGCATAGGCCGTGCCGGTCTCGCCCGAGATGATCGAGCCGTTGGTGCGCATCTCGATCTCGCCGACCCACGGTTCGAAGCCCTTGAGGCGGTGGGTCATGATCGCTTCGCCGGCCGTGGCCGTCAGCATGTTAGACCGCAGGCCGATGATGCCGCGCGAGGGGATGTCGAATTCCAGGCGCGTGCGCTCGCCGTCGGAGGACATGTTCGTCAGCGTGCCCTTGCGGCGCGTCGTGAGGTCGATCACCGTGCCCGAATACTCCTCGGGGCAGTCGACGGTCATCTCCTCGATCGGCTCGCACTTCTTGCCGCCGATCTCCTTGACGATGACGTGGGGCTGGCCCACCTGCAGCTCGTAGCCCTCGCGGCGCATGGTCTCGATCAGCACCGAGAGGTGCAGCACGCCGCGCCCGAAGACGTTGAACGAGTCGGCCGAAGGACCGGGCGTCACGCGCAGGGCGAGGTTCTTCTCCAGCTCGCGGTCGAGACGCTCCTTGATGTGGCGCGAGGTGACGTATTTGCCGTCCTTGCCGAAGAAGGGCGAGTTGTTGATCGTGAAGAGCATCGACATCGTAGGCTCGTCGATGGCGATGGGGGGCAGCGGTTCGGGATTCTCGTAGTCGCAGACCGTGTCGCCGATTTCGAAACCGTCGATGCCCATGATGGCGCAGATCTCCCCGCAGGGAACCTCCTCGACCTTCTTCTTGCCGAGGCCCTCGAAGATCATCAGCTCCTTGATCCGGGTTTTCTGCATCGTCACCCCGTCGCGCTTGGCGAGCGTAACCATCTGGCCCGCCTTGAGCGAACCGCGCGTGACCTTGCCCACGGCGATACGGCCCGTGTAGGCCGAATATTCGAGCGACGTGATGAGCATCTGGGGCGTACCCTCGACGATCTTCGGCTCGGGAATCTCGTCGATGATGGCGTCGAGCAGCGGAACGATCGAGTCGGTCGGTTCGTTCCACTTGTGCGACATCCAGCCCTGCTTGGCCGAGCCGTAGATGGTCTTGTAGTCGAGCTGCTCCTCGGTGGCGTCCAGGGAAAACATCAGGTCGAAAACCTGCTCGTTGACCACCTCGGGCCGGCAGTTGGGCTTGTCGACCTTGTTGATTACGACGATGGGCTTCTTGCCCAGCGCCAAGGCTTTCTGAAGCACGAAACGCGTCTGCGGCATCGTGCCCTCGAAGGCGTCGACCAGCAGCAGCACGCCGTCGCACATGTTCAGCACACGCTCGACCTCGCCGCCGAAGTCGGCGTGGCCCGGGGTGTCGATGATGTTGATTTTGTAGTCCTTGTAGATGACCGAAACGTTTTTCGAGAGGATCGTGATGCCGCGTTCGCGTTCCAGGTCGTTGTTGTCCAGTATGAGTTCGCCGGCCGGCTTGGCGTTGTCGCGGAGGATGTGTCCCGCCAGGATCATTTTGTCGACGAGTGTCGTCTTGCCGTGGTCGACGTGGGCAATAATCGCAATATTGCGCAGTTTTCGCATAAAAGTATATTTTGTGGTGCAAAGGTAACAAATTCTCGGGAAATTATACTAAATTTGCTCGTTTCTTAAAAAGTTAAATAATGAAACCTGCCTTCAACGTTCGCCAGCAGAGCGAAATTTTCATAGGTCCGGTGGCCGACATTCTCCCCGGGGCGCTCCCCGAGGGGCGCGTGGTGGTGGTCTCCGACTCCACGATCGACCGGCTGTACCATTCGGTGCTGGCGCAGTACGACACCGTGCTGATCGGCCTGGGCGAGAGCATCAAGACGATGCAGACCGTCGAGATGATCTACCGCCGTTTCATCGAGCTGGGCGTGGACCGCTCGACTTTCGTGCTGGCGGTCGGAGGCGGTATCGTTACCGATGTGGCGGGATTCGCCGCATCGACCTACATGCGCGGTGTGAAATTCGGATTCGTCTCGACGACGCTGCTGGGGCAGGTGGACGCTTCGGTGGGCGGCAAGAACGGCGTGAATGTCGACGGCTACAAGAACATGGCCGGAACCTTCACCCAGCCGCAGTTCGTCATCTGCGACCCCGCGCTGCTGCGCACGCTTCCCGAGCGGGAGTTCCGGGCCGGGCTGGCCGAGGTGGTCAAGGCGGCGATCATCGCCGATGCCGACCTGTTCGGACGCATCGAGCGGGCGACATTCGGGGCGCTGCGAACGGACACCGACCTGCTGTCGGATGCCGTTTCGGCGGCGATCCGCGTCAAGGCCGACATCGTCGAGCGCGACGAACGCGAGTCGGGCGACCGCCGCAAACTGAACCTCGGGCACACGCTGGCGCATGCCATCGAGAAATGTTCGAACCGCATGAACCACGGCGAAGCCGTGGCGGTGGGAACGGCGCTGATCGCCGGGGCGGCCGTGAAGCTGGGTGTGCTGGCCCAGGCCGACTGCGACCGGATCGTGCATGTGCTGACGGCGCTGGGCTTCGACCTGACGCCGCCCGTGGAGGTGAAGCGTCTGCTGAAAGAGGTCGGCAAGGACAAGAAAAACGAAGACGGCATGCTGCGGATCGTTCTGCCGGTGGGCATCGGCGACTGCGAGGTGCGGCCGATGAAGATGGAGACCTTCGCGGCGTTGTTTTAGAGACGGCTCCGGCGCTTCCGGCAAAAAGGGCCGAAGCGGCGGTCAATACGATAAAAATCCGGTCGAACCGACCGGATTTTTTTATTCCTGATAGCGTTTCCGGAGGCTCTCCGCGTAGGCCTCCCAGTCCGTGATGGGCTTTTTGGCGACGCCCGATTCGACGGCGGCCCTCGCAACGGCGGGGGCGACGGTGCACAGCAGGCGCGGATCGAGCGGTTTGGGAATCAGGTAGGTGCGCCCGAATTCGAGCTTCTCGACCCCGTAGGCGCGCAGGACCATGGCCGGAACCGGTTGGCGCGTCAGTTCGGCCAGCGCGTGCGCCGCGGCGAGTTTCATCTCCTCGTTGATCTTCGTGGCCCGCACGTCGAGCGCACCCCGGAAGATATAGGGGAAGCCCAGTACGTTGTTGACCTGGTTGGGGTAGTCCGAGCGGCCCGTGGCGAAGATGATGTCGGGACGCGAGACGATCGCCGTGTCGTAGGCGATTTCGGGATCGGGGTTGGCGAGGGCCATGACGATCGGATTGCCGGACATCGTGCGCAGCATCTCGGGCGTCAGCGTGTCGGCCTTCGAGACGCCCAGGAACACGTCGGCGCCGTGCAGCGCCTCGGCCAGCGTCGTGATGCGCCGCGTGGTGGCGAATTCGCGCTTCATCGGGTTGATGTCCTCGCGGTAGACCGTGACGGCTCCATGGCTGTCGCAAAGCACCACGTTTTCGCGGCGGATGCCGAGTTCCACGAACAGGCGCGCGCAGGCGATGGCGGCGGCTCCCGCGCCGTTGACCACGACGCGCATTTTGTCCAGCTCCTTGCCGGCGATTTTCGCGCCGTTCAGAAGTGCCGCCGAGGAGATGATCGCCGTGCCGTGCTGGTCGTCGTGCATCAGGGGGATGTCCAGTTCCTCGCGCAGGCGGCTCTCGATCTCGAAGCACTCCGGAGCCTTGATGTCTTCGAGATTGATGCCCCCGAAGGTGGGGGCAATGGCTTTCACCGTGCGGATGAACTCCTCGGGATCGGTCGTGTCGACCTCGATATCGAAGGCGTCGATGCCCGCATAGGTCTTGAAAAGCATGCTCTTGCCCTCCATGACGGGCTTGGCCGCCAGCGGACCGATGTTACCCAGTCCGAGCACGGCCGTGCCGTTCGAGATCACGGCTACGAGGTTGCCCTTGCCCGTGTACTTGTAAACGTCGTCCGGCTCTTCGGCGATGGCCAGCGACGGGGCTGCCACGCCGGGTGAGTAGGCCAGCGACAGATCGTATTGCGTGTGATAGGGTTTGGTCGGTACGATCCCGATTTTTCCGGGACGACCTTCGCTGTGGTAGCGCAGCGCCGCGTCGTCGAGTTGCGTTTTTGTGTTCATCTCTCTCATTTTCCGTTAGTAACCTATTAACCTGTAACGGCAAATATAACACAAAAATTGCTCCGATCTTAACAAATTTTAGAATTTTCGGAAATTTTTTTAGAAATAAAGCCGCAGGCCGCAGTCAGCGCTCGACCGGGTGCGGGTTTGATGCCCGGGAGTCGGTAGGAGCCGGCGTAGAACGTGTAACTGACGCCGACGCGGTAGGAGTGCGGGATTCGCGGCCGATGTCGAGATGCACGCCGAAGTCGCCGATGGAGAGTTTGTCGTAATTGTCCGTATAATGCAGGCAGCCGAATCCGGTCACGAGCGGCACGATCAGCCGTTCGTTCACCGTCAGGCTGCCGCCTGCCTCCGGACCGATGCAATCGCCGCGGACCCGGCAGTCTTTGCCTTCGCTTTTGAACGAGGCGAACGATTTCACACAGTGTGCGCCGGCGATGAACTGCGTGGCGGGCGGGGTATTCCAGGCGCGCTGGCAGTCTCCCTGCGTTCAGAAGAGCGAGGCCTCCCCGTCGCGCGGACGGGTGAATCCGAGGTGTTCGTAGGCCAGCGGCGTCGCTTCGCGGCCGCGGGGCGTGCGTTTGAGAAAACCCTCCTTGATCAGGAACGGCTCGTAGACCTCTTCGATCGTCCCGGCTTCTTCGCCCACGGCCGTGGCCACGGTGTTCAGACCCACGGGACCGCCGTTGAATTTCTCGATGATCGTTCCGAGGATCTTGTTGTCCATCTGGTCCAGGCCGCGCGAGTCGATGTTCAGCGCCTTGAGGGCGATGCGGGTGATTTCGAGGTCGATGTGCCCTTCGCCCTTGACCATCGCGAAGTCGCGCACGCGGCGCAGCAGGGCGTTGGCGATGCGCGGCGTGCCGCGCGAGCGCAGGGCCACTTCGTGGGCCGCGTCGTCGTCGATCGAGACGTCGAGGATGCGCGCCGAACGCCGTACGATGCCAGCGAGCACCGGAGCGTCGTAGTATTCGAGGTGGCACTGGATGCCGAAGCGTGCCCTGAGGGGCGAGGTCAGCAGGCCGCTGCGCGTTGTGGCGCCGATGAGCGTGAAGGGCGCCAGCTCGATCTGGATCGAACGGGCCGAGGGGCCTTTGTCCAGCACGATGTCGATTTTATAGTCCTCCATCGCCGAGTAGAGGTACTCCTCGACGATCGGGCTGAGGCGGTGGATCTCGTCGATGAAAAGCACGTCGCCCGGGTTGAGGTTGGTCAGCAGGCCCGCCAGGTCGCCCGGCTTGTCGAGCACGGGACCCGACGTGACGCGCAATTGCGCCCCCATTTCGTTGGCGATGATGTTCGCCAGCGTCGTCTTGCCCAGTCCCGGGGGGCCGTGCAGCAGGACGTGGTCGAGCGAGTCGCCGCGCATGAGCGCCGCCTTGATGAAAATATGGAGGTTATCGACGATCTTGTCCTGCCCGGAGAAGGTTTCCAGCTCCTGCGGACGGATTTTGTTTTCGAATTCGAGATCGCTCTCCGTGTTGCGTACGATTGACATGATGCAAAGATAGCGATTTTCGGCAAATCCGCGCCCTTCGGGCGAAAAAACAATGTGCCGGGAGGCGGGCCGGGGCGGAACGGTTCGTGTGTCGAAGCGGCGATCCGGCGCATGGTCCGGGAGCGGCGGTTCCGCTTCGCCCGGGGGCATGTCGCGGCAGGGCGAAAAAAATCCGGCCCGCAGAGTGGCGGACCGGAACAGCTGCCGTGAGGGAGTGGCTACTTCTCCTGCGGCAGGTCGAGTTCGATCTCCTGGGAGCCGTTTTCGTAGGTTTCGATATGCAGGACGACGCCTTTCTTGCCTTCGAGCAACTCGGCGAGCGGCGTGAGGTCGAACGAAACGTAGTAGCCGTCGGTATAGCCCTGCGTGTCGCCGCCGGGGTTGTGGCGCAACTCCAGTTGCAGGTAATCCGCATCGGCCGCTTCGGCCTGTTCGGCACCTTCGTCCCCGTCTTTCACCTCGTTGACGATCACCGTGAACGTGTGTTTCGAATTGTCCGATACGGGATAGAGCGCATAGAAGGTCAGCCACTCTTTCGTGAGGTTGAACGTATTGCTCTGGAAGCCCGTTTTGGCGCTGCCCAGCTCTTCGAGCCGCGCTGCGTCGGTCACGACCTCCGAAGTGCCGGTGTAGATGTTCTCGACGGCGTAAAGGTCGATGTTGTAATCGTAATTGGCAATGCCGTTCTCCAATGTGAACAAGATGATGACCCGCTGTGTTTTGTCGGGATCGGGCTTGTAGCCCGGGACGCGGGACTTGTTGCCGGGGTAGAGCGTCTCCCCGTTGTCGCGTTGGAAATAGTAGTCTCCGCCGTCGAGCGTGCGGACGGTGGTGATGAGTGTACGGAGTGGTTTGCTGTCGTCGTCATTGCATGAAACAAAGGCCATGACGAGTGTCGCTGCGATAAGGAATAAACCGAATTTTTTCATAATATCCATATTTTATGTTACCTTTCGCTCTTAAAACGTCCGGCAGGGCGGAATACTGCATGTGAAATAAATTTTTTTCATGCCATGCAGTCTTTTGCCTTCCGCCGCATTTATAGAGTGTAGTGTGTAATGCAAATGGAGGAACAGATACTGGCCGAAGGGTGCAGGAAGGGGGACGATACGGCCCGCAAGGAGCTGTACGACCGCTATGCAGGCCGTCTGTTATCGATTTGCATGCGTTATGCCGGAGACCGCGCGACGGCCGAGGACCTGCTCCACGACGCTTTCCTGAAGATCTACGGGGCGTTCGACCGCTTCACCTACCGGGGACCCGGTTCGCTGCGCGCCTGGATCGAGCGGGTCACGGTCAACGTGGCGCTGGAGTGGATCCGCAGCCGCAGCAAGCTGGGAAGCGTGACGCTCGACGAGGGAAAGGCCGCGGCGGAGGTGGCGGAGCCGGACGTGTCGGAGATGGCCCGCGTTCCGCGCGACGTGCTGATGCGGTTCATCGGTGAGCTGCCCGAGGGTTACCGGGCGGTATTCAACCTCTACTGCATCGAGGAGTATTCCCACCGCGACATCGCCAGGATGTTGGGAATCAACGAGAAAAGCTCCTCTTCGCAGTTGTTCCGCGCCCGGGCCATGCTGGCCCGCAGGGTCAGGGCTTATTTGGAGACGCATTAGAAATTTGGCAGGGTGCGGCTCCGGGATAATTAATAAAGGTGAATCATCCGGTGCTGCCGGACTCACATAGGATTATGAAACAAGACAAGGATTGGATCGATGCCATGCGGAACGCGCTTCGCGACGCCGAACTCCCGCCTCCGGCGGGGGGATGGGAGCGTCTGCAACGCGAGTTGGGCGGTGCGGTTCCGGGGGCGGTGGCTCCCGAGGCCAAACCCCGCGAGTCCGTATGGCGGATCTACTGGCCGCGGATTGCCGCCGCAGCCGCTGCCGTGCTGATCTGTGTCGTTGCGGGTGAATTCCTGCTTCGGCCGGACAAGGCGTTGGAGAATGATGGGACTGTTATCGCATCGGTGGCGGAAGACGGGGCAGCCGCGGTTGCCATACCGCAGCCCGCGGAGCCGGAAACCGTGCGGGACGCCCTTGCAAAGGCGGTGGGACTGCCTCGGGAGCAGGCCGCCGGGGACGTATCCTCCGCGGGGCGGCGGACACTTCTCGCTGCGGCCGCAGGGCAGTCTGCGCGGAAGGCGGACCTGGAAAATGTCCGGGCGGACGGTGAGCCTGCAGTCCGGGCCGGAGAGGCGGCGGAAGGTTCCGGGCAGACAGCGGAGGCGGTGGCCGGAGAAACAGCAAAGGCGGCTTCCGGCGAAAGGGCAAGGACGGTCTCCGGAGAGACCGCGGAGGCGGCCTCCGGCGGAAAGGCGCCGCAACAGGCTGCCCGGCAGCCCGCGACGCGGTCGGCGGCAGGTTCGGTCAGCCGTACGGCACTCTCCGGCGAGCCGTTCGTGGCCTACACCAAACCGCATAAGAAGGCGTCGTTCTCGCTTTTCGCCGGCGGCGGCGTGGCAGGCGGAAACGGCGAAGGGCTGGCTCCCCGGCTGCGTTACAATTCGATAGCGAACGACGCTTCGTCGGTGGTCGGCAACGGCAACAACCTGGCGCCCCTGCGCAGCAATGAATACGGCGAGAGTTCGTTCCGCCACCACCAGCCGTTGAGTTTCGGCATCGCCGTACGCAAGGAGTTCGCGCACGGGGTGTCGTTGGAGAGCGGCGTGAACTACACCCTGCTGCGTTCGGACGTAAGGATGCAGTACTCTTCGGACGACGTGAGCCAAAAGCTCCATTTCATAGGGGTTCCCCTCCGGTTCAACTGGCAGTTCCTCGAACGCGGCCGCTTCTCGTTATATATGGGTGCGGGGGGCATGGTCGAGAAATGCGTCTCGGCCAAACTCGGCTCCAAGACCGTCGACGAACCCGGCGTGCAGTGGTCGGCGCTTGCCGCCGTGGGAGCACAGTACCGTGTCGGCGGTATGGTGGGACTCTATTTCGAACCCGAAGGATCGTATTACTTCACAGAAACCGGATTGCGTACGTCGCGTACGGATTCACCCCTGACGCTAACCCTGAGACTGGGCGTGCGCCTCTCTTTTTAAAGTCTGATTTTATAAATCGCACATTTATTGTATAGGAGGAGTTCGCACCGGACGTGCGGATTCCTTTTGTCCTATTATAAATAGGTGTGCCCAAAAGTGGTATTCAAGCGATCAAAAGTGCTATTTTTTGTTGTATGATCGAAATTTGTTACTATTTTTGTTGAATAAATTAAGTGACGCCCGACCTTGCATTCGCCCAGATACGATAAAAAAAAGCACAAGTGCGCTTGTTGCGCACCTGTGCCTGGTAGTCCCGACGGGAATCGAACCCATATCGTAAGAACCGGAATCTTATATTCTATCCATTGAACTACGGGACCGGGTGTGCAAAGATGCAAAAAAAATTTTAATATTCGAAAAAAAATGCGAGAAAAGCAGAATAATTGGCAAAGAATCGAGGCCGTAATCAAGTGGGCGAATATGTCGACCAACTATTTTGCGCGATATATCGGCCTGGCGCGCGGTGAGAACCTCTATCAGATAAAGCGGGGCAACAACGGTATTTCGCTGGATGTTGCCGACCGTATCGTCAGCAAATTCCCCCAGGTGGACAAACTCTGGCTGCTGACCGGCGAAGGACAGATGTTCTCCGAGGAGCGGACACGCGGCGCGCAGATACCTTATTATAATGTGGATGTCGAACAGGGCATCGCGCACCTGGAACACCTCGACGCCGAGAGCAACCTCGTCGTGCCTCCGGTGGGGGTGTGCGACCTGGCGATGTGCTATACGGGGCGTGCGATGGGAAGCATCGTGCCGCCCGGAACGGTCGTACTGCTGAAAGCCGTGGACCGCGATGCAATTATTCCCGGGGGTGAATATGTGATTGTCTGCCGAAAAATTGTAACTTTGCGGATAGTTCGGGCCGCCGACGAGGAGGGCAAAGTCCGCCTGGTGGCCGGAGATCGGGAGAATTACGATGACATCGTTTTGAATGTCAGCGATATAGTCTCGGTCTACAACGTGAAGGGCAAATTGATCATAAACAGTTGAAGAGTATGTTTTCAGGCATCGTGGAACGTACGGCGGAAGTGGTTTCGATCCGTACGGACCGTCAGAACAAGGATTTCACGCTTCGGGCGGATTTCTGCAAGGAGTTGAAAATCGACCAGAGCATAGCACATAACGGCGTATGTTTGACAGTTGTGGACATCACGGAGGACACCTACACCGTGACGGCCATGAAGGAGACGCTCGACAGGAGCAACCTCGGGCTGCTGCGCGAAGGCGATCTGGTCAACCTCGAACGGTCGATGAAACCCGATGCCCTGCTCGACGGGCACATCGTGCAGGGGCACGTCGACCAGACGGCGGTCTGCACGGCGAAGGAGGATGCCGACGGAAGCTGGTACTTCACCTTCGAGTACGAGCCGCAGGGAGCCGGACTCTGTACGGTCGAGAAAGGTTCGGTGACGGTCAACGGCGTGAGCCTCACGGTCTGCGACTCGAAGGAGAGCAGTTTCCGGGTGGCGATCATTCCCTACACCTTCGAGCACACGAATTTCTGCCGCATCGAAGTCGGCTCGGTCGTGAACCTCGAATTCGACATCGTCGGCAAATACATCGCCCGGCTGATGCAAAACTACATGAAGTAAGCCTATGGTGCACATCAAGACAAAGGAGGGGGCGTCGCTGTGGATCGCCCTGCTCGCCGCGGCGATCGTCGCCGTAGGCATGACGCTGCTCGACGTGGCGTGGTGGATCACGCTCTGCACGTCGGCCGGAGTGTTCGTCGTGGTGGCGCTCGCGGCGCTGTTCATTATCCGCAAGTACGTGGCTTACAAACTCAAGCCGATCTATTCGATCGTGCTTTCGCGCGACGTGCACACCAACGAGATCTTCTCGGAACTGAAGGGCAAGCGCGTCGAGAACATCGGCGAGGAACTGACGGCCTGGGCCGACACCAACGACAAGGAGATCGCCCGGCTGAAGGAGGCCGAGTGCTTCCGCAAGCAGTATCTGGGCAACGTGGCCCACGAACTGAAAACCCCGATATTCAATATCCAGGGGTATATTTCGACGCTGCTGGACGGCGGGCTGGAGGACGAGCTGATCAACCGCAAATACCTCGAACGCGCCGAGAAGAGCATCGACCGCCTGATCAACATCGTCAATGACCTCGACACCATTTCGAAGCTCGAAAGCAGCATGAACAAGCTCAATCTGGAGCGATTCGACGTGGTGGCGCTGGCCAGGGAGATCGCCGAGCAGGCCGAGATGGAGGCCGACAGGAAGGAGATCCGGATTTCGGTCAAGGGGGCCGACAACCTGCCTTCGCCCTTCTGGGTGCTGGCCGACAAACACTACATCGGGCAGGTGTTCGTCAACCTGATCATCAACTCGATCCGCTACGGCAAGGAGGGCGGGCAGACCCGCATCCGGTTCCGCGACATGCTGGACAAAATTCTGGTCGAGGTCGAGGACAACGGTTCGGGCATCGCCAAGGAGGATCTGCCGCGCGTGTTCGAGCGCTTCTACCGTACGGACAAGGGGCGGTCGCGGGAGCAGGGCGGCACGGGACTCGGGCTGGCCATCGTCAAACATATCGTCGAGGCGCACGGCGAACGGATCACGGTCCGCAGCGAACTCGGCGTGGGCAGCACGTTCTCCTTCACGCTGAAGAAGGTGAATTTGCAGGAGGTAAAATAAAAGCGTTGTTCGGCCGTTCCTTATCGTAAGAACCGGTTCCTACGATGATGTGCGGAACGCAGGCCGCCTCCCTCCCTGAAGGAGGGTCGGGGCGGGGCAGATTTGAATACGGCACCGAAGGCGGCGACTGCGGCCGGGCGAAAGGGAATCGGGGCCGAATGGAGTAACAACTTGAATAAATGATATTACTGTCACAACCGCTATCCATTGTCTGGAATTTCGATCCGGTGCTGTTCAGCATCGGGTCGCTCGACATCCGTTACTATGGGCTGATGTGGGCGCTGGCCATCCTGATCGGCGCGAAATTCTTCGACAACTTCGTCAGACGCGAAGGACTTCCCGCAAAGGTCTCGGAGTCGATCTTCATTTACGGAACGCTCGCCACGATCCTCGGAGCGCGGCTCGGCCACTGTCTGTTCTACGACACGATGGAATACCTTTCGAAGCCGTGGACCATCATCACGGGATTCCGCGACGGAGGAATGGCCAGCCACGGCGCGGCCATCGGCCTGCTGATCGGGCTGTGGTTCTTCTCGCGCCGCAACAGACTGCCTTACATCTGGTCGCTGGACCGCATCATGATTCCGGTGGGCATCGGCGGCGCGATCGTGCGGCTGGGCAACCTCTTCAACTCGGAGATTTTCGGCCAGGCGACGACCCTGCCGTGGGGCTTCGAGTTCGTCCGTTCGCACAAGTGGGTGGCCGAGTTCGCCCCTGCGGCGGTGCACCCGACGCAGATTTACGAGGCGCTCTGCTATCTGGCGACTTTCGGCATCCTCTGCTGGCTCTATTACAAGAAGGACACCGCGCGCCGCCGTCCGGGCATCCTGTTCGGAATCGGCCTGATCGGCACCTTCCTCACGCGCTTTTTCATCGAGTACATCAAAACCGAGCAGGAGCCTTTCGAACTGGGCTGGGCCCTCGACATGGGCCAGTGGCTCAGCATTCCCTTCATCCTGCTGGGAATCTATATGATCTGGCGGGGCGCCACCCGGCCCGAGACGGTTCCGGCCCCGGCTCCGAAAGCCCCGGCCGCAACGCCTAAAAAGAAGAAAAAATGAACGGTAATCCGATGGAAGAGCAGATCGGCAGGCTTATAGGCAATCTGCTGGCCGGCGGCGGGGAGGTTTTTCTGCCCGGCGTAGGTTCGCTCTACACCGAGCGGCAGGGAGCCAGGCGGCTCAACCGGCGCTCTGTGCTGCCGCCGAGCCGCACGGTGGCCTTCACCTCGCAGCAGCAGGGCGTGTCGCTGGTCGACGAGATCGCCCGCGTCATGCGCGAGGACGGCGGATACGAGAATCCCGAAGCCGAGGCGCAGGCCGTCTACGACCGTTGGATCGCCCGGGTGCACCGGGCCAACCTGCTGACCGTCGAGGGCGTCGGGGAGCTGAAATTCAAGAATTTTATCCTCGACGAGGCGTTCGACCTCCGGCTGAATCCGCAGGGGCACGAACCCGTGCGGATTCGTGTGCAGCGCCGTTTCGACTGGCCGCTGTGGGTCGGCGTCGCGGCAATCGGGATCGCGGTGGTTTACGGCGGGCGGGAGTTCCTGCTGCTCTATCCGGAGGCGTCGGAGACACCGGAAGCGGCGGCCGTGACGGAAATTCCCGTTGCCCCCGACAGCCTCGGGACCGTCGAGGCGCCCGATGCTTCGGTCGGGGTTCCCCCGGCGGTGCAGCCCGTGGCCGGGGAATCCGCCGCGCAGGCGGGGAGCGCAGTTCCGGAGACGTCCGCCGCCGCACCGGAACCGGAGACCGCTGAAACGCATCGGGCCGAAGAACAGGGCGCTCCGATGGCGTTGCTTTCGGGCCGCCACTATGTCGTGCTGGGGGTTTTCAGCACCGAAGAGAACGCCCGGCGCGCCGTGCGGGAGACCGCGGGCAAAGAGTCGGCGTTCCGTTGCCGGATTTACCGTTTCGGGGAGAAATTCATGGTTTCGCCCTTCTCGTCGGACGATGCCGGGGTCTGTGCGCAGTTCATCCGCGCACAGGGCGGGCGTTTCCCCGACATGTGGACCTATACCGCCCGCTGATGGCCCTTGCGGAGTTGATAACCCGGGCGGTCGACTGGTTTTACATCCGGCCCGTCGCCGCGGTCCTGCCCCGGCAGGTGTTCCGTTACGCGGTCTGCGGGGGTGTGACCTACATCCTGTTCGACCCCTTCTGTTACTTCCTCTTTTACAATTTCATCGTAGCCCACCGCTATTTCGACCTGGGATTCGTGGTCGTCTCCCCGCATATCGCGGCGATGATCCTCGTCTTTCCGTTCACCTTCTTCGTGGGCTTCTGGCTCAACCGTTACGTGGCGTTCCGCCGGTCGCCGATCGGCGCCGGGACGCAGCTCCTGCGCTACCTGCTTTCGGTGGCGGGATCGGTCCTGCTGACCTATGCGGGTCTGAAATTCTTCGTGGAGGTCTGCGGCGTGTGGCCTACGCCGGCGAAGATGATGACCACGCTGCTGACGACGGTTTACAGTTTCCTCGCGGCCAAATACTTCACCTTCCGGCACGCCGAAAAGCCGTAGGGCCGCCGGATGCGCAAAACGGAAAGGGACCGGTGACGGTCCCTTTTTCTATTTCTTGCGGTTCTCCTCCCGCAGTTTCTGGAGTTCGTACATCCGGTCGCGGAATTTCGCCGCGGCGAGGAAGTCCAGCGATTTGGCCGCGCGTTCCATGTCCTCGCGGGCCTTGTCGATCAGCGCGTCGATGTTTTCGCTGGCCGTGTAGCTCTTCTGCACGTCGGCGGCCGTGGCGTAGTGGTCTTCGGCGATGGGGTAGGCCGTCATGCCGACCTCCGGCGTGTCGACGCGGCCCGCCAGCAGGGCGCTCTGTCCCGAGCCGCTCTTCTGCGCCTGCCGAGGCAGCATTTCGTGCTCCATGTTGTAGCGCACCTGCTTCTCGCGGCGGCGGTTGCTCTGCTCGATGGCGTAGCGCATCGAATCGGTGCAGGTGTCGGCGTAGAGGATCACGTTGCCCTGCGAGTGGCGCGCGGCGCGCCCGGCGATCTGCGTGAGCGACCGGACGTTGCGCAGGAAACCCTCCTTGTCGGCGTCGAGGATCGCCACGAGCGCCACCTCCGGCAGGTCGAGTCCCTCGCGCAGCAGGTTCACGCCCACCAGCACGTCGAACATGCCGGCGCGCAGGTCCTCGAGAATCTGGATGCGTTCCAGTGTGTCGACGTCCGAGTGGATGTAGCGGTTGCGCACGCCCACGCGGTCGAAGTATTTCGAAAGCTCCTCGGCCATGCGTTTGGTGATGGTCGTCACGAGCACCTTGTCGTCGTTCTTCACGCGTTTGTCGATCTCCCCGATCAGGTCGTCGATCTGGTTCAGCGTCACGCGCACCTCCAGCGGCGGGTCCACGAGGCCCGTGGGGCGGATCAGCTGTTCGACGATCACGCCCTCGCTCTTCATCAGCTCGTAGTCCGCGGGCGTGGCGCTCACGTAGATCGACGTGCCCTGCAACTGTTCGAACTCCGAGAAGGTCACCGGGCGGTTGTCCTTGGCGGCCGGGAGGCGGAAGCCGTACTCCACGAGGTTCTCCTTGCGGGCGCGGTCGCCGCCGAACATGGCGTGGACCTGCGGCAGGGTGACGTGGCTCTCGTCCACGACCATCAGGTAGTCCTTCGGAAAATAGTCGATCAGGCAGAAGGGGCGCGTCCCGGCGGCGCGGCCGTCGAAATAACGCGAATAGTTCTCGATGCCCGGGCAGTAGCCCAACTCCTTGATCATTTCAAGGTCGTACTCCACGCGCTGCTTGATGCGCTGCGCCTCCATCGGACGCCCGGCGCGTTCGAAAAACTCGATCTGCTTGCCCAGATCGAGGTAGATCTGCTGCACGGCGGCGTTGATGCGCTCTTTGGTCGTCACGAACAGGTTCGTGGCGTAGAGCGTGATGCTGTCGAGCGAGGCGATGCGCTGTCCCGTTACGGGGTCGATCGACTGGATGGCCTCGACCTCGTTGTCGAAGAACATCACGCGGAAGCACTGGTTGCCGAACTCGCCGAAGGGCGCCATGATGTCCACCGTGTCGCCGTTGACGCGGAACGTCGCAGGCTCCAGTTCGCGTTCGGTGCGGGTGTAGAGCGCCTCGACGAGCTTGTAGAGGAAATGCTTGTAGCTGACGACCTGGCCGACCTTGATGTTGATGGCCGTGGCGTGGAAGTCCGCCGGGTTGCCCGCGCCGTAGAGGCACGAGACGCTCGACACGACGACGACGTCGCGGCGCCCCGAGAGCAGCGTGGCGACCGTGCCGAGGCGCATCTTCTCGATCTCGGCGTTGATCTGGAGGTCTTTCTCGATATAGGTGTCCGTCGAAGGCAGGTAGGCCTCCGGCTGGTAGTAGTCGTAATAGGAGACGAAATACTCCACGGCGTTCTCCGGGAAGAAGTTGCGGAACTCCCCGTACAACTGCGCCGCGAGGGTCTTGTTGTGGCTCAGGACCAGCGTCGGACGGTTCAGCCGCGCGATGACGTTGGCCACCGTGAAAGTCTTTCCCGAACCCGTGACGCCCAGCAGCGTGTTGTGTTTGGAACCGTGTTCGATCGAGCTGACGAGCTGCCCGATCGCCTCCGGCTGGTCGCCCATCGGGGCGTAGTCCGATACGAGTTTGAAATCCATGGGGCAAAGTTACATATTTTTATCGGATATAGAACGGAAATCACGGGCTGCGGCGTATGTCCTGCAACATTCTTGATATTTTTCCGTATCTTTGTACGCTATGATCGACCGGGAAACAGTAGACCGCATTTACGCCGCCGCCAATATCGTGGATATTGTCGGCGACTACGTCACGCTCAAACGCAAGGGCGTGAATTATCAGGCGTGCTGTCCGTTCCACAACGAGAAAACCCCGTCGTTCGTCGTGTCGCCCTCGAAGGGCGTCTACAAGTGTTTCGGATGCGGCAAGGGCGGCAACGCCGTGACCTTCCTGATGGAACACGAGAACATCACCTATCCCGAGGCCCTGAAGATGGTGGCCAAGCGCTACGGCATCGAGGTCAAGGAGAAGGAGATGACCGAGGAGGAGGTGCGCCGCAACGACGATCGCGAGTCGATGTTCGCCCTGAACGGCTGGGCCGCGGAGTACTTCGCCAACTACCTCCACCGCGAGACCGAAGGGCAGAGCGTGGGACTCGCCTATTTCCGCCAGAAGCGCGGAATGACCGACGCCACGATCCGGAAATTCGGCCTCGGGTTCTGCCCGGCGAAGGGCGACCGGATGTCGAAGGATGCGCTGGCGGCGGGTTACAAGCAGGAGTTTCTCGTCTCGACGGGACTTTCGCTGCAACGCGAGAGCGACGGGTCGCTCTACGACCGCTTCCGCGACCGGGTGATCTTCCCCGTGCACAACATTTCGGGGCGCATCGTGGCGTTCGGAGGCCGCACGCTGCGCACGGACAAGCAGGTGGCCAAGTACCAGAACTCCCCCGAAAGCGAGATATACAGCAAGAAACGCGAGCTTTACGGTCTCTATTTCGCCAAGAAGGCCATTCAGCAGCAGGACTTCGCCATCATGGTCGAGGGCTATACCGACGTGATTTCAATGCACCAGGCGGGGGTGGAGAACGTCGTGTCGTCGTCCGGCACGTCGCTCACGACGGAGCAGATACGCCTGCTGAACCGCTTTACGAAGAATATCACGGTGATCTACGACGGCGACTCGGCGGGTATTCACGCTTCGCTGCGCGGTATCGACATGATCTTGAAGGAGGGCATGAACGTGCGCGTGGTGCTGCTGCCCGAGCCGGAGGACCCCGATTCGTTCGCGCGCAGCCATACGGCATCCGAGTTGCAGGAGTATATCCGCGCCAACGAACAGGATTTCCTGGAGTTCAAGGCCAAACTGCTGTTGCAGGACGCGCAGGGCGATCCGATCCGGAAAGCGGCGCTGATCGCTGACATGGTGCAGTCGGTGTCGCAGATTCCCGACCCGATCCAGCGCTCGGTCTACATCAAGGAGTGCGCGCGGATCATGGACATCGACGAGCAGATCCTCATTTCGGAGGTGGCGCGCAAGCGCATGACCACGTCGGGCGACCGCGAGACGGACGAGTTCCTGCGCCGGCAGACGACCCTCCGGCAGCGGGAGGTGAAACAGCCCGAGGTGGAGTTCGTCAAACAGGTCGAGGCGGGGAGCAGCTTCGAGACGCTGGAGCGCGAGATCGTGAAGTACCTGCTCAAGTACGGGCACTGCTCGTTCGACTTCAAGGAGGGGCGGACGATGGTGGCGTGCAATGTGGCGGAGGTGATTTTCTCGGAGCTGAGCGACGACAACATCGTCTTTCGCAATCCGGTCTACAACAAGATCATGGCCGCCTACCGCGAGCAGTGGGCGCAGCTGGGGACGGGGGTGGAGGTTCCGGCGCACGTCTTCCTGAACCACATCGACCCCGAGGTGTGCAACATGTCGGTGGACATCCTCACCTCGGACGACAACTACGTGGCCAGCGAGCTGTGGCGGCGCAAGGAGATACACATCGACACCGACGCCGAGATGCTGGCCGTGGGAGTTCCGAAGGCCGTGACGCTCTACAAGTCGAAGGTGATCGAGACGCTGATCAAGGAGTTGCAGGGCCGGCTGGGCGATGAACTTCCGGACGATGAGGAGAAGGAAATCATGCAGCGGCTGGCGGGCTATAACAAGGTGAAAGTAACCATTGCAAAGAAAATACAACGACTGATCCTATGACCCGTATTTGACGGGCCGCATTGAAGGGAGACTTCGGGATAAGGATTTTTAAAGAAAAAGGGGGCGGGTCTCGGGTCGTACACGCATCACTGCGCATACCGTGTGCAAACAGAAAATAAACAGAAAGATGTGTAAAACATATCAAAGATAAAAGAATTAGTTACCTTGACCGATTCCCACCCCCGCAATTAAAATCGCAATTTGTGTGCCGTTTTTGAGTATTATGAGTGAACAGAAAAAGATAAATATCCGGAACAAGCGCGCGACGTTCGACTATGAGATTCTGGAAGAATACGTTGCGGGCATCGTGCTCGTCGGAACGGAGATCAAGTCGATCCGTGCCGGCAAGGCCTCGATGGTCGATACGTTCTGTTATTTCGACAAGGGCGAACTGTGGGTGCGCGGCATCAACATCGCCGAATACGCCTGGGGAACGTGCAACAACCACGTGCCGCGCCGCGACCGCAAGCTGCTGCTCACGGCCCGCGAACTGGACAAGCTCCGGCGCGCCTCGCAGGACAAGGGCCTCACGATCGTGGGCCTGCGGCTGTTCCTGAACGAGCGCGGCCTGGCAAAGGTCGTCGTGGGGCTGGCCCGCGGCCGCAAGTCGTACGACAAGCGCGAGTATCTGAAGGAGAACGACGCCAAGCGCGAGATGGACAAGGCCCTAAAGACTTATAGGCGATGAAAAAAGCCCTGTTTCTGGACGTCGACGGGACGTTGATCAGTTTCAAGACCCACGAAGTGCCCGTCTCGGCGCTCGCTGCGCTGCGTGAGGCCCACGCACGGGGTGTGCGGCTTTTTATCGCCACGGGGCGCGCGGCTGCCGACCTGGACGAGCTGGGCGAAATTCCTTACGACGGCGTGGCGGCGCTCAACGGCGCCGACTGCCTGATGCGCGACGGCCGCGTCGTGGCCCGGCATCCGATTCCGCGGTCCGATTTCGAGCGCGCCATGCAGCTTGCCGACCGTTACGGGTTCTCGCTGGCCTTCGAGCTGAACGAGGGGCTGTTCGTCAACCGTCTGTCGCCCGGCGCCGAGGAGTGGGCGCGGATGGTGGCGCATCCGATGCCGGTCGAAACGAATCTCTACGAGCTGTTCGACAATGCAGAGTGCTGCCAGATGTGCTTCTTCTTCGACCCCGAAACCCAGCGCCGGGTGATGGCCGAGCTGCCGTCGCTCGTGGCGACGCGCTGGTGTCCGGTTTTCGCCGACATCAACGTGAGGGGTGTCGACAAGGCGACAGGCATGGCCGAGTTCGCCGCGCATTTCGGCTTTGCGCACGACGAGACGATGGCTTTCGGCGACGGCGGCAACGACGTGGCAATGCTGCGGGCCGCAGGCGTGGGCGTGGCGATGGGCAACGCGTGCGACGAGGCGCTCGCCGCCGCGGACTACATAACGGCTTCGGTCGACGACGACGGGATTCGCCGTGCGCTGGAGCATTTCGGGGTGATTGATAAACGATAAGGAATATGTCTTTGATTCTATGTATTGAGACCGGAACGGATGTCTGTTCCGTGGGGATCGCCAAGGACGGCGAACTGCTGTCGCTGCGCGAGAGCGACGAGGGGCGCGACCACGCCCGCAAGGTTGGCGTGTTCGTCGACGAACTGCTGCGCGAGACGGACATTGCGCCCGACGATCTCGACGCCGTGGCTGTGGGTAAAGGTCCCGGATCGTATACGGGGCTGCGCATCGGTGTGTCGTTCGCCAAGGGACTTTGCTACGGCCTACGGAAACCGCTGGTGGCCGTCGGGTCGCTGGACGCGCTGGCCGAGGTGGCCCGCGAGGACTACGAGGCGGGGATTCTCGCGGTCGACGGTTGGGACGGAGCTTACCTCTGTCCGATGGTCGATGCCCGGCGCATGGAGGTCTACGCGCAGGTTTTCGATGCCGAAGGGCGTCCGCAGAGCGAGGTCTCGGCCGAGGTGGTCGATGCTGGAAGTTTCCCGGCGTTCCGCGGTCAGGGGCGTCCGTTCGTGATCTTCGGCAGCGGAGCGCGCAAGTGTGCTGACATCCTTCCCGACGCGGTATGCGTGGAGGTGACTCCGTCGGCCCGCGGGCTTGCCCGTCTCGCCCAGCAGGCCCTCGACGAAGGACGCACGGAGGACATCGCCTATTTCGAGCCGTTCTACCTGAAGGATTTCGTCGTTACGACATCCCGCAAGAAACTGTTTTGAGCGGTTGTATGACCGAAGCGGACCTCGTGAAACTCCTGTCGGAACGGTTCTATGGCAATTTCGCCGACGAGACGGCCCGGCGGGTGCGCGATGCCGGGGCCGTGGACCTGTTGTACGGGGTGGCGACCGCGCCGCATCCGGAGTTGCCGAAGCCCGTCCGGCAGAAGGTGCTGTTTCGCAGCGCCTATGTGCTCGAACGGATCTGGTTCGGCGTCCCCGAGGCGTTTATGCCCCATGCGGAGGAGTTTTGCCGGCAGGATTTCGCGGCGTGCGCCAATGCCAGCGCGCGGCGTCATTTCGGCAAGATCATGGCCGACCTGCTGGGACGTTATACACCCGAATCGGGCGACCTGGAGCGGATCGCCGAGGCGGCCGCCGAATGGGCCGTGTCGCCGGAGTCCAAAGTCGCCGTGAAGGTCTGGGCCGTGGAGGTTCTGAAGCGCTGCCGGGAGCGTGTCGGCTGGGTCGCCGAATCGTGGGACGACATCGTGGAGGCGATGGCTCTCGACGCGACGCCGGGCATCGAAAGCCGGATGCGCAAAAGCTGGAAGGCGAGGCCGTAACCGGACCGGAATGAAATGAAAACCCCGCTGGTATCAGCGGGGTTTTTCATTTCGGGCGGGCGGCTATTTCACGCCGCCGATCTGCGCGCGGAGGCGTTTCTTGAAATTGTCGCCGATGATCGTCATTCGGTCCGAGGTCTCGAACAGCGCGGCCTTGTTCCTCTCGTAGGCTGCGAGGTAGTCGGCGATACGGCCCGGGTCTTCGAGGATGAAGTTGGGGCATTGCGACACGTTGAGGTATTCGACGGGCAGCATCAGGTAGGGTTCCGTCTTGCCCTGCTCGGTCTTGAATTCGACGGTCAGGCCGACGCAGCGATTGAAGACGCCGCTTTTGCCGTAGAGGTCGGACTGGTGTGCCGCGGCATGGTCGTCGAAGGTCAGCACGACCTCCAGCGGACGGTCGCAGGCGGCCTCGCCCGTGTAGACGACCGGGGCGAGCGTATAGGCGTCGTAGGTCCACTCGCCGGCCTTGGGGAAGCGGGCGTAGGGAATCTCGCGTCCGTCGACCGTCACCGAGCGGGGCGGGAAGGTGGCGGGGAAGCGCAGTTCATAACTGCGGCTGCCGGGAGCGCCCGCGTAGGAGCCTTCGCGGGGCGCGATGACGGCGCGCAGGGTGTTGCCCGCCTGCGTCTTGGTGACCTTCGTGGTGGCGTAGGCCGTGGCGTACTGCTGGCTGACGCCGTCGTCCTCGTAGTGGACAAGTTCGCCGTCGGCCCCGGGGATGAAGGTCAGCACCAGCGTGTCGCACGGCTGCTGGAGGTTTTTCACCGTCTGCGGGTTCATCGGAAGGATGGCTCCGGCCCGGGCGTACCAGGGGTTTTCCGAGAGGGTGTAGTGCAGTTCTTCGGTGCGGCCGCCCTCGTACATCGCTCCCGTGGCGCAGTCGTACCACCGCCCTTCGGGGAACCAGATGCGGCGTGCGGCGAGCCCCGTGACGCTGTCGACCGGCTCCACGACGGCCGTGGCGAGGATGTCGCCGCCGAACATGAACTGCTCGGGGACGTTGTAGGCCTCGTCCTGCTCGGGATGGTCGTAGTACATCGGGCGGCACATGCCGACGCCCGTGTCGTAGTTCTCGCGGGCCGCGGCATAGATATAGGGTGCGAGCGTGTAGCGCAGGCGGATGGCGTCGCGCATGACGAACAGGTGGTCGGGGAAGAACCAGAGGTAGCGCTCGATGCGCGGGTCCTTGGTCGAGTGGGTCTTGAAGATCGGGGTGAAGACGCCGTATTGCAGCCAGCGGGTGTAAAGCTCGGGGTCGGTCTCGCGGGTCTCCTTCTTGAACATGTGGCCCCCGATGTCGTGGCCCCAGTAGCCGTAGTTGACATTGGACGAGGTGGACGTGAAGTAGGGCAGGAAGGCCAGCGTCTCCCACTTGGCGTAGGTGTCGCCCGAGAAGGCCAGCGGATAGCGGTGCGACCCGAGACCGCCCCAGCGGTGGTAGATGAAGGGCCGCAGCGCGGGGTTTTGCTGCTCGGCGTGGTGGAAGAAGGTGTAGTTGAGCCAGAAGGTGTTCGAAAGTCCAGGGGTGAATTTCGACTCCATCCACTGCTGCCAGTCGAGCCACCAGAAATCGACGCCCTGGCGCTCCATCGGGTTCAGCACGGTCTTGAAATAGGCGTCGGCCCATTTCCGGTCGTCGATATGGAACGGCACGCCCTTGCCTTTCTCCTGCCAGCCGTACTCCGCGGTGAAGGCGTCGTAGACGGCTTCATAGGGCTGGATGCCCGAAGCGGGGTGGAGGTTGAGCGCCACTTTGAGGTCCTGGGTTTCGGTCCACTTCAGGAAATTTGCGGGCGAGGGGAACAGCTCCTTCTGCCAGGTGTAGCCCGTCCAGCCGATGCGCTGTCCGTACTCGTCCTTGGCGGGATTTTTCTTGCGCAGGCCCCAGGTCTCGTGCCAGTCCATGTCGACGATCAGCACGTCGATCGGAATGTCGACCGACTTGAGTTTCTGCACCAGGTCGACGAACTCGTTGTCGGAATACTGCCAGTAGCGGCTCCACCAATAGCCGAAGGTGTACTTCGGGGGCAGCGGCGCACGGCCTGCGACGAGCTGGAAGTCGGCGAGCGCCTGCTTGTAGTCGTGTCCGTAGGCGAAGAGGTACAAATCCTGCCGGTCGCCCGCGGGGCGCGCTTCGACCCACTCCTTCCATTTCGAACCGTCGGGCGTCAGCACGTGGCGCGGGCTGTCGTCGACCACCGACCAGCCCGCGCGCGACAGGAGTCCCTGCTCCATCGGTTCGCGGCCCAGTTTCCGGCCGTCGCATCCGTCGAGCGTGCGGGTCGTGCCCATGAGGTTCTGCGGGTCCTCCGTGCCGGGGGTCCAGACGACCTTGCGGCCGTTGAGCCTGAAGACGGCTTTCAGGTTCGCGGCGGAGAACTTCTCGCCTTTGGTATAGGTCAGCGTCAGGGCCGGGGTGGTGATCGTCAGGCGGGATTTTGTGTCGCGGACCCTGAACTCGGGAACGGGGGTCCGGCGGTTGACGAACGTCAGCGTGGCGCGGTCCTCGAAGCGTCCGTCGGCGCTCCACTCCATGCGGATCAGCTGCGGGGTGAGCACCGTGAAGCGTGCGTTGCCCGCCTCGACCACGGCCCGGGGATCGGCTTGGGGATTCCCGGCTGCGGCCGCGCCCAGCGCCAGCCACAGGGCCGTAAAAAGAATTGTCGCTCTTTTCATCTGTTTATGGGGTTAGTTTGCTGAATAGACACCTCCCGCAGGCAAAACGATGAGCCTGCGGCGCGATTTTTTTGCGGAGGGGCTACACGCCGCTGTCCGGCAGGGCGGCGGGGTCTTCGGACCGGTCGTCCGAATCCGCATCGTCGCCGGCGATTTCGAGCGTGCGCGCGGCATGCTGCCGCTTGGTTTGCAGGCGGGCAGTCTTGCGCAGGCGTTCGCCGACGCGGATGATGTTGTCGTTGCCCGTGCAGAGGCGTTTGTGGGCGTCTTCGTAGGCGTCGCGGGCTTTGTCCAGCGCCGTGCCGACCCCTTCGAGCGAGGCGGTGAAGGCCACCAGCTGTTCGTAGAGTTTCAGCCCGCAGGCGGCGATCTCCCGGGTGTTCTTGTCCTGGTCGTTGTATTTCCAGAGGTCGGCGACGAGTTTCAGCAGGGCGAAAAGGTTCGTCGGCGACGAGATGATCACCTTTTTGTCGTAGGCGTCGGACCAGATGGCCGTGTCGTTCTGCAGCGCCGCGAGGAACGCCGGTTCGTTGGGGACGAACATGATGACGAAGTCGGGCGAGTTCAGTCGCCGCTGGTACTCCTTGCGCCCCAGTTCGGTGACGTGCTGCCGCACCGAGGCGACGTGCGCTGCGAGGTAACGCCGCCGCTCCTCCTCCGTGTCGGCCGAGGAGTAACCCACGAAGGCCGTGAGCGAGACCTTCGAGTCGATGACGATGTCCTTCTTCTCGGGCAGGTGCAGCACCACGTCGGGCCGCAGGTTGCGCCCCTCCTCGTCCTTGATGTTGTACTGCGTTTGGTAGTGGATGCCCTTCGAGAGGGCCGAACTGTCGAGGATCGTTTCGAGCAGCATCTCGCCCCAGTCGCCCTGCACCTTCGAATTGCCTTTCAGGGCGTCGGTCAGGTTCCGGGCCTCGGTGGAGATCGTCTGGTTGAGTTCCATCAGGCGCTTGAGTTCCGATTTCAGTTCGCCGCGCTGGGAGGTCTGCGTGGTGTAGATCTCCTCGACGCGCTTGCGGAAATCGACGATATTCTCCCTGAACGGCTTCAAAAGGATATCGATCGACTCCTTGTTCGTCTCCTTGAACCGCTGCGACTGCTCGCCCAGAATCTCCGTGGCGAGGTTCTTGAACTGCTGGCGGAAACGTTCTTCGAGCTGTTCGCGCTCGGCTTTCTCGGCGGCGCGTTCCTCGGCGTTCTTTTGTTTCAGACCGGCGATTTCCGTCTGGGACGAGGCGCGCAGGGCGGCCAGTTCGGTTTCGGTGCGCAGCCGGTTTTCGATCTGCACGCGGATGTCCGCTTCGGCTTGCAGGCGGGCCTGCTCGGCGGCGGTCTTTTCGGCACGCAGGTGGCCGGCTTCGCGGCGGGCGGCGGCGAGCATGGCCCCGAGCGCCGCCGAGAGGGCGCCGAGCACGATGATTGCAAGAATGAATGCGGTATTCATGATGACAAAGGTAGAATTTTCCGTGGAATTTTTCGTATCTTTGACCGACAAACTCTTTGATTCATGCAACGTATAGTAGCCCCTTCGATGCTCTCGGCCGACTTCGGCCATCTGGAGCGCGATACCCGGATGGTCGACGCCAGTGCGGCCGAATGGGTGCATATCGACGTGATGGACGGCGTTTTCGTCCCCAACATTTCATTCGGGTTCCCCGTGCTGAAAGCCATCCGCAAGGCGACGGCGAAATTCCTCGACGTGCACCTGATGATCGTCAGCCCGGAAAAATACGTCGCGCGCTTCGCCGAGGCGGGCGCCGACCTGGTGACCTTCCACCTCGAAGCGACGGACGACCCCGCGGGGTGCGTCGCGCTGATCCGCCGGGCCGGGGCCAAAGCGGGTGTGTCGATCAAGCCGGCGACGCCGGTGGAGGCGTTGCGCGAGGTGCTGCCGCTGGTCGATCTGGTGCTGGTGATGAGCGTCGAGCCGGGATTCGGCGGACAGTCGTTCATCCCGGGGTCGCTGGAGAAGATCCGGGAACTGCGCGCCATGGCCCGTGAAATGGGTCTCGAAACGATCATTGAGGTCGACGGCGGCCTTTCATCGCACAATGCCGGCGAGGTTTACGGGGCGGGCGCCGACGTGCTTGTGGCCGGCAACGCCGTCTTCGGCGCCGCGGACCCCGCGGCCGAGGTCGTGAAGATGCTCAACGCCTGACCGGGCGGTTCGTCCGGAGCCGCCCGGAGGATTTCATTTCGGAAAAAATACTCCGTCAACGCCCGGCGTGCCAGGCCGTCTCGGCATCGAGCAGGCGGCGCAGTTGGCGCAGGAGCGCATCGTCGCGGAACCACTCCGCACCGTAGGTCAGGTTGAATTCGTAATCGAAATCGGCGGGATTGGCCCCCTGGTTGTGCTGGAGGATGGTTTCGGCCTTGTCGAGCGCCTTGACCCAGCGGGCTTCGGGCGTGGCGCAGGCTTCGTACTCCTCCCAGAGCGTCCGGATGCGTGCTGCGGCTTCATCGGGCAGCAGGGGCGTGAGCCGCTCCATGGCCGACTGTTCCGCAGCGGCTTTGGCGGCGGGGTCGCACTGCGCGACAGCCGGGATGTCGCCTTCGTAAGCCTCCCCGAGGTCGTGGACCAGGCACATCGCGAGGACCCGCTGCAGGTCGAGTTCCGGCTTTTCGTCCGCAAGGACGAGGGCCAGCAGGGCCAGCCGCCACGTGTGTTCGGCAGTGCTTTCGTGCCGTCCGGCCGAGGTGCGGGCCGAGCGCAGGACGTTTTTCAGCCGTTCGGTTTCGCGCATGAATTGCAGGTATCGTTCCAGTTTTTCCATATCCGGGATTCTGTTTCGGGACCGTAAAGATACGATATGTCGGATTAAATCGCTAACTTTGCTGCAATTATCCGGATATGGGATTTGCCGGCGGTGAAATGGTTTGACGACTGGAAAGCCTCCCTTTGTCAAAGGAAGGCTTGGAGGGAATGTCGGGACCGAATCGTGAATTCGCCGTGGAGACCTTCCGGAAGAAATGATACGTGCGTTTACGAATTTATGATTTCACTCGACAACCTTACCGTAAGCTATGGGGGCTGGACCCTCTTCGACAATATTTCGTTCCTGATCAACCCGAAGGACCGCATCGGCCTGGTGGGCAGGAACGGCGCAGGTAAAACCACGCTCCTGCGCATCATCACGGGCGAACAGCAGCCCACGTCGGGCGCCGTGACGCTCAACGGCGACTGCACGATCGGCTACCTGCCGCAGACGATGCGCGTGGCGGACACCACGACACTCGCCGAAGAGACCGCCAAGGCCTTCGAGGAGGTGCTGCGGCTCGAAGCCCGGATCGAGTACCTGACGCGCGAGATCGCCGAGCGCACCGACTACGAAAGCCCCGAATACGAACAGCTCCTGCACCGTCTGAACGACGCGCAGGACCACTACCATATCCTCGGCGGCGAGACCCGCGACGCGGACATCGAGAAGACGCTGCTGGGCCTCGGGTTCAAGCGCGAGGACTTCGGGCGCGCCACGAGCGAGTTCTCGGGCGGCTGGCGCATGCGTATCGAACTGGCGAAGCTGCTGCTCAGGCGGCCCTCGATCTTCCTGCTGGACGAGCCGACGAACCACCTCGACATCGAGTCGATTCAGTGGCTCGAAGAGTATCTCCGGAATTACAACGGCGCGGTGCTGCTCATTTCGCACGACCGTGCCTTCCTGGACAACGTCACCAACCGCACGGTCGAACTGTCGCTGGGCAAGATCACCGATTACAAGGTCTCCTATTCGAAATACGTCGTCCTGCGCGCCGAGCGCCGGGCGCAGCAGGTGGCGGCCTACGAGAACCAGCAGCGGATGATCGAGAAGACCGAGGAGTTCATCGAGAAGTTCCGCTACAAGCCCACCAAGTCGAACCAGGTGCAGTCGCGTATCAAGCAGCTGGAGCGGCTGGACCGTCTCGAGATCGAGGAGGAGGACCTCGCCACGCTCAACATCAAGTTCCCGCCCGCGCCCCGCTCGGGGCAGATCGTCGCGGAGATCAGCGAGGCCGGCATGTCGTTCGGAGCGAAACATGTTTTCAGCGGAGCGAATTTCGTGATCGGGAAGGGCGACAAGATCGCGCTGGTGGGCCGCAACGGCGAGGGCAAGACGACCCTCGCGCGCATGCTGATCGGCCAGCTGACGCCGACCGAAGGGTCGGTGCGCCTCGGGGCGAACGTCAATATCGGGTATTACGCCCAGAATCAGGACGATTTGATGGACGGCGATTTCACGGTCTACGACACGCTGGACCGTGTGGCTGTGGGTGACATCCGCACCCGCCTGCGCGACATTCTGGGGGCGTTCCTGTTCCGCGGCGAGGACATCGACAAGAAGGTCAAGGTCCTCTCCGGCGGTGAACGGGCGCGTCTGGCGATGGCCCGCATGATGCTCGAACCGCGCAACCTGCTGGTGCTGGACGAGCCGACGAACCACATGGACATGCGTTCGAAGGACATCCTCAAGAACGCCATCATGAAATACGACGGGACGGTGGTCGTGGTGTCGCACGACCGCGAATTCCTCGACGGCATGGTCGAGAAGGTCTACGAATTCCGCGACGGCGGGGTGAAGGAGTACCTGGGCGGCATCTACTATTTCCTCGAAAAGCGCAAGCTGGAGTCGCTGCAGGAGATCGAGCGGAAGGACGCTCCGGCCAAGACCGCGGCGAAGGGCGACGAGCCGGCTGTCTCCGGAAAACTCTCCTACGAGCAGCGGAAGGAGCAGGAGAGGCAGGTCCGCAAGTTGCGGAAAGCCGTCGAAGCCGTGGAGGCCGACCTGGCGGAGATCGAGAAGCGGATCGCGGAGTACGATGCGCGGTTCGCCGCCGCGACCGAATACAACGAGGCCGACTACAAGGCCTACAACGAACTGAAAACCCGCTACGACCACCAGATGCACGAGTGGGAGAAGGCGTCGTACGAGCTGGAACTCGTCGAAGAACAGTGATTTTCGATTTTATGCGGCTCTTTTCGTCCATCCCTCGTCCGTCCCGAATGGGAAATACGTCTTGTATGTCCCATCCGCGCCGGACTTTACGATGAACAGATAATAATTTTGCACAATGGATAATATCATTTTCGGGATTCGTCCCGTGGCCGAAGCGATCGAGGCCGGAAAGCAGATCGAAAAACTCTACATCCGCAAGGGCGCCGAAGGGCAGCTGATGCAGGAGCTGAAAGACCTTTGCATGCGCCACCGCCTGCATTATCAGGAGGTTCCGGTCGAGAAGCTTAACCGCCTGACGCGCGGCAACCACCAGGGAGTCGTGGCGCAGACCGCGGCTATCGAGTATGTGCAGCTGGCCGACATTCTGGAACGTGTGCCCGAAGACGAGACGCCGCTCGTGGTGTTGTTCGACGGGGTGACCGACGTGCGGAATTTCGGGGCCATCGCCCGCTCGGCCGAGTGCGCCGGGGCGCACGGGCTGATCACGCCGCTGAAGAACTCTGCGCCCGTGAACGCCGAGGCGATCCGTTCGTCGGCCGGGGCGCTGACGACGATTCCGGTGTGCCGTGTCGGCTCGGTCCGCAACACGCTCAAGGCTTTGCAGACGGAGGGCTTCCAGGTCGTAGCCGCCACGGAGAAGAGCCGCAAGCTGCTCTACGACGCCGATTTCCGCCGTCCTACGGTGATCGTGATGGGCGCCGAGGATACGGGCATCTCGAAAGAGGTGCTCAAACTCTGCGACGAGCAGCTGGCCATCCCGCTGATCGGCCACATCGAGTCGCTCAACGTCTCGGCCGCGGCGGCCGTGATGCTGTTCGAGGTCGTACGCCAACGCATCGGCGAAGGCGGTGAATAGCCGTTTCCCGGAACCGATTCTCCGGAATGCCGGCCTGCCGCCGTGCGGGACGCCGCTTTTGCGGGAAGAAGGGCGGGGCAAATACATCCGCGGGCTGTGATTGCGGTCCGCGGAATCCGATAAACCAGACAGACACTGATAAACCTATGAAAAAGAAACTCGAATCCTGCCTGCGCTGGCTCCGCGAAGGGGCCGTGCGGGTCGTGCGGTCGTACCCGGTCGAAATGCTCCTGGCGCTTTATGCCTGCGTGGGATGTCTCGCGACCTATGAACTGCAATGGGACGACGACCTGCTTCTCGTGAAGCTGGCCCTTGTGCCGCTCTTCTTCGCGCTGGCCCTTGCGCTCAACGTGCTGGCGGGCCGCGGACCGTGGCGGAGGGTTTACTGGGTTTCGTGGGTCCCGCTCGTGCCGCTGTCGCTCTGGGGCGGGCTGGAGGCGTGGGTCGGAAGCGCACCTTTTCACATCTCGCTCGGCATACTGGCTCCGTTGCTGCTGCTGTTGAGCCTGCGGACCGTGCGGAACGACCTTTTCGTGAGCGGAACGGTCATCTGGCTGCGCTCGGGTGCGCTGGCCCTGCTGTTCGCCAATGTCGCGCTGGGACTGTTTTACGCCATACTTTACTCGACGACCTATATTTTCGGGCTTGAAGGCGAATGGATCGGGGACGTCGCGGTCTGGGCCGTGACGATCTGCGAGACACTGGCCGTGCCGCTGCTGTTCCTGATGATGGCCGACCGTTGGCGGGGCGCCGAACTGCGCGGCAACCGCATCCTCGAAGTGCTGCTGAACTACATCGTGACGCCCGCGCTGCTGATCTATGCCGTGATCCTTTACCTTTACATGGTCAAAATCCTCGTCACGTGGTCGCTGCCCGAGGGCGGCGTGGCCTACATGGTCTTCGGATTCACGATGACGGCGCTGGCCGTGAAGGCGCTGGGGCAACTGCTTGAAAAGCGGATTTACGACTGGTTCTTCAATCGTTTCAGCCTGGTGTCGCTGCCCGTGCTGGTGCTGTTCTGGATCGGTGTGGTGCGCCGTACGAACGAATACGGGCTGACCGAACCGCGCGTCTACCTCGTGGTGTGCGGCGGCCTGATGACCTTCTGCGTACTGCTGTTTCTGTCGCGGCGCGCGGGCCGCTACCTGTGGGTGTGCCTTGCGGCGTGGGTGAGCTTCGCCGCGGTCGCCTATGTGCCGGCTTTCGAGCCGGAGAGGGTCGCCGTGCGGTCGCAGCTGCATCGCGCCGAGCGGATCGCGCGGTCGCTCGATCGTCTCGACGCCGGGGGACGGCTTCTGCTGACGCCGTTTCCGCTTGCCGATACGGTATATAAAAAGCAGTACCGCCACTTGTACGAGTCGCTCGACTACATCCGCCGCGACAGCGCGGCTTTCGCACGGTTCGGTGTGAAGGACCTCGACGATCTGGCCGCGATCTTCCCCGAAGGGATGCGCGATTACGTGAGGTGGGGCTATGATTGGTGTTGTGTCGATACATGTGTCGATACCAATATCATTGAACTGGAGGCACCCATTAATGTCCGGTTCGAGGTAAATGCGGAATATCCGCATTATTATACGAATCTCCGGAACTGGTACAACGATAATAGTTATGATATCAGTAACGATACGCTTCGTCTGTTTTTGGGGGAGGAGCGAGCCGTATACGGGATTCCCTGTCGGGATTTGCTGGAACGCCAATTGGAAAGGAGTGGATTCGATCCGGCCGAAGCGTGCGAGCCTACGCCGGAGCAGTTGCTGCGGCTGTTGGATTACCGCGATGACCGTTGCCGGATTCTGTTCGAAAATATTAAGTTGGAACGTACGGACTCTGCCGTTGTAATACAGGGAATGTCGATCAATGCTGTGCTGATGCGATGATCTCGGTCTATGTGCATCCCCGGCTGGGCGAGGTGACCCTCTCGCAGACCGTGCGCGCCCGCCGCATTTCCATTTCGGTGCGCGCCACGGGGGCCGTGCGGTTGGCGTTTCCCTGCGGGGTGTCGCAAAAACGGGCTTTGGGATTTCTGGAGCAAAAAGAGGCATGGATCGGGGCGGCGCGCGAACGGCTGGCCCGCAAACGGGCATCCCTGCCTCCGCAGCTGCCGCCCGAGGAGCAGGAGGCCCGTATCGAAGAACTGCGCCGCGCGGCGAAAGCCGATCTGCCGGGGCGTATTGCGCGGCTGTCGGAGGCGACGGGGCTGAAGTACGGGAAACTTTCGATCCGCGCCTCGCGCACGAAGTGGGGGAGCTGTTCGGGGTGCAACAACATCTCGTTGAGCCTCTTTCTGATGACCCTTCCGGAGCACCTGCGCGACTATGTGATCGTCCACGAACTCTGCCACACGGTTCACCACGACCATTCGCCCCGTTTCCATGCCTTGGTCGATCGTCTGGTCGGAGGGTGCGAAAAACCCCTTAACCGGGAGTTAAGGGGTTTCGCAATTCGTTGAGCCGCTTCGGGCGGTCGTGCTATTTCTGACCGAGAACTTCCTTTTCCCCCTTGTATGTGAAGGCCATGAAGAGGATCGAGAGGAAGCAGGCTGCGATGAGCAGGATGAATGTCCAGTCCCAGCCGGCCTTTTCGGCCACGGAGCCGATCACGATATTGGCCAGGATGGCCGTTCCGAGGAAATAGCCGAAGAATCCGGTCAGTCCGGCCGCCGTTCCGGCCGCGTTTTTCGGGGCCAGGTCGAGCGCCTGCACGCCGATGAGCATGACCGGGCCGTAGATGAAGAACCCGATGGCGATCAGCGACATGGTGACGATGACGTAGTTCGACGAGAACTGCCAGTAGAGGAAGATGAAGACCGCGACGATCGCCATGAAAAGAATGGTGGGGACGGCGCGGCGTCCGTGGAACACCTTGTCGCTCAACCAGCCGCAGACCAGCGTGCCGGGAATGGCGGCGAACTCGTAAGCGAAGTAGGCCCAGCCAGCCTGCTTGATGTCGTAGCCCTGTGCGTCGCGGAGAAAGGTCGGCGCCCAGTCGAGGCATCCGTAGCGCACCATGTAGACGAAGGCGTTGGCGATGGCGATGAACCACAGCAGTTTGTTGTTCAGAACGTACTTGAAGAAAATTTCGCGCGTCGAAAGCACCTCTTCCTGCTTGGCGCTGTAATTCTTCGGATAGTCGTTGCGCCACTTCTCCACCGAAGGTAGGCTGCACGACTGCGGCGTGTCGCGGATCAGCACGTAGGCCAGGATGGCGATGAAGATGGCGACGACCGCCGGGAAGAGGTAAGTGCCTATCAGGAAGTAGAATTCCGAGTGGCTTCCGTAGAACCAGGAGCCGAACCAGATGGCGCCGTAAACGGCCATCGGGCCTACCAGCGCCCCGCCCACATTGTGGGCGCAGTTCCAGATCGACATCTTCGTGCCGCGTTCCTTGATCGAGAACCAGTGGGTCATGACGCGGCCGCACGGAGGCCAGCCCATCCCGTTGAACCAGCCCACCAGGAAGTTCAGGACCGCCATGAGGATGATGGCCAGCCGCTTGTGCTCCGGGCCGAGCAGCGTTACCGGGACGATCATGAACATCATCGCCACGGCGGCCAGGACCAGTCCCAGCGGCAGGAATACACGCGCATTGCTGCGGTCGGAGACGCTTCCCATCAGGAATTTGGAAAGGGCGTAGGCCACGGCGTTCATCGAGAGGACGATGCTCAACTCGCTCTGGTCGAAGCCGAGCAGCGTGAGCTCGGGAATCGCCATCGAGAAATTCTTCCGGACGATGTAGAAGCCGGCATATCCGATGAAGATGCCGAGGAATACCTGCAGACGCATGCGTTTGTACTTCGCATCGACCTTGTCGGCCTCCATTTCCGGTCTATACGCAGGGGGTTGTAGTAATTTCCACATGTTCAAGTTGTTATAGTTTTGGCTTTTACCTCCAAAGCCCCTCCTTTGCAGGACGGGGCTTCGGGGATATTCGGGTTTCGGGGATTCAGGCGGTTTTAATTTTCCTCAAAGATATAATTTTTTGCCATCTTCGTGAAACTTTCGACCTGCGCATCGATCCATGCCTGGTCGCGGCCCAGTTCGCGGGCCATCGTTTCGGCGACCTTCGGGGCGGCGGCCATCGCCTCGCGGGCGTCGACGAACAGCAGCCGCACGCGGCGCGCCAGCACGTCCTCGACCGAAAGGGCCATCTCTTCGCGCACGGCCCATACCACCTCGGCCAGCGTATAGCCGAACTTCGGCGAGAGTTTTTCGCCCAGCGCCGGGTTCTCCTTGATCAGGTTCAGGATCTTCGGCTCGTCCGAACCGTAAACGTACATATGGTCGGCGAGGTTGGGATTCTTGCGGTAGCCGTGGATATGGAATTTCTTGGTCACGCACTTGCGCTCGGGAAGGCCCGCTACCTCGATGGCCTTGTCCACCGTGTCCTCGGCCATCAGGCGGTAGGAGGTCCACTTGCCGCCGGTGATCGTCACCAGGCCGTTGTCCGAGGTGATGACCTTGTGGCTGCGCGAAATCTCCTTCGTGTTCTTGCCCTCTTTCTTGGGCGCCGCC
>OJPZ01000009.1_pt1 | contig 184605 bp, 155 predicted proteins | sample 1598611 | NCBI WGS metagenome assembly OJPZ01 (sample SAMN03922494, study PRJEB24848) | human gut metagenome | isolation source: stool sample | host: Homo sapiens | place: Germany | collected 2011-11
GAAGGACTTCGAACGATTTTGGATTAATGCAAGGCGGCTTATTTCGGATGGTTACGCTGAAACTGCTCGACGCCATCCGGCTCACGTGCGACCGCCTGCACGCCCGCAGGCCGAACGCCTCGTGGACGCTGACCGCAATCGTCGAGGAACTGCTCGCCGTCGTGCGCGAGAAGGAGAAGGGACACCCCGACCGGAAAAACCGCGTCGACTGACCCTAAACCGCAAAAGAAACCGGGTTGCAAGGTCACTTGCAACCCGGTTTTCGCATTCTGCGGAAAGAAGGGGATTCGAACCCCTGAAACCCTTTAGGGGTTTACTCGCTTTCCAGGCGGGCCAGTTCAACCACTCCTGCATCTTTCCGAAACGTGCCCCAAAAGTACACAATATTTCCCGATTCTGCAAATAGCGGCACTCTTTTTCCATTCATCCGCCCTGCGGACAGGCCCTTCAGCGGATAAAACTCGTCACGACACGCTCTTCCGGTTCGGGACGGTCTTCCGACGCCAGCAGCCCGGCCCGGAGCATCCGTGCCATGTTGCGGGCCAGCACACGCATCGTCTGCAACCCTTCGGCGTCCTGCGCCGCCTCGCCCGGCAGCCTCCCGTGGACGCTGTTCCAGTATTGCGACGACACGACAGGCATGTTCGAAATCGTGAAATACTTGTTCAGCCGGTCGAACGTCGCGCTCGCCCCGCCCCGGCGGCATACGGCCACTGCCGCGGCAGGCTTGTAGGCCAGCATCGGCCCGCAGGAGTAGAACAGCCGGTCGAGCAGGGCGCACAGCGACCCGTTCGGCCCGGCGTAGTAGACCGGCGAGCCGACCACCAGGGCGTCGGCCCCGGCGAGTTTCTCGCGCACCTCGTCGTAAAGCGCGTCGTTGAAGACGCAGCGCCCCAGTTCGGCGCACTTTCCGCAGGCGATGCACCCCTGCACGGCCCTGGTTCCGATCGAGACGATCTCCGCCCCGATGCCCTCGGCTTCGAGCGTGCGGGCCACTTCGGAGAGCGCGATAAAGGTGTTCCCCTCACGGCGGGGACTTCCGTTGATAAGCAGTACTTTCATAATTGCGGGTATTTCATGCAAAAATAACCATTTTTTCCATTTCCCGTACACGTTCCGCGCCGAACCCGAAACCGCACGGCAATTCCGTGGGACAACAAAAAAGGGGGATTCCGAAGAATCTCCCTCACTCTCAAACCTAACCGGCGATTACTTGTTGGCCTCGGCCTTCTCGCAGCACGATTTTTCGCAGCAAGCCTTGGTCGAATCGGCCTTCTCGGCACAGCATGCAGCCGTCGAATCGCACTTCTCGGTGCAGTTTGCGCAAGCCGAAGCCTCGGTAGCGGCAGCCGCAGCGGCAGTGCCCTCGGCAGCCTTCTTGTTCGAATTCCCACAGCAGCCTACCATTGCGGCGGCAGCCAGAACGATGACAAAAGAGACAATCTTTTTCATGGCGTTAAACATTTAATTATTAGTTGTTCTGTAACGCCGCAAAGTTAGATATTCGCCCGGGAAAAGCAAAGAAAAAAGAATTATTTTTCAAAACCGGACTTTTATTGGTCCAAAAGGTTGGAAATCGGGGATTTCTCCCTCTTCAGCTGCTTGAGGAAAGCCTTCGGGAAGGTCGCCGACACACGCCCCTTGAGCATGATGGCCTCCTCCTTGGTCAGGCAGTTGCCTGCCGAAACGATGAAGTAGGGAATCTCGTAATCCACATAAACCTTCACGTCGGGATAGGTCTCTTCGAACAGCGCCTTGGCGGCGAAGGCCCCGTCGCGTGCCGCAGGCCCGTTGTCCGAAAAGACGCAGACCCGGTGGAAACCCTCGAAATAGAGCCGCTGTCCGGCGCGCGCGGCGTCGGCCGCGGCGCGTGCGGCGTCGCCATGCTCGGTGACGGTCACCTGCGCCCGGTTGAAAAGCGTCGCCCCGGGCGTGGGTTCCGCCAGCCGCTGCTTGAAGGCGTCGAGCGACTGCGCATGCGCGGCAACGACCGCACACAGGAGAATCGGCATGAGGAAAAGCAATCTGCGCATCATTTCAACTGTTTTTTAACGTCCTCGATCGTAAGGCCAAAGGTATTCAAAAAATCCGACAAAGGCATCCGCTCGCGCGAAATTTTCACGGGAGCCGGGCCTCCGCGCCCTTCCACGGCATACGACACCTCGACCTGCGACAGGTCGCCCGACCGTACCTTCCGGGCCAGCACGTAAAGCGCCAGGGGATCGGAAATTTTCAGCCGCCACAGGGTCCGGAAACTGTCCGTCGTACGGCGGGGCACTTCGACCGCCTCGCGCAGGACGATCGTCCCCACGCGGCTGCCGGCATAGTAAACGCCCGCCTCCGCCGCATTGAGCACCAGCTTGTAGCCCGTGTCGTTCATCACCCGCACGACCACCTCGGCGCCTGTCAGTCCCTGGCGCTCGACCTTTTCGATGCCCTCGAAACGGATATTGCGCCGGGCCTTCTCCACGGCGCGGCGGCACGAGGAGACCGACACCGCGACCGCCAGCAGCAGTACGTATACCGAATAACGTTGTATTATCTTCATTTCTCTCCTATATATATTTGTGCAATGCCGAAACTCTGGCTCCGCGCCCGACAGTTGCGGAACCCCGCCCGGGCCATCAACCCCATGAACTCCTCCGGGGCGGGAAACTCCCCGACCGAGGCCGGGAGGTACTCGTAGGCCCGCTTGTCGCGCGACACCAGTCCGCCGATGCGGGGCAGGATCTTGTAGGAATAAAACTCGTACAGCGCCCGGAACGCCCGGTTGCGGGGACGCGAGAACTCCAGGATAACGACCTTACCCCCGGGTTTTATTGTGCGGGCCAGTTCGCGCAGCCCGGCCCCGAGGTCGCCGAAGTTGCGCACCCCGAACGCCACCGTCGCGACATCGACCGACGCGTCGGCCACGGCAAGGCGCTCGGCGTCGCCCCGGTCGAGGACGATGCGTCCGTCCAGTCCCCGGGCCTCGATCTTGCGGCGCGCCACGGCGAGCATCCGCTCCGAAAGGTCGACCGCGAGCACCTGCACGTCGCGGATGCGGCGGGCCATGGCGATCGCCAGATCGCCCGTTCCGGTCGCCACGTCCAGGATGCGGCCGGGTTTCGCGCGGCGCACCTCGCTGACCACGCGGCGGCGCCACACGCGGTCGATATTCCCCGAGAGCGTATGGTTCAACAGGTCGTACTTCGGCGCGATGTTGTCGAACATCTCGCGCACCTCCTCCTTTTTGGTCTGATCCGTATTGTATGGTTTCATTCGTTATTTCTAAAATCCACTCTGAATCGCTCCTATTCGTATCGTATCGTATCCTCGGGCTTCACGGTGGAAACCACGGCCGTCGGGATCACCAGCAGGGCGACGATCGCGGCGACGAACCCCGCATTGAGCGCCAGCCACCAGCCCCAGCCCAGCGACACGGGCACTTCCGAGAGCAGGTAACCTTCCGAGCTGAGCTTCACCAGATGCGTCCATTTCTGCACGAGGCACAACCCCAGCCCGACGGCATTGCCCCACGCCAGTCCCCGCAGGGTCACCAGCGCCGCCCTCCAGAGGAAGATGCGCCGCAGGCAGCCGTTGCGCATCCCGAGGGCCTTCAGCAGGCCGATCATCCGCGTCCGCTCCAGCACCAGGATCAGCAGCGCCGAGGTCATGTTGAAGAAAGCCACCGCGAGCATGATCGCGATCACCACCGCGGCGTTCACGTCGTGGGCCTTCAGCCAGTCGAAAATATTGGCGTACCGCTCCCTGACGCTCGTCACGGCGAGGTTTTCGGAATCTTCGGCATCATCGTACAACAAGGTCCGGCCCAGTGTCCGGGCGAATGCGTCGGCATCGTCCAGCGAGCGCGTCAGGATCTCGTAGCCCGAAATCTCGTCCGGCCCCCACTCCGAGAGCCTCTGCACGTTGCGGATGTCGGTCACGACCGCCACGCCGTCCATCTCCTCCATCCCCGACTCGTAGACGCCCGCCACCTTGAAACGGTCGCGGCGCGGCATCTCGCCCGGCTCGACGAACAGCATCTCGACCTTGTCGCCCACGCCCAGCAGCAATTTGTCGGCCAGCGTGCGCGACAGCAGGATGTCCTTCGTGCGGACCTCGCCGCCCACACGGGGCAGCTCCCCCGCGACGAGCCATTCGCGGAAATACGACCAGTCGTAATCCGCATCGACGCCCTTGAGCATCACTTCGCCCACGGCATCGTCCGTACGGACGATGCCGCCCTTGACGGCATAGGGAGCCATCGCCACGAATCCGTCGGTCCGGCGGATCAGCTCCTCGACGTGCGCGCTGCGGCGCACGGGCTGCGCATCGAGGGCGTTCACGCCCCTTACGTCGGTCACCGCGACGTGGGCCGCAAACCCCGTCATCTTGCGCGCCACTTCGCGCTTGAAGCCCATGATGACGGCCATCGCGAGAATCATCACCGCCATTCCCAGCGCCACCGACACCACGGCGATACGCTCCATCACTCCGGGCTTGTTCCCGGGCGCGGGCTGCGCCATGCGGCGTGCGATGAAAAAGGCGAGATTCACGGTGCGCTGTCTTGTCGAAAATTTGTACAAAGTAACATATAAATTTCGTATTTCCGGTGTCGTAACGACACTTTTTATCCGCCGGACGGTTTTACGAGACTTCCGCGGTTCTTCCGTTTTGCAGCCCATCTGACTTTTCCATATCTTCGGGATCGCAACGCCACTTTTCCCGGCCGGAAATTTTATAAACCCGCCCGCAATTCTGTTTTGCAGCCATCCTACTTTTTTGTACCTTTGCGGAAAACAAAGGTTTCTATGCAAAAACAGGCATTGATTACGGGAGCCACTTCGGGCATCGGACGCGCCGCGGCGCTCCGGCTGGCAAAGGAGGGATACGCCGTCACCGCCACAGGCCGCCGGGCCGACCGGCTCGCGGCGCTCCGCACGGAGATCGAAGCGGCGGGCGGCCGCTGCACGACGCTCGCCTTCGACGTACGCTCCGAGGAGGAGGTGCGCCGCTGGCTCGAACCGATCGAACGGGTCGACCTGCTGGTCAACAACGCGGGCCTCGCCGCCGGGCTGGAACACATCGACCGGGGCGACACGCGCGACTGGGACGCCATGATCGACACCAACGTCAAGGGGCTTCTCTACGTCACGCGCGTCATTGCGCCCAAGATGGTCGCCGCGGGCCGCGGGCACATCTTCAACATCGGCTCGATCGCCGGGACCGAGGCCTACGAGAACGGCGCGGTCTACTGCGCCTCGAAACACGCCGTGCACGCCATTTCGCAGTCGATGCGCGCCGACCTGCTTTCGGCCGGGATCAAGGTGACGGAGATCCGCCCGGGAATGGTCGAGACCGAATTTTCCGAAGTGCGTTTCCACGGCGACAAGGAGCGCGCCGACGCGGTCTACGCCGGCGTCGAACCGCTCACTGGCGCCGATATTGCAGAGGCAATCGCATGGGCGGCACAATTACCCGCCCATATGAACGTTAATGATATGGTACTGATGCCCTCGCAGCAGGCGGGAGCCTATTACACGTACCGGAAAACAAAATAGAAAAACGCTATGACACTCCCCATGATTGCCCTGCTCCAGGCAGGTTACTATGCAGAGCCGCACGCCGCGCGCTACGACGCCGCGACGATGGGCATGTTCGTCCTGATCATCGCCATCGGCGTCATCGGATTCATCGTGCAGGCGCGCCTGCAATCGGTGTTCAAGAAGTATTCGAAGGTGCAGTTCCCCGGCGGGCTGACCGGCGCCGAGGTCGCCGAGAAGATGCTGCGCGACAACAACATCCACAACGTGAAGGTGACGCACGTCGGCGGACACCTCACCGACCATTTCAACCCGCAGACGATGACCGTCAATCTGAGCGACTCGGTCTACTCGTCGTCGAGCGTCGCCGCCGCGGCCGTGGCGGCCCACGAGTGCGGCCACGCCGTGCAGCACGCCCGCGGCTACGCACCGCTGACGCTGCGCTCGCAGTTGGTTCCCGTCGTGCAGTTCGCCTCGTCGGCCGCCACGTGGATCATCATTCTGGGCCTGGTGATCCTGGCCACCACGCAGAACGAACTGCTGTGCTGGATCGGCGTGGGCATGATCGCCATGTCGGCCGTCTTCTCGCTCGTCACGCTGCCCGTCGAGTACAACGCCTCGGCCCGCGCCGTGGAGTGGCTCCAGACCAGCCGCACGATGCAGGGAGCGCAACTCGCACAGGCCAAAGAGGCCCTCTCGTGGGCTGCCCGGACCTACCTCGTAGCGGCGTTGAGCGCCATCGCGTCGGTGCTTTACTACGTCTTCCTGATCCTCGGACGGCGCGACTGACCCACCGATGAACACCCCCGAAAAAGATTACACCCACCACAGCTGGCTGGCGGCCGCAGCGCTCATCGCAGTGCTCGTGGCCGTAAGTTTCATTCCTCCGCAAAGCGTCGGGAACGTGAAACTCCGCCGCGCCAACATCCTCTCGGACCTCCTTCCGTTCGACGATGCCGAAGCGGCCGAACCCGCCGCCGAGCCGGCGCTCTTCGACGAAGAGGAGTTCCACATCGACATGGCCGCCGTCGCCGAGCGCATCGAGGCCGACACCACCCCGCGCGAGGTGCAGACCACCTACGAGTGGCTCCTCGCGCAGGACACGGCCCGCCGCGAACGCACCGTACCCGACTCGGCGCGCTTCGTCGCGACGCTGACCCCGATCGAGGATTTCAGCGACAGCGGACGCATCCGGGCCTTCTGCGATACGCTGCTCAACGCCCCGCGCCCGGTGCGCATCGCCTTCCTGGGCGACTCGTTCGTCGAGGGCGACATCCTCACGGCCGACCTGCGCGAACGGCTCCAGACGGCCTACTCGGGCGGCGGTGCGGGATTCGCCCCGATGGCCTCGCCGCTGACGGCGTTCCGGCGCACGGTCAAAACCCAGTCGAAGGGCTGGACGGCCTATAACATCATGCAGCGCAAGGCCGCACCCGCGCCCCTGCGCGAAAATTTTTACGTCTCGGGCTGGGTCTGCCAGCCTGCGGCCGGGGCTTCGACCCGCTGGGAGAGCACCGACTACCGCAAACGCCTCGACTCGTGCACCACGGCGCGCATCTTCTTCCTCTCGAAGCGCGACAGCCGCGTCGAGGTGACGCTCAACGACACCGAACGCCGCGGGTTCGACATCACGGGCGACGCCGCCGTGCGGCAGATCGCGGTCTCGGCCCCGCACATCCATTCGCTCGCCTTCAAGGTACTCTCCGGCACGGAGGACTTCGTCGGCTACGGAGCGGTTTTCGAAGGCCGGGGCGTCGTGGTCGACAACTACTCCGTGCGCAGCAACAACGGACAGGCGATGTTCTGGACCAACCCGTCGGTCAACGCCCAGATCAACGCCATGCTGGGCTACGACCTGGTGGTGCTCCAGTACGGGCTGAACATCATGCAGCCGGGCGTGAAGAACTACACCAACTACGCCGGGCAGATCGAGAAGATGATCGCCTACGTCCGCCAGTGCTTCCCGGGTGCGGCGGTGCTCGTGCTGGGCGTCAGCGACCGTTCGGTGAAGACCGACGCCGGATTCGAGCCGATGGACGCCATCCCCCACATGCTCGACTACCAGCGCAGTGCGGCGCGGAACACGGGCGCGGCCTTCTGGCCCACGTGCGACGCCATGCGCGCCCTGGGCGGGATGGAACAGTTCGTCAAGAACGGCTGGGCGGGCAAGGACTACACCCACATCAACTACGCCGGAGGCCGGCGCGTGGCCTGGGCGCTGTTCGACGCTATCAACGCCGGAGCCTCGGAAGTCTACGCCCAACAGCGGATCGACGAACTGCGCCGCCGTGCGGAGCAGGCCGTCCTCGACTCGGTGCGCAGGGCCGCCGTCGACCGCCGCATCCTCCCGGCCCCGGCCCCCGAACCCCTTAACCCGCACGTGCAATGACCCTTCCCGCAACGGACGGCATCACGGACAGGCTCCAGGCGCTGTTTGCCTACGACGCCTCTTCGCCGCTGATTTTCAGCAGCGGGCTGTTCCTGTTCCTCTTTGCGGGATTCCTGCTCGTTTACAGCGCCTTCCGCCGCGCGCCGATGGCCCGCATCGTCTACGTCATCGCCTTCTCGCTCTATTTCTACTACAAGTCGAGCGGCGTCTATTTCCTGCTGCTCGTCTTCGCCGCGGCGAGCGACTTCCTGATCGCCCGGGGAATCTACCGGACCCGGAAACGCAGTCTGAAACGCTGGCTGGTGGTATTGAGCGTTGCGGTGAACCTCGGCATGCTCGGCTATTTCAAGTACACGAACTTCCTGATCGACATCTCCAACCAGCTCTTCGGGCAAGGGTTCCTCCAGTTCCAGAACATCTTCCTCCCGGTCGGCATCTCGTTCTTCGTCTTCCAGTCGATGAGCTATACCATAGACATTTACCGCGGTCAGTTGAAGCCTTTGTCCAACTGGCTCGACTATCTCTTTTACCTGTCGTTCTTTCCGCAGCTGGTGGCCGGCCCGATCGTCCGTGCGCGGGACTTCATCCCGCAGATCCGGCAGAACCCTATCGTGGTCACGAAGGAGATGTTCGGCACGGGCGTCTTCCTGATCCTCACGGGCCTGTTCAAAAAGGCGATCATCTCCGACTACATCTCGCTCAACTTCGTCGACCGCATCTTCGACGAACCGCTGCTCTACTCGGGATTCGAGTGCCTGATGGGCATCTACGGCTATGCGCTGCAAATCTACTGCGACTTCTCAGGCTATTCGGACATGGCCATCGGCATCGCCCTCTTGCTGGGATTCCGCTTCCCGAAGAACTTCGACGCGCCCTACAAGTCGGCGACGATCACCGAGTTCTGGCGGCGGTGGCACATCTCGCTCTCGACGTGGCTGCGCGACTACCTCTACATTTCGCTGGGCGGCAACCGCAAGGGCCGCATCCGGACCTACGGCAACCTGCTCCTCACGATGCTGCTGGGCGGACTGTGGCACGGCGCGGCGGTGCGCTTCATCCTCTGGGGCGGACTGCACGGCGCGGCCCTGGCGCTGCACAAACTCTGGATGGCCCTCGTCCCGGGGGCCAAGGCCACCGGAGCGCAGATGCACTGGTGGAGCCGCGCGGCGGGCATCGTCCTGACGTTCAACATCGTCTGTCTGGGGTGGCTGATGTTCCGCGCCGAGTCGATGCAGACCGTCTCGCTGATGCTGCACCAGATTTTCGAAAACTTCAACGCCGCGATGATCCCGCAGGTCGTGACGGGCTACGCCGCCGTCTTCGCGCTGATCACCGCGGGTTACGTCCTGCACCTGCTGCCGTCGGCCGTCGACGCCGTCGCGCAGCGGATCGTGGTCCATGCGCCGCTGGTTCTGCAGGTCCTGATGGCCGCGGCGATGATCTGGTGCGTCATGCAGATCAAATCCAGCGACATACAGCCTTTCATCTACTTCCAATTTTAGATAACCGATGTACAACTTTGATCATCAACTATTTCTGGCGCTGAATTTCGACGGAGGCCCCGTTCTGGACCGTCTCATGCTGATCGTCTCGGGCACGACGATGTGGCTGCCGCTCTACGCGCTGATCCTCTGGCTCGTGTGGCGCCGCGACGGATGGCGCAACGTCATCGTCTTCACGGTGCTGATGGTCGCCGCGCTGGTCCTCTCGGACATGGTTTCGGGCATCTTCAAGCACAACGGCGTGCTGGGCGGGCTGCTACCCGACTTCGAACCGCGCTGGCGGCCGATGTTCACCCCCGCGCTCGAAGGGCTGGAGATCACCCCCGACTCGCTGCGCAAACTGCGCTGGCTGACGCCCGACTCGCTCGCCGCAGCGGGTATCGCCCGCGACTGGGCGGTGCACGTCCCCGTCGAGGCCGTGAGCGGCCGCTTCGGGACTGTCTCGGCCCATGCGGCGGTCATCGTCACGCTGGCCGTGCTGTCGGCCTCGGTCATCCGCCGGCGGTGGTTCACGGGACTGATGGTTTTCTCCTCCGTCCTGATCTGCTATTCGCGCATCTACCTGGGAAAACACTACCCGATGGACCTCGTGTGGGGCACTGCCGCCGGCATCGCGCTGGGACTGGCGGCCTTTTGGGCCTACCGGAAACTCTCCTTCAAGAAAAAGAGCTGAACGGTCGTTCAGCTCTTTTTTCCGTCAGTACCACGCCGACAGCGTGCCGGCCCTGCTCTTCGCGGCGTCGGGAATCCCCGGGAAGAACTTCATCCGCATCTTCGACTCGATCTCCGATATGGGCACGATGAACCGGCCCAACTGCGACTTCTCCGTGGCGGTGCTGGTCGTCAGCGTCTCGACCCAGAAGGCGATGGTCTCCAGTTCGTCGGCCGTGCACTCCTGAATGGGTTTTCCGACCTGCACCGTTTTCTTGCGCACGGCCATCTTGAACTGGTGCGTCGGCATGACGCAATCCTTCGAAAGCGAACTCAACGCACCGTTGTTCGAGGCGTCTTTCTGTACCCAGCCGTCGTTTTCGTAATAGCATCCGGCCACGATGTAAAGCGTGTCGGCGGGAATCGTGCCGCCCGAAACCGCCTCCTCGATATTCGCCCAGATCTTCCCGAAAGGACTCGGCTCGGCGGCCTGCGGCGCAATGTTGGTCGGCCGGAAGGTCTGCATGTTGATTTCCAGCCCCTTACCGGGTCGCTCGCGCGACATGCAGAGGTGCCCGCGCGACCAATAGCCGCCGCCGTAACGGCCGGTCACCAGATCGGCGACCCAATACTGGTAAACGTCGCCTGCCGACGAAGGGTAGATCTTCGCCTGCTGCGACTCCGGAAGCGCCGGATCGGCCGCCCACGGTTCGTCGGAGCGCCCCGAGCCTTCGAGGTAGCAGCGGTGGTGCGGATAGGCCACCCAAACCGGGTTGTGGCGGCGCGTATCGTAGCAATAGGTGTAGTTGCGCACGCGCTTGCCGCCCGAAACGGTCGTGGTCCAGGTCGTGTGCACGAACTGGTCGGAGGAGGGCGTTTCGAAGTTGGAGGGAAGTTCGGCCCAGCGAAGGCCCGCACCCGTCCCGAGGTCGACCTGCTGGCCGCCGCCGCCCGTCGTGAGCACGATGTCGTCGAAATTCAGTCCGTAGGTGCGCTCCGTACCCGTCGGCGCAAGGCGAATCCACAGTTTCGGAACAGGCTGCGCGAGCGTGAAGCCCACTGTCGTCCCGGTCCACGTATTATAGACCGAAGCCCCCGTATAGGCAAGCGGCCGCCACACCGCGCCGTCGGCGCTTACCGTCAGCGAAACGTCGTCCGACGGGAAGATCGTGCCGAAAGCGAGGGTGAAATCCGTCTGTCCCGCGGGAAGCGTAATGTCCTGAATGACGAAATAGTCCGTCGACGCGTCGTAGAACATCTTGGCGTAGGCCTTGCCCGAAGCCCCGGCGTATTTGCCCGCCGAGCCGTAATTGTCGTTGTTGATACGGACGTTGTTCACGGCATAGGTCACCGTCGAGGCTCCCGTACCGGTCTGGGTTTTCCACTCCTGATTCGCACCCGCCCAGACGCCGCCCGCTCCGTCGCCGAAATCGAGACTGAAAACCGTCTCGGCGCGGGTCACGGTGATGGTCTTACCGGAGGTCTTGCCCGAGGCGGCGCGCACACCCACCTGAACGGAAGTGCCCTTGGGCATATCCCGCACGTAGAACGTACCGTTACCGGAACCCGAAGCGGGATCCACACGGACGGCAGCCGACTCGGGCGTCCAGAAAACCTGCCACCCGGTGTCGGCGATCACACGGACCGCATTGTTCGCCGGGGTCGTTTCGTCGAAGGTGAACGATGCGGATTCGATGGCGGCATACCCCTCGTCCGAAGAGTCGTCGCCGCCGCACGAGGCGGGCAGCAGCAGGCAGAGGGCGAACACCCCTGAAATCGGGAAGGGGAAACCCAGCATGCGGCGAAAGAGAGCGGAGAGTTGTTTCATAGTCTGCATTTTAGTTAGACACACAAACAAATATAACGATAAAACCCAAATTAACAATAACCGCGCACGTTTTTCCCGGGCCGCTGCGCCGCGGTTGCAGCCGATTGCGGAAAGAGTTGCTATTTTGCCCTTTTTTCACTAATTTTGCACGGATAACAAGGATACATCAAAAACACACGATATGGCAATCGAACTCAGCGAACAGGAACAGCTTCGCAGGCAGTCGCTCACGGCGTTGCGCGAACTGGGCATCGAACCCTACCCCGCCGCCCGTTACGAAGTGACGGCCACGGCGCGCGAAATCGCCGACAACTACGACGACGCGAAGAAGAATTTCCAGGACGTCCGCATCGCCGGCCGCATCATGTCGCGCCGCATCATGGGCAGCGCCTCGTTCTTCGAGCTGCAGGACCACACGGGCCGCATCCAGGTCTACATCCGCCGCGACGACATCTGCCCCGAAGGCGATCCGACGCTCTACAACACGGTTTTCAAGAAACTGCTGGACATCGGCGACTTCATCGGCGTGGAGGGATTCGCCTTCCATACCAACACCGGCGAACTGTCGGTGCACTGCCGCCGGTTCACCGTGCTGTCGAAGTCGATCCGCCCGCTGCCCGTCGTCAAGGAGAAGGACGGCAAGACGTTCGACGCCTTCACCGACCCGGAGGTGCGCTACCGCCAGCGGTATTTGGACCTGATCGTCAACCCGCAGGTGAAGGACACCTTCGTCCGCCGCGCCAAGATCATGGCCACGATGCGCGAGTTCTTCAACGAACGGGGATACATCGAGGTCGAAACCCCGATTCTGCAGCCCATCCCCGGCGGCGCATCGGCGCGCCCGTTCATCACCCACCACAATTCGCTCGACATCGACCTCTACCTGCGCATCGCCACGGAACTGTACCTCAAGAAACTGATCGTCGGCGGATTCGACGGCGTCTACGAGTTCGGCAAGAACTTCCGCAACGAGGGCATGGACCGCACGCACAACCCCGAGTTCACGTGCATGGAGATTTACGTGGCCTACAAGGACTACCTCTGGATGATGGAGTTCACCGAACAGATGCTCGAACGGGTGGCCATGGCCGTGAACGGCACGACGGAACTAACGATCGACGGCAAGCCGATCTCGTTCAAGGCGCCGTTCCGCCGCCTGACGATGACCGACGCCATCCGCGAAAAGACCGGCTACGACATCACGGGCCGTTCGGAGGAGGAGCTGCGCGAGGCCTGCAAGCGGCTCGATGTCGAGGTCGACGAGACCTACGGCAAAGGCAAGCTGATCGACGCCATCTTCGGGCAGTACTGCGAGGAGGAGCTTACGCAGCCCACCTTCATCACGGACTACCCGCGCGAGATGTCGCCGCTGTGCAAGCGCCACCGCTCGAATCCCGACCTGACGGAGCGTTTCGAGCTGTTCGTCAACGGCAAGGAGCTGTGCAACGCCTATTCGGAGCTGAACGACCCGATCGACCAGCTGGAGCGTTTCCAGGAGCAGCTGCGTCTCTCGGAAAAGGGCGACGACGAGGCCATGTTCATCGACATGGACTTCGTGCGCGCGCTGGAATACGGCATGCCGACCTGCTCGGGAATGGGCATAGGCATCGACCGGCTGACGATGTTCATGACCGACCAGTCGTCGATCCAGGACGTGCTGTTCTTCCCGCAGATGCGCCCCGAAAAGAAGGTCGTGAGCGATCCCGCAGAGGCATACACCGCCATCGGCGTCCCCGAAGAGTGGGTTCCGGTCATCCAGAAGATGGGCTACCTCACCGTCGAGTCGCTCCGGAAACTCGCCCCCGGCAAGTTCTTCAACGACCTGTGCGGGTTCAACAAGAAAAACAAGCTCGGACTGAAGGCCCCCTCGATCGACGAGGTCAAGAAGTGGTGTGAGGAATAACGCCTGCCGATGAAGAAACGACTCGCTTTCCTGACAGCTGCGCTGGCGCTGGTCTGCATGGTTCAGGCTCAACCCTTCCGCTTCGGCGGCAACGGGGAGTTTACGGTCATGCAACTGACCGACCTGCACTACAACGGCGCAGGCTGGCAGTCGGACCACATACCGGGTATGCTCGTGCGGCTGATCGAATCCGAGAAACCCGATCTGGTCGTGGTCACGGGCGACCTGATCTATGCCGCCCCCGGCGAACCGCTGCTGCGGGAAATCTGCGGAACGATCGCTTCGACGGATACGCCCTATGCCGTTGCATGGGGCAACCACGACGCCGAACAAGGACTCACGCATGCAGAACTCAACGCCATAGCCCGTACGCTTCCGAAATGCGTCAACGGATACTACGCTTCCGACCCCTTGCACCCGTGCGATTTCGTGATTCCCGTCCTTTCGAAAGACGGATCGCGCGAGGAAGCACGGCTCTACGTCATGGACTCCAACGACTACAATGCCGACGACCACAGTTACAAAGGCTTCACTCCGGAGCAGGTCGCCTGGTACAGGGCTACGGCCGACGAAGCGGCGAAACGCAACGGATACCGTTCCAATGGACTGATGTTCTTCCACATACCGCTGAACGAGTATGCCGAAGCCTTTGACACGGCACCCGTCGCAGGCAGCGGATTCCGCCTCGAACGCGAATGCCCGCCGCGCGACAACACGGGCATGTTCCGCGCCGCGGCAAACAGCGGCGAGATCATCGGCATCTTCGCAGGCCACGACCATTCGAACAACTACATCGCCGAAAAAGAGGGCATCGCCCTCTGCTACGGCCATTACAGCGGCGGCTACGCCGAATATCAGGAGCTGGTCAGCGGCGCCCGCATCATCCGGCTGACCGAAGGCAGGCGGGGCTTCACGACATGGATACGTTTCGCCAACGGCCGTACGAAGCACCGCACGGTATTCCCGCAGGAGAGATAACGAAATACTTCAATTCACATAAAAAACAAGTAAAATGAGAAAGAAAATTGTTGCCGGCAACTGGAAGATGAACACGCTTCCCGCCGAAGGTGTAGAACTGGCCAAAGGCATCGTGGCAGGCCGCGGAGAGGTTTGCTCGTGCGTGAACTTCATCGTCTGCCCGCCGTTCACCCATCTGGCGATGGTCGCCGAAGCCCTGAAGGGTTCGGACGTCGCACTCGGCGCGCAGGACTGCGCAACGGAGGCCAAAGGCGCCTACACGGGCGAAATCGCAGCCTCGATGATCGCAGCATTGGGTTGCAAATACGTGATCCTCGGCCACTCGGAACGCCGCCAGTACTACGGCGAGACCTCCGCAACGCTCAACAAGAAGATGGCCCAGGCCTATGCAAACGGGCTGGTTCCCATCTACTGCGTCGGCGAGAACCTCGACGAGCGTGAGGCCGGCAAGCACTTCGACGTGGTGAAGGCACAGATCGAAGAGGTGGTTTACAACCTCACCGAGGAGCAGTACAAGAATCTCGTGATCGCTTACGAGCCGGTTTGGGCCATCGGTACGGGCAAGACCGCTTCGGCCGAGCAGGCACAGGAGATCCACGCCTACATCCGCGAGGTGCTCGCCGCCAAATTCGGCGCTGCGGCCCAGGAGACGGCGATCCTCTACGGCGGTTCGTGCAAGCCCTCGAACGCAGCCGAAATCTTCGCCAAGGAGGACGTGGACGGCGGCCTGATCGGCGGCGCGGCCCTCAAGGCCGAGGACTTCCTGGCCATCGGCAAGGGGTTCTCGAAGTAGTATCGCGACAGCGTACAATTACGGACAGCGGCCCCTTGCAGGGGGCCGCTGTCTCTTTATCCGACCCGGATTTACCAACCATAACTACGACACCATGAAAAAACTGCTGTTTTTCGCCGCCGCACTCTCGGCGGCATGCGCCGCAAGCGCGCAAGGCTACTACACCGACGCCTACAATCCCGACATCTCGCGCCACACCGGACGCATCGCCGCACAGCGCGCGGAATTCATACTGCCCGAGGTGAACGGCTACACCGTCTACAAAGCCGACCTGCACACCCACTCGGTCTATTCCGACGGCGACTGCACGCCCGAATTCCGCGTCCGCGAAGCGTGGTACGACGGTCTGGACGTGCTGGCGATCACCGAACACGTGGAATACCGCCGCCATGAAGGCAAGATGCTGAACTTCCTCAAGGGCTACGTCCCCGAAGGCACGGAGGCCATAAACAACAACATCATCCGCAAAGCGGCCGACGAGCGGGGCATTCAGTCCGACCTGAACCTCCCGGTGAAGCTGGCCCGGGAGACGGCCGTGAAATTCGGCCTGACGATCATTCCCGGCGCCGAGATCACCCGCGAACCGATCGCCTACGGCCACTACAACGCCCTTTTCACCACGGATAACAACACCCTCTATGCCGCCGACGCCCTGCAATCGCTCCGCAACGCCAAGGCGCAGGGGGCGCTGGTGATGCACAACCATCCGGGCTGGCGGCGCAAGAGCCTTGAACACCCCGAATTCGAAGTCAAAGCCTACGGCGAGGGGCTGATCGACGGCATCGAAATCATGAACGGCGCGGAGTTCTACCCCAAAGCCATCGCACGCGCCCATGCAAGGAAGCTGTTCGTGTCGGCGAACACCGACATCCACGATGCGACGGCCGAGACCTACCGGCTTCAGGGCCATCGCCGCAACATGACGCTGATCTTCGCCCGGGACAACTCGCTCGCAGCGCTGCGCGAGGCGCTCGAAGCGCGCCGCACGCTGGCCTATTCGTTCGGCACGATAGCGGGCGACGAACAACTGCTGAAAGACCTCTTCACGGCATCGGTCCGGACAAAGGTGCTCCACACCGACCCGAAAAACGGCCGCCGCACGGTGAGCCTCACCAACGCCAGTTCGGTGGACTACGTGCTCCGCTTTCCGGGACAAAACCCCTTGGTGCTCAAACCGTTCTCAACGCTGACAACCACCGTCGCGGCAAACAGTCCGCTCGCCGTGACCGTCGAAAACATGTGGTATTCCGAAAAGGAGCACCCCCGGATCGAGATCGCGCTGTAATTCCTCATCCCGCTAAAAAATCCCCGCCCGTCGCAAGGCGGGGATTTTCCATACCCTCCTCAAACATGTTCAAAAACGGGCCGGGCATGGCCGGAACAAACTTTTTTCGTATATTTACAGCACATAACAAAATGACATGAGCCGGTTAATCATCAACAATTTCAACGAATTCGCCCAGCACATAGGTCAGGAGCTGGGCGTCTCCGACTACCTGACGATCACACAGGAGCAGATCGATCTTTTCGCCGACGCCACGCTCGACCACCAGTGGATCCACGTGGACACGGAGCGCGCCCGGACGGAAAGTCCCTATAAATCGACCATTGCCCACGGCTACCTGAACCTTTCGGTGCTCCCCTACCTCTGGGGACAAATCCTGGAGGTCAACAACGTGAAGATGCTGGTCAACTACGGCATCGAGAAACTGCGCTTCAACCAGCCCGTGCTGGCGGGCGACGCAGTCCGGCTGCGCGCCTCGCTGGTGTCGCTCGCAAACCTCCGCGGCATCGCCAAGGCGGAAATCAAGGTGTCGCTCGAAATCAAAGACAGCCCCAAAACGGCTCTCGATGCGACGGTCGTGTTTCTCTATCATTTCAAATAGCACCCAACGAATCGTAAATTAAACAGGGGCTGTTTACACAGTCCCTGTTTTTGTTGCGGCTAAAAGCCGGGGGTTAAGATGAGCGTCAACAGCCCGAAAACAAACGCCGGATTTTGGATTTTAAGCGATATAGTTTCGTGCAGCGTAATAAAAAATCCGCGGATGGGTAGTACTCAAGTACGTCCCATTCGCGGATTTTGACGGAAGTGACGCAAATGCGCCGCTATCACGGAAAATCAATTACATTTTCTTTCCCACATTGGTCTTCTTCGCAACCTTCGGAGCCGAAGCCTTGGCCGAAGCGGCCTTCGGTGCTGCGGGTTTCTTCGGAGCGGCAGCCTTCTTGGGTGCGGCCTTTTTAGCCTCGCCCTCGACTACGGTAGCCTCCTCGACGGAGTCGGTAGCCTTGGCAGCCGACTTGCGCGAGCGGCGCGTCTTCGGTTTTGCCTCCGAAGCGGCTGCGGGAGCGATCCCCAGCGTGTAAGGCTCGTTGAAGTCAACGAACTCGATGATGCACATGTCTGCAGCATCGCCCAGACGGAAACCGGTCTTCAGGATGCGGGTGTAACCGCCCGGACGCTCCGAAATCTTCGGTGCGATCGTACGGAACAGCTCCGTAACGGCCTCTTTCTGTTTCAGGTACGAGAATACGATACGGCGCGAGTGCGTCGTGTCCTCCTTCGACTTGGTGACCAGAGGCTCCACGAAACGCTGAACGGCCTTGGCCTTGGCAACCGTCGTTTCGATGCGCTTGTGCAGGATCAGCGACGTGGCCATGTTCGACAGCATGGCCTTGCGGTGGCCTGCCTGACGGCCCAGGTGGTTGAAATTCTTATTGTGTCTCATAATTAATCTTTGTCAAGTTTGTAGATTGATACGTCCATACCGAACTTCAGGTTGAGCGAGGTCAGCAGCTCGTCCAGCTCCGTCAAAGACTTCTTGCCGAAGTTGCGGAACTTCAGCAGGTCGTTGCGGTTCAGCTTCACGAGGTCCCCCACGGTATCGACATCGGCGGCCTTCAGGCAGTTCAGGGCGCGGACCGAAAGGTCCTGGTCCGAGAGCTTCGTCTTCAGCAGCTGACGCATGTGGAGTACATCCTCATCGAACTCCTCGGCTCCGTTCGTGTCTTCCATGTTGACGGTAATCTTCTCGTCGGAGAAGAGCATGAAGTGCTGGATGAGAATCTTTGCGGCCTCTTTCAGAGCCTCTTTGGGGTGAATCGACCCGTCGGTGGTAATTTCCAAATTCAGCTTCTCGTAGTCGGTCTTCTGCTCGACGCGGTAGTTCTCGATCGAGTACTTCACGTTCTTGATGGGCGTGAAGATCGAGTCGATCGGGAGCGTTCCGAACTCGCTTTCAGCGGGTGCGTTCTCCTCGGCAGGCACGTAGCCGCGGCCTTTGCCGATCGTGAGCGTCATCTGCATCTTCGTTCCCGGGGCCAGGTGACAGATCACCAGATCGGGATTGAGGACCTTGAAGAACGACAGGTAATTCGAGATATATCCGGCAGTCAGCTCCGTAACACCCGCAACGTTAATGGATACTTTTTCGGCATCCTGATTATCGACTGTGCGGATAAAACGAACCTGCTTCAGATTGAGGATGATGTTCAACATATCCTCCATCACACCGGGGATAGCGGCAAACTCGTGATCGACACCGGCTACCTTGACAGTCGTGATTGCGTAACCCTCCAGCGAAGAGAGCAGAATACGACGCAAAGCGTTACCGACAGTCATACCGAATCCGGGCTCCAGCGGTCGGAATTCGAACTTCCCGAACGACGAAGTGGATTCAAGCATAATAACCTTCTCAGGTTTCTGGAATGCTAATATTGCCATAATAGGTGAATTTGTTTAATTACTACTTCGAGTACAACTCGACGATGAGCTGCTCCTTGATGTTCTCGGGGATCTCCTCACGCTCGGGTTTCTGCAGGAAACGGCCGCTCATCGAGGCATTGTCCCACTCCAACCAGGCATAGCGGCTCTTCGACGAGCCGGCCAGGGATGCCGAGATCACTTCCAGACTCTTCGACTTCTCGCGAACCGACACCACGTCACCCGCGCGCAGCGAGTACGAGGGGATGTTCACGACACTGCCGTTCACGCAGATGTGGCAGTGCGAAACGAGCTGGCGGGCAGCCGCACGCGTCGGGGCGATACCCAAGCGGTAAACGACGTTGTCCAGACGGCACTCCAGCAGTTTCAGCAGGTTCTCACCCGTGATGCCGCCCATGCGGGCAGCCTGCTCGTAGGTGCGCGAGAACTGCTTCTCCAGCAGGCCGTACGTGTACTTCGCCTTCTGCTTCTCGCTCAACTGCGTGCCGTACTCCGACACCTTCTTGCGCTTGCGCGCCAGACCATGCTGTCCGGGAGGATAGTTGCGCTTTTCGAGCACCTTATCCGCACCATAGATAGCTTCGCCGAATTTACGGGCGATTTTCGATTTAGGTCCTATGTATTTTCCCATTGTTCTGTTTTTTTTTAAAACCTTGAAATTATCCTTAACCTGTGCCTGAATTATACGCGGCGGCGGTTAGGAGCACGGCAGCCGTTGTGCGGCAGCGGAGTGACGTCGATGATCTCCATCACCTCGATGCCTGCGCCGTGGATCGTGCGCACGGCCGACTCGCGGCCTGCTCCCGGACCCTTCACATAAACCTTCACCTTGCGCAGGCCCATGTCGTAAGCGACCTTGGCGCAATCCGCCGAAGCGGTCTGTGCTGCATACGGAGTATTCTTCTTCGAACCACGGAAGCCCATCTTGCCGGCCGACGACCAGCTGATGACATCGCCCACCTCGTTGGTGATGGTGATGATTACGTTGTTGAAAGTGGAGTGTACATAGACATTGCCCAGCGCACCGACCTTAACAACCTTTTTCTTAACTGTTCCAGTTTTCTTTGCCATAATTCTCTAAAGATTACTTCGTTGCCTTTTTCTTGTTTGCGACAGTCTTCTTGCGGCCCTTGCGGGTGCGCGCGTTGTTCTTGGTCGACTGACCGCGGACGGGAAGACCCAGACGGTGACGGATGCCGCGGTAGCAGCCGATGTCCATCAGGCGCTTGATGTTCAACTGGACCATCGAACGGCATTCGCCCTCGACTTTCAGACCCAGGTCGGCGATCGTCGAACGGATCGCACCGATCTGGTCGTCCGACCAATCCTGTACTTTGAGATCGTAGCTGATGCCAGCGGTCTCGAGAATCTTACGAGCCGTCGAGCGACCGATACCGTAGATATAGGTCAGGCCGATCTCGCCTCTTTTGTTTTTCGGTAAATCTACACCGACTATACGTGCCATATAAATTCTTTTTCTTTTTTGACTTGTTTAAAAAACATTACCCCTGGCGCATTTTAAACTTGGGATTCTTTTTGCAAATGACATAAAGTTTGCCTTTACGCTTCACAATCTTGCAATCCTCGCTTCTTTTCTTGATGGATGCTTTAACTTTCATGATTTTCAAGCAATCTAATTATTTGTACCGGAAAGATATACGTCCCTTCGTAAGGTCATAGGGCGTCATCTCCACTTTTACTTTATCTCCGGGAAGGATCTTGATGTAGTGCATACGCATCTTTCCCGAGATATGGGCCGTGAGAATGTGGCCGTTGTCCAGTTCAACGCGGAACATCGCGTTGGACAACGCCTCGATAATCGTCCCGTCCCTTTCAATAGCAGTTTGTTTTGCCATAGAGTCTTAATTGTTTATTGCCTTTTCGATGATACTGAAGTCCGTCAGGACATCGGGTCCCGATTTGCGGACCGCAACGGCGAACTCGTAGTGCGCCGCCGGTTTGTGGTCCCGCGTGCGGACCGTCCAGCCATCCCGTTCGAAAACCACCGCTTTGGTCCCCATGTTGATCATGGGTTCGATGCAGATGACCATGCCCTCTTTGAGCAATGGCCCCCTGCCGCGTGCACCGTAATTGGGAACACCGGGGTCTTCGTGCATTTTCCGACCCAGCCCGTGTCCCTCCAGTTCGCGCACGACTCCGTAGCCGAAACTCTCGGCGTACTCCTGCACGGCTGCCGACACGTCGCCTACGCGGTTGCCGGCCTTGGCCTGCGCCGTACCTTTATAAAGAGCCTCTTTGGTGACGTCCATCAGCTGCCTAACTTCCCCGGCAACCTCGCCAACGGCAAACGTATATGCCGAATCACCAACAAACCCCTTCATAAACGTACCGCAATCGACCGAAACGATGTCGCCCTCTTTGAGAACGCATTTCGAGGATGGGATACCGTGAACCACCTGTTCGTTTACCGATATACACAACGAAGCGGGAAATCCCTGATACCCGAGGAAGGCTGGAACTGCTCCGTGCGCGCGGATGAAATCCTCGGCAATCGAATCCAACTCCTTGGTGGTGACGCCCGGACGGATGTGGCGACCCACTTCCGCCAGCGTCTCCGACACCAGGATGTTGTTCTCACGGAGCAGCTCTATCTCCTCGTCTGTCTTTAAATAGATCATTTCTTCGCTTAAGAACTCTTCGGAAAAACTCCTAATGACGACCCTGAATACGTCCGGTCTTCATCAGACCATCGTAATGGCGCATCAGCAGGTAGCTCTCGATCTGCTTCAGAGTGTCGAGTACCACACCGACCATGATCAGCAGCGACGTACCTCCGTAGAAGTAGGCGAACGACTGCTGGATGCCCAGGAACTTCATCGCCAGCGCGGGCAGGATCGCCACGATCGCCAGGAAGAACGAACCCGGAAGGGTGATACGCGTCATGATGGTATCGATGTAGTTCACGGTCTGCTTACCCGGTTTCACTCCCGGGATAAAGCCGCCGTTTCGCTTCATGTCATCGGCCATCATTTGAGGGTTGATGATAATCGCCGTGTAGAAGTAGGTGAAGGCGATTACCAGCACTGCAAGCGTGAAGTTGTACCAGAAACCGGTCATCGAGCTGAAGGCAGCCGCGAAGGCCGTACCGGAGAACAGCGCCGGAATAAACATCAGAGCCTGCGCGAAGATGATAGGCATCACATTCGCGGCATTCATCTTCAGCGGGATGTACTGACGTACGCCGCCGTACTGTTTGTTACCGACGATACGCTTTGCATACTGTACAGGGACCTTGCGGACAGCCTGTACCAGGGCGATCGTTGCCATGAAGACAAGGAACAGCAGGATCAGCTCGAGGATCAGCATGATGGCGCTACCCGAGGCAGTCTGGAAGCGGGCGTTGACCTCGGCCAACAGCGCGTGCGGGAGACGTGCCACGATACCGATCATGATGATCAGCGAGATACCGTTACCGATACCCTTGTCGGTGATCTTCTCGCCCAACCACATGATGAACATGGTTCCGGCGATCAGGATCGTCGTCGCATAGGCAACGAAGCCGAACGAATTGCCGTAAACGAACGCAGTGGGGACCTGATGGTACAGGTTGGCGATGTACGCCGGACCCTGCAGGATCAGCACGCCGATCGTCAGGAAGCGTGTCCACTGGTTCATCTTGCGGCGGCCGCTCTCACCCTCCTTCTGCATTTTCTGGAAATACGGAATCATCATTCCCATGAGCTGGATGATGATCGAGGCGGTGATGTACGGCATGACTCCGAGCGCGAAAATAGCGGCGTTGCCGAACGCACCGCCGGAGAAGACGTTCAACAGACCCAGAAGTCCGTTGCCTTCCAGCTGGCTGGCATACGCCGAACCCTCGCCCAGGGCGTTGGGGTTGATGCCCGGAATCACGACGAAACTACCCAAGCGGTAGACCAGCAGAAGCCCGATCGTGTAAATGACACGCTTACGAAGCTCCTCGATCTTGTAGATATTCTTGAGGGTTTCTACCAATTTCTTGTTGGTCGCCAAAAGAGCGATTACCACCAAAAAGACGACACCAACAACGAGATACTGATTCATAATTTTTGGGTTCTAAGGTTGCTTACAGTTTTTCGACGCTGCCCCCGGCTGCCGTGATGGCCGCCTCGGCGCTCTTCGAGAACGCATGCGCCTTGACGGCGAGCGCCTTCGAAATCGTGCCGTTGCCCAGGATCTTCACCTTGTCGTTCGACGAGATGAAACCTGCGGCGATGAGCGTGTCGACCGTAACCTCCGTGAGCGATTTCTTGGCTGCCAGCTCCTCGAGCGTCGAGAGGTTGATGGCCTTGAATTCAACTCGTTTCAGATTCGTGAAACCGAACTTGGGGAGGCGACGCTGCAGCGGCATCTGGCCACCCTCGAAGCCGAGCTTGCGCGAGTAACCCGAACGCGACTGTGCACCCTTGTGTCCACGGGTGGCCGTGCCGCCGTGGCCCGAACCGGCACCGCGGCCGATCCGTTTATCGTGATGCGTTGAACCCTTTGCGGGTTTGAGATTATTGAGTTCCATTGTTATAATCCGTTAGCTGTTAAACTTATTCTGCGGCCTGTGCTGCCTCCTCCTTGACCTCGGCTTTCTTGGCCTTGGGGGCAGCCTTCTTGGCGGGGGCCACTTCCTCGACCTTCACGAGGTGCTTCACGCGCGCAATCATACCTTTTATGATCACCGAGTCGTCGTGCTCGACACTCGCGTTGATCTTCTTCAGACCCAGCGCGTCAAGGTTCTTGCACTGGCGCTCCGTGGAGCCGATGCGGCTTTTGACCTGGGTGATTTTCAATCTTGCCATGTTCTTCTTGAGAATTAACCGTTAAACACCTTGTCCATCGAGATACCGCGCACGCGGGCGATGCTGTGGGCATCGCGCAGCTCGCACAGTGCGCCGATGGTCGCCTTCACCAGGTTGTGGGGGTTCGACGAACCCTTGCTCTTGGCAAGCACGTTCTTGATGCCCACCGACTCGAGCACAGCACGCATGGCACCGCCGGCGATGATACCCGTACCGGGAGCGGCCGGACGAATCATCACGAGCGAACCGCTGAAACGCGACTCCTGCTTGTGGGGGATCGTACCGTTGATAACCGGAATCTTCACCAGGTTCTTCTTCGCGTCCTCCACGCCCTTGGCAATGGCCGACTGAACCTCCGAAGCCTTGCCCAGGCCGTAGCCTACGACACCGTCTTCGTTACCTACGACGACGATGGCCGAGAAACTGAACGTGCGGCCACCCTTCGTAACCTTGGTAACACGCTGGATGCTGACGAGCCGGTCCTTGAGTTCGAGATCGCTCGTGCGTACTTTCTTTATGTTGGTATTTGACATAATCGCTTAGAATTTAAGTCCGCCTTCGCGTGCTGCTTCGGCCAGCTGTTTAACTCTTCCGTGATACAGGTAGCCGTTACGGTCGAAGGCTACTTCGCTGATGCCTTTGGCAACGGCGCGCTCGGCGGCCAGCTTGCCTACCAGGGCGGCGACTTCGCACTTGTTCTTGCCGGCGGCTGCCTCTGCGACCTCCTTGTCCAGCGAGGAAGCCGTAGCCAGGGTAACACCTGCGAGGTCGTCGATAAACTGCACGTAGATCTGCTTGTTGCTACGATATACAGTCATGCGAGGCTGTGAAGGCGTTCCGCTCACGATCTTGCGGATACGCATCTTGATCCTCTCTCTTCTTTCTATCTTGTTCAATGACATAACTTCAGACTATTTACTATTTAGCACCTGCTGATTTACCGGCCTTGCGACGGATCTGCTCGCCGACGAACTTGATACCCTTACCCTTGTACGGTTCCGGCTTGCGCAGCGAACGGATCTTCGCGGCAACCTGGCCGATGAGCTGCTTGTCGATCGACTTGAGGGTTACGATCGGGTTGCCCTTTTTCTCGGTAACGGCCGTGGCGGTCACCTCCTTGGGCAACAGGAAATGCGTGTCGTGTGAGTAGCCGAGGCTCATTTCGAGCACCTGGCCCTTGACTTCGGCCTTGAAGCCGACGCCGACGAGTTCCTGTTTGATTTCATAGCCTTTCGACACGCCGACAACCATGTTGTTGATCAGCGCGCGGTACAGCCCGTGCAGCGAACGGTGGCGGGGCTGGTTGGTGGGACGGGTCACCAGAACGGCGGGAACTTCCTTGCCCGTATGAACGTCCGTGTGCGTGCCGACCTCTACCTTGATGTCCGAGTCAACTTTCTGGCTCAGCGTCCCGAGTGGCCCTTTCACGCTTACCGTGTTGTCGGCAGCTACCTCTACGGTAACGCCGGCCGGCAGGTTTACAGGTAATTTACCAATTCTTGACATAGTGTTGTTCTTTAATGATTTGCGATTAGTAGATATAGCACAGCACCTCGCCGCCCACATTCTCCTGACGGGCCTTGGCGTCGGTCATGATGCCTTTCGACGTGGAAACGATGGCGATGCCCAGGCCGTTCAAAACACGGGGCATGTCCGAAACCGACGCATACCGGCGCAGACCCGGACGGCTTACGCGCTTGAGGTCCTTGATGGCGTTGGTCTTGGTGGCGGGGTCCCACTTCAGAGCGATTTTGATCGACGGATGACCTTTCTCGTCCTTGTCGAATTTGTAAGCGAGAATGTAACCCTGCTCATAGAGGATCTTGGTCATCTCCTGCTTAATTTTTGAACCGGGAGCTTCAACCACCTTGTGGTTGGCTTTCACCGCGTTTCTAATTCTGGTCAGAAAGTCCGCAATAGGATCAGTCATAACGAATAGAAATTAAAAATTAATAAATTAGTTTAAATTAAAATTTTGACTTTCAGCTTCTTGACATTCGTCAATTCCCCTCCGGCCCTTTTTTTGCCCCCTCGTTCGCATACGCACACGAGGGCCTGAAGCGCGCAAATATACGCATTATTTCCCAAACAGCCAAGTTATCGCCTGATTTTTAGCGATTTTAGCCCTGCCTCCGGAACGCAGACAATGTTAGCACCCGATGTTGCTAACATGTATCTGCACAAAACTCCCGTTCAGCAAGCGGCAGCGACTTCGGAAACCACCCGGGCGCTCCGTCTCTGCGGTCCGCCCCGGTCACCTCCTCCAGCCACAGAACGACCTTCCGGCATCCTCTCCGCCGCTTTACGCAACTTCGGCTCAACCTCCGGGCTCCAACTTCCGCCGCCTTACGCAGCTCCGGTTTCCACCCTCCGGCCCCTTGGTCCGAGAAATTTGTAACCAAGCACCCAACCCTTCGCTACGCCCCACATATCGGGAAGTTACCGCTTGCGGCGGCACTTTCCCCGACACTGTGACGTATCTACACGGGCTGAACACCCCTATCTGCCCCGCTTCCTTCCGAGAGACTCGCTCTCCACAGGCTCCTCACCTTCCGGAAAACGGAACTTTTATTCAGAATCGCAGGATTTTCGGGTTTCAGGCGGCCGCACATGCGTGCCGTCCCCGTTCCCCGCACCTGCGGCTGCTACCAGCTGGCTTTCGTAACGCCCGGGATAAGCCCCTTCGAGGCCATTTCGCGGAACTGGATACGGCTGATGCCGAACAGGCGAATGTAGCCCTTGGGACGCCCCGTGATCTTGCAGCGGTTGTGCTGGCGGATGGGATTCGAGTTGCGGGGCAGCTTCGCAAGCGCCTGCCATGCCTCTTCGTGATCCATCTCACCGCTCTTCACCTTGGTAGCGATCTCCTCGCGCTTGTGAGCATAGCGGTTTGCGAGCTTCGCACGCTTCACCTCGCGGGCCTTCATCGATTCTTTTGCCATAGCTTATTGATTCTTTTTAGCGTTTTTGAAAGGAAGACCGAACTCGCGGAGCAGGGCGTAAGCCTCCTCGTCGGTTTTGGCCGTCGTTACGAACGTGATCTCCATGCCGAAGATCTTGGTAATCTTGTCGATGTCGATCTCCGGGAAGATGATCTGCTCGGTGATGCCCAGGGTGTAGTTGCCCTGGCCGTCGAACTTTTCATTGATGCCCTTGAAGTCGCGGATACGCGGCAGGGCCACGGCGATCAGACGCTCCAGGAACTCGTACATCTTCGTGTCGCGCAGCGTCACGCGCACGCCGATCGGCATGCCCTTACGCAGCTTGAAGTTCGAGATGTCCTTGCGCGAGCGGGTCTGAACGGCCTTCTGACCGGTGATCTGCGTCAGTTCGGCTTCTGCCACGTCGATAAGCTTCTTATCGGCGACGGCCTGGCCCATACCCTGGTTGATTACGATCTTCGTGAGCTTCGGGCACTGCATAATGCTCGTGTAACCGAACTCCTTCATAAGGACAGGTTTGATCTGCTCCTTATACTGTGTCTTGAGTGTAGGTACGTATGCCATTATTTGATCTCCTCCCCTGACTTTTTAGCGAAACGAACTAATTTACCTTTTGCATCCGTCTTGCGGCCGACCTTGGTGGGTTTGCCCGACTTGGGGTCGAGGAGCATGAGGTTCGAAATGTGAATCGGAGCCTCTTTCTCGACGATGCCTCCCTGGGGGTTCTGCGCATTGGGCTTCGTGGCCTTCTTGCAGAGGTTCACACCTTCGACGATGGCGCGCTGCTTCGAAACCTCGACCTTCAGGACTTTGCCCGTCTGGCCTTTGCTGTCACCGGCGATAACCTGAACCTGATCCCCTTTCTTAATATGTAATTTTGACATATCCGAAATAGTTTTTATGATTACAATACTTCGGGTGCGAGGGAGATAATCTTCATATACTGGTCGCGCAGCTCGCGAGCTACGGGGCCGAATATACGAGTACCGCGCATTTCACCCTGGTTGTTAAGCAGCACCACGGCGTTGTCGTCGAAACGAATGTACGAACCGTTGGCACGTCTGATTTCCTTCGTGGTTCTCACGACTACGGCTTTCGACACGGCACCCTTCTTGACATCGCCCGAGGGAGTCGCGCTCTTGACAGCCACGACGATCTTATCGCCGATGGATGCGTAGCGACGCTTCGTGCCGCCGAGCACCCGGATGCAGAGGACCTCCTTCGCACCGCTGTTATCAGCTACAATGAGTCTACTTTCCTGTTGTATCATAACTACTTAGCTCTTTCAATGATTTGTACTAATCTCCAACGCTTCGTTTTGCTCAGCGGGCGGGTTTCCATGATGCGTACGGTATCGCCCTCCTTGCAGGTCTCGTCGAGCGACTCGGCCACGAACTTGGTCGTCTTGTTCACGAACTTACCGTAGATAGGATGCTTCACCTTACGTGCTACTGCAACCACAATGGTTTTCTCCATCTTGTTGCTGACAACCACACCGATACGCTCTTTTCTAAGATTTCTTTCCATAGTTGTTCTCGTTATTTAGCGTTTTTTTGACGCAGAACGGTCAGCATGCGAGCTATATCTCTGCGGTTCTTCTTAATGATCGACGGGTTCTCGACGGGGGACACTGCGTGCTGCACCTTCAGCTTCGCGAGCTGGGCCTTTTCGGTCTCGATGCGCTCCTGCAGGTCCTTTGTCGAAATATCCTTGATTTCTGCACTTTTCATGTTCTGTGTCCCTTAAATTGTGGTTTCGACGTAGTCACGTCTTACGATAAACTTGGTGGTGATGGGCAGTTTCTGGGCGCCCAGGCGCAGCGCTTCCTGCGCAACTTCCAGGGGCACACCCTCTGCCTCGAAGAGAATACGTCCGGGCGTAACAGGCGCCACGAAGCCTTCGGGATTACCCTTACCCTTACCCATACGCACCTCAGCGGGCTTCTTCGTGATGGGTTTGTCGGGGAAGATGCGGATCCACAGCTGACCTTCACGCTTCATGTAACGCGTAATGGCCTGACGTGCCGCCTCTATCTGACGACCCGTGATCCAGGTCGATTCAAGTGCCTTGATTGCGAACGATCCGTATGCAAGCTGGTTACCTCTTTGAGCGATACCCTTCATACGGCCTTTCTGCATTCTTCTAAATTTGGTCTTTTTCGGCTGTAACATGTTAGTTCTGCTTTAAAAAGGTCCTACTTACTGATTGTTATTGCGACGGTCTCCGCCCCGGCGTCCGCCACGACGGTCTCCACCGCGGCGGTCTCCACGGTCACCGCGTCCTCCGCGACGGTCGCCGCGCTCACCGCGGTCGCCCGAAGGAGCCTGCGCCGAAGCGCCTGCGATTTCGAACAGGTCGCGCTGGCCGTAGACGATGCCCTGGCAGATCCACACCTTCACGCCCAGGATACCCACTTTCGTGAGGGCCTCCGTGAGGCAGTAGTCGATGTCTGCACGGAACGTGTGCAGCGGAATGCGTCCCTCCTTGATCGTCTCCGTACGGGCCATCTCGGCGCCGCCGACACGGCCGGCAACCTGGATCTTGATACCCTCGGCGCCCATGCGCATGGTCGAAGCTACGGCCGTCTTCACGGCACGGCGGAACGACACGCGGCCCTCCAGCTGGCGGGCGATGTTCTGGCCGACGATGACGGCGTCCACCTCGGGGCGTTTCACCTCGAAGATGTTGATCTGGATCTCCTTGCCGGTGAGCTTCTTCAGCTCCTCCTTCAGCTTATCGACCTCCTGACCGCCCTTGCCGATGATGATGCCCGGACGGGCGGTCGAAATCGTAACCGTCACCAGTTTGAGCGTGCGCTCGATGATGATCTTCGAGATCGACGCCTTCGCCAGACGGACATTCAGATACTTGCGGATCTTGGCGTCCTCGACGAGTTTGTCGGAGAAGTCCTTGCCTCCGAACCAGTTGGAATCCCAACCCCGGATGATACCAAGACGATTTGCTATCGGATTAACTTTCTGTCCCATCTGATTACTTGTTTTCTACGGTTACCATTTTGTCAACTACGATCGTTACGTGGTTCGAACGCTTGCGGATCCGGTGTGCGCGACCCCGGGGCGCTGCCTGAATACGCTTCAGCATGCGACCGCCGTCGACAAACACCTCTTTTACGCAGAGCTTCGTGTCCTCCAGACGCTCCGATTCGTTCTTGGTCTCCCAGTTGGCGATCGCCGACTTGAGAAGTTTCTCCATACGGATCGACGCCTCCTTCTTCGAGTAACGGAGGATGCCCAGCGCCTTGTTGATCTCCACACCGCGGATGATGTCGGCCACCAGGCGCATCTTACGGGGAGAGGTCGGGCAATCACGCAGAACGGCGATAGCCTTCTGCTTCTTCTCAGCCTTTAACTGTTCGGCTTTATTTGCTTTTCTTGCACCCATTTTCTACCTATTTTTTCTTGTTACCTGCGTGACCGCGGAAGTTACGGGTGGGAGCAAACTCGCCGAGTTTGTGTCCTACCATGTTCTCTGTTACATACACCGGAATGAATTTGTTTCCGTTGTGGACAGCTACCGTCTGACCTACGAAGTCAGGCGAGATCATACTTGCTCGCGACCATGTCTTGATTACCGACTTTTTATTTCCTTCCGCCTGGGCGACGATCTTCGCTTCGAGCTTGGGGTCGATAAACGGTCCTTTTTTTAATGAACGGCTCATTATGTACTCTTATTTAATTATTTTTTCTTCTTGGAAATAATAAACTTCGAGGTCGTCTTCTTCGGGTTACGAGTCTTATAACCCTTGGCAAGCAGACCCTTGCGCGAACGCGGGTGACCACCCGACGCACGGCCTTCGCCACCACCCATCGGGTGATCCACCGGGTTCATGACGACACCGCGGTTGCGCGGACGGCGGCCGAGCCAACGCTCGCGTCCTGCCTTGCCGGAGCTTTCGAGGCTGTGGTCGACATTCGACACGACACCCACCGTTGCGCGGCAAGTTACGAGTACCATACGAGTCTCGCCCGAAGGCAGCTTGATGACGGCGAATTTGCCTTCACGAGCCAGCAGCTGGGCGTAGGAACCGGCCGAACGGGCCATAGCGGCCCCCTGACCGGGGTAGAGTTCAATGTTGTGGACGACCGTACCCAGGGGAATCTCGCTCAGGAAGAGCGTGTTTCCGACCTCGGGAGCAACGCCTGCGCCGCTCATTACGGTCTGGCCCACCTGGAGTCCGTTGGGTGCGATGATGTAGCTCTTCTCACCGTCGGCGTATGCCAGGAGTGCGATGCGTGCGGTACGATTCGGGTCGTACTCGATCGATTTTACAGTTGCGGCGATGCCGTCCTTCGAGCGTTTGAAGTCGACGTTACGATACATCTGCTTGTGACCGCCGCCGATGTAGCGGACCGTCATTTTGCCGTCGTTGTTACGTCCACCCGAGCTCTTCTTGGGGCTGAGCAGCGATTTCTCCGGTTTCGACGTCGTGATCTCGTCGAACGTGCCGATAATCTTATGTCTCGTACCTGCGGTTACAGGTTTAAATTTTCTTACTGCCATCTTCGTTAGATATTACTGTAAAAATCGATCTTGTCTCCATCCTTCAAGGTGACGATCGCCTTCTTGAAGTTATTGGCGCGACCCTCCAAGAGGCCCGCCTTGGTGTAGCGGCTCTTGAGTTTGCCCATGTAGTTCACGGTGTTCACGTCCGTAACGACGACGTTGTACATCTGCTCTACGGCATTGCGAATCTGCAGCTTGTTAGCCCTCACGTCAACGATAAAACCGTAGCGATTCAACTTTTCGCCCTGAATCGTCATTTTCTCGGTCAAAACCGGCTTAATAATAATGTCCATTGTAACTTGCGTTTTTAAGCTAACATCGTATTCAATACATTCTCGGCGCCTTCCACCATCACGATGGCCGATGCGTTCATCACGTCGTAGGTGCAGACGTTCTGAGCCAGCACGGGCTTCACGTAGGGAAGGTTGCGGCACGACAGCTGCAGGTTCACGTTCGATTCAGGGAGAACCAGCAGCACCTTCTTGTCGTCGACCTTGAGCGCCTCGGCCAGAGCCACGACCGACTTGGTCTTGGGAGCCTCCATCGACATCGTCTCGACGATGCTGATGGCGCCGGCCTGCGCCTTGTAGGTCAGTGCGCTGCGGCGGGCCAGCTGCTTGAGCTTCTTGTTGAGCTTGAAGCTGTAATCGCGGGGCTGGGGACCGAAAACGCGGCCGCCTCCCGGGAACAGGGGCGACTTGATGCTGCCCGCACGGGCGCCGCCGGTTCCTTTCTGGCGCTTGAGTTTGCGCGTCGAACCGGCGACTTCGTTGCGCTGCTTCGACTTGTGCGTGCCCTGACGCTGGTCAGCGAGATACTGCTTCACGTCGAGGTAAATAGCGTGGTCATTAGCCTCCACGCCGAAGACGGCGTCCGAAAGGACTACCTTACGACCCGTCTCTTTTCCTTGTGTGTTTAATACAGCTAATTCCATACTATTTTTCAATCGTTAAATAAGCACCTTTTGCTCCCGGAATCGAACCTTTCACGAGGATGAGGTTGCTCTCGGGGATTACTTTCAATACACGCAGGTTCAAAACCTTGACCTGCTCGCCGCCCATCTGGCCGGGCAGACGTTTGCCCTTGAAGACGCGCGAGGGATAGGACGATGCGCCCAGCGAACCCGGCTTGCGCGCACGGTTGTGCTGGCCGTGGGTCTGGCCGCCGACGCCGCCGAAGCCGTGACGCTTCACTACGCCCTGGAAGCCTTTTCCTTTCGAGATCCCGGTCACATCGACCCAGTCCTCCTCCGAGAAGAGGTCTACGGTCAGCGTGTCGCCGAGATTCACTTCAGGCATGTCCTTGAATTCCGCAAGTTTGCGTTTCGGAGTCGTGCCGGCTTTCTTGAAGTGACCTAACAAACTGCTGGTGGCGTGCTTTTCACTCGTCTCGTCATAGGCAATCTGAACCGCCTCGTAGGTATCCTTCTCGACGGTCTTGATTTGCGTAACAACGCACGGTCCAGCCTCAATGACAGTGCATGGTATGTTCTTACCCTCGGCACTGTAAACGGAAGTCATTCCGATTTTCTTTCCAATAAGTCCTGACATTTGTTGTCAATTGTTTGTTATAAATAGTAATAAAGTGATGTTAAGTTTTTGTCTTACCGATTTTCCGACCCATCGCCGCCTGCGGCGGCGTTTACGAGCCGGATCACCCCTCATCCCCTCTCCGGAGGGGACTTATACACCGCAGCGCGGCAAAAGCGGAGGATTGTTAAAAACCGGTGAGGCTCCGTTCGATCACACCTTGATCTCGACCTCCACACCCGAGGGAAGCTCCAGTTTCATCAGCGCGTCGATCGTTTTGGGCGTCGACGAGTAGATGTCGAGGATACGCTTGAAGGTGCAGAGCTGGAACTGCTCGCGGGCTTTCTTGTTGACGAAAGTCGAGCGGTTGACCGTAAAAATCTGCTTGTGCGTGGGAAGGGGCACCGGGCCGCTCACGACGGCGCCCGTGCTCTTCACGGTCTTCACAATCTTCTCGGCCGACTTGTCCACGAGATTGTGATCGAATGACTTTAACTTGATTCTAATCTTCTGGTTCATATTGTTTGCTTATTCTATATCCTTACGTTTACCACTCGCTTTCTCGATGATCTCCTTAGCCAGGTTGGCAGGAACCTCCTCGAAGTGCGAGAACTCCATGGACGAGGTTGCGCGGCCCGACGAAATCGTACGCAGTACGGTCACATAGCCGAACATTTCCGACAGGGGAACCTTGGCTTTCACCACGCGGGCGGTGCCCTTCGACTCCATGCCGGTAACCTGTCCGCGACGCTTGTTCAGGTCGCCGATGATGTCGCCCATGTTCTCCTCGGGGGTCACGACCTCCACGTTCATGATAGGCTCCATAATCACCGAACCGGCCTTGGGAGCCGCTGCGCGGTAACCGTTGCGGGCTGCGATCTCGAACGACAGCTGGTCGGAGTCCACGGGGTGGAACGAACCGTCGAGCAGCGTGATCTTCATCGAGTCCATCTTGTAGCCGGCCAGCGCACCGTTCGCCATCGCCGAAGCGAAGCCTTTCTGCACGGCGGGGATAAACTCCTTGGGAATGTTACCGCCCTTGACCTGGTCTACGAACGTAAGGCCCATGGCGCCGTCGTCGGCGGGACCGATCTCGAAGATGATGTCGGCAAACTTACCACGGCCGCCGGTCTGCTTCTTGAAGACCTCGCGGTGCTGAACCGTCTTGGTGAGCGACTCCTTGTAGTTGACCTGGGGAGCGCCCTGGTTGATCTCCACACCGAACTCGCGGCGCAGACGGTCTACGATGATGTCGAGGTGAAGCTCACCCATACCGCTGATCACCGTCTGACCCGAATCCTCGTCGGTGTGAACCGTGAAGGTGGGGTCCTCTTCTGCCAGCTTGCCCAGGGCGATGCCGAGCTTGTCGAGGTCCTTCTGGGTCTTCGGCTCTACGGCCAGACCGATCACCGGCTCGGGGAAGGTCATCTGCTCCAGCACGATGGGTGCGTTCTCGGCGCAGAGCGTGTCGCCCGTGCGGATCTCCTTGAAACCTACGGCCGCGCAGATGTCGCCGGCGCCGACGGTCTCCATCGGGTTCTGCTTGTTGGCGTGCATCTGGTAGATACGGCTGATACGCTCGCGCTTGCCGCTGCGGGAATCCAGGACATAGGAACCTGCATCGAGCTTACCCGAGTATACGCGCACGAAAGCCAGACGGCCTACGAACGGGTCGGTAGCGATCTTGAACGCCAGGCCGCAGAACGGATCGCTCTCCGAAGCGTGGCGAACCTCTTCCTGCTCGGTTTTGGGGTTCATGCCCGTAACGGGGGGCAGGTCGAGCGGCGAGGGCAGGAAAGCCATCACGTAGTCGAGCAGCTTCTGCACGCCCTTGTTGTGGAACGACGAACCGCAGAGCATCGGGACGATCTGCATCGAGATCGTCGCCTTGCGGATCGCTGCGAGCAGCTCGTCGGCGGTGATCGAATCGGGGTCCTCGAAGAACTTCTCCATCAGCGCATCGTCGGTGGCAGCCACCTCCTCGATGAGCTTGCCGCGCCACTCGGCGGCCTCGGCCTTCATCGACTCGGGAATCTCCTTCAGCTCGAAGTTGTCGCGGACGGTCTTGTCGTCGTAATAATAGATAGCGTTATTATATATAAGGTCTACCAGGCCTTCGAACTTGTCCTCGGCGCCGATAGGCAGAACGACCGGGAGGGCCGTAGCACCGAAGTGCTCCTTGATCTGTGCGCACACCGACAGGAAGTCGGCGCCCGTGCGGTCCATCTTGTTGACGTAGCCGAGACGGGGCACGTTGTACTTGTCGGCCTGACGCCATACGGTCTCCGACTGCGGCTCCACGCCGCCAACGGCGCAGAACGTGGCGATAGCGCCGTCCAGCACACGCAGCGAACGCTCCACCTCGACCGTGAAGTCGACGTGTCCCGGGGTGTCGATCAGGTTGATCTGGTACTGGTTGCCCATGTAGTTCCAGAAAGCGGTCGTTGCAGCCGAGGTGATCGTGATGCCGCGCTCCTGCTCCTGAACCATCCAGTCCATGACGGCAGCGCCTTCGTGCGTTTCACCGATCTTGTGGGTTTTGCCCGTGTAGAAAAGGATTCGCTCCGACGTGGTGGTTTTACCGGCATCGATGTGAGCCATGATACCGATATTGCGAGTATATTTTAAATCTCTGGTTGCCATCTGTTCGGTCTCCTTATTAGAATCTAAAGTGTGCGAATGCCTTGTTGGCCTCGGCCATGCGGTGCATCTCCTCCTTGCGCTTGAAGGCTGCGCCCTGCTGGTTGTAGGCATCCAGTATCTCTGCTGAAAGCTTGTCTGCCATCGTCTTGCCGGCGCGCTTGCGGGAATAGAGGACAAGGTTTTTCATGGAAATAGAAATCTTGCGCTCCGGACGAACCTCCATAGGAACCTGGAACGTCGCACCTCCGATACGCTTCGATTTCACTTCGACTTGGGGTGTGATGTTCTCCAGAGCCTGTTTCCAGACTTCCAGCGGAGATTTATCAGCATCCTTCATCTTCTTGCCGACGATTTCGAGCGAGTCGTAGAAAATCGTGTAGGCAATACTCTTCTTACCATCCAGCATAAGGTTGTTCACGAAACGGGTCACGGCCACGTCTCCGAACTTCGGATCCGGAAGTAGAATTCGCTTTTTTGGCTTAGCTTTTCTCATTGCTATTTAAAAATGATCTGTTAAAAACTCTCTTGTTGTTGACTACTTGCCTGCCTTGGGACGTTTGGCTCCGTACTTCGAACGACGCTGACGACGTCCGTCCACGCCTGCCGAGTCGAGTGCGCCGCGCACCAGGTGATAACGTACACCGGGGAGGTCCTTCACACGACCGCCGCGGACGAGCACGATGGAGTGCTCCTGCAAGTTGTGGCCTTCTCCGGGGATGTAGGCGTTGACCTCCTTGCCGTTGGTCAATCTTACACGCGCTACCTTACGCATTGCCGAGTTCGGCTTCTTCGGGGTCGTCGTGTACACACGCGTACATACGCCTCGGCGCTGGGGACACGCAGCCAGTGCGGGAGACTTCGACTTGTCCTCCATCTTCACACGGCCGTTTCTCACTAACTGTTGAATAGTTGGCATTTCTAAAACTGTCCTTTAATTGTTAAAAAATCTATCTCCATTGTCCAAAATGGACTGCAAAGGTACGCATTTTTTCGGAAATACAATATATACGCGCCTCTTTTTTCACCATTTTTCAGGATTTTACGCCGCTTGCAATACTTTTTACTTATAGAATTTACAGCAAAATAAATCACACTTATATGTAAACCGGCAACGGATTTAGTATCAGCGTCATAAACCGAACACTCCGGACCTCGATCCCCGGCACGGACTTTGCCCTGCAAACGGCGTGCAGACAGGCCCTCCCGGCAGGAACGGCCCGAAAACAAACTGCACCGCAAAACCATGACGATCTCCAGCAACAGATTCACAAACACGCTTTTACCGGTGATTTTCACCGTGCTCGCCGGCTTCGCGGCGTGCAGTTCGGACGACGACGCCCCCGAACCGCCGAAACCCTCCGGCTACGACATCTACACGGCGGGCTACACCACGCCCGCATCGAAGGCCGTCGCGACGGTCTGGAAAAACGGACAGCAGCTCTACACGCTCACCGACGGCACGAACGACGCCTGGGCCTACGCGGTCTGCGTCTCGGGCGGCACGGTCTATGCCGCCGGCTACGAACGGCAGGGCGACCGGATCGTGGCGAAGGTCTGGGAAAACGGCACGCTGAAATACACCCCTGGCAGCCCCGGCGCCGATTCCTACGCTTACTCGGTCTTCGCCGCAAACGGCAGCCTCTACACGGCCGGGAGCGAGGAGAACGACGGGGCCTTGACGGCGAAAATCTGGAAAGACGGCGATGCGCTCTACGCCTATTCGGTCAGTCCGGCCATCTCGCAGGCCCGGTCGGTCGCCGTCTCGGGCGGCGACATCTACGCCGCAGGCAGCCTGCAGAGCGGGTTCACGAAACCGCTCGCCGTGGTCTGGAAAAACGACAAGGCGCACTACACGCTCTCCGACGGGGAGACCGCCGCCGGGGTGAACGCCCTCTGCCTTTCGGGCAGGACGCTCTACACCGCAGGCCACTCGGGCGGCGCCGCGGTGGTCTGGAAGGACAGGGAGCTGTTCTACGCCCTGACCGACGGCAGTTCCTACGCCGAGGCCACCGCCGTCTGCCGGTTCGGAAACACGCTCTACACGGCGGGCTACTACACCGACGGCTTCGAGGAGGAGGGCGTCGTCTGGAAGGAGGGGCAGGAGCTGTTCGACCTCTCCGACGGCACGGGCAGCGGTTCGATGCCCTATTCGGTCGCCGTCTGCTACGACGACATATTCACCGCCGGAACGATTTTCGGCACGACGCGGACCGCCGTCGTGTGGCACGGCGACGAGATCCGCTACACGCTCTCCGACGGCACGGGCCACAGCGAAGCCTACTCGATGTGCGTCGTCCCGCTCTACGACTGACACATTCCGCAAAACGGGGAAAAGGGGGCGCGGCCGAATGGCCGCACCCCCTTTTCCATACAACCGCACTGCCCGTCATCGGGCGATCCGGACGATCCACGCGTCGTAATAACCCTCGCCGTGCGCCACGCCGTCGACACGGATCGGACTGTGCACCTCCGCCTCGTAAATGCGCTCTTTCCGGTTTTTCTTCCAGACCACATAAAGATCGAACTCCACCTTCGTGGAGGTCCCGTCGCCCCAGTCGACCACGAACGACTGTCCTTTCAGGTCGTCCGTCGGATCGAACTCGCCGAAGGCAAGGTGATAGCCCTTGATCCTGTCGTACTCATTCGCCCCTTCGAGCCGCAGCGCCAGCGGCCGCGGCATCGTGGCCCGCGTCATCGGAACCGGCCGGACATCGGTCGTCACTTCATAACGCTTCCCGTCATACGTCACGGCAATGGGTTGGCCGAGAATCGTACCGGCCTCATCGGGATCGAGCAGGTTCACGCCCGTCGCGGCGTCGGAAACGAAAAAACAGACCGAAGGATTCACGAAATCATAGATCGGCATCTCGTATTCCACCTCCTCCGAACAGCCGGAGAGCGCACCCAGCGCCAGCGGCACACACAGCAAACAAAGTCGAAATTTACACATCAGCCCACAATTTAAATCCCACAAAAGCCACTCCCGGATAAAGATACGTTTTTTTTCCTATCTTTGCGGGAAAATCCGCAACAAAATTACACGAGATATGGAGTACAATTTCAAGGAGATCGAGGCCAAATGGCAAAGCCGCTGGAAGGCGGACAAAACCTACAAGGTGGAGACGGACCCCTCGCGGCCCAAATTCTACGTGCTGGACATGTTCCCCTACCCCTCGGGAGCGGGCCTGCACGTCGGCCACCCACTGGGCTACATCGCCTCGGACATCTACTCGCGCTACAAGCGCCTCAAGGGATTCAACGTCCTCCACCCGATGGGTTACGACGCCTTCGGCCTTCCCGCCGAGCAGTATGCGATCCAGACCGGACAGCACCCGGCCGTGACCACCGAGCAGAACATCGCCCGCTACCGCGAGCAGCTGGACAAGATCGGATTCTCGTTCGACTGGGACCGCGAGGTGCGCACGTGCGACCCCGGCTACTACAAGTGGACGCAGTGGGCGTTCCTCAAAATGTTCTCCTCCTACTACTGCAAGGACGAGCAGCGGGCGCGCCCGATTGCGGAACTCGTCGCCGCGTTCGAAAAGAACGGCACCGAGGGGCTGAACGCCGCCTGCACGACCGAGATGCACTTCACGGCCGCCGAATGGAACGCCATGAGCGAGCAGGAGAAGGAACGGATCCTCCAGAACTACCGCCTCGCCTTCCGCGCCGACACGATGGTTAACTGGTGTCCGAAACTGGGAACCGTGCTGGCCAACGACGAAGTGCACGACGGACTTTCGGTCCGCGGCGGCTATCCGGTCGAGCAGAAGCGCATGAAACAATGGCTTCTGCGCGTGACCGCCTACGCCCAGCGGATGCTCGACGGGCTGGACAAACTCGAATGGAGCGACTCGCTGAAGGAGATCCAGCGCAACTGGATCGGCCGTTCGGAGGGTGCGCAGGTTTTCTTCGACATCCGGGATTCGGAGAAGAAACTGGAGATCTTCACCACCCGTCCCGACACGATCTTCGGCGTGACGTTCATGGTCATCGCCCCCGAGCACGAGTGGGTCGGCTCTCTGACGACGCCCGAAAACAAGGCCGCCGTCGAGGAGTACATCTGCCAGACCAAGAAACGCTCGGAGCGCGACCGCATCGCCGACACGAAGCGTGTAAGCGGCGTTGCGACAGGATCATACGCCATCAACCCCTTCACACACAAGGCCATTCCGATCTACATTTCCGACTACGTGCTGGCGGGCTACGGAACGGGGGCCATCATGGCCGTTCCGGCGCACGACTCGCGCGACTGGGCCTTCGCGCGGCACTTCGGGCTGGAGATCGTTCCGGTGGTCGAGGGCGGCGACATCGAGAAAGAATCGTACGACGCCAAATCGGGGAAAGTGATCAACTCGGATTTCCTCAACGGCATGGATGTAAAGGAGGCGATTCAGACGATGTTCGCCGAAGTCGAGAAGCGCGGACTGGGCAAAAAGCTCGTCAACTACCGCCTGCGCGACGCCATCTTCTCGCGCCAGCGCTACTGGGGAGAGCCGTTCCCGATCTACTACAAGGACGACACGGCCTATCCGCTGGCGGAAGACAAACTGCCGCTGGAACTGCCTCCTATCGCGGATTTCGGCCCCACGGCCGAGGGCGAACCGCCCCTGGCCCGCGTCAAGGAATGGGCGACGCCCGAGGGTTACCCCTACGAACTGTCGACGATGCCCGGATTCGCCGGATCGTCGGCCTACTACCTCCGTTACATGGACCCGCACAACGACAAGGCGCTCGTCGGGAAAGAGGCGGACGAGTACTGGCGCAGCGTCGACCTCTACGTGGGCGGCATCGAGCACGCCACGGGCCACCTGATGTACTCGCGCTTCTGGAACATGTTCCTCTACGATCTGGGCTGCGTCTGCGAGGAGGAGCCGTTCCGCAAACTCGTCAACCAGGGCATGATCCAGGGCCGTTCGAACTTCGTCTACCGCATCGTGGGGACCAACAAGTTCGTGTCGCTGGGCCTCAAGGACCAATACGAGACGCAGGCGCTCTACGTCGACGTGAACATCGTGAAGAACGACCTCCTCGACCTCGACGCCTTTCGCGCGTGGATGCCCGAGTATAAGGACGCCGAGTTCATCCTCGAAGACGGCAAATATGTCTGCGGCTGGGCCATCGAGAAGATGTCGAAGTCGTTCTACAACGTCGTCAACCCCGACTACATCGTCGACAACTACGGCGCCGACACGCTGCGCATGTACGAGATGTTCCTCGGGCCGCTCGAGCAGTCGAAACCCTGGGACACGAACGGCATCGACGGCGTGCACAAGTTCCTGCGCCGCTTCTGGCGGCTGTTCTTCGACCGCGACGGGCAGCTGTGCGTCACGGACGAAAAGGCGACCGAACAGGAACTGCGCACCCTGCACAAGACTATCAAAAAGGTCTCCGAGGACATCGAGAACTTCTCGTTCAACACCTCCGTCGCGGCCTTCATGATCTGCCTCAACGAGCTGGGCGAGTGTTCGAAGCGCGAAGTGCTCGAACCGCTGACCGTACTGCTCGCCCCCTTCGCCCCGCACATCGCCGAGGAGCTGTGGACCGCGCTCGGACACACCGGCTCGGTCTGCACGGCCGCCTATCCGGTCTGCGACGAGAAGCACCTCGTGCAGAACTCGTTCGAATACCCCGTGTCGGTCAACGGCAAGCTCCGCTTCAAGAAAGAGTACGCCGCCTCGATGACGCCCGCCGAGATCCAGGCCGACGTCGTCACGGCCCCCGAGGCGCAGAAATGGCTCGAAGGCAAAGCCCCGAAAAAGATCATCGTCGTGCCGGGCAAGATCATAAACATCGTGATCTGACACTCGCCACACTTAAATTCCGATTTATGAAACGCACCCTATCACTTATCGCAACACTCCTGCTTATGACCGCAACAGTATCGGCACAGGATTACGGACAGGCCGCGACCCTCAAGATCTGGGACAACACGACCGCGCCCCACAGCAACGGCATCACGACGCCGGAAACGGAAAAAGAACCCAACCGCGTTCGGAACACCTCCGAAGCGGTCCTCTACATCTTCCCGGCCGACAAGGCCAAGGCCACCGGCCAGGCCGTGGTCATCTGCCCGGGCGGCGGCTACGGCATGCTGGCCATGGACCACGAGGGCTACGAGATGGCCCGCTGGTTTGCCGCCAACGGCATCACGGGCGCCGTGCTGAAATACCGGATGCCCAACCACCATCCCGAAGTGCCGCTGGAGGACGCCGTACAGGCCCTGCGCATCATGGCGGGACTCGAAGCGGGCGCCACGGGCTACACGGCCGACAAAGTGGGCATCGTAGGCTCCTCGGCCGGCGGCCACCTCGCGGCGATGGCCTCGACGATCGGCAGTTTCAAACCGGCCTTCTCGGTCCTCTTCTACCCGGTCATCACGGCCGTGCAGGGCAAACGCCACCAGGGATCGTTCATCAACCTGCTGAGCGAGGAGCGCACCCCCGAGCAGGACGCGGCCTACTCGCTGGAGAGCCGCGTGACGGCCGACACCCCGCCCGCCATCCTGCTGCTCTCGGACGACGACAAGGCGGTTCCGCCCGTCAACAGCACGCTCTACTACAACGCCCTGAAGGCGCACGGCATCGAGGCTTCGATGCACATTTACCCTTCGGGCGGCCACGGCTGGGGCATCCGCGACAGCTTCCGCTACAAGGAGCAGTGGCAGGACGCCGTGCTGGACTGGCTCCGCCGGATCAACAGATAGGCCGGGCACGAACCGCGCCCCGGCAACCGCATACCGGAGGGAATCCCGCGCCAGGGGTTCCCTCGGTCGGTTTTTTCGGCCCGCGCATTGCCGTTTGCCGATTATTGCGTATCTTTACGGCCAAAATAAAACACTTATGGCAGACAATACCATATTGAACCGCCTGGACGGTCTGAAACTCAAATACGAGGAGACGGGACAGAAACTCACCGACCCCGAAGTGATCGCCGACGTCAAGCAGTTCATCCAGCTGACCAAGGAATACAAGGAGCTGGAGCCGATCATCGAGACCTCGGAGCGCTACCGCACGGCCGTCGCCAACCTCGCCGAAGCCAAAGACACGTTCTCCAACGACAAGGACGAGGAGATGCGCGAAATGGCCCGCGAGATGATCGCCGAACTGGAGCCCCAGCTCGCGCAGATGGAGGAGGAGATCAAGCTGCTGCTGATTCCCAAGGACCCGCAGGACTCGAAAAACGCCATCGTGGAGATCCGCGGCGGCACGGGCGGCGACGAGGCGGCGATCTTCGCCGGCGACCTGCTGCGCATGTACACCAAATACATCGAGTCGAAAGGCTGGCGCTACGAAATCACCTCGTCGTCGGACGGCGCCGCGGGCGGCTTCAAGGAGGTGGTGCTGAAAGTATCGGGACAGAACGTCTACGGGACGCTCAAATACGAGTCGGGCGTGCACCGCGTGCAGCGCGTGCCCCAGACCGAGACGCAGGGCCGCGTGCATACTTCGGCCGCCTCGGTCGCCGTGCTTCCCGAGGCCGAGGAGTTCGACGTCGAGATCTCGATGAACGACATCCGCAAGGACATCTTCTGCGCCAGCGGTCCCGGCGGACAGTCGGTCAACACGACCTATTCGGCCATCCGCCTGACACACATCCCCACGGGCATCGTCGTGCAGTGCCAGGACCAGAAATCGCAGCTGAAGAACTTCGACAAGGCTTTCGAGGAGCTGCGCACGCGCGTCTTCAACCTCGAATATTCGAAGTACCTCGACGAAATCGCCTCGAAGCGCAAAACAATGGTCTCGACAGGCGACCGTTCGGCCAAAATCCGCACCTACAACTACCCGCAGGGGCGTATCACCGACCACCGCATCAACTATACGATCTACAACCTCGCGGCCTTCATGGACGGCGACATCCAGGACTGCATCGACCACCTGATCGTGGCCGAGAACGCCGAGCGCCTCAAGGAGAGCGAACTTTAGCCGTTTAAGAAACGGCTTTCAGGGGGCAAAGGCAGGATTTCGGGTTTCCGACCCGAATTCGACCCCGGACCGCTTAAGAAGCCGCTTTGGGCGATGGCAGACCGAGATGCTTTCGAGGCAAATTCGCGCTGCCTACCTTAATAAATTGAAAACGCGATGAAGATTCCCGCCGATTTCGACGCCGAGATCTGGAGCGTCGTCGCCGAGATTCCCGCAGGACGGGTCGCAACCTACGGGCAGCTGGCCCGGCTGGTCGGCATGCCCGGCTATGCGCGCCGCGCGGGACGGGCGATGGCCGCGGCTCCGGAGGGACTCCCCTGCCACCGGGTCGTCAACAGCCAGGGCCGCACCGCACCCGGATGGACCCGGCAGCGGGAGCTGCTCGAAGCGGAAGGCGTCCTCTTCCGGGCCAACGGCTGCGTGGACCTTTCGGCCTCGGGCTGGGAGGAGATCGGATAGCCCGAGGGCAATATCCCGCCCCGGCCGGCCGTTTTGCAAAAAAAGATTACGGTATGAAACGATACGCACTGTTCCTATACGCCCTGCTTCTCGCCGCAGCCGTCCGGGCCGCGACGCCCAAGCCGCAGCCCCTGTACATCGTCAACGGCAAGGAGACGACCGAGATACGCTCGATTCCGCCCGAGGACATCGAGAACGTCGAGATGCTCCCCGCCGACGAGGAGACCATCGCCCGCTACGGCCAGCGGGCCGCACACGGCGTGATGCTCATCACGCTGCGCTACGACCGGCCGGCCGCCTTCCCCGCGGACTCCACATTCGGCAGCTACATCGCCCGGCAGGTGCGCTGGGACGAGAGCGAACCCACGGCGCGCGTGGTGCTGCGCTACAAGATCACGCCCGAAGGCGAGATCGTCGTCCAGCAGGAGCTCGAATCGACCGACAACCGCCTCAAACGGCGCGTGCTGAAAGCCGTGGCGGAGGCTCCGCGCTGGCGTCCGGCGCAGAAGAACGGCGCACCCGTCGAAAGCGAGGGCGTGTTGAGCATCCAGCTTCCCGAAGGCCGGCGCATGCCGCGGCAGGCCGAACTGGTGATCCGCTGACAACTCCCGCCGAAAACCCGCAAAACCCCATCCGCAAAAGCCCTGAAAAACCCCGAAACGTGAAAACCAACTCCCTCTCCGCCTGGATTCTGGCCGTCAGACCGTACAGCCTCGGCAACTCCGTCATCCTCGTCCTGATCGGCTCCGCACTGGCCTGGACCGACCACGGGTTCCATTGGCTTCCGGCCGTGCTGTGCCTCGCGTTCGCCCTGCTGATGCAGTGCACGGCCAACCTGGTGAACGACCTCTGGGACTTTCTCAAAGGAGCCGACCAGCCCGACCGGCTGGGTCCCGACCGCGCCTTCGCCAAAGGGTACATCACCCTCCGGGCCATGAAGGCGGGCATTGCGGGATTCACCCTCGCGGCCTGCGCCGCGGGCGTCGCGCTGCTCGTCTGGGCGCTTCATGCGGGCGTGCTCCGCTACGGAGGCTGGGAACTCGTCGCCGCAGGCGCCGCCTGCATCATCTTCGCCTGGTTCTACACCGCAGGGCCTTACCCGCTGGCTTACCACGGACTGGGCGACGCCGCGGTCATCCTCTTTTTCGGGCTGGTCCCCGTGGGATTCACCTATTACATCCAGACCGGAGCGTGGACCCGGGAGGTCCTCGTCGCCGCGCTGGCCTGCGGCCTTGTGATCGACACCATGCTCATGGTCAACAACTTCCGCGACCGCGAGGAGGACGCCCGCTGCAACAAGCGCACGATCGTCGTCTGCCTCGGGGCAGGTGTCGGCCGCTGGGGTTATCTCGTCCTGGGGGCCGCGGCCGTCGTGCTGTGTCTCTCGCTGCTCTTCACAGGCCGCACGTGGGCCGCCCTGCTGCCCCTGCCCTACCTCGCCGCACATATCGCCACATGGCGCAAGATGGTGCGCATCGACCACGGCGACGCGCTGAACGTCTGTCTCGGGGAGACCGCGCGCAACATCCTGCTGTTCGGAGCCTTGTTCACTCTCGGAATCCTGCTGGGCCGATGACTGAATCACAACACATTACCCTGCGCGAGTTGCAGCGCCGCGTGAAGTCGGCGCTCGAAGGACAGTTCGCACTGCCCCTCTGGGTGAGCGCCGAGATTTCCGAAATAAAGGTCAACTACTCGGGCCACTGCTACCTGGAACTCGTGGAGAAGGGCGGCGACAACGGCGTGCCGACGGCGCAGGCCCGGGCCGTCGTGTGGCGTTCGAATTACCCCCGCATCGCAGGTTATTTCGAGGCCGAGACGGGCCAGCGGCTGGCGGCGGGCATCCGCATCCTGGCCAAAGTGCTGGTCACCTACCACGAGCTCTACGGCTTTTCGCTCCAGATCACCGACATCGATCCTTCTTACACGCTGGGCGACATGGAGCGGCAGCGGCAGCAGACCATCGCGCAGTTGCAGCAGGATGGCGTCTGGGACATGAACCGCGAGGCGCCGATGCCCGCCATCGTGCAGCGCATCGCCGTCGTGTCGAGCGCCAACGCCGCAGGCTATCAGGACTTCTGCAAGGAGCTGGCCCGAAGCCCCTACCGCTTCACCCTCACGCTGTTCGACGCCTTCATGCAGGGCGCGGCGGCCGAGGAATCCATCATCGAAGCCCTGTGCAACGTCGCGGCCCGGCCGGAAAAATTCGACGCCGTGGTGCTGATCCGCGGAGGCGGGTCGAGGAGCGACCTCAACTGTTTCAACGCCTACCGCCTCTGCGCCCACGTGGCGCAGTTCCCGCTGCCGGTGGTGACGGGCATCGGGCACGACAAGGACACCAGCGTGGCCGACATGGTGGCCCACACGGCGCTCAAGACCCCGACGGCGGTGGCCGGATGGCTCGTCGGACGGATGTCCGAAACCGAAGGGTGGCTCGACTGCGCCGCCCTGCAACTGCACGACATGACGAAGGCCGCGATGCACGCCTCGGAGGTGCGCCTCGAACGCCTCTCGGGCGAAGTGCGGCGGCTGAGCGGCGAACTCCTCACGCGGCAGACGCTGCGTCTGGAACATTTCACAGGGCTGCTGCCCGACGCGGCGCGCGACTTCCTCGCGCGGCAGGGCGTGCGGCTCGGCAACGCCGCGGAACTGATCGCCGGACGTTCGCCCGAACGCATCCTCCGGCTGGGATTCGCCGTCCTGCGCGCCGGAGGCCGTGCCGTGACCTCGGCCGGAAACGTCGCGGAGGGCGAGCAGGTCGAAATCGAGGTCTCCGACGGCAAGATAGACGCAACCGTAAATTCCGGAAAAATATGGCAAAAAAAGAAGTGACCTACGCCGAGGCGATGGCCGAAATCGAAAAAATACTGGCGCGCCTGCGCAACGAAGAGATGGATGTCGACAGCCTCGCCGCCGAGGTGAAACGCGCCACGGAACTGATCGCCTCGTGCAAGACACGCCTGCGCAAGGCCGAAGCCGACGTGAACAAAGTGCTGGAATAGGATGAAAAAACTGATTCGCTGGTCCCTGAACCACATCCCGCGCCCCGTGCTGCAACGCATCGCGGGTTGGGCCGTGCCCGTGGCCGGGCTGTTTTACAAGGGCCGCGGAGCCGAATGCCCCGTGTGCGGTGCGAAATACCGGAAGTTCATGCCCTACGGCTACGTGGAGTCGCGCCCCAACGCACTGTGCCCCAAGTGTCTGTCGCTGGAACGCCACCGCCTGCTGTGGCTCTACCTGACGCGCGAGACCGATCTGCTGACAGCTTTTCCGCGCACGTTACACATTGCTCCCGAGGTCTGTATCATGCGTCACCTCAAGCCGCACTTCCGCTCGCACCCCGGGCAGTATGTCACGGCCGACCTCGAAAGCCCGCTGGCGGACCTGCATTTCGACGTGCAGCAAATCCCGCTGGCCGACGGTTCGGTGGACGTGGTGATCTGCAACCACATCCTGGAGCACGTCGACGACGACCGCAAGGCGATGCGCGAACTGCACCGGATTCTCCGCCCCGGGGGCTGGGGCATCGTCCTCTCCCCGGTGGATGCGGACTACGAGCAGACCTACGAGGACGACTCGATCACCGACCCCGACCATCGCACGCGCATCTTCGGGCAGTACGACCACCGGCGCATCTACGGCGCCGACTATGCCGACCGTCTGCGCCGGGCGGGTTTCGAGGTCGCGGACATCGACTATGCCGCGACCCTCACCGAGGCCGAACGCAGGCTATACGCCCTGCCGGCCGATCACATTTACGTGGTTTACAAAGTCTGACAGGCGGCCGTCGAAACGCCCGTCCGACGGGAACCGCCCGACGGCGATCCGGGGCTTGGTCTTGCCGTGAAAATCGCTTCCGCAGGTTATGAAAGCGTCCTTGGAGAGGGCCAGCGAGGTGAAATAGACGGCCTGTTCGGGGGTGTGGTAGTTGTTGAAGACTTCCAGTCCTGCAGCCCCGCGGTCGAGCAGCCGCCCGGCAGTCTCCTCCCGGCCCCGGAAATTCATCCCCGGATGCGCCACGACAGGCACGCCCCCGTTGTCGCGGACCAGCTCCACAGCATCGCGGAAAGCCATATACTCCACGGGCACGAACGCCGGGCGCCCCTGCGCGAAATAATCGAGGTAGAAGTTGATGTAAGGCATGTCGCTCCGCTCGCCGCCCTCCATATAGGGCCGCAGCAGGGGCGTATGGTATTTTGCGTCGGAGAGCATCACCTCGGCGATCAGTTCGCCCGTGGGGAGCTTGTCACCGGCGGCGGCCAGCACCGCATCGGCATCCACCGCAAAGCCCAGACGGAGGAGGTTATCGACCATACCGCCGAACGACGCCACGACCTTCGCGGCGACCGTCTCCTCCAGCCGCGCGAAATCCGCCGAACGCCAGTCGATGCCGTAGCCCAGCAGGTGCAGGTCCGTGCCCCGGTAATTGCAGTCGATCTCGATGCCCGAAATGAAGCCCAGGCCCGCAGCGGCGGCCCTTTCGGCGGCCTGGCCGACGCCCCGCACCGAATTGTGGTCGGTCAGCGAAAAGGCGTCCAGTCCGCGGGCCGAACACATATCAACGATTGCGGCGACGGGAAATTCCCCGTCGCTGCTGTATCCGGAATGGATATGCAGGTCGAAAGCATTCATAATCAATAGAGGTAAAACACGATTCCGACGAAATGCGCCGCAACCGCAAGGTTAATCAGCAGATGCCACACCATGTGGTGATAGCGGAAGCCCTTGCGGGCGTAGAACCATGCGCCGAGCGTGTAGAGCAGGCCGCCCAGCGCAATGAGCGTCACGAGGGGCGTCGAAGCGTGGCTGATGAACAGCGGGAGGAAGAAGACGATCGTCCAGCCCATGACCAGGTAGATAGTCAGACTGATGGCGGGTATCGATTTGCGGGACAGGGATTTGTAGAAAACCCCGAAAATCACCATCGCCCATTGCAGGACGGTGATGAACACCCCCTGCCAGCCGCCGATGACCGACAGCGCGATGGGTGTGTAGCTGCCCGCGATGGCGACGTAGATGAAAATGTGGTCGAGGATGTGGAAAACCTCCTTGTGCTTCGACTGCGGGTTCATCGAATGGTAGAGCGTCGAGGCGAGGAACATCAGGAAGATCGAAATGACGAAAACCGACACCGAGACCGAGGCCAGAACCCCTCCGGGATCATGCACATAGGCCCACACGGCGGCGAAAGGAAGGGCCAGCAGCGCCAGAAGCGACATCACGCCGTGCGACACGGCATTGCCGATTTCCTCGCCGACCGTCGGCACGTAAATTGCCTTTTTCTTGTCCATAGCACAACTGTTCAATTCTACATGCCAAATTTATGAAAAATTTTCATATCTTTGCCGTCAAGGCTTCAGGTTAGGTAAAAATGGACTTTTCACGTTACGAAAAACTCCGCTCGCTCGTGCGCGCGAATTTCTCGGAGCAGACCCGGGCACTCGTCGACGAGGCGCTGGAGTATGCCGACGGGAAACTCGCCGGACTGGTGCGCTACGACGGCTCGCCCCTGCTGGAGCATGCCGCCGCGGTGGCTTCGATCGTGATCTCGGAGGTGGGCCTCGGCCGCAACTCTTCCATTTCGGCAATCCTGCACGACGTCGTGCGGCTGGCCCACAAGCAGCTCCCCGCCGAGGAGTTCCTCGCCTTGAGCGCCGACATCCGCCGCCGTTTCGGAGATCAGGTCGTGGGCATCACCCTCGGGCTGGCCAACATCTCGGAACTGAAGCTCAAGGTGGCCAAGGAGCAGGCCGACAATTTCCGCGACCTGATCGTGAGCTACTCCGAAGACCCGCGCGTCATCCTGATCAAACTGGCCGACCGGCTCGAAGTGATGCGTTCGCTCGAAATGTTCCCGCGCGAGAAATGGCGCAAGAAGAGCTGGGAGTCGATGAACCTCTACGCCCAGATCGCCCACAAGCTGGGTCTCTACTCGATCAAGAGCGAGCTGGAGGACATCGCCCTGCGATACCTCGAACCGAAGGATTACGAGCACATCGTCATGAAGCTCGAGGAGAGCGCCGAGGAACGCCGTGCATTCATCGGGCGGTTCCTCGTGCCGATCGAGCAGCGGCTCAACCGCCTCGGCATCAAATACCACATCAAGAGCCGCACCAAGTCGATCTTCTCGATCTGGACCAAGATGCACAAACAGCACGTCCCGTTCGAGGGCGTCTACGACATCTTTGCCATCCGCATCATCATCGACTGTCCGCAGGAGGCCGAGAAACAGCTCTGCTGGACGGCCTATTCGGTGGTGACGGACTTCTACACGCCCAACCCCAAGCGCATGCGCGACTGGATTTCGATTCCCAAGTCGAACGGCTACGAGTCGCTGCACACCACCGTGTCGGCCGAGGGCCGCTGGGTCGAGGTGCAGATCCGCACCGAGCGCATGGACGCCGTGGCCGAGCGCGGTATCGCCGCGCACTGGCGCTACAAGGGTGTCAACCAGGGGGCGCAGACCAGCGAACAATGGCTGGGACACCTGCGCGAACTGATGGAGGACACGACCCACTCGCTGGCGCAGCGTTTCGACGCCAAACCCGCATCGGGCGAAATCTTCGTCTTCACGCCCAACGGCGACCTGCGCAAACTCCCCGAGGGAGCCACGCTCCTCGACTTCGCGTTCGACATCCACACCTCGCTCGGCTCGACGTGCGTGGGCGGACGGGTCAACGGCCGCGCCGTGCCGATCCGCGAACAGCTGCGCAACGGCGACATCGTGGAGATCACCACCCAGAAAAACCAGACGCCCAAGTCGGACTGGCTGACGTTCGTCGTCACTTCGAAGGCCCGCAACAAAATCAAGTCCTTCCTGCGCGAGGAGCAGGCCAAGCATATGCGCATGGGGCGCGAGGAGCTGGAACGCAAACTCAAGAACTGGAAATTCGCCATCACGATCGACGAGGCGGTGGCTTACCTGGCCAAATACTTCAAACTGCGCCTCGGCACGGAGGTCTACGCGCTGATCGCCACCCAGAAGCTCGACTTCGGGTCGATCAAGGAGATCCTCTCACGCCACCTTTCGGGCGAAGCCGAGGAGGAGCGCCGCGCCGCGGCCGCCGAAATCGAACGCCAGAAGGCTGCGCTGCACGGCACGCAGGAGAAGGCCGCGCCGCAGGACGCGCTGGTGATCGACGACGACATCTCGAAAATCCAGTACAAGCTGGCCAAGTGCTGCAACCCGATCAAGGGCGACGACGTGTTCGGATTCGTGACGATCAACGCGGGAATCACCATCCACCGCTGCGACTGCCCCAACGCCAAGCGCATGCGCGAGAATTACCCCTACCGCGTGATCGACGCCCGCTGGCGGCAGTCGGCCGAAGGGGCGTTCCGCGTCACGATCCGCATCGTGGCGGCCGACACCACGGGCATGGCCAACCATATCACCGAGGTCATCGTCCGCGATCTCAAACTGGGCATCCGCTCGATGAACTTCGCTCCCGCCGGGAACGGCTGCGTGGCGGGAGAAGTGGCCGTCGAAGTGCCCGGCACGGCCGTCGTGGACACGCTCATCCACCAGATCATGCGCATCAAGGGCGTACAGCGCGCCTACCGCGTCAACTAATTCCGCAAACAACTTTTTACCCACACAAACGATAAATGAATAACAACACAATCAGCGTCGTTTTCGCCGACTCATCGCACGCACATTACGCACAGCGTATCTGTGACCTGATCTATGAGTCGGCCCTGCAGCGGGGTACGGGCATCGCAAAGCGGTCGCCCGAATACATCGCCGCAAAAATGACCGGTGGCAAGGCCGTCGTGGCGCTGGACGGTGAAAAACTGGTCGGGTTCAGTTATATCGAGTGCTGGGGTCACGGCGACTTCGTCGCCACCTCAGGACTGATCGTCGATCCCGAGTACCGGCATATGGGACTCGCGGAGCAAATCAAGCGACGAACCTTCGAGCTGGCCCGACGACGATTCCCGTATGCCAAGTTATTCAGTATCACCACGTCGCTGCCGGTCATGAAGCTCAACTCGCGAATGGGGTACACCCCCGTGACCTTCTCGGAACTGACCGAGGACGAGGATTTCTGGCGCGGCTGCGAAGGCTGCTGCAACTACGACATCCTCCAGCGCAACAACCGCCGCATGTGCCTCTGCACGGGCATGCTCTACGACCCGGCCAAGGAGCCGCCGCAGAAACAGTCGCGGCTGGCCCCCTACCGGATGTTTTTCCGAAATAAAGTAAAGAAGTTGTTTCATTTGAAATAGGTCAACAAGTTATTGCCCCGGCTCCTGCTCCCGGATCTTGTTGTCGCCGCCTTCGGCGTCGTCTGCAAATCCGACCCCATCCCAAACCCTTCCCCCAGGGAAGGACTTAAATGCCGCTGACGCGGCAAAATCGGGGATTCCGGACGTCGGTTGTTCAAGTACAAATTAAAAACTGTCATAAAATGAAAAAGAAGAAAGTGGTTCTGGCGTTCAGCGGCGGTCTGGACACCTCGTTTTGCGTAAAATACCTCTCCGAGGAGAAGGGTTACGACGTTTACACGGCAATCGCCAATACGGGCGGATTCTCGAAACCCGAACTCGAAAAGATCGAGAAGCGCGCCATGGACCTGGGCGCCGTGGCTCACGCGACGCTCGACATCGAGCAGGAATACTATGAGAAAAGCATCCGCTACATGGTCTTCGGCAACATCCTGCGCAACGGGACCTACCCCATTTCGGTAAGTTCGGAGCGCATTTTCCAGGCCATCGCCATCATCGAATACGCCAAGCGGATCGGCGCCGACGCCGTGGCCCACGGCTCGACCGGAGCGGGCAACGACCAGGTGCGCTTCGACCTGACGTTCCAGATCCTCGCCCCCGAGATCGAGATCATCACCCCGACGCGCGACATGACCCTGACGCGCGAATACGAGATCGACTACCTGCGCAAGCACGGCATCACGGCCGACTACAAGAAGATGGAGTACTCGATCAACAAGGGGCTGTGGGGCACCTCGATCGGCGGCAAGGAGACCCTCCACTCGGAGCAGACGCTCCCCGAGGAGGCTTATCCGAGCCAGATCACGGCCGAAGGCGAGGAGCGGCTCACGATCACGTTCCACGAGGGCGAGATCGCGGCCGTCAACGGCACGCCCTACACGGACAAAGTCGAGGCCATCCGCGCCGTGGAGACCATCGGATCGAAATTCGGTATCGGCCGCGACATGCACATCGGCGACACGATCATCGGCATCAAGGGCCGCGTGGGCTTCGAGGCCGCCGCGCCGATGCTGATCATCGCCGCGCACAAGATGCTCGAAAAGCACACGCTGACCAAATGGCAGATTTACTGGAAAGACCAGGTGGCGACGTGGTACGGCATGTTCCTCCACGAAGCGCAGTACCTCGAGCCGGTGATGCGCGACATCGAGGCGATGCTCCTGTCGTCGCAGCGCAACGTGACGGGAACCGTGGAGCTGATCCTGCGGCCGCGCAACTATACGCTCGTGGGCGTCGACTCGACCTTCGACCTGATGAAGACCGACTTCGGCGAGTACGGCGAGGTCAACAAGGCGTGGACGGCCGACGACGTGAAGGGATTCACGAAAATCCTCGGCAACCAGATCAAGATTTTCCACAACGTCCAGAAACGCAACAAGAAATGATCCGGGCCGGCATTATCGGAGGCGCCGGGTACACCGCCGGCGAACTGATCCGCCTGCTGGTCAACCATCCGCAGGTGGAGATCGCCTTCGTCCACAGCACCTCGAACGCGGGCAACCGCCTTCGGGACGTGCACGGCGGGCTGGAAGGCGACACCGACATGCGGTTCTGCGACACGTACGACCTCACGGCGGCCGACGTGGTGTTCCTTTGTTCGGCGCACGGGCAGAGCCGGGTCTGGATGGAGGAGAACTCGATCCCCGCAGGCGTGAAGATCATCGACCTGGCGCAGGATTTCCGCGACGAGTCGTGCGGATTCGTCTACGGCCTTCCGGAACTGAACCGCGAGCGCATCCGCCGGGCGGAACGCGTGGCCAATCCGGGGTGTTTCGCCACGGCGATCCAGCTGGCGCTGCTGCCGCTGGCCGCCGCGGGGCTGTTGCAGGACGAGGTGCACGTGACGGCGGTGACGGGTTCGACCGGCGCGGGCGTAAAACCCTCGGCCACGACCCATTTCAGCTGGCGGTCGGACAACATTTCGGTTTACAAGGCCTTCACGCACCAGCATTTGCTGGAGATCGGACGCAACCTGCGGCGGCTGGAGCCGTCGTTCGGCTACGAAGTGAATTTCGTGCCGATGCGCGGCGACTTCACGCGGGGCATCCTGGCGAGCGTCTACACGGCATGTCCGCTCGACGGCGAAGCGGCATCGAAGCTCTACGCCGACTTCTACGCCCTCTCGGCATTCACCCGCCTGACGGAACGCGACGTGGACCTCAAGCAGGTGGTCAACACCAACAAGGCGCTGCTCCACACGGCCAAACACGGCGGGAAACTGCACGTCGTCTCGGTCATCGACAACCTGCTGAAAGGGGCGTCGGGACAGGCCGTGCAGAACATGAACCTGATGTTCGGGCTGGACGAGAAGGAGGGTTTGCGGCTGAAAGCCTCGGCATTTTAATGCCCGTTTCACGGCATCCACCGTGGTTCACACTACCTTTTGGTGGCAAAAGGTAGCACCAAAACCATCCGCATGTCGCTTTCGCGGGAACAACCTCCAGCCCGCCTTGGGCGGCAAATGAATCCGACTCGATGCCGGAGCCGTCAAACGAAGGCCCGGCTAAAAGGGGCAAGAAACGGGGCAGGGGCGCGTGCGTCCCCGCGAATAGGCGCCCGTTTCGAACGTTAGCCGGGACGAAGCAGGCGAAGGCATCTGTCGGAGAGTTTTTGGTACTTTTTGCAGCTAAAAAGTACATAACATTCCGCGGCTGAAAGCCGCAGTTAGCTGCCGACCAAAAAGCGGCAAAAAAATTACGATTATGCAATTATTCAACGTATATTCATTATACCCCATCGAACCGGTACGCGGCAACGGCTGCTTCGTCTACGACGCGGCGGGAACCGAGTACCTCGACCTCTACGGCGGACATGCCGTGATCTCGATCGGGCATGCGCAGCCCGACTACGTGCGGGCCGTGCAGGAGCAGGTCGCACGCCTCGGGTTCTACTCGAACTCGGTCGAGAATTCGCTTCAGGTGAAGTTGGCGGAGAAACTGGGCCGCATCTCGGGTTACGACGACTACCGGCTCTTCCTCTGCAATTCGGGAGCCGAGGCCAATGAAAACGCCCTGAAACTGGCGTCGTTCCACACGGGCCGAAAGAAGGTGCTGGCCATCGCGAAGGCCTTTCACGGCCGCACGTCGGGAGCCGTCGCCGTGACGGACAACCCGGCGATCTCGTCGCCCTTCAACCGCACGCCGAACGTGGAGTTCACCCCCCTGAACGACATCGAAGCGATGCGTGAAAAGCTCGCAACGCGGGAATTCGCGGCGGTGATCGTCGAAGGCATTCAGGGCGTGTCGGGCATCCACTGCCCGGCGGACGAGTTCCTGCGCGCCGTGCGCGCCGCGGCGACCGAGACCGGGACGCAGCTCGTGCTGGACGAAATCCAGTCGGGATACGGCCGCACGGGGCGTTTCTTCGCCCACCAGGCAGCGGGCATCCGCCCCGACCTGATCACCACGGCCAAAGGCATGGCCAACGGATTCCCGATCGGCGGCGTGCTGATCGCACCCCACTTCGAGGCGCAAGCGGGACTGCTGGGGACCACCTTCGGAGGCAGTCATCTGGCCTGTGCGGCGGCAATCGCCGTACTCGACGTGATCGAACGCGAAGGGCTGGTGGAGAACGCCGCGGCGATCGGCGAATACCTTTTGGCCGAGTTGCGCCGAATGAACTCCTTGAAGGAGGTGCGCGGACGCGGCCTGATGATCGGCATCGAAATCGACGGATCGGGTCCGGAACTACGCAAAAAACTGCTTTTCGACAAACACATATTCACGGGCGGGGCGGGCGCTTCGACCGTCAGGCTGCTGCCGGCGCTGTGCCTCACGCGCGAGCTGGCGGACCGCTTTTTGGAAGCATTCCGCAGTTTGTAAAACAAGAACCTCTATGAAAAAATTCACCTGCGTACAAGACATCGGCGACCTTCGTCAGGCCGTCGCCGAAGCATTGGAGATCAAGCGCGACCGCTTCCAGTTCACGGGGCTGGGCCGCAACCGGACGCTGCTGATGCTCTTCTTCAACTCAAGCCTCCGCACACGGCTTTCGACCCAGAAGGCCGCCATGAACCTCGGGATGAACGTCATGGTCCTCGACGTCAACCAGGGGGCGTGGAAACTCGAAACCCAGCGGGGCGTGGTGATGGACGGCGACAAGGCCGAACACCTGCTGGAAGCCATTCCGGTCATGGGGTCGTACTGCGACGTGATCGGCGTGCGCTCGTTCGCGCGGTTTCAGGACAAAGCCGAGGATTACGAGGAGCGCGTGCTGGAGCAGTTCATCCGCTACTCGGGCCGTCCGGTCTTCTCGATGGAGGCCGCGACGCGCCACCCGTTGCAGAGTTTCGCCGACCTGATCACCATCGAGGAGCACAAGGCCGTGGAGCGCCCGAAGGTCGTGATGACCTGGGCGCCGCACCCCAACGCCCTGCCGCAGGCCGTGCCCAACTCGTTCGCCGAGTGGATGAACGCCGCGGGCTACGATTTCGTGATCACCCACCCCGAAGGGTACGAACTGGACCCGAAGTTCGTGGGCACGGCGCGCGTCGAATACGACCAGCGCAAGGCCCTCGAAGGCGCCGACTTCGTCTACGCCAAGAACTGGGCCGCCTATGCGGACCCCAATTACGGCAAGGTGCTGTCGCGCGACCGCGCATGGACGGTCGATGCGGAGAAAATGGCGCTCACGAACAACGCCCGTTTCATGCACTGCCTGCCCGTAAGACGCAACATGATCGTCACGGACGAAGTGATCGAATCGCCGCGTTCGCTGGTGATTCCCGAGGCCGCGAACCGCGAGATTTCGGCACAGGTGGTACTCAAACGACTGCTGGAGGGTCTGGAATAATGGAACGGATCACAGTCGTAAAAATAGGCGGCAACGTCATCGACAACCCCGCGGCGCTGAAGCGGTTCCTCGGGGAGTTCGCGGCGCTGGAAGGTCCCAAAATCCTCGTGCACGGAGGCGGCAAACTGGCCACGCGCCTTGCCGAGCGGCTGGAACTGAAGGTGCAGATGGTCGACGGACGACGCATCACCGACAAGGGAACGTTGGACGTAGTGACGATGGTTTACGCCGGACTGATCAACAAGCAGGTCGTGGCAGGACTCCAGGCCGCGGGGTGCAACGCCCTCGGGCTGTCGGGGGCCGACGGCAACGCCGTCACGGCCCGGCGCCGCAGCCCCCAGCCGGTCGACTACGGATTCGTGGGCGACATCGAACGGGTGGACTCCGCGCTGCTGCGCAGACTGCTCGAAGGGGGCATCGTGCCCGTCTTCTCGGCCATCATGCACGACGGGCGGGGGACCCTGCTGAACTGCAACGCCGACAGCGTGGCTTCGGCCGTGGCGCTGGGTGCGGCGGAGATTGCCCCGACGGACCTGGTTTTCTGCTTCGAGAAAGCCGGGGTTCTGCGCGACCCGGACGACGACACGACGCTGATCCGCCAGATCACGGCCGCAACCTATCCGCCGCTCAAGGCCGACGGCGTCGTGAGCAAAGGGATGATCCCCAAGATCGAGAACGCCCTGAAAGCCGTCGAAAAAGGGGTGCGTAGCGTGACGATCCGGAGTTCCGAAAATATTTCGGACGGAGGCGGAACGGTGATTCGAAATTCATAATTCACAATTCGGAATTGGATAAAACAGTTACAGAGGCTATCGACTTGCTGAAAAAGCTGATCGCGACGCCTTCCGTGTCGCGCGACGAAGCGCGCACGGCAGACCTGCTCGCGGCGTTCCTCGCCGAACGCGGCGCGACGCCCGAACGGCTTGCGAACAACGTCTGGGTGCGTTCGGAGGGATTCGATCCGGCGCGTCCGACGCTGCTCCTGAATTCGCACCACGACACGGTGCGTCCGGCGGCATCGTACACGCGGGACCCCTACGCGCCCACCGTCGAGGACGGAAGGCTCTACGGGCTGGGGAGCAACGACGCGGGGGCTTCGGTGGTATGTCTCGTCGAAACCTTCCTGACGTTCCGCGCGCGCGCGCTGCCCTTCAACCTCGTGCTGGGAATCTCGGCCGAGGAGGAGTGCATGGGCGAAAACGGCATCCGCGCCCTGCTGCCCGCACTGGGGAGAGTGGACATGGCGCTGGTGGGCGAACCGACGGGCATGCAGGCCGCAACAGGCGAACGGGGACTGGTCGTCCTGGACTGCACGGCGCACGGCAAAAGCGGCCATGCGGCGCGCGGAGAAGGGGTGAATGCCCTCTACATCGCGCTGGACGACATCGCGCGGCTGCGCTCTTTCCGCTTCGAACGGGAATCGGAACTGCTCGGGCCGGTCGGAATCGCCGTAACGCAGATCGAGGCGGGCACGCAGCACAACGTCGTGCCCGACACGTGCCGTTTCGTCGTGGACGTCCGCACAACGGACGCCTATTCGAACGAGGAGACGGTCGAAATCCTGCGGGCGGCCCTCCGCTCCGACGCCGTGCCCCGGTCGACGCGCATCCGCGCCGCAGCGGTCGGCGGGGAGCATCCGCTGGTGAAGGCCGCCGTGGCCGCGGGGCGCGAAACCTATGTTTCGCCGACCACTTCGGACCGCACGCTGATGCCCTTCCCGGCACTCAAGATGGGTCCCGGACAATCGTCGCGGTCGCACACGGCCGACGAGTTCGTCCTCCTCGGGGAGATCGCGGAGGGAATCGCCATTTATGAAAAGTACATCGAAAAATTAGCACAGGAATATGGCTGGAAAACTTTGGGATAAAGGCTACGAGCCGGACAAAATGATCGAGGAATACACCGTGGGCGACGACCGCGAACTGGACATGCGCCTGGCGCGCTACGACGTCCAGGGGTCGCTGGCGCATATCGCCATGCTCGAAACGATCGGCCTGCTGACCCGCGAGGAGCTGGAGAAACTCACCGCAGGCCTGAAAGAAATCGCCGCGGAGATCGAAGCCGGACGTTTCGAGATCGAACCCGGAACGGAGGACGTTCATTCGCAGGTAGAACTGATGCTCACCCGCCGGCTGGGCGACGCGGGCAAGAAAATCCACTCGGGACGTTCGCGCAACGACCAGGTACTGGTGGACCTCAAACTGTTCCTGCGCGACGAACTGCGGCAGATCGCCGACGCGGTGAAAGTAGTCTTCGACCGTCTGCAGGAACAGAGCGAAAAATACAAGGAGGTGCTGATGCCGGGCTACACCCACCTCCAGATCGCCATGCCCTCGTCGTTCGGGCTGTGGTTCGGGGCGTATGCCGAGACGCTCGTGGACGACATGCGTCTGGTGGCCGCAGCGTGGCACATCGCCAACCAGAACCCGCTGGGATCGGCCGCCGGGTACGGCTCGTCGTTCCCGCTCGACCGCACGATGACCACCCGTCTGCTGGGCTTCGAGGCGCTGCACTACAACGTCGTGGCGGCGCAGATGAGCCGCGGCAAGAGCGAACGCGCCGCAGCGGCCGCCATCGCCGCCGTGGCCGCGACGATCGGCCGGCTGGCGATGGACGTATGCCTGTTCATGAGCCAGAATTTCGGGTTCGTGTCGCTACCCGACGAGCTGACCACCGGGTCGAGCATCATGCCCCACAAGAAGAATCCCGACGTCTTCGAGATCATGCGCGGGCGCTGCAACCGCCTGCAGTCGGTCCCCAACGAGATCGCGCTGCTGACGACGAACCTGCCCGTGGGCTACCACCGCGACCTGCAACTGCTGAAAGACATCCTCTTCCCGGCGACGACGGAAATCAAACGCACGCTCGCCATGTGCGACTTCATGCTTGCGCACATCCGCGTCAACGGGCACATCCTCGATGATAAGAAATACGACTATCTGTTCACGGTGGAGGACGTCAACCGGATGGTGCTGGCGGGCACGCCCTTCCGCGAGGCTTACAAGCAGGTGGGCATCGCCGTCCAAAAGGGAGAATACAGCCCCACGCGCGAGGTGAACCACACCCACGAGGGCAGCATCGGCAACCTCTGCACGGCGGAAATCCGCCGCAAGATGGAGCGGGTGCTGCGGGAGTTCGAGTAGGCACGGCGGCGAAAAGCAGGTGCGAGCGGGCAGCAGGTGCGGACGTTTGGGCGTTCGGAATATTTTGCTAACTTTGTCTTGACCAATCCAAACGACAAAGTTATGGACATGAAACGTACGCTGTTACTGCTGCTGGGACTGGGCGCAGCGACTCTCTCCGCAGCGGGAGAGCAGAAGGTGAAGACCTCCGTGGAGCAGGTAACCCTGTTCATCGACGGAGCGCAGGTGACGCGCTCCCGGCAGATCGACCTCCCGGCCGGAAATTCGACCGTCGTATTCACCGGGCTGTCGCCCTATCTGGACGACAAGAGCATGCAGGTCAGCGCCAAAGGGCCATTCACGGTGACGGCCGTCAACCGGGTTTTCAACCACACCGACAGCCTCGAACGCTCGACCCGCCGGCAGGCGCTGGAACAGGAGATCGACAAAACGCAGCAGCAGCTGAACCGCCTGAAGGCCTCGCGCGAGGTCGTGGATGCGGAGAGCGAACTGCTGAAAACGAACTGCTCGGTCGCCAACCGGAACGTCGCCACCCCGCTGGCCGCCATCAGGGAGCTGAACGAGTACTATGCCGCACGGCTGGAAGAGCTGAAAAGCAAGGTGCTCTCCCTCGACGCGGAAGAGGAGAAAATCAACGAGCGCAGACGGCAGATTCTGGCCGAACTGGTGAATCTGGGCGGCAAACAATCGGTCCCGATGAGCGAAGTGGAGGTGCGGATCGAAGCCCCTGCGGCCTGCAGGGGATCGTTCACGCTGACCTACTACGTCCGCAACGCCGGATGGTTCCCCTCCTACGACATCCGTTCGGGCGGGCTGTCGGAGCCGGTGGAGATCTCCTACAAGGCCAATATTTTCCAGAACACCAAGGAGGAGTGGAAAAACGTCGCCCTGACGCTCTCTTCGTCGAATCCCACGACGGGAAGCATCGCCCCGCAGCTGCGGACCTGGTGGCTCGACTACGGACTCGCCCCTCCGCGCTACAACCTCAATCTGACGAGCAACACCGTGTCGGGCATCGTATTCGACGAGCAGCGCGAACCCCTGCCCGGAGCGACCGTAATGGTGCCGGGCACCACCGTCGGGACTTCGACCGACGTGCAGGGCCGCTACTCGATCACCGTTCCCAACGGAGCGACCAGCCTGCAATTCAGCTACGTCGGCTACACACCCCGGACGGAGCGAATCACGGGCAACAGCATGAACGTAACGATGCAGGAAGACGCGACGGCCCTGGACGAAGCGGTCGTCGTGGGATACGGCGTTTCGAACCAGCTGGCAGGCGCCGCACCGGGTGTCCGGATTCGCGGCACAGCGGCTTCGGACAGGAAGGTGGTGGAAGTCGATTTTGCAGACTTCGACGCCGAGAGCGCCGTGATGGAGGTGGAGCAGACGCAGAACCAGCTGGGCTACGAGTTCGAAATCAGACAGCCCTACACCATCCCTTCAGACGGCAAGAGCGTCGCAGCCGAAATCGGGAGGTTCGACCTGCCGGCCGCCTATATCTACCAGAGCACGCCGAAGATCGACAAGGACGCCTTCCTCGTGGCGGAGGCCACCGGCTGGGAGAAACTCAACCTGCTGCAGGGCGAGGCCAACGTCTATTTCGAAAACACGTTCGTCGGCAAGAGCATCCTCGATCCCGGCCAGACGAGCGACACCCTCCGCTTCTCGATGGGCCGCGACCGGAGCATCCGCATCGAGCGCACCAAGGAGAACGACTATTCGTCGCGCCGCGCCATCGGTTCGAACCAGACACAGACCGTGGCGTGGAAGTTCATCGTGCGCAACACACGCCCGGAACCCGTCGTGCTGACGCTCACCGACCAGCTGCCCGTATCGCGCAACAGCACCATCGCCGTATCGGCCGAGGAGCTGAGCGGAGGCCGGCTGGACAAGGAGAGCGGCATCGTCGCCTGGAGGCTGGAACTGAAACCCGGAGAGCAGCGCGAACTGCACCTGCGCTACGCGGTGAAATATCCCAAAGGCCGCAGCCTGGCAATCGAGTGACCCGTGAAAAGGGACGGCCCGACGACTCCGTTCCCTACGATTTCGCCCCTGCCGGAACTATTTCCGGCAGGGGCGATTCCTTTTCCGGGAGGCCGGCCGAACCGTCCCCTGCCGATCCCGGGCCGCAGGGCTACTGCTCCGTGTCGCTCACGAACTTTTTCGGAAGCACGCCGAACTGCTTCTGGAAACACTTGGCGAAGTAGGACGTGGAACTGAACCCGACCATGTAGCAGACCTCGTTGATGTGGTAACGCTTGTCCTTGAGCAGCCGGGCCGCGGTTTTCAGCCGTTCGAGACGCAGGTAATCGTTCGGGGTCATATCCAGCACGCCCTTGATCTTGCGGTAGAAGCTCGCCCGGCTCATGTGCACCATCTCGGCGATGTCGTTGATCTTGAACTCGGGATCGCTGAGGTTCGCATGGATGATCTCCTGCAGCCGGACGATGAAATCCGTATCGGCCGAGGAGGTCGCCATGGTGTTGGCCAGCACCAGGGGATTTTTCGAAAAGGCCTCGCTCAATTTCTGCCGGCTCTTGATCAGGTTGGCGATCACCGACAGCAGGTAGTCTGACGAAAAGGGCTTTTCGACATAGGCGTCGGCCCCGGCGTCCATGCCCGAAATCTTCGAACGGAGGTTCGTCTTCGCCGTCAGCAGAATCAGGGGAATATGGCTGTAACGCAGGTCGTTCTTCACCCGCCGGCAAAGCTCGATGCCGTCCATCTTGGGCATCATGATGTCGCTGACGATCAGGTTGATGAAATTCTTCTCCAGCAGTTCCAGCGCCTCGACGCCGTTCTCGGCCGTGAGCACCGAATAATTCTCCGACACCTGCCGCCGGATGAAGGCGCACATCTCGGGATTGTCCTCGACGACCAGGATGCTGTAAGCCTCCCAGCCCGGGTCGCCCCGCTCGTCGGGAATGCTCTCGGGATTCTCCTCCGAGGCGGGGTCCCCGGCATCCGCGGCCTCCTGCCGGCAGACCGGAATGGTCAGGACGAACTCGTTCAGCTCCCGGTCGCCGCCCATGACCAGCGTGCCGTGGTGCAGCTCGGCCAGGGAGCGCGACAGCGCCAGTCCGATGCCCGTCCCCGTCGACTCGCTTTTCCGGGTATGGCGGAAGAAGGGGGCGAAAATGGCCTCGCGCATCTCCGGGGGCACGACCTCGCCGTCGTTGGTCACCGTGACACGGAACGCGTTGTCCAGCATCGTCAGCTCGACGCGGATCATCGTCTCCGAATATTTCAGGGCGTTGTTCAGCAGGTTGCTCAAGATTTTGGTGAAGGCCTCGCGGTCGACCTGCGCATAAGCCTCCCCGCCGCCCAGTTCCAGTTCGAAGGTCTTGTGCTGCTGCTTGGCCGAAGAGCTGAACCGGTAGAAGGTCTCCTCGACGATGTCCGACACGTTCTGCCGCGTCAGGTTGAGCGACAGGTGCTCCTTCTCGATCTTCTGGAAGTCCAGCAGCTGGTTGGTCAGGTCGAGCAGGCGGTTGGTGTTGCGGTCCATGACGATCAGGTCCTCGGCCATGTTCCGGTCCATCGTCTTCTGCTTGGCGAGGATGTTCTCCAACGGTCCCTTGATCAGCGTCAGCGGCGTGCGGATCTCGTGCGCGATGTTGGTGAAAAAGCTGATCTTGGCGTTGTACAGCTCCCGCTCCTTCTCCCGCTCGAAAGCCTGGATATGCTGCTGCTGGCGGCGGATGTTGCGGCGCGTGTGGTAAATCCCGGTCAGCACGAGTGCCCCCACCGCGAGCAGCCCGTAGACGACGAAGGCCGCCGTGGAGAGGTAGAACGGCGGGGAAACCTCGATGAAAAGCCGCTTTTCGGACTCCGCATCCGGATTGCCGGAGCTGTCGGCCAGCCGGACCCGGAAGTTGTATTTGCCGTAGGGGATTTTCGAGTAGGTGATCGTGGCGCTCTCGGGCGTGTACTGCCGCCACCGGTCGTCGAAGCCTTCGAGTTTGTAGAGCAGGCGGCTGGTCTGCGGCTCGCGGTAGCTCAAGGCGGCGATCTGGAGCGACAGCGAGTTCTGATCGTGCTTCAGGCGGACCGAATCCGAGCAGATGATGCTTTTGCGCAGCGGGGAGTTCCGGCCTCCGACGACGACCTTCTCGTTCAGCAGCGAAAAACCGGTGATGTAGATCGGCGGCACGTAGTCGGTCTTGCGGCCGAGGAGCGTCTCGGGATTGAAGGAGACAAGCCCCTCGATACAGCCGAAGTAGACGATTCCGTCCGGCGACTTGTAACCCGACTTGTAGTTGAACTGGTTGCTCAACAGGCGGTCGGTCACGGTGTAGACCTGCCTGACGCTCCCCGTCCGGGGATCGAACAGCGCCAGCCCCCGGTCGGTCGTGATCCAGAAATAGCCCTGGTCGTCCTCGATGATCTGAAACACGACGTCGCTGGGCATACCGTCGAAGGAACCGTAACGGACGAAGGTTTGCCCGGCCGGGTCGAAACGACAGAAGCCCGAGCCTTCGGTGGTGAGCCATATCCGCCGGTTGCTGTCCTCGAAAACGCTCGTGACGTTGTCGTAGGGAAGCGAGTTCGGATCGTCGGCGTCGTGCAGGAACTGCGTCCAGACGTCGTTGCGCGCATCGTAGCGGTAGACACCGTTGGACGAGGTTCCCACCCAGAGGTTCCCGGCAGAATCCTCCCGGATGTCGTGGACCATTTTGCCGCCGTTAATCTCCGGGACGTGGAGGAAACGGTCCGTCTCGCGGTTGTAATACTGAAGGCCGTGCATCGTTCCCACGTAGATGCGCCCGCTGTTGGTCTTGCAGAGCGCGAAAACGTAGTTGCTGAAAAGACGCCCCGGCTTGTTGTCGTTGTCGTACTTGCGGATACGCCCCGTCCGGGTGTCGATCACCCGGATGCCTTTCGAGAAGGTGCTCACCCAGAGGTCGTCCCCGTCCATCAGCAGTCCGTGGACGTTGGTGAACTCCCGGCTCGGGGCGAAGAAGCCGAACGACCGGGTCGCGGGGTCGAACTGGTAAAGCCCGGCGTCCTCCGTGCCGATCCAGAGCCGCCCGTCGCTGCCCGGGCAGATCTCGCGCACGCGGCGCCCCCGGAGGCTGTGCGGATCGTCGGTGTGGTAATACTTTTCGAAATCGGAATTCCGCTGGGGCAGGTAGTTGATGCCTCCGAAAAAGGAACCGATCCACAATCCGCCCTCGCGGTCCTTGCAGAGCGAATAGACGGCATTGTCCGAAAGCGAATAGGGATCGTACGGGGAACTTTTCAGGTGCTGGTAGCGCCGGGTGCGGATGTTGTAGACGACGATGCCCGACTCGGTCCCGATCCACAGTTCGTCGGGCGAGTATTGCAGGATGTGCCGCACGAAGAGCGGCGCCGCGGGATTGTCCGACAGCTGCAGCCGGGTGACCGTCCCCGTGACGAGGTCCAGCTTCGCAACGCCCTGCTCCTCCAGACCGAGGTACATCTCGTTGTAGTCGCTCAAACAGATGCAGGAGATGATGTCCTTGGGGTAAATCTCCCGCCCGTCGGCGTCGAGGAACGGTTTGACGTTCGCAAACCGGTCCTCGGTGTAGTAAAGCCCTCCGCCGTAGCCGGCGAACCAGATGACCCCGTTCTTGTCGCTCGCCAGGCTGCGCAGCGTCTTCCGCGGCTTGTAGCGGCATTCGACCTGCCGGGTCTGCGGATCGTAGCAGAAAACGTCGTTATTCTCCACGACGATCCAGACGCGGCCCTCCCGGTCGCAGTCGAGGATCGGAACCGGCTTGGTGACCGGTTTCCCGTCGTCGGCGTAAAGCGGCACGGCGGAAAAATGCTCCATTTCGGGATCGTAGATGTAAAGCCCCGAGTCCGTGCCGACCCAGATTCTGCGGTCGTGGTCCTCGACGAGGCATTTGATGAGGCTGTTCCCCAGTCCGGTCGTCAGGCGCGGATCGTGCATGAAAGTCTTGAACGACTTCCCGTCGTAACGGCACAGCCCGTCCTTCGTGCCGAACCACATGAAACCCTTGTCGTCCTGAATGATCGAGGTGACCGTATTCTGCGACAATCCGTCGTTGATGTCCAGCCGGTCGAAATGGATCGACTGCGCACGGCCCGGAAAAACGCCGCAGAAAAGCGCAAGGACAAGCGGATAGAATTTTCCCATACGATGTTTAGGTTAGTAAAACAAATATAGATAAATTTAAATCACAAAAAAACACCCCGAAAAGCGTGCAACGAAAGCGATCGTTCACACAACATGCATAATATCAAACACTTAACACATCAAAAATACCCGCTCGTCCCGCAAAAGAGACAAAATTGAGATGATTTTTGCGTTAATAGCGACTATATTTTCTTATACCGATTTTCCCTTTTCTACCTTTGTTCTGACAAAAAACACCTAAACCTGAAACGGCACGCCGGGAGCGGCTGCCGGCTGAATGTAACCGATGAAAAAGTGCTTATCCATCCTGTTTGCCTGCTGCGCGATCGCCGGTGAAACCTCCGCCATGGAGGGCCGCCTGTCGGAACGGATTACGCTGAAAACCCCGGGCAACCCTGCCGCGACCTACGATCTGCGTGAATCCGCAACGGAGGGGGGGGGGGAATTTTAGAGGCTGACCAACAGCTGCCGCTGACCATCCGGCGGCAAAAAACCGAAACGGAGAACGAAATAAGGATCGTTCTCACCCTGACGGCGACCGATCTCCTATATTATAATGTAGAGGCGCTGTTCACCACCGGATTTACCCACGAAAACTGTCTTTTCTACATGCCCGGGTTCTGGTATCACAAGAACCTGCGGTCGCCCAAGTCGGCTCCCTCATTCCACACCAGCGACAGCTGGCAGGTCCGGGAAGACCGCCTGAGCACGCCCCTCACGGGTATCTACGACGAAAAATCGGGAACTTACTACACGGTGCTCCGCACCGATACGCCGGACTGCGAAGCCCTCGCCTGCCACAACTACGGAGATGTCATCCTCTCGGGCAAAACGTCGCTGGGATTCACCGGATTCCGCAACGCCGACGCACACGCCGCGCTGGTCTTCGGGTTCCCCTACTGCGAAGCCCCGAAATCCTATGTCCGCAAGCTGACCCTCGCGCCCGCCGTCCGGGCGTTCGAGAAACTGGAAAAAGGCGAGACGAGACGCCTGACATGGACCCTCCGCAAGGGCGTCAGCCCCTCCTATTCGTCGTTCGTGGCCGACGTGTGGAACTACTCCTTCGACGCGCTCGATCCCCAGCCCGTCAAACCCCGCTACACTCCCGCCGAGGCCAAAGCCATCCTGGCCGAATACTTCGCCCAAAGCTACGTCGGAGACTATCCGCTGAAATACACCTCCGGCGTGGAACTCCGCACGGCCGACTGCGAAAGCACGGGCATCGCCGAGATCGGATTCGTGGGCCGCGTCCTGCTGAACGCATACAATGCGCTGGAGTACGGCGAAGCCAACGGCCGGGAGGACCTCGCGGCGAACGCACGGTCGATCTTCGACAGCTACCTGCGCTACGGATTCACACCGGGCGGCCTGCTGCGCGAGGTGGTCGACTTCAAGCGCGAGCGCGAGACCGACGTATACAGCATCCGCCGCCAGTCGGAGGGCGTCTACGCCCTGCTCAACTACCTCGCTTACGAGAAGCAGCAGGGCCGCAGCCATCCCGAATGGGAGGCCCGCATCCGCACCCTGCTGGAGAAATTCCTCTCGCTCCAGAACCCCGACGGCAGTTTCCCCCGCAAATTCCGCGACAACCTGACCGTCGTGGACGCTTCGGGCGGCAGCACCCCTTCGGCCACGCTGCCGCTGACGATGGCATACACCTATTTTAAAAACGAAGCTTACCGCAGGAGCGCTCGGCGCACGGCCGATTACCTGGAAAAGAACCTCATCTCCAAAGCCGACTACTTCTCCTCGACGCTCGACGCCAACTGCGAGGACAAGGAGGCGTCGCTCTATGCCGCGACGGCGATGTATTACATGACGTTCGTCTCCGAAGGCGCCGAGCGGCAGCGCTACATCGACCTGTGCCGCGAGGCGGCCTATTTCGCCCTGTCGTGGTACTACCTCTGGGACGTGCCTTTCGCACAGGGGCAGATGCTCGGCGACGCGGGCTTCCGCTCGCGCGGCTGGGGCAACGTCTCGGTGGAGAACAACCACGTCGACGTTTTCATCTTCGAATTCGCGACGGTGCTCGACTTCCTGGCCGAAGCATGCAACGAACCCCGCTTCTCGCGCACCAGCGCCGTGATCAAAAGCTCGATGCTCCAGCTGATGCCCGTCGAAGGATCGATGTTCGAAATCGGCCGCACGGGCTACTACCCCGAGGTGGTGCAGCACACCGCCTGGGACTACGGCAAGAACGGCAAAGGCTTCTACAACGACATCTTCGCACCGGGATGGACCGTGGCATCGCTCTGGCAGATGCTCAGCCCCGACCGCGTGACCACATTTTTCGCCAACTGAAAAACGACTGAAAAATGATCAGGACCTTACTGTTTCTCCTTTTCCTCATCCCGGTCGCCGCACCGGCGCAGGAGGCGCTCAAAGAGCGTGAATATATCCACACCCTGACCTCGGCGGACGGCCACGGAGGAGGGTTCGTCTGGAAGATGAAGCGTGCCGACGAGGTCGGCGTACGCTCCGAGGAGGTCTCCTCGGCCGAACTCCCGACCGAAGGGTGGCTGCCGGCGGTGGTCCCGGGAACGGTGCTCAACTCGCTGGTCCACGACGGCGTCTACCCCGAACCCTACTACGGGCTGAACAACAAACTGGAAAAGAACCGCATCCCCGACCTCTACCGCGTGGGACGCGATTTCTACACCTACTGGTTCCGGACGGAATTCCGGCTCGACCGGAAGGAGTGCGGCGGCAAAAAGGTCTGGCTCCAAGCCGACGGCATCAACTACCGTGCGGAGATTTGGCTCAACGGCAACATGGTGGGCAACACGGCAGGCATGTTCCTGCAGCGCGTCATCGACATCACCGACAAGGTCACCTTCGACCGGGAGAACGTCCTGGCCGTGAAGGTCTATCCCGTGGACATGCCGGGCACGATCCGCCCCAAGGGCGGCAAGTCGTTCGGCGCAAACGGCGAATTCCAGAACGGCGGCAACGGCGAGATCGGCCGCAACGTCACCCAGCTGATGACCGTCGGATGGGACTTCTTCTACCTCGACGGCATCCGCGACCGAAACACCGGCATCTGGCGCGACATCTCCGTCTTCACCACCGGGCGGGTCCGGCTGGAACACCCGTTCGTCAAATCCGAACTCTCCAGGCCGAACTACGACGTGGCGCGCCAGACCGTCTCGGTCGAGGTCTCCTATCCCGACTACGTCCCGCAGAACACCTGGCGCAAGGCAAGGGTGAGCGGCGAAATCCGGGGCGAGGGCATCCGCTTCGAGAAGGAGGTGAAACTCTACCGCGGCGAGGTGAAGCAGGTCGTCTTCACCCCCGAGGAGTTCCCGCAGCTCGTGATCCGCAACCCGCGCCTGTGGTGGCCGCTGAACAAGGGGAAGCAGGAACTGTACGACCTGACGCTGAAGGTCGAATTCGACGGTAAGGTGAGCGACTCGATCTCGACGCGCTTCGGCATCCGGGAGATCACCTCCACGACCGACACGCCGGACAAATCGCGCACGTTCAGCATCAACGGCCGGCCGCTCTTCATCCGCGGCACCAACTGGCTGCCGGAGGCCATGCTCCGCACGTCGGACGAACGCACGCGGGCCGAACTGCGCTATACGGCCCAGTCGGGCGTGAACCTCATCCGCTTCTGGGGCGGCGGCATCACCGAATCGGACTACTTCTTCCAGCTCTGCGACTCGCTGGGCATCCTCGTGTGGCAGGAGTTCTGGATGACGGGCGACACGAACCACCCCAACGACCCCGCCGTCTACTATTCGAACGTGGTGTCCACGGTGAAGCGCATCCGCAACCACCCCTCGCTGGCCTACTACGTCTCGTCGAACGAAAGCACCGAGATGCCGCAGATGGAGCAGCTGCTGGAGCGCCTCGACGGCACGCGCGGCTACCAGATGCAGTCGGAGTGCGGCGGCGTGCACGACGGAAGCCCCTACAAACAGGTCAACATCATGAGCCACTACGAGGACAAGGCCTCGCCGCGCGGCAGCCGCGTCTACGGCTTCAACCCCGAGTACGGCGCCCCGTGCCTGCCGACGGTCGAATGCCTGCGCGAAATGATGGACGAAAAGGACCTGTGGCCCATCAACAGGGAGGTTTGGGACTATTCGGACGGAAACGGATTCCACCTCATGTCGTCGCTCTACACCGACATGGCCAACCAGTACGGGCCTTCGCGGAACATCGAGGAGTTCGCCGAAAAGGCGCAGTTCCTCGGCGCACTGAACTACAAGAGCATCTGGGAGGTCTGGAACTACAACAAGTTCGGCTACGGCGACCGCTACACCTCGGGATTCCTCTACTGGTATCACAATTCGGCCGTGCGCCAGGTCGCCGGACGCATGTGGGACTGGTCGCTCGAACCCACCGCGGCGCTCTACGCCGCGCAGAACGCCTGCGAACCGCTCCATCCGCAGTTCGACTACCTGAAAAACACGGTGTCGGTGGTCAACGACCACTACCGCGCATACCGCGGCTACCGGGTCACGGCCGAAGTCTACGACCTCGACATGCGGCGCATCGACGCGCAGTCGGCGAGAGTGGACCTTCCCGAAGACGGCGTTGCGAACGACGTGCTGACGCTGGATTTCGCGGCGTCGAAAACCCCGGTGCAGTTCATCAAGCTGAAACTTTTCGACGAGCAGGGCAGACAGGCGGGCAGCAATTTCTACTGGCGTTCGGACAACGAGTACAAGGGCGCCAACACGCTCACCGGCCCGGCGACGGCAGGGTTCCAGGCCCTCGGCGAGCTGGCCAGAACCAAAGTCGCGGCCTCGTTCCGGACTTCGGTCAACGGCGGAAACCACTTCATCGACCTCCGGCTGAAAAACACCGGCCGCACGGTGGCGTTCTTCACGCAGATACAGTGGCTCGACGGTGCGCGCAAACCGGTGCGGCCCTCGTTCTACACCGACAACTTCCTCTGCCTGATGCCGGGCGAGAGCCGGACGGTACGTATCGAAACGGCGCTCGGAAAACTCCCCGAAGCGGAATACACGCTCGTCGTGAGGGGCTTCAACCTCGACACCCGGGAATTCAAGGTCAAAATCGATCGCCCGTGAAACTCCTGCTGCATAGCCTGTTCCTGCTGCTGGCCTTCGAGACGCAGGCCCGCACGCACTCCTGCGACGTGGTGATCGTGGGCGGGACCCCTGCGGGGATCACCGCCGCCATAGCCGCCGCACGCGAGGGGAAGAACAGCATCATTCTGGAGCGCTCGGCCCACATCGGCGGACTTCCGGCCAACGGGCTGGGCGCCACGGACATCGCCACGCGCGGTGCCACGGCGGGACTCTTCGCCCGCTTCATCGCGCTGAACAAAGCCTATTACGAAAGCCGTTACGGCGCGGATTCGCCGCAGGCGCGCGATTGCAGCGACGGATACCGTTTCGAACCCGCCGTCGCACAGCGGACCTTCGAGCGGATGCTCGCCGAAGCGGGTCCCGGAAAGATCACGGTCCTGACCGGCCGCCAGTTCGACGCCGAGGCGCGCTACGTAGTCAAAAAGGGCGACCGGATCGTCTCGATCCGCGTCCTCGACCGCACGACGGGGCGGGAGGAGCATTACAGCGGGGCCATGTTCATCGACGCCACCTACGAAGGCGACCTGGGCGCCGCCGCAGGAGTTCCGTTCCGGACCGGGCGCGAAGGGGCCGGCGAATACGGCGAACCGTGCGCCGGAAAGATTTACCGCTGGTGGAAGCACGGTCCCGACGCCGACGGCACGACCTACGAGGGCGACGACGCGATCCAGGCCTACAACTACCGCCTCTGCCTGACGGACGATCCGCAGAACCGGCTGGCGATCCCCCGGCCGGAGTGGTACGACCGCGAAGAGTACGTCTCGCTGGTCGGCGACGTGCTCGACGGACGCAACACCGACGCCCGTTACCGCAAGGCGGATTCGGCGGCCATAGCCCGGAACCGCCGGCGCATCGAATCCGGAGAGCGGACCGCCGCGCCCGGCGACGTCTGGGGCATGGCCAAGATCACGAGCATGACCCGCCTGCCCAATGCCAAGACCGACGCCAACAACCAGCACCTCGCGCTCATCTCCACGGACCTGCCCGAAGAGAACTGGCCGTGGCCGACGGCCGACTGGGCGTGGCGCGACCGGTTTGCGGAGCGGCTGCGCGACTATACGCTGGGCCTGCTGTGGTTCGCCCAGCACGACGAAGCCCTGCCGGCCCATTTCCGCGAAGCCTGCCTCCAATGGGGACTCGCCGCCGACGAATACCGCGACAACGGCGGATTCCCGCGCCAGGTCTACGTCCGCGAGGGACGCCGGCTGGAAGGGTGCTATTTCTTCACCGCCGGCGACGCCCTGCCCGAGGCCGAAGGGAAACGGCCGCCGCTCCACCCCGCGTCGGTCACCGCAAGCCACTACGCCCTCGACTCGCACGCCGTGCGCAAACGCGAGGCGGGCCGCGTGCACCTCGACGGCTTTTTCAGCCACCCGACGGCGGTCTACACGGTTCCCTACGGCGTGATGGTCCCCCGTCGCATCGAGAACCTGCTCTTCCCGGCAGCCGTTTCGGGCAGCCACGTCGGGTTCTCGACCCTGCGCATGGAGCCTTGCTGGATGGCCTTGGGCGAGGCTGCCGGAACGGCCGCCGCGCTGGCCATCGACAGTCGCAAGGATGTCCGCGGAATCCCAACGGAAACGTTGCAGGAACGGCTGCTCCGCCACGGGGCAATGCTGGTCTACCTGCGGGACCTCAAGGCGGACGATCCCGACTACGCCCGGGTGCAGCGGTTGGCGCTGCGGGGCTTCTTTCCCGAATGGGAAGCCGGACTCGACCGGGTGCTGGACGGGGAGACGGCACGGCTGTGGAGCACACTCGCCGGACGTGAAATCACGGCCGACGACACGACCACCCGGCGCGAATGGCTCCGCCGGATTACAACGAATCAATTCCTAAAACCAAACTGAATATGAAACGCACATTTTCCTTTTTAACGGCCCTCCTGGCCATCGTCTCGATGATGCTGTGCTGCAACAACTGCAGCAAGGACGATTCCGGCGACAACGACACCGGAAAGGCGTATCTCCGACTCAACTTCAACGAGAAGATGGTCTCCAACTCCTCCGGGTCGCTCGAAGTGTTCGTGTCGTCGAACGCCGCATGGACCGCCGAGCCGCGGAGCAAGTGGCTCAGCGTGGACCGCACCAGCGGCAAGGGCGACCTCTCGGTCCGCATCTCCTACGAGAAGAACGACACGGAAAAACGCACGGGCATCGTCCGCTTCACCGCCGAAGGCGTCAATCCGGTCGAGGTGACCATCACGCAGTCGGCGCTGACCTTCACCAACCCCATCACCCTCGGAGGCAATATCGCCACGATGCCCGACCCGTACATCGTTCGGGACGGCGAATACTACTACACCTGCAAAGCGAGCGGCAACGGCATCGCCATCTCGCGCTCCACGCGGCTCACCGTGATCAACAGCACCACCAAGAAATGGAGCCTCCCCTACGAAGGTCCGTCGAAGCCGTGGAACATCGCCGACCTCTGGGCACCCGAAATGTTCCACATCGGCGACCGCTGGTACGTATACTACGCCGCAGGACGCCGCGGACAGGACGGAATCACCGGCTACAGCACGCAGCGCAGCGGCGTACTCCGCTCGAAGACCGACGACCCGCTGGGCGAATGGGAAGACATGGGCATGCTCTACACCGGAGACAACTACCAGCCCGGCATCAAACCCACGGTGGAAAACACGGAATACGCCATCGACCTGACGACGTTCGAACTCAAGGGACAGCGCTACGCCGTCTGGTCGGGCAACGAGAAGACCGACGACATTCAGCAGATCCGCATCGCCACGATGTCGGACCCCTGCACCATCTCCTCGTCGCTGGCCGTGATCTCGACACCGACGCAGTCGTGGGAGACGATGGACGGACGCAAAATCAATGAGGGTCCCGCCGTGCTCGTCAACGAGGAGAAGGGCAAACTCTTCATCGTCTACTCCTGCAACCCCTCCTGGACCAAGAACTACCGCCTGGCCTGGCTGATGCTGGACATGAACAGCGGCAACCCGATGAATCCGGCCGACTGGCAGAAATCGGGCAGCTATGCCTTCTGGCGCTGCGACAACACCAAGGAACCCGTATCGGGCGTCAACGGACTGGGCCACTGCACCTTCACCAAATCGCCCGACGGAACCGAGGACTGGATCATCTACCACGCCATGCGCTACTCCGACGGCGGCTGGGGCCAGCGCTACCCCTTCGTGCAGAAGTTCACCTGGAACGCCGACGGAACTCCCAACTTCGGAGAAGGCGCCGGATGGGGCGAATCGCTGCTCCTGCCCGCGGGAGAGACCCTCTGAACACCACCGCATTTTAAACCAAACTGAAAAATAGCACCGGAAACCGCATGAAAAAGTTCCTTTTAGTTGTACAGACCCTGCTGCTGCTCGCAACGGCCTCGAATGTCCAGGCGCAGAAAAGCTACGACCTGAAGCATTTCCCGAAGGGATGCCAGCCCGAAGAGATCGGCGTGAGACTCACCGAACGCTACCTCCAGACCCCGCATTCGCACTGGGGCGACATCAATTCGAAATACAAGGTCACGCTGATCACCTACCCCGACGTCTGCGCGTGGCTGGGTGCGCTGTGGTTCACGGCCGGAACCGGCAACGACAGCCTCTACACCCGGCTCGTGGAGCGTTTCGAGCCGCTGTTCACCACGCAGAAGAACCTGCAGCCCAACCTCTTCCCCAAGGACCACAACGTCGTCGACTTCTACGTTTTCGGCGCCGTGCCCCTGGAGATCTACAAGCGCAACCACGACCCGAAATACCTGGAGCTGGGCATGAAATACGCCGACGGACAGTGGGAGCTGCCGGAGAACCCGCAGCACTACAAGCAGCTCTCCGAGGCGAAGAAATACGCCGACGAGGGATACTCGTGGCAGACGCGGCTGTGGGTCGACGACATGTTCATGATCACCGACCTGCAGGCCCAGGCCTACCTGGTCACGGGCGACAAAAAGTACATCGACCGCGCCGCCCGTGAGATGGCGCTCTACCTCGACCGCATCCAGCGCCCCAACGGGCTTTTCTACCACCACACCGGAACGCCCTTCTTCTGGGGACGCGGCGACGGATGGATGGCCGTCGGCATGGCCGAGATGCTCCGCATGCTCCCGAAGGACAACCCCTATCTCCCGCGCATCAAGGCGGCCTATCTGCAAATGATGGAGACGCTGCTCCGTTACCAGGCCTACGACGGCATGTGGCGGCAGATTATCGACGACCCCAACTCGTGGAAGGAGACCTCCTCGACGGCCATGTTCACCTACGCGATGATCCTGGGCGTGAAGAACGGCTGGCTCGACCGGAAGATCTACGGCACGGCCGCCCGCAAGGCGTGGATCACGCTGCTCTCCTACCTCGACGAGAAGGACAACCTCCGCAACGTCTGCGAAGGGACCGGCGCCCGAAACAGCGCCGAATGGTATCAGAACCGCCGCCGACTGACCGGCGACATGCACGGGCAGGCCGCCATGCTGTGGTGCGCCTATGCCCTCTCCTGCGACGTGAAACCTTACAAACTGGCCCCGAGCCGGTAAACCGAACCCATTATGAGCAAAATCCTGAAACTGTTTCTTCTCGGAATCGCCCTCGCCGGGCTGTGCGTGGCGGGGTGCAGCGAGAAGGCGACCACTGGCACGGGCGTAAAGCCAAAACCCACGCCGGAGCCTGATCCCGATGTCGAAGAGTATGATCTGATCACCTTTCCCGACCGGAAAGACCCCAAAACGGTCGGCGAAGGCGTCGTGAACCTCTTCATTCGCTCGGGGAACTCCAACTGGGGCGACATGCACTCCTCCAAGAAGAGTTCGCTGACCTCCTACCCCGACATCTGCGCCTGGCTGGGAGCATTCTGGTATGCCGAGGCGGCCGGGAACAACGGCCTGTTCGACCAGCTGGTGGCGAAGTTCGACCAGTTCCTCGAAGTGGACGACAAGAGCATCGAGCCGAACAAGAGCCTCGTGACGCAGATTCCCCGTACGGAAAACAACGCCGTGGACTACAACATCTTCGGTGCCGTGCCGCTCCACATCTACTATGTCAAGAAACAGCGTGGCGCGGCCGAAGCCGACATCAAGAAGTACCTCGATCTGGGACTGCGCTACGCCGACCAGCAGTGGGAGCTGCCGACCGAAAAGAAATACCTGGAGAAGATGAAGGACCCGGAGTATTATCACAACCTGGGCTATTCGTACCAGACGCGTCTGTGGATCGACGACATGTTCATGATCACGGCGCTCCAGGCGCAGGCCTATCTGGCCACGGGCGACGAGAAGTACATCGAACGCGCCGCCAAAGAGATGATTCTCTACCTCGACGAACTGCCGGGCGAGAACGGAGTCTTCTACCACGCCCCCACCGCCAAGTTCTTCTGGGCCCGCGGCAACGGATGGATGGCCGTGGGAATGCCCGAGATGCTGCGGATGCTCCCCAAAAGCGCGAAATACGACGTCTACCGCAACCGCATCCTCACCGAGTACAAGAAGATGATGGCCACGCTGAGCGCCTACCAGTACGACAGCGGACTGTGGGGACAGCTGATCTACCCCAACCAGGGCGACATGTGGGAGGAGACCTCGGGATCGGCCATGTTCACCTACGCGATGATCCTGGGCGTGAAGAACGGCTGGCTCGACGAGAAGACCTACGGCACCGTCGCCCGCAAAGGCTGGCTGGGATTGCAGTCGTACCTGCAGACCAACTTCGAAATCCGGAACGTCTGCTGCGGAACCGGAGCCGGTTCGAGCTACGCATACTACCGCGACCGGGAAAAATACACCGGCGACCTGCACGGACAGGCGGCCGTGATGTGGTGCGCCTATGCGCTGACCGAACTGGCCAACGAACGGAAATAAACGAGATTAAAAACCTAAACCTACCTGCAAGCCTATGAAAAAAGCAAAACAGACCGAATGAAAAAACATTCGGCCCGGGGCGGAACCCGCCTCCCGGACCGCGGGCACACGCTGCCCGGAAAGCCCCGAATTATCATCTCAAATCATTTAGAACCGTATGGAAAATTTTTATAAAACAAGCATCGGGCGCGTCAAAACCCTGAAAAGCGTAAGCCTCGCCCTGCTTCTCCTGTTGTTCCTGTCGGTGGACGTCGGCGCGGCATACGCACAGAGCGCCTCCGCACAAGGAACCGTGGCAACGGGAAAACGACGCATCACCGGAACCGTCACCGACGCCGACGGAGCACCGCTGGTCGGCGCAACCGTCTACATCCAGAACACCAACGTCGGAACGACGACCAACACCGACGGACTCTTCGTCATCGACGTCCAGCCCAAACAGCAGATCACGGTCAGCTACATCGGCTACCTGTCGCAGACCCTGCCGACCGACGGTCGCGAAGTGATCAACGTCAAACTGCTGACCGACACCGACCAGATCGAGGAGGTCGTCGTGGTCGGATACGGCAAGCAGAAACGCCAGGCGATGGTCAGCTCGATCGCCTCCGTCGGGTCGCGCGACCTGATGCAGTCCTCGTCGAGCAACCTGACGAGCAACCTCGCCGGCCAGCTCGCCGGTCTGATCAGCATCCAGCGCAGCGCCGAGCCGGGACGCGACGACGCCGAATTCTGGATCCGCGGCATCAGCACCTTCAAGGGCGGGACCAACCCGCTGGTGCTCGTCGACGGAATTCCCCGTGACATCAACAACATCGAGGCCGACGAAATCGAGACCTTCAGCATCCTCAAGGACGCCGCCGCGACGGCCGTCTACGGCGCCGAGGGCGCCAACGGCGTCATCCTCGTAACCACCAAGCGCGGTACGATCTCGCGGCCCAAAATCTCGTTCCGCATCGAGCAGTCGATCGCCTCGCCGCAGCGCCTGCCCGAATTCGTCGACTCGTGGGATTACCTCGACCTGGCCAATGAAGCCCGGGCCAATGACGGACTCACCCCCAGCTTCAGTGCCGCCCAAATCCAGCTCTACCGCGACCGCGTGGACAACGACCTCTATCCGAACACGCAGTGGATCGACGAACTGGTCCGCAAGGCCGTGCACAGCCAGCGCTACACGCTCAACTTCCGCGGCGGCGCCGAGAACGCCAAATACTTCGTCTCGATGGCCTACTACCAGTCGGACGGCGTCTTCAAGGAGAACCCCAACGGCAAGTACGACAGCAACTTCGGATTCGAGCGTTACAACCTGCGCAGCAACATCGACCTGAAGGTGAGCAAAACCACGCGCTTGAGCGTCGATCTTTCGGGACAGTACGTACACCGCCGCACGGCCAACCGTTCGGCCGACGATATTTTCAGCTTCATGCTGCACACGCCTTCGTACCTCTTCCCGGCCATTTACAGCGACGGCACGCTGGCCAGCTACGAAAAGCAGGCCGACTCGAACAACCGCAACCCCTACAACATGCTCTACAACCAGGGCTACCGCCAGGAGTGGGGCGTCAAGATCCAGTCGAACATCAAACTGGAGCAGGACCTGAAATTCATCACTCAAGGTTTGAGCGTCCGCGGAAGCGTCAGTTTCGACTACGACGGCAGCTCGGCGACGCTGCGCGACTACTGGCCGAGCCTCTACCACGCCAGCGGCCGCGACGCCGAGGGCAACCTGATTTTCACCACGACCTCGTCGGGATCGCCCGAAATCGAGGATCCCAAGTTCACCTCGACGAGCTACCTGCGCAAGATCTACATCGAGGGAGCCATCAACTACCAGCGTACGTTCAACTACGTACACAACGTGGGCGCCATGATCCTCTACATGCAGAAGGAGCAGCAGAAGAACGATCCGGTGCTTCCCTACCGCAAGCAGAGCGTCGTGGGCCGCGTGACCTATTCGTACGACAACCGCTACTTCATCGAGGGCAGCTTCGGTTACACCGGCAGCGAAACCTTCGCCAAGAAGAACCGCTTCGGCTTCTTCCCCGCCGTAGGTATCAGCTACTTCGTCTCCAATGAGAAATTCTATCCCGAAGGGCTGAAAAAGGTGATGAACAACGCGAAAATCCGCCTCTCGATGGGCCGCACGGGTAACGACAATACGGGAACCGACCGCTTCCTCTACCGTGCGACGTTCAACACCTCGGGCCACACCTTCAACCAGGGCATCGGAACCTCGGCCTCGAACGGCATGGGCGCCGGTATCTACGACCTGCGTTTCGTCAACAACGACATCCACTGGGAGATCGAGACCAAACGCAACGTCGGCGTCGACCTGGGCTTCTTCGACAACCAGATCGAACTGACGGCCGACTACTTCAACAACCGCCGCAAGAGCATTCTGCTCGAACGCAACACGATCCCCGGCGTCGCCGGCTTCCACGCAAAACCGTGGCAGAACTACGGCATCGTGGACAACTGGGGCGTCGACGCCAGCCTGAACGCCCGCCACGACTTCGGCAAGGTCCGCGTCAGCGCCCGCGGTACGTTCACCTTCGCCCGCAACAAGATCATCGAGTACGACGAGCTGAAACAACTCTACGACTACCAGCGGATCACCGGCACGCGCGTGAACGAGAACACGCTCTACATCGCCGAGCGGCTCTACACCGAGGACGACTTCATCCGCACGCAGAACCCCAACGGAACCTACTCCTACGAGCTGCGTCCGGGACTTCCAACCGTCGCGTTGCAGGGAACCCTCGGCCCGGGCGACATCAAGTACGCCGACCTGAACCACGACGGCGTGATCGACAGCAACGACAAGAAACGCGGCGTAGGACACCCCTACAACCCCGAAATAAACTACGGTTTCGGACTTAACGTCGAATACAAAGGCTTCTACGTGAGCGCCTTCTTCCAGGGTACGGGCAACTCGTCGGTGCTGCTGGCATCGGGCAACAACCACTTCTGGCCCTTCAACTGGTATGAGGACAAGTCCAACTACCGCACGCTGTTCCTCGACCGCTGGACGGCCGACAACCCGCGTCAGGACGTCACGATGCCGCGTCTGCACAGCCATTACAGCCACAACGTCAACAAGGAACCCAGCACGTGGTGGCTCCGGAGCGGCAACTTCCTGCGCTTCAAGAACCTCGAAATCGGCTATAACCTGCCCAAGACCTTCCTCCGCAAGATCCGCCTCGACGCCGTCCGCGTCTACATGCTGGGCAACAACCTCTGCGTCTGGGACGACATCGAGTACTGGGATCCCGAGCAGGGCAACCGCAACCAGGGTATGAGTTATCCCATGTCCCGCACCTTCACGCTGGGACTCGAAGTGAACTTCTAATCAAGGAGAACGAACTATGAAAAAGAATTTTGTAAAAATACTTTCCTTCGGACTGCTGGCCTGCACGGCCTGGTCGTGCAGCTTCCTCGACGTGTCCGACGAGCTGGCCGGCGGCATCTCCGACATCTCGCAGGTGTTCAGCAATGTCGACCGCACCAAAAAATGGTATTCGCAGGTCTTCAACAACCGTCCGGACTATTCGGCCGTCTGGGTCACGGACAGCCCGATGGGAAATCCCTGGACCGCTTATACCGACGAAATCTACACGCGACTGGCCAACAATGCGGGCAAGTACACCGAGTGGAACTCGTCCAACGGCAATTCGCAGCGCTGGAACACACTCTACGAGAGCATCCGGCAGGCCAACATCTTCCTGGAGCAGGCCCGTCCGATCGTGGACGAGGGAGGTCCCGACGCCGCCCGTCTGACCGAAGCGGAGATCAAACTCTACAAGGCCAACGTCCGTTTCATGCGTGCGGCCTACCACTATTACCTGATGGAGATGTACGGCCCTGTTCCCATCGTCGACCATTCGATGAAATTGGGTGACGACCTCGACCTTCCGCGCAACTCGCTCGACGAGGTGATCGCCTTCATCGACAAAGAGCTGAAGGAGTGCATGGAGGAGATGGCACAGGAACCCTACCACGACAACGAGAATCTCCGCGCCGTGCCCACCAAGGGCGCCGCACTGGCGCTGCGCGCCAAACTGTGGGTCTACGCCGCCAGCCCGCTCTTCAACGGCGGATGGCCCGAGGCCGTGGCGCTGACCAACAAGGACGGCAAGCGGCTCTTCCCCGACCGCGACGACTCGAAACTCCAGACCGCAGTGGAGCGCCTCCGCGATTTCCTCGACTACGCCGAGCAGGGCAGCCGCTACGAACTGCTCAACACGGGCAACCCGGACAAAGACCTCTACAACCTGTTTCAGGAGTACAACAAGGAGATCATCTGGGCCACCTCGACCAACTCGTGGGGCAAGCTGGGCGAGCAGAAGTTCGACACCTTCGCCACCCCGCGCTCGCAGCCCCAGGGCCAGGGCGGCTTCCACGTCCTGCAGGAGCTGGTCGACGACTTCTACATGAAGGACGGCAAGCCGGTCAAGGCCACCTCGTTCCTGCCCAAGTCGGAACTCTATCCGGCCAACGAAGCCGAAATGGGAACGTACAACGGCGTTCAGGTATCGAAAATGTACATCGACCGCGAACCCCGCTTCTACAACACCATCACCTTCTCGGGCATGAAGTGGCACATGAGCAACCAGGAGATCCAGTTCTACCGCGGCGGCAAGGACGACAACTCCGTAGCCGACGGCGCCCCGCTCACGGGTTACCTGCTCTACAAACGCATGAACCGCACGGTCTACGGAGGCAACATCACCGGCGCCGTGACCTCGAAGTACCGTCCGGTGATCATCTTCCGGCTGGCGGAGTTCTACCTGCTCTACGCCGAGATGCTGAACGAGGTCGACCCGACGAACGCCGACGTGCTGAAATACGTCAACCTGGTGCGCAGCCGCGCCGGACTGGAGGACCTGGAGGTGCTCAATCCCGCCATCGAGGGCGACCAGACATTGCAGCGCGAAGCCATCCGCCGCGAGAGCCGCATCGAGCTGGCGACCGAGGGACAGCGCTACTTCGACGTGCGCCGCTGGATGATCGCCGACAAAGCGCCCGGCCAGGGCGGCCAGGGCGGCGAGTTCCACGGCATGAACGTCGACCAGCCCCAGCCCGCGTACTACACCCGCACGAAGCTGCAGACCCGCTCTTTCAAGAACAAGAACTACCTCTACCCCATTCCGCTGGACGAGATCAAGCGCAGCGACGTGCTGGTGCAGAATCCCGGCTGGTAGGTCCGTATAAACCGATAAACTTACGATGATGAAAAAAATAAGCATATTTCTGTTGGCAGCGGCCGTCCTGCTGGGCGGCGGCTGCGAAGACAGTTCCGACACGGACAAGGTGATCCCCGTCTCGGCGATCGCGCTGGATTCGTCGCTGAGCGGCGGCATCACGATGGAGGTCGGCCAGACGACGAACATCGCCGGCAAGGTGACGATACTCCCCGAGGACGCCACGAACACCACCGAATCCTACGAGTCGTCGAACGCGGAGATCGTCGCGGTCGACGGGTCGGGCGCCGTGAAGGCCCTCAAGCCGGGCCTGGCGATGATCACCATCAGCGTGGGCGGCAAGCACACGCATTTCGAGGTGAAGGTCGAGGCGAAGAAGGTTCCCGTCGAGAGCGTCACGCTCCCCGCCGAACTGGCCGACGGCGTCACGCTGAAGATCGGCGAAACGCTCGACATCGCCGGCAAGGCGATCATCACGCCCGAGAACGCCACCGAACGGACCGAGAGCTACTCTTCGTCGGTTCCGATGATCGCATCGGTCAGCGAGGAGGGCGTCGTAACGGCGATCGCAATCGGGGAAACGACGATCACAATCACTGTCGGCGACAAATCCGCCCGTTTCACCCTCACGGTCGAGAAGATAGCCGTGGAATCGGTCACGCTGCCCGAGGAACTGACCAAGGGCGTCACGCTGAAAAAAGGTGAAACGCTCGACATCGCCGGCAAGGCGACCGTCAAGCCCGAAAACGCCACGAACCGCGCAGAAAGCTACGATTCGTCGGACAAGAACATCGCCACGGTCAGCGCCGAGGGTCTCGTAACGGCAGTCGAAATCGGCAAGACGACGATTTCCGTCTCGGTCGACGGCGTCCAGGCATCGTTCGAACTGACCGTCGCCGAAGATGTTCCGGTGGCACTCGAGAAGATCGAAATCAAGAACGGAGCCACCGCCATTCAAGGCTCGGCATCGGTCGTTCTCGGAGAGAACACGACGTTCGACCTCTACGCGCAGCTCCAGCTCTCGCCCGCGAACCAGACCGAAGGGGTGAAATACATCGCCTACGGTCCGGAAGAGATCGCCACGATCGACGAAAACGGCATCGTCACCTGCAAAGGCGTCGGTACGGTCACGTTCGTCATCCTCGCCAAGAGCAATCCGGCCAATCCGGGCGACGACTTCAAGAACGCCGGGGCCAAGAAGGCCTATTTCGCCGTCAACATCACCGACCCCCACGACCTCGACCGTACGGGATGGGAAGTTTCCGCAAATTCGGGTGCGATCAGCGGCACGGCAGGAAGCAAGACGGCTGCGTTCGACAACGTTTTCGATCCCGGCGTTTTCAAAGATGTGAAAGGATCGAATTTCGGTTTGACCAAACCGACCACTGCCGACGGCGAGGTATGGTTCGTCGTGGATATGCAGAAAGAGCAGACGGTGAACTATTTCCGTCTGATGCACCAGTCCTGCCGCAACACAGACCGGAGTTGCAGGTGGAAAAAATTCTCGGCAATCCTGGGCAGCAACGACGGCGAAACCTTCACGCAGATCGCATCCGACGTCGAGGTTCCGAACCTGGACAATGCTCCGGGAATCGACCCCAACGACGGAGGCTCGCGGAATATCGACAAATACCACACGTGTTCGAATGTCAAACTCCCGAACACGGTGAAATACCGCTACCTGAAATTCGTCGGGAAGAAAGACTGCTTCACGGGAACCGCCAAGACCTGTCAGTTCTCGGAAATGTACCTCGGTCTCGACGAATAGACTTTTCGGCTCCGGCGGTCATTTGCAACCCGGCCGCCGGAGTCCGGAATCTTTAACCGAAAAAACGACATTTGAATTATGAAAAAAATATGTATTTGTCTGTTCGCCGCGGCGGCCCTGCTGGGCGCAGGCTGTGAAGACAACGTGCCCGAACCGGGTACGATGGAGGTTCCCGTGGAGAGCGTCACGCTCGACGAGGAGTTGAGCGGAGGCCTCGTCATGGAGGTCGGCGAGACACGGGACGTATCGCTCAAAGTGAAGGTGGAACCCGTAAACGCCACCGACCTGGCGGAACTCTTCTACTCCTCGAACGTCGAAGTGGCAACGGTCAGCCCCAAGGGCGTCGTAACGGCCCAGAAGGCCGGAATCACCATGATCTCGATCTATGTGAGCGGCATCGAAACCTACTTCACGGTAACGGTCGTCGACCGGATTCCCATCGACATCGAGTCGATCTCCTTCTCCAACCCGACCATGGAGGCATACGCCGGAGTCGGTTACAACCTCTACGTCTCGACCGAACCGCTCGACCAGAACGAGGGCGTGATCTTCACCTCCTCCGATCCTTCGATCGCGACGGTGGACGCCGAAACCGGTCGCATGTTGTGTCTCCGGATCGGAGAGGTCACCATTACGGCCGCCGCAAAGAATCATCCCGACATCAAGGCCACGATGACCGTTTCGATCACCGAGTTCTTCGGCGACTACGACCGCAGCAAATGGTCGATGAGCTTCTCGCACGGCTGGAAAGCCGACTCGTCCATCGGAAGCAGCGCGACCGCCGCTATCGACAGCAATGAAAGCACGACGCTGTCGATGGACCGTCCGGGCAGAAACGGCCTTTCCGCCACCGACGAAATCTGGTTCCAGATCGACCGCGGCGACAATCCGGGCAAGGTCAATTACGTGCGGATCCGTCACCGTCCGGAGGGCAACAACAACGACAACCGTCTCGTCCGCTGGTGGGGATTCAACCGCATCGAGGGCAGCAACGACGGCAAGAACTTCGAAATCATCGCCGAGCGCGTCGCGCTGACGCCCGATCCGAACGTATACGAAAACCTGCTGACGGACAATGTCGCCATCCCGGAGAACGAATATCGTTATCTGCGGTTCATCGGCTGGAACGACGTTACCACCGCAGCTCCGCAGTTGGGCTTCTACTGCGCTCGCGGCGTGGATCACGGCGGGATCAACCCGGGCAACACCATCCAGATCAACGAAATCTACCTCGGCCGCGCAAAATAAGCCGCCGGACTTTGTAAACGGAAAGGCTCAAAGAACATCTCTTTGGGCCTTTTCTTTAACTTCGGAAACAATGCAGACTACAATGCGAAAAAGCATCTTATTCTTAACCTTTTTGTGTCTCCAGGCCGGTGCGCTGCGGGCACAGGTGACGCTGACCGAACGGGCCGCGGCCCGCACGGACTTCGAACTGATCACCGCGGACGGCACCGCCGCCGTCTGTTACGATGCCGCGGACGCCGCGGTCGTGGGGACCGCCGCCGGGCTGTTCGCCGCGGACGTCGCACGCGTGACGGGCCGCGAAATCCCCGTCGTCGACGGGTCGGAACTCCCCGCGAAGACCCGCTGTGCGGTGATCGTCGGGACGGTCGGCCAAAGCCGCTGGATCGACGAGCTGGCCGCCGCAAAAAAGATCGACGTCACCCCCATCGAGGGCGGCTGGGAGCGTTACACGCTCCGGCTGGTCGACCGCCCGGGCCACGGACTGCGCAAAGCGCTGGTCATCGCGGGCAGCGACCGCCGCGGCACGGCCTACGGGCTGCTCTCGGTGTCGCGCGCCATCGGCGTAAACCCCTGGTACTGGTGGGCGGACGCCCCGGTGGAGCGCCGGGACCGAGTGACGCTGCGCGTCGCGGACTACACATCGCCAACCCCGTCGGTGAAATACCGCGGTATCTTCATCAACGACGAGGACTGGGGACTCTACCGCTGGGCGAAGGAGAACTTCGAAAAGGAGTTGGGCAACATCGGTCCGAAAACCTACGAGAAAGTGTGCGAACTGCTGCTCCGCCTCCAGGCCAACTACCTGGCCCCGGCGATGCACGACGCCACGACGGCGTTCTACAAGATTCCCGAAAACCGCGTGATCGCCGACCGCTACGGAATTGCAATCGGCTCGTCGCACTGCGAACCGCTGGGACTGAACACCGCCAGCGAGTGGGACTCGAAGACGATGGGCGAATGGGACTACGTGAACAACAGGGCCGGGGTGGACCGGGTGCTGAAAGAGCGCGTCGAGACGTCGGCCCCCTATGAAAACGTCTACACGCTGGCCCTGCGGGGGCTGCACGACCGGGCGATGGCCGGCAGCGAGGACCTCAACGCACGGAAAGCCACGATGCAGGAGGCCCTGCTGGCCCAGCGGCAAACCCTGGCCGACGTACTGGGCAAACCCGCGGAGGAGATTCCGCAGGTCTTCACGCCCTACAAGGAGGTGCTCGACGTCTACAACCGCGGGTTGCAGCTTCCCGACGACGTGACGATCATCTGGCCCGACGACAACTACGGCTACATGAAACGGCTGAGCAGCCCCGAGGAGCAGAAACGCTCGGGGCGTTCGGGCGTCTACTACCACTCGTCCTACCTGGGCCGTCCCCACGACTACCTGTGGATGAACACTACCTCGCCGACGCTGATGTACGAGGAGCTGCGCAAGGCCTACGATTCGACGGCCGACCGCGTATGGCTGCTGAACGCCGGGGACATCAAATCGTGCGAATTCGCCGTGGATTTCTTCCTGGCGATGGCGTATGACATCGACGCTTTCGATTTCCGACGTGCCGCCAGCTACCGTGCCGAGTGGATGAGCGGCCTGCTGGGCCGCGAGCATTTCGACGAGTTCCGGGAGATTTCCGATGCGTTCTACCACCTCGCCTTCGTCCGCAAGCCCGAATTCATGGGCTGGGGCTACCAATGGGCCACCGACAAGCACGGCAAGGAGCGGAACACGGACACCGACTTCTCCTTCGCCAACTACCGCGAAGCCGACCGGCGTCTGGAAGCCTACGCGCAGATCGCCGGTCGCGTGACCTCGCTGTTGGAGCGGATGCCCGAAAAAGACAGGGCGTGCTTCTATCAAGTGCTCTATTACCCGGTGAAGGCGTGCGAACTGCTGAACCGGATGGTGCTCCGCGGGCAGCAGAACCGCCGCTATGCCACGCAGCAGCGCGCCGCGACCGACGCGCTGGCCGCCGAAAGCCGCATGTGCCACGACAGCCTGCAGGTGATCACGGCCGGTTACAACGCCCTGCTCGGCGGCAAGTGGGACCACGTGATGACGATGAACCAGGGCTTCGCCTCCTCCTACTTCCAGCTCCCGGAACTGCGGAGCGCACAGCTCGCTCCCCGCGCCGTGCTGGAAGTCGAAGCCGAAGGCGAAGATGTGATGAAGGGAGTGCGGAGCTACCACATGCTCCCGGCATTCAACACGTTCCTGCGCCGCTCCTACTTCGTGGACGTCTACAACAAGGGCGGCGGACCGCTGCAATGGAATGCCGAGGCAAGCGACGACTGGATCGTGCTGAGCCGGACTGCGGGCACGACCCGCACCGGGGAGCGGATCGAGGTGTCGGTGGACTGGTCGAAAGTCCCCGTCGGGGATGCCGTTTCGGGCTGCCTGACGATCAAAAGCGCCGGCGGGGAGAGCCGCCGCGTGCTGGTCTCGGTCTTCAACCCGGCTTCGCCCGCCCGCGAGGAGGTGCAGGGACTCTACGTCCAGCACAACGGATACATTTCGATCCCGGCGGCGGACTTCCACCGCAAACGCGAAAACGACGCAATCCGCATCCGGCAGATCCCGAACCTCGGCATCGAGAACACGGCGATCCAGCTGGGCGACCCGACGGCTCCGAAACAGAACACCCGGAGGCGGGAGGTTCCCTGCGTGGAATACGATTTCTACACGTTCGAACAGGGTTCGGTCGACGTTTACACCTACGTTCTGCCGACCTTCGTGATCAGCGCCGACCGGGGATATGCCGGACACGAGGCGACGAACCTCGAAACCCAGTACGGAGTCTGCATCGACGAAGGTCCGGTGATGAACCCCTCGACCTCGTCGATCGAGTATGCACAGATCTGGTACGAGAGCGTACTGCGGAACTGTCGGGTGAACAAAACGACGCTGCACATCGGCAAACCCGGCCGGCACACGGTGAAAATCCTGTGCGGCGACGCCGGCACGGTGCTCCAGAAGATCGTGCTGGACTTCGGCGGCATGAAACGCTCCTACCAAGGACCGCCGCCCACCCGCGCCGAATAACCACCGAAAAAAGGTCCGGATCGCTCCGGACCTTTTTCATTGCGGGGAAAAGCCACCGGTCCCCGCGAAAAAGGGCGGCAGCAGGCAGCGGCTTTTAAGCGGGATCGTTCCGGGCAGTGCGGAGAACGGGGCGGATGGAATGTACCGAAGTACTATCCATCCGCCCCGTTCGAGGGATGTGCGGAACGGTTCCGCCTGAAATCGGAAACTACTTGATGCGCTCGTAGTACTCGCGGGTCCGGGTGTCGACGCGGATCTTGTCACCCGTGTTGATGAACAGGGGCACACGGATCGTGGCGCCGTCCTTCGCCGTCGCGGAGTTCACCGTGGCGGGTTTGAGCGAGTTAGTCGACGCCGTGTCGCCCTTGATACCCGGCTCGGTGTAGATCACCTCCATATCGACGATCGGAGGAAGTTCGGCCGAAAGAACGGCCTCCTTCTCGGTGTGGAACATCACCTCGACGATCTGGCCATCGGTGATCAGGTCGTAGTTGTTGATCAGGTTCCGGTCGATGTTGATCTCCTCGAAAGTCTCGGTGTGCATGAAATGTGCTCCCAGGTCATCCTCATAGGTGAACTGATAGGGACGGCGCTCGACGCGCACCTGCTCGATCTTCTGGCCTACCGACGAGAAAGTGTTTTCCAGCACGCGGCCGTTTTCCAGATTCTTGAGTTTCGAACGGACGAAGGCAGGGCCCTTGCCCGGTTTGCAGTGCTGGAAATCGACCACAAGGAACGTCTTGCCGTCCATTTCGATACACATGCCGATCTTGATGTCTGCTGCTGTAATTGTCATAGGAATATGGTTTATAATTGTTGTTTTTTCGCGGCGCGAAGTTACGAAAAAAATCCGGAAATTCCTATTCCCGGGGCCACGGCCCGCTGCAAACGCCCGCAGAACGTCCTCAAAGCTCTATCGCCTTGCATTTGAGGCCCATCTGCCGGATTTTCTCCAGCGTGCGGGGCAGGGCGTAGCGCATGTTGCGGAAGGCCTTTTCGCTGTCGTGGAAAACCACGATGGCGCCCGGCGCGAGGTACTTCGTAACGTTCTTCAGGCATGTGCGGGGCGAGAGGCGGCGGTTGTAGTCGCGCGAAATGATGTCCCACATCACCAGCTTGTAACGCTGCCCCAGGAAACGCGCCTGCGCAGGGGTGATGCGCGCATAGGGAGGGCGGAAAAGTTCGCTGTGGATCAGATCGTTGGCGAAATCCACATCCTCCGTATAGCGTTCGAGGCTCATGCCCCACCCCTTCTGGTGCGAATAGGTGTGGTTGCCCACCTTGTGTCCGGCGTCGAGAATGCGCCGGTAAAGGTCGGGATACATCTCGACGTTCTTGCCCAGCACGAAGAAGGTCGCTTTGGCATCGTACTTGTCCAGCGTCGAGAGAATCCACTCCGTGACGCCCGGCGTCGGACCGTCGTCGAAGGTCAGGAACACGCCGTCCTCGTCGTCGATCTCCCAGATCAGGTCCGGCATCAGGCGCCGGACTATTTTTGGCGGTTTCAAACGCATAGCGCGGCAAAAATAATGAAATTCCGTGCCATTTGGAAAAATATACGTATATTTGTGATAAAGACAACTCGAATCGACCGGCTATGAAAACGTTTTACCGCATTGCGTTCGCGGCGCTCCTCGTCGCAACGGCGGCAGGCTGCGACGCCTTCCGTTCGCTGACCCAATCGAAGCTCAAAAGCGCGCAGGGGAAACCCTACGAGCTGATCGTCGCTTGCCCACAGAAGGAGTGGACGGGCGAAGTCGGCGACACGCTGCGCGCGATATTCACCGCCCCGGTTCCCTACCTGAACCAGGTGGAGCCGCTGTTTGACGTGCTGCGCGTCCAGGAACGCGGACTGACGGGCATGGTCGCCGACCACCGCAACATCCTCAAGATTCTGGTCGATCCCGAGCTGAAGGAGACGACGACCGCCGTGCAGTACAACGTGACGTCCGATCCGCAGATCGTGATGACGCTGCAAGGACCCAGTGACGGGGCGCTGGTAAAATACCTTTCGGAAAACCGGGAGAGCCTCGTCTATGCGCTCGAAAAGGCCGAACGCGACCGCGCCGTGAAGACCAACGAGACCTATGGCAACCCCGGCATCGAGTCGGCCATCTTCAAAACGTTCGGCGTGGAGATGAAGGTCCCGAAGGGCTACACGCTGGCCGCCCAGAAACCCGACTTCATCTGGGCGCGCAACGAGTATCCGACCGCCAGCCAGGGATTCTTCATCTACTCCTACCCCTACGAAGGCAAGCAGTCGCTCACGGAAGAGGCGCTGGTAGCCGCACGCAACAAGTTCGCGGCACAGATTCCCGGCCCGTCGGAGGGGTCGTACATGATCACGTCGGACGCATTCGCCCCGGACTACCGCATGTTCCGCATGGAGGGACGCCTGTGGTGCGAACTCCGCGGATTCTGGGACGTGCACGGCGACTTCATGGGCGGCCCGTTCGTCAGCTATACGACCGTGGACACGGCCACCAACCGCGTCTTCACGCTCGACTGCTACGTCTACGCCCCCGATCTGAACAAACCCCGCAAGCGCAACTACATGCGGGGACTCGAACACCTGCTCTACTCGGTGCGTTTCCCCCAGCAGTAAACCCCGCTTCCGGCGCGGAACACCCGGCCGCACGATGAGAAGAAACCGACGGATATGCAGCAGATACTGACATATACCTTTCTTGTAATCTACACGGTCACGATCCTCGGCATCGTTCTGGTCATCATCACCGACAACCGGAACCCGCTGAAGACCCTGCCGTGGATCATCGTGCTGGTGCTCGCCCCGGTCGTGGGGCTGGTCTTCTATTTTTTCTTCGGGCAGAACCTCTCCAAGCAGCGCATCATCTCGCGCCGCACGCGCAAACGCATCACCATGCAGCTCGAAGAGGCCCGCGACGACGGACGGCCCGACATCCCGGACGAACACCGCCCGCTGGCCCGGCTGCTCGCCGCGACGATCCACTCCGTGCCGCTCTACGGCAGCCGCATCACTCCCTACACCGACGGAAAGTCGAAGATGGAGGCGCTGCTTGCGGAAATCGCCCGGGCGAAGCACCACATCCACATCCAGTATTACATCTTCTGCGACGACGCGACGGGCCGCCGCCTGCGCGACGCGCTGGTTGCGAAAGCCCGGGAAGGGGTCGAGGTGCGCATCCTCTACGACGACGTGGGGTGCAGCGGCGTGAAAAAGTCCTTTTTCGAGGGAATGCGCCGCGAGGGAATCGAGGTGTTCTCGTTTCTGCACGTCAAGTTCCCGCTTTTCACCAGCAAGGTCAACTACCGCAACCACCGCAAAATCGCCGTCATCGACGGCTGTGTCGGCTTTATCGGCGGTATGAACATAGCCGACCGCTACGTCCGCGGCACGGAGTGGGGATCGTGGCGCGACACCCACTTCCGGATCGAGGGCAGCGGTGCGGCGGGGTTGCAGGCGTCGTTCCTGAGCGACTGGTCGGCGACCACGAAGCGCCACATCGCAGGTGCGGAGTACTACCCCGCGGCGAAACGCCATACGGACGACATCCTGCAAATCGTGCCGAGCGGACCGTTCGGCAAGTGGCGAACCCTGTTACAGGCCGACAGTTACGCCGTCTCGAACGCCCGGAAGAGAATCTGGATACAGACCCCCTACTACCTCCCATCCGACGTGCTGAACTCGGCCCTGCAGGTGGCGGCGCTGGCCGGCATCGACGTAAGGCTGATGCTCCCGGCTCGCTCCGACTCGAAGGTCGTAGACCTGGCCTCGCACTCCTACCTCGACGACATGATGAAAGCCGGGGTGAAGATCCTCTTCTACAAACCCGGCTTCCTCCACTCCAAACTGCTGATCATCGACGACTCCCTGACCGTCATCGGCTCGGCGAACATGGATTTCCGCAGTTTCGAACACAATTTCGAAGTCAACGCCTTTGTCTACGACAGAGAGTTCACGGCCCGCATGGCCGGGGTATTCGAAGACGACGCTTCGCGCTGCCATGCCCTGACGCCCGGAGAATGGTTCAACCGCCCGCGGCCGCGACGCTGGGCGGAGTCGCTGATGCGGGTCTTCTCACCGCTGCTGTAATTCCGCCTAAAAGGCGGGAGCTTTGATTTTAGGCCGGTAAGTTTTGTGCATCGTGAGACACGGGGCGGATGGGTAGTACTTTAAGTACGTCCCGTTCACCCCGCGTGAGGGATGTGCGGAAATTGCCGCACAAAATCGAAACCTAAATGTCGACGATGCCGTTGCGGATGGCATAGACCACCAGCGACGCGGTGTTCTTGCAGCCGGTTTTTTCGAGGATGTTGGCGCGGTGCTTGTCGACCGTGCGCTTCGAAATGAAGAGTTCGTCGGCGATCTCCTGATTCGACAGCCCCCGGCAGACGGCCACCAGGATTTCACGTTCGCGCGACGAAAGCTGTTCGTCGGCAGCGTCTTCCCGCGTACGCATGCGCCCCGTGAGCGACGAGAGCAGCTGCGGCGAAAAATAGCTGCCGCCAGCCGCCACCGTCTCGACGGCCTCGATCACGTCGCCGATGTCGGAGTCCTTCAGCAGAAAGCCCCGCGCCCCGGCTTCGACCATGCGCGAATAGTAACTCTCCTCGCCGAACATCGAGAGCGTGATGATTTTGAGGTCGGGACGCTGCGCCAGCGCCCGCTCGGTCGTCTGCGCCCCGTCCAGCCCCGGCATGGCGAAATCCATGAACACGACGTCGGCGTCGATGCCGCCGAGCATCGCCAGAAACTCCTCGCCGCTGGCCGCCTCGCCGACCACGCGGCACGCCGCACAGCGTTCGAGCAACCCCCGCAGGCCGTTGCGGAAAAGCGAATGGTCATCGACCAGAATGATCTTGTGCGGTTCCATTATCGGCGGCGGCGTTTGCGATTATGGTTATGGTTCAGCGGTGCCGGCTCCTCCTGCGTATTGACGCGGATGGCGGCACGCATGCCCTTGCCTTTGGCCGAGGCGATGTCGAACGTGCCGCCCAGCGAATTGATGCGCGACGCGATGTTCGAAAGTCCCATGCCGCAGTCCATCATCGCCTGCGGATTGAACCCGCGGCCGTTGTCGGTATAGTCGAGCGTCAGCTCCGAGCCGTTCTGCGACAGCGAGAGGTTGACTTCGGAGCAGGCGGCATGCTTGAGCGAGTTGTTGATCAGTTCGCAGATCACGCGGTAGAGAATCACCTCGATGTCGGTGTCGTAACGCTCCGAACGGAGGTTCGTCGTGAAACGGATCTTCACGTCGTGCATCGCAGCGCTCTTGTCGATGAAGTTCTGAACGCCCCGCGCCAGCCCGAAGTCGTTGAGCACGTGGGGCGAAAGGTTGTTCGAAATCTCACGCAGCGAGCGGATCGCCTCGTCGATCACATAGGTCGTATTGTCGATGATCTCACGCTGCTCGGCGTCGTGCTCCTCGCGTGCGAGGGCTGTGAGCGACATTTTGGCCGAGGAGAGCAGCGGCCCCAGACCGTCGTGCAGCTCCTTCGAGAACCGCGACCGGGCCTTCTCTTCGGTGCGGAGCACGGCCGTGAGGATACGTTTGTTGAGTAGCGACCGCTGACGGTTCAGGCGGTTTATGTATTTGAACAGCTTGTGGGCGTACATCACGCCGATCGACAGGCAGACCGAGATCACGATCCCCAGATAACCGAACCACCAGCGGGGAATGACCTCGAAGCCCGATACGAGAAGCAGCTGGATAAGGCGTTCGACCGACAGCAGCGAGAAGCCCACGATGAAGAGAATCCACACCGAATTGTACTTGGTGGTGCGCACCAGCCGCAGCGCATAGCCCGTGGCGACGCATTGGATGACGATGGCGATGACTAACAGAATCTGGATCAGCATAGGCGTCGGGGTTTTTACAAAGGTAAAAACAATTCAAAATTAAGAAGTCGAAATCAAGAATTATTTTTGATCCTTTTCCAGATACCGCAGGTTTTTCAGCTGCCGGTAATCCGTCAGGTCGACCTGCACGGGAACCACCGCCACGTACTTGTTGGCCAGCGCCCATTCGTCGGTGTCGGTGGCTTCGGGTTCGCCGTTGACGAACTCGCCCGTGAGCCAGAAATACTCCCGGCCCCGGGGGTCTTCGTGGCGGTAGAACTCCTCGCGCCAGAAGCCGCGGTTCTGGCGGCAGAGTTTTATTCCCTTGAGTTCCCCGACGCTGCCGACCGGAATGTTCACGTTCAGGCACAGCGGCAGTTCGACCTCCGCGGCGAGGATGTCGCCGACGATCCGCCGGCCGTAGACCACCGCGGCGGCGAAATCGGCGTCGGCCCCGTGGTCGTCGAGCGACAGCCCGACGGCCGGACAGCCGTAGAAACTGCCTTCGATGGCGGCGCCCATCGTCCCGGAATAGAGCACGTTGACCGCCGAATTGGAACCGTGGTTCACGCCCGAGATCACCAGATCCACGCGCTCGTCGCGCAGCAGGTAGTCGAAGGCCATTTTGATGCAGTCGACCGGCGTTCCCGAGAACGCGTAGATCGCCAGGCCCTCCTCCTCGCGGACGCGGCGCAGGTAAAGGGGATTGTACATCGTGATGGCCTGGCTCATGCCGCTCTGCGTCGTCTCGGGAGCCACGACCACCACGCGGCCGAAGGCCCGGGCGACCTCTATGGCGGCCTCCATGCCTTTCGAATCGTATCCGTCGTCGTTGGTTACAAGTATCAGTCTTTCGTTCACGTTTTTCATCTGTTTGGCGGCAAAGATAGGAAAAAGCAGACGGCTTCCAAAACCGAACTGCATGCGGTCCGGCAAAACCGTCCAACTCCTAAAAGCGCCGTTACGGCACCAAAGATACGCATAATATCGCGCTTTTTTATGCAATACTTGCGCCATTCCGAAATTTCTTCCTATATTTGCAGTCCCTTTCGGGCGTATATCGACCTCTTCCATTGGGCGCTACGGCGGATGCGGACGGCGACGGCGGGCGGAAGCGAATGCTTCCGGCGCATCGCAAACCGATTCGCGGGATTACGGGCAAAGGCCCCGTATGGTAGTCCGGGCGCAGCGGGAATGTCGAATGCGAAACACAAAAATTGTTGCAACAATGAACAAAGACGCAATCATCAAGCTCGTCAACGAGCAGATGTGGCCCAAGACGGACGCCGACGTGCCGTCGTTCAAGGCCGGTGACACGATCACCGTCTCCTACAAGATCGTCGAGGGAAACAAGGAGCGCGTGCAGAGCTTCCGCGGTGTGGTTATCCAGATCAAAGGCTCGGGCAAGACCAAGATGTTCACGATCCGTAAGATTTCGAACGGCGTGGGCGTGGAGCGTATCTTCCCCCTCTACTCGCCTCACATCGACAAGATCGAGGTCAACAAGATCGGTGTCGTACGCCGCGCACGCATCTACTACCTGCGCGACCTGACCGGCAAGAAGGCCCGCATCAAGGAGAAGCGCATGACCCGCGCGGACAAGAAATAATCCCGCGGTCGGAAAGAAAAAACAGGATGTCTGAAAAAGGCACCCTGTTTTTTTGTGCCCCGAAAGGAGCGGAACCGCCCGGATCGTCAGAGGACGATGCCGTCGAGTTTTTTCAGCGCATCGTATTCGGCCTGGAGCCGGGCCAGGGCTACCTCGTTGCAGCGTTCGACCCGATCGCGCAGGACCGCGACATCCTCCGGAGCGAGTCCCAGGCGGGCGACGGTTTCGGGCGTCAGCCGGAAAGGCGTGCCGGCGCGCAGACACTTTTCGCAATAGGGAGCCATGAACTCGGCGGCGAGTTCCGTCAGATTCCCGACGGTCGCCTCTTCGCAGGAAAGCAGTTCGGTTTTGGCGGGACTGTCCGCCTCCTCCTGCTCCCCGAGTCCCACGAAATAGATGCAGAACTCGTCCTGCGGATCGAACGAGCCGGCCTTCGCCAGAAATTCCGGCAAAGTGAACCGGTATCTCCCGGGGTCCCGCCAGGTTTCGGAACGGCGCCGGTAGTCGTAAGCGCAGAGGATGTAAAAATCCTCCTTCGGCAGTCCCGCGAGAAACGCATAGAAGGGGCGGGCCTGCGTGTGCAGCCCGGCGAACAGGGCTTCAAGATAGGGGGCGCTGATAAAACGGGAATCGTACATACAATATTTCATTGTCTGATTATTGGATTTACATTGCTATTAAGCAATGTATTATTGCATAAAAGGGAGAGGCAGGCACAAAAAAAGAGGGGCGCATTAGCAGCCCTTAACAGAGGTCTTGGAAAACCTTAAATCGGAGCTGTCCTGCGCCCTTGCAGGCCCTGCCGTTTTACGGGCAGGACATAACAAGGACTGACAACTATTATACCCGATTCAAACATCCTCCGAAGAGGTTTCCAAGTTTCTGTTAAGGTATAGGCAGTTGTTTACCTATATTATCGTGACCTTGTCAGGTCGTATTATGTCGCAACAAAGTTAGCATAATTTCTGCACTTGGAGTATTATTTGCTTTTGCAAAGATAGTAAATAATAAATACAATGGATATATGTACAGTGCAAAAATGTGAATATGTCCATTTTTTTGTAATTGTGAAAGAGAAAAAGCCAAAACGGACAGATGCGATACTTAACGATTTGATCATTCGGCGTATTAAAGAGATACGCAAAAGCAATGGCCATTCGCAGGAGTATGTGTTTGAGAATACGGGTTTGGACATCGCACATATTGAAATCGGCCGGGTCATTCCGTCCGTCGTTTCAATTTCGATTTTTTGCAAATTCTACAATATCACCCTCGATGAGTTCTTCGCGCCCCTGAACTATCCGCCGAAAGAATAGACGCAACTTCCAATGAAAATCCCCGGACCTTCGGCCCGGGGATTTCTTATGTTACCAATATTCCTTATACGGGATCGCTCATCGTTTCGTCCACAGGAATGTCCTTATTGACATTCTTCGAACCTACGAGCGCGTAGAAGAGCATGTAAGCCAGACCGGCGATGATCACCCAGTAGCTCGACAGGTAGTTGGAGATGTCGGCCACATAGCCCTGGATCAGCGGAAGGATACCGCCGCCGCAAACCATCACCATGAAGATACCCGAACCCATGGAGGTATATTTGCCGAGACCCTCGACGGCGAGGTTGAAGATGCCGCCCCACATCACCGACGTGCAGAGACCGCACAGCGTGAGGAACATGACGCCGATGGGAACCTCGATCATGGCGAAGCCCGTACCCGTGAACACCGGCATGCGGCCCATCGTGTCGATCGGGGCGAAGATGCCCAGCAGCACGAAGGCCAGCGCCACGATGGAAACCACCGTCAGCTGCGCCTTGCTCGAAACCTTGCCGCCGATGACACCGCCGATCAGACGGCCGCACATCATCAGGAACCAGTAAGTGCCCACGAGCGAACCGGCCGCCGCCGCAGCCATTCCGATACCGGGGGTCGCCGCGTCGGGCGCGGAGGTAAGGAACAGATTCATGAAGTTGGGAATGCCCACCTCGACACCTACATAGATAAAGATGGCCACCGTACCCAGCACGAAGTGACGGAACGACATGGCGCTGTGCTTGTCCTTCTTCTCGCTCTTGGCGTTCTGGATCTCGAAGGGTTCGGGAATGCGGACCGCCGCCAGCACGAAGAACACCACGGCGAAGATACCCATGGCGATCCACAGCGCGGGAGCCGCGTCGCTGATCGTCGCATTGGCCGCGTTACCCATCAGGTAACCCACGAGGATCGGAACGATGGTCGCCGAAATCGAGTTGAGCGAGCCGCCGAACTGGATCAGCTGGTTGCCCTTCTTGCCGCCGCCGCCCAACGTGTTGAGCATCGGGTTAACGACCGTGTTCAGCATACACATCGAGAAGCCCGAAACGAAGGCGCCGATCAGATAGACCGGGAAGCTGCCCGCAATACCCGAAAGGTACTGGATACCCACGCCGACGAAACCGACGGCCACGGCGGCAAGCGCCGTCTTCTTATAGCCGATGCGCTTGAGCATCATGCCCGCCGGAATGCCCATCACGGCATAGGCGATGAAGTTGGCGAAGTTGCCCAGCTGGGACATCCAGTTGGCCACGGCGAACTGGTTCTTCACGATGACGCCCAGCGGATTCGAAAGTCCCGTCACGAAGGAGATCATCGCAAAGAGCAAGAACATCATGACGATGGGCAAGGTGTAATTTTTCTTTTGTTCCATAAAATCTATCAATGTTTAGGTTAATAAGTTTCGGGGAAGGTCATCGGTCCCGTTCGGCGATGTAGGCGCAGAGGTTGACCAGCGCCGAGCGGTATTCGGAATCGGGGTAGTCGGAGAGCATCTCCACGGCACGGGTGATGTAGCCCTGCATCACCTCGGCGGCGAACGTCAGGCCCCCCTCGTTCGCGACCGTGGAACGCAGGTACTCGACCTCCTCGTCGCTCTCGTGGCAGCGGGAAAGCCGTTCGAGCAGCTCCCTGCGGCGCGAATCCGAAGCACGGTCGAGCACCGACAGCAGCGGCAGGGTGATTTTACCCTCGCGCAGATCGTTGTTGGCGGGTTTGCCCGTGCGGGCCGTCGGGGTGTAGTCGAGAATGTCGTCCTGGATCTGGAAGGCCATGCCCACGGCTTCGCCGAAGCGGCGCATCGTGGCCACCCGGTCGCGCGTGGCGCCCACGGCCAGCGCCCCGACCGATGCGCTGACGCCCAGAAGGCTCGCGGTCTTCTTATAGATGATGTCGAGATAGGCCTGGCGGGTCATCGTGCTGTTGGCGGCGCACTCGTCCTGCAGGACCTCGCCCTCGCACAGCGCGGCCATCGACCCGCAGACATGCGTAACGAGGTCGAACTGCCCGCTCTGCAAGCCTATGTTCATGTTTTTGGCAAGGATGTAATCGCCCAGGATCACGGCTTTGTGCGACTGCCAGCGGGCGTTGGCCGAAGGTTTTCCGCGGCGCATGTCGGCCTCGTCGATCACGTCGTCGTGGATCAGCGACGCGACATGGATCATTTCGACCAGCATGGCGGCCAGACAGGCCCTGCGGCCCGTCGCGGCCCCTTTCACCGGGGCGTTCATCGCCGCCGAAAGCATGACGAGCATGGGACGGATGCCTTTGCCGCGCGCCGAAAGGGCGTAACGCAGCATATCGGAAAGCAACTCCCCCTCGGCCGTGAACTGGCGGTCTACGAATTCGTCGAAGGCCTCCAGTTCCGCAGTCACGGGTTTGCGGATGTCATCGAGTGTAATCATATCCGCAAAGATAGTCATTTTTCGCAATGAAGACACGGACTGTCAATGTTTTTTCGTACCTTTGGCAATCGGTTAAGATACGCTGAAATGGATTTTTCGAACACTATAAGATCAAAACTGCTGCCGGCTCTGGCGGCCTTCGCAATCTTCTTCGTGGTGAGCGCCGCCTATTTCGCCCCGCAGTTCCGGGGCGAAACGCTGCCCCAGCACGACGTCATCCAATACGAAGGCATGGCCAAGGATATCAGCGACATGCGCGCCGCCACGGGCGAAGACCCGCAGTGGACGGGCGGCATGTTCGGCGGCATGCCGGCCTACCTGATCAACGTGGCCTATCCGGCCCAGCTGGTGAAGTTAACCGTCGGACAGGTCGTGAAGATCATCGACACGCCCGCCGGATTCCTGTTTTTCGCCATGGTCTCGATGTGGCTCATGCTGCTGATCGTCGGGGTCAACCCGTGGGTGGGCATCGTCGCGGCGCTGGCCTACGGGCTTTCGACCTATTTCCTGCTGATCATCGGCGCGGGGCACGTCACGAAGATGTGGGCGCTGGTTTACGCCCCGCTGATGATGGGCGGAGGGTGGATGACGCTCCGGGGCAACGTCTGGTGCGGCGCGGCGCTCACAGCGCTCGCGGCGTCGCTCGAAATCGGCGCCAACCACCCGCAGATCACCTATTATTTCCTCGTGGCGATGGCCGCATTCTGGATCAGCGAGGGAATCCTCTCTTTCAAGGAGGGACGCCTGCGCGACTTTCTCCTGCGCACCGCGGCGCTCGCCGCGGCGGGCATCCTGGCCGTAGGATCGAACTTCTCGCCCCTGTGGTATACGGCCAAGCACTCGAAGGAGACCATCCGCGGCGGCTCGGAGCTGGCCGCAACGGCCGAAACCTCGAAAAACGGCCTCGCGCTCGACTATGCGACGGCATGGAGCTACGGCAAGGCCGAGACCCTCAACCTGCTCGTGCCCGACTTCATGGGCCGCGAATCGGGCACGACCTTCCCGGCCGACGGACAGACGGCAGCCGTGCTGAACGACTACGGACTGCGCGGTGCGGCGCAGCAGCTCTCGGCCTACTGGGGCACACAGCCCTACACGGGCGGCCCGACCTATCTGGGCGCCGCGGCGGTGTTCCTCGCCGCGCTGGGCATCGCACTGGCCCGGGGACGCAACAAATGGTGGATCATCGCCGCATGCATCGTGATGATTCTGCTGGCCTGGGGCCGCAACCTGATGGGGTTCACCGAATTCGCCTTCAAATACCTGCCCGGATACAATAAATTCCGCACCGTGTCGATGACGCTCGTCGTCGTGCAATGGGCCGTGCCGCTGCTGGGTGCACTGGCCCTGATGCGGCTCTGGAAGGGGGAAATACCCCGCCAGCGGCTGTTGCGCGCGCTGGCGTGGGCCGCGGGGATCACCGGGGGAGCATGCCTGCTGCTGACCGTCGCCGGAGGCTCGCTCTTCGACTTCGGACGCGCCGAAAGCGCTGGCTATATGACCGATACGTTCCGCCACATCTTCGAAAACAACAACATGCAGTCGTATATCGCCCGCGGAATGGACATTGAATGGGCCGAAGCGACGGCCGACGCGATGGCCGCCGACCGCACGGCGATGATGCAGGCCGACGCATGGCGTTCGCTCGTGATGATCCTGCTGGCGGCGGGCGGCGTGGCGCTGTTCGCCCTGCGCCGGATCAACAGATACGTGCTGACGGGCCTGCTCGCAGGCGTGATGCTGCTGGACCTCGTGCCGGTCGACCTGCGGTTCCTCTCGTCGGAGAATTTCGTCTCGCCGCGCCGCAACCAGGTGACGGCCTCGGCGGCCGACAAGGCGATCATGCAGGACAAGGACCCGGGTTACCGCGTGCTGAACCTCACGGTCAGCCCCTTCAACGACGCCACGACCTCCTATTTCCACCGGTCGGTGGGCGGTTACCACGGAGCGAAGCTGGCCCGCTATCAGGACCTGATCGACCGTTACCTTGCCAACGCTGACGACGGAGTGCTCGATATGCTCAACACGCGCTACCTGATCGTTCCGGGCAAGGAGGGACAGCCCGAAGCGCAGCGCCGCACGACGGCCTTCGGCGCGGCGTGGTTCGTCGACAGCGTCGTCTACGCCCCCTCGGCACAGGCGGAAATCGACCTGCTGGACAAGACGGACCTTCGCACGACGGCGGTGGTGTCGTCGAAAGAAGAGGCCGCCGCCGGCCCCGGCCCGATGCCCTCCGGCAGCGGCGCATCCGCCCGGATCGAACTCACGGAGTACCGCCCGAACTACCTCAAATACGAATACACGGCCCCCGAAGAGGCGGTGGCGGTGTTCTCGGAGATTTTTTACGACCAGGGCTGGAAAGCCTATATCGACGGCGAAGAAAGCCCCTACTTCCGGGCCGACTACGTCCTGCGGGCGATGACGCTCCCCGCCGGCACACACACCGTCGAATGGCGGTTCCGCGCACCGGGCTGGACGGCCGTCGAGGGCGTGACGCTCGCGGCATCGCTCGCGATCCTGCTGGGAGCCGTCGCCGCACTGGTCTATTGTTTCAGAAAAGGGAAGAAAAAAGAGGAATAAGAAGAGCGGCCGCGCAAACCCGTTTGCCGTCAGCAACCGGCTGAAGGGGAGTCGGACAAAAAAAGGAATGAATACCGTCCCGCGCAGCAAAGCCCCGCCGAGGCGGGGTTTTAGGGGTGGGTCAGACCTGCAAACGCGGCCAACAGCCGCGACGAAAACGGCCGTGAGCGGGAAAACAGCTAAAAAGAATCAGACTTTGGATTATGAAAGACGATAAACGATTAAAGCGAAAGGTCCGTAACTCCTACATCGTATCGACGGTGAGCATCACGCTCGTGCTGTTTCTGCTGGGATCGGTGGGCTACCTGATGGTCGCGGCGCTGAAGGTCGCCGACACGCTTCAGGAGAGCATCGCCGTCACCGTGGAACTGAAGAACGGGCTTTCGGAAGCGCAGAAAGAGGCTATCAGCAAACGCCTGACCGCCGAGGAGATGGTCGCGACGATCGCCTACTCCGCCAAGGAGGAAAAGGTCGACGACCAGGAGTTCCGCAAGATGTTCGGCAGTTCGTTCGAGGAGATCCTGCAGGAGAACCCGCTGCTGGATTCGTTCGAACTCACGCTCACGTCGGCATCCTCCGACAAGGAGCTGCTCGACTCGTTCATCGCCGCCGCCGGGCGCATCGAGGGCGTCGACCGCGTGTCGTACCCGGCGCTGATGGCCGAACGGCTGCACGCCACGGTGAACAAGATACGCCTCGTGCTGCTGCTGTTCGGCGGCGCGCTGCTGGTGATTTCGCTGATCCTGTTGAGCAACACCATCCGGCTGGCGATCTTTTCGAAAAGATACCTGATCAACACGATGAAGCTGGTGGGAGCCACCAAATGGTTCATCATGAAGCCCTTCCTCGGCAGCAGCGTCACGCAGGGAATCCTGGCCGGCACGGCCGCCTCGGCCTTGTTCGGTCTGGCCGTCTACGGACTGAACGAGGCGGTCCCCGAACTGATGACCATTGCCGAAGCCGGCAAAATCGCCATCATCCTCGGCTCGATGATTGCGGGCGGCATCATCATCTCGGGGCTTTTCACCTTTGCGGCCCTCAACAAATTCATCAACATGAAGTCGAACAAGATATACCTTTATTAAATGAAAAACGAACAGAAGAACGCGCAGGACCCCGTACCGGAAAATCCCCGCATGCCCCTTACGCGGCGCAACTACGTCCTGCTGGCGATCGGTTTCGCGGTCGTCCTCCTGGGCTTCGTCCTGATGGCCGGCGGAGGCAGCGACTCGCCCGACGAATTCAACTACGCGATGTTCTCGTGGAGGCGCATCACGCTGGCCCCGATCCTCGTGATCGGCGGCTTCGTCATCGAGATCTATGCGATCATGCGACGTTACAAGTAATTCCCGGCCCGTTGCGGAACGCCGTCCCGGCGGGGAGACCCGCCCGGCAACGGCCGGCGGACCGGAACAGCCGACAACTCAAGACCCTTTCTAAAAAATAAATGGACACACTGCAAGCTATCCTGCTCGGCATCGTGCAGGGCATCACCGAATTCCTGCCCGTTTCAAGCAGCGGTCATCTCCAGATCGCCAAGGAGGTGCTGGGCGTACAACTCGAAGAAAACCTCACGTTCGACGTGGCGCTCCACGCCGCCACGGTGTTGAGCACGATCGTCGTGCTGTGGAGCGAAGTCTGGCGCCTCCTGAAAGGACTGTTCTCGCGCCGGTTCAACGAAGAGCAGGCCTACGTACTGAAACTCGTCCTCTCGATGATCCCCATCGGCATCGTCGGGTTCCTGCTCAAGGACCGGATCAACGACCTGCTCAACGCACCCTACATCCTCGCCATCGTGGGCGCGATGCTCCTCGTGACGGCCGCGCTGCTGGCCTTCGCCTACTACGCCAAGCCGCGGCAGAAGGAGACGATCTCCTACCGCGACGCCCTGATCATCGGACTGGCGCAGGCCTGCGCCGCCATGCCGGGACTTTCGCGGTCGGGTTCGACCATCGCCACAGGCCTGCTGCTGGGCAACAAGAAAGCCGCCGTGGCGCAGTTCTCGTTCCTGATGGTGCTGGCTCCGATCCTGGGCGAAACCCTGCTCCAGGCGACAAGCGGCGATCTGACCGCCGGTATCGCCGCAGGGCCGCTCATCGCCGGATTCCTCGCATCGTTCATCACGGGATGTCTGGCCTGCAAATTCATGATCGAGGTCGTGAAGCGGGGCAAACTCATCTGGTTCGCCGTCTACTGCACCGTTGCGGGACTGGTGTCGATCACAAGCTATTTCTGCTGATGAAAGAAGCACTGGACCTCCGCGGCATCAATTTCGAGGACGGATACATCGCCGTCGTGGACAAGCCCCTGCGCTGGACCTCGACCGACGTGGTGCGCAAAATCAAATTCGCGCTCCGCAGGCTGGGTTACCGCAAAATCAAGGTCGGACACGCCGGGACGCTCGACCCGCTGGCCACGGGCATCCTGCTGGTCTGCATCGGCCGCGCCACCAAACTCGTCGACGCCCTGCAAGCCGAGGAGAAGGAGTATGTGGCCGACGTGATGCTGGGCGCCACGACCCCGAGCCACGATCTGGAACACGAGATAGACCGGACCTACCCGTGGGAGCACATCACGCGGGAAGCGGTCGCCGAAGCCCTCGCCTCGCTCACCGGCGAGCGGCTCCAAACCCCGCCCGTCTACTCGGCCAAGAAGATCGACGGCACACGGGCCTACGAACTGGCCCGCGCCGGCGAGGAGGTCGCCGTACGCCAGGCGCTGATCAACATTTACGAAATGGAGATCGTGGAATACGACCTGCCGCGGGTGCGTATCCGCGTGCGTTGCAGCAAGGGAACCTACATCCGCTCGCTGGCCCACGAGATCGGGCAGGCGCTCCGCAGCGGGGCGCACCTCACCTCGCTGCGCCGCACGCGCAGCGGCGGCTTCACGCTCGAAAAATCCTATGAGCTGGACGAATTTCTTGAAAATCTGCAAAAACTTGAAACAAAATAGACTTTTTTGCGTATAAAAAATAATCTGTCTTTGTTTTCCGGAACCTTTCCGGCAGGCGGGGCAGAGGCAAAACCGCGTTTCAGGCCCCGCCGAACGCAGAAAATGTCGAACCACATTACGTAAAAAAGAGCGTTCATCTATGAAATTATCGCAGTACGGGTATGACTTTTCACCCGAAATGCTGGCCAAATACCCGGCCGACAATCGCGACGAGTCGCGTCTGATGGTCATCAACCGCGCCAAAGGCACTATCGAGCACCGTATCTTCAAGGACATCATCGAGTATTTCGACGAAAAGGACCTGTTCGTCTTCAACGACACGAAGGTTTTCCCGGCACGCCTCTACGGCAACAAGGAGAAGACCGGCGCGGAAATCGAAATCTTCCTGCTGCGGGAACTCAACCGCGAACTGCGGCTGTGGGACGTGCTGGTGGACCCCGCACGCAAAATCCGTATCGGCAACAAACTCTACTTCGGCGACGACGACCTGCTGGTGGCCGAGGTGATCGACAACACCACCTCGCGCGGCCGCACGCTGCGCTTCCTGTTCGACGGCTCCTACGAGGAGTTCAAGCATGCGCTCTTCGCGCTGGGCGAAACGCCTCTGCCGAAGTGGGTGCGCGAGAAGGTCGAACCCGAGGACGCCGAGCGTTACCAGACCATCTTCGCCGAGAAGGAGGGCGCCGTGGCTGCCCCGACGGCCGGCATGCACTTCTCGAAACACCTGATGAAGCGCATGGAGATCAAGGGCATCGACAAGACGTTCGTGACGCTGCACGTCGGGCTGGGAAACTTCCGCACGGTGGACGTCGAGGACCTCTCGAAGCACAAGATGGACTCCGAGCAGTTCTTCGTCGAGGAGGCCGCCGCCGAAGCGGTCAACGCGGCCAAACGGCAGGAGCGCAAGGTCGTGGCGATCGGCACGACGGTGATGCGCACGATCGAAACCGCCGTATCGACCAACGGCATGATCAAACCCATGGAAGGCTGGACCAACAAGTTCATTTTCGCCCCCTACGAATTCACCGTGGCCGACGCCATGGTGACCAACCTCCATCTGCCCTACTCGACCCAGCTGATGATGGTGGCGGCTTTCGGCGGTTACGAAACCGTGATGAACGCCTACAAGGTAGCCAAGGAAGAGGGGTATCGTTTCGGCACTTACGGAGACGCGATGCTCATTCTTTAATTTTTTTTCACTACCTTTGCAGATATAAACCCTCAAAACCATGGCAAGCAAGATTCTGTACGTGTGTCAGGAGATCACCCCCTATCTTCCAGAAACGGAGGGTTCCCGGCTTTGCCGTGCGCTGACGCAGGCAATGCAGGAACGCGGGAACGAGATCCGCACCTTCATGCCCCGCTACGGCTGCATCAACGAGCGCAGGCACCAGCTGCATGAGGTTATCCGGCTGTCGGGCATGAACCTCATCATCGACGACAACGACCACCAGCTGATTATCAAGGTGGCGTCGATACCCGCGGCGCGCGTACAGATTTATTTCATCGACAACGACGACTACTTCTCGCGCAAGGCGGTGCTGACCGACGGCGCGGACAACTACTTTCAGGACAACGACGAACGGGCCATCTTTTTCGCCCGCGGCGTACTGGAAACGGTCAAGAAACTGCGCTGGACCCCGACGGTGGTGCACTGCCACGGCTGGTTCACGGCCGTGGTTCCCGTTTACCTGAAACGGATCTTCGCCGACGACCCGATCTTCCGCGACGTCAAGGTCGTGGTGTCGCTCTACGGCGACGGCTTCTCCGGGGAACTCGATCCCGGATTCGGCGCCAAGATCGCCGGCGAAGGCGTCAAGGACAAAAATCTTGCGATTCTCGACACTCCGTCATACGAAAACCTCTGCCGCTTCGTTATGGAATATGCCGACGGAGTGGTTGCGGCATCCCCGGATGTCGACCCGAAAGTATTGGACATGGCCCGCGCGAGCGGAAAGCCGATGCTCGAATACCAGTCGCCCGAGGCAGAGGACTTTTTCGATAATTACAACCGATTCTATGAAGCGATTCAATAACTTCCGCCGCATGCTGCTCCCCGTTGCAGCGCTGGCTGCCACGATAGGACTGACCCTCGGGGGCTGTACCAAGGTGGACGATACGCTGGGCGGAAACCTCATCCCCGATAACCAGCAGATGAGGGCGGGATACGTTCAGCTCCCCCGGGCCGACGAACTGAACCCGAAGAAATACGTCGAGACGCGCCTGTTCCAGACCGACTCGATCGTCAGTTCGAACATCACCTACGGCTACATGGGTTCGATGCTCAACGACACGCTGGGACGCCGCTCGATGGGATTCCTCTCGCAGATGGTCAACTATTATCTGGTCGATTCGGGGTATTTCGGCTACATGCCGATCTTCGACTCGGCGCAGATCATGCTCAAGGTGACCAGCTTCGGCCGCGACTCGCTGACCGAGCAGTCCTTTGCGATCTACGAGGTCATCAGCGACAAATACCTCACCGAGAAACCCATAGCGCCCAACAAATCGCAGCGCGACTCGACCTTCTACCTCAACTTCGATCCCGTGGCGGAAGGCGTCTACGACCCGAACGAGCCGCTCTTCACCTTCACGCTCGGCGGCGAGGGCAAATATCCGTCGACCACGGCGGCCGTGACGCTGGAGCCTACCGAGGCGGGTAAGAAGTACATCCGCCGCCTGATGCTCCAGGAGGGCGACTATGCCGGCGACTATTCGATTTACAGCGCCGACAGCCTGAAATACTGGGTCGAGGAGTTCAAGGGACTCTACATCGCCCCGGACCCCAGAAAGCCGCTCACCGAGTACGGCAAGGGAACGATCTTCGCCACGGACCTGACCTATTCGGGCCTGTCGGTCTACGGACGTAACCGCGTGAAGGACGACCCTTCGCTGATCAAGGACACGATCGGCATGGTTTACTACTTCTACGAAGACGGCGCCGAATTCGGCAACGTCTCGGTAAACAGCGTCAAGCACAATTACGAGGAGGCCACGATCGCCCAAAGAATAAACATCGACGAAGCCCGGGAGACGGCCGAGAACCGGCCCGAAAATCCCCTCGTCTATGTCGAGGGCATGGGCGGCGTGGTGACCGAGATGACCTTCAGCCCGGAGTTCTTCGCGGAACTGGAGGCGGAGATCGCCAAGGGGAATGCCGACGGCAAAGACTTCAAGACGCTCGCATTCAGCCAGGTGCGCATGTCGGTCTACTTCAACGACAGCGACTACAAATGGGAAAACGTGGCGGACGGAAGCGCCGGCAACATCCTGCGGCTGACCGAAGAGATGAACGCCGCGCCGAGCCGGCTGGGCATGTACACCAATTACAAGACGCTGACGCCGATTTCGGATTACGCCTACGTCTACGAGCAGAACTACGGTTCTTCGGTAACGCTCGCCTACAACGGCAAGGTCAACCGCAGCCGCGGTTGTTACGTAATGGACATCACGGGTTACATGCAGCAGCTCTGGAACAGCTACATGGAAGCCAAGGCGGACGCGGGCGGCGTGGTCGCGGACATCGACTGGGACAAAGTCAAAAACCGCTCGGTCTACATCGGACCCGAAGCGTACAGCCTCTACACGACCTCGTTCGGCGTGTTGCAGGGCATGTCGACGCAGGCCGGGGCTGCCGAACCGAACAACGCCCCGATCCGTTTCAGCATGGCGTACAACCTGATCAAGTAAACAACAGATAACCCCTTTTGCGGAACCTAAGTGTAATGCTTAGGTTTTCGCTTTTCTGAAAAAGCCATCAAAACAGCAATGCAGGAAAATTTAGTAATCGTAGAGTCCCCCGCCAAGGCCAAGACCATCGAGAAGTTTCTCGGCAAGGACTTTATCGTAAAATCGAGCTTCGGACACATCCGCGACCTTGCGAAGAAGGATCTCGGCATCAATATCGGAGAAGGTTACAAGCCCGTCTATGAAATCCCGGGCGACAAGAAGAAAGTGGTCGACGAACTCACGAAGCTGGCCAAGTCGAAGACCGTCTGGCTCGCCTCCGATGAGGACCGCGAAGGAGAAGCCATCGCATGGCACCTGACCGAAGTGTTGGGTCTCCCCGTCGACCAGACCAAGCGCATCGTCTTCCACGAAATCACCAAGCGGGCGATCCTGGAGGCCATCGAGAAGCCGCGCACGGTCAACATGGACCTGGTCAACGCCCAGCAGGCGCGCCGCATCCTCGACCGGCTGGTCGGTTTCGAACTGTCGCCGGTGCTGTGGAAGAAGGTCCGTCCGGCGCTGTCGGCAGGCCGCGTGCAATCGGTCGCCGTGCGCCTGATCGTGGAGCGCGAGCGTGAGATCATCGCCTTCCGCTCGGCGGCCTATTTCCGCGTCGTAGCCCAGTTCTACGCCGCCGGAGACCCGGAGAAGACGCTCTTCAAGGCCGAGCTTTCGTCACGTTTCGAGACCGAGGCACAGGCGGAAACCTTCCTGCAAAGCTGCATCGGCGCCACGTTTACGGTGGCCAAGGCCGAGGAGAAACCCGCACAGCGTTACCCCGCGCCGCCGTTCACGACCTCGACGCTCCAGCAGGAGGCGGGCCGCAAACTGGGCATGTCCGTATCGCAGACGATGTCCGTGGCGCAGCACCTCTACGAGCAGGGTTTGATCACCTACATGCGTACCGACTCGGTGAACCTCTCGCAGCAGGCGCTGGCCCAGTGCAAGGAGGAGATCACGAAACTCTACGGCGAGAAGTACTCCCGCTGGTATAACTACAAGACCAAGACCAAAGGCGCCCAGGAGGCCCACGAGGCCATCCGCCCGTCGTACATCGAGCGTCAGGAGATCGAGGGCACACCCGCCGAGAAGAAGCTCTACGATCTGATCTGGAAGCGTACGGTCGCCTCGCAAATGGTCTGCGCCGAACTGGACCGCACGACCATCACCATCGACATGTCGGGCAGTTCGAACCAGTTCGTCGCACAGGGCGAAGTGGTCCGTTTCGACGGTTTCCTGCGCCTCTACTCCGAATCCACGGACGACGACCAGGCCGCCGAGAGCGGCGAGGGGCTGCTGCCGAAACTCACGGCCGGCGACCGGGTCCTCCCGTCGCAGATCACCGCCACGGAGCGTTTCACCTCGGCTCCGGCCCGCTACAACGAGGCCTCGCTGGTCAAACGCCTCGAAGAACTGGGCATCGGCCGTCCTTCGACCTACGCACCGACGATCACCACGATCATCAACCGCGGCTACGTCGTCAAACAGAACAAGGACGGGCAGAAGCGCAACTACGCACAGCTGACGCTCACGGGCGAAAAGATCGCCTCGAAGACCCTCTCGGAGAACTACGGCAAGGAGAAGAACCGCCTTTCGCCGACCGACATCGGCATGGTGGTCAACGATTACCTGGAGGAGCAGTTCGGCCCGATCATCGACTACAACTTCACGGCCAGCGTCGAGAAGGAGTTCGACCGTATCGCCGAGGGCGACATCACCTGGGACAAGATGATCGACGAATTCTACGGACCGTTCCACAAGATGGTCGACTCGGCCATCGCCACGCAGACCGCCAAGACACGCGAAGTGCGTATCCTGGGCAACGATCCCAAGACGGGGCACATCGTCAAGGCCCGCATCGGCCGTTACGGGCCGATGGTCGAGATCGAAGGGAACGAAGGCGAGAAGGGACGCTTCGCGTCGCTCAAAAAGGGCCAGCTGATCGAGTCGATCACGCTCGAAGAGGCGCTGGAGCTTTTCGCCCTGCCCCGCGACCTGGGACAGCTGGACGGCGAGGAACTGACCGTCGGCATCGGCAAGTACGGTCCCTACGTACGCTACGGGAAGTCGTTCGCGTCGCTGGCCAAGACCGACGACCCCTACACGATCGGCTACGACCGCGCCGTGGAGATCGTCCGCACGCACCAAGCCGCCGCCGCTGCGGCCAACACGCCGCTGAAAAGTTTCCCCGAGGATGCCGACATGCTCGTCAAGAACGGCCGTTACGGGCCCTACATCGCCTACAAGGGCAAGAACTACCGCCTGCCCAAAGGGGCGAAGCCCGAGGAGCTCACCCTCGACGACTGCCTGAAGATCGTCGCGGGATCGAAGAAGTAACCGCTCCGGGCAAGGGGGGGGGGCCGCGAAACGGCAAACCGTCCCGGGCCAAAGGGTCTGACTGCAAAACGCGAAAACCGTCCGGGACTGCGAAACGACCCGCAAGAAAGCAAACACCGAAAACCGAACGATAGATGAAAAAACTGATTCTCGCAGCGTTCGCGCTCTGCTCCGCACTCGGGGCCGCGGCGCAGAAGCCCGCACCGGCGGCAGCCGAGGGCTACCGTTTCACCGATGTCAAAATCCTGCCCGTCACCCCGGTCAAGGACCAGAGCCGCAGCGGAACCTGCTGGTGCTACTCGACCCTCTCGTTCCTCGAAAGCGAAATCCTCCGCGCCGGAGGTCCCGAGTTGGACCTCTCGGAAATGTGGATCGTACGCAATATCTACTTCGAGAAGGCCGTGAAATACGTCCGCCTGCACGGCAGCCTGAACCTCGCCGTCGGCGGGCAGGCGCACGACGTGCTGCACGGCATCGAGGCGTACGGCATCGTCCCCGAGGAGGTCTATCCGGGCCTGAACTACGGCTATGACAAGCCCAATTTCGACGAAATCGACGCCGTGATCAAGGCCTATGCCGACGCGGTGATCAAGGCCGGCGGGAAACGCAGCGACAGCCGCCTCACGACAGCCTGGCAGGCCGGGCTGAACGGCATCCTCGACGCCTACTTCGGCCCGATGCCCGCGAAGTTCACCTACCGTGGCAAGGAGTACACCCCGGCATCGTTCGCCGCATCGCTGCCGATCGACCTCGGCGACTACATCGAATTCACCTCGTTCACCCACCACCCCTTCTACTCGGAGTTCGCCATGGAGGTCCCCGACAACTGGAACTGGGACAAGGTATGGAACGTCCCCCTGGACGAGTTCATGCAGATCATCGACAACTCGCTGGAGAAGGGTTACACGATCGCCTGGGGAACCGACGTGAGCGAAAAGGGCTTCAGCCGCACCAAGGGTCTGGGCATCGTTCCCGAAGCCGACCTCGAAGGCTTGGAGGGAACCGAAGCCGAGAAGTGGGGCAAACTCACCCAGAAGGAGAAGGACGAGGCGCTCTACAAGTTCGACAAGCCCGGCAAGGAGCGCACCGTCACGCAGGAACTTCGCCAGGAGGGCTACGACAACTACGAGACCACCGACGACCACGGCATGCAGATTGTGGGTACGGCCACCGACCAGAACGGAACGCCCTACTACAAGGTCAAGAACTCGTGGAACACGACGGGTCCCTACGACGGCTACTGGTATTTCTCGCGCCCGTTCGTCGCCTACAAGACGATGACCGTGCTGGTCAACAGGAATGCCGTCCCGAAGGCGATCCTCAAGAAAATCGGCGTCAAATAGACCCGATCCCCGCAACGACAAAACAGCCCGGCTTTTGCAAGCCGGGCTGTTCGTTTATCGAAGTTTAAGTTTTTAAGTCTACCGAAAGGGAGATTTTACATCTCGCGCAGTTTGATGCTCTCTCCCAAGATGATCAGGGCGGTACGTAACCACTCGTTAATCCTTGCTTTCATACTAAATAATTTTAATTAATTCTTAAAATATTTTATCATTTAAGACAGGACAAAAGTAGCACGCGGAAATCAAACTTCCAAATATTTTATTAAGATTTTTTATAAAATATGTAAATTTTTTGAATAATATGCTATTCTTCGATCTCGACGCCCAGTAGACGGGCCAGTTCGACAGCCTGCAACGGATTAATTTTCAATCCTTTCAACTCGAATGAATCAATCTCGCGGACGCGGATGCCGCGGATGTCCGAATCGGCGAAGGAAAGCCCGCGCAGGCGGGTTCCGAAGAATTCGGCCAGTGTCAGGTCGCACTGCGCGAACTCGACACGTTCGAAACGGCAGTCCCCGAAAGCAGCGCTGTGCATCGGACAGCCCGCGAAACGCACCGTGCGCAGCCGCGAGAAGGCGAAATTGGCGAACTCGCCCTTGCAGCGTTCGAACAACAGGTGATTGAGCGTGGTTTCGGCGAGATTCGTTCCCGAAAGTTTGCAGTCGGCGAACTGCACGCGGTGAAGACTGCACCCCTGCAGGTCGGCGTTCGAGAAATCGCAGTTACGGAAAACCACGTCCGAAAACTGCGAATGGGCAAGCACGCTCCCGGCGAAAAGGCAGCCCGTGAAGAGACATCCCTGCACCGAAAGGTGCTCGCGGTCGAGCGATGCGAAGTCCGCGGCGCGGAACGAAGCGTCGGCAATCTCCTCGTCACGGGTCATCCGGACGGGATCGGCGGGTGCTGCGGACTCCCGAAGCAGCTGCGGGGCGGCGATTTCCATGGGCGGCAATTGTTTGAATTGCCACAAAGGTAGGAATTTTTACCCGTTTCGTTGCTACTTCCGGGGGTTGGGATTGTTCATTTTGCGCAACCGGAAATATTGGTTATCTTTGCCGTCGACTCCGATCCCTGAATTCATGAAAAAGACCTGTTTCCTCCTCCTTACCGTCCTGCTGACGACAGCCGCGCTGCGCGCGTCGGCACAGGGCACGGACCCTTCGAAGGAGAATTTCCCCTCGACCGAAAAGACGCTTTCGCAGATCGGGCAGGCCGAAACGCACCCCAACGCCCGCCGAATCCGGCTGGCGGATTCGGCAACCCTCACCGCTCCGGTGAAACGGCCGGGGCTGATCCGCCGCATCATCGACTATTACAGCCGCTCGAACGTGGACCGCACTTTCGAAAAGAAGATCGACTGGAGCATCGCCCCGGGTCCCAACTACTCCTCGGACGTGGGCTTCGGCATCGGGTTTCTGCTGGCGGGCCTCTACCGGCTCGACCGCACCGACTCGGTCACCGCACCGTCGAACATTTCGATTTACGGCAACTTCACGACCGAAAAATTCGTGCTGCTGCGTTTCTCGGGCGACAACATCTACAACCACAACAAACAGCGGCTGAGCTACTCGGGCGCATTCGTCTACTTCCCCGGCGCCTTCTACGGCGTGGGTTACAACGCCGGCAAGGAGGGTTACGCCCAGGACCTCACCACGACGATGGGCGCTTTCCGCATCTCCTACTGCTCCTCGCTCGTGGGCCGCTTCTACATCGGCGTCAGCGGCGGCATCGACTACTCCGGAGCCAAATACCGGGATTCGGACATGGTCGGCCGCATGAACGACATCCGAGCCGACGTGGAAGCCGGGAAACCGGTTCCGGGCGGCAAGATGGGCGAACTTTACGACCTCTGGCAGGAGGGGCGCTACGACCCCGCGAAACAGGACCCCTTCTCGAATTACATCGCCGCGACGGGTGACAAGCCCAACGCCTTCAACGCCAATGTCGGGCTTTTCGCCCAGTACGACACGCGCGACGTGACGTTCAACGCCTCGAAGGGCATCTTCATCAAGGCCGAGGCCAAATGGTATCCCGAATGGCTGGGCAACACGCGCCGCACGTTCGGACGCTTCACGCTGACCTTCGACTTCTACCAGAAACTCTGGAAAGGGGCCGTGCTGGCCTGCGACCTCTACGCCGACGCCACGGCCGGAACCCCCTCGTGGCACATGTACGCCAAGATGGGCGGCATGGAGCGCATGCGCGGCTACTACGAAGGCCGCTACCGCGACAAAAAGCTGGTGGAGACGCAAATCGAACTGCGGCAAAAAATCTACCGCCGCCACGGCATCGTGGGATGGATCGGCGGCGGGCAGGTCTGGGGCACGGAGAAATTCCGCTGGGGAAACACGCTTTGCAGTTTCGGCTGCGGTTACCGCTTCGAATTCAAGAACCGCATGAACATCCGCCTCGATTACGGCTGGGGCAATTTCGGCAACCAGAACCTGCCGTGGGACCGCAAACGCTCCTCGGCATTCCTGTTTACCGCTTCGGAAGCGTTCTAAAGAATGTATACCAGGATAAAACCTTCGTCCAGCGATACGGAGAGCCTGACAGGCTCTCCGTTTTCGATCTGCCCCGTCAGCGTCCCGGCGGCAAGGTCGAGCCGCACGATGTGCAGGTCCCTCCGGAAATCCAGTTCCCGGCGCCCGGCTAACTTGTAGAGCGCCTCCTTTGCACACCAAACGATCCCCGGCAGGAGCGCCTCGTCGGAAAGCGCCTCCTCTTCGGGCGTGAGGTAGCGGCTCGCAGCGCGGCTGAAATCGCGCGCCTGGGGTTCGATGTCCACGGCGCAGCGCTCCGGAGAGGCGCAGACCGCGATACGGCCGGCGCAATGGGCGACGGAGATATGAACGGCCCGGTTCGTCAGCACCGGGGCGCCCAGCGCATCGTAGGCGATCCCGACGTCGTCCCCCAGTTCGCGGCGCACGACGGCCCGCCACGTAAGGTACTCGGCCCGGCGGCGTTCCGACACGAACGCCGCGGCCGCGGCGCGCTCTTCGGGAGTCGTCCACCGGGCGGACTCTTCTGCCGTCAGCGGCGGCGATGTCCACAGTGCCGGAATCATTGGAGGTCGACGCGGATTTTATCGACCCGGTGCCCGTCCATCTCCTGCACCGTGAACCGAAGGTCGTGCGAGGTGAAGACGTCGCCCTTGCGCGGGAAATCGCGCTTGAGTTCGAGCATCAGCCCCGCGAGGGTTTCGGCCTCGCCCCGGACGTCGGCAAAGACGTCTTCGCCGATGTCGAGGATGCGTTCGAAATCCCCGAGGTGGGTCTTGCCCTCGAAAACATAGCTCTTGGCGTCGAGCCGCGTGTAGAAGCACTCGTCGTTGTCGCTCTCGTCGGAAATCTCGCCTACGATCTCCTCGATGATGTCTTCGAGCGACACCAGTCCCAGCGTCGATCCGTACTCGTCGACGACGATAGCCATGTGGACCTTGTTCGACTGGAAGTCGGCCAGCAGGTCGTTGATCTTTTTGTGTTCGGGAACGAAATAGGGCTTGCGGATCAGCTGCTGCCACGCGAAATCGCCGCCGTTGTTGATATAGGGCAGCAGGTCCTTGACATAGAGCGTCCCGCGGATGTTGTCCACATCCTCCTCGTAGACCGGGATGCGTGAGAAGCCCGATTCGATGATCGTCCTCTTGACCGTCTCGTAATCGGCCGTCATGGAGAGCACCGTGATGTCCACACGGGGTTTCATGATCTCCTGCACCTCGGTATTGACGAAGTTGACGATACCCGAAAGCATCACGTGCTCCTCGGGACTGGAACTCTGCGTCATGTCGACGGCATCGGCCAGTTCGTCGAGCGAAATCTCGCTCTTGTGCGCAGCCTTTTCGCTGATGCGGCTGCTCGTGCGGACCAGCGCATAGGAGAGCGGGTAGAAAATCCACCGCAACACCAGCAGCGGACGGGCCACCATCGAGGCGAAACGCAGGGGAATCGTCTGCGCCAGCACCTTGGGCAGTATCTCGCCGAAAAGCAGCAGCAGAAAGGTCACCAGCACGGTCTTGAACAGGAACTCGAACCGCAGGAAGGTGAAGACCGAGTCGATGATCCCGGCCGTGAGGATGACGATGCAGATATTGACCAGGTTGTTGACCACCAGAATCGTGGCCAGCAGCAGGTCGACGTTCGCCAGCAGCCGCAGCATGGCGGCAGCCGATGCGCTCCTGCGGCTCTGCAGGTGGCGGATGTCATTGTGCGAAAGGGAGAAAAAAGAAGTCTCGGCCCCCGAAACGAGCGCCGAAACACACAGCAGACAGAGCGTCACCGCGCAAAGCACGGCGATATGGGGTGAAAACCCGTTGAAAGTGATCCAGGAATGAGCGTCTTCCAAACTGAAAATCGGTTAGTTAATCGAATAGCGAGCCGCCCTGCGTCTCCTCTTTTTGCGCCTGTGCATCGGTCGTATCGTCCTTCAGCACCTCCTTGCGGCTGCCGGGGACGCGCACGATGAACTTCGAGTTGCGCGACTGGTAGGCGGGTTTGGCCAGCAGGGTGTCGATGTTGCTGTAACGGGTCGGCTTGGCCCCGAGCATCACCAGTTCGGGCTGGCGCTGGGCGGGCTTGGGCGGCAGGGGCTTGATCGGCTCCAGCACGGGGGCTGCGGCGGGCGTCTCCTTGACGGCCGGTTCGACGGCGCGGACCGGAGGGATGATCTGCTTCATCACGCCGGGCTGCGCGTCGCCTTCGAATCCCGTGGCCACGACCACCAGTTCGATGAAATTGCCCAGCTGCGGCTTCTCGCTCGTACCCCAGATGATGTTGGCGTTATGGATCACCCCGTTGTCGTCCTGCACGCTGGCATGGGCCTGGATATACTCCAGAATCCGCACCACCTCCTCGTACATCAGGGCGTCGGCGTCCGACACCGAGATATTGAGCAGGATATTCTTGGCGCCCGAAATCAGGTTGTGGTCCAGCAGCGGGGAGCGCAGCGACGCTTCGGCCACCGCCTCGGCGCGATTGTCGCCGTCGGCCGTAGCCACGGCCATATGCGCCCGGCCGCTGTTGCGCATCACCTTCGAGACATCGGCGAAGTCGACGTTCACCAGATCGCTCTCGACGGTGATAATCTCCGCGATGCCCTTGGCCGCAGAGGCCAGAATGTCGTCGGCCTTGCCGAAAGCCTGCTTCAGCGAGAGGCGGCCGTAGATCTCCAGGATGTTTTCGTTGTTGATGATCAGCAGCGAGTCGGTGTTCTGGCGCAGTTCCTCGATGCCGCGGAACGCCTGCTCGTAACGGATCTTGCCCTCGACGGCCAGCGGCGAGGTGACGATGGCCACGGTCAGCAGCCCCATCTCCTTGGCCAGCTTGGCGATGACGGGCGATGCACCCGTGCCCGTTCCGCCGCCCATGCCGGCGGTGATGAAGAGCATCTTCGTACCGGCCTCTTCGAGCACCTGGCGGATTTCGGGCAACGACTCGACAGCCGCACGGCGGCCGTTCTCCGGGTCGTTCCCGGCCCCGAGCCCCTCGGACCCGAGACGGATTTTCCGCTCCACGGGGCTCTTGTCGAGTGCCTGCTGGTCGGTGTTGCAGACCATGAACGTTACGCCCCTGATCCCGAGGTTCCACATATGGTTTACGGCATTACCTCCTGCGCCGCCGACACCGACCACCGTAATGATCGAGCCGTCCGTGCGCGGGGCCTTGATTTCCGACATCAATTCGTCTGTCATATCGTAATCTCTTTTTTATGCTCTTTTGGTGGCAAAAGTGCCAAAACCATCCGCATGTCGTTTTCCGCGGGAGTTCCCTCCGGTTCCAGCTGAACGGTTGGAGCAAGATCGGGCCTTTGCTCCCTCCCGTTCCGGGCGCGTGAGCCGTCGGTCACTCTTTTTCCGCTCCAAACGATAATGCGGAGTTTTTTAGTCTTATTTTAAAAACTGCGGAATGCTTCTAAAAACCGCTCTTGCTTTATTTTCCAAATAATTTAAACTATCTATTCCACGGGTGAGCAGTTGTCATTCACAGCTCCGGCATCGAGTCGGAATCCTTCCCCCGCACTCGCCTAAACTCCTTCCCCTAAATCTCTTCGTCCTCTGCGGCCGAGAAACTCTTGTTGATCTTGTCGAAGGTCTTCTGGAAGATCGCGCCCCAATTGCGGCTGCGCTTGGGTTCGATCATCGGCGGTTCATCGACACGCTCTTCGTCCCGCGGCCCGGCCGTTTCAGCCCCGGCCTGCGTCCCGGAATCGGCCTCCGGAGCCGGCACGGGAGGCGTATAAGGCTGGGCCGCACGCGGCTGCGGGGCCTTGAATCCGCCCGCCGCGGGCTGCGGCGGCGTGAAAGGCCGGTGCGGCTCGGGACGCGGAGCCGCGGGGCGCTCGATGACGGCGCAGCCGCCCAGTTCGGCTCCCTTGAGCAGGATGCCCACGGCGGTCGAGAAAGCGGCGTCCGCGACCTTCTCCTTCGACTCCCCGGTGATTCCCGTCTCGGGTACGGCGACACGCACGTCCATGCCCGTCACGCGGCGGAACAGTTCGTCGAGGTCCTTGAGTTTGGCCGAACCGCCCGTCAGCACGATGCCGTAGGCCAGTTTACCGGCGTATCCCGAATCCTTGATCTCCTGCTGCACAAACTCGGCGATGTCCGTGGCGCGGGCCTCGATCACCGTGGCCAGGTTGCGCAGCAGAATGTCCTTCGCCTCGCGGGCCGTGCGGCCGTTGACGCGGATCAGCTTGTCCTCGGGGGCCAGTTCGGCGACCGCCGAACCGTATTTCTGCTTGAGGCTCTCGACGTGTTTCTCGGGAACGCTCATCGTGCGGATGTCGCGGTTGATGGCCGATGCGCCCATCGGGATCGAAGCGACGTAACGCACCACATTGCGGTAATAGACCGTCACGTCGGTAACGCCGCCGCCGACGTCGACCACGGCCACGCCCTCCTCCTTCTCATCGGGCAGCAGCACCGCCTCGGGCGTCGCCAGCGCGTCGGACATGACGCCCAGCATCTTGATCCCGAGGCGCTTCAAGGCCATATCGAGACGCTGCATCGGGGTTTTGAGGCAGAGGATGAAGTTGAACGTCGACGAAAGTTTCTTGCCGAACGAACCCACGGGATTACGCACCTCCTGGCTGTCGTCGACCATGTAGTTCTGGGGCACGCGCTCCATGATGGTCTCGTCGTCGGGGGCCTGCACGTTGCGCATGCGGTCGAAGAGCGCATCGACGTCCTTCTGGTTGACGCCGTTCTGGGGATCGTAGACAAAGACATGGTCGGTATGGCGCGCACAGCGCACGAAATCGCCCGAGATACCGGCATACGCCTCCGTGATGCGGATTCCGAGCTGCTGCTCGGCCTCCGACACGGCCTCGCGGATGGCGCGGCTCACCAGTTCGATATTCTCGATCCGGCCCGCGTTGACCCCTTCGACGGGCTTCGTGACGACACACGCCACGTCAAGCAGGCCTTCGGGCGTCCTCTCGCCGACGGCCACCACGACCGACGAGCAGCCCAAATCGACGGCAACGGTATAATTCTTCTTTTCCACGGTATAATCCTTTTACTTCTTGCAGACCACCTGGTCGTTATATCTGATATCAATAGTGCGGTATTCGCTCCAGCCGATCGACGAAAGGCCGCTGCGGTAGAACCGCAGCAGTTTGTCGAACTTGCGCTCCACGTCGTCCAACCGGCCGAAAAGCACGCTGAAGCGGCCGCTGCGGGGCGTAAGCTCGACCTCCAATGCTCCGCTGGGGGTCGTTTTCGCGGTGATCTGCACCACTTCCGACCTCCAGAAATCATCGTCTTCGACAGTTTCTACAAAGGTAAGGAGTTTCATGAAATCTTCGTAGCTTTTCTCCAACTTTTTTTGTTTCCGCCGCTCGGCCTCCTGCAACCCGGCGATACGCTCGATCTCCCCGCGGATCACGCCCGCCCGGTAGCGGTAGGTGCGGCGCAGTCCGGCCTTCTTTTCGCGCAGCGCGTCGACCCGCGCATCGAACTCCTGCGAACCCTCCAGCCGCCACCACTGCCGCTTGATGCGCATGCGGCGCAGGGCCGAAATGTTGCGGTCGTTCTCCATCTCACGCCGGTAGAGGGGGTATTTCTCGCGTTCGAGTTCGGCGATGCGTCCGTCGATCTCGCCGAGGCGCAGGTCGATATGCTCCCGCACGCTCCCCACGTACGACGCGGGAAAGGGCGGGCGGTAACTTCCGGTGACCACCGGGACGTAGAGCGACGAGGCGCGCGGCGCGGCGAAGACATAACCCTCGGCGGTCACGTAGGCGTTCATGCCGTCGGTCAGCAGGCGCACCAGCGGCTTGCGCTGGCTGATCTCGATATGCAGCGTTCCCCCGTAGGAGACATAGGCAACCGTTTTATCCACGAATCCGTTACGGGCGATCAGCTGTTCGATGCCCGTCAGATCCACCGCATCAACTGCCGTGCCGAGTGTCTTGATTCCGGCCTGCGAAATCCACTGGCGGACCATCGCTGCCGAGACCAGATGTCCCTGCGAAGAGCTGTCCACCACCTCGATCTCCAGCCTTCCGACCGTGCCCGCACTGCGCACGCGCCGCGCCGCCGAGGCCGCAAAGACGATGTATGCGGCCACGGCGACCCACAGCAGGGTCAGAAGCGTGTATCGGAGATATTTGTTCAACGAATCAATATGTCAGTCATTTCGTATCATCCATGCGTCCGCGCCGGGCGGCAGCGCCTCGCCGCCAAAAGGCGGTCGGGCCGTCAGCTCTTCGCCCGGAGCTTTTCGGCGATCGCCCCGCAGCAGGCGTCGATATTGCCCGCGCCGAAACTGATCACCACGTCGGTGTCCATCGCGGCCACCTCGTCGGCCAAACGGTCGCGGTCGACGATGCGGCACGGCACGGCGACCCGTCGGGCGATGATCTCCGAAGTGATGCCCGGAATCGGCTCCTCGCGCGCCGGGTAGATCGGCAGCAGCACCACTTCGTCGGCATGCGAAAGCGCCTCGGCGAACTCCGCATGGAGGTCGCGCGTACGGGTGTAGAGGTGGGGCTGGAACAGCGCCGTGATCCGCCGCCCGGGAAACATCCGGCCAACGGAGGTGAGCGTCGCGGCCAGTTCGCGCGGATGGTGGGCATAGTCGTCCATATAGACCTGTTTCGGGGTGTTAATGTAGAACTCGAAACGCCGCTTCACGCCCGAGAACGAAGCCAGCCCCTCGCGCAGCCGCTCCGCATCGAGTCCGGTCCCTGCGGCTTTCGCCGCACACCACACCGAAGCGACGGCCGCAACCGCATTTTCGATATTGACCCAGCCGGGGATGCCCAGCGTACACCCTTCGAACGTGCCCGAGGGTGTCACGAGGTCGTAACGGTAGTGCCCCCCTTCGAGCAGCCGCACGTTGTGGGCGTAGAAGTCGCACGGCTCATCAAACGAGTAGCGGTAGACGGTGACCGCCGGGTTGTCGAGCGCAATGTCGACGCCCTGCTTGATGATCAGCGAGCCGCCCGGCCGGATCTGCCGCACGAACTGCGAGAAGGCCTCCTTCACCGCCTCGTGCGTCCCGTAGATGTCGAGGTGGTCGGCGTCGGCCGAGGTGACCACCGCCACGTCGGGATACAGCCGCAGGAACGACCGGTCGAACTCGTCGGCTTCGACAGCCAGCCTTCCGCCCCCGCCCAGCACCAGATTGCCGCCGAAATTCTTCGAAATGCCCCCCAGAAAAGCCGAGCCGCCGCCCGTCAGCACGCGGTTGAGCCATGCCACCATCGTCGACGTGGTGGTCTTGCCGTGCGTGCCCGCCACGGCCATCACGTATTTGCCCTCCGCAAGGTGGCCCAGCATCTGCGAACGCTTCTCGACGCAGAAACCGTGTTCGCGAAAATAACGGTATTCGCTGTGATCCTGCGGCACGGCCGGGGTGTAGACGACCATCGTGTCGTTCGGGTCGAGAAACCCTTCGGGGATCAGCCGCACGTCGTCCTCGTAGTGGACCGCCGCACCCTCCGCTTCGAGTTCGGCGGTCAGGTGCGAAGGTGTGCGGTCATAGCCCGCGACGGCATACCCCTCGTGCAGGAAATAGCGTGCCAGGGCACTCATGCCGATGCCGCCGATACCCAGAAAATAGACGTTCTTGTATTCCATCACTTCATTACCTTTACAATCTCATCGACAATGTCTTCCGCGGCGTCGGGCCTGGCCAGCGCCTCCAGATTGCGGCTCATCGCCGCCAGCGCCTCCCGATCCGCCAGCAACTCCATGGCCCGCGGCATCGCCTTCGTCCGGCACTCGGCGTCCGAAACGACCACCGCCGCGCCCTTCGTCTCCAGCGCCCGGGCATTTTTGGTCTGATGGTCCTCGGCCACGTTGGGCGACGGCACGAACAGCACCGGTTTCGCCACGAGGCACAGCTCCGAGACCGTCCCGGCCCCGCTGCGCGAGACGACCAGGTCGGCCGCGGCGTAGGCATAGTCCATGCGGTCGATGAAGGCCCCCTGCCAGACGTGCCCGGCGGGGTGTGCGGCCAGAAAGGCCTGCATCTCACGCTCGTAGTACTTGCCCGTCTGCCAAATCACCTGCACGGGGGCTTCGCCGCCCGTTTCGACGATCCACGCCTTCATCATCTCGTTGAGCGACCGCGTGCCGAGCGACCCGCCGACCACCAGGATCACCGGAAGGTCGGGCGTCAGGCCGTAGTATTTCAGCGCTTCGGAGCGGTCGGCGCCCGCTTTCGAGAAGCGGCCCCGCAGCGGGTTGCCCGTCAGGACGATCTTCGCCGCCGGGAAGAAGCGTTCCATCCCCTCGTAGGCCGTGCAGATCCGCCGCGCGCCCTTCGCGAGGATTTTATTCGTGACGCCCGCATAGGAGTTCTGCTCCTGAATCACGGTCGGCACGCCCATCCGCTGCGCGGCCCACAACACCGGGGCGCTGGCATAGCCGCCGAAGCCCACCACGGCGTCGGCCCCGAAGTCGCGGATGATCTTCTTCGCCATCCGGATGCTCTTCACGGCCTTGAACGGCACGGCGAGGTTGTGCCAGTCCAGCCGCCGCTGAAGGCCCGCGATCGGCAGGCCCGCAATGCGGTAGCCCAGCGCCGGAACCTTCTCCATCTCCATCTTGCCCTCGGCCCCGACGAACAGCAGTTCGACCTCGTCGCCCAGCCGCCGTTTCAGCGCCTCGGCGACCGCTACGGCCGGGTAGATATGGCCTCCGGTTCCACCTCCGGAAAGAATGATTTTTTTCATTACAACCTGCGTTTCAATGTTTACGGTTTATACTTGCAGCTGCCCCGGCACAAACGCCGATCAGCAAGCCGATAACGAGTATCGCAAAATTATCGGTCAGAAAACTGATTATCAAACCCAGAATCAGTCCGGTCGAAATTCCCCAAGCATAATTTTTCTTCATACTTCCTATTTTAATCGACTCCGGCTTCTGCCAAAATCACCGTCCCCAGTTTCCCCGGTCCAGCGACCGGTAGTTGATCGCCTCGGCGACGTCCGCCGGAACGATGTCGCGACGCCCCGCCAGGTCGGCGATCGTACGCGCCACCTTCAGGATGCGGTCGTAGGCCCGCGCCGAAAGCGACAGCCGCTCCATGGCCCGTTCGAGCAGCGCGGCCGAAGCCGCATCGAGACGGCAGTATTCACGCAGCATCGCGCTGTTCATCATCGAATTGGTATGAACCCCCTCGACCCCGCCGAAGCGCGCCGCCTGCACCGCCCGCGCCCGGACAACCCGTTCGCGGACCGCGGCGCTCGCCTCGCCCGGAGTGGCCGCCGACAACTCCTGCGGAGCCACGGGCGTCACCTCCACATGCAGGTCGATGCGGTCCATCAGCGGACCCGAAATGCGGCCCATGTAACGGTGCACCGACCCCGGAGAGCAGGTGCACTCCTTCGTCGGGTGGTTGTAATAGCCGCACGGACAGGGATTCATCGCCGCCACGAGCGTAAAATTCGCCGGGTATTCGACGCTGTATCTGGCCCGTGAAACCACGATCTTCTTCTCCTCCAGCGGCTGCCGCAGCACTTCGAGCACGCTGCGCCCGAATTCGGGCAGTTCGTCGAGGAACAGCACGCCGTTGTGGGCCAGCGACACCTCGCCCGGCCGGGGCGACTGTCCGCCGCCGATCACGGCGACCTGCGAAGTGAGGTGGTGCGGCGCCCGAAAAGGCCGCCGGGTCATCAGTCCGCCCGTCAAGCCCGCCTTGCCCGCCACGGAGTGTATCTTGGTCGTTTCGAGCGCCTCTTCGCGCGAGAGGGGCGGCAGGATCGTCGGCAGACGCCGTGCGAGCATCGTCTTGCCCGAACCCGGCGCACCGATCATGATGACGTTGTGCCCTCCCGCGGCAGCGATCTCCAGCGCACGTCTCACATGCGTCTGGCCCCGCACGTCGGCGAAATCCTCGGCATAGCGCGCCGCAGCCGTATCGAACGGTTCTTCTTCGTCCGGAACGGCAGGCGCAATCTCCGCCTCGCCGTTCAGGTATCCGACGACTTCACGCAAGGTCGTGGCGCCGATCACCTCGATTCCGTCCACAACGGCAGCTTCGGCGGCATTCCCCGCAGGCAGCACCACGCGCCGCAGCCCCTCCGAGCGCGCCCGGACCGCAACGGGCAGCACGCCCCGCACGGGTTTGAGCGAGCCGTCGAGCGACAGTTCGCCGACGAACATCGTTCCGGCGACCGCCCCGGCGTCGATGCGGCCCATCGCCGCGAGGATGCCCACGGCGATCGGCAGGTCGAAGCCCGAACCCTCCTTGCGCAGGTCGGCCGGAGCGAGGCTCACGACCACCTTTTTGCCCGACATCCGCTCGCCCGAGTTTTCGAACGCCGCCCGGATGCGCTGTTCGCTCTCCTTCACGGCGTTGTCGGGCAGTCCCACGAGGTACATGCCCAGACCGCCGCCGGCGATGTTGACCTCGACGGTCACCGCCACGGCGTCGATCCCGACGACTGCTCCTGCGAATGTACGAACGAACATGGCTAAAAAGGCGCTTCGTCGTCGATCTTCGCCGAACGGTTGACGTCGAACTCCCCGCCCATCGCCGCACCCAGCCCCGATGTCCCCGGCTGGGCATTCGAACCGCTGGCGTAATCGTCGTAGGCCTGCTGGCTGTCCGCCGCCTGTGCGGGCGGCAGCATCGAATCCTCCACGTCGGCGAAGCGGGCCTGCTCCTTCAGGAACCGCAGGTTCACGTCGCACACCGCACCGTTACGGTGCTTGGCGAGGATGATCTCGGCCATGCCCGCCGTGGGCATGCCGTTCTCGTCCTGATTGATGCCGTAATACTCCGGACGATGGATGAAGGCCACGATGTCGGCGTCCTGCTCGATGGCGCCCGACTCGCGGAGGTCCGACAGCTGGGGACGCTTCGAGCCGCCGCGCATTTCGGTGGCGCGGCTCAACTGCGAAAGGGCGATCATCGGCACGTTCAGCTCCTTGGCGATGGCCTTCAGCGTACGCGAGATGAAGGCCACCTCCTGCTCGCGGTTGCCCTTCGTATCCTGGTTGCCGGTCATCAGCTGGAGGTAGTCGATGATGATGATCTTGATGTCGTTATGGATTTTCAGGCGCCGGGCCTTCGAGCGGAACTCGAAGACCGAAAGGGCCGGGGTGTCGTCGATGAAAAGCGGCGCCGCACCCAGCGGCTTGGTGGCCGATTCGAGATGGCGCCACTGCTCGGGCGTCAGGCGGCCCGACTTGACGTCGTTGCCCGAAAGTCCCGTCTCGGCGATGATCAGACGCATCATCAGCTGCACGGAGGACATTTCGAGCGAGAAGAACGCCACGCCCTGCTCGTGATCGACGGCCATGTTGCGGGCCATCGAAAGCACGAAGGCCGTCTTACCCATCGAAGGACGGGCGGCAATGATGATCAGGTCCGACAGCTGCCAGCCCAGCGTCACGCGGTCAATGGCCATGAAACCCGACGGCACGCCGCTGAAGGCGCTGGTGTTCTTCGACGCCTCCTCGATCTGCATCAGCGCGCGGGCCAGGATGTCCTTGGACGACTGCACCGAACGCTTGACATGTCCCTCGGCGACCTTGAAGATCTCGCCTTCGGCATAACCGATCAGTTCCGTGACGTCGGTCGACTCGTCGTAGGAGCGTTTCTGAATCTCGGTCGCCGAGCGGATCAGCTCGCGCTGCACGTATTTCTGGGCGATGATCTTGGCGTGGAACTCGACGTTGGCCGCCGAACCGACCTTCTGGGTCAGCTGCGCGAGGTACGACGCGCCGCCCACCTTCTTCAACTCCTTCCTGGCCTTGAGCCGCTCGGTCACGGTATAGAGGTCGATGGGTTTCAGCTCCATCGACAGTTCGTTGATCGCCTTGTAGATCAGGCGGTGCTCCTCGGTGTAGAACGCCTCGGGGGAGACGAACTCCTGCACGGTGATGATGCAGTCCTTCTCAAGCATCAGCGCACCGAGCACGGCCTCCTCCAGCTCGACCGCCTGCGGGGGTACGTTGCCGACGGTATCGGTCATCGCCTCGAACGCCTCCCGGTTGCGGGAGGAGGGTGTAAAATCTTTAGCCATGGGGTATCTTTTCGTTCAGACTTCAAAAATACGGATAATCGCGCGAATAAACGAGAATTCAGAATTCAAAATTCAAAATTCAAAATTACAACCCTAATTTACAAGATTTTACACACCGGCTTCGCCCGTAAAACCCTGAATTGTGAATTGTAAATACGGCATTGTACATTACTCCTTCACGCCCAGTTCGCGCTGCGAAACGGCCAGGGCGGCGATGCTGATGCGGCAGCCGGGCGCATCGCGCAGGATCGCCGAGGCGCACGAGAGAAGCGTGGCGCCCGTGGTCATCACGTCGTCGACCAGCAGGACGTGCCGCCCGGCGAGCCGTTCGGGGCGGCGCACCGAGAAGGCCCCTTCGACGTTGCCGGCCCGCTCGCGGCGGGGTTTGAGGGCCTGGCTGGCGGTGTTGCGCGTCCGGCGGACGCTGCGGCGATCGACCTCCACGCCCAGCTGCGCGGCGATCCCCTCGGCGATGTATTCCGATTGGTTATACCCCCGGCGGCAGCGTTTGAAGGGGTGCAGCGGCAACGGCACGACCACCTCCACGGTGTCGTACAGGCCGCTTTCGCGCAGACAGCGCCCGTACCACTCGCCCATCGCCCGGGCCGTGCGCCAGGCGCCGCGGTACTTGAAGCCGTGGATCAGCCGCCGCCAGCCGCTCGCGCGGACGAAAAACAGGAAGCCCGAAGCCTGCTCGACGGGGACCATGCCCCAGCATCGGCGCACCACGGGGTTATCCACCTCGCGCCAGTAGCCCGTCAGCGGCGCCGTGGCGCGGCACAAGGTGCAGACCGTGCGTTCGCCGCGCGCGAGCGGCTCCCCGCAGACGGCGCAGCGGGGCGGGAACAGCAGCGACGCGACATCGCGGGCGAGGTCATTGAGGATCGACATTGACGACGACGGTGATCGACTTGAAAGCCGGATTTTCGGCAAAGGTTTTCAACTCGGCCGAGAGCAGTTCGCGGGCGCGGGCCGAGGAGGCGCCGCTCTCGATTTTCAGCAGAAGGCCCACGAGGTATTCGCCGCGGATGCGGTCGACGGGCGGAGTCATCGGCCCCAGCAGGCGGCGGCCGAAGCGGGTGCGCAGGCGCGCGGCGAGGTCCATGACCCCGCTTCGAAGCACCGAAGGGTCGCGGTGGCGCAGCGTGAGCGACGTGAGCCGCGCATAGGGCGGGTAGAAAAAGGCTTCGCGCTCGGCAAGCTGCGCGCGGGCCATCCCTTCGAAATCGCCCGCCGCGACCTGCCGGATCACGGGATGCCCCGGTTCGGAGGTCTGAATCACCACCTCGCCCCCGCCATCGCGCCGTCCGGCGCGGCCCGCCACCTGCATCATCAGCTGGAAAGCCCGTTCGGCGGCCCGGAAATCGGGGTTGTTCAGCAAATTGTCGGCATTGAGGATGCCGACGAGCGACACCCCCGCGAAGTCGAAACCCTTGGTGATCATCTGCGTGCCGACCAGAATATCGGTCCGGCGGGCCTCGAAATCGGCGATGATGGCGCTGAACGCCTTTTCGGAGGTCACGCTGTCCCTATCTAACCGGGCGACACGCGCTTCCGGGAAAATCTTGAAAATCTCCTCCTCGACCTTCTCGGTCCCGAACCCCATCGGGACGACGTCGGTGACCTTGCACGAAGGGCATTTCGCCGGGACGTCCTCCGTATGGCCGCAGTAGTGGCAGACGAGTTTCCGTCCGCCCTTGTGGTAGGTCAGCGTCACGTTGCAATGTGGGCAGCGGGCCGTCCAGCCGCATTCGGAGCACTCGACGTAGGGCGAGAACCCGCGGCGGTTCTGGAACAGCATCACCTGCCCGCCCCGGTCGAGGGTCTCCCCGATCCTGTCCAGCAGGAGTTTGTTGAAATGGGCCTTGCGCTCACCGCGTTTGACGGCGCGCAGGGTGTCGGAAACGAGGATTTCGGGAGGCCGGGCGTCGCCGTAGCGCTCGGTCAGCTCCGCCCGCCCGTATTTGCCCGACGCGGCATTGAGCCACGTCTCGAGCGACGGCGTGGCGCTGCCCAGCAGCGTGCGGCCCCCCGTAAGGCGCGCCATCACCACAGCGCAGTCGCGGGCGTTGTAACGCGGCGCAGGCTCCGTCTGCTTGTAGCTGGCGTCGTGCTCCTCGTCGACGACGATCAGCTGCAGGCGTTTGAGCGGCAGGAAGACCGACGACCGCACGCCGACCACGAATTCGCCCCCGTCCGAGCGGTTCAGCCGCAGGTAGGTCTCCGTGCGGCGGCGGTTGGTGAGTTTGGAGTGGTACGGGGTGACGCGGCTGCCGAAAATGCGCTCCATGCGCTCGATCAGCTGCGCCGTCAGGGCGATCTCCGGCACGAGCAGCAGCACGTCGCCACCTCTCGCAAGCACTTCCGCAATCAGATGAATGTAAACCTCGGTCTTGCCCGAACCGGTGACGCCCTGCAACAGGGCCGTGGTTTTCCCGGCGGCGAACTGTCCGCGCAGGGCCTCCAGCGCCGTGAGCTGCTGCGCCGTCAGCTCCGGAAGGCGGAAGGCCGAGCCGCCGCGCTCGACCGAGCGTTCGCGCTGGGTGCAGACGATGTATTTCTTGCGTTCGAGCGCATGCAGCACCGCGTAATCGGCCCGGAGCAGACGGCGGGCCACCTCGCCCGTCGAAATGCGCGTCTCGTCGCCGGCCGCAGCCAATTCGAGCAGCGCCTCGTACTGTTTCGGGGCGCGCCGTTCGATCTTCTCGCAGATTTCGTGAAAACGCCCCTCGTCGCGGAGTTCCGCGGCCAGCGACACGTAACACTCGGTGCGGGGACGGAACTCCTCGTCGGAAAACTCCTCCTCCGTGTCGCCCGAGGGCTTCATCAGCGCAGGCAGCGCCACACGCATCACCTCCCCCAAGGAGCACATGTAGTACGAGGCGATCCACTCCCACAGCGACATCTGCTGCCCGGAGAGCAGGGGCGCATCGTAGAGCACGCGCTGGATCGGTTTGACGGTTTTGAAATCGGGCCGGCGGTCATGAACCCGCCACACGATGCCCGTATAGAATTTGCGTGCGCCGAACTGCACCGCCACGGCCTGCCCCGCCGCGACCTCCGTACCTTCGGGCACGGCGAACGTGTAGACGGGCTGCGCCAGCGGAAGGACTATGTCGGCGTAGAGCTGCATCAGCCCTTCCCGATTGCCTGGAATCCCTTCCCGTAGACGCCCATGACCGATCCGACGGTCATGAAGGCCTCGGGATCGATGGTCTTGACGAATTTGAGGATCATCGCCGTCTCGCGCTTGCGGCAGACCACCATGACGATTTTGGACTCCTTTTTCGAATACCATCCCTGCGAGTCGATGAGCGTCACCCCGCGGTGGACGTTGTCGACGATCGCCTGGGCCATTTTCTCGTAGTCGTGCGTGACGATGAAGACCTGGCTCGACTGCTGGCTTCCGGCCATGATCATATCGACCGTATAGCCCACGACGGCCGTCATCACGTAGCCGTAAATCACGGCGCTGATACCCATGCCCACCAGCAGGGCCGAAGCGATGATGACGAAATCGGAGTAGATGAGGATTTTGCCGTAGCTGACCGTACGGTACTTGTTGATGATCATGGCCACGATGTCCGTACCGCCCGTCGAGCCGCCCTGCGAGAAGCAGAGCGCGATGCCGGCGCCGGCCAGGATACCGCCCATGACGATGGCCAGCAGGTTGTCGACCCCGAGGAAGTTGCCATCGGGAAGCACCTCCTGCCAGAAGTTCATGCCCGCGGAGATGATCACCACGCAGAAGATGGTCTTGAGGCCGAAATTCCACCCCACGATGAACCCGGCGACCAGCAGCAGTACGGCATTGATGATGAAGACCATCGTACCGATCTGCAAGTCGATTCCCACCGCCGAGAGCGCGTTGCACAGCACGAGCGACAGACCTGCGGCGCCGCCGCCGACGCCGCCGGCCGGGAGGATGCAGCCGATCCAGCCGAAAGAGTACATCAGCATGCCGACAGCCATCAGTATATACTCCTTGACGGGTTTGAGCACGATGTCGGGATTGATGGGTTTCATAACGAAGGGGTTTATTCGGGGTTTGCCTCCGCAAAGGCGGCGCAGGCCCGGCGCAGAGCCGGGTCTACCCGCATTCTGCCGAGGCGCAACCTACCTTTGCCGAAGTTTGTCTGCGGCAAAGGTAGTAAAAAATTCGCCTTGGTATACATTGCGTTCCTCCAATCTTTTTTCGAGCATCGCGAGCAGCTGCTCGTTGCGCACGAGGCCCCAGTTGCGGCCGTAATGGTAGCGCGGCGGAGCCTCCGAGGCGAAGCGTTCGACGACCACGCCGGGCCGCAGGCGGCGGAGAATTTCGACGAACAGGTCGATGTACTCCTCCGGCTCCCAGAAGCGGAACCGCTCGGGTGCGGCGTCGTACTCGGCGGCCATCGGTGTAGAGCGGAAAACCTGCAGCTGATGGAACTTCACGGTCGTGAGCGGCAGGGCGTTGATCCGCTCCACCTGGTCCAACAGCATCGCGTCGGTCTCGCCCGGAAGCCCGAGGATGAAGTGCGCACCGACCGCCAGCCCCCGTTCGGCGGTCATCTCCACGGCGCGGCGGGCGCACGCGAAGTCGTGGCCCCGGTTGACAGCCCGGAGCGTGGCGTCGAAGGTCGACTCGATACCGTATTCGAGGGCCACGTAGCGGTCGCGGGCCAGGGATGCGAACCAGTCGAGTTTGCGCTCGTCGACGCAGTCGGGGCGCGTGCCGACGACGATCCCCGCGACGTCGGGATGCGCGAGGGCTTCATCGTAAAGCGTCTTCAGCCGCTCCAGCGGGGCATAGGTGTTGGAAAAGGACTGGAAATAGACCAGGTAACGCCGCGCCGTGCGGTAACGGTTGCGGTGAAACTCGATGCCCTCGGCGACCTGCTGCCCGACGCTCTTCGAGGGCATGCAATAAGAAGGGGTGAACGCTCCGTTGTTACAGAACGTACACCCTCCTTCGCCGATCGTCCCGTCGCGGTTGGGGCACGTGAAGCCCGCATCGACGGAAAGTTTCTGCACCCGGCAGCCGAACAGACGGCGGAAGTACCCCGCATAGGAGTTGAACCGCCTCGTATCGCCCCACGGGTAGATCATCGCTACAAGCCCCAGTCCGAGGGGTTATAGGTATTCTTCGGGGCGTTGGACACGTTGGTGAAGAATGCGTGTCCGGTGAGCTTTTCGAGGTCCGAAATAGACATCATCTCCCTCGATGTCACCTTCTGGCCCTTGAGGCCGTTGTTGTGCGAGCGCACGAACGCCACGCACATCAGTTCGTCGGCCGAACAGTTCAGCACCGATTTGCCGGTGTCGCCCCGCTTGGTGCGCAGTGCGGCGATGTAGAACATCGTGGGGCACGACACGTCGCTGCGGCCGCCGAACTGGATTTTCTTGGGCGAGGCCGACATACCATAGCCATCGGTATAGGACTCGAAGTAAGTGCCGATAACCAGATAGGTCGTATCGCGGCAGACCTTGCCGTCGATCCAGTCTTCGAGCGTATTCCATCCGCCGCCCCCGGTGTTGAATCCCGAGGAGTACTGCGGAGCGATGTTGGTGTAATAGAAGACCTGTTTATTGATGGCCGTGGAACGGGTGCGTTCGGCCGAACCGAGCATGTGCCCCTTGTTGCAGCCGCCGCCCGTCGACTTGCTGTTATACTGAATGCTGGAGAGAATGATCGGGTCCTTGCCGTAGGCATCCGTGCGATCGACGCCGCCCTCGTAGCAGGCATGACGCGGCGCCGCCACCCAGACGGGACAGTGGTGCTTGGCGCTGAAGCAGACCGTATAATTACGCGCTTTGTGACCGCCTATCGAAAAGTCGGGACAGATGTGGTATGCGTAATGATAGTCGCTGTTCGACTTATCCTCCGGAATAAGTTCCGCCCACCCCGAATACTTCGTATCGCCGGATCCGCCGCTGTTCTGCGCCGTCGTGAAAGTTCCCGCGGCGCTGGCATAGGTCTGCCCCTTCCAGTCGGCACAGAGTTGAAACTCGTAGTTCGTACCGGCGGTCAGCCCGGTCAGGGAGGCCGTCTTGGTCCCCGTTCCCGCCGACACCTCCTGCTCCGAATAGCCGGAGGCCGACGAGGCCTTATAACGGAAATAGACCTTGTAATCGGTGCCCTCGAACGTAAATCCGCACGTCAGCGTGGCGGTGGTTTCGGTCACGGCGCTCGCCGACGGGGTTCCGAAGGCCGGTTTGTCCGGATCGGGTTCGGGAAGTTCGTCCTTGCCGGTTTCGAACGAGGCCGCCGGGCTTTGCATACGCCCCGACGGGAAGTCGGCGAAGGCGTAAACGACGTAGAAGGTTTGGGGCAGAAGACCGTCCAGCGTGGACGAAAGGGTGTTGCCGTCGACCCTGCAATCCGCCGAGTCGGCGAACGGACCGATCTTGCCTTCGACGATGGGCGCATAGGTAAATCCCACGCCTACACCGTCCAGCACGCCCTCGCCGAAGCGGGTCTGGCAGGTCATTTCGACCGTCGTGCCGCCGACCGCGGCCTGGGGCGCCAGAAACCACCGGCTGTCGTCCTCCGTCTTTTCATCCCCGCAGGAGGCGAAGGCCACGGTGAGGCCCAGAAGCAGGAATGCGCTCAATTTTTTCATCATACCAATTTAAAATCGTTATCAATACGGTATCCCGGCAACGGATGGCATCCATCGCCGCCGGGAATCAATTATCTGAAATTCCAGAATGAAGGGTTGAGTTTCTCCTTCGGAGCATCGGGCACGTTGGTGAAAAACTCGATCTGCGTTTTCGCCTCGATATCGGCCACCGAAGTCATGTACTGCGAAGGTTTACCGCTCGGGTAGGCGCGGTTTTCAAACCAGAAACCGACGCATTCGATCTCATCGGCGGCAAGCTCCCGGAGAGGTTTGCCCGCAGAGCCGCTCTTCGAACGCATCAGCACCCGGTAGAAATTCGTCGGCACGACGCACACGTCGCCGCTCTGGTCCGTGACGGTCGTATCGTCGTCGGCGAACCAGACCCCCGACACCACATAGAGCGTATCGGCGCAGACGTTCTTCCAGCAATCGTCTTCGAGCGACGACCACACTCCGGAATTGAAACTGTTCTGCCACTGCGGAGCCACGTTGGTCACATAGAACGTCTGGGCGTTGATCGCGTAACTCGCCGTCCGGTCGTTCGACGCGAGCAGGTGTCCTTTCGAATAACCCGGCTGCGGCTTGTACGACCCCTTGATCAGATCGGGCTGAACGATTTCGGGAATGGCCGGATCGTAAAACCAGTCATCCGTACGCCCCTGCGTCCCCTTATAGCAGTCGTGCAGCGGAAACGCCGACCACATTCCGCTGCGTTTGCCGGCGCTGTAACAGACCGTATAGTTGCGGCCTCCGGGCGCGCCGTCGCAGTAATGGACGGCATAGTAACAGTCGTCCGGACGGTCCTGAACAGCCGGAAGTTCCGCCCATCCCGCATATTTCGCCAGGTCGGGATTGACGAAGCCCTTTCCGGTCCGGAAGGAGCCTGCCGGACTTTGCACACGGCCCGTCGGCAGGTCGGCGAAAGCATAGACGGCGTAGACGGTTTCGGGCAGAAGGCCGTTCAGCGTGGAGACGAGGCTGCTGCCTTCGACCCGGCAGTCCGCCGACTCGGCGAACGGACCGATCACCCCGCCTACGATCGACGCATAGGTAAATCCCACGCGGACACCGTCCAGCGCACCGGCAGCGAAGCGGGTCCGGCAGGTCATCTCGACGGTCGTGCCGCTGACCGCGGCTTCGGGCGTCAGGAACCACCGGTTGTCGTCCTGCTCCTTTTCGCTCCCGCAGGAGGCAAGGGAGACGGCGAGGCCCAGAAGCAGAAATGCTGTTATCTTTTTCATCGCAAAAGAGATTGAGGTGTTCACTCCTTGTTTTTCGAATCCATCCAGATCGTCACCGGCCCGTCGTTGACCAGTTCGACCTGCATGTCGGCGCCGAACTCGCCCGTGGCGACCCCGCGGCCCGAAAGTTCCGCCACGCGGGCCGTAAAACGCTCGTAGAGAGGCCGTGAAACGGCTTCGGGAGCCGCCCGGATATAGCTCGGGCGGTTGCCCTTGCGCGTCGAGGCCTGCAACGTAAACTGGCTCACAACCAGGATTTCGCCGCCCGTCTGCACGACATCGAGGTTCATCACGTCCGCTTCGTCGTCGAAGATGCGCAGGCGCACGAGTTTTCCGGCGAGGTATTCGACATCCTCGTCGGTATCGCCGCACCCGACGCCCAGCAGCACCAGCAGTCCCGCCCCGATCCGGGAGCGGACATCACCGCCGATGGCGACGGAAGCGTGTTTTACACGCTGAATGAGCAATCGCATGGCAAGGATATTCAGAGGTTTTCGAAATAGGCCCACAGGTTGTCGCCCGCAGGCACGGGAGCCGTAACCGAGAGAGGCTCACGGCGCACGGGGTGCTCGAACTCGATGCGGCGCGAGTGGAGCGAGATGCCGCCCCCGGGCAGGGAGCGCCGGGCGCCGTATTTCAGGTCGCCGCGGATCGGACACCCGATTTTCGAGAGCTGGGCACGGATCTGGTGGTGACGGCCGGTGAGCAGTTCGACCTCGACCAGCGTGTAGTTCGTCCCTGCCCCGAGCGTCGCGTAACGCAGGCGCGCCTCCTTGGCGTCGCCCTTCGGAGCGTCGCAGGCCCGCGAACGGTTGGTTTTGCCGTCGCGCAGGATGTAGTGGCGCAGTTCGCCGCTCTCGGGGTCGGGCGTGGCTTCGGTCAGCGCCCAGTATATCTTATGAATGCGGCCTTCGCGGATCATCTCGTTCAGGCGGACGAGGGCCTTCGACGTCTTGGCGAAAAGCACGACTCCGCTCACCGGACGGTCGATGCGGTGCACCACGCCGAGGAACACCTCGCCGGGTTTCGCGTCGCGCCCCTTGATGAAGGCCTTGATCTGGTCTTCGAGGGCGCTCTCGCCCGACGGGTCGGGCTGCACCAGATCGCCGCAGCGTTTGTTGACGATCAGCAGGTGGTTGTCTTCGTAAAGAATGTCGTCCGGGTTAAACATCGTCTGAAATTACAGAATAAAGGTGAAAGGCAGCAGTCTGGAGGCCGAATCGACCGCCGTCACCGTACCGTGGCCGCTCATCAGCACCCGCATCGGGCAACCCTGGCGGCGCTCGACGTCGACCATCACCTGCCGGCACTGGCCGCAGGGATAGCATTCGCGCTCCGAAGGGTTCGAGGCAATGGCCATCGTCTCGATCGGATCGTCGGCATAGTTGGCCTGGGCGTAGAACATCAGCGACCGCTCGGCGCAGAGTCCCGCGGGATAGACTTCGCTTTCGAAGTTGCTGCCGTAGAGTATTTTCCCGCTGCGCAGACGCGCGGCGGCGCCTACGTGGAAATTCGAGTAGGGCGCATGCGCATTGGCCGTGGCCCGTTCGGCCTCGGCGACCAGCCTGCGGTCGGCTTCGGAAAGTTCCGACAGTGCCGCGTAATGTTCATAATCGAAACAAAACTGCTTTTCCATAACTCCTCCTTTTTTACAGGGGTGAACTACAAAGATACTAAAATTTTCAGAAATCGCTTACTGAATCGCACTTTTTCAGCCTCTCTGCTTTCAACCCGGATGAATCATTTTATTATCAGGCCCTTCCGGTCTGCGAAAACGGATTTCCCGTGTGAACAGGTCTGTCGGGGTTCGTAAAGCCAGCTTCCGGCACGTTCCCGTTTTTGATTTTAAGCAGGCTGGCCTCGTGCATCGGGAAGAACGAGGCGGATAGGCAGTACCGAAGTACGTCCCATTCGCCCCGTTCGAGGGATGTGCGGAAACTGCCGTTTATAAATCGAAAACTATTCGAGGACGAACTTCGCCTGCACGTTATACTGCAGCTTGATGGTCTTGAAATCGAGCGGTTCGTCCGCCGCGGCGTCCTCGGCGACGCCCGTCGCCTTGGCGCTGCGCATCACGGCCATGTTGTCGTAAAAAACGGGCATCACGTTGTTGTTCGAATCGTAGATGTAGAAACATTTTCCGATCTTCTGCCCGATGGCTTCGGCCAGCGTCGCGGCGCTCTGGCGGGCGTTCTGCATCGCCTCGACGCGCACCTCGGCCTTATACTGTTCGATTTTCGAGTGCGAGACCTTCAGGATCGAGACATTCGAAATACCCAGTCCGTCCAGCGCCTGCCACACCTTGGCGACCATCGCCGAGGAACCCAGCTGCAACTGGTATTTGGCCGTCGCCACCGAGGTGTTTTTCTTGAAGAACTCGCTCGACAGGTTGGCCATCTTGAGCTGTTTCTCGACGTCGACACCCGCACGTTTGAGCGCGGCGATCATGTCGCGCTGCTGGCTCTCGACCGAAATCTTGCCCTTCGAGTCGCGCTCGTTGATGATGATCTGCAGGTAGAATTCGTCGGGCGTGATCTCCTTTTCGGCACGTCCGTTCACCTGAATGTAGCTGGGGAAAGCCTCCTGCATCTGCGCTGCCGCGGGGAGGGCGAAAAACGCCACCGCCGCCAATAAAATCAGTCGTTTCATTGTCTTTTCGTTTTTAGGTAACCATCTTACAAAGATTATGCAAGCCGGGCATCGCGCGGAACTGTTTTCAGCCGGAGCCGGTTTGCATCCCTTTGTATCCAGTAAAACGCCGGAAAACGAAAATACTGCATCCGTCCGGTTGCAAAAGCTCCGATTACACGGGCGGACGGTTTGCCGGTACGACTATTTTTTATGCCCGGGATGCGTCGCACGCCACTTTTTAAGCTCCCTCGCGGTCAACTCACGAGTCTGCATCTCCGGTGTAAAAACAGGCGTATAGACACCGCCGTGCTTGGGTATCAGCACGCCATCGGTAGTCTGAAACCGCGGAAACAGTCTTTTGGAAACCGCATATCCGTCATTCCAATCGCGATCGGGATCAGTCTCGTACCAATAGATTTGGACTGCTGTTTTGTAATATTCGCCGTCGTAGCTCCCGGCCAGCGCCAGCGGCGTTCCGGGCAGCACTTCGTCCCCGACGTCGACCAGCACATTGTCGCCGTCGACACAGATATACCAGGCCAGCGTGCCGTCCGGCTGCTCGACAAGCAGGTTCGGGCTGTTGGTCGTAAAACTCACCCGGGGAGCGTCGAAGCGTTTTTCGGGCTTTCGAATCTCCACGACCACACCACGGCGCATGGCGTAGACCGTATCCCCTTTCGATAGCGGAAACATGAAGCCCAGGCTTTCGCGCTCCGCCTCCGCCTTTCGGTACTTGTCCAGAACGTATACCGTTCGGATAACCCGTTGAGGCCGGAGCGTCGAACAGGGCATCCGATAGACGAAAGCGGTATCCACATCCGGATCGAGCGGACCTAAATACCAACGCCACGAATAGTTATACCCCACCCCGTAACCCTCGTCAGCGGCCCGCAGGCTCAAAAACCGCTGGTTGTCGTAGTGCACCGTATATTTATGCACGCCGGCGGAAAGGTTGCTGCAATTATACAGCTCCTTGAAATTGACCAGCACGGTAAGCGTTCCGCCGCTTTGTTTGTTTTCGAGAATAAAGTCGGTCGTTTTTTCGCCCGGCCCTTTCTCGGTGCGGATGCGCGGCTGTGCCGATACGGCGGCACACGTCAGTATGATCCATGCGGAAAACAGAATTCGTATCATCGGTCTGTGGTTCAGGTCGTATCTCACGCGGACGCGCCGTTTATCGCCGCACGAGCTTCACGACGTTCTCCACATGGTGCGTGTGGGGAAACATGTCGACGGGCTGCACGGCCTCGACGCGGTAGGCGGCGTCCATCAGCTGGAGGTCGCGGGCCTGCGTGGCGGGATTGCAGCTCACATAGACGATCCGCCGGGGCGCGGCGCGCAGGATGACTTCGATCACCGGCTCGTCGACGCCCGCGCGCGGCGGGTCGAGGATGATCACGTCGGGACGGCCGTTCGCGGCGACGAACCCGTCGTCGAGCACCGCCTTCATGTCCCCGGCGTAGAAGACCGTATTTTCAATGCCGTTCAGTTCCGAATTGACCTTGGCGTCGGCGATGGCTTCGGGAACGTACTCCACGCCCACCACCCTGGCGCAGCGCGCGGCGCAGAAGTTGGCGATGGTTCCCGTTCCGGTGTAGAGGTCGTAGAGCACGTCGCCAGGTTTCAAACAGGCGAAATCGCGGGCCACCTTATAAAGTTCGTACGCCTGCGCGGAATTGGTCTGGTAGAAGGATTTGGGTCCCACCTTGAAGCGCAGCCCCTCCATCTCCTCGATGATGTGGTCCTTGCCGCGGTAGCAGACCGGGTCGAGGTCGCCCACCGAGTCGTTGAACTTCGTATTGACGATATAGAACAGGGAGATGATCTCCGGGAACTTCGCCGCCAGATGGTCCATCAGGGCCGTGATGCGGGGCCGGTCGTCGCTGTTGAAGACCACGATCACCATCACCTCGCCCGTCGAGGCCGTGCGGACGATCATGTTGCGCATCAGCCCCTCGTGCGAACGGGCGTTGTGGAACGTGTAGCCGTTCTCTACGCAGAACCGCTTGGCCTCCATGCGGATGCCGTTCGACGGGTCGGGCTGCAACCAGCATTTGCGGATGTCCAGAACCTTGTCGAACATCGAGGGGATATGAAATCCCACGGCGGGCGCATCGCCGATGTCGCCCGCCGACTCGATCTCCTCGCGCGTCAGCCAGCGGCGGTCGGCGAAAGTGAATTCGAGTTTGTTGCGGTAGAACTGCGTCTGCGCCGAGCCGAGGCACGGCGCGATTTCGGGCAGGGCGATCTTGCCGATGCGCGTCAGCTGGTCGCGGACCTGCTCGGTCTTGAAGCGCAGCTGCTCCCCGTAGGGCAGGTTCTGCCACTTGCAGCCGCCGCAGACGCCGAAGTGCTCGCAGAACGCCTCGGCCCGCAACGGCGATTTTTTCACATAGCGCACCACGAAGCCCTCCATGAAGCGGCGGCGTTTCGAACGGATCTGTACGTCGACCACGTCGCCCGGAACGGTCAGCGGCACGAAGACCACCACGTCGTTCCAGCGGCCCATGGCCTTGCCCTCGGCCGCGAGGGTCGTTATTTCAAGCCCCTCGATCAGGGGATAGTTCGCTTTTTTACGTGCCATTCTTGCCATAAATTCGAGTTTGGGATGCAAAGATATGAAAAAGCCGGACGGGTTCAAACCCGAATTGCGTGCGGCTCGGCAAAACTTCCCGACGGGAAGGGGCCCCGGAGTCCGCCGGAATCAGCCTTTTTCCGCCTTTTTCGCCTTGGCGCGCGCCCGCACGCCGCCGAGCCAGAAACCCAGCGCGAAAGGCCCGCCGATCAAAACCGCGAGTGCCAGCACGACGTAGAGCAGGATTTTGCCGACGAGTCCCGGCAGGGCGTCGAGCGTCGTCCGGACCAGTTCATCGCCCGTCGTGCGCAGCTGCTCGACCAGCGCCTCGCGCTCGCGCGTGACGTACCGCTGCAACTCGCCGCGCTGACGGTCGAAGTCGGCGAAAGCGTTGTCCACCGAAGCGTTCATCGTCCAGATCAACTGCGTGGCCTGCCGGTTCAGCTCCTCCAGCACCTTGTCCGAAATCTCGGGCAGGTGCTCGGCAACGACCACGATGCGCGTAAAACTGCGTTCCAGCGAATCGAGCTGCGCCCCGACCTCGATGCGCAGGCTGTCCTGCCGGAGCCGCATCTCGAAGATGTCCTTCGACCAGCTCACGCTGTTGGTCACCTGCTGCGTCTGGCCGCTCAGGCGATCGTTGACGTCGGCCAGCACCTCGGCGATCGAGCCGGTGGCGTAATCGTGTTCGACACCGGCTGCCTGAAGGTATTCCAGCCACGCGAGGGTCGTGTTGTCGGTCTCGTCGCCTTCGGAGGCGGGATTTTTCCGGATATAGTCGTCGACGAAGGCCGCCATCAGATCGTAACGGTCCGCCGGAAGCACTTGCCGGGCGAGCCTTCCGGCCCGGCGGTCGAGCCGCAGGGCGGCGTCGCGGGCGATGTCGCTCTGGGAACCGAACAGCAGCGAATCGGGAGCTTCGGCAAAAGAATCATTCATGCGGCGGCACAGGATCCACAGGTCGGCCAGCGCCACGTCGGGAATCCCCTGCATGGCGGCGGTCACCCCGGCGCGCGTGGCGCGGATTTTCCACCGCACGGCCGCCACACGCACGTTCACGTCCGACGCCGCCGCGACGATCGAGTCGGCCGCACGGGCCACCTCGCCGGCCATGTCGTAGTAAAAGCCGCGCGTCATGGTCCGCACGTTCATCTGTTCCTTCGAAAGGGGGTCGCCCGTGGCCACGGCCACCTTCAGCAGCGAACACCCCGCAAACGACGCCGCGGCGAAAAGTGCGGCCGCCAATTTCATCCATCCGTTCATAACACTCCGTTTTACGCGTCAGGGACCGCAATTATCGCTCCCGTTTTTTCACAAAGTCGCGGATGTAGCGCACCGCGACGTAATGGCCCGCCTGGGGCATGTTGCCGTGGTCGAACCCGTCGAACTCGCGGATCCCGACGTCGGGATGCCCCGCCACCTGCATCATGCGCCAGAAATAGGCGTTCTCCTCATAACGGCCCAGCATCTCCCGCTCGCGGTCGCCCGAGAGAATCAGGATCGGCGGGCAGTCGGGACGTATGTAGTTCAGCGGCGCCATGTCGTCCACGACCACCTGCGTATCGGGAATCCCCATTTCGCGGCGTCGCGCGAAGTGGGTCACGACCTGCCCGCTGTAAGGGATCAGCGCCGCGAACGCCGTGTCGGGGTCGATGCCGTAGGGCGCCATCCAGCGTTTGTCCAGTCCGATCATCGAAGTCAGGTAACCGCCCGCCGAGTGTCCGGCGATGAAGATCAGCCGCGGGTCGCCGCCGTACGAAGCGATGTTTTTCACCACCCATGCGGCCGCAGCGGCGGCATCCGCCACGCAGTCGGCCACCTTCACGCGCGGAGCGAGGCGGTAGTCCACGCCCACCACGGCGAAGCCTTTGTCACACAGCGCCTTCGGAATCTCGCGCCGCCCGCCCGTCAGGCCCCCGCCGTGAAACCACACGACGGTCGGGAATCCTTTTCTATCCACCGGATAACAAATATCCAGCCGGCAGAGCGAATCGACATAACCATCGTCCGCAGCATTGCGGTAAGCGATATTGGTTTCGGTCCGGCAGGCGGTCGTCTGGGCCGAAATCCCCGTGCAAAGCAGGGTCAGGGCCGCGAAAAGCGCAAAAAATCGTTTCATGGGATCGGATCGTTTTGGGTCATAAAGATAGGTAAAATCCCGTAAAAAGCACTATCTTTGCCAAACCGACTGCATTAAAACAGCCATCATTATGAAAATCGCCTGCCTGCAATTCAATCCGATACAGGAAAACACCTACGTCGTCTGGGACGACACCAAAGAGTGCATCGTCATCGACGCCGGAAACAGCAACCCGCGCGAAGATGCCGCACTGGACAACTTCATCGCCGAGCACGGGCTGAAACCCGTCATGGCGGTCAACACCCACGGCCATTTCGACCACACGCTGGGCGTCGAGCACCTCAAACAGCGCTACGGCATCCCTTTCGCCCTTTCGTCGAAGGACCGGTTCCTGCTGGACAACGCCGCGACAAGCGGCTCGGTCTTCGGGGTCAAGATCGGACAGATGCCCGCAGCGGACCTCGACCTCGACACCATGCCCGAGGTCCGCTTCGGGGAGACCGTCCTGCGCGTGATCCGCACCCCCGGCCACACCCCCGGCCATGTGGCGCTGTACGAACCCGTCTCGAAATCGCTCTTCACGGGCGACACGCTTTTCCGCGAGTCGATCGGCCGCACGGACCTGCCGGGCGGCGACTATTCGTGGATCATGCGCTCGATCCTCGACTCCCTGGTTCCGCTGGGCGAGGAGGTGCACGTCTATCCCGGCCACGGTCCCGAGTCGACGATCGGCCACGAACTGCTCTACAACCCCTTCATCGTCGAGGTGCTGAACGAGGAGGTGAATTACAGGAATCAAGAATGATCCCGGAAATACATACTGCCGCACATCCGTCCCCGACCGGTTCGCGCCGCCCACAACCATTGTTCCCGTGAAAACCCTGATCCATAAGATTCTCTACCGCACCCTGCCGCTCGAAGGCTACCTGCGCGCCGTGAGCCGGCTGTTCTTCCTCTGGCAGCGGCTGGGCATCGGACGCGAGGCCCCTGCCACGGAGTACGTCTACCACCTGCCGAAACTGGTCCGCGCAGGCGACACGTGCATCGACATCGGCGCCAACCTCGGCTACTACGCCCGCACGATCTCCCGCCTCGCGGGTCCCTCGGGAAAGGTTTTCGCCGTGGAACCGGTGGCCCCGATCCGCAAGGTGCTGAGCCGCAACCTCCGCCGCTGCGGGAACGTCGACATCCTCCCCTACGCCCTGGGCACGGAGTCGAAGCCGGTCTCGATGGCCAACGACTCGGCGCGCGAGACGGGCTATTTCGGCACGGGCCAGAACTTCGTCAACGAAGGCGGCGGCAAGGCCGACGTGGAGTTCACGGCCCAGATGCGCCGCGGCAGCGAGCTGTTCGGCAAACTGGAGCGCCTCGACTTCATCAAATGCGACATCGAGGGTTACGAGGTCGTCGTGATGCGGGAGATGCGGCCCCTGCTGGAGAGGCTCCGCCCCACGGTGCTGATCGAAACGGGCGGCGAAAACCGTCCGCAGATCGTCGCGCTCTTCACCGGACTGGGCTACACGGGTTACACGCTCGACCGCGGACAGGAGATCCCGCTGGCCGAAAATTCCACGAAAGACATCATTTTCAGACATGCGCATTGACATCATATCCTCCGTCCCCGAACTCATGACCTCCCCGCTCAACGAATCCATACTCAAACGGGCGCAGGAGAAGGGCCTCGTGGAGATCGTCGTCCACAACCTGCACGACTACGCCCACGACCGCCGCAAGACCACCGACGACTATCCGTTCGGCGGCGAAGCGGGTATGGTCATGAAGTGCGAACCGGTCTTCGAACTGGTCGAGAAACTCCAGAGCGAGAGGCGCTACGACGAGGTCATCTACACCTCTCCCGACGGTAACCGTTACAACCAGCACGAAGCCAACCGGTTGTCGACGCTTGAAAACATCATCATCCTCTGCGGCCACTACAAGGGCATCGACCACCGCATCCGCGAGCACCTCGTAACGCGCGAAATCTCGATCGGCGACTACGTGCTGACGGGCGGCGAGCTGGCGGCCTGCATCATCGCCGACTCGGTCGTGCGGATCATCCCCGGAGCCATCGGCGACGAGGCGTCGGCCCTCACGGACTCGTTCCAGGACAACCTGCTGGCACCTCCGGTCTACACGCGGCCGGCGGAGTTCCGCGGCTGGCGGGTCCCCGACGTGCTGTTGTCGGGCAACTTCGCCGAGATCGCCCGGTGGCAGGACGACGAGGCTTACCGGCGCACGAAAGAGTTGCGGCCCGACCTTTTAGAAAGTTGAAAGAGCAATCGGCCCCGACTTTTTGATTTTAGAGAGGCGGATTTTGACATAACGAAGGCTGACGCGGAAGGGACATACAGACGTATTTCCCTTTCGCGGAGGACAAGGCAGGGCGAAAGGCGCCCTATAAAATCGAAAAAATGAAATATTACCTTATAGCCGGAGAGCCTTCGGGCGACCTGCACGGCGCAAACCTGATCAAAGGGCTGCTGAAAGCCGACCCGCAGGCGGAATTCCGCTTCTGGGGCGGAGACCTTATGGCGGCGGCAGGCGGCAAGGAGAACTTACGAAAGCATTATCGGGAAACCTCGTTCTTCGGCATCGTGCAGGTGCTTAAAAACCTCGGAACGATCCGCCGCCAAATGCAGGAGTGCCAGGCCGATGTCGCGGAGTTCGCCCCCGACGTGCTGATCCTGGTGGATTACCCGGGTTTCAACATGAAGATGGCCCGCTGGGCCAAAGAACACGGCATCCGCACCTTCTACTACATCGCCCCGAAGGTCTGGGCATGGCGCGAATGGCGGGTGAAGGCAATCCGCAAATACGTCGACCGGCTCTTCATCATCTTCCCTTTCGAGCGGACCTATTTCCCGAAACACGGCATCGAACCCATTTTCGAGGGCAACCCGCTCGTCGACGCCATCGAGACCCGGCGGACGACGCTCCCGACACCCGAGGAGTTCCGCCGCCGCAACTCCCTCGACCAGCGCCCGATCGTCGCCCTGCTGGCCGGCAGCCGCCGGGGCGAGATCCGCGACAACCTGCCGCTGATGGCCGCGCTGTCGCGAAAATTCCCCGAGCACCAGTTCGTGGTGGCGGGCGTCGCGTGGCTCGACCGGACGCTTTACGAACAATACATCGCCGGAAGCGACATCCGCTACGTCTCGGACCAGACCTACGAGACGCTGGCGGCGGCCGAAGCGGCCGTGGTGACATCGGGCACGGCAACGCTCGAAACCGCCCTGCTGGGCATTCCCGAGGTGGTGGTCTACCGCACGGTGTGGTGGCAGGTATGGCTGCGGCCCTACGTGCTGAAGGTCCCCTGGGTATCGCTCGTGAACTTGAACCTGGGGCGCGAAGCCGTCGCCGAGATCATCCAGTCGGATTTCTCGGTCGACTGCGCCGAACGCGAGCTGCGGGCGATTCTGCACGGCGGCAGCAAGCGCGGAAAGATGCTCGCCGACTTCGGCGAACTGCAAACGATCATCGGCGGCCCGGGCGCCAGCGAACGGTTCGCGGCGCGGATGGTCGCAGAACTGAAGACTGGAAACGCTGCTTTCTGATTTTAGAGGAGCAGATTTCGACATAACGAAGACCGACGCGGAAGGGACATACCAGCGTATTTCCCTTTCGCGGAGGGCGAGGCAGGGTGAAATATGCCCTATAAAATCGAAAACAATGAAAATCATCTGCATAGGCCGCAACTACGCTGAACATGCCGCCGAGTTGCACGAACAGCTGAACGACAGCGGGAAACTCCCCGGGGAACCGATGTTTTTCCTCAAGCCCGACACGGCGCTGCTGCGCAACAACGACCCGTTTTACATCCCGTCGTTCTCGAAGGAGGTGCATTACGAATGCGAACTGGTGGTGCGGATCAACCGCGTGGGCAAGGCCATCGCCGAACGTTTCGCACACCGCTATTACGACGAGGTGGCCCTGGGCATCGACTTCACGGCCCGCGACCTCCAACGGAAGGCCATCGCCGAGGGGCTGCCGTGGGAGAGTTGCAAGGCTTTCGACCGTTCGGCGGCGATTGCTCCGGAATTCGTATCTTTGCAGGAGCTGGGCGGCGACGTGCAGCGGCTGCACTTCACGCTCGACGTGAACGGGGAGCGCCGCCAAAGGGGCGACACCTCGGAAATGCTCTTCACGGTAGACCGGATCATCGCCACGGTGTCGCAGTACATGACCCTGCGCATGGGCGACCTGCTCTACACGGGAACGCCCGCGGGCGTCGGAGAGGTGAAGCCCGGCGACACGCTGCGCGCGACTCTCGAGGGACGTGAATTGCTGAATTTCGACATACGATAGCCATGTTACTCAACGACAAACTCAAACCCTACCGCCTGCTGCTGGCGTCGCAGTCGCCGCGGCGCAGGGAGCTGATGACCGGCTGCGGGCTTCCCTACGAACTGGCCCCGAAATACGACTGCGAAGAGACCTATCCCGAAGATCTCCCGGCCGAGCAGGTCCCGCTGTACCTCTCGCGCCTGAAAAGCGAGACCTACCCCGCACCGCTCGCCCCGAACGACATCCTGCTGACCGCCGACACGGTGGTCGTGCTCGACGGCGAGGTTCTGGGGAAACCCCACGGCCGCGACGACGCCTGCCGGATGCTCGGCCGCCTCTCGGGACGCCGCCACACGGTCGTTTCGGGCGTCACGCTGCGCACCGCCTGCCGGATGCACTCCTTCGAAGTACGTACCGGCGTCTGGTTCCGCAAGCTCACCGACGAGGAGATCGCACACTACGTCGACACCTTCCGCCCCTTCGACAAAGCCGGGTCGTACGGCATCCAGGAGTGGATCGGTTATGCCGCCATCGAGCGTATCGAAGGCTCGTTCTACAACGTCATGGGACTCCCCGTCCAGAAAGTATACACCGAATTAGATAAATTTTTAAATTCATGAAACGTACCCTGCTGACCCTGCTCGCCGCCCTCGCCCTCCTGCCCGCACTGGCCGACGAGGGCATGTGGCTCCCGAGCCTGATCTCCGAACGCATCGACGACATGCGCGCAAAAGGCTTCCGCCTCACGGCCGAAGACATCTACTCGATCAACAAGGCCTCGATGAAGGACGCCGTCGTGCTCTTCAACGGCGGCTGTACGGGCGAACTCATCTCGCCCGAAGGCCTGCTGCTCACCAACCACCATTGCGGCTACGACGCCATTCAGAAACATTCGACCGTCGAGCACGACTACCTGACCAATGGTTTCTGGGCCATGTCCCGGGCCGAGGAGCTGCCTAACGAAAAACTCTGGGTCCGCTTCCTCGTCCGCATGGACGATGTGACCGACCGGATCGCCGCAGGCGAGACGGCGGAGGAGATCGTCCGCAAAGCCGAAGCCGAAGGCACGGGCTACAAAGCCTCGGTCGAACAGATGTACTACGGCAACCAGCAGTTCCTGTTCGTCTACGAGCAGTTCGACGACGTGCGCCTCGTGGCCGCGCCGCCCTCGTCGATCGGCAAGTTCGGGGGCGACACCGACAACTGGATCTGGCCCCGCCACACGGGCGACTTCTCGATGTTCCGCGTCTATGCTTCGAAAGACAACCGCCCGGCGGCCTACTCGCCCCGGAACGTTCCGTATCGTCCGAAAAAACATTTCACGATATCGACGAAAGGGATCAAAGAGGGCGATTTCACGATGATCTACGGATTCCCGGGCAACACGCAGGAGTATATCCTCTCCGACGCCGTGGCCTACATCGCCGAGCGTTCCGATCCGGCCAAGATCGCTATCCGCACGGGGCGCCTCGACATCATCACCAAAGCGCAGGAGTCCGACCCCGCGCTGCGCATCCACTATGCCGCCAAACACGCCTCGATCGCCAACGCCTGGAAAAAATGGCAGGGCGAAGCGCTGGGCATCAACCGCCGCGGGACCGTCGCAGCAAAATTCGATTACGAGACGCAATTTGGACTCTGGTCCGTGGAGCACCCCGAATACGCCGTAGTGATGGGCCTGCGCGCCGAATACGGCCGTATCATGGATGCCTATTTCGCTTACGAGATCACCCGCGAAACGCTCTCGACGCTGCCGGCAGCCTATACCCCCAAAGAACGCGCCGAGGAGTGTTTCGCACGGCGCAAGCCCACCGAGCGGGCGCTCTGGCGCCAGGCATTCCGCGAATACGGCCGTTGCCCGCAAATCTACCGCATACCCTCCTTCGCCGAAGGCATAACCCGTTACAAATCGCCGGAAGCCCATGCCGACGCCCTTTTCGAGGCCGTCTGGGAAGGCACCGACAGCGTGGCCATGCAACCTGCCGCCCGACTGCGCGAGGAGACCAAACGCATGCTCGACCACATCTCGTGGATGCTGGGAACCAAGTCGCTGCGCAACCTCAACAGCAAAATTCTCAACGAACTCTACACCACCTATATTAAAGGTCTGCGCGAATGGGACCGCGAGCGAGCCTTCTACCCCGACGCCAACCTGACGCTCCGCGTGGCCTACGGCTCCGTGGCCGGATACGAGTACGCCGACGGCGAGTACCACAAGCCGCAGACGACGCTCGACGGCATCATCGCCAAGGACAACCCCGAGATTTACGACTACGACATTCCGCAGTCGCTGCGCGACCTCTACGCGTCGAAAAACTACGGCCGCTGGGGCACGGTGATCGACGGCCGCAAGACCGTGCCGGTCTGCTTCCTGGCGACGAACCACACCACGGGCGGCAATTCGGGATCGCCGGTGCTGAACGCCGAAGGAGAACTCATCGGCATCAACTTCGACCGCACGTGGCGTTCGACGATGAGCGACATCGACTACGACCCTGCGATCTGCCGCAACATCGCCGTAGACATCCGCTACGTGCTGTTCGTCGTGGACCGTGTCGGCGGAGCGGGCTACCTGCTCAGGGAGATGAAGCTCAAATAAAGCGTTCCGGGACCGCCGCAGAATGGTCCGGACGGTCCCGATGCAAATTTTATCGTTTTTCGCGCAAAAATTTTGCGAATCGCAAAATAGTGTCTATATTTGCACTCCCGAAAGTTGATTCGGGAGTACAATGCCCAGGTGGTGAAATTGGTAGACACGCTACTTTGAGGGGGTAGTGAACAATTACGTTCGTGCAAGTTCGAGTCTTGTCCTGGGCACCAGAAACCCCGTTAGAGAAAACTCTAACGGGGTTTTACTTTCCCCGTGTCCGCACTGTGTCCGCAATTTCCTGGGAATGGCTCTGAATTTTCCCTGCTGGAAAGACAAAACCGGATTATTTTTTTAATTTTGTATAAACCGATTCCGAACCAAACGACATACCGAACCATGAAACTCCTGATCAGCATCGAATACCGTACCCGCTGGGGCGAACAGCTCGTCATGCGGATCGGCAAACGGCGCATTGCGCTGCAATACGCCGACGGAGGCATCTGGACAGGCGCCATCGACCGCTATACCCAGAGGGATGATACCGAATACCGCTATGAAATCGAACGCGACGGCACATGCATCCGCAGCGAATGGCGGCCGCACACGCTGCGGCTCCCGTCCCGGGAGGGGGTGCGCACGCTGCGCATCCGCGACCGCTGGCAGGAGATGCCCTCCGACACGCCGTTCTACTCCTCGGCATTCACCCGGGGCATCTTCGGCCGCGGGAAAACCGGCAATCCGAAGAAAGCGGCCGGCAACATCACGCTGCGCGTCGTGCTGCCCACCCTGCGGCCGGACGAAACGCTCGCCGTCGCCGGCAGCGGCCGTGAACTGGGCGGCTGGAAACGGATCGTCCCGATGGACGACAGCCGCTTCCCGGAATGGGAACTCACGCTGCATACCGCACACCGGTTCGAATACAAATTCCTGATCGCCGACCGCAAGACCCTCACCCCCATCCTGTGGGAGGAGGGTGCCAACCGCACCTGGGGCGAGCTGCCCGGCGCCGGCGAACACGCCCTCGACGCCGCGGCGTACCCGCGGTTCCCCGAGCGCAGGTGGCGGGGCGCCGGAACGGCGATCCCGGTCTTCTCGCTCCGTACGGAAGAGGATTTCGGCGTCGGCGAGTTCTACGACCTGAAACGGCTCATCGACTGGGCGGCCGCCACCGGGCAGCGCGTCATCCAGGTACTGCCGATCAACGATACCACCATGACCGGCACATGGGAAGACTCCTACCCCTACAACGCCAATTCGACCTTCGCCCTGCACCCGCAGTTCATCCGGCTGCCGGCCGCGGGCGTCGTGGAGGACGACGAGTACCGCACCCTGCGCAACGAACTGAACGCCCTCTCCGAAATAGACTACGAACGGGTCAACCGGCACAAACTGCGGCTGCTCCGCCGGGCGTTCGAACGCCACGGAACCCGCACTGCAGCACGCCGCGACTACAAGGACTTCATCGCCGCCAACAGACACTGGCTCATCCCCTATGCCGCCTTCTGCACGCTGCGCGACGAAACGGGCACGCCTGACTTCACCCGCTGGGGCGGCTTCGCCCGCTATGACCGCAAAGCCGTCGACGCCTACTGCCGCAGCCACAGCCGCGACATCGCATTCCACTGCTATGTCCAATACCACCTGCATACGCAGTTGTCCGAGGTCTGCGCCTACGCCCGCGACCACGGCATCGTCCTCAAGGGCGACCTGCCCATCGGCATCAGCCGCACGAGCGTCGACGCATGGCTCTACCCGCACCTGTTCCACATGGACTCGCAGGCCGGGGCTCCGCCCGACGCATTCTCGGCCGTCGGACAGAACTGGGGATTCCCGACTTACAACTGGGAACGCATGGCACGCGACGGCTACGCCTGGTGGCGGGCACGCATGGCCAAGATGGCCGAATACTTCGACGCCTTCCGCATCGACCACATCCTCGGGTTCTTCCGCATCTGGGAGATTCCCACGCATGCCGTACACGGGTTGCTGGGCTATTTCAACCCCGCCCTGCCCTATTCCGCAGATGAACTGCGCGGCATGGGCTTCGACACGCAGGACGGACGCTACACCACCCCGGCGCCCGACGAACACATGCTCGGGGAACTGTTCGGCGACCTGGCCGGCGAAGTCCGCGCCACCTGCATGAAGGAGGGGCGGTTACTGCCCGCCTATGCCACCCAGCGCAAGGTCGCAGCCCGCTTCCCGGGCGACGACGAACGCCAGACCCGGCTGCGGGAAGGGCTCATGGCATTGCTCGACGACGTGCTCTTCATCGAAGACCCGCGCCGCAAGGGCTATTTCCACCCCCGCATCGCCCCCCACTCGACGCACGCCTACCGCCGGCTCGACGGAGAGCGCCGTGCAGCTTTCGACCGGCTCTATACCGACTTCTTCTACCACCGGCACAACCGTTTCTGGCAGGAATCCGCCCTGCGCAAGCTCCCGGTGCTCCTCTCGGCGACCGAGATGCTGACCTGCGGCGAAGACCTGGGCATGATCCCCGACAGCGTCCCCGAGACGATGCACGAACTGCAAATCCTCTCGCTCGAAATCCAGCGCATGCCCAAGACGCCGGGGGAACTCTTCGCCGACCCGGCGCACTACCCCTATTTCTCGGTCTGCACCACTTCGACGCACGACATGAACCCGTTGCGGGCATGGTGGGAGGAAGACCGCGAACTCACGGCGCGCTTCTACCACGAAGCACTCGGCATCGGGGGCGACGTTCCCTATTTCTGCGAGCCGTGGATATGCCGGCGCATCCTCGACATGCACCTCAATTCCCCGGCGATGCTCACCATCCTGCCGTTGCAGGACTGGTTCTCGACCGACGGGGAACTGCGCTACCCCGACCCGGCCAAGGAACGCATCAACGTCCCGGCCGTCGCCCGATACTACTGGCGTTACCGGATGCACCTCCCGCTCGAGGAACTGCTGCACAAGGAGACTTTCAACGAGTCGCTGCACGACATGATCGCCTGCAGCGGGCGCCGCTGACGGGCAGACTGCGGCAGCGCCGACCCCGGCCGCAAAAATAAGGGGCGCCCCGGAATTTCCGGAGCGCCCCTTTTATCATGCCGCCGCGCCATCCTCCCGGGTGCTCCTGCGGAAACCTCCCACGGGAATCCCTTCCAGGCACCTCTCAACCGAAGCCCTCGAAGGACGCCTTCGGAGGAACGCCCGCAGCGTGATCCTTCAAAATGAACTTTCAGTCCTCTGCGGAAAATTCCAGAGGAACTCCTCTGCGGAACTCCCCTCTCCCGCCAGAACCGGAGCCCCCGCCCGCCGCAGGAACGGTAACCCGGAAGGCCGGAGGACAAAACCCGGAAACGGAGGGGGGGGGCCGAAGACCTGCCCGCCGCGACCAAGGCTCAGCCATTCCCCTCCAGCCACTTCAGGAAGTCGTCGACCCGCGACCGGCTCACCACCATCTCGAACTCCGGACGCGGACGTGCCGTGATCTTCAGCCGGTTGCCCAGGTATTTCACGATGCTGACGATCGCCGGCATGGCGATGATGCAACTGCGCGATATGCGGAAAAACCGCCCGGGATCCAGTTCGTCCGAAAGGACGTCGAGCGACTGATCCATGATGTAGCGGTTGTTGTCGTTCGTGACAAGGTAGGTGTTTTTCTCTTCCGAGTAAAAATAGGCGATGTCGGTGGTCTGCACCGGGACGATCCGGTCGTTGAAACGCACGACATAGCGCTGTTTGTATTCGCGCGGGCTGCGGATTGCGTTCAGCAATACGTCGGGGTCGATGCCCCCGCTCCGCACACGGCAACGTTCCACGGCACGCCGCAGCGCCGCGAGGTCGATCGGTTTGAGCAGGTAGTCGATGCTGTTGACCTCGAACGCCCGCACGGCGTAATTGTCATATGCGGTGGTCATGATGACCCGCGCCGTTACGTCCGCCTGGCGGAATATCTCGAAGCAATCCCCGTCGGAGAGTTCCACGTCCATGAAAATCACATCGGCACTGTTCCCCGGCGTGCGCAGCCAGAGCACCGTTTCCCTGACCGAGCCGGTCGTCCCGACGATCCGTACGTCGGGAAAATGCTGGGTCAGCGCTCGCGCCAGGTTTGCCTGGGCCATCATTTCGTCTTCTACGATCAGTACGTTCATATTACAGCAACGGTAAGGTGACACAATATTCGGTATCGGTACGGCGTATCCCGATCGGGATGCCCGACAGGTCGAGGTACTGCTGGCGGATGTAGTTCAGCCCCACACGGGTCGAGGGGTTGCCGGATACCTTCAGCTGAAGGTTGTTCGACACCGTCACGGCCTCGGCCACGGCGACGATGCGGATCACCAGCGGCCGGTCGGCCCCCACCGAGTTATGCTTGATGGCGTTTTCGATCAGCAACTGCACCGAGCAGGGCAGGACATGGCGGTTCATGGCCTCGTCCGAAATGTCGGTCTCCACGCGGAACCCTTCGGGGAAACGCACCTGTAACAGGTCGACGTACATCCCCACGAAGGCCATCTCCTCGCGCAGGCGCACGAGTGTCTCCTCCTCGTTCTGGAGCATGTAACGGTAAATGCCCGCCAGTTTATGGATGTAGGCGCTGGCCTGCTCCGTGCGCTGCTCGCAGACCAGGCAGTCGAGGATATTGAGCGAGTTGAACAGGAAATGGGGGTTGACCTGCTGTTTGAGTTTCATGTAACGGAACTGCGCCTGGTGCGCCTTGCCGCGCTCGGCACGCAGCACGGCACGTGCGACCAGGGCGTAATCGACCATAAATACGACCGAATAGAGGGTCACCTCGACCAGCAGGGTGACGATCCACAGTTGCAGGAACTCCCGTGCGGAAAACGAGCGGTCGAAGGCGAACGGCAGGTGCAACCCCGTAATGAGCGCCACGCAGGCCGACGTGAGCAGCACGAACAGGAGGAACGCCGTGATTTCGGCGATCAGACCGTGCCGGGTTTCACGCCTGCGCGTATGCCGGACATAGATGATATTGACGCACAGCAGGATAATCAGTGCCGCGGAATTGGAAGCCAGCAAGTCGGCCATGTGGTAGAGGCGGTCTGTGGAAAAGGAGGGCGAGGCGAAAAGCTCGACATAGGCCAGCCTCAGCACGAAAATCACCCCCACGGCCAGCAGCAGCAACCCGATGCGGGGCGTCCAGGCCGAGGAGCGGCTCGCCGTGTCGTCGCCGCGGCGGAACAACTTGGTGAACCAGACGATGCTCCAGCCCAGAATCTCGGTGGTGATGAAGGTCGACACGGCATGCACCACGGGCGGGGCGTGCAATAACAGCTCGATCAGCTGCGCACCGCCCGTACCCAGCAGGTAGCCGATCACGTTGACGACGATCACGCTGGCAGCGGTGAACTCCACGTTCAGGCCCCGTTTTAGGCAGATCAGCACGATCAGCACGATCGTCAGCAGCGTCAGCACCAACTCGTCGTTGATCCCCGCCAGATGGCATGAAAGGGCGACCACGGCATGGAGCACGGCGAACAGGTGGATAATTCCGGACACTTTGAGCGATCGCATATAGGCTGACTGAGGCTGTATTAAAGTATATACGGGTTTTGTTTATTATGAATAAAGGTAGTGTTTTTCCGCGGAAATTCCAAATCGTCCCCCGCGGGCTACCGTTCGTCGCAAAAATCCGCCCGTTCATCCGGCTGAACCTTCCGTTCGTCGCCCTGCGGTTCGCCGTCCGGATTTTTTTATTAAAATTTGTATAACCTGAAAACCAACCGAAAAACCGAAATGACCAAGCCTAAACTCTCATTTTGGCAGATTTGGAACCTCAGCTTCGGCTTCCTCGGCGTGCAGATCGGATATTCGCTCCAGAATTCCAACACGTCGAGCATCTTCGAATCGCTGGGGGCAGATGTCAGCCACCTGAGCTACTTCTGGCTGGCGGCACCGCTGGCCGGCATGATCGTCCAGCCCATCGTGGGGCTTTTTTCCGACGGCACCTGGACGCGCTGGGGCCGCCGCATCCCCTACATCCTGGGCGGGTCGCTGATCTCGGCGCTGGCGCTGGTGCTCATGCCCAACTGCCCCAAACTGCTCGCCTTCGCCCCGCTCGCCATGGGGGCTTTCATCCTGCTGTTCATGGATTTGTCGTTCAACGTCACGATGCAGCCCTTCCGGGCGCTGGTGGCCGACATGCTCGACGATTCGCAGAAGACACAGGGCTACGTGGTACAAACCTTCCTGATAAACCTCGGTGCGGTCGTCGGCGCTATCCTGCCGCTCGTCATGACATGGCTCGGCGTGTCGGACGAGGCCGCTCCGGGGCATGTTTCGCCGCACATCGCCTACTCCTACTATGCCGGGGGCGCGATCCTGCTGCTCACGGTGCTCGTCACCTCGTTCAAGACACGGGAATATCCGCCCGGGGAGTTCGCCCGCTACAACAACCTCTCCGAGGAGGACGCCAAACCGGTGAGCTTCGTCGGCCTCATGCGCAACGTCCCCGGCGTGATGGTGCGGCTGGGCGTCACGCAGTTCTTCTCGTGGGCGGCGCTCTTCCTGATGTGGACTTACCTCAAACCCGCCATCACGGGTGTAGTCACCGACCATGCCACGGGCGAAGTGCTCTCGGCCGGCGCCACGCAGACATGGGTCGGCGTGCTCAACGGCACCTACCCCATCCCCGCCTGCATCGCCGCCCTGTTCCTCGGGCGCGTCGCCGCGCGCTACGGCAACAAACCCGTCTACGCGGCCTGCCTGCTCGCCGGGGCGCTGGGCTTCGCGGGGTTGTGCCTGCTGCACGACCAGTACGCGCTGATGCTCCCGATGGTGGGGATCGGCATCGCCTGGGCGGGCATCCTCGCCATGCCCTACGCCATCCTGTCGCGCGCGGTCGAGCCACGCCGCATGGGCGTATACATGGGTATCTTCAATTTCACGATCACCGTCCCCCAGATCGTCATCGGACTGACCGGCGGTGCCATCGTCAAGTACTGCTTCGCCTCCGATGCGGCCGACATGCTGGCGCTCGCCGGGGTATTCATGCTGCTGGCCGCCGTGTCGGTCTTCCTGGTCAAAGAACACAAGGCCCAATGACCTACAATCCATAAAATCAACTTATAAACTAACCAAAATTCTTATGAAACGATTTTTAACTATGTGTGCGGGTATCTTGCTCATATGTCAATTTACCCCCCCCCTCACGCTGGCGCAAAACGCTGGTTATGAGGTAAAAGGCGTAGTTGTCGACAAGTCCGGGATGCCGATCCTGGGCGCTACCGTCGTCGAAAAGGGCACAACCAACGGTGTCTCGACGGGCATCGACGGCGACTATGCCATCCGCGCCGCCGGCCCCGAGTCGGTTATCGAGGTCAGCTATGTCGGTTACAAGACCGTCAGCCTGGTGGCCAGTTCGTCGCTGCTGGCGCACCTCACGCTCGAAGAGGATGCCATGGGTATCGACGACGTGGTGGTGATCGGCTACGGTACGGTCAAGAAGAACGACATGACCGGTTCGGTCGTGGCGATCAAGGCCGAAGAGTTCAACCGCGGCGCCGTGGTCTCCACACAGGACATGCTCAAGGGTAAGGTTCCGGGTGTACACATCATCCCCGGCGACGGAGGCCCCGGATCGAGCGCCACCATCCGCGTGCGCGGTGCGGCTTCGCTCAACGCCTCGAACGACCCGCTGATCGTGATCGACGGGGTGCCCATCGCAGTCGACGGCGGCAAGGGTATGGCCAACCCGCTGGAGACGATCAACCCCAATGACATCGAATCCTTCACCGTGCTCAAGGACGCTTCGGCGGCGGCCATCTACGGTTCGCGCGCCTCGAACGGCGTCATCCTCGTCACCACCAAGAAGGGGCGCGGCAACACGCCCCGCGTATCGTACAGCGGCAGCGTGAGCGTCCAGACCAACTCCGACGAGCTGCCCGTGATGTCCCCCGGCGAGTTCCGCACCTACATCGACCAGGTATACCCCGCAGGTACGACCACGGGCGACAAGGTGCAGTCGATGCTCGGCGACAAGAACACCAACTGGCAGGACTTGGTCTTCCGCACCGCCATTTCGCATGACCACAACGTCAGCCTGATCGGCAACATCAACGATAGGATGCCCTACCGTGCATCGGTGGGCTACACCAACCAGCAGGGTACGCTCGAAACGTCGAAATACGAACGCGGGACGCTCGACCTGAGCCTCTCGCCCAACTTCTTCGACAAGCACCTCACGGTCAACCTCAACGCCAAGGGCGTCATCACGTCGCAGCGCTACGCCTCGGGCGGCGTGGTGGGTTCGGCGGCCTTCTTCAACCCCACGATCGACCCCTATTTCCGCAACGACGACGGTTCGATCGACTACACGACCACCAACGGATACTGGAACTACGGATCGGGCCGCGGCGAGGACTTCACGCCCAACACCCTGCTGGGCGCAGGCCCGCTCTCGCAGCTCTACGACCGCGACAATACGGCGCGTGCCAAGCGTTTCATCGGCAACGCCCAGATCGACTATAAGGTTCACGGCTTCGAGGCGCTGCGCTTCAACCTCAACCTCGGCCTCGACGTATCGAGCGCCAAGACCTACGACGGCGTGAACCCCGGCTCGTTCCAGGCATACACCGACACCGAGGCCCGCGGCTGGGGACAGTATTCGTGGACGACGAACTTCCGCCGCAACCAGCTGCTCGAATTCTACGCCAACTTCAATAAGGAGTGGGGCATCCACCACCTCGACGTGATGGCCGGTTATTCGTGGCAGCATTTCTACAGCTCCGACCACTCGGTATCCTATTTCAACGAGACGCACGAGCAGAAGGGCGAGGATTCGCGCTACCCGTTCAACCGCCAGGAGAATTATCTGCTCTCGTTCTACGGACGCCTGAACTATTCGATCGCCTCGAAATACCTCTTCACCTTCACGCTGCGTGACGACGCCTCATCGCGTTTCTCGAAGGATACCCGCTGGGGCCTCTTCCCTTCGGGCGCCTTTGCGTGGAACATCGCCGAGGAGAATTTCCTGAAGGATTCGCGTGCCGTCTCGGCCCTCAAGCTGCGCGTGGGCGCGGGGCAGACCGGGCAGCAGGAGATCTTTTCGAACTACCCCTATCTGGCGCGTTACTACATGTCGACCGACGTCTATAAGACCTATTACATGGGCAGCGCCGGCCACATGTTCTACCTCACGCCGGGCGCCTACGACCCCAACATCAAATGGGAGACCACGACGACCTACAACGTCGGCCTCGACTTCGGGTTCCTCGGCGGGCGCATCAACGGCAGCGTCGACTGGTACCTGCGCCAGACGGACGACCTCCTGAACAACGTCATCACCCCCATGGGCTCGAACTTCGGCAACACGGTGCTCACCAACATCGGCTCGATGGAGAACAAGGGCGTGGAGTTCAACCTGAATTTCATCCCCGTGCAGACCAAGGACTGGAACCTCACGGTCGGCTTCAACGGCACGTTCCAGCACACCGAGTTCACCAAGCTCAACAACACCGACGACCCCGACTACGCCATCCAGGTGAGCAGCATCACCAAGGGTACGGGCAACCTGCTCCAGCGCCACATGGTGGGTTATGCACCCTACACCTACTACTGCTTCCAGCAGGTTTACGACCAGGACGGCAAGCCGATCCAGAACGCATTGGTGGATCGCAACAAGAACGGCCAGATCGACCAGGGCGACCGTTACATGACCGACAAGAGCCCCAACCCCGACTTCTTCTACGGCATCAGCCTCAAGCTGAGCTACAAGAACTGGGACTTCGGCTTCAACGGCCACGGTTCGGCAGGCAACTGGGTCTTCAACGACTTCGCCTCGGCCAACTCGACGTCCAACATCGACATCAACGCCGGCAACCTGCCCAACTTCGCACGGCTGGTCAAGAAGACCGGCTTTACGAAGGCCAACAGCGGCGAGCAGTGGTATTCGGACATGTTCCTCGAAAACGCTTCGTTCTTCCGCATGGACGACATCAACCTGGGGTACACGTTCAACAAGATCGGCAACTGGAAGGGCTCGATGCGCGTCGCCTTCGGCGTGCAGAACGTATTCGTCATCACCGATTACAGCGGCGTAGACCCCGAAATACCGGGCGTCAACGGCATCGACGGCTCGATCTGGCCGCGCCCGCGCACCTATTCGCTGCGTCTGAATGTAAACTTCTAAAAACGAACGAACCATGAAAATCGACATAAAACATTTCGCCTTGGCGGCGGCAGGCGCAACGATGCTGCTCACTTCGTGCATCGGGGATCTCGACACCCTGCCCCTCAACCCGTCCGACTCGACCTCGGAGACCGTCTACGGGAAAGACGAGAACGGCTACCTGGCCGGGCTCACCAAACTCTATTTCAATTTCGTCTCGAACGACACCACCGACCTGCAGGTCAGCGACGGCGGCGCCTCGGAGCTCATCCGCGCATTCTGGACGATCCAGGAGGTTACGGCCGACGCCTGCAAATGCGCCTGGGAGAACGACGCCTGGGTTCGCGCCATGAATACCGACACGTGGTCCGACGCCGACAACGACGCGACCTACGCCGTCTACGTACGTACGTTGCAGGGCATCGCCTACGTGAACGAGTACCTGCGCCAGACCGCCTCGGACAAACTCTCCGACCGCGGCGTGAGCAGCGAACTGGCCGCCAGGATCCAGAGCTTCCGCGCCGAGGCCCGTTTCCTGCGCGCCTATTTCTACTGGATCGCCCTCGACGTGTTCGGCGACGTGCCGTTCACGACCGAGACCTCGCCCTTCGGCGGCGGTGTGAACCCCAAACAGGCCTCGCGCAAGGATGTCTTCGACTACTGCATCTCGGAGCTGACCGACCTGGCTTCGGACGAAAGCGCGATGCCTGCCGCACGCTCGAACTACCCGCGTGCCGACAAGGGTGCGGTCAACGGCCTGTTGGCCCGCATGTACCTCAATGCCGAGGTTTATGCCGGCACCCCGATGTGGACGGAGGCCAAATCCGCCTGCGAAGCGATCTTCGGCATGGGCTACTCGCTCTGCCCGGAGTATTCCGACCTCTTCCGCGGCGACAACGGCGAGAACGCCGACGCCCTGAAGGAGATCATCTTCGGCGTGGCATACGACGCCGAGCAGACGCAATCCTACGGCGGCACGTCGTACCTAACGCTGGCAGCCATCGCCGCCACCGACGTGACGGCCGAACAGAAGATCAACGGCGTGAACAACGGCTGGGCCGGCATCCGCGTACCCTACGAATACGTGCAGAAATATTTCAACGCCCGCAACGCGGACTACACCACGGGCGAATATACGGTCAGTGACAAACGCGGCGGAATGTTCTACATCAAAGGCCGCCAGGAGTCGATGAACGATGCGCTCTATGTCTTCCTCAACGGGTGGACTTGCCTCAAGTTCAACAATATCCCCCACGACATGACCAACGACGAATTCCTTGCCACGGCTGCATCGAAGGCATACAGCGACATCGACTTCCCGATGATCCGCCTGGGCGAGATCTACCTGATCTACGCCGAGGCCTGCATGAACCTGGGACAGGCCAACACCGCGCTGCCGAAGCTCAAGGAGCTGACCGACCGCGCCGGGGTATCGGCCCCCTCGTCGGTCACGGCCGACTACCTGCTCGAGGAGCGTGCCCGCGAGCTGATGTGGGAGGGGCACCGCCGCACCGACCTGATCCGCTACGGCAAGTTCACCACCCCGTCGTTCCTCTGGACATACAAGGGCGGCACCTTCACCGGACAGGGGTTCGATGATTACATGAAAATCTTTGCCATCCCTTCGTCGGAGCTCGCTTCCAACCCCGAACTGCACCAGAATCCCGGCTACGGAAACGCAACCGATAAATAACCAACCCTAAAAATCGTACGACTATGAAAATTACACGATATGCGATGATGCTGGCGGCTGCGACGGGGCTCCTCTCCGCCTGCCAAAAGCTCGACGAGGTAAAGGCCTACGACCCCGACAAGGTCGTGGCGCCCGTGCTGCATGCGCTGCCCGGGGAGATCGTCATTACGCCCGACAACATGGGCTCGACGCAGACCTTCACCTGGGACGCCGCCGACTTCGGCGTCCGCACCCAGATCAACTACTCGATCGAAGCCTCGTACAACGACGGTGCGAAACTGGTGCTCTTCACGGGAATGAACGGCACCTCGTCGGAACAGACCTATGAAAGCCTCAACAACATCCTTGCGCTGTCCGTGGAAGACGGCGGCCTGGGGGTTCCCTCGGGCGAACCTACGGACGTGGATTTCTACATCAGTGCCACGATCGGCACCGACTTCGAGAAATTCTACTCCGCCCCCGCCACCGTCCGCATGACCGTGACGACGGCCGAGCGTACCTACCCCCAGGTCTGGGTAATCGGCGATTACTGCGGCTGGAATTTCGACAACGCACAGGGACTGTTCTGTTTCTCCGGCGACGAGGTCACCTACGAAGCTATCGTTGACTTGGGCGAAAAAGCCGCCAACGGCTTTAAACTGAGCGGTGAAGCCGGTTGGAACGATGCCTGCAACTGGGGCACCGACGGTGATGCTGCGGCTCCGGAAACGGAAGCCCCGTCGATCACGCTGATCTCCAGCGGCGGTTCCGGAAACATCATGGTCTTTTCCAAGCGCTTCTACCGCTTCGTATTCGACCGTTCGACATTAACGTTAAGCAACAAGCTGTCGTTCAACTCGATGGGTATTATCGGCGATGCCACCCCGGGCGGCTGGGACACCGACACGGAGATGAATTTCGACACCCAAAAACAGCGTTTCTGGGTCGACGTCACACTGACCGCCGGGGAATTCAAATTCCGTGCGGACAACGACTGGGCGATAAACTTCGGCGGGGCGGACGGACGCCTTTCGCAGAACGGCGACAACATCAAGGCCACGGCGGGCAACTACCGCGTATACGCAACCCTGAACAACTCTGCGGAGATCACCTACGAACTCAATGCCGGCGACTACGGCACGGGCGGCGGCGAAGAACCCGACCCGGGGCCGGAAAAGGCCGACTGGTACATCCACGGCCAGACCGTCGCAACCCCCGACTGGGGCCCGACGGCCATGGAGAGCGCCAGCTCGAACATCGTGGCCTACAAGGCCGCAGGGGTCGAGGTAGCCGCCAACTCGGAATTCCTCTTCAAGAGCGGCGACGAGTCGCAGTGGATCGGGGCCGACGCCGCATTCGCCGGCAGCAGCCCCTACACCTGCACGATCGGCTCGGCCTTCAAGGTTTCCGCCGACAAGGTCAATGCCGTGATCGCCGAAGCCGGCACGTACGACTACTGGCTGCTGCCCGAGGCGGGACGCGCCTACGTGATGGCCGCAGGCGCCAAGCCCGAGCTGGTCGCCGACACATGGGGACTGGTCGGCAACATCACCGGATGGGGTGACCTGGGCGATTTCTCCATGAGCGAGGAGGGCGCCTACCTCGTTCGCAAAGGCGTAGCCCTGACCACCGCCAGCGAATTCAAGATCCGCTTCAACAACGCCTGGGACGACTCCAAGAACTACGGCACGGCGTCGGGCGGTGCGGTCGACATCAACAAGGCCGTAGACATCATCACCAGCGGCGGTTCGCAGAACATGAAAGTCCAGCTCGACGGCACCTACGACATCTATTTCGACCTCGCGAATTCGCAGATATACATCATGTCCGAGGGCAAGACCCCGGCAGAGGCCGAATAACGGCCACCCTTTCACGGGACGGCACACAGAGATTGCCGTCCCGTTTCTGGCCTGCCGCCCCTGACCGGACGGCAGGCCCCGAAACGAACTTTAACCGAGATTCCGCTATGAAAAAATTTCTTTTCCTGCTGCTGGCACTCGTACTTTCCGTATCCGTGTCGTGCAGCGACGACAAGACCGGCGATACCGGCGGCAGTATGCTCTCCGTGACCCCCACGGAGATAGAATTCGAAGCCGCAGGCGGCAGCCGGCTGCTCGACCTGCGCACCGATGCGGGCGCGTGGTCGCTGACGCAGAGCGACAATACCGCATGGTGCACCCCGGCCCTCGCATCGGGCAAAACCTCCACGTCGTTCGCGGTCATGGCGACCGCCAACGAGTCGTCGAAACGCTCCGCGACGCTTACCTTCACCGCCCCGGGCTGCGATCCGGTCGTCGTCACCGTGACACAGAGCGGCGATGCCTCCCAGGATTTCGAGGGTGAGCAGGTCGTCGCCCAGCCCGATGCGTGGGACAACCGCAAACGCGCCGACATAAGCTACCAGCTGCTAGTATACAGCTTCGCCGACGGCAACGGCGACAAGGTGGGCGACCTGCCGGGGCTGACCCGGCGGCTCGACTACATCGACGCACTCGGCGCCTCGGCCGTGTGGCTCTCACCGATCCATCCGGCGGCTTCGTACCACGGTTACGACGTGCTCGACTACGAGGCGGTCAACCCCGCCTTCGGGACGGACGCCGACCTGAGGGCATTCATCGACGCGGCCCATGCCCGCGGCATCCGGGTCTACCTGGATTACGTGCTCAACCATACGGGCAAAGACCACCCGTGGTTCAAATCGGCCGCCGCGTCCGAAGGGAGCCCTTACCGTGACCGCTATATCTTCTCCGAAGACCCGCAGGCCGACATCGCGGCCGGGCGGATCGACCAGATCGCCACGGAAGGCGCCGCAGGCTACGATGCCGGACAATGGTTCTCGACCGACACGGGGGCGGGTGCCGCCGGGCGCTTCAAGTTCGTGCTCGACTGGACAAATGCCGACAGCCCGACGGTGACCGTTACCGAAACGACCGATGCCGCGGATGCGGACAATACGCAGGGCGGCGCGGACGACAAATACCTCTATTTCGGCAACGGCACGAGCAAACGCTTCTACGCCAGGGGCGGCAACAGTTACGAACTGACGCTCGACTTCGATTCCGACTGGGGATTCCTCGTCCGCACCTCGACCACGTCGTGGGCCGCAGGCACCAAATACGGCGCCCCGGACAACCGGACGATCATCCGGTTCGGGGAGCCCTTCACCCTGATGTCGAACCGCTCGGCCGACCCGGCCAACGTGCAGTTCTCGCTGCCGACGATGTACCATTCGCACTTCTGGACGGCGGCATTCGCCGACCTCAACTACGGCAAGGCCGCCGAGGCCGAGCAGTCCGGGGCGTTCAAGGCCGTCACCGAAGCGGCCGACAAGTGGGTACGCATGGGCGTGGACGGGTTCCGCCTCGATGCCGTGAAGCACATCTACCACAACGCCTACAACGACGAGAACCCCACGTTCCTCAAGAAATTCTACGACCGCATGAACGAGAGCTACAAGGCCGCCGGCGGAGAGGGCGATTTCTACATGGTGGGCGAGATGCTCGACGAAGCGGACAAGGCGGCACCCTATTACCGGGGGCTGCCGGCGCTGTTCGAATTCACGTTCTGGTACAAGCTCAAATGGGCGCTGCAAAACGGCATCGGATGCTATTTCGTCAAGGACATCCTCGACGTGCAGCCCCTCTACGCACAGTACCGCAGCGATTATATCGAAGCCACGAAACTTTCGAACCACGACGAGGATCGCACGGGCTCCGACCTGGGACAGTCCGCCGAAAAGATGAAGGTGGCGGCCGCCGTGCTGCTCACGGCGCAGGGCGCACCCTACATTTACCAGGGCGAAGAGCTCGGGTACTGGGGGACCAAATCCAACGGCGACGAATATGTCCGCACCCCGATCCTGTGGGACAAGGCGGGCAACGAACTGGCTTCGGGAAGCCTCTCGGGCAAGATCGACATGCAGATGCTGACCCCGGCGATCTCGGTCGAGGCACAGGCCGACGACGACGGTTCGCTGCTCAACCTCTACCGCACGTTCGCCCGGCTGCGCAACACCTACCCCGTGCTGGCGCAGGGCAAGATGGTCAAACACCCGGTCTACAACGACGGCAACACCTCGCAGCAATCCATCGCAGCCTGGTACCGCGAGCTGGACGGCGAACGGATGCTCGTCGTGCACAACTTCGGCCGGGAGGAGCAGATACTGACCCTTACCGACCAACCGGACAAGGCCGTAGGCGTCTCAGGTGAAGTGAAACTTCAGCGCGGCGACGCTTCGTCGAAACTGCTCATGGGCGCCTGGTCGTCGGTGGTATTCACGCTCTAAACGACACGCCATGAAACGCTTGCCCGCATTACTTCTCGCAATGGTACTGGTTGCCTGCGGCACACGGCCGCAGCAACCGGCCGCCCACCCCGACTGGAGTTACAACTCGGTCGTCTACGAAATGAACGTGCGCCAGTACACCCCCGAAGGGACGCTGGCGGCGGCCGCACGCCACCTGCCCCGGCTCCAAGAGCTGGGCGTGGACATCGTCTGGCTGATGCCCGTCTACCCCATCGGCGTCAAGGAGCGCAAGGGAACCCTCGGCTCGTACTACGCCATCTCCGACTACGAAGCCGTCAACCCCGAATTCGGCACGCTGGAGGATTTCGACCGGTTCCTGGCCGAAGCCCACAGACTCGGGCTGCGCGTGATCCTGGACTGGGTGGCCAACCACACCTCGCCCGATGCCCGCTGGATCGAGGAGCGCCCGACCGACTGGTATGTACGTGACTCGCTGGGCAACACCATCGTGCAGTACGACTGGACGGACATCGCCAAGCTCGACTACGGCAACGCGGACATGCGTGCCGCAATGGCGGCCGCCATGCGTTTCTGGCTCGACCGCGGCATCGACGGATTCCGCTGCGACATGGCGTGCGAGGTACCCATCGACTTCTGGCAGCAGACGCTGCCCGCACTGCGGAAGGAGTACCCCGGCATCTACCTGCTCGCCGAGGGCGAAGCCCCCGCATTGCACGACGGGGCGTTCGACGCCTCGTATGCGTGGGAGCTGCACCACCTGCTGAACGACATCGCACAGGGACGGAAAAGCGCCGCAGACCTGCGTGCCTACGTCGCCAGGGATGCCGCTGCCATGCCGCGCGAGGCGTTCCGCCTGATGTTCACCTCGAACCACGACGAAAACTCGTGGGCCGGGACGGAATTCGAGCGCATGGGCGACGCGGCACGCGTGATGGCGTTGCTGACCTTCACGCTGCCCAACGGGCAGCCGCTCGTCTATACCGGACAGGAGATGGGGTTCGACCACCGCTTCGAGTTCTTCGAGAAAGACCCCGTCCTCGCGTGGGAACGCAACGGGTTTACGGATTTCTACGCCGCACTGATCCGGCTGCGCCACGAGAACCCGGTGCTCGCAGCCGGGGAACGCGGCGGGCAGGCCGCATACCCGCTCGGCGAACGAACACCCGACGGCCTGATGCTGTTTTCCCGTACAGCCGGCGGCAACGAGGTGACAGTCGCTGCGAACCTCAGTGCGGAGGAGGTCGCATTCGACCTGCCGTTCGAGGGCTCGCGCCGCGAGTTCTTCACCGGGAAGGAATACACGGGCGGCACCCGCACCGTGCTTCCCGCATGGCAGTGGCTGGTCTTCGCACAAGACAGGAGATAAAGGTTGCGGACATGCGCCGGGGATGCGCGGAAACAGCGCCGGGAACCCGCCGGGAACCCGCCGGGAACCCGATAGAACCCGACGGGAATAGACAGTAAACCATCCGAGAAGCACAGGGATGCGCACGAGAAGCACAGGGATGCGCACGAGAAGCACAGGGATGCCCCGGGCGAAACGGGAATCGCTGGAAACCGATTTTTTGCTAACTTTACAAACGACGATATTTTGAACCGATTTTTCATGACACTCGCAGCAGCCGGACTGCTCTCCTGCACAGGGACAGGACAGTCCGCATTCGACCCCGCCTCGGTGGCAGACGCCTCGGGCGAGGTTACCCGCGTCGAACCCCTCTCGTGGTGGACGGGAATGCAGACCCCGCTCCAGTTGCTCGTCAACGGGGCCGGCATCGCGGCATACGACATCCGCATCGAAGGCGGACAGGGCGTCGGGGTGAAGGCCCGCCACAAAGCCGACAGTCCCAATTACCTATTCGTGGACGTGGAGGTGAAACCCGACGCGGAGCCGGGCACCTACCACCTCGTATTCTCGCAGGGGGAACGGCAGTTCAAGGTTCCCTATGAGATCGCGGCACGCGCCGAAGGCTCGGCCGCACGCAGGAGTTTCACCACGGCCGACATGATCTACCTCCTGATGCCCGACCGCTTCGCCAACGGCGATGCGTCGAACGACTCGACACCCCACACGCGGGAGCGCGCCGACCGCAGCGCCTTCTTCGGCCGCCACGGGGGCGACCTGCAGGGGATGATCGACCACCTGGATTACATCGCAGGGCTGGGCGCCACGGCCGTATGGCCCACGCCGCTGCTGCTGGACGACGAACCCGAAGGTTCGTATCACGGCTACGCCTGCGGCGACTACTACCGCATAGACCCCCGGTTCGGCTCGAACGAACTGTATAGGGAGTTCGTCGGCAAAGCCCACGAGCACGGGCTGAAGGTGATTATGGACATCGTCACCAACCACTGCGGCACGGGCCACTGGTGGATGAAAGACCTGCCTTTCAGAGACTGGATACACCAGTTCCCCGAATACACCGGGACGAACGTCTGCTTCTCGACGAACATGGATCCCAACGCTTCGCGCTACGACCTCGACCTGCAGGAGAGCGGCTGGTTCGTGCCGTCGATGCCCGACATGAACCTCGACAATCCCTACGTGCTGCAATATTTCAAGCAATGGGCCGTGTGGTGGATCGAGTATGCCGGCCTGGACGGGTTCCGCGTCGACACCTACCCCTACAACGAGAAGGTGCCGATGAGCGAGTGGTGCGCGGCCGTACGCAGGGAATACCCCGATTTCAACATCGTGGGCGAATGCTGGACGTCGTCGATCCCGCAACTGGCATACTGGCAGGGCGGCAATCCCAACAAGGACGGCTTCGACTCGCACCTGCCGTCGATCATGGATTTCCCGCTGCAGGAGGCCATCTGCCGGGCGCTGCCCACCGACTCGCTCCGCTGGGGCGAGGGCATGACGCGCGTCTACGACTGCCTGTCGCACGATTTCGTCTACCATGACCTGTCGAAAATGATGATCTTCGTCGCCAACCACGACACCGACCGCATCGGCGACATCGTACGCGGGAACCCCGACCGGCTGAAACTCTCGATGGCGATGCTGGCCACGATGCGCGGCATCCCGCAGATATTCTCGGGCGACGAGATGATGTTCACCTCGAAAGACCTCTCGCAGGGACACGGCGGGCTGCGCGTGGATTTCCCCGGCGGCTGGGAGGGCGACGCGGTGAACCTGTTCGACCCGGCGCAGCGCGATGCCGTACAGGCGGGGCTCTTCGACTACACGCAGCGGCTCTTCCAATGGCGCAAGTCGAAGCCCGTGATCCACAACGGCCGCACGATGCACTTCCTCTCGCGCGACAACACCTACGCCTATTTCCGTTATGACGACACCGACGCGGTATTCGTCTTCATCAACAACTCGCGGGGCAAGAAACAGGTGCCGTGGTCGCACTATGCCGAGATCGCCTCGGGGCTGAGCGACGGGCGCAACGTCCTGACGGGCGAAGCCACGAAGGTGGACGATACCACCACGGTCGGCCCGCGGCAGGCGCTGATCGTAGAATTCAAACGTAAATAACAAGACCGAACCATGAAGAAAATATTTTTATATATCTCTGCGCTGCTGGCCGGTGCAGCCTGCACGGCACAGGAGACGCTCCTCTCGCCCGACGGCCGCCTCCGCCTGGAGTTCAGCCTGGCGGACGGAGGCCGCCCCACCTATACGCTCGATTACAAGGAGCGCCCCGTGATCCTGCCCAGCGGCATGGGGCTCGAACTGCGCGGCGAAGCCCCGAAGCTGGAATTCGGGGCTGAAATCCGCAAGGGCGAACCAGGGCGCCCGGTATCGCTCTACGACGGGTTCACCCTCGGGCAGGTGGCCCGCAGCGAGTCCGACCAGACATGGCGTCCCGTATGGGGCGAGCAGGCCGAGATCCGCGACCGCTATAACGAAATGGCCGTCACGCTGCGGCAGGCCGCGACAGGCCGCGACATGACGATCCGCTTCCGGCTCTACGACGACGGGCTCGGATTCCGCTACGAATTCCCCGAACAGGAGTCGCTGACCTATTTCGTCATCGGCGAGGAGAAAACACAGTTCGCCATGACGGGCGACCACACGGCGTTCTGGATCCCGGGCGACTACGACACGCAGGAGTACGACTACACCGAATCGAAACTCTCGCAGATACGGGAGCTGATGCCCGGCGCCATCACGCCCAACTCGTCGCAGACGCCCTTCTCGCCCACGGGCGTACAGACGGCCCTGCAGATGAAGAGCGACGACGGGCTCTACATCAACATCCACGAAGCGGCGCTGGTCGACTATGCGTGCATGCACCTCGACCTGGACGACCGGAATTTCATCTTCACCTCGCACCTTACGCCCGACGCACAGGGGTGGAAAGGCTACATGCAGGCGCCCTGCCATACCCCGTGGCGCACGGTGACGGTCTCGGACGACGCCCGCGACATCCTCGCCTCGAAGCTGATCCTGAACCTCAACGAGCCGTGCGCCTATGACGACACCTCGTGGATCAAGCCCGTGAAATACATGGGCGTATGGTGGGAAATGATCACCGGCAAGAGCGACTGGGCCTATACGCGCGACGTGCCGTCGGTACAGCTCGGCGTGACGGATTACGCCCGATGCAGGCCCAGCGGCCGCCACGGCGCCGAGAACGAGAACGTGAAGCGGTACATCGACTTCGCGGCGGCACACGGGTTCGACCAGCTGCTCGTCGAAGGCTGGAACGTCGGCTGGGAGGACTGGTTCGGGCACACGAAGGATTACGTCTTCGATTTCGTGACCCCCTACCCCGATTTCGACATCGCCGCACTGAACGAATATGCGCACGGGAAAGGCATCCGGCTGATGATGCACCATGAAACGTCGGCTTCGGTGCGCAACTACGAACGCCACATGGAAGCGGCCTACCGCCTGATGGACAAATACGGGTACAACTCGGTCAAGAGCGGGTACGTGGGCGACATCCTGCCCCGCGGCGAGCACCATTACGGGCAGTGGATGAACAACCACTACCTCTATGCCGTCCGCCGGGCCGCCGACCACAAGATCATGGTCAACGCCCACGAGGCGGTGCGCCCGACGGGCCTCTGCCGCACCTACCCCAACCTGATCGGCAACGAGTCGGCACGCGGCACGGAGTACCAGGCGTTCGGCGGCTCGAAGCCCCACCATGTGACGATCCTGCCCTTCACGCGCCTGCAGGGCGGCCCGATGGACTACACGCCCGGCATCTTCGTGATGGACGTCGCGGAGGTCAACCCCGGCAACCACTCGCACGTCAACGCGACGCTCGCCAACCAGCTGGCGTTGTACGTGACGATGTACTCGCCGCTGCAGATGGCGGCAGACCTGCCCGAGCACTATGAGAAATACATGGATGCGTTCCGTTTCATCGAGGACGTCGCACTGGACTGGGAAGAGAGCCGCTACCTGCTGGCCGAACCGGGCGACTACATCGTCGTGGCGCGCAAGGCCAAAGACACGGGCGCGTGGTTCGTGGGCGGCGTGACGGACGAGAACCGCCGTACGGTGACGCTCCCGTTCGACTACCTCGATCCCGGCAAGGAGTATGTGGCGACGCTCTACGCCGATGCCCCCGATGCCGATTACCAGACCAATCCGCAGGCGTATGTCATCCGCACCGGGAAGGTCGGACAACGCACGGAACTCGACGTGGAGATGGCGCGCGGCGGCGGCTTTGCAATCTCCATACGCGAGGCTACCGATGCAGACCGCAAACTCCGTAGGCTGAAATAACGGGAAATGCCGTGCGGACGGCAATCATGCCGGGGGCCCGCACAGCCGGCGCCGGCGCTGAACCCGTACCCCGGCACGGCCGCGGACGGCAGCAGACCGTCCGGCCTCCACTGCCAGCCGGCATGCGGCACTCGGCAATGTCCGGCAACGGAATGCCCGCACAGCCCCCTCAAAAAATCCTTTGCCCCTTGTTCCATAGGAACAGGGGCTTTTTATGCGTATTTCTGGTGTGTAATATGGTAAAATTCAACTGTCAACTTAAAAAATGATATGATCATCTGTAAACCAAAATCAAACCTATGTAAACATTTCGATTTGCGCCCCGTTTCCCTTGATCCCACCCAACCATTTGTATTTCAAAGGCCTCCACTCATTTTCTTCCCTCCCCTTTATACGCTTCGTTTTGCGCCCGATATATCACTGCCCCTCTGCGAAAGCCGTCATGCGAACACCTCCTTCAATACTGCGGGGACGACATGCGGGTGTACGCTCTCGGCAGGACGGGCATCGCCCCGTTCTGCGTGCAAACATAAGCCGAAACCTCTACCGCCGTTTTGTGCGATTCAGGAATGCTCCGACCCAGAATAATCGACGAAATGAAAGCCGCCGTAAACGAATCGCCAGCACCCACCGTGTCGGCGACCTCCACGACCGGTGTCCCCTGAAACGAGTAATTTCCCGGCGTAAAGACATAACTGCCGTTGATGCCGCAGGTCAGAATCAGCATTTTCAGATCGTATTTGCCCAACAGCAACCAGCATCGGTCTTCCAAATCGAGTCCCGGCCAGTTGAACATATGGCTCACTGTTACGAGTTCTTCATCATTGATTTTTAGTATATTACATCGAAGCATCGAATGTTCGAGAATCTCCGCGCTATAAAAATTCTGCCGCAGATTCACGTCGAAAACCACCAACGTGTCCTCGCGCTTCGGCATAGCATCGAGGAATCGGTTGAGAGTCGTGCGCGACACCTCCGAACGCTGGGCCAGCGAACCGAAACATACCGCCCGAGTCTGGCATGCCAGCTGTTCTAATTGCGGCGTGCAGGGAATGTTGTCCCATGCGACCCCCTCCCTGATGTCATATTGCGGCACGCCCGCACGGTCGATAGAAACCTGTACTGTGCCAGTAGGGTAAGGTACGATTTCGATAACCCGTTTCAGCCCTTTTTTGTCGAAATTGGCGACAATTTCGTGTCCCAGTTCATCGTCGCCGACGGCACTCACCACGTAGCTTTCCAGCCCGAACTGCGAAACATGGTAGGCGAAGTTCGCAGGTGCACCGCCGATTTTCTTACCTTCGGGAAACATATCCCACAATGCTTCGCCGATGCCCACTATTTTGTCGGAATTCATAAGGTGGTAGTTTTTGATGTGTTATTTTACTCTTTAATGATTATCTCTAAGATTTTACATTCTTAATTGCTTGGTATAAATCTTATCTCTGCTGTTAAAACAAGTTAACCGAAGAAGGAGGTGAACTATAATGATTATTGAGCCTTCGATGCCCATTTGCGGATTTAGTCCTTCTCTCTTTCAATTGAACATATCCAATTAGAATTTTAAGTTCATGACTTATTAAAGGATAAGTCATTTACTCTTTTTTGATTCGAAATGTATAGGCAAGCAGGTAGGCGACGCCTACGGTCATTACAGCAATCGCTCCGTACTGGCCGCCCAATGCATCGCTTGCATAGCCCATGGCCAGCGGAAAGACCGTGCCCCCGAAAAGAGCCATAATCATCAGTCCGGAGACCTCGTTTTTCTTGTCCGGACGGGTATTCAGCGCCTGTGCGAAGATAATTGGGAAAATGTTGGAGTTGCCTAATCCGATCAAGGCAATGCCGGTATACAGCCACGACTGCGAGCGGCACGCAAAGAGTAGCATCATGGCGGCCAGCATCATGACGACGCTGATGCCGAAGAAAGTGCGGGCCGAAACCTTGCGGAGCATGAATGCTCCGAGGAAGCATCCGGCCGTGCGGAAGATGAAGTAGAGGCTCGTCGCGAATCCGGCCGCTTCGAGCGCCATGCCCTGGCGTTCGATCAACAGTTTCGGGGCGGTGGCATTGGTTCCGACGTCGATGCCGACATGGCAGATGATGCCGAGGAAGCAAAGCAGAATAAACGGATGCCCGAGTAGCCGCAGGCAGGCTCCGAATCCCGATGCCTTGTCGGCTTTCTCCTCCTCGATATGGGTCATGCCGAGCGCCGCAATCGAAAGGAGGCAGACCACAGCATAAACCGGAAAGAGCATACGCCAGCCCAGATCGCCCGTAGGCAGCATCGTCGTGGCGCCCCATGCGGCGATGATGGGGGCAAGGAAGGATGCGATGGCCTTGACGAATTGCCCGAAAGTAAGCGTCGAAGCCAGATGCGAGGGGGCGATCAGATTGCTGACCAGCGGATTAAGCGAAGTCTGCATCAGGGCGTTGCCGATGCCAAGCATCGAGAAGGCGATGAGCATCACGGCGAAACCCTCGCCGAACATCGGCACGATGAGCGACACCAACGTTACGACTAACGAGAGCAGTACGGTGTTCTTGCGCCCGATGCGGTTCATCAAAAGGCCGGTCGGCACGGAGAAAATCAGGAACCAGAAGAATACGAGCGAGGGAAAAAGGTTGGCCTGCGCATCGGTCAGGCCCAAATCTTTCTGTACATAGTTGGATGCCGTGCCTACGAGATCGACGAATCCCATGGCGAAAAAGCAGAGCATCACGGGAATCATCTGCGCCAGCACCGAATGTTTCGGCGGAATGGTTGAAGTTTCGGTTTTCATGTTTTTTTTGATGTTTGTTACATTTGTTTCCTGATCATTCGGCTGCTCCGAGCGGGTAGACCGTCAGCTGCTCCATACGGGCGGCTCCTCCTTCGGCCGACAGGATCAGCGACGTGTAGGGCGAAGCGGGGAATACCAAATCGGTCATGGCAAATTCGCCGTTGTCGCCGAACACCTCGATCGAACAACGGTCGAGGAAGATGCGCAGCGTGCATTTGCGTCCGGCTCGGGGCATAGGGGCCACGGTCGTTGCCGGAAAATCGAGGCTGAAATCCGTCGCTCCGCTTTGCTGCCGGTACATGATAAATTTTTTCCTCTTTGCATCGTGTGCGTCGCAGGTCATCTCGACCGACTCACCCGCTTCGTTCGAGAGAACAAGGTTTATTTTTCGGGCATGACCGAAATCCAAGGCAAGGTCGATTTCGCACACGCCGTTCGCCTCCGTCGGCAAGGTGCAGACGATCGGCGATGCGGAGAGGGCCGCCGCAGGGAAACCGGTTTCCCCGCGGCGCAGGCGCTCGACCTCTTTCGCCGGTTTCGCAGCGAGGCGCAGCGTACCGTCGGAGGCACGGAACAACTCCAAATCGCGCGGCAGAGTGTTGGCGCTGCGGAATTGCAGGGTCGGCACCGCGTCGGCATACTGCCAGTTGCTCATCCATGCGATGGCTGTGCGGCGGTTGTCCGGGGCATCGCTCCATGTAACGGCGGCGTAGTGATCCTTGCCGTAATCCATCCATAGGGTTTCGTCGGGATGCGTATCGCACACGAAACGGTGCCCGTCGAAGTCGCCGATAAAATACTGTGCGGCACTACCGCCGAAAGGGCCTCCCGGGTTGATGTTGCAAATCAGCACCCACCTCTTTTCATTCGTGCCGCGCACGGGGAGTTCAAAGAGGTCGGGGCACTCCCAGACACCTTTCTGACAGCCGTATCCGCGTCCGAATGCACTCTCGAAACTCCATGTTTTCAAATCGGGCGAGGAGTAAATCAGCATCTCGCGGTCGAGGGCGTGTGCCAGAATGAGGTTCCATTTGCCGAGACGTTCGTTCCAGAAGATTTTCGGGTCTCGGGCTTCCTGTTCGGTTACGATGACCGGATTGCCGGCATAGCGGGTAAAGGTCGCTCCGCCATCGGTGCTGTAAGCGAGGCTTTGCACCTGACTTTTTCCGGCCGAGGTAAAGAGGGCGACGACGGCACCGGCTCCGAATCCGGCGGTATTGGCATGATCGACCACAGCGCTGCCGCTGAATACGCTGCCCAAGCCGTCGGGTTCAAGGACGGAGGGTTCCTGCGTCCAGTGCATGAGATCATGGCTCACGGAGTGCCCCCACGTCAGGTTCTGCCACTTCGATCCGTAGGGATTATGCTGGAAACAGAGGTGCCACGCCCCATCTTTCCAGAACATGCCGTTGGGATCGTTCATCCAGCCGTAGAGGGGCGTATGGTGATAGACGGGGCGGAATTTCTCGCGGTTTGCGGTATCGAACGCATCGGCAAGGCGCAGGGCCTTCCAGCAGACGAATTTCTCCATTTGATGCGGATACAAAGAACCCTCGCCTACGACATTGAACAGGATTTCCCGTCCGGCGTAAGGTGTCAGGTCGAAAGGCACCGTGTAATCCACGGCATGCTGCGCCAGCCGGACATAGAGTGTGCGGACAAGCGCGCCGTCGGCCCAAATGTAGATTTTTGAATCCGGAGCATCGTCCTCGACAGGCAATATCAGATAATGAGCCGCTTCGGTCGGACGGACGAGCGTATTGCCCGTCGCCGTGTATCGGATATCGAGGCTTTGGGCGGAGACAACCGCTGTCATTCCGCCAACGGCGACAAAGATTACAAAACGTGCAAGCGAATTCATTAGGTCGGTCGATTTTAAGATTAAGATTAGGTATTCGGAAGTATCTCGCGGCAACTTCCGCATACAAAAATAGCGCACAGCACACGACGAACCTATCAGAAATAGTTCATTGTCTGTTTCGAATGTTACATCAGACGCTTTTTCGAAGCATTGAAATTTCCGTACCATTTTTGAAAGAAAGGAAAAAAGACCTATATTTGTCTTGTAGGGACAAAAATGAACGCGATGCGACCTCTTCGAAATTGGCTCTTCATGCTGACCGTCGTGCTGGCGGCGGGCTGCCGCCATGCAGAGGTGTACCGCATTGGCGTTTCGCAGTGCAGTTCCGACGACTGGCGCGAAAAGATGAACGCAGAGATTCGCCGCGAGGTGCTCTTCCATAACGACGTGCAGGTCGAAATACGTTCGGCCGAAGACAGCAGCGAAAAACAGATTGCCGACATCCGCTATTTTTCGGAAAACGGGTTCGACATCATCATCGCTTCGCCCAACGAGGCTGAGGCCTTGACGCCTGTAATCGCCGAAGTCTACCGCTCGGGGATTCCCGTCATCCTGTTCGACCGCAACATCCTCGGCGACACATACACCGCCTATCAAGGCACGGACAATCGAGAAATAGGCCGCTCCGCCGCCCGACTGGCGCGCTCGCGCACGAAAGACGACTGCCGCATTCTCGAAATCCGCGGATTGCGGGGTTCGACATCGGCCATTGAGCGGCGGGACGGATTCGCAGAGATTGTCGGCCGCAGCAGCGATATGCGAATACTGGGCTACGGCTACGGCAACTGGAATGACACGGACGGCTACCGTGTGGCGGATTCGCTACTGTCGTGCTATCACGGAGCGAATACGATCTATGCACACAACGACCGGATGGCCATCGCGGCCTCACGGGCTGCCCGGGAACACGGTCTCGACGATTTGCAAATCATCGGCATCGATGCCGCACCCGAAATCGGCATCCGAGCCGTGGCCGACTGCGTCATCGATGCCACGTTCCTCTACCCCACCGAGGGGCACCGTTTGATACGCACGGCCGTAGCCATACTGCACGGAACGCCCTACGAACGCCATGCCTTTCTGCCGACGGCTCCGGCGGTCGATGCGTCGAATGCCGAGATCCTGCTTCTACAAGACAAAGCCCTCAAAGAGGAGACCGAGAAGATGGAGTGGCTCAAAACCCGCGTGGACGACTATTGGAGCCATCATCTGATGCAAACCATCGTCTTGTATGCAGCGGTATCGGTGGCACTCCTGCTGGGCATAGGCATTTTCATGCTCCTGCGTGCCCACCGCACCAATGTCCGGCACCGGCAGATGCTGGACATCCAGAATCGCGAGCTGGGGCGTCAGCGGGAGGAACTCAAGGCATCCTACCTTCGGCTGCAGGAGGCCACGCAGTCCAAATTGGCTTTCTTTACCAATGTCTCGCACGACCTGCGCACCCCGCTGACCTTGATTGCCGATCCGGTGGAGCAACTGGTTCATGCAGACAATCTGACCGAACGCCAGACGACTCTGATGCGGCTGGCCGACAAAAACGTCCGAATTCTGAAACGGCTGATCAACCGCATTTTGGATTTCAGGAAGTACGAAAACGGCGAGCTGGCGTTCACCCCTGCAGAGACGAACGTCGCGGACGCTGTCGCGGAGTGGACGGAGGCGTTCCGCAATGCTGCGCTCAAACACCATATCGGACTGACGCTCATCGTCGAACCCGACCGGAATTTCACGATGTCCGTAGATGTCGAAAAGTTCGAACGCATCTTTTTCAATCTGATGGCCAATGCCCTCAAATTCACTCCTGCCAACGGTCGGATAACGGTTTCGTTGGCGGTGGAGCCTGCCGGTGAGCCGCACGACAGGTATGGCGGTCGGGACGGCGGCGTGCAGGAGCAACTGGTGTTGCAAGTCGCCGATACCGGCAAGGGGATCGGACATGAGGATCTGCCCCACGTTTTCGAACGGTTCTACCGGGCGGACAAAATCCATCCCGACGGTTCGGGAATCGGACTAGCCCTCGTCAAGGTCTTCGCCGAGATGCACGGAGGTTCGGTGGGGGTTCAAAGCCCCCCCGGCAAGGGAGCGACTTTCACGGTAACGATTCCCGTCGTCCACGCCGCTGCGGAACTCGACGGCACGGAAGCCAAGATTGCGGAGGGGGGGGGGTAACCTGCTGTCCGCGAAAGATATAACAAAAGAGCTGGTCGACGTCGAAGCCCCCCCCGCACAGACCTCCCCACCCGATGAATCGGCACTTGCGGTGCTGATCATCGACGACAATGCCGACATCCGCACGTTAATCGGCGAACTGTTGTGCGACCGATACGTCATTCTGCAAGCCGCGAACGGCGCGGCAGGCATACGCTTCGCCTCGAAATATGCGCCCGATTTGATCATCTGCGACATCATGATGCCCGACCTGGACGGTATGGAGGTGTGTCGGCGGCTGAAATCGGAGGTTTCGACCTCGCACATCCCCGTGCTGATGCTTACGGCCTGCTCGTTGGATGAACAGCGTATCGAAGGGTATGCATGCGGTGCAGATGCCTATCTCTCCAAACCCTTCAATGCACAGGTACTGCTTGCACGGTGCGAAGCATTGATTAGCAACCGCAAGCACATCCGGAACGCCTTGTTGGCGGAAAGACTGGCGCTACCATGTTCCGCCTCTGCCGAGCCCCGGATGCAGTCCGACGACATCGACAGCGAGTTCTACCGCCGTTTCATGAAAGCGGTCGAGCAAAGGATGGGCGATTCGGAGCTTTCGGTCGAGGACTTGGCCTCCGAAATAGGCCTGAGCCGCGTGCAGTTCTATCGCAAAATCAAGGCGCTGACGAACTATTCGCCCGCCGAACTGTTGCGCATTCTCCGGCTGAAACACGCCAACACCCTGTTGCGCACTACCGAACTGACCATCTCCGAAATCCTCTACCGCGTGGGATTCTCCTCGCCGAGTTATTTCACGAAGTGCTACCGCGAGTATTTCGGCGAAACCCCTACCGACGTGCAGAAACGCACGGCGAAATTCGAGAGCAAATAATCTCCTTGTCGCGACCACAAAACGGCCGGAACAGAAAGTCACTCCTGTTCCGGCCGGCATTCGGTGCATCGGGGTCACAGCCCGCTTGTCAGAACTTCGGGTAACCTGGGTTCTGGACATAGATTCCGCCTGAGAAATTGTATTGCGCGACGGGAATGGGACAATACTCCTCGCCCATGTCGAAAGTGGCGTTTTGATAATAGGTGCGGGTCTTTTTCTCGGCCTCGAAATAGTTGTTCATCGTCTCTTTCGCTATGCCCCAGCGCACGAGGTCGAAGAAACGCTCGCCCTCCATGGCTTTTTCGAGCCGCATTTCGGTACGGAGAGCCTTGCGGGCGTACTCCTGCGTCCAGACGCTGTCGGGATATAATCCGATTTTGTAGTGTGCCGCATCTTTGGTCGAGTCGTTGAAATCTTTGACATAGTCGCTGTTCTTGGCTCGCTTGCGGATGCGGTTGATGAGCTCGCGCGCCTGACGGAGGCCGTTTATGTCGCCGATCTCAATCAGTGCCTCAGCCTTGTACAGCAATAGGTCGGCGTAACGGATAATCTGCCAGTTGAGCTCCGAAGCGCCCCACGGCCAGCCGTGGATGGCATCGGGCGACTCGGGAGAGAGCCAGAAACGTTTGGTGTTGTTATATCCGTAATCGGTCGTATTACGCACCCAAAGGCCGCACGCCTTCTCCGTGTAGGTTTTGTAGCGAATAGTGGGGCGTCCCGTAACGAAATCGAGGCGCGGGTCGACATTCCCCTCTACATTATCCAAATAGAAAGAGTCCGGTTCGCTGCCCATTTTCACGATTCCGTAGGGGAGCCGCTTCTGGTATTCGAATATTGGCAGGCCGTCTTCGTCCGTTTGGTAGGCGTTGATCAGGTCTTGCGAGGGCAGGAAGAATCCGTCTCCCTGCCACGGACATCCCGTGCCTGTCATGGAATTCAACAGCATGGACCAGTTCACCCGTCCGCCGTCCGCCGAACCGTCGCCCTTCGAGAACTGGACAGCCATGACCGATTCGATCCCGTTTTCGTATTCGAGCATATCGAGCTGCTGGAAATCCCCAAGCAGGTCGTATCCTTTCACTTGGTCGATGAGTTCGACCACTTCCCTCAGCAATGTCTTGTCGATTTCCACCACGGCGTTCGTTTCGGGATCCTGCTTGTATGCCTGATAGAGTTTGACCTTGGCGGCATAGGCAAGAGCCATACGACGGTTGATGCGTCCGATTTCCGGCTGCGTTTCGGGCAGTTGGTCGGCGGCATCGAGCAGGTCGGCGGCAATACGGGCCAGATGCTGGTCGCGGGTAAATTCGTCGTTCCGCACGGAGACGTACTGGTTCTCGGGCAGACCGACATCCATATAGGGGATGCGGTTGAAATGGCGCACCAATTCGAAATACCAGTGATCGCGGATTACACGGACTTCGGCAAGTCGGGCATTTTTCTCCTTAATGACATCTTCGTCGAATTTTTCGAGCGCCCGAATGGCGGAATTGCAACGCGAAATGCCGCAATAGAGATTGAACCATTTCCCGTCGAGATGCCCGTTGTTGGGCTGCACGTTGGCCGTCTCCATGTCATGAATTTCCCTGGCGTCGGTCACTCCCCCGCCCCCTTTGTAGGCGTTGTCCGAGCGTACTTCGCCGAAACTCCAGTTCGTGAGCGGAAACCAGTGCGGATCGTTGGAATCGGCATAGCGGCATCCGAATGTCGCATAGGCACCTGTGATAAGGAGGTCGACAGCCTCCGGGTCATTCATATTGCCTTCTGAAAGTGTCCCCTGCGGTTTGTTTTCGAGAAAATCGTCGCTGCATGCCCCTGCAGCCATGACGAAAAGTGTGGCGGTAATTATACTTCTGATTTTCATAATAGTCGAGGTTCATATGTGATTAGAAACCGAACTGTATGCCGAGCGTAAATTGTCGCGGCAGAGCGTAAGGATAACCGAGCCCTTCGGGGTCAGCCCCGCTGTATGGGGTAATGGTAAATACGTTTTGCGCCTGAAAATATATCCGGGCCTTCGTCAAATGCAGTTTGCTGCGGAACGCTTCGGGCAGCGTGTAGCCGAGCGTCAAGGTTTTGAGCCGCAGGAACGAGCCGTCTTCGATGTAGTACTCCGAACCCTCTTGCTCGCTGTTGTGATTCTCACGGGTCGGAGCCGGAACGGCGGAATCATAACGCCCCGTCTGAAGATAGCGGTCGTAAGCCTGTGCAGCGCCAAGCAGCTGGGTGCCGTGGTTGCCGGTCCATAGCTGGAAGAAATCGGTGTAGAATTTGGAATTGTTCCATGCGTCGCGTATGATGCTGTTGAAGAACAGATTGAGGTCGAATCCCTTCCACGCGGCGCTAAGGTTGATGCCGAACTGGGCTTTAGGCAGGTCGCAACCGAGCCATGTGCGGTCACGATTGTTTATCACACCGTCACTATTGGTATCGACATAGCGAACACGGCCTACGGCCGGATGTCCAAAATCGATGCGGTATCGGGACGTATAGTCGTCAACCTCCTTCTGTGTGCGGAAAATCCCCGCGGTTTTGTAACCCATCCACGAGCCGAGCGGTTGTCCTACGAGGCTCCGGTCAATACCATTGCCGCCTCCGTAGGTATAGTAGATATCGTCCATCAAGTCGGTAACCTTGTTTCTCATGACTGTAACGTTCAGACCGACGTTGTAACTGAATCCGTTGTCGAACGACTGGTGCCATTCGGTCGTGATTTCCACCCCCTTGTTAACCATCGCACCACCATTGTACCAACAGTAGCCACCCTCGCCGATGGTCGCGATGTAGGGCTTCTCGACCAGCATATCCTCGGTCTTCTTGTAAAAATAGTCAAATGAGAGTGTCAACCGATTGTTCAGCAGAGCCGCATCGAATCCGACGTTGGTCTGGTAGGTTTTCTCCCACGTGAGGTCGGGATTCGTGCTACGCGAACGCATGGCCCCCGGAGATAGCGTCTTGCCGTCGAGAGCGTAGGCCGATTTGTTGATATCCATGGCATATTTTGCATAGAACGCATCGTTAGCGATGATGTCGTTGCCGTTCACGCCGTAGGCACCACGGATTTTTAAGTCCGAGAGCCACGATCGAGTCCCCTCCATAAATTTTTCCTGCGAAATACGCCACCCTGCCGACACTGAGGGAAACCAGTCGTAATTGTGCTGCGAGGAGAGGCGCGACGAGGCGTCCCGACGCAGTGTGAACGACAGCAAGTATTTGTTGTCCCACGTGTAGTTGATTTTCCCGAAGACCGAGAACATCGAATAGTTCGAAGCGCCCGATCCGGCGTTCTTGTCGCTGGTTGCGTTGCCAAGATAGAGATAGTCGGGGCTTTCGAGATCGAATTCGTAGCCTTCGCCGGACATATCCTCGAAATGGTTTCGCTTGGCCTCGATGCCGAGCAGAGCCATAAGGGAGTTTCTGCCGAAATCGACATTGTACTGCGCCGTGTTGGTCCACACCCAGTCCGTCGTTTTGCTCGAATATTGCGTCAGGTGGTTCCTCTGATCCCTCAGGTTCGCGGGCGTAAAAATCTTATCGGTTCCGTTATGGTAATTCATACCGAAATTGGTCTTGATAATCAGGTTTTTAACCGGCTCAACCGAAAGATAGGCATTGCCGAATAACCGCCAATACTCCCGCTTGTTGGTCATTCCTTCGGCAATTTGACGCATAACGTTGGGCGTGTCGTTCAATCCGTAAGCTACCTGGTCGTTCCAATTACCCTCCGAATCATAGACCGTGCGGGCGGGGTGTATCTTGATAGCATTCTCCTCGGCACCGTCGGGTGCATTATGCTGACGCCACCAGTTGACGGTCATGTTGCCCCCGATGCGGATGCGGTTCTCCAAATAGCCATAGTCCGAACTGAAACGGGCGTTGGCCTTTTGATAATCGCTACCTCGAATGATGCCGTCGTGATCGAGCCAACTCAACGAGAGCGACGAGGCTCCGTTTTCATCTCCTTTCGAGAGGCCGACGCTGTAAGTTTGCATCAGAGCCGTGCGGTGAATCTCCTTTTCCCAATCCGTATTCTGAGGATTCACGAGGACATCATTCAAATTTTTGTAAGGCCGAAGCTCGGGCGTCGCCCCGTTGCCGTACAATTCGGATTCGGGAGAAACGCCGTCGTATTTGAATGCCGACCACAGCACTTCGCCCCATTGGTCAGCATTGAGCATATTCAATCCGCTTTGGTAGGTTTGTAATGTCAACGTAGCATCGAAATTCACGCGACATTCGCCTTTTTTCGCCCGTTTGGTCGTAATGATGATGACACCGTTGGCCGCCTGCGCGCCGTAAATGGAGGCCGAAGCGGCATCTTTCAAGACTTGCATGGATTCGATATCGTTGCTGTTGATAATCGTTCCCGGATTCTCACGCGTCATCACACCGTCGATGACATACAGGGGACCGTTGGCATCCCCGCGGAACGAGGAGGCGCCGCGAATCGAAATACCGGTGCTCAGACCGCCCGGCGTACCGTCGGTCGTAATATTCATACCCGAAACCCGACCTTGCAGGGCTTGAAGTACATTGCCTGTCGGGGTATCGGACACCTCTTTCATTTTGACCACCGACACGGAACCCGTCAAATCGGATTTCTTTTCCGTCGTATATCCGACGACAACGACCTCGTCGAGCATGGCCGTTTCCTCTTCGAGATAGACGAGCATCTCCGCCTTGGCCGCGAGCGTTTGCGTCGTGTAGCCGATGAAAGAGAATGTCAGCATCGAATTTTGCGGCACGTTGTTCAGAGAAAACTCGCCGTCGAGATTCGTCGCGTCGCCTGTTCCGGTTTCGGTGATTACGGTAACGCCAGCCAACGGGACATTCGATGCCTTGTCGAGCACCCTGCCGTGTACCGTGATGTTCTGCGCCGACACGGTTGCCGCTGCAAACAACAACACATAACATATTAAGGCTTTTTTCATCATAGGTTATTTTAGGTTAAAAATATGTCGAAATCAGCCGTCTGCCGATTTTCATCGACAAAAATAGGTTCGGGCGCTGCGAGTTTTATGTAACGGATGTTTCAAATACTGGCAATTTCCGCATCATGAAATAATAATAATACGTATTGCAACAACACACCGCATCGCACAGCACCGTTCGCGCGGCTCTATCGCGCTTTTCCCTGCGTCGGCTGTATTCCGTCCTCTCTCGCTTTTTGGCAACGGCACCGATACAAGGCCCTTTCGCTTATGGGGCTTTTAGCTGCCGCGCGACTACGGACGAAGCAAAAATACCATAATAAATAAACTATTGAACAAATTAGTGCAGTGTCCGGGAGAACGTGTCGAAACCTACATATTCTCCTCTTAATTTCTTGGCATCGTCGAGCAGTTTTTGTGCTTTCCGCTCTTTAATTGAAGCCCGCTCCAGGAGCTCTGCCCGCCGTCTTACGGCTTCTTCATAGCGTTCGACTTGGTTTCGGACGGTATCGCGTATAGCCGTGTGCTGCTCATCCCTGAATATCGTTTCCAACTCCATTAGCTCCTTTTCCTTGATCTCACCACGCATTTTCACGTAGCGGTATTTCAGGTCGTTCGCAGCTAACAACCGATTGTTTTCTGAAATTCGGGAGATGAATGCGCCTTGCAGGAAAATGCATCCCAGCATGGCGAACATCGTCAGAAATGTTTTCGAAGATTTGATGTCGAGCGTATAAGTATGTCGATGCTCCTGCACGGGCAGGGCGCCGGGCCTTTTCAATGCTTCGACGGCCTGCTCGACCTGCTCGATCAATGTATGCGTATGCTGGTTCTCGTGGTTGATTGTCCCCAGTCTACCCGCTAACTGCGCCAACAGAGCGTTATATTTGTCGGTAAATTCCCGCTCCTGCTCGGCCTTTACTCCGGGCAAGGCCGTATGCCGTTGCAGTTGTTCGAGCATCCGTGCGACCTGCCCCTGCGAGCGTTCCGCGGCCTCTGTCAGCCGCTCGATCCGTTCAATTTGGTTCTCCAAGTCTGCGTTTCCTGCGCCGCCTGCTTTGGCATTTTTGATGGCTTTGACAAGCGTATCCTTGAGGTCTTCATACATCTCGATCGAGAGGTCGATCCTATTTTCGTCGTTCA